>Ga0208297_1000023_pt1 | contig 434594 bp, 398 predicted proteins | sample LMS_cellobiose_e_FD_187367 | JGI IMG/M metagenome (GOLD analysis project Ga0208297, IMG submission 187367) | Rumen-fistulated moose microbial communities from Alaska, USA - LMS_cellobiose_enrichment (SPAdes) (version 2) | ecosystem: Host-associated > Mammals > Digestive system > Stomach >...
ACCTCCTATGTATTTTTGTGGTTGGCAAACCCGCAAATATTATATCATAGGAGGTTTTTTGCTTGAAGCTAAAGCTAACTGGGGACGCACCGGCCTAGCCGGTGGTTTATTTTTTATGGTGATACAATAAAATGAGGCAGGATTCAAAGATTCCCGCCTCACCATTTGTATATAGCCCCAAAAGGCTCCTACCCAAAAAATTCAACTCCTATTAATTACTATTTCCAAGAAAGTTAGTCCGGCTTTTCTTACCCTCCGGCTTAAACTGACGGCTACAAAAAGCCGGACTGTTCTTTTATTTGAATTCCTTAGCCTGCCCGTTATGGTTCCTGGAATCTAAACTGCCTTTACAGAAAAAACCTTAGTTAAAGGTATACCCTGTGGGTGCATTTTTGTCACTTCCAAGAGTGGCTGTAAAACTGATTGTTACCGATTCTCCCGGTTCAAGAGAAGCATCCCAGGAGGGATTCTTCACCACCACCTTTGTACCGGTCTGGCTCACAAATTCTGCTCCCCAAAGGCTGTTTATGGCACTATTATAGTTAAAACTGAGTGACCAGCCATCATAAGTTTTATTTGAATTATTGGTCACTGTCAATTGCCCCTGAAAGCTGCTTCCCCAATCACTTACAACCTTGTAGTCATAAGATACCGTACCACTGGGTGGGGTGGGGGTTACTGTGGGGGTCGGAGTTACGGTCGGAGTAGGCGTAACTGTGGGAGTCGGGGTAACTGTCGGAGTCGGTGTGGTACTGCCGGCATTAAATCCTCTTTCTTCTAACAACTGTAGGAAATTCCAGACACTGGGTTTCCATACACTCCAGTCATGCCCTCTTCCGCTTAGGAGCCAATAAATATTGGGTATTCCTTTTGTATCCGCATAATTATGTACTCTTGTTCCAAAACTGATCAGACTGTCCTGGGTACCATAGGATATAAAGAACAATTTTAGCAGCTGCTTTGCTTTGGTTCCTCCGTCAGGAAATAAGACCTCATTGGAATGGGTATTAGGTGCTGCTGAATAAGTTCCTACATACGCAAACTTATCCAGATTAGGCAATCCGATATTAAAGGATTGTCCACCGCCCATAGAAAGACCCGATATGGCACGGTTCTCTCTGTTTGTTGAAACCGAATAGTTCTTTTCTACATATGGTATCAGGTTATAAAGAATGTCATTGGTTACATTTTCGTACTTGTCAACTCCCGATGCAGCAGCTGTGCAGTTAGGCATAACAATGATGGACGGACTGATTTTTTTCTCAGCAATAAGGTTGTCTGCAATATAATGCACATTTCCCCCTCTGGTTGTCCAGTCGTCCTCTGTGCCGTCAATTCCATGGAGCAGGTACATTACACTGTATTTTTTACTGGTGGAGTACCCTGGTGGCAGATAAATCTTCGCTCTGCGGGTATTTCCTGTTGCATTGGAATAATAATTAAAATACTGAATGCTGCCATGTGCGATGTTGGTTCTGTTACTGTCAAAACCATTCGGCGGTATTACTGGCAGAGCATCTGCCCTGGCAGTTATCTGTGTTCCCAGGACGCAGGAAAATATCATCAATAAAATGATGATATAAGAAATAGATTTCTTCATTATACTTTTCATTAATAACCCCCTGTTTATTATATATTTCGCTGCTGGCCCCACATATACTCCTTTCCTCCTTTACCATTATATTTAATAATTTGTCCAGCCTGGTTTCAAAGTGTCAAATGCATTTTTTACCCCAATTTGACACAGTATTGTAATATACAGTAAATATAGTACAACAGTTAAATTATATCTTATATTTCCATAATTGTCCATATTATTCTTGCAGTTTTTATAATAATCTGATTCACAGTTATTAAATTGCACAATTGTCATAATAATTATTTGCAAAAGCACTATTTTCTGTCATTTTCTTTTATAAAATTACTTTCATTTTCTTTATATATTCATTTGACAATATAGCTTATACCACCAAAATCATATTATGGGAACAAACTTATTTCAAAAGGCAGAGATCCTATAGTCCATGGCAATGCTATCTTAGAACGTATGGCTAAACACCTGCTGAAGGCACAGATTTTTTCATGAGCTGCAGGTAAATTATTCCTGCAGCTCATGCATAGTAATTAATCTATATAGTACGCCAACCCATTCATATTTTGAAATGTTAATACTGGTGTTGCTGTATTAACAGAAGCAGTGTTAATACTCCAAGTATATCTACCGCTCTTGTTAGGTCAGAAGATCCTTGGTTTAATGCTATCTCCCCCACAAGTCGAGCATGAAGGTAATTCTATCATTCAGCTTATATTTATTAACAATTTCGGTGCAATAGCTTTCATCTTTCTCAAACAATATTTTATTGTATTGCCTGAGATAGTGCGGATGCTCTTTTTTGACCCAGTCGTACATTTTTTTATCCTGATTTCCTTCTTTAAATACCCTCAATTTGTCTAGATATATCTTTATTTCTGAATCAAGTGCATTTATCATGGAATCAATATTCATAATATATGGTATTACTGGTGTTATAAATACATCCACATCAACTCCATGGCTTTTTAGTTCATTCGCTACAGCTATATTCGTGTTATCAGCATCTTTTGCTGCCTGCTTCAGATTAGATAACCCTAGTAAGATCTTTATAGGATTCCTAAATCTCTTAAACAGGTCCAAATCTCGTAATATTAAACGATTGTCTGCTTTTGTAACGATGTGAACAGAGTACTCCTTATCCCAAAGGACTTCCAACATCTCCCGTGTTAGCTGATATGTTTCCTCCAGCTGCATATATGGATCGCTCAGGCTTCCGATAAATAAATCAGTCCCTTTTTGAATGCTTTGATTTTCTTTTATCTGCTTATCTAATACTTCAGCTATATTTACTCTTATAAAAATTTCTTTACTCCATTCACTGTTTTTCATTTGAAAACAGTACGGACATTGCAATTGGCACCCATCATATCCGTCAAGCGTTATAACAAAGGTATTATCTGGTTGCATTTCTTTTCCAAAAGCATTACTAATTTTAATCTCTTTCATGTAGTACTCCTTATTATTTAATTGCCTGTCCGCGGATGACATATTTCTATTATAGGTTTCATTAAAAAAATTACTAGACTTTTTATCTATGTTTTGTTATAGTGTTGTATAGAGTCTTGAAATCTTTAAGCTCTTTTTTTTGTCTAAATTAAGCAAATCCTGAAGTTCCCCAGATTGACTAATCTATATGACACACGATGAAGGCATACCTAATAAATCATAATATCAAAATAAATTATCTATATCCTAAAATAAATCCCCAATAAATTGCTCTGTGACTTTAAAAAAGTATTGAGCTTTCTGACTCAATACCACACCCGTACATTTATTCAATATATATCTACTGCTTTTGTGGCTTGTTGTATTACTTGACGTCGCACGATTTGTTTCACCAAATCTCTGGAAGTGAACAATTTCTCTTTCCCTTAAAAATCTGATGGGATCAATTACATCAGGGTCTTTGATCATACGAAGGATATTGTCATAGGTGGTTCTGGCTTTCTGCTCCGCTGCCATATCCTCATGAAGGTCTGTAATCGGATCACCCTTTGACTGGAATACGGTTGCGCTAAAAGGAGTTCCGCTTGCTGCCTGAGGCCAGAGTCCAACGGTGTGGTCAACGAAATAGGTATCAAAACCGGAAGCTTTGATTTCTTCTATGGTGAGATTTCTGGTCAGCTGGTGAACGATGGCACAGATAATTTCCATATGTGCCAGCTCTTCTGTTCCGATATCTGTTAATATTCCCTTTACTTCATTATAAGGCATTACATATCTCTGAGAGAGGTAACGCTGAGATGCTGCCAGCTCGCCGTCCGGACCGCCAAACTGTAATAGGGTATAATATTATAGAATAACTAATATGCAGATGAAATAAATATAGTTTAAAAATCTAGATAGAAAGATTTATAGATATCTAGAGTAGTAAAGTGTAGAAATAAATACTCGTCCCCAGACGGACATCGCCTGGGGACACTTAATCAAGCATTGCATTTTATATATATTTAACTAGTGGTGCTACCGTTTTGCTTATATCACCATCAGATATAGATTCAATTATTAAATTAACAATTGTATTCTTGATTGATTCAACATTTTCTCCAGAATATGATGCAAAGATATTTATTACTCTATCGAACTTTAATTTAGCTTCTTTCCTTATATTCTTATGTTTCGCCTTTTTATATTTCTCATCATCAAGGATATCTGTTACTTCGCAATGAAAATTAATTTTTATTTTATTTAGCAAGTCCAAATCACTACCTTCAATTTTCTCTATTAACCATAGCTCTGGTGTAAAACCTAGTGATTTTATTATATTTTTATTTTCTTCATAGACATCATTAAATCTAGCATTTTCACTTATTCCAACTGTAAAAGCATCTTCATCTAGCACAGCAAAAATTCTAGAATTTTTAAAAAGTTGATTATTTGTTTTGACTGCCAAAAGTGATGTTTCTAAATATCCTCCTACTGGTACAATAGTGTACGATAAGAAATCGTAATTATTAACATCATTTGTATTCTTTTCTATATATTTTTTAATTAGGCTTTTTAGTATTAAACGTGCCATATCATCTTCCACAAAATAAATTGCATCAAATGAATTATCTGTCTCATAATCTACATATCCAACAGCTCTTGCCGGATAACATGGATGAACTACTTTTATACTTTTATCTTTATTCGGAGAAAGTAATATTATTTTATCCTTTGATACTGATTTAATTAAATTGGTTGAGTGTGTGGATAAAATGACCATTAAATCTTTTTCTTCAGCTATAGTATGTAAATAATCATATAAATTCTTTTGCACTCTCGGATGCAATGCCATTTCGGCCTCATCAATTAAAAATAAAGTGTTCGGGCGAGCATTTCTTATATCTTCAATAAGCCTAATAATAACGATTTCACCAGTACTAAATCTTTTTTCGGAATAATATGCTCCTTTCTCTTTGTCTGGGATTATATAAAAATATGTTGGTGATTTTCCTCTGCCGTTACTTATTTTTAATTGTTGCAATCTATTAAATTTTCTATCATCAAATATTTCTACTAGGATATCCTTCATATCCATACTAACAGGATTAAAATCTCCTGGTTTAACTTCATCTTTTTTGGGATCGAGTCTTCGGGAATCGGCTTTAATAAATACAGTTTCTCCAAAATTAAAATGATTAAGTTTATCAACGCTACCCTTCTTTATAGGTGCCCATTTTGACGTTTTTTTACGAAATACAACCATAGTTTTGCCATTTACAATATATGATATTTCCGCACCTTTATATGTGTCAATATTTTTATGCATCCTAGTATCAGTAAAGCCTCTTGCAAAAGCATACGAATTTCCAATTCTATCAAGGCATGTTAATAATGAAGTTTTTCCTGCACCATTAGAACCTACTAATAAATAAACACCATTATTTTCAGGTATGTTAAATGTTAGTTCTTTAATATTTTTTAGGTTTTCTATTTTTATTGTTCTCATTTAACCTTCCTTTTTTCGTCAGTTTTTTACTAATTATACTCTTTTATAAATCCATTTACAATATTTTCTTTAATAAATCTAGCTGAATAAGATTATGAATTCCTTTAGATTGAAATTGAATAATCTAGAAAAAACATAATTTAGTAGTATGATCTAGTTATGGGAGAGAATATTTAATGATTAAAATTTAATTTTAATACAATTGAAGAAGTGGAAATTTATCAATATGCTGTTGATAAACAATTAAGAAAAATAAGAAGTATTAAAAAACTAAAAAGAAATTTTATTCATACAAAGAATGGAGAGATCAACATGTTAAAATGAATATGAGTATATAACTTTTTAAATGGATCTTCGTAAATATTTTTCTAGAACGACGCTAGATGATGAATTCGATAAGTTAAATTTTATTATTTTTTATTGTTTTTTATTTTGATAATAACTGAAATTGAAACTGATCCATTTACAAAATTTATTATTTCATTAGCCATCTTCTTTTTAAAGATGAAATTAAAAATAATATTACTATACAGAAGAGTAAAGAATATTTTTTTGCTTTTTTATAGATGCCATTTTAAAACACACAATATACAAAAGATTTTAGAATTATTCCCAAAATAATCCTTAGACAGTAGATATCTAAGGATTATTTTAAAATTCGAAAAAAAGAGGAAATTTTTAGCTACTATTGTCATGTGTCAATTTTGAATAGGTATAAATATTTATTCACAGAATCATAAATTGCTAAAGTAAAATTAAAAGAGTTTTCATTTAGGATATTCTGATGCTCATTTTTTAAAATCCAATAACCATCCTCAATTTTAGGTAACCCTGTTTTATCAGCGAAATTATACGTATAATCCGTACCTTCATTTGTACCACCATACAAAACTAAATCTAATTCTTCTGGTAATGGTAACTTACTCCATGAATTTGTAACTTCTAAATTGAACTTATTTATTTTATTATCTGTAATTTTAAATCTGTATAATTTCATACCTTCATAGGGAGCGCTACTATAATCATTAAATATTTCTTTTGATTCTAGCCCTTTTGGCAGACTCTGGTCAAAAGTTGATTCAAATAATTTAGTACCTTCATCTCTACCGAATGTATTATAACATATTATAAATATTGTAACTGATATTGCCACAAGGATTACGATTAATATTCTCTTTTTCATATTAACTAACAATAAATGAAATCTTTACAGGTATTTTTTTAAGTGCGCCAACTTGCTGAGAAAGCCATCCCCAATTGTTGATTGCCGTTGAGAAAAAACTGTCATAATTATTGTCCAGTGCGAAATCAAAGGTATCTGTAATTGTAATGGCGTATGTTGTGTAAATAGTTCCCGGCAATGTTGCAGTAGACTGAATGCTTACATTATGTAATGCAAAAAATAAATCACCAGTTTTAAATGCAAAAGATCCACTTGTTGATGTTTTCCCTGATATATTTGACCAAAAATATTGGTTATATTCTGAAGCAGCTAATATCTTCTTTGCAAAGAGTCCATTTCCTGTAGTTAAAGAGTTTTCTGTATATGAATAGCCATTCACAGAATATTCAACCAATGTACCCGCGCATACATACCCCATATTTTTAGCTACTTGAGCTGCCGCATACCACGCACCCTCTAAACTCCCCTGAGGTACGGTAACACCATTAGTAGTTATTCCATCACTTACATTATTGTTTTGATAACTTAGCATTACATTGTCAATGTATTGGTTGAGCTCTTCGTTTGTCATCGACTCAAAGTCACTCATTTTAATTTCATTATTATCCTTTACATCTGTAAAGGCATTAGCTTGTACCGTTGTTGATAACGGCATTCCAAGTATCGATATTATAAGTGCTAAGCTAGTAATTTTCTTAATTAATTTAATCTTTATCAATTTTTCCTCCTTACAATTCCCCTTTTTTTCTAAATACAATATACTTTTATTTTTTTGATTTGTAAATACATTTCCATATTTATACATACTTATTTTAATACTATGGAAATAGTCATAGATAATTGTGACTATTTCCATAGTAAATCTAAATATAATATTTATTTAGTTTTAGCAAAATAATTATATTTATTTCTTCCTACTGGCTACAAGTGCTGTCTTTGTATTAACTCCAACACCCCAACCGGTGCTCGGCTTCCAGTCTAACTGTTTCCAGTAAAGAAGTACTGCCGCTCTCGTCTTTGAGCCGTAATCTCCATCCGCCACCAACGGAATATAGCCCTTTACACTTGCAAGACAGGTATTTAGGTTGTACTGCAACCATACGATAGATAAAAAGCTTGAATCCGGATTAATTGTACCTGTAGGAGGTTTTGTATAAATAGCCTGAAGGTCATACATCCATAAATCATTATCTTTTATCAGCGTGATTAGTTTGGACGTATAGGATACATCTGTCGCCCAGCCATCTTCTTTTATAAGGAAGCAGGACTCTCGATAGTCAGTTACTCCCTTTAGGTTTTTATACCGGCTGTAATTAAGAAAAACATAGTATCCCTTAATGCCATCGGACACGGAGGAATACTTTCGGAACTTAGCTTTTATAACATAAGGAGTACCATCCTTTTTATGTTCTGTGGTGCTGTACTCCTTATATTGTGTGCCGCAGTTTCTTGTCCATTTCATACCAAAGTAGTTGTGACAATCTTTCGCCAGACCAGACTTTCCCCAGTTAGATTCAAGAATCGCCTGGGCAATTGTCATGCTCGGCAAAATCTTGTATGTAGGATAATGTTTCACGGCTGCAGCTCCGATCTGTGATATAAGCTCTTTATTTGTCATTGTCGCTATCCTCCTTCTTTCCATCTTTCTCAATCAGGTTCCTCATAGCTTCATAAAGTCCGGTACTGGCAAGACCGCTAATCATTCCGCCAAGGATAACAGCTGCATTAATATTTGGTAAATTGGTTAGTACATTAATTAAGGTGCCAGCTGTTAACATGGTTACGGGTATGTATTGGTTATTAAACCCTTTAATACTGTTCTTTAAGGCATATCCCAGGCACAAGCAGATACCCAGCGTTACTAAGTTTATGTACTCCATCAAAAAATTTAAATCCATTATACAATTACCTCTCTTTCATTTTTTAATATAGGTTTTTAATGCTCTGCTCCGTTAAGAAGTCTTTTTGTTCATGCTTGATTTCTCTGGCATACTTAAGAGCTGCTTCTGTTTCTCCATTGCAGTGTCCGTTTTTTAAGGCCGTTGCTGTTGCTTCTCCCAGGGCAATGGCAGCTCCTACGCTCTTAATCAACAATACGGTGTTTTTTTCTCTGGCTGTTTCCTTTTCTGTTAATACCTCTTCTCTTCTTGCCATTCTTCTTTCAATCCACCAGAAACAGAATCCGGTAATTGCGCTTGGAATACTAGCTGCTGCCAAAATAGTTGTAATGTCCAATAGTTCCCCTCCTAAAGTAATTTGTAATGTGGTTTCTCTTCTCCTAAGAACCGGTATCGAATGAAGTCATCCATGATGATTCCGGCCAGACTTATAAGAAACCATAGGTTGGTATATAAGAGGCATATCTGCCCCATAAAATTATAGGGTACCTGGGAATAATCCCAGACACCCCATTGTAACCACTTATTAACTATTAAACCGGTTATAAGCTCCAGAAGTGTTATAACCAGAGCAGAAATAAACATCTGACTAATAAGAGCCATGTCCCACCTGTACAGCTCGTTTATAGCTCCTATTACTACGAAACAGAGACCACCCAGAATAAACATAGTCCAATGACTATAGCCCCGCCAGAGCAATTCTACAGCGTAATAGATTGTTCCTCCGATTATCCACAGAAAAAGAGCCTTTAGGATTTTTCTCACAAGGCTCCTCCTTTATAGTCTATAGATACTGCTAATACTTCCTCTTTGGTCTGTGCAGCATTTATTTGGGCTTCAATAGTCTGTTGATGGCTTACTAAAGGTTTTACAACCGTTACAGCTTCAAAGGCTAGTTGCTTAAGCTCTTCCAATGTCCAATCGTATGTACAGGGTTCGCCTTGCGCATTCCAACTTGGCTGATACTCTATGTCTGCCTGTATTGCCATTTGTACTATAGCAATTTCTTGGGTAAGTAAAGCTTGTTTTTCCTTTGTTATGGAATACTGCTTTTCTGCCCCGCCATGACATTTAGATGTAAGGGGATTGGCTTCTAGGTAGATTTCAAGTTTTTCTTTACTTTTCGCAATCTGGTAAGCTTTTAACTGCTCCAGTGTTGCGGTATCTGGGTCTATTCCCATAATGTCGGCAAATACAGGTTCGTGCGGTTCTGTTGCTGTGTTTATAGACACAAGCCTTTTTCCGTTTGGTACTGTAACCCTTATTGAAGGGATACCTACCGGCTCATACATATCCCCGCTGCCCTGGTATATAATTCTTCCGGTTGTGTCGTATACTGCTAATACTTCTAATACCATAAAATTTTCTCCTTTCTTATTCCCATGCATACCAAGTGCTATTTCCATTTGTACCATAATCTGCTATGGGGATATACTCTAGCGAACCGCTTAGAGAGCGGAGCATTAAATCTCCACACATAAATCGATAAGTAGCACCTGAACTTGTATAAAAACCATCTTTCAAGTATGCTGTTACCCCATTTGATGTGTATGAATATGTATTGTTTAGTATAAGTATTAATGATGGAGTAAATCCAAGGTTTAAATTTGATATTGATATCATAAAAGCCCTTGAATAACTATTCCCACCAGGGTCATAAAACGTGAGATATGAAGCTCCGGGGCTTACCCAAGGCGAACCAGAATAAGAAGGCCCAAAGCTACCACTAGCAAATCTTTTACCTGCTATAGCTGTTCCAGCTACACCGAATATGTTTTTACCAGAAAGGATGTTTGCTGCAATAAAATCCGGAGAATCTGCATAAACTCCAGTCCCGGCTCCGGTGTTGTAATAGCCAGTAGGAGGATACATGTGAAGCCTTCCCACCCCCGGTGACGTACTTAAGGCAACTTGCCACGCTCCGTAAAAGTTTGGCATCGTACCAGCTTTTTTGATTCCATCATCGTAGCCACTATATCCCGTTAACAAGTATGCTGGATCTAATACTGCGTCTTCTGTGTCCACTACAGTGCTTTTCCCCTGTACTCCACCCACTGATACACCGGCTCGTATATTACCAGAAACCAAATTTGTTATTGTAGCTTTTATTTTTCTCAATCCAGAATGAAAGCCTTTGGCTATGCTATATTCTGCCCCCTGTGTTGCAAGATTTACTGTTTCTGCTCCTACCGGACCGTTATTAACTCCGGTACCGGTTACTTTTACACCTTTAACATAAGCAGTTAATCCTGCTAAAATATATTCGGCTGTTGCGGTTGCATCGGATGTATCTATGCCTGTTTCTATTTGTCCGATAGCTGCAGCAAGCTGTGCAAAGGTGGCATCTGTAGGAATTGTTACTGTTGGGTCTATGCCAGTAATGGCTGCCTTAATAGCTTCTTTACCATTACTGGCTGACTGAAAAGCCTGATCTGCTTTTTCCTGTGCTGTTTTTACTTCGGCCTTCGTTGCGAAAGCTGTAGAATCTGTTAGCAATGTTACATTAGCTGTATCTCCTACAATCACCGAAAGACCGACTACCTTTTCAACTATTTCGCTTGATTGAGGCGGTATGTATTCGGCGAGACTCCCGGCATTTCCATAACAATATAGTATTTCACCTATGTCCGGATCTTGTGCGAAAATCCCAAGTTCCCTCCAGTAGAATCCTGTTGATACATCTGCGTTTCTGAAATTTCCCTCCACCACCGCATAGTTTCCGCTTTTCATTACCTGTGTAACGCTTAAAGAAACTTTCTGGTCTATCAGATTGTTTAAGGCGATCTGTGATTGCCCTCCAAGAGAGCCAGACCCCATCCCGATCCGGGTAAAAGTTAAGACCGCACCTGCTAATACTTTCGATTGCAAGGCACGGCCTTTTTCAGTAAATAATATTGTACTAAAGCTCATGTTATCCCTCCTGCTTCAGTCTGACTACGGTACCTGTCTGAAGCTTAAAACCATAATAAGTTTTCATGGTAGCCGTTAAGACAATGTCAATTGTATCCAGTATTGCTGTTTTTCGCTTTATATTCTTAATTATGTCATTAAATTTCTGAATGTCCTCAGAGGTAATCAAAGGATTTGAAGTCTGCACCTTGAAATGATGTGGATCACCATTATACGAATGCCATTCCTGAATCTTACCCGAACCGAAGACCGTACTTATTAGTTCATCGACAGCTGCCATCGTTCCGGCTTTTTGGTACCAGATAAGAGTATTAGCTGTCAGCTGCCGCTTGACCGTAACTTCCAGATCGACGGAGTAATACTGTGTCCTTAGTTCAATTGCAAGATAATCCAACAAAGACTCGTCTACATTTTGTAAATCGTACCAGATTGCAAGAACAGCAGCTCTGTTTAGCAATTTCTTAACTTGCCTATCCAGTGCATAACAGTAAGCTTGGGCCTCTTTGTCATTCTTTAGGAAATTAGGAAGGACGCTTACTAAATAACTGTCATATAAACTAATCATCCTCAATTCCTCCATATTCCAAAGAGATTACATTTGCTATAGCAACCGCTGTATCCGTGATATCCAGATAGGTTGGCGAAATTAATTCTATGCGTTTTACACCGGCTTTCACAAGTAAATATTGCAAGTGGAAAGGGTTAAGATCTCTTCCTATTTTTTCTTTTTGCCAAGATACATATTCATCTAATGCTGCTGTAACGGCTGCTTGTATTTTTACCGCATCGTCTTTGTTGCTGCGATTTATGTAATATGTTCCTGACACCTCATACTCAACAACTTCTGGTGCTGTTACTGTTATAAGTTCCGTCATAGGTTTTATATTGCCATCTGACAAATATTCTTGTAATCCGTTAAGAAATTCAATGTCTGGTATCATGCCATCTTTTAATAAGATTATCAGCTGGACAGTATCGTCAGCTGGGGTAATAACTTTTATATCCCCTATAGCAGCACTGTATGCCTTTGCCCAATATATATAAGCATCCTCCGGGCCAGCAGTGGAGTAACCACTTGGTGCAAGAAAAATCTTTTCACGGAAACTATCATCAGACTGGATATCTTCTCCTCCGGTAGATTCCGTTATATTCGTAACAGCGGATATATAAGCTATTGGCTCAACAATCGTGTTAAGTTGACCGATAACATAACCATTGCCAACGGTACCCTCTGCCTGGCAGGTTGCAGATACTTCCAATTCGCTTGATCCGGCAGGTATTTCACTATAATTGTCTGTAATAAAATATACCCCGTCACCGGCTGTAATCTGTGTTCCTGCTGGTATGGAGATAACACTGTTTTGTGCTTGGCTTAATGAAAATTTAATGGTACAGGTGGCTGCTTTTGCAGGATTTCTTGTTATTCCTCTGGTGGCTCCCAGATTGTCCAGGTAGTCACCGGTAGCATATTTAAGAAGATTCATTTTCCCTGCCTTCTCAATCGTCTGAAATGCCTGGTAGATTTTCAAAACAGATGCATTCATTAGAATTCTAAATTTATCAAGCTCTCCTAATGTCTCATATTCTCCTGTTAACTCATAATATTTGTCTTGAAAGTCTGTTATCATTTCTTCTAGCAGCGTATCTGCTGCTATATCTTCGATGAAGCTTACCTCTGGTAGATCATATAATTTCTGTATGTCATTTGCCACGGCTTACCACCACCTTTGCTTTTATTTTTCCATCCTCATACTCTTCAAAAGAAATGTCTTGCACTTCTAAGTCCATGTATAAGCGTGCTTTTTTTATAAGTTCCACGCTGTACAAGGATTTTGCTGATTCCCGTGGCATACTTAGAAAGGACATGTCAATCCCTTTTTCCCGTTCCATCGGAATTGTTCCAACGGGTGTTTGAGAGAGGTTTATTAAATTTTCTATCTCTTCTTCTGTTATGCTGTCATCCGTTGTCTGTATGTCAATATCGTACATGCTCACCTCCTACTTATTCTTGGATGGATTTACCCATGAGCCAGGGGAGCCTTTAACTTTAGTTACATTAACCATCCCCTGAGATATGTTAAAAATATAATAGGTTCCTGGATAAACTTTTCCTGTTCGATTGACCGCGTTCTGGTTCTTGGCTTCTAGGGCTGTATAATAGCCGGTCAGTAATTTTTTTACCTTATATGTTTTACCAATTACTAAGGCAGATGATACAGAATTTGTAGTTGCTGTCTTTTTTGTAGTGGTACTGGATGATTTTTTCTTTGGTTTATCGCTTGTTATGTATTCCGACAGTGTGACTGTGATATCCGCAGCTATTAGCTCCCCTTTGCTTAAAAAGGTGTTCCATGCCTCCGATATACTCTCAATCTTCCATTCATTTTTTCCTACCTGTTTACCGCCTATAACAAAGATATCGTGGTGTCCCGTTTCTAAGAACTGTCCCCATTTTTCTATTGCTGTTAGAGGTTTAACCCCCAATGATGCATTCAAATGGATGTCTATAGTTATGTTTTCTATTCCCGGAGATATAAACTGGGATATTGCTTTTTGCCCATACCTACTGTGTTCTTTCCATTCAGCAGTTCTGGTCCTTTTAAAGTTACTAAATGAGTATACTTTTTTCTTACTTACCTGAAAAACGATGCCTCCATAACTTCCAACGCTCACGATATTCCTCCTTCCTCATGGCTCATATTCCCCTTGATAAGAATGTTCTGAGCTTGTAAGGTAAGTGTCTTTGTGTTCTTGTCATACTCGATAAAGGCATCTATATCATAGTCCTTTCGGATAACTCCTTCTCTTCCTTTTGTGGGAAGATTAGAGTTATTATAAGGTTTTCCAATAACAAACCCCTGAGCATTGTCATTAGAAAGAAAGACCGCAATTACCATATCCCCAATGTTGGGAGGATTGTACTCAAAACTCATTAGAGGTAAGTCAAAGGAAACTGAATCGTCCCTATCTTCCTGGACAATCTTTATGGTGCCGTTTTTATAATCGACGCTTTCAACCGTGCCTCTTCTTATAATGTCATTCATCCTAAAGCCCCCTTAATATGATAATACTCTGTGCATCTGCAATGACACTGTGTAGCCGTCCGAAAAAGAATGTGTGACTCTGTCAATATAATACTTGCCATTGAATTTTCCGAAGCCGGTGATGTTGTAACAGGTACCTGCCACGTAGGAAGTGTTTCCTTTCAAATCAAGAGTTATGGTCCTTGCTTCTTTGTTGGCTTTCCGTAGCTTGGCTTTTGCTTTTATTTCAGCATCTGAGTAACTCTCGGCTTTTTCATTTACCTTTAAAATACGGTTGCCCTTGCTTTCGTTGTAAGAATATGAGAGGGTTTTATTCGTTTTTGAATCAGTGTATTTTATGCTTACACCGTGATAAATACCAACTAACGTCCCGTTTAATTCATAGGTATCGCAATCAGATTTATCCAGAGTTCCGACAGCTTTCTTTTTCTCATATTCCACTTCACTAAAGATAATCAGTTTGGAATTAAAGAGTTTCATGGCTAGGCCGTAGCTTTCACATATCCCGAACAGGAACCGCATATCATCCTGGTCACTCTGCTCTTGTTTATTAATTTTATGATCTGGAGCATCATAAACTAAAGAGATTCCAATTTTCTTTGCCATTCCAGAAGCAATACCTTTAATGGATGTTTTGTTCCATGTCTTGCTTTTCTTCGTGGAAGAGAAATCCGTATTTATAGGGCAAGATATCGCTTTTAGGTTAAAGGTATCCGGAGGCCCTTTGAAATCATAATCATCAATTAAGAATTTACCGCATTTCAGTTTTTTATTATCTCCGGGTTTGCTCCAGTTGTATTGATTTATGGCAACCTCGATATAATCGCCTTCTACCGGAAACCAGGCATTTAACCATTTTTGCTTTTCATCAGCCATGACGAGGGAAATAGTATCTGTTTCCCCGCTTGCCACATCAGTATAGGTCATCTGTCCGAGGCGGTTTGTAATCTCTTCTGTGGCATTTTTTCCATTGTAAGACAGGCTTAAGGTTGCTTCTCTTGCCGTTCCCATTATTTCCTCCAATCCGGTATGTCGTTCTCCTCCTCTTCAGGCAGTTCTGGTACGTTAACTTCAATGCCTGCACTGAATAGAAAGATATCAAGTAAGTCATAATTGTTTTCCATTAGCAAGCCGATGTATTTCGACGTTCCGTAAACCTTAAAGCTTATCATGTCCCAGGTGTCCCCCTGGACGGTTATGTAAGTATTCATTGTTTCATGTTCACCCTGCCTTTGTTCTTCTCGTATTGTGTCATAAACTTTTCAAACTCAGCCCGTAACTGAAATTGTGACTGTTGTACAACATTCTTTACAGTCTGCATATCTGCATTGCTTTCAACATTAAATGTATTCTCAAAATTGAAAATAGGTTGGTTTATTACGTTGTTAGACGAAGAACTGTTTGAAATGCTGTTATATGCTTCCGGAATATTGAATCCGTTTCCATATGCAGCATCTCGCTTGAATAACCCCATAATCTGCCCGGCCATGTACCATAAGTCAATAGACCTTTGTGAACCATCCAAAGGAATTGCCGCCTCTGGTCCTTCTTCGGCAAACGTTGCAACAGTGGGACTGGTGATAATATCTCCATCAGCGTACCCAGGTAGTACTGGAAGATTTCCTGTCCTTCCAAATAATTCTTTATAAACGGGAGTTGTAAGCTCTTTTAAAAGCTTATTCCTGCCACTGGTAACAGTAATATCTAAAGGCATGTTTACCTTTATATCCTGCTCCATGGTTTCTTTCATGGCCTTGCGTATATTATCAACAGACATCTTAATATCAGGCATTTTGTATTCTATGCCATCTATTACCTCTTCTCCCAAGTCAACGCCACGATTATAGCCTGTTTTAGCAAGCTTCGCATACTCCGGTGATGATGCTATTTGCATTCCAATTGTTGTAGCGATTCCATCTGCGTTCCCTGTAAGAGCTTCAAGTAATGCGATATCCTGCAAGCCTTCTAATATTCCTTTAGGAACTTCTTTTCCCGCAGCGATATACTGCTCTCTTGTCTGTTCCATCTGCTCTTTACTCGGTTGTAGCCCTTTGAGTAGTTTGCTTAAGTTTGCCTTATCCTTTTTATCTATGCCCTCGAAATTTGTTGCAGCATCGTACATAGACTGAAGAGCTGGGCCCCAATTTCCATCAATCTTAACTTCTTCCATGGCTTTTATTACGGTTTTTGAAAGCGTTTCTTTATATTCAGGCAAGACTGACTTTATTTCATCTGTATATGCATCAAATATCGTTTGATACTGAAAATCAAAAGACTGAAGATTTGACTCGCTTATGTAGCCTAAGTAATTATCTTTAGCCATATCAACCGCTTCTTTATACTTATCACCAGAAAGACCGCCTGCATTATAGGCTATCTTATAGCTTTGTATAGTATTTGCAAGTTCATCAGTATACTCTTCGATCCTTTTTTGGTTTTGCTCACCTACCTCTGCTTGCAAATTACCAAAGCTTTCTGGTGTTAAGTTTGTGCCTGAATATTTCATACTGATAGAAGTTAATTTCGCTTCTTGTTCAGCATCTGCCATTTGTCTCTTCATATCTGCGATTTGTTGCATATGTTCAGATATAACCTTTGACTCATCAACAGTTAGTAAACCGTCAGAAAACGCTTCATTAACCACTTCTTGTAATTCTTTTCCTGAATTAATAAGGGTATCATAAGCTTCTTCATAGAAAGAGTTCATCTTATCTCTGATGTTTTTTCCTTTAAGACTATCATCTGTAAACAAGTCCATATTTAGATTCAGTTTATATCTATCTTCTAGCAACAAGTTTTGTGAATCGCTAATGAAATTAGTGATTGAATTTTTATAGGATGACTGTTCATCTTCTGACAGTTCAAGGCCTATTCCAACCTTCCAATCGAACTTTTTTAAATCCGCCACAGTATCATCAATGCTATTTCTTAGTGAATTGATGGTATCTGTTGTTTTTATAGATTCCGTTAGTTTGCCAAAGTTGTCATTTCGAATTATCCCAGCTGCTATTTCATCCAAATCTTCCAGAGATAATGTTATATCGCCAAATCGCGAAGCCAGATCAGCTTCTCTTAACTCTTTTCTGGCGTTATGAACAGAGGTTGCAATCATTGCAATAGCTCCGGCTGTAGCTCCTATTGCTAATGCCCATGGATTGGTAATTAAGCCAGTAAGTAGTTTTATAGGGCTTCCTGCTGCTTTCACATTCTTTGCAATTTCCCCGATATTTTTTCCCACTTTATATGTCACCATTGCTGCACCGGTTGAGACAATAAAGTTTGGAATTAAATCTGGATTATCTTCTATGAGTTCGTATACCGGCTCAATAAAATCCATAGCATTTTTGCCAAACTCTTTTACATTTGTTACAGCGGTAGGTAAAAATTCAGAGAAGGCCTTTTCAATGTTTCTGACTGTACTTTCTATCTCTGGCGCATGATCCTGAACAAAATCTCCAAAGGATTCCGCAAGATTACCTTTTGTCTCAGCTGCCAGAGCAGAGAGTGAAACAAGCGTATCACCAACCTGAACCTTCATGGCCTGAATCTTATTCTCTGTAAGGACATCAACATTTGCATAAGTCGAAGAAGCTGCTATATATTCCTTTTCCATACTTCCAGCATAAAGAGCAGCATCCCCAACTTTACTGAACTGTTCTTTTAAGTTGTCCAGGTTCGCTATCATGGGAGCAATGGCAGAAATCGATTCACTTCCAAAAAGGTTCTTCATGGTGGAGGTCTGTTCTTCTTTGCTTAACTTATTAATTCGCTCCAGTACATCCACTATGGTTCCCTGGGAATCCATCTGCATATTCTTCGCAACCGTCTTCGCCTTAAGTCCCAGCTTATCAAAGCTTGCGTGTTGTCTCTTCGTAGCACTATCACCCGCAGCCAAAGCAAGTGTAAAGTTTTTAATACCGGTTGCCGAAACATCTGATTCAACCTTTGTCATGGATGCAGCCATGGCAGCAACGGAAGCAGCCGATACATTGGCTGTCCCTGCAAGACTTCCTACCCTGGTAATTACTTCACTGATTTTAACTGCGCTTTCAGAGGTTGTGTTTCCAAGGTAGTTAACCTGATCGGCAAGGTCGGTTACCTCTTTCTGATTCATTTTAAGTGCAGTTCTCCAGGCGGCCATCCACTCACCAGACTGCTCCGCGGTGGAATCAAACGCTATACCCATCTTAGTGGCGGTTTCGGTAAACTCTAACAACTCATTTTTAGCTATGTTTGATTGTCCTGCCGCCTCCATGATGGCTGCTATATTCTCGGCAGTCATCGGAAGGTCTTTAGACATATCCAGGATTGCATCCTTCATGATGTTATAGGATTTTGTTACTTTTCCATTGTCATCCTTTAAGCCATCTACCACCTTGGCAACTCCAGCCATAGAGGTCTGCATTTCCTTCGAAGCATCTGTTACATCGTCAAAAGCTTCTTTTAGCTTCACAGAAGTAAAAGCGGTGACCGCTGCTGCAGCCACCGTCTTTATTGTACTTCCCATAGAGCCTAATTCGCCTTTAATCTCGTTAACGCTTTCGGTAAGGGAATTGTCTACCTTACCGCCTATTCTTATTTGCAGTTCGTGTTCGGTTCTCTTCGACAATCTTACTTACCTCCTCCGCCAGCTCAAACAAATCATTTAAGGGCATTTTCTTTAAATGTTCCAGGCTAACATTCATTCTGGACATAGATAGCTGAATACAGATTTTATTCAGTTCTTTCCCCGACCCGAATGTTATGCCCCTCTGTAGAAAAAATTATAAACTTCCTTTTTGATTTTTAACGACTCTTTGGCTGGTAACTTCCCAAAGAATTCAATTGGCATATCACTGGCAAGGTGCGCCAGGATTACACTATACAAAAGGCTTGTCTCCGGATTGATGGCCGTCCCACCGCTTCTGTTATAAATTCTTTCAGCTGTCATAAGATCATCGGTTGTCAGATCGTCGAGCTTTGATAAGTCGATATCCTTATAGTTTTTTGTCTCGAACATATAAGGTTTTTCAAATGTGATAAGTCTCTTTCTGCTGATTACCTCCACCTTTTCTGTTGCTGTTGTAATTTCATCCATTATAGCATTGCCCTCACTTTCTCAAAAATGTCTTTGTTATTAATTACAAAAATACTGTTGAACTTGTCCATCTCCAAGCATACAACATTGTTAATAATTACCTTAATATAGGTAACTTCTTTTGTTATGCTTGCATTCATTGTTTTGCCTTTTTCTACAGTTCCAAGTTCAAATTCTGTAGTAGCGCCTCTAACCGTTACAACCATCGGAACATTTTCAGGCTTATTTGTTTCTACGTTTTTAGCCTGAATGGTAGCTCGCAATATAATATCATCGCTGCCCTCAACCATTCTGAAGAATTCCTGCTCATCAATCTGGCCAAAAGGTATCTTCATCTTCTGGGAACCAACATGGCCAATAACAGGCGCATCATATTCTCCTGGCATACCTGTAGGCGATATCGTATTAGTCAAATAAGTAAAGCTCGGTAATTCTACCGAGCCTGTAACACCGATCTGCCTGTTGGTTCCGTTGTAAACATTAAATGTGCTTACTGCTTCCGGCATTCTATATCCCATCTTATTCTCCTCCTGCTAATGCTGCGCTGTTAAGCGTAGGATCAAATTCTGTTATTGTCTCAATTACTTTTGCTGGTGTAAAAGGCGAAAGCTTTCTATGAAAGATGATATGTCCTTCAAGAATACTTGCCTGAGGATTTTCATCTATGTCAAAGAAAATACTGCCTCCAGCAATACGACCTTGGGAAGCCAATGTTGAGAGTATCATATTCTCTTCATTAACAACTGACTCTATCAGTCTGTAATTGGTTGGTGCATCTACTCTATCAAAGAAATTCAGCTTAAAAGTATTATCATGGTAATTAAATACTCTGCGGCATACTATGAATCTGTCCTTTGTATCCGTGTTGGCAGGATAACAACCCATTTCATTTCCCCAACTTCTCCAACCGTTTAAATTTAAAGCCGTCATAACTCCCGCTGCATTTATTTCATTGGCTTCGTTTATGTCAAAATATATTTCTTCTCCCCCATCCAGGCAAGTGCCATCTATTGCTATAATTTTATTGGAAGGAGAAGCATAGGGACCACTATTTGCATTATCTGTTTGAGCAATAGCGGCATCAATCACAGCAGATAAGTAAATCTCATACCCATCTACAATAACTTTCGGATAACAAGGAATATTAAAGTCATCGTCATAACCGTTATCTTCTTTATATTTCTGTATTGTATCAAGGTTTTCGACCGCTTGAGTATCAAGATCTGTGATACTTATAGCATTGAATAAACCTTCAATTAGACGAGTTTTCGAACTCATTATCGCTGCTACTGCCGGAATCTGTGACCAACCTGGTGCAAGAAGTTGACAAGGCAATACACCCAACAAAGGGCGAACCATATTTACACAGTCAATGCCACTTCTTTTTCTTGTTTCGATATCATAGCCTCCAATGATATCGGACTGCGTAACTTTTGTCGGGTCAATTTTTGAATATGCTATTTTTATAGAAGTAGACGAACCGATAGCTCCACCAGTTATGATAGCGAGAACAACTGTCCCTTCATCCGTAAAGGATACCAGGTAATCTGTGCCAGCTTCATAAGTGGTGTTTCCATCAGAAGATTTTGCAACAATCTTGTCTAATAAGATTCCCTGGTCATCAATGGCAATCTTTTTATTTGCTATTGTAAATGTTTTTTCGGTTACATCTTCTTTATGTACAGCTGGATCAAGTACGTTAACCATTACAACCGGTGCCATAAAGAACTTCTTGAAACGAATGTACATACTCTGGCACAAAGTGTAGTTTTTGAAGTCATGAGAGAACCCCAGCTTCTCTACCGCCTCGTTATAATTATTGATTAATACAGGCTTGTTTACAGCGCTATATGGATCTTTTAAGAGATTGACCGGCGCGGTACCAAATATAACACCTACTGCACTTTCAATAATAGTCGGCTTGGCTACGGATGTCGGCTTTTCACTGGAAATTATTCCGTGTTGATAATTCATATATTTTTATTCTCCCTTCTCAATCGCTATATAAGAAAGATTCTCAACCGTACCCTTAATTAAGAGGTTTCGTTTTGTTTCAATGAAATCCTCTATAGGCACAATTAATCTTTCTACCGCTTTGTGGTTTGCTGCATAGTCCTTTAGTCTTTCGGGAATCCCATTATTAAAGTGAGCATACTGCTGTACAATTCCTTTTACTGTCGGACCGCAATAAACCAATGTCATCGTTTTATCAGCATCTTTCTTTTTTGATTCCGTTTTCTTTCTCTCGTCCGCTTTCTTGCCAGTAGATTCTGTTTTTTCCACTACGCTTTCATTCTCATTCATAAGAATTCTTCCTCCTTTTGGCAGATTGTTCTCATTTTCCAATTAGTTTCAATTCCCCCTTTGTATTTTGGATGTGTATCCTCATCCTGAAGAACCCACTTAAAAGGAAATAGTATTTCGAATCCATCGGCAATAAATCTCTTATGAAAGAGATGCTGATAAATTCTTGTTATCATGTTTATAATGTCTCTTTCTCCCTGTGCATTAGGATCTGAGTCGTGTACTCCTATAATTAAATAGACCTTAATATTATAAGTCTCATAATCGAGTATCTCTCCCTCTTCCAACGAGACAATGATGTGTGGAAACGGGGTTATTTCATCTTCTTTTTTACGAAAAGGAAGATTTTGTGCAAACACATTAATTTCCGATAATTCTTTTTTTGAATTAATGAGCTTATACCCCTTGAATAACTCTTTCATTTCTTCAACCAGTGCATCCTGTAGAAGAATTGGTATCATTTCTTTAACCTCCGCATTTCATATTCAATCTCATGGTTTACCCTCTTTTTCAGCATTTCTAATGAATGCTGTTGTATCTCAGAATAAATATTCTTATTGCCTATCATCTGAGGCACAGACAATGCCAAGCGCAACCAATTTCGAATATTTTTATTTTCATTTCTGCTGGCATTTTCAGGCCGCTGCATTAATTGCCCTTTTGCATAGAACATTCTTTCTACTCCTATTAATGGGCTTTTCTTTAATACCCTGGCTTTATATACCGGAGGATTGTATTTTCCATTCTTAAAGCGTTTCCTTAACTTCTTAGGAGTGGCATCAAAATTAACAAGAGGAATTGTTATTCCTTTAGAAGTAATAATACCCACCGGAGTGTTACTGTTTGCTTTTTTAGTTTTCAAAGAATCTCTGATTGTTTTGGGTTTTACAATATACCTTGCGCTTACTTGTTTCGTAATATCTGTCTTTGTGGAATCCAAAGTTCTATTAACCGCCCTGTACAAGACGACATGGGATCTATTTGATAACTCACCAAGTCTGGCCTTTATATCATTGATATCAGGAGCATTAATCTTAAGATCTATCACTCTTCATACCACCCCAAAATTATTGTGATAACACCGGAAACCTCAGAAGAATCAATTACCCTGTAGGACTTGTCATCTACTTCAATTATTGCATTAACTGCCGGCTTACCACCAAATTCATTCTTTTTGACATAGATTAGTAATCTGGCTTCATGAATTCCCTCAATATGAATATCCCTAGAAACCTTTAATTCTTCCAGTTTATCCTCGTCTATAACAATGGACATTTCAGTTCCATCAATATTGCGATTTTCAGCAAATTCCTCCAGATTAAAGAAAACTTCCATATCATCATCTAAGGCTTCCTTAAAATTCATCACTTACACCTGCTCTCCTGCTTCTACTTCCTCGATGTAATTAAGAATATCATCCACAAGCTGCTCTTTGGAACTCTCCATTGTAAGACCGTTTAAGCCTATCTGTGCAGCGTAGCTGATAAGTTCATCTTTTTTCTTCTTATTAAGTTCCTTGTCAGTCAAGAAGGCATCGGGTTCTTTTGATCCAAAGAACTCACCTTCTAACTCATCATCTTCAATATCAGCAGCTCCATCAATCGCTTTTAACTTAGTAAGTCTCTTTATATCCTTCTCAGAAAATTCAGAACCCAGCTTTTCGCCGGGCCTGTAAGTTCTTATATGTGATGTTATATTTACTAATGCTATCATAGTTTCTCCCTCCTATAGAACATTAAGAACATACCAGCTGTCCACATCATCAGGTCTGGGAACAGGTCTGGAAGTCATTCTTAACTTCTTTACTTCATTTTCATTATCAGCCCACATTTTAGGAACAACTTCAGCTTCATAAGTAATAAATTTGCCCTCTTCCATCTGTGTAACAGAGCCGTATTCAAAGGACCCGATTCCCTTTGAGCTGGCCATAATTACCGTACCGTCGGGTATCATGGGCTGCTCATCACCATTATCATCCAGATACCATTCATCATAGGTATAAATTTCACAGCCAATCTCTGCTATCTTTCCGATAAATGTTAAGGCCGGGTCAACAATTAATGGTTCTATTACCACATTCTTAAGGTTGCGGATATCCATAGCTTTCATAACCTTCGGATGCTTCGTAAAAGCCTTTGCAGCATCTGCCGCCATGATAACAGTGTCAACGGAAACTCCTGTCTTTTGAATAATATATCTCCGTTTCTCGGTAAGTAACTCAACCGGATCAGAAGCTTCATTATCCCATGTTTCTGCACCAGCTAGGACTTCTTTATTCGTAAAGTTGTAATCAACCTGTACGTCCAGCCCCTCTTCTTCATCCACAACATGGAAGCCACCTGATAAAATTACTTCTCTTGCCTCCCACTCTTTACGTCTTTCAATAGCTTCCTGCATATCAGTCATATCCTGTGCAAGTAATTCATCTTCTCTTTCTTCAGGAGTCCTTCTTGAGTAAACATTTTCTCCTATAGTTCTCTTAGTAATGTCATCCATGGTAATGGCTCTTTCAGGAGCAATCTTAGGGGTTTTTATTGTGTTAGTCCTAAAACCTTCCCTTACCATAACTTTTCCGCCTTTTCTTGGCGAAACGAGTGGAGCCATCTTTCTTTTTCCTTTTTTCACATCCACTTCAATGGTTTCAGCAATATGTGTGTGGCTTACCGGGAAGAAGGTCCGTGATAAAAACGTACGAACCGGCGGTGTCTGCTCTATGGCATCTAACATCTCTCTTGTTGTATAATCTGGCATTTCTAATACCTCCTGTTATATTGTATTTTGAATGAAGATACCAAGCTTTCTTAATTCTGCTTCGTAATCTTCAACTTCAACGGTTTCAGCTACATGAAGGGCAGCCTTATTAAATTCCCCTGTAACATATTGAGTAGCTATTACAGGTTGCGTTGCTGCTGTATCTCCAGTATCCACGTCATCTGTGAGGACACCAGTAACTCCTACTGCAACGCTTGAAACTTCTTTTCCTGTTATGTAAAACAGATTATCTGCTGCCTGTCCAATTAAGGTGCCGCGCTTTAATACCCCCTGTTTAGGAGCAAGCTTTACACCTTTTACTACTAATCCGACCTGAGCCGATATGATAAGGGAATCCGGCTTAAATTCGCTTTCATTCTTAAATAATATCTCTCCCATTACTGAACCCTCCTTTTGTCCTTATTAAGGAATCCTGTAAGATTTTTAACCTTAGCTGCTTTTTTCTCTTCTTCACTGGCAGGTGGTGTATCAGCATCTACACTGCCACTACCCGAACCAGTAATATCGTCTTTCATGTCATTCAAAGCTCCTTTTCCTGCTGCATTATTTGCAAGCATTACTTGCAACGCTAAATTTTCAGCAGTGGAGGCATCCTCATATTTTGCTTTATTAAGCATTTCTTCAGGCACTGATCCGGACAATTTATCAATCTCCTTTAATCTTGCTCTTTCGCCATCCGCGGCCTGCTTAGCGGAATCTGTTATAATCTGATTCACAAAATCCGGATAAGCCTTCTTTAAATCATCAACTGATTTAATTTCCATTTCTTCACCTATACCTTTCTTAATGTTTTTATCAATAAAATCCGCAGAAGCGGTTTTATCCAGTAGTTTGTTCGGGAAGTTTTTATACTTCTTGCTGTCTAATTCCACGTGCTGTTTTGTGGTAATGTTATTTACAAATACAACACTGTTCTTCATTTCAAAAGAGATTTCTTGGAAGAGCAGCTCATCAGCATATCCTTGTTCTACAGCTTGTTTCCCCGTCATCCATTCTTCTTTATCCATTAGAGCATTCAGTTCTTCTTCTGTCTTATCATATTTGGTTTTATAACTTTCAATAATGGATTGCTTAACTGTCCTGTTTATTTCAGCCAGTTTATCAAGTTGGTCACTGCTGAAATATCCAGATAAACCAACCGTATTATTGTGATACATAATAAGGGCATTGGGTGCGGTCTTTATAACCTCAGCAGCTGCTGCCACTATAGTGGCAGCGCTAGCACAGATTCCTTCAATATGTGCAACGATTTTCGCCGAATTCATTTTCAATCTAGTAAAAATTGTATGTGCTGCAAAAACATCTCCTCCTCCACTACTAATGTGCACCGTAATGACATCTCTGTTTCCCAGGCCGTTAAGCTCTTCAATGAATTGCTTATATGCTACATAATCTTCACTAAACCAAGGTTCATCTGACATAATTTCGCCATATAGATTTAAGTCAGCGGTGTTGTCATCTTTTGCTATGAAATTCCAAAACTTATTTGACATCGTTTACCTCACTTTCTTTCTTTGGGCCAGGTTCTATTTCTTGCATTTTCTTCTTTTCTTTTATTAACTGGGCAACATTCTTATCAAAGTCGGTGCCAGTCAGCTCCATTGCTTCTCTTTCTCCTGTCGACACGCATAGGGCGATTCTTTTCTCAGCTGCATTTATCTCTTTTACAGGATCAATCATTCCGGGAGAAGGTCCATTCCACTCACATCCACACCATGCTTTTTTAATGGCTGGATCTAAAAAGAATCCTGGAGCTTTTATTCTTCCAATTGCAACTGCTTCTGTTAGCCATAATTCATATACCGGTTGACAGAAATCTTTGACCAGCCATGTACGTTTCATCCGAAAAGCTTTCCATGCTTCCAGTAATGCTGCACGCGCAGCACTATAGCTACTGTTAAACCGCAAAGACAATACTTCTTCCGGAATATCTAATGCAGCCCCAATAAACTTAGACATGGACGTAACAAAAGCATCAAAATTCTGACTAGGTCTTTTGCTGTCAGCAATTTCAATGCTTTCATTTTCTCCTAAAACATTTATAGCACCTGGTCCCAACTTATAATCACCGGCAGAGGTTGAAATTTTTTCGCCATCTTCTTCAATTCCACCAAACGGCATCTCTCCTGTATTGCTATCTGTCTTTATAAATACTGTGAAAAACCCATTAATTACCGCCGCCATTAACTCTGCTTCGGAATACCTGGTTAATTGCTTCAAGCTCTCAATAACCGGTGCCAGATACGGCACCCCTCTGTATTGATCTGCTCTTTCTGTTTCAAAGATCATCAACACGTTAGGATTACCTGTCTTTTCTCCATAGGCTTTTACCCTATACCACTTTTTCTCATTCTGTAATTTAGAAGAAGGGTATGTAGTACAAATATGATACGCAACTACAGCGCCTTTGTTATTTATTTCAACACCATTATAGATTCTGTTCCCATTCTCTGCTTTTGCATTCAAATTAACAGAAGTGCCACTTGAGTTCGGTGTACACACCCTATCTGATTCAATCATGTGTAACCTCAAACCATATGGAAGGTATTGTGTAGGTCTGTCATACTCCAGTAATGCGCAACCATCTCCGTTTACCAGGGCGGATATTAATGCAATCTGTTGTAAATTATAAAAGTCATTTACTTTCGTTACATCGCAGTGTTTTGATTCAGCCCACAACGAAAATTCTAACTCCGTTTTCTTTTTCCATTCGTCCGCCTCTTCAGGTGATAAACCTAATCTCTCAAAGGCAATGGAAGGCTTGGGACGTAATCCAGACCCCACTACACTGACTACATTTCTTCGTATAGCCGATTTTGCAATGGGAGCGGTCATCGTTAGGCTCCTGCTCCTTTTACGAAGTGTCGGAAGATTCATGTCTATATCTTCTTGCGGGCTTCTACTATCAGCATTCCATCCCTTAAAGGAATTTTTTCGTTTAGAGGCACCACCTTCATCATACCCACTGTTTTTAAAACTACGAATTGTTTCAAGTCTAAACCTGTCGTTTTCTCTTTTTAACGCTGCACTCGGACTGAAATATTCAACTGTTTTATCGATAATATTCATTTTACACCTGCCTTAATAGTCCATCGGGATAACTCTTGCCATTTTGTTTTTACCGCCAGACTCAAGCCTTGCAATTTCTCTTTGCAACTCTTTTATCTTTTTCTGTACATCTTCCAGATCAGCTCTTCTCATCCTTTTGCTGCCCATCCAATATTCCTGACTAGTCAATATGGCTGTTTCCGCTTTCAGATAAGCACTTAGTCGATTTCTTGCTGTGTTCAATTGTTCATCTCTACTTGACATATTCCCTCCTAAACTTCTATTCCGCCATTGACTATGCCTGTTTTTCTCTCGACGGATTTTTTTGCCTTGGTTGCTTTTCTCATATAGTTGATTCCTTCCTTTACTTTCTGTTCAAGAAGTCTCCAGTTAGGATTCAGGATATCAACTGCTGCAGTTGCATAGTTTCTCATGTCCAGTGGTTCATTTCGAATACCTGATCGCTTAACCCATGCCACTTCCGGCTTTCCTTTTTTGTTGATTCTGGTAACCTTCTGTTCACTGGTAAAGCCTTTTATAAAATCTTCATCATATCCCCTTTCAGTATTCAAAGGAAAATGACAATAACCAGGACCGGGTTCCTTTAGTGTCAACCTGGATTTAAGTGTGTCTTTTCCTTCATCAACACCAAGAATAAATATTTTGATTTTTTCACTATTGTTCGTACTAATCTTATAAATAAATGGGAGGCCAGCGCCTCCCATTCCTTTAATTCCATATATTCTCTTGCCTTTAGCTGTCATCTTTTTTAACCATTTATATGTTTTTGTTGTGTGATGTCCACCTGTGTCAATACAAGATGCGGCTATCAAAAGCCCATTACCATTGTCAAAATAAAGCTCTTTTTCAAGATATTCCTCAAGTTTTTTCCAAGGTTCCTCGGAATTCCCAAGATCTCCATATATTTTTTCGGCTTTAATTCCCCAGCTTTCATATCCATTTCCCCATCCAACTATTTCAATTTCAAAGCGGTCATCCTGAACATCAATTCCGGCAGTCACTAAAAGGACTCCTTCTGGCAAGTCTGAATTATAATTTACTCTTCGATTAACTAACGTGGTATCATCTGCAACCTCTCCTTTTTCTTCCCATGTCTCTCCCAGAGCTGTGTTAACCCAAACTTTAAGCATTTGAGGATTGCCCGTCTTTTTATAGGTTTTCCATGCTTTCTGGTAGTCTTTTATAATTTCCCTCCAACTTTTCCAGGGAGAAGCCATTTCATTTAGATGAAACCCTCTAACCTTACGGTTATCATTCTCAGCTATCCATTTACCATGCTGTTGTTTCCATTCTGTTTCCGAGAAATATTCCTCACAAAATTTACATTTCATCTTAGCATCCGTAAACCTTAACCTGGGCCATTCAAAAGGCTGATACTGACCGCAGCAAGGACAGGCTACATTCCATTTTTCTTTACTGCTTTCATTGTAGTCTATCTCAATTCTGGAAGCGTTTTTAATAGTTGGAGTAGACACCATAACAATTTTTTTATTCCAGAATGTCGTGGTACGTTTCTCAGCCAGATCTACCGGATCACCTTCGGTACCGGCGGAAGTCGGATATCTGTCTACCTCATCACAAAGAAGAATTTTAATCGGACGTGATGCCAGACCGGAGGGAGCATTCGCTCCAATCATTGTAATATGACCACCTGCAAAGGTTTTATGTAATATTGTATTTTCACTATCTCTTGATTTTACAGAGGATATCTTTTCAGAGAGACTGGGAGTATCGCGTATCATCTTTGCAAGCCTGTCCTTTGAAAAGGTTTCTGCCATGGTTTCAGTCGGTTGGATAACCAGGATAGGGGAAGGGTCATAATCAATATAGTATCCGATAATATTCAAGATGATTTCTGTCTTACCGACCTGTGCAGAACTCATAATAACAATTTTCACGCATTCGCTGTCATTTAAAGCATCCATGATCTCTCTCTGGTATTCCGCTCTTGCAGTAATCCATCTACCAGGCTCAGCACTGGCACCAGCCGATAATATTCTTTTTAAATCAGCCCATTCACTTATTTTAATTAATGGCGGAGGTGCCATAATCCTGACAATCATACGAAACAATTTAACTGTCTTATATTCGATTTGTATGTCTTTCTTTTTACTCATAATCGTCGTTTTCGTTACTTTCTATGTATTCTTCACTATAGAAGTCTTTTGGATTGTAGTCCTTAAGTTCTCCTAAAACCTCAATAATTTCCTTTGTGATTGCCTCTCTGATCCAGTCTGGGTTATCTCTCATTGTTAAGAGCGGTGCTAACTTAGCAGGTACATTCAACAACCTTGCACGAAAAGAAGAAAGCATATCTTTCATGACATGTTCTACGTCAGTTGACTTATGAACTTCTCCTTGCATTAAGGCAAGCTTTAGTTGTGTGATATGCATTTTGACCTTTTCATGCTGCGCCTTTACCTCTTCCAGATTTAATTCCGAATCCGGATCTTCTCCGCTGTCAGCTGCTATTTTTAAAGTTAATATATAGTTTTTTACACTGGACTGGAGATTATATCTTCCTTTTGCAGCCCTAACAAGAATGCCTTCATCGGCTAGCTGCCTAATACGCCTATCACTTACTCCAATAATATCCTCCAGCACAGAGGACGAAACCGTAACCGCAGTTATATCTTTTGTTTTCATCAAATCAAATGTATTCCTTTCCATATATCTCCTTTCAGCGAATTATCGGAAACGGCAATTTACAATATTTTTTATCATTAACTAGCCAAATCTTGGGCTGGATGACCCGCAACGTTTCTTTTTTGCGCCAGAAGTACCTTTTTCAGAACTCCTGTTCTGCCTTGTTTTGAGGTGGTTTTTGACCTGTTCATGCTCCTTTTACATTTCGTTCCAAATCATTTGACATATCTACTATTCTGTCAAGTGGTTTCGGAATGAGTTTCTTCTTATAGTAAGTCACTAAATATTTATATGTGTCATTTGACAACTGTCTTTTATGTCAAATTAAAATCTATCTATTTTTTTAGTTCCGATTTTCACTGTGTAAAAGTCAAAAAAATAAGCCTAATAATGATAGATGTAAGGCCTAGTTTATTCTAATATATCAACTTCTTTATATACTTTGTTTTTGGTATCTTGATTAACTCCTATATATCTTAATGTAATATTAGGATCTGAGTGATTAAATATATCCATAAGCATTGCCACATCCTTATTCTTTTGATAGGTTAGGTAACCAAATGTCTTACGTAAGGTATGGCATCCGACAGCCTCATTGACTCCAAATCTTTTGGCTGCATCTGTTAGAATGTTGTAGGCTTGTTGTCTTGAAAGTGGAGCGTTTGGTTTCTTTGGAGACTTAAATAAATATTCAAAATCTTTTTTATTCAGTATAAATTCATCTATTTGAAATCTTATATACTTATTTATCAAAATCCTTTTTTCTTTTCGTGTTTTCATCTCCCTGGTACATATGAACTCTTTGTTTCGAACATCTCTAACTCTAAGTTGTAGGATATCAGATATTCTCAGCCCTGTGTAAATACCTATAGCAAACATTAGTGCATTTCTAGTACTCTTTTCCTTTAAATAATCATGTATATCTTTTACTACAGCTTTATCTCTTATTGGCTCCACTGTATTCATGCAATCACCTCCAAACATAGCAAAAGAGGTGCTTTTAGTTTGCACCTCTCTTCTCAATAAATCATAATAATACCCACTGACAATTATGTTAACCAAACATACGTTTGTCAACAAATATTAGAAGTTTTTAATTATCAGTTCTTTATATCTCTCGCTGTTTCCCTTGCATACCAGGTTGTTTTGCCTATCTACTTCAATAATTTTATACTCTTTGTAAAGTTCCCTTATATAGTCAGAATCGTTATATGAAAGTATAAATTTACCCTTCAGTTTATCAAGTGCTTCCTTTAACCTGATATGGTCCTTTTCTGTAAAGACTACGTTATAAAAATCTTCAGCCTCATAATAAGGCGGGTCAAGGTAAAAGAGGGCTCTTTCTCTGTCGTAGGTTTTTAATAAGCCTTCAAAGTCTTTGTTCTCGATAACGGTGAATCTTAGCCTGTCTTTTACTTTTCGAAGGTAATCAATTGCTTTGTCTAAGTTGCGATTCCTTACACCGAATGATCTTAAGTCAGCTCCAAAGCTGTTCTTAATTAACATAAAGAATTTTGCAGCTCTTTGGATATCTGTCTGTCCTCTGTTTTTTATTTGCTCTTTGTAATCAAAGAACTGTTCTCTTGAAACAAGATTCCAGTCGAGTTCCTTTTGCAATGCTTCACTATGGAATTTAACTATGCGATATAAGTTAATTAAATCTCCATTTGCATCATTAAATATTTCAAGCTCAGCATGCCTTTCTTTTGAGAACAATATCCAACCGGCACCGCCAAATACTTCTATGTATCTGTCATATTCTTCGGTACCGGGGAATTGTTCAAGTATTTTGTTGCGTAGTAGCCTTTTGCCACCAATCCATGATATAAAACTATTCATGATAACATCACCTCTTTTATAATATTGGGTATTATTAGGGTGATTTATTATATTAAAAGGAGTTTATGATTGTTGCCTAAACTCCTTCATAATATCGTGTAAAACACTTTACTGAGAAATAATGTAATGATATACTTTTATAAAAACTAAGGAATGTTATAATTCATGCAGAAAAAACACTTGAAAATTATTATTAATGTTTTATTTATTATGTCTTGCATAGCTTACCTGGGAACATTGATAACAGGCTTTTTAATTGAAGATACAATGTCACCTTACGAGATGGGTATTTATATGCAAACCATCGGTACAATAAAGTTGGTATGTTTTCTTTTTATAATTATAAAAGTTAGCATTAATAAATATTTAAAATAGATATTAAAAAGGTGCTCAAGCCTGCTGCCTAAACACCTTCTTAATATCTATTTAATTCATGTTATCATATTACCATAATTGAAACGGACAAAACGGATAAACATTATATTTATGCATATAAGTTTATAATGATACCCGACCTGCTATTATTTAATCAAAATAAAAGATCTCTTCAAACTTTTTATCTAGTGCTATACATAAAACAAGTGCTAATTTCGCTGTTGGATTAAACTGGCCTGTTTCTATAGAACTAATGGTATTACGAGATACTCCTACTATTTCCGCCAATTGTGCTTGTGATAAATTCTTTTCTGTTCTAGACTCTTTTAGCTTATTTTTTAATTCTAATTCTTCTCTCATATCTTAAACCCTATAGTCTCTAAGATATAGCATGCTAAAAAACCTATTGATGCTAAGAAACCAGAAATAACGGTAAAAAGATGTGACTTATTTTGGGTGAAATGATATTTAGGCAATGCCTCAGCACCAAAAAAGCCCATAGCATTGCAAATGGTGCATAGTTTGATTTATCATTAAACATATTGAATAAGACAATAACTATAAACACCGCGCAAAATGCACTTACCCCAATTTTTCTACCTTTGTTCTCAGCAAGTATCATTCCCTCATCGTTTTTTTCATTTCTGCTTTTAGTCAATATTTCTTCTTTGTTCATTGTATCCTCCATGTTATGCCAAGTTTTATTGTCATTATTTTATCACTGCCAAGTTTTATTGTCAATGAAATTTCTTACTTAAGTAAATACCTACTGGCAAAATATTGTTTGATACAGTTATATAAAACGATTTATATTAAATTAAAAGGTGCTTAAGCCTGCTGCCTAAACACCTTTATAATATCTATTTATTCATTTCAATATTATCACATTTTATCGGGACATTCGTGACAAACTTTATTGTATTAATTTTTATTTTCATATGAAATAGGTATTTATAAACTTTGTAATATGATGTAGAATAATGGGTGTAAAATACATAAGAAAGGAAATATAAGATGCCTGATAACATTGAAATCCGTGGTTCTGGTGGAAGAACAAATCCCAAACCCTTTCCTAAGCCTATCGGCGACGGTGCTGGAAGTCGTTCAAACCCTAACCCCTTACCACCGCCAACACCTTCTACTGGCAAAAAATGATGTTATGATTCTGTGGGTGGATACCATATTTCCTTAAGTTTTTCTGTGGCATAAAATTTTATTAGTATGTCACTATCCACATCATAATATTCATACAGGGCAGGATACAAAATACGATCCTCTGGAGATTTTAGGCTATCCTTCTTTAAAATCTCCTTTGTCTGCTCTGTGTTGTATAACAAAAATTCCCTGTTATCTAAATGAGGTGCTTGAAATGATTCTAAAAAGCCAGCTGTTATCAAACTTCCTGATTTTTCAATAACAAGACAGCAATTAAATATATTTATTTTTTTATTACTTTCAAACAAAACTCTCCATATTTCAGAATTTTCTTCCTCTGTAGGTCTGCCTGCTTTTTTATTTATAAAATTAATTAATCTATGGAAAAATTTTTTACCAGGACCGTACCAAGCGCATATCGTTGCAATACTAACAATGAATGTTACACATGTATACTCTACAATAAAATCTAAATAATTGAACTCTGGATTATTTATATTATATAATGCCTTCTCATTTGCAGACAGCAACAGGTATTGAGCAAATTCTTTCATGCTATCTCCAAATAAGAAAATACACACTATAAATACAACAACGCAAAAAGTAATTGACTCTGCTAATTCAATCGATTTATCTTTCTGTATTCTAGGTGAAAATCTTATATAGGCGTGATATATCAGATGAATTGCTGCTGGCAGCATGAATATAATAACAAAATAAATGCTTTCTGTAAAAATCATAATCTTCTCCTTTTTAACCATTATATTACTTTTCAGTATCCATTTCTATACTTATTAAAGTTCTTTAAAAAATCTTTCAACTGCTTTTTTGCAACTATCCTCAGTATATTTCCTTCCCATTCTATGAGCCACTTGAATCCATTTCAAGTCTTCAATATATCTAAGACTTAACATTCTTCTCATTCTAGCATCTGTCAGACCGGTAATGAACTCTTCTGCCGAATTTATTGTTTCCAGTAATTCATACTCCAACGTCTCAAGCGTAGCCTTCCTGGTGTAAAGAAGTGTTTTCTTTCTGCTGTAAGCCGGATAAGGAAATCCTAATACTTTAAAGTTTTGTGTTCCTCCTGCTCCCCCTTTTACACAATCAACAACTGCTCCCTCCTCTTCCATTTTTGATATTTGATTTTCTAAGGATTCTATTTTTCTCCTGGTGTCCTTTACCTCTTCTCTTAGCTCTGCATATTGGATAAGTATCTCTTTAGTTGGATTTGTTGTCAAATTACTCCCTCCTGTTCTTATTACATTCTCTCTATTCATATTTATGCTTGTCCTAAATTCTATACTGATTATTACTATGCAGATATAAGTTCTGAAACATATGATTAATAATCAGTCTGTTGTTTTCTAATCTACTTTAAATTTAACAATATTGAACTGTGAGTTAATTACTAACCATAGTTGTGGGTTATAAATTGTTATATTCCAAATTCCTGCTCCATGAAGGTTATATTTAACTACTAATTCTAATACTGCATTAATACTTCTTGCATCAATAAACCATACAATGTGCAGTGTATTTCCTCTTGTATAATTAAAAAATGGTGTTTGCGATAATTCATCAAATTCTATTGTCGCACCATATGTACTGGCTAAATTAATAGCACCATCGTAGGACAGAACGTTTACACTTGATAAGCCAGGTAAAAAAGGCAGCTCCCAATCATAACCAATTGTTGGAATTCCTATGATCATTTTATCTGGAGGTATAAGAGAATTTACGTAATTCAAAAATACGTCCAAATAATTTATTGAACTTATAGGGGCTGGTGGGTTTACATTTGTTGCCCATTGATAATTCATAAATATAATACTCTGTGATAATTGATCTAATATGGAATAATCCACTCTTTCAAAACTAATATCTGCTCCAATATTACTAAGATTCGGATCAACTGTTACAAATACTAAATACCCCTCCTTGTTCAAACGTTCAGTAATAAGTGTAAAAAATGAATTGTAATATTGAATATTGCTAACATTAATGTATTGAAAAGAAATATTTACTCCCTTGTAACCTTTTATCCTTAGGATGTTTAAAAGATTCTGAATATAACTGTTTTGAAAATCTGGATTTAATAATAAGTCAAATTCAATTTCAATGTTTGCTTTACCTGTAAACGTCAAGGTAGTTAGTAATAAAAGTGGAACAACGCCATATGATTTTATAATTTCAATAATCTGAGAATCATCTGAATAAGAGATTATCTCTCCTTCATTTGTTGCAGTATAATTTAAAATTGATAGATATGTAAGATATGGTAGTGTTTTCCTTAGTACACTTTCATCAATATATGGAGTGGTATTTCCATGCAAAGTTATATTGCTTATTTTATTATAACTTATAACAATTGTTTCCCCAGGATAAATATATTCTCTATCTGAAAGAAACGGGTTATTCATAAGTAATTGCATGATTGATACATTAAATGCTTCTGCTATACCGGTTAGGCTATCTCCTTCTTTAACGGTATAAACAATTTCCGGAATCGCTATGACAATCGATTGACCTACTACTAAACTATATGTATTTTCCAATCCATTATCTCGTATTAAATCAGCTTCTGTTATACCATAAATATTAGCTATCGACTCTATTGTTTCCCCTTGCTGTACTACATGTATTACCATAGAAACCTCGGTTAATGATTTGTTTAAATATATGATTATTATTTTTATAAAATCCATATTATTCATAATTAAATGCTGATAATAAGGCATGCTTTATTATGTATAATTACTTAAATAAAATTTATTGTTATCGCTCATCCTAAAACCGCCTTGCTTCTGCATTCAGAATTCTTCTTAATGTTTCCCCGACTATTTCTCTTTTCGGTATGTGAATTTCCCTTACTTCAACATTCTTGCAGTTTACTATCTTCCAGTTTAATTTCCGTCCGCAGTGTGGGCAATGTGTGTAGTCTGGTTCGTAGGTTCCTGCTGCCCAATCTCTTTCAAAATCCTGGCGTTAGTTTATGTAGGTACCAAAGTATGGAGCTTGTTCTGCTATGTAATAACCTTCCTTGGCTTTTTCCCTGTCTTCTGGGTGGATATAACAGAGAGCAAATTCTTTGCCGAGTATTTCTTCGGTTATAACTGCTCTTAGTCCATTAAAGGCTTTACCGAGGTTTATACGTCTTTGGTATTCGGTTTCTGGTAAAGCTGTCCAGTTTTCTTCCTTCGCCCAGGAGAGGAGGAAGTCTTTTGTACGGATACCGGTTCTTAGTATTGCTTCATATGCCACTACTGCCACTCTCCTTTATAACAAAAACTGTATCTCCGAAATCAGTGTCATAGAAATCTATTATTCTATTGTCGTTGTATTTCACTCTTATTGTAGCGTTATCCTTGTTTTTTCTTATGGCAATAACTTCTCCTGTAATATGTACTGTGTGATTGTTAAAAGGTCTTAGTACTGTAGCCTTTACTATATCGCCAACTTTACAAGGTAAAATTCTTAAGCTGTTTTCTGCTGCTGTTTTTGTGGTAAATACATTTTTACCAAATTGAGAAAAGGCAAAGAAGGTTTTACTCAGGTTTGGGAAGTCTGCGTGTCCTACAAAGCCGAATCCATCACTTACCCAGTAATCAAAATCAAGAACTTCTACCTCGATTAAATTATCGTATCCAGTGTAGTAAACTTTATCTCCTATTTTGCAAGGAGGCTTAATTAATAATCCTTGTTCCTCTGCAATTTCATATTCGGATAATTTTTGAAAAGATTCCATGATGGCTTTTAGGGTATTGGGATAATGGCTTTCCACTTCCTGCTCGTTTGGCTTTACTTTTACCAGATATGCCATTCCGTTTGGTGCTATAGCTGTTAATCTCTCCATGTTATTCACCGTCTTTCTGCCCTGTTAGGGCTGCATAGTGTTTGAACATATTATCTATTGGGCAATTGGCACAATCTGCTCCGTTTTCTACTTCGAAACAGGAGCCGCAGCCCAGGAAGTCATCTGCTACCCCGTCTCTGCCTATGGTGCATAATTCTTTTGGTACTGGTTCACCGTCATAATCTATCATTTCAAATAGGTTCTTCCGGCTGTGACTTGATGTATCTTAACGCTTTTTGAAGCTCATCTACTCTTGCAGCATCACGCATTCCCCCACCTTGATACTTCTCTATTTCTTCATTAATCCATTTTATAAGCTTATCCTTATTCATTGGATACCTCCTTTTTTCTCCAAAATAAAGGAACTCCATCGTTATCAGATTCGTCGATACATCGTTTACATGGTTCTTCGTATCTAAAATCCTTTCCTTCATGCTTGCAGGTATCGCAATCTTTTTTTATATCATCCATTATTTATCTACCTCCTGTAATAGTTCTGGAATATCCGGGATAACAAGATAATTATTGGTATCTTTTAATCCATGCATATAACCTCCAGAGTTAGGCATAATTTTTCCGTTGCTATACCTTGTAAATTCAACATTTATAGCAAGACCATAATCCTTGTATTTATTTTTTACTACAACACCTTCAACGCCTTTTTCATTATTACGGTTCTTGATTAGTCGGACAACTCTCATCCCTGGTTTAATCTCAATTCCATTTATGTCTTTTATGGGTTCTTTGGCATCTGCATATTTCAATTTTCTACCTCCTGTAATAGTTACCAAGTGTTTTCACTTCTTCGTATCATTGATGGTACATAGCTAACTTCCCACAATCCTAAGTCATACAGTGTGTCAGCCTGTTTTTTTGTTATGTAGAGGTCTTGTACATAAACAGCCTTTTCAAGGATTCCGTTATTCCAACTGCCTGTTACTTTAATCCACCCTCTGTCTTCAAGTTCCTTTTCACCGTTATAAGAGTAGAATTCCAATTCTTTGCAGATTGCTTCTGCTGCCCATGAATGCCCTTCATGTCCGGTGTTGTATGTATCTCCTTCAGGACTAATCCAACCATATTCAAATTCCTTGGAATTCTTTGGATATCTCTGTTCCCTTGTGAGCGGTTCTTCATCTTCTTTAATTTCTATGATCTCGATGAAGCCATGTTCTTTTTCGTATTCCAGGTTGAAGGAAGTGTATCCTCCCATTCGATTTATAATTACTGGCAGATAACTTTCTTTGATGTATGGAAGGTCTTTTATGGCTTCTTTGGTATCTGCATATTCTACGGCTCTTAAACCGATTTTATTTTTATAGATTGCATATTTCACTTTTCTACCTCCGCAGGTTCCCAATGTGGATACCCTTTTTCTTCTCCCTCCCAGTTGCAGTCATTACAGGGATGTTTGTCTGCATGTACTTTTCTATGCTTGCAGTTAGCGCATTCTTGTTCTAATGGATTCAAGCTTATTCCTCCTTTGCTCTTGACCATCTGTCTATTTTTATAGGGTTAAATTGTTCTCCACATTTAGGGCAATGAGGATGCAGGTTTTCTTTGTAATGTTCATCCATATCTTTAAATGCTGCATTCTTTAATCTTCTTCGCAGTTCTTTGTTGGCTAACTCCTGGAATACTATTGTTTTCTCAATCGCCCGATTCTGGTATTCTGTGAAGGAATCCGTCCACTTGCATATAGTTAGCAGAGCTTCTAATGGTTCGATTATCGCCCCGCAATCTCTACATAATACCAGGCGATTGGTTTTATCAATTTCATAATGCGGTGTTTCGCACTTGCATATTTTCTTTATGCCGTGTTCGATTTTTAAGAGATCGAAAGATATTACTCCTTCTTCATTTTCTTTTATGTATGGGTTTTCCATGATTCCCTCCTTTATTTTACTGTTGATTTTACGAACATATGTTTGTATAATGTGAATATATTTAGTTGGAGGTTTCTTATGCCGTTTTATGAAAATACTAAACGTGAATTAATAAATGTAACCGGTCAGCCTGTTAATGTGGCTGCTGTGTTTAACCCTATGGGAGAATTTAAGCCCCTGTATATCTGTCTGGAGGATTTATACGGTAATGTATGTAAGACTCAAATTGAAAAGATAAATTATCATAAAGATATACGGGGCGGTGTTTCTTTCAATTGTTCTTATAAATCCGGTGATTCCTTAAGAACGGTTGTCTTAAATTATTACATCAAGGAGCATGTCTGGGCGATTGAGAATTAATCATCATTTCCTGGATACTTAGCGAAGTCTTCGGCACTTTCAAATATTTGTTCAAAAACTTTCTCTATCGCTTGTTCCATGAAACTTGCTCCAGTATCCGGGTCTTCTGATACCAATAATTGTTCAACGACGTATTTAGCAAATTCCTGTCTTTTTCCTCTTTTGATTTTTACCTGTTCGTCTTCATCTCCATAATTCTCTGGGCTGTTATCAAAAGCAAATACCAGATTACTGATTGGTAATTCTATTTTAATCTTGTCATTTGTCACCATAGCGGTGAATCCGTTTTCCTCAATTTTGTACATATCGCTTCCTTCCTGCTGCCCTGGCAGCTATCAATATTCGGAGGATGCTATTATCTCCGGCCCTGTGTATTCGCCTTGCAGTTCAATTACTTTTCTGTAAGGCATAAATTTATGTAAATCCCCTTCGTACCACATTAAGTCCCCGAACTGAGTCGGTGTGTGATCTATGTCTTTCCCTTCTGCTATCCTTTCCATATCTGCCGCTTCTTCTGTTGGATACCACATACCTTTTGTATCAATATCAAGCTCTATTACGCTATCTTCTTCGATTTCTGATATGTTTTTTTCATAATACTGGATTGCTTCATCCTCAGAGAAAGCTAATACAATATCTCCCTCATTGACTTCAAATACCTTTAGCTTGCTTTTTATGTATGCGGTAGATAATACCATTTCATGAAGTCCAGTAATGAAGCTTTCTTTTTTCATTCCTATATCGCTCCCGATCTGGAGGGCGCACTGTATATATCCATGTTCTATAAGTTCTTTGTCTCTGTCAGAAAGCTCTGCTCCTCCATGGATTTTTATATCTTCTTGCTGCGCTTCAATAGCCTTGTTAATTCCTTCTCTCATATCTCTCATAAATTACCTTCTTTCTGCCGGTTGGTTCGGCTCTCTTAAGCACCCGTTACGCAGATACCTGTATAGGGTGTTATTTTTACAAATTCCTTTAATGCTGGAGTGTTCGCACTCTGAGCATTTCTTTATTCTGGAATAATCAAAAGGTCTTACTATTGGGTTCTTTCTCTTGGCCATTACTCCTCCTCCCATTCGCCTTCCTCACATACTTCATCTGGTGATTCAATTTTGCTCTTTAAAACATTGCAACCTGTCCCGCTGCTAACAACTTCATTTAAGGTTTTCAGTAATCCATCTAGGTTATAGATTTCTTCGTCGATCTCAGCTGTGTAAACTAATTCCATCGGCTATCTCCTTTTATCCTGCTGCCCGATGATTACCGGGCAGTTATGCTTTTAATGTCGTTTATGGTTATTTCCATTGTTCCGTCAGGCGCGTGTTTAATAATCACATTCTTATTATTAAGATACTGCTCCATAGGAATGCTGATTGTAATTCCGTTATCTGTTGTCAGCTGCTGCTGTTCAAACTTCTTTATCGTAGCGGGTTTCTTTGGTGTAATGGAATCTCTTGTAAGGTTATTCTTATCAAGGTCTTCGATAAACTCTTGCTTGATCTCTGATTCTTCCGGAAACATATCGTCCACAATATCTTCAGGTATTATTTCGCCGTCAAGGTTGCTTTGATATACAAGACTTTTATATTCCATTATTTTGTTGTAGTCTTCCGGATAATACTTTCTCTTGATTTTATCCATTGCCCTGGAAACAAGATTGAGTTTTGCCTTTGTGGAAAGTTGCGGGGTACACTGAAGGAATCTGGAGGAGAAATAATTTTCTTTTACTCCGTTAATGTCGTATTTTTTCTCAATCAGATTGATTTTTAATGACCTTAGATTTATGACTGCTGCCTCTGTCAGCTTGGCTGACAAGGAAGGCAGGGTTACTTTTTGTTTTGCTATGGTATTGCTTATCCCTGAATTGTATTTCTCTACTTTGTGTACATAGCTTTCTTTGTAGTTCATTTTCAGGATAGCAAGGTATTTTGTACCTGCTTCCTGAAATGGAACTACGAATAGATCGGCCGGTGGAATAGAAAAGTTCATTGCCATAATCTCATATAGCTTGTATGCAAGCATTTGGCTGTCCATAATAAGGTTTGATTCTTCAAAGGCTTCCATCAGCTGACGGATCTCGGAGTCCTCATTGAATGTGCATTCCGTAGAATCATCACTATCCATAATTTTATAGATATGGTTTCTTATGAAATCGTACTTATCAATACTTAAGTCCAGGAGTGAGTCCGAAAATTCTAAATGATTATTGTTTGTATTAAGGATATGCATAATAGCGTTTCGGATAATTATTTTATCTCTTTCCATATACCCTCCTTATACCGGCTGAATACCCAGGATGCAGAAACCGTCAACCAGTCCTGTGTAATTTTCCAGAATGTAGGTTACAAGTCTGTCCGTCGTTCTTCCGGTGGGCTGTCCGTCAATCTGCTCATGCAAGCGAAGGATATCATTAACCTTGAAGTCTTTGTCTTTTCTTCTAAGTTCAAAAGGCTTTTTATTCGTTAGAACATCAGCAAAATAGATATGATCTGTTTTTAATTCGTGGACTTGTTGTCCTCTCTCTTCGGTTTCAATCTCTTCAGACTCTTTCGTTTCCTCTTCATCTTCTTGCAGCTCTTCCTGAGCGTCTTCAGTAATAACTTCCCCTTCTACCTTTTCTGCTTCCTCCGGCAGGTACTCTGGAAACTCTTTTATATCCATCTGTCCAGGAAGGTTTTCTTCTTTTTCTTTAACCTCTGGTTTTTCTTCGTTTTTGGTTTCTGCTTTGGGTGGCTGCTCTTTCTTTATTGTTTCCTTCTTGGGCGGTTCTTTCTTCTCTGGTTCTTTTTTCTCAGGTTCTTTTATTTCTGGTACCGGTTCCCCGAACTTTTCCACCCAGGGATCATCTGCATTAAGGTTGTAAGTCTCTCCTGCTGCACGAAGAAAATCTGTATATGTAAATTCTCTGGTCATGTCTCCAAACTTCTTGACCTTGATAACTGATTCTTCAAAGAAGACAATTAGCATCCCTTTTCGGAAGGTTGTGTGCTTGCTTGGGTTTATTATGATTAAAACTTCGCTTTCCATGTCCGAAATATCTTTTCTGAAAGCCTGACCAAGTTCTTTTAACTTCTCTCTCATATTTTTATCATTAAAGAACTCAAAAGCGACATTTACAAGGTGTTCAAAACCTTCTTTTTTTGTGCTATCAAAATCTGAGTTTGATTGAGTAAAATCAATGGTTTCAGCCACTTGTCGCGCGGGCGCGACTGGGGTATCTTCCTGGGCATGATGTGTCTTATTTATCTCTCTAATTTCATCCCTGGTGGTCCTTTGGGTGACCAGCTTCAGCTCTTCTTCGTCCAGTGTTAACATTTCGGATAGTTTACTGTTTCCAAAGCCTGTGTATTCTGGCAGGATCTCCATGCTATCTCCACCAACCGAGAATTTATCATTGATTTGCATGAACCGATATGTATTACTGCGACTTACTCCGTATTCCTTTAAGGCAAATTCAGCAATATCCTTGTAGCCGTCCTCTTTGTATAACTCTCCGTCCCTTACTTTCTTAAGGTGATAACCGATTGAATTAAACCGCTCCGCTACTGTATTAAAATCTTTTCTTATAATTCCTTTTATTTCTTGATAGTTAAGCTTAAGTTCCATTGAATTCCTTTCCTCCAGGCCATTACAGCCTGGATAAGACCGGTCAAGTTGTGTGATATGTTATGACCAGATACCTTGATAAATTATCCCTTGCAGAGGGAACAATGATTAATGGTTTCTATAGCCAACGCTTTGCGTATGGTTATTATGGATAGAATCTTCCGCCCATGAGCTTCTTAATAATTTCTTCTCTCCTGTAGCGTCCCGCTACTGATGGCACTTTCTTGAAATTCTTTTCAAAATATCTTTTTGACTTTCCTAATTTTTTCGCTATTTCCTCAATGGAATAGGTTTCTTCGTAGAAGATTTCCATGAGTTTTTCCTGAAGGTCTAACTTTAATTCCAGGTCTCTTTCTCTGTTTAGGTGCGGGCCTTTATTCCCTTCGTGATCCTCATATGATAGCTTTATGAGGTTTAAGTCAAAGTCCAGCCCACCCTGTGATCTAAAAACTATATGGTGATTATGCAATCAGACTGCCTCCTTTATCTGTTCCTTGTCTAATATCCTTCTTCTGAAGCTATCAACGAATTGTTCTACTGCCGGTGTCGTAGCTTTGTTATTTAACCCTCTGACTTGTATAATTAGTCCGTTCTTGACTTCCATCGTATAAAATGGCTCCTGAAGGTTATCTACTCTGCGGATAAATAATATTGCTGTTTCTTGTTTCATGACTCTTTCTATATAAGTGCCGACGCAGTGGTGCAGCTTTTGCCCTTCCATGGTAATGTCACTTAACTTTTCCGGTATGACAACGGCGAAAGTTTTTGTCCGGAAGGAGTACTTATTAATCAGCTCTTTTTTAATTTCAATGTATTCCTGCTCCCTGTACTCATTCTTTTTATCAAGGGATAATTGTGTTGAAATATCATGCGCTTGCTTAAAATGCCTTGGGAATAAAACAAACTCGTCATGAAGGTTATATCCTAAGACTTTTCCGTTATAGATATAATCACACCAATCAGAAAGCATGTTGTTTGTTCCACCGTTCTGCTTGATATACTTTATTGCTCTTCCCACTGTTGTGTATTCCAGTACCCTTTTCAAGTTGTCTATATTAATTTCATTCTCTGTCATAAAGCTAATCTGATCATTGCTCATTCTTAGCCCGTTTTTTTCTTCTAACTGTAAAAGCTTTAAACTGTAAAGATTGCCATCTAACTCAATCAATCTGTTAATTTGCTGTTTGGAAACCATCAATATTTCTTGCACATTGGCTCCTTCTGTATTAATTGCCGTTGAGTACGAATTGGTTACATAGTCATTTGTCAAATTATAAAGTCCCATTTTGATGAAATACTCAATGAATCTTCTTTTCTCAAAGGAATAAAGGAAGGAACTATGGTTTAATACAAATGTTTTGTTGTGTTCTGCTAATTGCTTTATTGCACAATACTTAAAAGTTGTCCCGTCCAGAACTTCATCCAAATTTTTTGTATAAAGAATTCCCTTCCCAAATTCTACGTGATAGCCATATGCTCCTCCGTTTGAATCCCACCAGTTAGCGGGGCTGTAATAATCATTGCAACGATAATATGTCTTTGCGCTGCTACCGTTATATATAACCCTTGCTTTTTCATAATATCTGTATGTTTCATATTCCGGACCATTTTCTCTGTATACATCAAAATACCTGCTTACAAATCCGGTGTCTAATTTATGCATGCATATTATTTCTTTAATATCTCTTATATGGTCCTGCCTTCCCGTGGCTTTATAAATTATCCTGCTGCCACATGAAGGGCATATGCCTACTTCGTTATGCCTTGGCTTCTTCTTTTCTTTGGAATCTAATCTTTCTTTCATTCCACAATGAGGGCAGCTCAGATTGACATATCTCTGGTTTTTTTCTGCTTTATAGAAAATGTATCTCTGATCCGAATATGCTTTATCTATGAATTTCATAATGTCCTTCGGAGGCTTGATTCGGTCAATCAATTTCATTTGATTATCTATTCTTTCAACTCTTAATTTCCAGGCTCTGCTTGTTTTCTCAGACCGGAATTCTTCCTGTTTTCTCTGAATACGTTCAATGCAGTTATAATATATAGGCCCTGGTAAAAAATTGAGTATAACTTTATCGGAAAGCTTGTCCGCTATTTTGAAATATCCCTTAACTCCCCAGGAAACTCCAGGCAGACTTTCAATTTTCTTTGCATACCAGGTACCGGCTTTGGTATCCTGAAACATGTCTTCCTTTTTGGTTATAAAAAGTCTGAATAAAGGCAACGCTTTCTTCTGGGTCTCGTTTTCATACATATTTACCATTAGGATCTTTCCATCCGGTAAATTAATAATTTTTGCAGTTACCTGATATTTTGCACCGTCTTTGCTTTTTTTGATATCGAGCTCTTGCAGTTCAATCTTTTCTAATGTTTTCTTTTTCACCACTTAACCCTCCGTATAGTAGTTTTTTGCCCACTTAAAAACGGTCATATCTGGTACATACTGCTCTTTGGTTCTTTTGCATTCCTCACGACATTTTTTCTCTACTGCATCAATGCAGCTCTTAAGGCTTTTTCTTTTACTTCTTACTATTGTGGAAAAGGAATCATCTTCACACAATGTGCATAGATAGTCAGCAATCGGTCTTACCGGCATTTGAGATTTAATATTTTCTTTTTCAATTGTCAACTTTCCGATGGCTGCACTCATAGAATCTACTAAGAAAGGGATCATGCCTTCTATATAGGCTTGTGCATATTCTTCTTCAATTCCGTTCTCTTTTGCCAGGAGAAGAATATTTTTAGTGTCCCCTTCCGCCAAAAGGCCGGCTGCTGCCTGGTTTAATTCTTCTACTGTGTCAAATTCTCCGAATGTATCAAACATGTGTATCCTCCTTGTATTCAATTTTTACTTTCTTTATCATGGTTTGCATATATGACGAATAGGGTGTGTCCTTCTGGAAAGAGATACTAACCTTGTGCTTATGAAAGTTTATAAAGAACTCTTTCCATAGGTCAGCGTTTTTAACTTCTCCTTTTTTGCTTGTCCAGTTTTCCATGTCCCAGGCCTTGTACCACTCCTGGTTGATCGTTTCCGTTACATAATTGTTATCTATGTAGAGATTTATCAAGCATGGGGTATTAAGGCGCGAAAAGGCATCCAGGCAAGCTATAAGGGCGGTTCTATTTTTTGTAGTCCCTTCGACACCTTTATAAAGTTGTAAGGTTGCCGGCTCACCTGTTGTCTGGGCTATATACTCTAATGTTGCAGCATAGGTTCCTGTCCCTTGGTGCTGCCGTCCTTTATGGAAAGTGTTAATGTATATGTTTACTTCCATCCTCAGTCCCTCTTGCGCATCCTGGCATAGAAATAAATACCGGATACATACTCGTTTACATTTGCTTCACAGTCCAGAAACTTATATTTATTCTTATAGGTGGTTTCTAAAACTTCCCTCAAAAAATCATTGTCCCTGAACATATTCTCAGCTTTTTTTCTGGTTATCTTGGTGTGATTCTTTGTTATGGTGGGCTTGGTAAGGTTCTGTGATCCGTTCCACTTCCTGGCATGTTTTCTTTCATCCTGGCAGCCCTTTGTTATGTACTTCGCGAATCCGGTAAGTGCGTAATCATCCGGAACGACTTTTCTAGTTTCGCAGCGCGGGCCTCTTGTCCATAGGGTTTCAAGAGCGTCCCTATATTCATATTGTTCCGACTTATCTTCCCTGCCGGTACCGCTAATAATTACATGAATATTCATACGAACTTTTTTTGTTGTTTCACCTTCTTCGAGGTATTCCAGTGCATATATATATTTGGGTGGAGGAAGGCCTCTTTTCTTTCTCCATCTCCTGACCTTTGCAAGCCAATTATCATAATCCTTTTTAGCTCTCTCATAGGTGGGATAATATTTATCTTCCCAAGTAAGGGTGACTATGTAGTCCTCTTTTGAAAAGTTGCAGCTCATTAAGCGAATGACATGCTTCTGGGTGTTTTTATGGTTCAGGTTTTTTTGAGTCTCTCTCTGGTCCTTTCTATCCTTTTTTCTTGGAATATCCTTTTTACTTCCATACCAGGGATATATTTCACTTTCTATCAAGTCCCCTGACTTAATAGTTTTTATTACATAGCCATAATATTTTTTATCATTGAGGATTCTTTGGAGTTCTTCTTCCAGTGATTCTTTACCGATGTACTTATAATCCAGATCCTCTTTTTCTAATTCCTTCTTATGTTCTTTCTTGGAAACTAAGGTATATACCAACTGGTTATATACCTCTTCATGTTCATAGTTACTATGTCTTATCATATTTACCCCTTAATACCAGAGATGTTAATACTCATTACAAGGTCGGAAAAGGGCTTTACCCTTTTGAATTTTTTTGACAAAATCCTGTAAATATGCTATAATTTAAGTACAAAATAATTTTTATACATTCTACAGGTCACCGACTTAGCTCCAACTAAGCCGGTGATTTTTTATCCACATTTGCCGGTGTGCTTATGACAGGTTGTCCACAGTGTGAACAGTTTTCTTTGTATGTAACGGACCACCCTTCGTGCTTGCATTCTGGATTTAAGCATTTAACCACCCAAAAGGGAGCTGTTATCTTGGTTCCGTCAAAATATGTATTTATCGGGCCGCTTGATTGAACTTGTCCAAGCACTTGAGGCATAAACAGCTATCCTCCACTGTTATTACATCATCTGTGGAACCGCATTTTGCACACGCTTTATCCGGAATGTATTTTTTAAGACAGATCATTCCATCTTCAACATACATTTCTAAGGGCTCTCTATCTTTCATTCCCATTGCTCTTCTTGTTTCTATAGGAAGTGTTATTCTCCCTAACTGGTCAAGCTTTCTTACTATTCCTGTACTTTTCATTTCTTTTTCCTCCTGGAATTTTTAATTTTTTCTAATCTGCTGTTTATTGCTATGTCTGAGTATGTAAAGCTTTCTCTAACTCCTTGTTTATCTACCAGAATTGTATGAGGATATCTTTGCAGGACGGTTCCTTCCACTTTTGTTTCTACAGGACGATGACCGCTTTCATCTTTTACTATGTCTTTAATTAAGACTTTGTCACCTGGCAGAAATATCTCACAACGCTGCATTATTTCTTGTGTTGTCATTTTGAGCTTGTCCCTCCATATACCGCCTAAGCGGTTTTGTCGTTCAGTTCATTAACAGGAACGTACCCTGCTGCTCTTAATCCTCTGTCATTTAGTACCTGCCCTATTTCTTTTTGTTCTTCAGGAGAAAATGACTCCCATGGCCTTTCCTCTCCATCAATTATTATGTATCCTTCTACTGTTAGTTTTTTAGCCACACAACCACCTCCTGATTAATTGTATGTATAACTGTTTGTACTTGTTTCCTATGTACCGCCTATCTTATTGACTAGGCGGTTTGCTTTTCTTCAAGCATCTCTCTTGCGATAAGAACATCAATCTGGGCTTTTAGTATTACAAGGCTATTCGGGTTAAGTTTCGCTAGTATTTCCCATTTTTCAGCTGTATTTCTAAGATCTTCTTTTTCCTTTTTGCTCATAGGTTTTCTCCTTTCTTATGATATTTTTTGTTTGCTATGTCTCGATTATAGTTCACTAAGTCTCGTTTGTCAATAATATTTTTAAGAATTTGTTTACAAAGTCTCGACTTTGTGTTATCGTAATCTGCGAGGAGGTGATGTATTTGGACATTTCAAATGATGGTTTAGAGATACGCGATAGGATAAAGATGGTCAGAGAACACGAGAATGTTGATTTAAGTCAAGCAGGTTTCGGAAATAAATTATCAGTTGAGCGTTCTGCAATATCTTTAATAGAAAGAAAGCGGCGTAATGCTACAGAAAGAATGATTAAGGATATTTGTCGCGAATTTAATGTAAATGAAGATTGGCTTCGCTTTGGTATCGGTGACATGTTTAAATCAATATCAGAAGAAGATGAAATCGGCGAGATATTAACCGATCTATTGGTTGATGTTGATGATTCTGTATATAAGTTCATAAAATCTTTGTTGCGTACATACAAAAAATTAGATGATAAATCTAAAGAGGTTATAAGAAATAGCACTGATTTATTTATAGAGGAACTGAAAAAAGAAGGCTAACGCCTTCTTTTCTTTTCCAGGTAATGTCTAATCATAGCTTGTATTGTTTTAATAAAGGTTTCATCTGTTTCATCCATTTCTGTAAGCATTTCCTGAATCAAATATTTAGTCTCTTCCATATGTACTACCCCGCTAATCATTTCCAGCCACTAAACATATTATAGAACATATGTTTGTATTTTTCAAGTAATATTGAAAAATTCCCCTGAATAGGTATATTATACCATTTCCCAGTAATTTGGAAAGTACTTCAGGCCATTTGTCCTCATGCGTGGACAAATATTTTGGGGTATTATATTCACTTAAACAATGTGTTATAATTAATCATTTATACTCCGACTCAAATAAATCAGTGATTCTACAATGCAAGACAATAGCAATCTTCTCCAGTTCTATGATATCCGGAGCTCTATTCTTTTGATTTTCTATTTTGCTCAGCCTGCTCTTGCTAATACCAGTTAATTCTTGTAAACCCCTAAGTGTTACGCCCCTTTCTGTTCTTAACTCCCAGAGATTTATTTTCAAGCATTCATCACCACTTACTATAATAATACGGCAGCCCCAAATAATCTTGTGGTTTAATTTACCAGTTGCATATTGATTTTGTACTACCAATGTTTTACTATAATAATATTACTAATGAAAAAGGAGGAATATAATGAAAAAATTAGTGCTGATGTTAACTTTTTTTGTATGTTGTTTTATCTTATATGGTTGTGATGCTTCTCCTCGAGATAATGTGCATAATACCCCTCAGGCAAGCTCAGTTGTTAACGAATCCACAGAGTCACAAGTTCCTGATATCAGTATTCCTGTGACCACAGACTACGAAAGTGGTGATATTGAATATAAAGTTCCTAGCAATTGGAGCATGGCAGTAAAGGATGATAAGAATTACTTTTATCCACCATCGGGTGTTTTAATGGTAATATGCACAAAAGACACAACAAATATATCTGATAGTACAGAAGAATTATATTTGACATCAATTAAAGAAGGCGTATCCGAAGGCTCCTCTAATTTTATGGAGATATCCTCAGATTATATAGAAATTTTTGATGTCAAAGCATTAGATTTTATTTATTTCCAGGATTTAAATGATGTAACTTACCAAACAAGGGCTGTATTTTTCATGTACAATGAAAATCTATACCAAATACTTCTTGCCCAACCAGATGAAATTTCAGAGAACACAGCTTTTGATGAAATCATTAGCTCTATAGTTTTCAAAGATACGAACAAATCTCTGGATGATATTTTTTCCGACATAGAATCCGAAGCTGATAAAATTACAGATTCAATGATTGAGATTAAAAGCGGAGTATTATACGATTCTATTAAATCAGTTAACCAAGATATCCTTTTATTAGAATCTGATGACAGTTTGATGTTGAATATCTTTCTTAATTCTTCAACTCCTGCTGCTGATTCCGATTTATTCTTTTCTCTAGTAGAAAAAGTTTGTACCGAAGCCGATCTGGAGTCAGTATATAGTAAAGTTTCATTTGCTTTATATGTTGATAAGAAATATATTACTTTGTTATCGTATAGTGATTATAATAATTCTGACGATTATACATCTTTTAAACCTCTTGTTATTGATGACACTTACAAAGATTTTATTAATGATTTATATTACGAATATAATAATGAACACGATATAGACAAAAAATATGACGATAGCATAAATGAAATAATAGATAAATATGGTTTAAATAAATAAATTCTTTAAAGTCGCTTTTCAATGCGACTTTTTTTATTGCGTATTTTTATTATGCGCATTGACACAATGCGCATAATATGTTATTATAATATTGCAAGGAGGAAATAACATGCCAAAGAAAGCAATTGAGATGGAAAAAATCATCCTTGCAGATGGGTGGTTATTTAAGAATCAAGTTGGTTCTCACAGACACTACATACACCCAACTAAGCCAGGGAAGGTTACAATACCCTTTCACAATAAGGAAATTCCCAAAGGCACAGAAAATTCCATCTTGAAACAGGCGGGGCTTAAATAGCCCCTAGCCTTTATTTAATAGGAGGTAGATATATGTTAACAATGTACCCTGCTTGTTTTTTTAAAGAAGATAATAGTTACTCTGTAGTCTTTCCAGATTTAAACTGGCTTTCCACCTGTGGAGAAACATTGGACGAGGCCATGTCCATGGCTGTCGATTGTTTGGCCGGATATCTTTTCACATGCAAAATGGATGGAGAAGTCGTTCCTGCTCCTTCTTCTCTAAATAATGTTTCCCTTGATGCAATAGCAGCTGAACTGGAGATAGCACCGACAGAATCCTTTGTTAATATGGTATCCGTTGATGCTGAAGCATATGCAAAGCAACACTTTGAGAAATCCGTAAGAAAAAATCTTACTATACCTGCATGGCTAGACGAAGCTGCCTTGAAGCAAGACATAAACTTTTCACAGGTATTACAAGAAGCTCTTATTTTAAAGATTTTTCCAGATCGCGCACGATAAACGGAGGTTATAAATGTTAACAGCAGCTTTATATATACGCGTAAGCACAGATAAACAAGAGGAGCTATCCCCGGATGCTCAAAAAAGACTTCTTCTTGATTACGCGGAAAAAAATAATATGTTAGTCTCTGAGGAATATGTCTTTATAGAAGGTGGAATCTCCGGAAAAAAAGCCGATAAGCGCCCTAAGTTTCAACGAATGATAGGTCTGGCAAAATCAAAGGATCATCCTTTTGATGTAATACTGGTATGGAAATACTCCAGATTTGCACGAAATCAAGAGGAAAGTATTTTATATAAATCCTTACTCAAAAGAAATAATATTGATGTTATAAGTATCTCTGAGCCACTTATAGAAGGTCCCTTTGGTACTCTTATAGAAAGAATAATCGAATGGATGGATGAATATTATTCCATCCGATTATCTGGAGAAGTTATGAGAGGTATGAGCGAAAAAGCTTTGCGTGGTGGTTATATGTCTGTACCTCCATTAGGTTATACTTCCACAACTCCAGGAAGTCCTCCGGTAATTAATCCTGAAGAAGCCGAAGTGGTTAAGACTATATTTAATAAATTTGTAAACGAAGGAATAACAATGTTCCAGATTGCTAGGCAATTCAATGAAATCGGTTTAAAGACCCGATCTGGTAAGCCTTATCAAAGACGTACCATTGATTACATACTTCAAAATCCTATGTATATCGGTTATGTTCGTTGGAACCGGCAGCATCACTCCTCTCATACCATAAAGGCTAAAGAGGATTGGATTATTTCCAAGGGCAATCATGAGCCAATTATACCGGAAGATATTTATAATGCTGCACAGGAACGCATAAAAAAAGAGCTTAGACCTTGGAAATCTCGTCCTGTTACCGATTATAAACACTGGCTTACTGGTATAATTAAATGTGATTACTGCAATAGAGCCTTAGTTGCTTCATCCGCAACTTCACGGAATCCAAATATTACAACCTTTCAGTGTAGTAGTTATGCGAAGGGTAAGTGCGAATCCAATTCTGTTTCTAGTAATATATTGGTTCCTGCGATAATGGAATATCTGCAAAATGTAATTAATTCCGGTGTGGTAGATTATATAGTTAAGACTGATGACAAGCAGATTGATGTAACTTTATTAGAGCAACAATTATCGAAACTGGCAGTGAAAGAGGAACGTATAAAAGCTGCCTACATTAATGGTATAGATACCATGGAAGAATATAAAAAGAATAAAGAATTAATTTCTTCTGAACGTAGGTTTATCGAAAAGCAAATATCTGATTTAAAAGTTGATGTTAAGCACGATCATAAACCTGAAATGCTCTCTCGAGTTAAAGAGCTTTACAAAATATTAAATGATGAATCCATAGACAAGATAGCAAAGAATAAAGCACTCTCTTCTGTGATAGAGCGCATAACTTATAATAAGAGAGAGTCTAAAGTTAAAGTTTATTTCTACTATAGATAGGGTATAATTTTATGTTATACCCTATTACAATACAGTCCGCCAAACTGCGTTATTATGAACTTTGCAGTTGAAGCATTAGGAGTTTTAATATTTACAGGGTATTGAAGTCTCTTTTCATAAGTCCACATAATCAGCACTCTCCTTCCCATGGCCATGGATCATTAATCCAAGTCCACATATTGGAGGGCGCTACATCATAGGCTGATATAGGACCATAACAGTCTCTGTATTCCTCCATGGCTTCTGTTCTAATCTGCCTATATATTTGAAAATACTCTAAAGCTTCTTTATCACAAGGGTGAGTATCCAGAAACAGCCTAGCATCATCAAGAGCAAAGCTGGCTTCCGTAATAATGCACATCAATTGATCTCTGCTTTTACTCGTCATGGTCTGCCACCTCTTCCTCCGCATTTATTACCTGCTGCAAGAAAAGGCAGATCCAATTCCTGAAAAATTGTACCAACCTGTAAAGCCATTCCTGTATCGTAGATATTTCTCCACTTCTGCATAGGAACATAGGACATTGCCAAAGGCAATTTGTCAAGACATTTATCAACACTGCCTATATTGTCACAACCGCCTTTTACAGCTTCCAAAACTGGTGTAACCCCGCAGCCACATTGCTGGTTCTGATTGTAGCCCATGTTTCTGCCACCGTGAGGGTACATCGGACGTCTGTAGTTATCCATCTGGTAAACTCCTTTATAAGATATATATTATCTTATGAAAGCCACCTGAGTTGGTGACATTTCTTTGTTATTTACAACACAAATATACCTGTTAAATTAAACTGGAATCTATCGGATTATTCATAACGAACCACAAGCAGCCCTTAGTTATCCTTCTCTTTAAGTTATAAAACAGACCGCTTTAGAAATAAATGATAATGCTTAAATTTATATTCAAAAAATATCTACTTCCACCCTCTTTACAATTTTCGGATAACGTGATATTATGTCACCATAAAACAAGAATTGAAAGGATGGTTTTGATGTCGGTATTATTTGTAAGTGAGGTTCGTGCCAACTAGCACGTAACTGAATATTGGTAGAGCAAGGATTGATTATAAAACCGGAGCTTCCCTTAAAATATTAAAGGGCTCGGTTTATTTGTGTTACATGTTTCTTTATCTTTCAGTGCTTACCTTCATTACAGAATATACTCATCTGCCATCATTATATAAACAGGAACCATAACAGGTTCCTATCCTTGGTATGCCGCGGGAAATTCCGCCTTTTATACAGCCCTGATCAGGACTTTTATAAAAGTAACATATCCATAACTATATAAAGGCTGGCGTAGCAGTTTATTGCTACGCTTTTTTATACCCACAGGGAGTTTTTCTGTTGCTGTGAGTTGAATTTTAGACTTTAGAAGCTTAAATACGGTGTTTTATGCAAGTATTTATTTACTCAAAGACTATTAATTCAATTTACGGAATTCCTGTGGGTATTTTTATGTAATTATTAAACAGGGTTCTACTTCTTAAATAGGCATGGCAACTGCTGAACCGATATAACATATTTTATGCTTCCGGATAAAAGAAAGATATTAATCTCTATTTGCAACTGTAAGTACGGTAAATACCATACAGGCAAACAGTAAGGTTGTACGCTTGTCAGTGAAAAAAAGGAAGCCCTGTACTCAGAAAGGATTATAATATGTTTGAAAAAACTTCTCATACTTTGGAATTTGATACAATAAAGACGATGCTGAGCGAAAGAGCCGTTTCCGATATTGGAAAACAAAAGCTGCTGGCTCTCACCCCCTACCTCTCACTCTCAGAGGTCAATGCTAAGATCAAAGAAACTACAGAGGCCAAAGCCATCCTAACGGCTCTTGGAACACCTCCCCTTCCCTCCATGAAGGATATCCCACAGCTTCTGGAACTGGCTGCTCTTGGCAGTATGCTGCTGCCGGAACAGTTACTATTTATCTCACAGTTTCTGACTGCAACCAAACGAGTGAAGACCTATCTGTTAAAGGCTGAATTCCTGCAGACAGAAATTGCCTATTACGGTAACTCCTTTGCAGATCTTTCTTCACTCACAGAGGAAATAAGCCGCTGCTTAAGAGGTACCAGGGTAGAAGACGATGCCTCCAAGGAACTAAAGGGAATCAGACGCAAAATGGAACAGATACAGACGGAAATCAGAACGAAGCTGGAAAATCTGCTTCGAAGCAAAAAAGACTGGTTCTCCGAAAATTATATATCCAATCGAAACGGACATTATGTGCTTCCTGTGAAGAAGGAATACAAGAACCAGATAGGCGGCTCCACCCTGGATGTTTCCTCCACCGGTGCCACCTGCTTTATCGTGCCGAATGCAGTGCTTAAACTGGAAGAGGAATTGTCCTTAAAGAAAATACTGGAGGATAACGAAATAAGACGTATCTTGTATGAACTCACCGGTATGGTAGCAGATGCAGCTGCTGAAATAAATCTAAATATGCAGGCAATGGAGACTCTGGACCTCCTGTTTGCCAAAGCAAAATTAAGCATGGATATGAAAGGTGTACCTGCACTTATGAACCATGAGAGAAGAATTTCTATTGTAAATGGGAGACACCCCTTACTCAATCCGAAGGACTGTGTACCATTAAATTTCTCTATAGGCAACCATATTCAGGGCATTGTAATAACAGGACCTAATACAGGCGGTAAGACTGTGTCCTTAAAAACCGTTGGTCTCTTGTCTCTAATGGCGCAGAGCGGTCTTCATGTACCTTGCGAGGAAGCAGAACTATGCATGAATAATGGAATTTTCTGCGATATCGGAGATGGCCAGAGTATTACGGAGAACCTCTCCACCTTCTCTTCTCATATTACGAGTATCATTCAGATCCTTCGGCAGTCAGACAATGAAAGCCTGGTGCTTCTGGATGAACTGGGTTCCGGAACAGACCCCGCAGAAGGTATGGGTATTGCTATTGCAATTCTTGAGGAACTGCGTGAGAAAAACTGCATCTTTGTTGCTACCACCCATTACCCGGAAGTTAAAGAGTATGCAGCAAGAACCAAAGGCCTGATAAACGCCAGAATGGCTTTTGACAAAGAAAGCTTAAAACCCTTATATCGACTGGAAATCGGAGAGGCCGGAGAGAGCTGCGCTCTATATATTGCAAGACGACTTGGACTGCCGGAAAAAATGCTGACAAGAGCTTACCAGGAGGCATATGCCACCTCTGTTTACGGTAAAGCCCAATCCTCCGGACACACGGAATACACAGGCTTTATAAATACCGCTGCAGGTGAAACAGGCGACACTAATCAATTACCTGACACATTGACCAAAACAACTGCAGCTTCACCTGAAAGTACTGCATATACACCCCTTCCAAGGGTTCAGGGTCAGCCCAAAGAGACTTCCGTAAAGAAATCTCCTGCTTCATCCAAATTCACTTTAGGAGACAGTGTAATGGTTTATCCTCAGAAGAAAATAGGTATCGTGTTTAAGCCCTCCGACGAAAAAGGTTTTATTGGGATCCAGCTGCAGAAAAAGAAGGAATTCATCAACCACAAAAGGCTCAAACTTATCTCCCCTGCTTCTGAGATGTATCCGCCGGATTACGACTTTTCCATTGTATTTGATTCCGTTGCCAACAGAAAAGCCAGACATCAGATGGATAAGAAACACCAGCCGGGACTTGAGATACGGTATCCCTCTGATAAGGAAAGCAGGTAGCTCTAACCCTGAGGCAGTGTGATTGTAAATTCCGTACCTTCACCGTATTTACTGTTTACCGTGATGCTGCCTCCATGGGCTTTAATAATCGCCTCTGTGATGGCAAGGCCTATTCCGGCACCGCCGGTATTTCTGTTTCTGGATTTATCCGCGCGGTAAAACCGCTCAAAGATATGGGGCAGATCAACCTCTGATATCCCCATTCCGGTATCCGTTACTCGTATAATTGCCTGTTTTTCTTCTTTTCCAAAGGTTATATTAATCTCTGCTCCTTTGTCGGAATATTTTACGGCATTGGAGAGGAGATTATTTAACACCTGACAAATCTTATCCTTATCTGCATAGAGCATGTCATCTTTTACACCCTCGGAAGACATGGGTACATTCAATCGTATGGTCATATTCTTTTCAACAATATCATTCTCATAGTTATGAATCATTCTGCCTGCCAGCTTCTGAAATTCGAATTCCTCCAGATGCAGGATGATATTCTTATCTTCTATTACAGACAGATCTTCTATGCTGCCGATCAATTTCTTTATCCTGAGAATTTCTTCATAGCAGCTCTCAAGTCTTTCTGTACTGAGCTCCCATACACCGTCCAGCATAGCCTCCATATGTCCCTGCACGGAAGTAAGGGGGGTACGCAGCTCATGGGCCACATCCTGGGTTAGCTGTTTTCGAAGCCTGTCCTTATCTGACAGGGCTTCTGATAATTGATTCATGGTATCTGCCAGTATCTTAATTTCTCTGGTATTTACCTCCTCCGTAATCCTTCCTCTGTATTCCCCCTTAGCGAGAGCCAGTGCCTTTTCCGATATTTTGATCAGTGGACTGCTTAATCTGGCGGACATGATTATTCCAAGAGCAAAAGCAAGCAACAGTGATGCTGCTCCTGTAAATAACAGAATAGAATTCAAAGCCTTTATAAAGATCAGCTCTTCATCATTAAAATAATACGGACCCATAAAGCCTGTAGTAAGTACTCCAATCTCACTATTCTTTAGCTTTAGCGCATAGGTACGCTCTTCATATTTTCCATCCCATTTATTGGAATAGCTGGACATATTTATGGTCATGTTCTGTATCATTGCCTGACAGAGCCCGTTATTATGCTCATAAGCAGACCATACTGTTTTATTACCGCTGTCTTTTATAACTACTGTCATACCGTTTTGCAAGGCATTCATTCCAATCAGATCCAGATAGTGGCTGCTAAAGCCCCCTTCTTCTTCATATTTCAGCTGAATCAGGTTAACGATTTCTGCAGTCTCTTTTTCCTGCTTCTGGATGGCATAACGCTTGAACTGATTTTTTATGCCTACATTGGCAAACAGAATGGCGAAACCGATACTTGCAATTACAATTATAATATAAGAAACGGTCAGCCTCTGTTTCAGGGAATATCTCAACTTCAGTCACCTCCAAATCTGTAACCAACACCTCTTATTGTCAGAATATAATCTGGTTCCTTGGGATTAAGCTCAATCTTTGATCTCAGGTTTTTTATGTGTGAATCAATGGTTCGGTCAAACCCGGCATAATCTCCGTCAAAGGCTATCAGTATTAACTCTTCTCTGGTAAATACCTTGGTTGGTCGTTTGGCAAGGGTCGTAAGAAGCTTGAATTCGCTGGGCGTTAATACCACATCTTCTCCGTTTTTCTGTACTCTGTAATCCTTCTGATTGATTACCAGCCTGCCCTTACGAAAGACAAGGACTTCTTCCTCCTCCTTTAAACTTCTGCGAAACAGGGCATTTACCCTGGCAACCATCTGCCTTGGGCTGAAGGGTTTTGTGATATAGTCATCTGCGCCTATCTCCAGTCCGTGAATCACATTCTCCTCACTGCTCTTGGCCGTTAATATAATTACAGGAATGGAAGAAGTCCTTCTTAGCTCCTTAAGGATTGACTCACCGCTTTTATCCGGAAGCATCAAATCAAGTAACAGCATGTCCGGTTTCTCGTCTTCAAGCTTCTCCTCTGCTTCTTTCCCTGAACAGGCCTTTATTACCTCGTAGCCGCTGGTTAAAAGGTAGGGTTCTATAAATTCCATGATTTTAGCTTCATCTTCAACCACTAATATCTTCTTTCTGCTCTCTTCCACAAGAATACTCCTTTTCTCAAATGTTCGCTGTGCATCCTCCTGTAAATAACCCGGAAGTGTGATTCGCCAGTGCGCTATATTAACATTTCTCTATGCAGTATACTCCATAATCTCTATCCAGAGCAAGTCTGTCTTATTCTATCTTACTATTGTGGATTTTCCGTGGAGACTGGTTCATGGTTACCTTATGGTTTTTCCTGAAAATCAATGCCTATAAGATTATTGACTTTTTTATATGAGTAGCTTATGAAAATTTTTTGACCGGACTTATTTCCCGCTTTTTCTAATTATTACTAATCTAATCAAATTTTAACTGTACTGTTTTTCCATTTCATAGTACAATTATTCTTCGAAGAATATTCTTAGTGATATTAGAAAAAACTAGATTTAAACCATTTTAACATCCGCAGGCTTATGTCCTCCGCCTGAATAAACCTGATGGATAGAAAAAGAGAGGTGTTTTTATGTGGTTTTCAAAACCCCCAGAGGAAGCTCTGAAAGAGCTTAATGTAAACCCATCCCAAGGACTTAGTTCCGCGGAAGCAGGCAGCAGGCTGGAAAAATACGGTCCCAATAAGTTAAAAGGCAAACCAGGTAAGAGCCTGTTTGCCAAATTTCTGGCCCAGTTACAGGATATGCTTATTTACGTACTTTTAGGTGCTGCAGTAATCACTGTATTCATCAGGGAATATGCGGATGCTGTTATTATCTTACTGGTAGTTATTTTAAATGCCGTTATTGGTGTTGTACAGGAGTCAAAGGCCGAGAAAGCGGTGGAAGCCCTGCAGAAAATGACTACTCCCAAATCCCTTGTTCGCCGTGACGGTGAAGTGAAAGAAATAAACTCAGAAGACGTTGTCCCGGGTGATATTATTATTCTTGATGCCGGAAGATTCATTCCAGCCGATATAAGGCTCATTGAAAGCGCCAATCTGCAGATTGAAGAATCCGCTCTTACCGGCGAGTCCGTACCTGTTACAAAAGATTTCTCTGCTCTTCTTCCCGACCCCAAAACTCCTATCGGGGATAAAGCCAATATGGCCTTTATGTCAACCTTAGTTACCTACGGCCGAGGTGAAGGTGTTGTAGTGGAAACCGCTATGGAAACTGAAATCGGTAAGATTGCCAAGATTCTTGATGAAGATAACGACGAACTTACTCCTTTACAGAAACGTCTGGATGAACTGGGTAAAACCTTGGGATATATCGCAATTGGTATCTGTGTTCTGATATTTGCTATTGCACTATTCCAGAAACGTGATTTATTTGAAATGTTCCTGACCGCCATCAGTCTTGCAGTTGCTGCCATTCCGGAAGGCCTTGCTGCCATCGTTGCAATCGTATTGGCTCTCGGTGTAACCAGGATGTCTAAGATCAATGCTATTGTTAAGAAGCTTCCGGCAGTTGAGACCTTAGGTTCTGTAAATATTATCTGTTCTGATAAGACCGGTACTTTAACCCAGAATAAGATGACCGTTGTTAAGACCCATACTTTAAGTAATCAAAAGGACCTTCCTGTGGATATGGGAACTTTAACCCCGGACGCAGATGAGAAAGAACTGGTTCGATCATTTGTATTATGCTCCGATGCCACTTATGAGAACGGCACCGGCACCGGAGATCCTACGGAAGTTGCACTTGTTGTTATGGGTGAACGTTTTGGCCTGCCTAAGAACGCCCTGAACAATTCTCATAAACGAGTAGGCGAAAAACCCTTTGATTCTGACAGAAAGCTTATGTCAACCCTGAATGAAGAAAACGGCAAATACCGTGTTCATACCAAAGGTGCTATTGACAACCTGTTAAGGCTTTCAACAAATGCGCTGGTAAACGGCCAGATTGTTCCGATAACAGAGGATGTAAAGAAAAATTTATTAAATGCGGCAGAAGAAATGTCTGACGCTGCACTCCGTGTATTGGGTGTTGCTTTTAAGGACACGGATTCTGTCATAGATGCGGAGGAAATGGAGAAAGAACTGACAATTGCAGGTATTGTCGGTATGATCGATCCTCCCAGACTGGAAGTAAAAGATTCCATCAAAGAAGCCAAAGCAGCCGGTATCACTCCTATTATGATAACCGGTGACCATAAGAATACAGCGGTTGCCATAGCAAAAGAACTTGGTATTGCAGAGTCCATTGACCAGAGCTTGACCGGTGCTGAAATCGATGAGATGTCCGATGAGGAATTTTCCAGTAAGATTAATGATTACAGGGTATTTGCAAGGGTTTCACCCGAACATAAGGTTAAGATCGTAAGAGCCTTTAAGTCCCACGGAAATATCGTATCCATGACCGGTGACGGTGTAAACGATGCTCCTTCCTTAAAATATGCTGATATCGGTGTAGCTATGGGTATTACCGGAACAGACGTGGCAAAGGGTGCCAGTGATATGATTCTTACAGATGATAACTTTACCACCATCGTAAATGCCATAGAAGAAGGAAGAAACATCTATAATAACATTAAGAAGTCTGTTATCTTCCTCTTATCCTGTAACTTAGGTGAGGTAGTTGCCATCCTCTTTTCCATCCTGTTCTTCTGGCCGGTGCCTCTGGCAGCCACTCAGCTGTTATGGATTAACCTTATTACCGATTCCCTTCCTGCCATTGCCCTTGGTGTGGACCCTGGCGATAAGGATGTTATGAAACGCAAGCCCAGAAACCCGAAGCAGAGCTTCTTTGCAGAAGGCTCCGGCACACGTGCTATTGTAGGTGGTCTTTTAATCGGTCTTCTGACCCTGGCTGCCTTTTATTATGGTATGTATGAGCATGGCTATAATATTTTTAGCGGTCTTGCTAAAGATATTACGGAATCTGCTGATTATAATACTGCTTTGATCTATGCAAGAACCATGGCCTTTGTCGTACTGGCAGCTTCTCAGCTGTTCTACTCTCTGTCCATGAGAAATCCTGAGAAAACTATTTTCCAGATTGGTTTCTTCAGTAATAAGTTCTTACTCGGTGCTATTGTTGTAGGTCTTCTCTTACAGGAACTTGTAATTTCAATTCCTTTTCTTGCAAAGGCTTTCGGCGTACACAACTTAAGCCTGATGGATTGGGGAATTGTGATTGTATTTGCACTTATACCTTTTGTAGTAAACGAATTAATCAAGGTATTTGGCAGAGCTGCGAGGAAAGCAAGTAATTAACTTTCATTATAGGATTATTGGATTATAAGAGCTCTCGTTATCCATTAAGGATAAATGATATTTATATCATAATACAAGCAGAAGCTGTAAGGTTTCTTATACATTTTCGTAAGGCAATGTATATCAGGAAACCAAACAGCTTCTTTTTTTTAAGCAAGGTAGTATTAGTTTATCCTCATATCCCCTTTGCCTGTTATTACAGATGCCAACACACTGATTGACAGTATCGCGAAGATTATGCCCAGTGACAGCTCCGTGGGTATTTCCACATGAAAGGTTAAGGCGGCCAGCTTTATTCCTGTAAAAATGAGGATGAAAGCAACTCCATGTTTTACATACTTAAAGGTCTCGTGAAGCTTTCCAAGTACAAAATAGAAGCTTCTAAGTCCTAATATCGCAAAGATATTTGAGGTGTATACAATAAAAGGATCTGTAGTTATGGAAAATATGGCCGGGATAGAATCTATGGCGAATAAGATATCCGTAAATTCTATGATCAATAAAATTGCAAACAGGGGAGTCGCATGAAGTGCATTATTTTTCTTTACAAAGAAACGGTCTCCCTCCAGTGTGTCTGTAATCGGTATGATACCGCCAAGTACCTTTATAATCTTACTTTCTTTGAAATTATCCTTTTCTTCCTGTTTGTAAGCCATATTTATGCCACTTACAATTAATATACCGCCAAATATGTACAGAACCCATTCAAATTTGTTTACGATGGTCACTCCAAGTAATATGAACAGCAACCGTAATACAATTGCCCCAAAGATTCCGTAATTCAGTACACGCCTTTGTGAGGACTGTCTGATTCCGAAGCTGGAAAATACCATTAGAAACAGGAACAGGTTATCAATACTCAAGGTCTGTTCAATCACATAACCGCCCAGGAACTCCATTGCCTTTTCTTTTCCTAAAAAGATATAGATTCCCAAATTAAAACATAGTGATAAGCCAATCCAGAAAAGTACCCAGGACAGCGCCTTTTTCGTTGATATGATTTTATTGGGTACATTATCGTTATATCGTAACTGTTGTATTTGATTTTCTTTAATAGTCTACACGGCCTTTTTATTCTGTCTCTCTAAGAAAGTATGCGTATACCTTGCGTTTCATTCCTCACATAAGTTGCTGTACCAATAAAGATTACTTCATCTGCCATCAGGGTTTTCAGACTGTTTTATTTAAAAATGTTTTCCTCTGATCTTCCTTCCTGCTTCAATCTTTATACACACCCTGTTATAAGTGTTAATTGCCTGCTGCAATATCATCCAGTACACCAAAGGTATAACCCATCTCTTCCCACTTAGTAAGCAGTTCATCCATAATAGCTCCGTTGGTTTTAGACGTACTATGCAGCAGAACAATTGCACCTGGATGGATTCTTCCAAGTAATTTCTTAAATGCCTCTTCCTTGGTGGGTTGTTTATCCTGATACCAGTCTACATAAGCAAGACTCCAAAAGAAGGTTTTGTAACCCATGTCTTTTGCCATTTCAAGATTCTTGGTGCTGTATTTCCCCTGAGGCGGCCTGTAATATTTCGTCATCTTCTGACCGGTTACAGCTTCATATTCTGTCTCCAGACTGGTAATTTCCTTCTCGAAAGCTTCTTTGGAAGATATACTGGACATATTGGGATGATTATATGTATGATTTGCCACCTGATGCCCCTCTTCCACCATCTGCTTAACAAGCTCCGGACTGGTCTTAATATAATTGCCTACTATAAAAAAGGTAGCATGGGCATTGTGTTTCTTAAGTGCTTCTAAGATAGCCGGTGTATTTCCGTTCTCATATCCTGCGTCAAAAGTCAGGTAAATTACTTTCTTACCCGTATCCCCGATGTAATAGGTATCGTATTTTTTAAGCTCATCTGATGTGGCATTGCCGGTGGGGGGCTGACCTTCCGTATGAAATCCCAGTCCCCAGTTAGCTTCTTCTTTCACTGCATTCTTTCCGGCAGCCTGAACCAGCATGGCTATACCGCCGCCGAAGAAATAAGCACCAATTAAGAAGACTGCTATAATGATTATTTTTTTGTATGAAATATTTCTCAAGACAAACTCCTGAACCCTTTTTATACAATATATAACAAGACAAACTTGCCCATTCCATTATAAATTGTCCTTTTTTGCTTTTTATACTATTTTAATAATTAATTGGATAATTTTGGCCCCCAAATTAAGTGTATCGTATATCTGCTTCTGCATAAATAATAAGCCATCCAATTATCTCTCAATTCTTATTTAATATTTTTTTCTCTATTTCTCTTTTTACTTTCCGTCAGATAATAGATAAACCCTATTACCGGCAATACCAGACCTATGATAGATGCCAGCTTCCAGCTTCCTTGCGCATATGCCCAGCCGCCAAGAGCAGAACCGAGAGCACCTCCAAGAAAGAATACTGCCATAAAGATACCGTTTACTCTGCCCCTTATCTCATCTCCCAGGGCATAAACTTCCTGCTGACCGAGTACAAGATTTCCAGAAACGGACATATCTAATAACACTGCTGATATACAGAAGATTACAAGTGAAACCATGTGATTTCCATCCTCAAGCACGTGGGTAAAAGCAAAGGCAAAAGCTGCAATTAGAAAAGCTGCACCCGTGAGTTTCCGGCTTAATCCCCTGTCTGCCAGTCTTCCGGCTATTGGTGCCGCGATAGCTCCCGCTACTCCTACAAAACCAAATACGGCGATTTCTCTTTGCGATAATCCATAATTTTTGGAAAGCCATAAGGGTACTACTGTCCAGAATAAGCTGAAGCTGCCAAAAAGTGCTGCCTGGTAAAAGGCTCTTCTCCGAAGTACAGGTTTGCTCTTGAACAATACAAAGAGGGATTTCAGTATTTCTGTGTATTTTTCATTTGCTACCGGTACTCTTTTCGGGAGAAATAACCGAAGCAGCAAAACAAGAAGTGTTATGATAACAGCGGATATTATAAATACTGCTCTCCAGTTTATTAGATCTGTTATCAGGCTGGAAGCGGGTCTTGCAAGCATAATGCCAAGCAAAAGTCCGCTCATGACATTTCCCACGATACTTCCTCTTTGCTCCGGGGGTGCCATATGAGCAGCCAAAGGCACCAATATCTGCGCTGCAGCAGAGCCAAGACCAATCAATACGGCTGCTGCAAAAAATATCGCAGAATTTGCAGCAGTTCCCGCTCCCAGCAAGCCAAGGAGAGCTACTGCAAGTATGGTGACAACCAGCTTCCGGTTCTCCAGCAGATCGCTTAAAGGTACCAGCAGTAACAAACCGGCTGCATAACCTAATTGTGTCATAGTGACAATAAAACCTGCTATATCAGAGGATATCCCTGTTGAACTGCTGATTGGCCCTACCAGGGGTTGTGCGTAATAAAGATTTGCTACGATCAGTCCGCATGCTGCTGCAAGAAACAAAACAAGCCAGCCAGGGATTCTTTTTTCCATATTATTTTCTGTTTTCATAGTAATCTGCCTTTCTTAACGAATCTTTTTGATTCACCTTTTATATTATTTCAGTTTAATGCTAAAAACATTTACTAAACGTTCCGTTTACAAATTATATATTAAACGCATCGTTTAGTTTTGTCAATACTTTTTTTTAAAGAAATTTTATAGTATAATAAACGTATCGTTTTTTAATAGAAAGACCTGACTAAATAGCACTCTTCTCTGTAACCAATCTTGGAATGTTTATTCCATACTAGATAGATTTACAGGTGAACCCATTAAAAAGGTAACTTGCAGATAAGTGTAAGACCTGACAGCTTCACGCAGAAGCTAAAACGATTACAGAGGTTGCTCAATATGAACTCCTTCAAGAATTGATGGAGCTGCTAACAAGCGGAATTATGCAGGGTGTAGTGAATGAAAATATATAAGAAAGGCTGCCACGTGATAAGCTTCCTTCATCGCTTATCACGTGGCACCCAGGTGCGCCTGGGATATGAAAATTGGTATTGATATGGATAAGAAATTAGGTCGTCCCCGTAGTGAAGAAACAAAAAAAGCCATTCTGACAGCGGCTTATGAACTGTTGTCGGAAAATGGCTTTGATGCCGTTACCATTGAAGGCATCGCTGAAAGAGCAGGTGTAAGCAAAGCTACCATATACAAGTGGTGGCCTGGCAAAGCCGCTGTAGTACTGGATGGTTATTTTGCTGCTACCGAGTTACTTCTGCCGGTGCCTGATACTGGTTCTGTTAAGGAAGATTTATTCCAGCAGTTTAACAATCTCTCTTCCTTTATTACCAGTCCAAAAGGAAAAATGATTACAGAGCTTATTGCAGCCGGGCAATTCAACCCTGGAATTGCAGAAGAATACCGGGTACGCTTCTTTAACCCTCGCAGACACATCTCAAGGGGAATTTTAGAACGTGGAATAGCAAGAGGAGAATTAAGAAAAGATCTGGACCTGGAACGCAGCATTGATCTTATCTTTGCACCATTGTTCTATCGTCTGCTGATAACAGGTGATTCTTTGGATTCTTCTTTCATCAGAGAACTCATAAACGATATTATTAAAGGTCTTGGACAATAAATTTAATATATTATTGCTCCTAATGTATCAGTACAACAAACAATTAATACCGGTTAGCCGGTATTAATATTCAGATGTACCAGCGCATGTTTGAAATGGGAGGCCACAAACATTTTCAAACACACTCTGGTAACTATACCTCTTGGAATGGAGTGAATAACACAAATATTATGTTGACATATATACAAAGAAACGCTAAATTTATGCAGTCAATGTTCTTCGGAATGATACTTACCATGGCCGGCGGTTTTATGGATGTCTACTCCTATATGGTTCATGGAGGCGTATTTGCCACCGGGCAGACCGGTAACTTTGTACTTGTGGGAGTTTATCTTATCCAAAAAGACTACAAGCAGATGATTCATGCCCTGATTCCAATCCTATCCTTCTGGTTAGGTGTATTCATAGCTCTCCATATGTATTATTTTCTAAAGGAGAAAGTTCCCTTATGGAATAAGGGAATACTGGTACTGGAAGTTCTAGTGCTCTTTACAGCAGGTCTGCTCCCCGCCTCTTTTCCTGACATGGCGGCTAACATTCTGGTTTCCTTTGCTGCTTCCTTGCAATTCTGCACTTTTCGTACCTTTGGAAAGGGTGATAATTATTCCAGCGTATTTTGTACCGGAAATATGCGCTCCTGTGCAGAAAACTACTATAAATGGCTGGTAAGAAAAGAGTCCAAATTCAAAAGAAGTGCTATCGGCTATTCCTTTATCCTGATATCCTTCTTCACAGGAGTTGCCATGGGTGGTCTAAGTTCAAAATTCTTACAGGAAAAAGCCATCTGGATAATAGCCCTGCTGCTTCTTGGTGTATTGATTCCTCCCTTTGTTTCAGAAAGAATTGCCGCAAAGAATACCCTTTAAAAGACTGAAGATGCAATTTTCCGGTAAGTTTTTGGGTGTCTATTAGATATCCTCATTTCACGAAAACCGAAGCAATCTGTTATATCCAGTTCGCAGGTTATTACCTCTGCCTTGTCTACAGCACCTTTAGCAAGAACTTTGCCTTCCGGGGAAATTACTTCACTGGGATTACGCATTCCAGCAATTTCCCCATCATAGGGTACTGACATGGCACTAGCCACATAAACTCCATTTTCATAAGCTCTTGAATGGCCGTAAATCTGTTCCCATCCCCAGGTAGGACATAAAATCAACTCCGCTCCGCCAAGTACTAATTCTCTACAGCATTCAGGAAATTGCATATCCCAGCAAATTGCTAAACCAATTTTACCAAACTCCGTATCCATTACAACATACTCTTCTCCAGGAGTAAGCCTGTCATTTTCAGAACCTGCCAGGTGGATTTTATCGTAAAGGTATATCTGTTCCCCGTTTCTGTTATATACAAAGATTGAATTATATATGTTTTCCCTACGCCTGTTATAAGCTCCCAATACAATATATTTTTGAAATGAAGCCGCAATACCCGATATGGTTTTAAAAAACTCATCAGTTTCAGTAATAACCTCTGAATAATCACAGTAGATGTTATTTTGCTGTCCGCAGAAATTAACCGCTTCAGAAGTTACAATCATATCACAGTCCAAAAAACAGGCTTTCTTAATTAACTCTATTACCTGCTCCTGCATTTCAGTGCGATATTTTATTACTTCTGTTTTTGTTAACCCTAACTCTGGGTTGGCAAAGTCATACAACTCATTCTGTTTAGTCTGTATCAATCCAAGCTTCATTACAGAACCTCCAATTTCATTCTAGAGTTTTAAAATTACCTTAGCTGCTATCTATTAAGCCCCACACCATTAAATCCATTAAACTATTTTGATGTTATATGCATATTCACCTATTTCAATATTAGCCTCTTCCACTGATTTGATTCTTTCACCATTTATAACGAGGTTCTCTACAACAATATTCTCTACATAGTACTCTTCATTGTATCCTCTGATCATTGAGGTTACCTCATTTATTCCATTGTAATAAATATCCTTTAAATATACATGTTCTATGCGCCTGCCAGGTGCTGGATTATAATCTGGATTATATTTCACCTGAAAGTCTAGTAATTTCCCATGTATAAACGGTTCAATCCTAATATTCTTATAACAGATATTCCTTACAGTATTCTTGTCTCCCGGATTGATTGCCATACAACCAAGATATCCAGCCTGATATTCATTGTGTTCCAATATATCAATATCCTCAAAAGTAATATTTTCGATAAAATCACCATTCTCTTCATGATTTCCATGAGTTCCTATGTTAAGAGGGTGCGCCACATCTGCCCATACAACAAGCCCCTTCACTGTGATATTTCTAGAATCACCTCTGTATTTCCATCTGCTTCCATATATTGCAATACAGTCATCGGAGTTTCTTAAAAAGCCTCCCTGTATCCGTATATTCTCACTGCTCATAATGTCTATTCCGTCGCTCCACCCCTCACAACTAAAGGCTTTAATATTATTTATAACAATATCCTGACTACCTCCTATATAAATTGTGTAATGTGGCGGATTGATAAAGATAATATCTTCAATGAGAATGTTTGATACATTGCTTAAACGGATTCCATTAATTCCACTGTACCGTTGAAAATCTGCTTGATAAATTATACCCCGTCCATAAATATGTATATTTTCCGTACCGGAACAAACAATACCTCCAATAAGGATACAACCTCCTGCCAGATAAATATCTGTATCAGAGGGTACTGTGAAAATATTTTCCCTGACAAAATGTATACCGGGTTCCAGAAAAAGGGTCCTTCCTGCAGGCATTTCTTCCAGTTCTTTTATCAATTCATTGCCAAAACTTGAATATCCACTCAGGTTTCCTTTTACCACAAGTGTATCAGCCTTATCCCTGCTCGGCACATCTTCTTCTACTCTACCTGCAAATAAATGAAGATTATGGTTTCGATCCTTGTTTAGCTCTATTGAGAGATTTGCAGGTTCCGATAATATAAACCGTAACGTTTTTGTATCACAACTATATTCTATCTTCCTGGATAAAGGACGAATATCTGCCTGATAAATATACCAGGGGCCAGATATTTCAACGAGCACCTCACCTATAAAATCAAAATAAGCCATGGATGCACATTGTACATCATGCATATTTACCTTAATATTATATACGTATATCTCTCTCCAATCCTCTGTTCCCTTCAGACATACCCTTACTCTTATATCTCCGCGCAGTACTGCCTGTTTGTGTACCGGATGGTTTACCAATCTACTCATAGTTGTACTTTTCCTTTCTTAATATCGTTGCATACTGCAGCTTTAATATTCTTCTGTATCAGCTCCATGCATATCTAAGTCCTATACTTAAACTATCCTACTATGGAATGAAGACGGGCACTATAGTAATTTACCTAGATTTCTAGCAATTTCTACTACAAGTGATTGATTCCAGGCGTATTTCCCCTGATATTCCGTTTAATGTACTCTACGGTAATTAACGGGTGAGATTCCTGTAACTGACTTAAATTGCTTTGAAAAAGCATAGGAATCTGAGAAACCCAATTCAATGGCAATTTCTTTCACACTTTTATTCTTATCCAATAATCTGGTTCTTGCTACATCCATTCGTTTTTGCATTACATAATTACCTGGAGGCAAGCCGGTCTGTTCCTTAAACAGCTTGCGGAACTTTTCGTAACCGATTCCCAAATCTTTTGCCATTTCCTTTATAGATACTCTATAGGAGGAAGGCTCAGCCAAAATAGCACAGGCCTTTCTTATTATCTCACGCTCCTTTGAGCTGCCGTTGTTCTCTCGGTGAAGACTGTGAAGCAACAGGATAATTTTCAGTGCTTCTGGTATCAGCATATTTATTTCCTCCGGAGGAGCCGTCTTCATATGGCATAAAAGTTCCTGAAAGCCATCGAGAAGAGCCCTGCTTATTCCAGGATTCAGTATACTTTGCCTGCTATCTAAAAGTCCCATGGAAAGCAACGAATAGTACATATCTTTACCAATGCAGATAAAGAACTCAAGCCACTTGCCATCCGGTTGTATTAAAAGTGTCTGTACCTTGTCGGGTATACGCTGAATAAGATTTCCTGGATATATTCTAGTCTCTGTTCCATCTTCATCAATATGAATGCCCTCCCCTCCAAGAATGAGAACAGCACCATAATGCTTATATATATTACATTCTTCCCTACAGGCTTTTCCCGTTTTATTCAGGAATCCACACCCGAACAGATTGGCATAATCTGAACCGAATTGGTGATATACGGTATCATTTCTGTATAATTCTGACGGTATTACACTGACCATAACCTACCTCCTGATTATATACCATTTATTACATTAATTTAATATTATTATATAAAGCAAAACATATTTTTTCAATATTCATTATGTATTTCAAATTCATTTTTTATACCAAAAATAACATCACTAATACCAACCTGTCAATTGTTCCCGTGTTGGTTATGTACTAACATGATTTTATAAATCTTCAAGAAATTTGATTATCATAAGTAAGAAAGGAAGTACATATGAAACTTTATTACAAGAAACCTGCTAATGCCTGGGAAGAAACTCTGCCTATAGGCAATGGCAGACTGGGCGGTATGATATGGGGAGGTATAGAAACAGAAAGAATAGGCCTAAATGAGGAAAGTCTCTGGTCAGGTTATTATCATGATAAAAACAACCACAGTGCTTTCCCTTTCCTGAAAGAAGCCAGAGAGCTTATCCACGCCGAGGAATATGTAAAAGCAGAAGAACTGATCAGAGCTTCCATGTTAGGAGAATACAATGAATCTTATCTGCCCTTAGGTGACTTAAATCTACAGTTTGAACACACCGGTAAAGTAACCGGTTACAAAAGAATTCTGGATCTGGGAAATTCTCTTGCTCAAATAACCTACGATGTAGATGACTGTCATTACAGCAGAGAATATTTCTCCAGTTATCCTGCAAATGCCATTATAATCAGGCTTGCCTGCAGCAGTAAAGCCCTTTCCTTTACTGCTTCCTTCTGCTCCCAGCTCTCCCATGAGACTATAAGTCACGATACCAGCCTTCTTATCCGGGGTAAATGCCCGGAGCACCTGGATCCCAGTTATGTCAATTGCAATGCAAGTCCCCTTATTCAGGGTGATAGGGGTATGGCATTTACAGCTAAGCTGGAGTTGCTTGCCTGCGATGGTGCTGTATGTTGCGAAAATGGATACCTGGCTGTAAAGGAGGCGAGTGAAGTTGTTCTGGCCTTTCATGCCGTCAAATCTCCGGTTCTTGCAAAGGACTATGAATATCTAAAGCAATCCCACATTATGGATTACAGAAAAATCTATGACAAAGTGGAACTGCATTTAGGAGAGCAGCTGGATCTGCCTACCGATGAGCGGCTTGCAAGACTTCGCCAGGGCGAAAAAGATAACGGCCTTTATGCACTCTATTTCCAATACGGCAGATATCTATTAATATGCTCCTCCAGAGCCGGTAGCCTTCCCAGTAATCTACAGGGCATCTGGAGCTGGGAACTTAGAGCACCCTGGAGCAGCAATTGGACCACCAATATCAATACACAGATGAATTATTGGCCTGCTCAAAGCTGTAATCTGACAGAATGCCTTGACCCCTACTTTGATTTCCTGAAGAAGCTCTGTGAGGAGGGACACAAAACCGCCGCCATCCATTATAACTGCAGAGGTTTTGTTCACCATCACAATGCCGATTACTGGTGCAGTACCAATCCCACCGGTTTAGCCTACGGCAGCAATAAAGGAGAAGGTATTTGCGCAACTTGGTCCTTCTGGCCAATGGGCGGCGCATGGCTGGTCAGTGAACTGTTCCGTCACTATGAATACAACCTGGATAAGGACTTCTTAAAAGATACTGCTTATCCTCTGCTGCGAGAGGCTTCTCTATTCCTAATTGACTGGACTTACCTGCACAAGGGGCAATATGTCACCTGCCCCTCCACCTCTCCGGAGAACCGTTTTCTGACAGAAGAAGGCTCCACCAGCTGTGTTTCCATGTCCTCAACCTTGGATATTACTCTGATACGGGAGGTGTTTGGTGACTTTAAAAAGACTTGTGAAATTTTATTGATAGAGGACGAAATTCTTACCCCTATTAATGAAAGACTAAAGCTTCTGCCCCCTTTTCAAACAGGAAGCAAGGGCCAGCTGATGGAATGGTATAAAGAGTTTCAGGAAAATGAACCCGGTCATCGGCATGTTTCTCATCTTTACGGCCTTTTTCCTTCCGAGTATTTTGCAGACAGTCCTGAACTTATAGAAGCCAGCCGTATCTCTCTGGAGGAACGTCTAAAACACGGAGGAGGTCATACAGGCTGGAGCTGTGCCTGGATTATTAACCTGTATGCCATACTGGAGGACAGTGAAAAGGCTTATCAGTTCCTTAAGACTCTGCTCACACGTTCTACCTATGATAATCTCTGGGATGCCCACCCACCCTTTCAAATTGACGGAAACCTCGGCGGAACAGCCGGTATCGCTAATATGCTAGTACAAGACAGAAATGGTGCGTTAAAGCTTCTTCCCGCTCTCCCAAAGGAATTTCAGGAGGGTTATGTAAAGGGCTTACGTATCAAAAACGGAAAGACCATAGATATCAGCTGGATCAATGGGAAGCTGGATACCTATACTATATACTAACTTATCAGGAGGTAATGAAATGACAGGCAAAACCAGATTACAACTGTTACTAAATAACAACTGGGTCTTTCAATACGGTGCCATAGAGGAAGCTAAATATACCGATTACGATGATTCCCACTGGTATCATATCGGTTTACCCCACTCCTTTGGTATTCCTTATTTTATGGAGAACCATTTCTACGTCGGTTACGGCAGCTACCGCAAAACACTTGATATTCCGACCCAATGGCTTAGTAAAAAATTATACTTGGAATTTCAAGGCGTGTTTCAGGAAACAGAAGTCTATGTAAACGGCAACCTTGCAGGTACTCACAAAGGTGGTTACACTGCTTTTATAATAGACATTACGGACTTTTTAACAGCAGGGAAAAACCAGCTTTTTGTTAAAGTTAATAATCTTTGGAATCCCTGCCTGGCTCCAAGAGCAGGTGAACACGTCTTCAACGGGGGAATTTACCGTGACGTAAGCTTGATTGTTACAGAGCAGGTGCACATTGCCTGGTACGGTACTTTCGTAAAGACTCCCCAGGTCTCTGAAGAAAGCGCTTCCCTTCAGTTTACTACTGAGCTGGAAAACCACACCGGCAGTATACAGGAAGCCACCCTTTTATCCACGGTGGAATACCAAGGGCAGATTATCTTCACCACCTCCTCCCGGTGCACTATAAACCCCGGAGCAACCTTAGAGGTCACGCAAAACGGCGCAATAAAAGACCCAAAGTTATGGCATCCTGATACGCCCGAGCTTTATGTACTGAAAAGTCTTCTCTATACAGATAATCTGCTTTGTGATGAATATGAAACTGACTTTGGCGTACGCTGGTTTACTTTTACCTCCCAAGAGGGCTTCTTTTTAAACGGTAAATCTTATCCTATTATAGGAGCCAATGTCCACCAGGACCATGCCGGATGGGGAGATGCAGTTACCCACGCAGGGATCAGACGGGATGTCAGGCTTATTAAGGATTGTGGCATGAACTTTATTCGTGGTTCCCATTATCCTCACCACACGAAATTTGCGGAAGAATGCGACAGACAGGGAATCCTTTTCTGGTCCGAGTTATGCTTTTGGGGTATTGGCGGCTGCAGAGAGGATGGCTACTGGAACAGCAGTGCCTATCCGGTAAATTCTAAAGACCGGCAGGAATTCGAAGAAAGCTGCAGGCTTGCCTTAAAAGAAATGATACGTACTAACCGCAATCACCCAAGTATTATTGTATGGAGTATGGGAAATGAAGTATTCTTTTCCAAACCGGAAGTAATAAATCAGGCGCAAATTCTTGTAAAACGACTGGTTTCGTTATCTCATGAGCTAGATCCTACAAGACCAGCTGCCTCCGGCGGAGCACAAAGAGCCGGCTTCGACCTGTTAGGTGATATCGCCGGGTACAACGGGGACGGTGCATCTCTTTACATAGATCCCGGTTTTCCTAACTTCGTATCAGAATACGGCAGCAGTATTTCAGACCGTCCCGGTGAGTTCAGCCCTCATTTTACAGATGGAGTCGAAAAAGACTATAGCTGGCGTTGCGGAAAAGCTATCTGGTGCGGGTTTCACCATGGCAGTATCGCAGATCAGATGGGGCATATGGGTATGATAGATTATTACAGACTTCCCCTCTTAAGCTGGTATTGGTACCGGGAAAATCTCCTTGGCATAAGTCCGCCTGCCCTCCCGGAAGTAGGCACTCCTTATGCACTAAAGCTTACCGCAGACTTACACACTTTCCGTACCGACGGCACGGAGGATACACATATTCAGGTAATTGTAGTAGATGAGTCCGGAAAACGTTTAAGCAACTCTCTTCCTGTTACCTTGCGGGTGGAAAAGGGTGGAGGACTCTTTCCCACCGGTAAAACCATTACCTTATCACCTGAGAAGGGAAGTCTCCTGGAAGGTCTTGGGGCAATCGAAATGAGAGCCTTTTATGCCGGACAGATTATGATAAGCGCTACCGCAGAAGGCCTGCAAGGAGACAGTCTGACTCTAACCGCCACCGGACAGGAGGAGTGGACAGAGCAGAAGCTGAATTTCCAGGCGGGACCTCCTGAGGTATATATTCCGGGGCAAGCAAAGGAAAAGATTAATATTGCACAAGACCGTCCGGTATTCTGCTCCAGTTTCTCCCCTAATCATTTGAGTAAAAATATAAATGACGGCAGTAGAGATACTTCCTGGCGTCCCGCAGGTAATGAAAAGGGTGAGTGGGTCATGCAGGATCTGGAAGGCTGCAAATCCATAAAGGAGATAATTGTAACCTTTAAAAATAAAGAAAGTAACAGGGTGGAAATATATATATCTGAGGATAATAACAGCTTTGAACTGCTGGCAGGAGAACAGATCTCCGACTCCAAATCATCAATAAACCTTAATTTCCAGCCAAGAAGTGTACGTTTTATCAAAATATATTTCCCAGAGGCCTCTTCAGATATCGTTGGTTTAGAAGTTTATACTCCATAAATGCTTAAGCGACACTAAGTGGTTCAATGAATGCAAACTCATACTTGAAGGAAGGTATTATAAATATGGAGAAACAAGAAAATGATAATCTTACGATATGGTTTCGTGAACCTGCCAAAAACTTTATAACGGGAACACCGGACAATCCACCGAAGGTGAATGTAAGCGGCCACTTAGGAGAGTACTCTGACTGGCTTACTGCATTTCCTATCGGCAACGGCTGTATAGGCGGTCAGGTTTTTGGGGGAATAAAAGAAGATTTGATTAAGCTCAATGAAGAAACCTTATGGTCCGGTGAACCAAAAGACACCAATAATCTGTCCTGGGCTGACCATTTACCCCAAGTGCAACACCTAATTCTGAACGAAAAATATGAAGAGGCCGATTGCCTAATTAAGCATCTGCAGGGTCCTTTTAATGAATCTTATATGCCTTTAGGCTCTCTCAAGATACATATGGCTCATGGCGATGAGGCAGCAGAATACCGCAGAGAGCTGTCCCTCTCTGACGGTATGGCTAAAGTTACCTATCAAATAGGTGAGTGCCTCTATACAAGAGAATATTTTGCCAGCAGACCGGATAATATTATAGCAATCCGTGTAAAATGCAGCCAGAACAGAAGGATATCCTTTGACCTCTCCTTTGACAGCCTGTTAAGATCTGAAATGCTGCCTCTGAATGATAACACCCTGCTGCTAAAGGGTACGGCTCCCAGTCATGTAGAACCTAATTATTCCGGGGATATTCCTGATGCTATTCTTTATGACGGAATCCATGGAATGAAATTCTCCGCACAGTTAAGTCTTCACCCTGAGGGAGGTCAACTTACTGCCGACTCCCAGGGTCTTCACTTAAGAGCTGCTGATAGTGCTGTTATATTGCTAAGTTTAGCTACCAGCTATAATGGTTTCGACAAAAGTCCCAGCAAAGCAGGTAAAAATCCTGATCTTTTATGCAGCACTGTGCTGGATAAAGCACTTGTATATCTCTATGCAGAGCTGAAAGAGAGACATAAGAAGGACTATAGCAGGTTGTTTGACAGAGTATCTTTTCACCTGGACAGCAGTGAAGATACTTCCCTTCCAACTAAGGAACGCTTAAAAAGATTGCGGGAGGGCAGGAAAGAATTTGGCTTGTTTACTTTATTCTTTCAGTTTGGCCGCTATCTGTTGATAACTAGTTCCAGAGAAGGTAACCTGCCAGCTAACCTGCAGGGCATTTGGAGTGATGAGGTTCGTCCGCCCTGGAGCAGTAATTGGACTTTAAATATTAATGTTCAGATGAATTACTGGCTTTCAGAAGTATGTAATCTGCCAGAATGCCATCTGCCTCTACTGGAGTATATCGACAGGCTGCGTATTAACGGAAGGAAGACTGCTAAGGCTTATTTCAATGCCTCAGGCTGGGTGACAGGTCATAATGGTGACCTCTGGAATGCAACCTCTCCGGTAGGCGAAGGCAGCGGGACACCCACTTGGGCTAACTGGCTGATGAGTGCACCCTGGTTATGCCAGCATCTTTGGATGCATTATGAATATAGTCAGGACAAGGTGTATCTTGAACAAACTGTCTATCCCATTATGAAAGAGTGTACTGAATTTTTGCTGGAAACATTAGTTGAGAATAAAGCCGGGTATTTGGGTGTATCACCTGGAGTATCACCGGAACGGACTTTTAAGACCGGAGATGGACAAGTTGCAAGCGTTAGTTTTGGTACAACTCTGGATAATACCCTTACCAGAGAACTTTTTACAAATTTTATAAAGACATGCGAACTTTTGGAAAAGGAGGATGAATTTACAGGCAGATTAAAGGAAGCCAGAGAAAGACTTCTCCCTTATAAGATCGGAAGGTATGGGCAACTTCAGGAATGGTCAGAGGATTGGGATGATCCAACCGTAAAAGATTCGCACTGTTCCTTTTTGTATGGTTTGTATCCCGGAAATCAAATAAGTCCTATATCCACTCCTTCCATAGCAGAGGCAGCAAGGGTATCTCTTGGCTTACGGGACTTCGTTCTTCAAGGCTGGGGACTTGCCTGGAGAATAAGCCTGTGGGCAAGACTTTTCGATGCTGATAGCAGTTATAAGGCTCTTACTTTACTCTTAACCAAGCTTGTCACCCCCTCCTTGCTTGGCAAGATTTACCCTGACGGTATCTTTCAGATTGATGCCAACTTTGGAGGAACTGCCGGTATTGCAGAAATGTTACTGCAAAGCCAGGAAGGATTTCTTCGTATCCTTCCCGCCCTGCCGTCCCAATGGAACAGTGGTTATATAAGAGGACTCAGGGCAAGAGGAGGGTTTACCCTGGATATTGAGTGGTCGGAAGGGAAAGCCAAGGGAATCAGCCTCACTTCGGCTTTGGATGGATTATGCCGTATCCATACGACTCTGACAAGGGTAAAGCAGGTGAACAGCTCAATTCCTGTTTCTTCCCATTACTTAGATTCTATTTTGGAATTCCAGGTAAAAGAAAGAACAGTCTATATCATTGATTAGTAGCCGTCCTGATCCCTAAAATTACGCATTTTTATTTGATCAATATTATACCTTGACCTCAAAAGCCTTGTTTTCATTGAAACACAGGTAAATTACATAAACCACAAAGAACGAATGCTTTTATTTAGAAGAATTAGAAGTCCTATTCTCTAAAAGCTTTGTGCTATATTCTCAAACAGATTGTAGGCGTACTAAACAGATTATCTGTTTGAGAATACAGCTTTTGGTGTTATCTGTTCCTAATCCTTCATCTGTCTTTAAGACTGAATCATTTATTGTAAGATATCTATAATTTTATTGCTGTTGTAATATACTTCCCAGCCATTTATTTTTTTACTAAATGTAAGATCAGATGACTTATTATTTCTTGGGTAAAGAACTGTTACAAATCCATCTTTGGAATCAGCTACCGCCCTGATATATTCTAGCATCGATATCTTTTCATTGGTTGGATATACCGGTGCTGTTCTGCCTTTATCCAATGCCAGGCTTTCAAAATCTGATAGTATTGTTGTTTGAAGATCAACATTATAATAGCCGGTTGAATAAACTGTATTTCCATAGATTTTAGATTCTTTTGAAACAACAGGTATATTCATAAGCAGCTTCCCTTCATAATTATCCACGGTATCTTTGATTACGTAAATATCCCATTCTCTATAATATAAGACCGTTCTTTTATGAATTCCCTCTCCCTCAGGATTTAAAATTTCGATGACAATCTTATCTACCTGCTCACTTAAGCTGCACTCTATTACCTTACTGGTTTTGGGTACATCCACCCACCCCCGTTCCAAACTAAAGGTACCTGCACTGAGATTGATAAAACCATCCTTTGCTCTTGTTATATGTTTTTGCTTCGTCCCAAATTGCACACAGGCATGTGAATAAGAGCAGATATGCCATGTTGTGCTGGCATCAAAGTAGCCTTCAATACCGCTGTCCATAACAAGGGGGACGGAATCCTTATATAGAATAAAGGAGCCTTGATCAAGATGCCCGTGTGCAATCGGTTTTGGACTTGACATGATTGCAAAATAGCTTTCTTTTTCTACGTTTGAAGTCTTACGAAATATATAAATACCGGCATCCTTAAGCTCTTTTTCAGAGGTAAGCTTCATTTCAAACCCATCCTCCGTCCGGTATTCTTCCCCCACATAATGCAGATTTTCTATTAGAAGGGATTCCCCCCACAGCTTCTTTACAGGTCTGCCGGCACGAAGCCAGGTCTCATACATTTTGTCTGAAAGCCCTTTATTTATTTTTTCTAAAGTATGAATATAAACTCCGTATATTGAGAAATCATTACCTCCTGTGAGACAGTGATCACCAAAAGGCGGGGTTCCTATTCTGTTATTAAAATATTCATATTTCGGAGTCTGGGTCTTAATACCGTAGGCAAACATCTCACTCAGTCTCGTCTGGGTAAACCAGTTTTCTTTCATTTCTGTCAACAACATTTTCGCATATCCGGTAAATCGTTCCAAAGCGGCATGATGATAACGAATTGACTCCGGCCAGGAGCCGTCCTGGTTAATATTGCATTCCAACTGCCCTCTTAAGACTGCATAGGCATTATTCAACCATATCTTCCTGTCCGGATAATCTTCCAAAACTGCCATTATCATGGAGGCTCCAATGCACATATCCGTCTGCCAGTTTCCACAGTTCTTTTGAGCTTCTTTTAATGTGAGCTCCGTTCTGTCTCGGTAATCAAGCATATATCGGAGCATATAATCAATATAAGCATACAGCTCCTCTTTTTCCTTTTCACTAAAAACATCGGTATTCTTAACACATGCATAAGAAAATGCTATGCTGCAAAGATTCCTTCCTCCCTGGACCGCGCCATATGCATCACTTCCTTCGGGTCTTGAGTTCCTAACCAGCCAATGCTCCACACCCTGGCAGAAATCATCCAGCATACACAATATCTCATATTTGACCTTCTTTGCGTAAGTTATATCTTCTGATATTGCATAGACAATGGCATTACACTGCATGGACAGGTTATAATTAGCGCATGGGATATAGGCCTTGCGATTGAAAAGATACTCATAATTTCCCAGGCATCTTCCCTGCTCATCTTCAAAGCTGATAATCGCTCTTAACCCCTCTTTGAGTTTTCCATCCACCTTACAATCAAAAATCAGGGTATAGGTCGCCCCTCCGGTTAAAGGAACTTTCTCTTCATACTCCCACTCTCCTTCGTCTCCTGCTGTCATATTGCACATGTACAGACTTTTCGTCTGATTCCCGCAAAAAGGTTGTTTATCTTCTAAATCCAGTATGGGATTTCCTTTTATAATTTCCGGTTTCCAATAAGCCGGTTGTTTATCATTATGTTCATTAGATGTATTTCTCAATTCTTCTTCAAACCCTGCGTTTTTGATTGGTATATTTGCTCCTTGCGCAGACAGGATTTCAATATTATCTATCCAAACATGTCCCAGCCCATCTTCCTCATTATCAGAAGAGGATAATACAAAAGCAATACCGGCATTTACCGTATTTTCCGGAGCAGTAAAGGTTGCCATCGTTCCCGTAGAGCTCCATAGTATACTCTGCTTATCTTTCCCAGCTGAATTTTTCTCTTCCCAAAATGTATAATTTCGGTTAAGAAACTCATAATCCTCTTTTGTATGTTTTAGTTCATAGGCAGCTATCCTTTGCTCAAGAGAAGCTGCTTGGGCAATTTCTGCTATTTGTTCATATTGAGATTTGGTTATTCCACCACTTTTGATGCTCTTTCTTATATACTTAAGTTCTTTTTCAGAAAGGAATAGATTGCTGCCTTTTTGAATGTCGGATTCATATACACGGGAGAATCTGAGGTCTCTTAAGGCATTGTAACAGTCAACAATAGCTTTTCCCAAGATTTCTCCTTTTTTTTCTTTCATATCTTCAATTTTTTTCTTTAAGATATTTGCGGCTGCCAGGCTATACTTCCCAGGTTCTTCTCCATAAACTGCGGCTTTCAGTAATGTCTGGCACTTCTTTTCAACCGCCTCCCTTCGATGTTCCAATGTATCCTCATTGGTTAGTCCATACATGATATCCCTGGTTTTGAACCATTCAACAGCAGGCTTTAGACCATAGGTATCAAATACCCCTTCTTTGATATAGGTAGGTGCCATCGTAAAGTGTTCCAGAGCAAATAATATCTCTTCTTCCTCTCTTGGTTCAAAAAACTCTCTTTTTCTGGTGTGCGGAACTTTTGCTCTTCCCTCCAGGGCAAGCGTTGCCTGCTTCATCATATCCTTTAAGGCAAGCTTATTGCCGGTAGTTACATACTCTTCTCTGGTTGCTAACAATCTTTGTGCTTCCTCTAAATAAAATGTTAATGTCTTTCTCGCATCCGTCATTTTGAATTCTCCTATTTTATCTGTATAAATACTTAACTACCGCCATTAACTCTTTCCGCATAGAAAAAACAAACCCATCCCGATATACCAGGGCGGGTTTGTTTTTTCTTCTTACTTATTATTTCATGTGCTAAAGATCTTATTTTGCATCAAAAAATGCCTGCATTTGCTTGATAATTTCCTGTCTGATGGTTTCAATACCGGCTGACTCAAACTGTTTATGCTGTTCGGCTATTTTAGCATAAGTTGCATCAATGGTTTCATATGTTCCATAATTGAACATATAATTCTCAGCAACACCGGATACTGCTGCTTTTTCAATCTCAACATTGGTAGCATCAAAGGCAAATCCAGAGTCTTTTGTCACCGTATAGGAATTCTCAAGATCATTCTGGTAATCGTAATACTTTTTAAGCTTTTCATCTGCGGCCACCCAATCAAGATAATATCCAAATCCAGCCGGAGTATAAATCAGAGAATAGCCAGGGAAAGAGTAAAAATCAGGATCTTCTGAAACTTTTAATGGTTTTTGAACTATTCCATCTGTTGATTCCCAATCTACGCCTTCCACACCATAGGTGAATAGGTTATTGATATCTTTTCTTCCGTATAAAGCATTTAAGAAGCACATAACAGCAGTAGTCTTTTCTTCTGATGACCAGGCAGGTACCGCAACAGAGTTATTGGCTGCAAGAGTACTTGGTATACCCTTAGGAACCATATTTCTCTGATCTTCATCAAATACGAAAAATCCGGTTTCTGCATCAGGAAAATTTTTCTTCAAATCAGTAATTGCATTTCCCTGCTCATGAAAACTTTTATAAGCTACAGCACTTTGTCCCAGCGTAAATTCAATATACTGATCACCATCAACAGCATAATTACTTGAATATTTTACCCAATTTGTAAGATCTGCCATATGTTCTGCAATAAAATCTTTGTTGTAACCTTCAGGGAATCCGGCAAACTGTGATTCATCATCTCCCATAGTAACTGCATTTACAACCTTATTATTATCATCTACATATACAAAGAAATCTGTTCCTGCATTAACTTTAAAAATATTGTTTTTAGGTGCTTCAAACATCATATTTCTGAAAGTCATATATCCCTGGCTTCCAACACCCCAGGCAAAATTCATTTCAAGACTGCCATCATCAATATGAGATTGGATGGTCTGCAGATATGCCATTAAGGTAGCTTCATCTACGATTTCTGCACAGCCATACTGTTTACGGAGATCTTCACGGTAAATTACACCACGGAGATCCTCACCTGCACCAAGTGGAACATAATACAAGCCTCCGTTAAATCTCTGTGCATCTAACATATTTTTGGGAAACACCTCATTAAGTCCGGGGTAATTATCCGCATCTTCAAAATATTTGCTTAAATCCTTAAAAACACCGTCTTTCATAAAATCAGTACGTCCCTGCCAGGAACCTACAAATAATAGATCAAGATCTTCCTGACCAACAACAGCAGTTGTTAGCTTATCTTTATAATCAGCACCTGTTACATAACTGAAGTTTAATTTTACATGACTTAAGTTCGGATCATCCTTCACTAACTCATAATATTTCTCTAATATTCTTTCTAAGTTGGTGTACTGGTTCATAGCTCTGATATTAATGGTAATATCCTTTGTAATAAGCGCTCCACTTGAATCGCCCTCCCCTGCTTTTGTGTCAGTGTCCGACCCGGATTTAGATGTTGTGTTAACTTCTTTTCCTGAATCTGAACCATTGCTTTTGTTGCAAGCTGCAAGTGAAAAAAGCAATGTCATGATGAGTAATAAAGCTACCAGTTTCTTTTTCATAATTTTACCTCTCCTTTTGTTTTGTTTCTATCATATATCAGCGTTAGGCTGTATATATCTTTGTAAATTATCCCTTAATAGCTCCTACGGTAAGCCCACTGGTAAAATACTTCTGTACAAACGGGTATATAAATACAATAGGACCAATTGTTACAACTGTCGTTGCCATTTTTATAGAAGTAGACGGGAGATCCGCTCCTCCTATATTCGTATACATCGCCATCAACTTAAAGGCATCTGCATATCTTAATATGTTCATAATGTAATACTGTAACGGATATAATGTGGAATCATCAATATAGAGCATGGCATTATACCACTGATTCCAATATCCCAAGGCATAAAACAAACTTATGGTAGCTATACCCGGAACAGATACCGGTAAGATAATCTTAAACAGTATCTGTATATCATTGGCCCCATCCACATATGCCGACTCAGCGAGCTCACCAGGTACTCCTTTAAAGAAATTTCGCATAAGGAACATATTCCAGGCACTGAACATAACTGGTATTATAAGAACCCAAATAGTATTTCTCATATGTAGATACTTACTGATAAGTAAATAAGTAGGAACTAAACCGCCTCCAAAAAGCATTGTAAAGTAAACAAAAAATGTAAAAAAGGTATTTCCTCTTAATTTACTTAATGATAGAGGATATGCCATCATCATTGTAACAAGCATACTTAAAAAGGTTCCAACCACAGTCATAAAAAGTGTTACTTTATATGCCTGAATTATCTGCCCGTCTTTCATAATGATATTATAAGCACTAAAAGTAAGATCTTTAGGCCAGAATGTATATCCATGATGAACTAGGTTGTATTCAGATTCTAAACTAGAACCAATCATCATGAAGAAGGGAATCAAACATAAAATACAAAATCCACCTATTGCAAAAATCAAAATAATATTCATTAATATAGTGTCTTTTCCGGCTTTCACTTTATACCGTCGGGATTTTCCCTGACTTACAGCTTTATTCATAATCAACTCTCCATCTATGGTCTGTTTTTATATTTGTCTTATACTTAGAATAATGCAGATTCCGAATCTACCTTTTTTACAATTAAGTTCGTGGAAAATACCAATACAAGTCCCACAAGTGACTGTAGAAGACTGACTGCAGCAGACATTCCAAGATTACTGTTTGTACGGAAAATTCTATATACATAAGTATCAATAACATCCGTTGTTCCATAAAGCAGGGCGTTATCACCAATAACTGCATAAATCATACCAAAATCTCCACGGAATATATTTCCTATAGCCATAATAGACAGTAATATAATTGTTGATTTTAAAAGAGGAAGTGTAATTCTCCTAATCTGCTGAAAGCGGTTAGCACCGTCAATTTTAGCTGCTTCATACATCCCCTGATCAAAACCGGTTATTGCCGCTATATACACAATTGTTCCAAATCCTGCCCCCTGCCATATCTTTAAGATAATAAATATGCCCCTCCAATATTTGGGTTCGGAGTAAAAACTTATACTTTCATTGCCCATAGAAGTAATTAACTGATTTACCATACCATTAGTATTAAGAAATCCTGTGAGGAACATTGCAATTACAGCCCAGGAAATAAAGTGTGGAAGAATTGCAATTGACTGGGTTACCTTTTTGATAGTTTTATTTCTGATTTCACAGAATAATAAAGCCAAAAATAATTGTGCAGCAGTTCCTGTCACTATAAACAGTACATTAAGGAAAATTGTATTTCCTATAATTTTCCATATTGCATTCGTTTTAAACATAAACAAAAAGTTATCAAGTCCCACCCAGGGGCTTCCAAAAATTCCTTTCATATAATTGAATTTTTTAAAAGCAATAACAATACCACCCATAGGAATGTATGAGAAAATGATAACCCATACAAGGGCTGGTAAAAGCATCAGGTATAGCCATTTGTTATGCCAAAGAGAAACCTTCACACTTTTTCTTTCTTTTTGATAACTTGAAACTTTTTCATCTCTTTTTTTGCTCATCATTTCATCCCTTTTTCTGAATTCTGTCTTTGCGTTACTTAACCAACATAGCCTGTAATAATAAAATAACATCTTAAGAAAAGACTTCACAGGGTAATAAATCTATATATCTAGCAATTTTCTAACCTCTTTCTTGCATACACTTGAAAGCTACACAGAAATATATTATGGTATCTATGAAGAAGTGGTTTAGTTGCCACTTTAAAATTTACGATAGGAGTGATATTATGTTTAATTTAAACAGTTCTTTCTTTCGATTTATAACCAATATCGGAAATATAATAATCGTCAGTGTCCTTTGGGCAATTTGTTGCCTGCCGGTCATCACAATTATCCCCTCCACTGCTGCTCTTTATTATACCTGCGTAAAAGTAATACGTCATAGCAGAGGGTATATAATAAAGGACTTCTTTCATTCCTTCCGTATGAATATAAAACAAGGTATATTCATTACTATACTGGCCATTGTTTTTGGCCTTGTCTTATATATTGACTATACTTATATTGTCCGCTTAAATCCAATTCCATACTATTTAATAGTTATATACCGTTCAGCCCTCACACTTTATGTTTGCCTACTTATTTTTTTAACAATTAATCTATCACGGTTTCAAATTTCATTTCTGAGCCTGCTTAAATTATCATTTTTTATGATGATTAGACATTTTTATCTTTCTTTTATTATGCTTGTTCTATTGATCGCCGCAGGAATACTGCTTAGTGCCATTCCCATTACTCTGATGTTCTTACCGGGTTTATATATTCTTTTAACTTCATTGGTAATGGAGAATATCCTGAAAAAATATATGCCTCATACCCTCGAAGACAGTGAATCTGATACTTGGTACCACGAAGATTAAGGCAGTAAGAAGGACTATTGTTTATACTTAGAACAATAGTCCTTCTTACATTATGCTTTGATCTATTCAATTTTTGAGTAGTAAAAAAATTTCTCAAGCTGTTTCTGTATATCGGCCAGATAATCCTCAAACCCTGCATCATCTAATTCTTTGTGAAGCTGTATAATTCCTTCATTATAATCACCAATAACACCGCAAACTATTGGCTGGAAAATTTCATTTTTTACTATTTCCATTTTATTTATCTGTTTAATAATAGATGTAGAACTTAGATTAAAATCCACTAAAATATTATATTCTGCAATTGATTGCTTATTTAAGCTTTCGGTCTCATATACATCAAGCACATCTTTTTGCCAGTGCGGGTTTATAGAAACCTCCTTATAATTTAGCGAATCATCAACTGCAGCAGTCCATCCGCTGAAATAGTTCCCTGCAGAAATATTGTTATAGGAAATCACATTTTCCTCCAATTCATAATGTAAGTTCTCTACTCCATAATGCAACAAATCATAATATCTCCTATCTGTATGAAGCTTTTCCAATAATTTTATAGCGATTTCAGGACTGCTTGTTTTTGCTGATACTGATATAACAGAGTTTTTTGCCAGGGATCCTTGATATAATCTTGCAGAACTTAATCTATAATCAAAATATCCGAACTCCCAGTCTGGGTCTGCCTTATATAATTCCGGAATATAGGATGATGTATAAGACCATATGGGAACATTAGTTTCACAAGGCTTTTTATCAGACAGCATAAGACTTAATCCTTTCGTTCCTTCATTGTCCGAAGCCAGCAGCATGTCCGATGAAATAATTCCGTCTTCATACCATTTCTTTATATAGGATAATACTACCTTAAATTCAGGGGTATCAATCCTGCTTACAGGTACTTCCGGATTATCTGTTTCAATAACTACAAAAGGAGTTTCCATAGCACTGGAAACTTCTAGGTATTTCCCTTCCGTTATCATATCCCATAATGCCATCCATATACGATTATCCGTTATCAATGGTTCGTCCTTATAACGCTCATCCTGTTTCGCTCTGTATAGATATGCCTCCATGGATTCTAAATCTGTAACAGGGTTCAGCCCCCACTCTTTTCTTAAATCTTCTCTATAAAAAAATCCTGCACCTATATTCATTATTCCAAAGTTAGTGTATTGTGGCAGTCCATACAAGGCTCCTTTTATTTCACTTCTTTTTAAAGCATTATATTGTATAGTATTATAATGAGCTACTAAATCCGGGACCAAATAAAGATATTGGTTCAAGTCTAAAAAAGCCTTCTTAGACACCAGCGTACGGTAATCAGAAAAGGAACCTCCGGGTATAAAATCATATTCGCCGGAGGCGGTAGCTATATTAATCTGCTTTCTTTCATCACCCCAGGGTATAAAATCCAAACGCAGCGTACACCCCAACTCCGGTATGGTAAGCTTATCTAATTCCTCATATATTTCATCCATTCCATCCTCCGGTGGTGTGCCAATGGTTATAGCCCTAAGATTAATGATATTAGTACTTGTCCCAGAAGAATCATCCCTTTTTTTATCCATATTTTCCGGAAATAGAAAAACAATCAGTATATACATCCATATCCCCACTATACCTATAATTCCGAGTCTTAAGAACCATTTCATAATCCGCATCCTATTATTCCTCCTTAACTATTGGTATCGTTATGATAATACAAGTTCCTATACCTAAAGAGCTTTCTATTATGATAGGGATATCCTGCCCATAAAACATAGATAAACGTTTCTCAATGTTCTCCAAGCCATAATGACTGTGACTGATAGATTGCTCCTTTTCTTCCTGGCGCATACCTTTACCGTCATCTGTTACACTGATTGTAATAACCCCATCCTCCATCCAGCCGTTTAAAATCACAACCCCCCTAGAGTCTTCCTTTTCAATAATTCCATGTATTACTGCATTTTCAAGAAAGGGTTGAAGAGTAATTTTAGGAATAAGGCAGTCGAGTATCTCCTCCTGAACTTCTTCTTCATATCGTATCTTACCTTTAAACCGACGCTTTTGTATCTCCATATAAGCCTGACACATTTTAATTTCATCCCTTATTGTGATAATGTCCTTCCCCTTACTTAAGGTCTGACGATAAAACAACGACATTGCCTGAATAACACTCCGAATGTTGTCCGTTTCACCTTTCTGCGCCATCCAGTTTATCATATCCAGTGTATTGTACAGAAAATGAGGATTAATCTGAGATTGGAGCGCTTTTAATTCTGCTTCATTCTTCTTCTGACCCAACACATACTGCTCACCTAACAGTTCTTCTACCTTACCTACCATCTGGTTATAATGCACGATTAATTGCCCAATCTCATCCTGATAATCCTCTGTCATAATTAACCTGCTGATGGTTCCTTCCTGAACCGTAAGCATTTGCTTCCTTAAAAGTGCTATCCTGTAAGTTATGGTTCTGGTTATTGGATAAACAATAATAAGCAGTACGCCGCAGACCAGTGCATACAGCATTATCATACGATAAACCGTATAATCCACTATCTCGTTTACCGCTGCAATAGACACCAGTGAAACCAGGTAAACATTTGTATTATTGACCAGACTGCTTCTTGCGTAATATTTCTGACCGTTTAATTCAATAATTTTCATACTTTCATCTCTGTTATTTCTCATTTTTACGGGGATTCTTGTTAATTCATCTTCACTGACATTGGAAGCCAGAAGTCGTCCGTCCCCTGTTTCCAAATAAATAAACTGTTCTTTATTTGAATCAATAAAAACTTTTTCTATACTTTCTTTTTCAACCAGCACGGCAAGAACCCCCAGAGAATCCTCATAATTATCATCGTTCCATAGATTTCTCACCAATGCAATATAATTCCCTTTATCAATACCTGAACTATCTTCAAAAGGAACCCAGGTAGGTTTACCTTTATTTTTTCTGAGCATCTGATACCAATTACTGCTCACTGCCACTCCAAGCTTTCGGTATCTTCTGTTCTGGTTGTTTGCAATTTTAAATCTGTCATTGATATAAAATACAATATTATTGGATTCAAAGCTAAGCTCCATAGCATAGGTATAAGAGGATATCTTTTCAAAGAGTGCAAGCTGATCCATAAGGTTCATGTCATCCTCTTTCAGCTTCAGAGTAAGATTAACCGTATCATTGACTGCAATCAGCGTAGAGATATTATGTACGCGGCTTAGCCGATCATACAGAGACTGGTTCACCTGATTATATCCCTGATTCATAGCATACATCTGCCTTTCCTGGGTAGCTGAACGAAGCTCCTTCACTGATAATCCAAAAGCCATGCCAAGGGGCAGGATTACCCCTGCCAAGATCAATATTAATATTTTCTTATTAAGGGATAAATTCTGGAACATGGTATTAATCTGTTGTATCATTATATTTTTTTTCATATTCTTCTATTCCGGTACTCCATAGGCGTCATATTGGTCATTTCCTTAAAAACCTTGGCAAAATAATTGGCATTTGCATACCCACATTTTTCTGCAATATCAGTTATTTTATAAAAGTTATTTTCCAACATAATCTTAGCTTTTTCCAAACGATAGTTACTTAAATATTGCTTTAGGGTTACTTTCATTTCTTGCTTAAACAGTACATTTAAATAAGTTGACGTAAAGTTCATATATTCGGCCACCTCCGTTATACTTAAATCAGGATTGGAGTAGTTTACCGCCAGATAATCCAATACACCTTTTATAACTCTGCTGTACTTTTGTTCTTTCAGATATTTTTCTTCCAACCTATCTATTAAGGAACTCATGATATCCCTGATTTCGTTTAAAAATCCACACTCATGAATTAAATTGTTTATATTGTCTTTGTTGTAGCTACCGGTAAAAGATTCCTGCAAGTCTGGATACTGATGATATATCTCAGTTATCAGTGAGGCCAGCAAGGTTTGTACTTGTTCTCTTCGAAAATATTTATGCATTTTTAAATCGTCGAACAGCTTATCGTTCCAATTTTTCAGATCTAAGGGATCTTCCTTAAGTATTTTCATGAATTCCCCAAATATCCCAGGTTCAATAGATCGGTGAATTAAAACTTCTTCATCAACATAAAACAAGCTTTCTTTCTCATTGTAAAAAGATAGATTTAATGCCAGTTCAGCGGTTTGATAACTGTTATACACATTACGTAGATTCTCCGATTCGAAACCAATACCTAAAACCATTCCGGAGAAATTCATTAGAAATGTCTGATACAATGAATTAAGACGGTTTCCTTTCTTGTATGACAGTATAATAATATACTTATTCTCTTTTTCATACCCACAAATAGAATCCACTCCGTTTTTTCGAAAGAAATCCTGCATTTTTATAACTATTTCGTCGGGATAACTGTTTTTTCCCCTGTCATATGCTGCAAGGCAGCAGAACCTTCCGTCTGTTGGAAATTTCACTTCCCTGCACAGTTCTTCTGTTCCTGTCTTGTCATACTCCTTAAAAATCAAAACATTTACCAACTTCTGCTGTTGTAATTCCTTTCTGTTCTCTGAAATAATCAGATTCTGCCTCTTTTCCTGAATCTCATCAGACGCTCGCTTTATGGCTTTTGTTACACATTCTATATCAATTGGTTTCTCTATATAATCCACAGCAGAAAGCTGTATTGCACTTTTTAAATATTCTATTTCCATGTATCCACTCATAAATATGATTTTACAGAAAGGATTAATCCGAACCAGTTCTTTGGCAAACTGGATACCGTCTAACTTAGGCATTTTTATATCTGTAAGAACAATGTCAGGCTTATACCACTTTGATATATTAAACGCTTCCATACCATTTCTTGCCTGCATCACATCTTTTATATTCAAATGGTTCCAGTCAATGCTATCCATTAACCCTTCCCTTGTATATTCTTCATCATCAGCGATTAAAATCTTCATAGAAGCCTCCTCTTTCCTTTGTATCAATGCATTATATTTCCTTGTACCTTGTTTTATAAACACTTTTTATTATAACAGATATATTAATATTGCAGTATTTGAACATGTTATTGATACAATACGCTTGCATCAAATTTCTTCAATTTAGATTGTGTTTTGCCTTAATTATAATTATATACCATAATACCCAGCTTAGAGTATAGTAATAATTCTAAATACTTAGCAAGTTTTTAAGCAAAAAAAACCTTCCATTAACGTAACAGGAAGATTTTTTTAATATTATGCATTTATAACGATTTATAATCGAAGAAATTTACCGGCACCATCTTTTAAAATTAATTCAATTCTATTTCCATTCGAACCTTTGCATTACCTATCCTGCTAAATGTTATTTCTCCCTTCTCCGACCTTTTTATTACCACCTGGTTCTGTTCGCCATTTTCAAAAGAAAAAGATTCATAATCATCCTCATACAGGGTAAACTCAGCTTCGCCGTTTCCAAAGGAGCGAACTTTAATATGAAATATTGTATTTTGAGTTATGCATTCAACCGGTTCTGCCAGGGGCAGTAGGCATTTGTCCTTCACATAAACAGGAATTTGGTCATATGCTGTTTCAACTCGAAAACGTTTACCGCCTTCTACCACTTCACCGGTAAAGAAGTTATGCCACCTTCCCTGCGGCAGGTAGATCTCTCTGGTTGTTTTATCCTCCAAAGTCAAAGGGCATACCAGCAGATTATCTCCAAACATATACTGGTCGTCTATATTTCGTACTTCCTCCTCTTCTGGATAGTCCATTACCAGTGCTCTCACCGGTGGGATTCCTTTCTTTTCATATCCCGCAAATGCGCTATAAATATAAGGTAACATCTGCATTCTTAAGTTCATAAGATCTCTACACTTGTCCGTATAATAGTCTGCCTCCTCCATCCATTCACCCGCCAGATTCTTTTCAATGTCTACCTGTTTCCAAGGGGGGCTTGGGATACGCCAGCTGTTAAAAAGTGCATGGGCTGAGAATACAATTGTCTGTACCCTTCTAAGTAAGTCGTTTCCATTCCTGCAGTCCCTTACCTCCGGTGCCCACAGCAATCCGGAAAATCCGGAGGTTACCATCCCTCTGATGAATTGCTTATGGTCATACAGGTCAGAATACAGAACAAAGGGGAGGGGTGCTGCCAGTGCTCCTGAGGAACGAACCTGAGAGTAGGTACGAAGACCGCTTTTACGAAATACCTGATACAAAAGGTTCTGATAGAGCAGGCCGATTGCCATATGCATTTGCTCTCCGTCCATGCCGGAGGGGAACTGGGAAGAATCAGGAAATGACCAGTTTGACGGATTATAATCTGAGTTATCACATTCGTCCAGCTTAAACCCTGATATTCCCTTGTCGATAAATTCCCGTTTATGATACTCTCCGAATATCTCTCTGGCTTCTTTGGTTGCAAAATCCGGCACTAACCCATTCCACACCTCATAATCTCCGCTGTATTCTTTAAGCTGTTTATAGAAAGGGGCTGTCGGATAAACAAAAAGGTGCTCCCAGAGATTGATTTTTATACCCTCTGCTTTCAGTTCCTCTATCAATTTTTGAGGTTCGGGAAAAAGATAGGACCACTTATAGGAACAGGAATAACTATGGGACTGCCAACCAGGCTCCAGACCTAATACATCCAAGGGCATCCCGTCTTTTCTGAACTGTTTTGCCTGTTCCAAAACCGTTTCCTGACTTCCACCGCCATATGAGCGGTACCACATACCCAAGCCCCACATAGGAGGTGTGCAGCCACCACCTGAAAACAGATTGTACCGCTGAACTACTTCTTTTACATTTCCTCCAAAGAAATAAAGTGTTATTCCTTTTACCCCTGGTACCTCAATGATCAATTTCCTTTTTTCCTGCGCCTTTTTAAGAGCATACAAGGCCGATTCTGAGAATTCTTTATGCAGTATATTCTCCTCCTTTTTCTCAGAGGAAACACCTTTCTCCACAACTGTACCCATCAAAAAGGTCATATTACGGAAAGAATCAGCAAAAAGCCCATAACCGGCGGTTGATACATAAAAAGGTACCGGGGCATGGCTCTCTCCGGTATCTGCGGGAGGGTCTGAGTTCACTTTAATAAATCTTCTTCTTCCTGCATGATTCAGACTTTTTAACTGTAAACCAAAACCGTATATATCCTCTCCTGAGTCCATGGGCAGTGTTATGGTTAAACCTCTGTTACTGATTTTCCAGTTCAGGTCCTTCGTGACTTCCGGTTCAAGTTTCTGGGCTTCCATTTCCTGAAGAGCCTTTGAATTCATTTGAAATGTCCTCAGACTGTCCGGTGTTTTCAGTTCCGGTTCTCCTATGACTATTTTCCATATTCCATTAGCTGCCTTTTCTAAATTATGCATACTTTTACTGCTTCCTTTCTGTCCTTACTTATCGCCCGGCAGGCAGATATTACATACATCTACTGCATACTTACTCTATCCTGTATATCAGGGTATAATTCAATGTTTTTATCATAATCCCTTTTCTGTAACAGGACAATGTATTATCATATTATTGACTGAACTTTTCTGCTTTTATTGATAGTATACCAAATTGCTATTCCAGTCATAAAGGATTGTTATACAGTTCTTGTATGCAGGAGGCAGTAAAAAGAGCTAATTATTCTTACATTAATTTTTCCATATGGTATACTTTGCTAAACCCTGCCTTATTTGTTAATAAAGAAGTATTTTCTACTTTTGCTACCCTGAATCCCATCTTTTCATAAAGTTTTTTTGCTCGAGGGTTAGTATCCACCACCTCCAAAATCACTTTTCTTTTATGAAGCTTTTTCGCATATTCAAAAGTAGCCTCTATTAGTTTTGTTCCTATTCCTAATCCTCTGGTTTCAGTTGCTACAACAATAGGATCTATATGAAGAATATCCTCTCCCGGTTTACCATGAAACAAACGGTATATGCCATATGCTATATACCTCCACGCAGCAGATAAACTGTACATATAATTTGAAAATGTTGAAAAATTAAACTGGGTATAATACCTTTTATCGGTTTCAAGTCCAACAAAACCAACAACCTTACCATCAAGAACAGCATATAATCCATCTTGATAATTAATACTATCACGCAGAATAGGGATAGCCGTACGTTCAACTTTTACAAATAACCATAAGGTACTGAACTTTTTCAAAAAGGCCTGATAATACATTTGCGCAACTGCAAATTTCTGAACGTCATGTATAGTTTGGGTAATTTTAATTTCTGATTCCATTCATTTCTCCTTTAATATTCATAATTTATTATTTCATAAGTGATTTCGAAAAGAGTACTTAAGTAAAATAGGTGCTATAACTGTAGTAACGATAACCATAATTATAATCGGTGGTAATAGTGCAGTACTGGCCACCCCCATTGCAATCCCTTTGCTGGCGATAACCAATGCAAATTCTCCAGGCGAAACCATACCGCAGGCTATCTGGAAGCTTTCCCTATTACGAAACCCGGTTAGCTTAGCTCCAATACCGCAGCCCACCATTTTGGTAACTATAGCAACAACCGTCAGGATGACGGCAAACCAAACTGCATCTGCATCCATTGCAGCCAGGTCCGTTTTTAATCCCATAGCAGCGAAAAAGACCGGTCCAAAAAACATAAAGGATATGGTGTCACTTCGTTCCATTATATATATTTTTTTTGAGTTATCCGAAAATATTAACCCGGCAAGGAAAGCCCCAATTACATTGGGAACTTCAAAATAATACTCCGCTGCAAAAGATAACATCAAACACAAGGCCAAGGCTAAGACAGCATATCTTTTCAGTCCGTTCTCAGTCTCGGAACACCATTTATTTAACCACTTAGAAAGCAGTTTCCATACAATCCAGCCAAAAACGAGAAACAGCAGGATTTTACCTATAACCCATAATTCCTGTCCCTGGGATTTTGCTGCTCCGCCTTTTATTCCCGACACGACTGTCAGTAAAATAATTCCGACAAAATCATCAATAACGGCTGCACCTAATAGTATATCGCCAACCTTTGTATTCAGCTTTCCCATTTCACGGAGGGTCTCAATGGTAATGGCGACAGCTGTATCTGCTAGAATTATACCGATAAAAATACTTTGGATGAAGCCTTGATCCCCTATAGCAAAACTCTGTCCTAACAGAATACCTGCAATGACGGGAACCACAACACCGGACAGGGCTACTATAATTGCTGACTTTCCATTTTTCATTATACTTTTAACATTTGTTTCCAGACCCGCAGAAAACATCAATAAAATAACGCCTAGTTCTGAAACCACTTCCAATACCGGGGAAAGTTCAACCCAACCAAGTACAGCAGGTCCCAGTAGTATCCCTCCCAACAGCGCACCCACCACTTGCGGTAAGGACAGCTTCCTCGTCAGCAGACCAAATCCTTTTGTAAAAACTAAAATGAGAGATAACTCAAACAAAATAGTATAGGTTTCCATTGTCCTCCTCTCCAGAGTCGTTGATGATTATCATGTGATGCAATAATCTTTCACCTCCATTGCCCAAAAGTTCATAAGCTGAATAATATAACTATGATATTTGTTGTATTATGTAACATTTGTTGCTTTTACTATTAATGTATATTATAATAATACTGTTCCGTTAAAACAATGGTCACAACTGTAGCATAATATCTCTTAATCTACAAAGCATATTAATAATGTTACTTTACGAGGTTAATTTATGAAAAATTTAGAATTGCTTTCTTCAAGCAAAAAAGAAGACCGACGAGTCAGCAGAACGAAAAGAAATATTAACACCGCCTTTTTGGAATTGTCCAAGGAAAAAGACCTTTCTAAAATTACTATTAAGGAATTATGTGAGTTGGCGGATATCAACCGAAAAACTTTCTATACCTATTACAGCAGTATATCAGATGTTTTATCAGCCATTGAGAATCAGATTATTAATGAATTTCAGAATCGGATTACGGAACTAAAGAAGTCAAAAATCAATTTGACAGTAACCGATATTATTCTATGTATAGGTGATTTACTCAACACTAATTCAGAATTTGTTCATCAGTTGGTTCAGGTAGATACATTGGATGGACTAGAGAAGAAAGTAGGATATGTAATAAAGGATGCACTTAAGAATGTACTGGTGCCCGAGGAGCAATACCAAAATGACCTTGTAAATATGACCCTGGAATATATTATTTCAGGCGCTGTAACAATGTATATTCAATGGTTTTCTACCAAGAACAGCATACCCTTAAAAACACTCACGGATTTTACTGTAGGTATGGTAAAAACAAATACAAATTTTTTACTCCATTATTCCAGCAAATAAAAATTCAGCAGAATAGAATTGCAGCTGCTCCATTTCAGTGAAGCAGCTGCTTTATATGGATTACATTAGAACTCCGGTCTTACTACTGTGACACTGTAACTGTCATACTATTACTTCTGACAGTGCCTGCAGCATTGGAAAACTCTGCATAATATTCATAAGTTCCCACAGCTCTGTTTGAAATCAAGGTAACGGCAGATTGTTGAGACGGTGTATTGTCCGTTAACAGCTGGGTGTCAATAAGATTTCCATTTTCATAAAGCTTATAGACGATACCGTTCTTACCCCACCATAGATTTGTATAAATACTATAATTACCGTCATTATCCCAATTATCATTTGAAATGTCCGGTTTTCCGGGTACAGCTTGCGTCACTTCTACGGTAATAGTGTTTGTCGTGCTGGTTCCGTTTGCATTAATCAGCTCAGCCTGATACACATAAGTTCCATTCTTCCTCTCAGCAATATGAGTCACCGCCTTCTGAGGGTTGGGACTGTTCTCTGTCAGGAGCTGTGTATCAATCAATATACCGTTTTCATAAAGTTTATAGATTCTGCCGTTATCCCCATACCATAGATTCATTGATACGGTATAGTCACCATTTTGAATACCATCATATCCATTATCCTCAGAGAGCACACCCTTACCGGGTACCTCCTTACTCATGGTGGCTTTATCAATTTCTATCTGCAAGGATTGCTCTGTTTCTCTGTTACCGGCAATGTCCGTTGAGCAGATACTGATTTTGTATACTCCGTTATCCGCCAATACAATCGGTCCTTCGTAGACCTTCCATTCTCCTTCGTCTCCAATTTTATAATTGGTATCATAAATTCCAGATCCATTATCCTGAGCGGATAAGTTTATCACCACATCGGATAAATACAAATTATTATATCCAGTTCCTTCCGTAACAGCTGACGTAACAGGAGCCGTGGAATCTATTTTAATAGCAGCTCCGGTAACCACCTCTACACTTTCTGCCTCATCAGCATAACGGTATAATACTGAATAAACTCCGTCCTCACTGAAAATAACAGGCTGTTCATAAGGGCTCCAACTCTCCCCTTGATCCAGGCTATACTCTGTATTCTGAGAGGTGGATAAGGTTAAACTCACAGGTATCGTGTACCAGCCTGCCAGACCATTGGGAACCGAAGGTTCAAAAGCTGCCGTAACACACAGTCGCAACTGATTCAGCGCTTCTTCTAAACTTTCTGAAGCACTATCCACTTCCGCCTGGGTAATTACCTCTACGCCATTGACAGCTTGGGCTTCTGCTACAGCTGTATGAAGTATTTCCGCTGATTTCCCGGTGTAAAGGTCTGTATTTATTTCTGATGCTTTTTCAAGCAGTAAGGTTAACAAAGTCTTGTCAATTGCCGGCATGTAAAGTTCAAGTTCTGCCACATTTGCAAAACCTGTAGTAGTATAATAACGGAAATACCGATAAGGTGTATCATCGGTTATAACTGCGGAATACCACTGTGCTGCGGTTACATTATTAATTGTATAAAGATTCGTAAAATTCTTTCCGTCCTCAGAACCCTGCAGAACTGCTCCGTTCATACGTTGGATGATGCCTGTAGAATTACTCTTTGGATAGTACTTCACACTACTGATGACCTGCTCATTCCCTTCACCGAAATCTACAATTATCCAGCTGGGATTTGAAGTAGCATCCGTTGCCGTACCAATATCCCCGTCGAATGCACGCCAGCCATTCTGCTGAGTTGTTCCGGTATTGGGCCATTGAACGGTTGACGCATTTACCATAGCCTGTGACACAGTAATCTGATTCGCTGTTAAAACAGATTTGGATACGAGTAAAGATTTCGCTGCTTCTAATGCTTTTAATAAATCTGCTTCATCTGCCCCTTCTTCAAGCAGGGCAGCTTTGATTCTATTAACTTCTGACAGGTATAAGTAATAACTACCCTTGGTAAAAGCATTTGCACCTACAATCCGTTCATCAACGTTATAACTGAACTCTCCATAGAATTCAACTTCAGCCAGATTACCAAACCAGGTATTGCTGTTATAAATTTTTAGGTAACGGAATCTGTTCTGGTCTAGAATAGTATCAATTTTATAGGATATCCAGGTGTTGGTTTGAGGGCTCACCACCGGACTCGTTAGTGTTGTCCAGTTTATATTGTCATTAGACCCCAGTATAACTGTACCTGCTGCTCTTGCTACGTTTCCGGTTCTTGGCATCAGCTTGATTTCATTCAGAAGCACAGAAGCACCTGCTCCAAAGTCGACTGTATAATAGGCACCGCTGCCAGTATTTAAATCCCCCGCCGTCGTTAAGTCTCCATCAAATAAATAATATCCGATTTGCTCTTTGGTCAAAGGGGTACCACTGGTTCCCCACTGCCTGTCGGAAGCCGTTACCACAGCGACCTTGGAAACGTTGATTTTAGGTGCTTTATTCAGACCGGGTACCAGTGTAATAATACTGTTCGTATCTGCAGTGGTCTTGTCTGCCGTTTTCGTTATGTTAAATACTACCGAAACTTTTGTATCATAGGCTGCTTTGATAAAGGTTCCGTCAGTTTCAATAAGCCCTTCGGGAACTGTCGCCTTAACTGCTATGGTATAGCCGTCAGGTACTTTTGGCATGGCTATCTTTGATGTATCACTCGAAGGCGTATCCACACTTGTTATTTGTGAAGCAAGTTTAGCCGCCGAGGTATCCAACTCTCCATAGAACTCCACTTCTGATAAATTACCGGACCAGGAGCTGCTGTTATATAAGCGAATATACCGGTAAGGCTTTTTGTCTGTTATACTGCTGCTGTTAATATTGGTCCACTCATTTGCAACAGATGTTGATACTCCTTTTGTAATATCTGTCCAGCTGTTATTATCATTAGAGCCCTGCACAGTAATACCCAGCATTCTGGCTGGAACAGCTGCTCTTGGCATCAACAGAATCTGACTGAGCTTAACGGCTGCTCCTTCTCCAAAATCTATGGTATAATAACCGTACTCATTGTTCAGATCCCCATAAGTTACAGGATTACCATCAAAGAGAAGTTTTGCAACCTGCTCCTTTGAGAGTCCGTTGCCGGGCCACTGAATATGAGATGCCGTTACTGAAGCAAACCTTAAGGTATCAATATATTTTGTACCCTCAACCATAAGAAGCTTTGAGTTATCGGTAGTCATGTAAATGGTATCACCTGCTGTACCATCGGCCTTACTGTAATCAATGGTGAACTTGACATCTCCTGTCAGTGTATCTTCATTTGTAGCCAGCCTGGCTGTCCAATTAATGTTGTCGGCTGATGTAACTGCAGCTTCTCTTCCCTGAATTATTACTTTAACATTTTGTATTGCTTCTTTTGCCTTCAGATTCAACTGAATCGTATCACCGGTAGAAGCTTTGCCAAGAACCGCATTATCTGCACCGATGGAAACCGTTTCAATTTTGTTTCCAACCTCATAACGGGTTCCATATATTTGAAATTCCTGTGGCTGTAGCATATTTCTTACCATACCGTACAGAACATCCGGAAGGGGCTGAATCATCTCCAGTTTAATGTAGCGGAATTTCATATTCTGGTATGCAGGAGCTACCTCCAGGGTCTGATAGGACTGTGTGAAGGCCGTAACCCCAGGCGTTAGCCGTGTCCAGTTCTCCTTGTCATTGGAACCGTATACGGTAGAATTGGCAAGGCGGTCTGCAAAGATATTGCTCTGGAAGCCAAATTTATAGGCAGAGACCTTATAATCGGGGCCAAAGTCTATGTAATGATAGATATTTGGAAGTGTTCCCTGTGCCAAATTGTGGAGACACCCGGTGGTATAATCATTATCGTCTATGTTGACAGCAGCCGTCCCAAAGGTGGACCAGGTAATAACACTGGACCAACGCATGGTCGCTCCGTCTTTCGCCAAAGGTGTTACCGGTGTAAGACCTTCTGCCGCCTTTCGAAAAACCTGCAACTGCCGGTCAAATTCTGCATCTGTTGCGGAATCTATTAAGGCAATTGCCCTGTCATACTCGCTTTCATAAGTAAGTCGAGTAGCTTCGACATAAACCACATTAGGATCTCTGAGTATACTAATTGTCTGTATTGCCTCCATCCTGCTGCTGCCAACAATGATTGAAATCTCCTTGGCGGCAAGGGCTGTTCCGTCCGATACGGTAACTGTTAACTTATAAGATCCTCCCTGCTCCGGCTGCCAGGTAAGCATACCGGTGTCTGTATTGAGTGACGGTCCATTGGCGATATCAGTCTGAAGCTCGTAAGTAAGTGTATCGGTACTATCCGAATCAGAAGCGGATAAATCTACGCTCAGGGATGCCCCTACGTAGGTATAAACCTTCAAATCGCTGGTATTGTCATGAAATACCGGCACGGACAGCTCCGTGGCGGCTGCCAGATTAAGGTGGTCAATATCTACCGTTACTCCTTCAGAACCATATACTGCTATTTCCATAAAATCTCCGGGTGCCCCGGTAAAAGCCACATACTTCCATTCCCCCTTGGTATCCGGCAGTACATAAGAGCTTTGCATCATGTCAACCTTTGTAACACCGTTAGTTCTTATCTTGAAAGCAAAGGTAGTAGCAGAATAGATATAAGAACTTAAATAAGTCAGCTTTGTTCCTGCTTCTGTGGCGTTGATACGGATAAAGGCGGTGTCTTCCTCAATTTTAGTGGAGACGTTACTGTCATATTTTGCATACCTGGCCTCCATTTCATAAATCGTTGAGGTAGATGTATCCTGGGATAACCATAGTTCCTTGTCACTTTCTGCTTCCGGTGGCAGAAAGAGCCAGAAATCTCCTTCCCCGTCTGCACTGTTCCAGGCATTGGCAGAAACTGCTCTTTTTTTGGTAATTGCTTCATAGAGGTATGGGACCTGATTAAGAAGGTCTTTCTCACCGTAATAAGAGTAATAGGCATATATCCCCCAGCAGGCATTGTTGCCATACCTGCCCTTATACGAAGGTGATATGTAATTATACGTATCCCTGATAGTTCCTCCCATTCCTCCATTACTTGCATCTCCGCCTGTAATCGCATAGGCCTGGGGAGTCCACTCGGTATCATACCCCAGCATAAACTTCCAATAATAATCAGCTGCTGCCAGAATCCTGTCATTTAAGAATTCATAAGGCCCTACCGCATCTGCTGCCTCAGAAACTGTTCCAGTAACCGGATCCACTTTAGTTCCCTGTGCAAGCAGTAAACGGCAGAGCTTTTCAGCATTAATAAGATCGCCACCGCCGTGAGCCTGGTCCCTTCCCATTTCCATATGCTGAACATAGGGCTCTACAGGGGTTCCTTCCCCTACAATCATTCCGGTTTCCTGGGATTCAGTAACCAAGCGGAACAGCTGTTTGATTGAGCCGTTAAACCCCTGGTCATTGGCAGTAGCATTCACCGTAAACCATTCAACCCCTTCATTATACCGTTCTCTGTCGCCTGTAAAGATATAACCTGCAATAGCACCAATAAGCGGATAATTATGCTGGTTCATAAAATTATCCTTCCGGTATAAAAAAGTCTCTGTAACCGGCGTGATTAAATTGGTTGTGAAATCTTTTGTATCCTTATCTGTCCATACCAGGGATTCTGTCTCACAGCTGGTGTATTTTAATATTTCAGCCCCGGTAACCATCAGTTGCAGCGGTATCCCCGCATGGATGGTTGCATCGGTATAATAAGAATACTGGGCGGGGTCCATCTGAGACCAGAGCCTTATAATACGCATTGCATTGGAGCGATATACTTCATTTCCTGTAATAAAGTACAGCAGGGCTTGCGTATAGGTTCTTAGAGCGTCTGAGGAGAATCTGGATTCCACCCCCTGACTGTTAAAGTAGACAAGCGCCGGTTTCGTGGAATCAGTACTGCTGATATTACTGCTGGCAAAATTAGCCGATGCAGCATAAGATTGCAGCATGGCATTAAAATATGTATTCCAGGGTTCTGCCTGTTCCCTTACCTGTTCCCGCATATTTTCCAGCAAGTCCTTGGTAAGGGATACACCTGGATGTATAAAGCCTTGTGAATCAGTAACTTCATTAACAACCGGAAGGTAATCTGTAAATAATGTTACAGCCTCCGCTTCAGCCCTTACCGGCACTGCTGCAGAATATAGAACCTGCACCGCCATTGTTGCCAGTATAAAATAACTAATAACCTTCTTTCTTAGTTTCCCCATAGAATCCTACCTTTCATAAAATTAATGTAACCCCCAGTAAAATATCAATTAGCTTATAATAGTTTCCTCCCTTTTGATATACTTTTTCATTATTATTTTATAAGGTGAATTCTAATTTTTTTATATAAATATTTCTATATAAAGGGTATTTTTACTATATTTTAGAACTAAGAAAGAAATAGCTATGAGACTAGCTTATAATTTTTGATGTTTTTATGCAAAGACTAAAAAAAAATTTAAAGAGTACAAACCACAGTAACGTTTGTTGCATAATTATTTTACGTGTTTGTCATTAAGTTTGCGTATTGCGTTCAGGATTGCAATGATTGCCCCACTTACATCTGCAAAGATGGCCGCCCACATGGAATGCATACCCACAGCACCTAATATGAGAACCACAGCCTTCATAATCAAATTAATGTAATGGTCTGCTTTACAATGGCAGTATTTTCTTGAAAAGCTGATTGGATGTAGCAAGCTTAGAGGATTCAGCGGTTTCCCTCAATCTCTCCATTCAACGATAACTTTTCAATTTCTGCAATCTCGGCATAATCATACCCGGAAAACGGTAGCCATTGTGAACAAAACAAATTGAAGAAATAGTCTGAACCAGATCTTGCAATATCCGAAACCTCGAATACTGTCCATTTTGCCGCTGGCAGTTCACAAACTGCCATATTTTTAGGGACAGAACAGTCTGCGGGAACCGCTATATAATAGCCCAACCAATCATCGCTTAGAAAAGATGTAATGCCATAAACAAAATCGGATTGCTCTTGGCTGAGTGATAGTAAATTAATGAGTTTTCTCGCATTACGACTATTTTCCCACAGCTTAGATATATATCCTTTGTTTTCATTGTAATCTTCGTACAATTTATTCCATAGCCGATAAATCTATCTCTGGCCTATCTTCAATCCTATATTGCCTTAGAACACCTCCTGAGAACAAGATGTCCGTAAACAGTTTGCGGTAAGTGTGTTGGCATATTGAACCATGTGTGTTGGAGTTCCCTCAAATACAACTTCTCCGCCGTTTTTGCCTCCGTCAGGGCCAATATCAATAATCCAGTCTGCTTGTTTGATTACCTCTAGGTTGTGTTCAATAACGACCAAGGTGTTTCCACGGGATACGATCATATCAAACAATTTCATGAGTTTTTCAATATCAGACAGATGTAATCCTGTTGTTGGTTCATCCATAACAATAATATTTCCCTTTTTTCCAAGATTCTTCGCCAGCTTGATTCTTTGACGTTCGCCACCGGACAATGTGCTGAGTGGTTGACCTAACGTAAGGTAGGATAACCCCACTTGCTGCATAACTTTTAAATGTCGATCAATCTTGGAATCCTCAAATACTTCCAATGCCTTAGAAGCGGTTAGTGAAAGTAGCTGGACGATGTTTTTTCCTTTATATAAACATTCCATTGCCTCCCCATTGTATCGTGTTCCTAAACATGCTTCGCATTCTGTGACAATCGGGTCCATGAAAGCAAGTTCCGTTACAATAACACCTTTACCAGCACATATGGGACATGCTCCTGTGGAATTAAAGCTAAACAGTCCTTCCTCTTTGCTGTTCTCTCTAGCTAAAAGTTTTCGTATCTCATCAAAAAAACCAAGGAATGACGCTGGTGTAGATCGGTTGGTCGCAGTAATAGGGCCTTGGTCAATCATAACAATATCTTTTTCATACTGTTTGGCAAATACTTGAGATATGAGGGTGCTTTTACCCGAACCTGCAACCCCTGTCACTACGGTCATGATGCCCAGCGGTATATCGACATTTACATTTTTCAAATTGTGCAGATTCGCTTCCCGGATAGGTAAACTCCCGACTCGCTGGCGCGGCTGTTGCTTAATTGGCAAGGACAGAAGCAACGCCTTTCCAGTTAACGTATCTGCTTTAAGCAGTTCAGGATAGCTACCTTTAAAGACAATTTCTCCGCCGTTTTGCCCCGCCTGCGGACCAACATCAATCACATAGTCAGCTATGGAAATCACATCTTTATCATGCTCTACCACAAGTACCGTATTGCCCTTGTCACGAAGCTCTTTCAGTAAACTGTTCATACGGTAGACATCCCTTGGGTGCATACCAGTACTGGGTTCATCAAAGATATAAGTCATTCCGGTTAAACTGCTGCCCATATAGCGGACCAGTTTTAGGCGCTGTGCTTCACCTCCGGACAAGGTAAGCGATTCACGCCCCAGATGTAAATATGGCAAACCAATATCTATCATCCTGTTTAGTCCCTCTATCAGCGTTTGTACAAGCATATTCACATTTTTATCAGATAGTTGAGAAAGAACCTCTCGCAATTCTGTAAGCTCAATATCGCACATATCTGCAATAGAATAGCCGTTAATCTTACAATTCAAAACCACCTCATTCAGCCGTTTTCCATGGCAATCTGTACACTCTTCCTCGGCAGTCAGGTTTTGTAATTTATCCTTTGTATACTTACTTTTATCGCTGATATCCCGATTTAAGAGCAATCGTGTATATTTATGAAACAACCCTGTAATCTTTGTGTTTTCCGGTTCGCTCTTGCCATCACGGGAACCGTATAAAAGGAGGTTGTATTCCTCAGAAGAATATTCTTTAACAGGCTTGTCCAAATCAAAAAAACCTGAGCTTGCATACTGTTTCCAGTACCAAGAGCCGGGCTTGTATGTAGAATCTTTTACACACCCATCATTCCAAGATTTATCTTTATCCAGGATTGCATTTATATCAATTTTTGTTACCTTTCCAAGACCTGAACATGTTTTACACATACCGTTGGGGTCATTAAATGAAAAGTAGGAAGCTGTGCCCGCATAAGGCTGACCAATCCTTGAAAACAAAAGGCGCAAACTGGAGTATAGGTTGCTGATGGTTCCTACCGTTGAACGTGCATTGCCTCCAAGGGGAGATTGATCTACAACAACGGATGCGGTCAGGTTGTCTATTCGTTCTACATTTGGTTTCTTATACTTAGGCAGTCTTGTACGCACAAATGACGGATAGGTGGAGTTCATTTGCCGTTGAGATTCGGCGGCGATTGTGTCGAAAACAATACTGGATTTGCCGGAACCAGAAACACCAGTAAAAATAATGATTTTTTCTTTTGGAATCGTAAAGGAAACATGCTTTAAGTTGTTTTCTGTAAGACCCTGGATAACAATATCATCCATATATTCACTCCTTTAAAAGTTAAGCTTAATTATAATAGTGGTTCTAATCAATAGTAATAAATCAGTAGTACCGTAGTAATTTACTATAAATCTTTTTACTTTCTTGAAAAAACACTTATTTTTTAGAAAATTAAGGATAACTGTTCGTCAGACCAGAGATTTGTCTGCACCTTCCTTCAGATTCACGTCACCCACAACAACCTTGGTGATTAGCAATCCCACTACCGGACGGATTCAAGGACTTTCATTCGTAAGAGCGTACGCCCAGCCAGAGGCAACATAAAGCCCTCTAATCACTTAGCTGCCATATGAATGGCAGTTTTATTTTATTGGTGGCCATCAACTTTTATCAATTTATACAATAGGAAAATAAATATCAATTTCAGAGTTGCCGTCATTTGCCTCATTGAACCTTTCTGTATAACACTCAAAATCATCACGGTTGGCAAGTTCAAAGCCACTCTTAGGGAACCAAACACCCCAAATGTAATGATATGTTTGTATTAAAGTTTCTACCGTTCCCCTATGAACAAACCTTGCATATTTTCCACCACACAATTTTTTTATTTGCATATCTTTTAAAATAGGATAGTTCTTTGAAATTTCAATTCCTACAAATCCCATACTTTCGCTATCGGTACTAAATATATCCGAGGAACAAGTTTCACAGGTCTCAAAAATTCCGTATCGTTTATTGTTAAGAAGATCAGGGGGAACTTTCTTGTTAAACTGTTGCCACATGGTAACGGATTCGTTTCCAGAAACGGTTGTTTTAAAACGAATTCCCATGATATATATTTCAGGTACTACAAGAATTTCTGGAGTTAAACCAGCATACGTGATAATAGTCTTATCAGATTTCTGTGCGGATTGCCTGTTTCCAATTAAAACATCTATTCCACCTTTTCTGTACTCCGAAGGTGTCATGGAATATCTATCCTTGAAAGCTCTTGTAAAACTTTCTGCCGTTTCAAAATAAAGAGAAAGTCCAACATCTAACACTTTTTTATCACTATGCACCAAATCCCAAGCCGCTTGTGTTAGGCGGCGACTTCTGATATAACTTCCTATTGTTTCGCCCATAATAGCTTGAAAATAACGGTGAAAGTGATAGTAGGAATAGGAAACTGCCTCAGCAACATCACGTGTAACCATCGGTTGATATAAATTGTTCTCTATAAATACAATGGCTTTGCCGATTACTTGTTTGTCATTCAAAGGCAGCCCCTCCTCCCTTTTTATAAAGGCTTAAAATTAGTTGATTGTATAAAAATCCGGTCTTGCTTTTTCTTGGGGTAGCGACACTTTCATTTCTTCCATGTCAAATGCTCCAACAGAAAAAATATGCCATTCGTTAGCTTGCGGAGAACCAAACGTCATTTCTATTGTTTTATCAGTTGTATCAAATATCATAGATCGTAGCGTACCAAAAAATTCACTATAATAATGACAACAAAGTCCATTGGGATAAGATGTTGAAAGCAGTTCTTTTATATTTCTTTTTGAAATTCGTTTATCTCTTTCAAACAAGTTAACAATCATATCATTTCGGATTACAGAGTTTTCAATGTGCATTTTCTCATAAGGCTTGATGTCATCAAAAAGTACATGATTTGTGGAACTAAGGTAAGTTTCATCACTGTTTCCGTCTAAAATTTTGTAAGCCTTATGACCATCAACACATTGAAGTAAGGCTATTTTGTTATGGCTATCAGCCAACATCAAATTAATATTATAACCGATAGGCGCATCCATTGTCCATTTAATTGCTTCATCTACGTTTTTGCAGTTTTCAAGTATGCTACGAACAACTATCCAAAAACTAAATCCTGTTATTCCTGCTTTTTGACCACCTTCGAAGTTGCCGACAGGCAGACCATTTGATGCCTTACACACCGCAAGACCATGTTCATTCATTCCATCACATCTACCGAATAAATTTAAGGTAGAGCCTATATACCGATATTTTCCCTTAATGTCGGTAAAAGAGAAGCACATTTCTTCCATTTTGTCATTGAAATCGTAATTTCTTGCCATTATAGTATGCCCGCTTTGAGTCTTTTGCGGCAAGGCTGCCATTAAGCTACACCCTCGTTCCAAATAGGTCATTGCGTAAAAAAGCACCTGTTCGTTGGAAACACCAATCGCATCTGAAAACCCTTTAATTTCTTCATTAATACCTTGACAATAACAATCTAGCAAATCAAAAATTTCAATAAACTTGTCGTGAGGGTAAGCATTAGGGGGGAGTAATACTTTCTGCAATAAATCAGGCGTGGATAAAATCCACTTGCCTATTTGTGTCCCTACTTCATAATTAGTCCCTATAAGATTTTTAAAATACACCTTTGTTTCTTCCATCTATACTACCGTTCCTTTCATAAATAATATAAATCTAGCTTGCGCTTTAAACTTGATATTTTTTGCTGTTTACTTAAACACTGTTATATATTGCGTTAGTGAATTCTGTTTTTGAGCTTTTCGCCAACCGGCAAGCAGTGCAAGTGTATTAACACTCGCACATATTTAAGAGTCGACCTCAGGGGAATGGTCTGGCTTTTGATTTATACCTATTTCACGTAAACATACCTCGCCTCAATACACTAGATTGCATCCAGGCTGGGCACACTCATAAAATAACCGGAAGCTTCCTACTGCTTCCGGTTATTTTATAATGCTTATTTATTCTGATTATTGAAACTGTAATATAGGCTTAAAGGATATGTCTTCTTCTATTAACTGATATTTTTCGCGCAGTGCAGGACCGCTGGAAATAGAACCGACACCGCTCATCTTGTAATCTAAGCAAAGTATAGTGCTTTCAGCTGTTTCAAGCTCATATTTATGTGCTTCTTTGCTAATTCTTCTGGGTAAAGTACCCTGCCTGGAAGGAAAAAAGAGTTTCCGCAGTTACACGAAGGTTTAGCCCATAATACGATGTAATGTTTAACTCGTGACACCCATAATGACTTCCGTTCTCCTGTGGTTTGATATAATCCACATGCATATCAGCTAAATCCCGGGCAAATTTTCCAAACCAGGAGGCTCGGTGCTTGTCGATATAACTTTTACCTGTTCCATAACCTAATTAATTTACCAAATGATTGTTGTCTTCTTTATTCTTTTATATGTTTAGGGCATTGTTTCTATTTTCTATATCCATTTTAATTACCACAAGAGTACCTCTTCCCCCTTAAGCTTAAATATAGCCTCCATAAAATAATAATCTGCATAGATAATATTCATATGCTTGTTGGTGTGGTAAGCTTCTGAACAGTTCTCAACGATACCATCACTGTCCTCTGTCCAATTACATCTCTTCTCTTCCAGAGCCTTTAACATCTTTAAGGCTGCTCCCAGATACAGATCTTTCTCATGTTCTCCCACTGCCCTGGAGAGCTCAATTAATCCGCAGGCTGCTATTGCTGCTGCGCAGGAATCCTCCCATATATCTTCCTTGGGTTGTCTGAAATCAATGGGGATAAGTCCACTCTCAGGGATATTTGCTATAAAATAATGAGCAACCCTTTTCGCAGTATCCAGATAGGCAGGATTTTTCGTATGAATATAACTTAAAATAAAACCATAAAGTGCCCAGGACTGGCCTCTGGTCCAGGAGGAACCTTTTTCATATCCCTGCCCTCCATGGGTGTCGATCTTTCCGCCCACTTCGGCATCAAACTCTACGATATGTTCACTGGAACCATCAGGTCTTATGAAATTCTCCATCGCCGTATTCGCATGCATTACAGCTATGTGGCGGAATCTGGGATCTCCGGTTTCTTCAGAAGCCCAGTGCAACAAAGGAATATTCATCATACAATCAATGATTGCCCAGCCTTTATTATTATCACTGCCCCACTCATTCCAGGCACGTATATACTTTCCTACCGGATTAAAACGTCCTGCCAACAGATTTGCAACATGTAGACCTCTTTTTTTAGATTCCTTGTTTCCTGTGAGCCTGTAATTAGCCACTGCTGTCAGCAGCCACATAAAACCAACATCATGATGAAGCCCGTAGTAATCCTCTATACACTGGTCCAGCTTCTCCTCGTTGAATCTTGCGATATCAGCATACTTTTCTTCTTTCGTCTCATGATACATAAGCCACATCATTCCGCCCCAGAAACCATTGGTCCACCAGTTTAAGCCTTCTGATATACGATAGGGTTTATCACTGGAATCATAACTGTCATATGTGCCATTAACTGTTGTATAAGGAATCTTCTCCTTTGATTTTTCACTGACCCAGGCCATTTTATGATTGATTTTTTCTGCTGTGGCTTCAACCCACTTTTTATCCTTCTCCGTTAACATAACGAACCTCCATAAACTTGCTATAAGTATCCGGTTACTGTCAGAATAATATACTACTTTGCCACTCTGGGAATGTCCCTGCCTACCCAAAAAATTCCAGGATATAAAGAATTCCTGCAAAGATAAATTCTTTTCTTTGCTGAAGAAAGGCACTTATCAGCAGGCATTATAGTAGTATCGATAATAATATCCGGACATACCATATTTATTGTTATCATATATAGACTACCCTTTTTCCGGTATCCGGGCAATGCCTTATCTTGCTATACACTGATTAATCCTGCTTTTTTTATCTGTTAAGTTTCCCACTCCTTTTGTGCCTCCAGTAATCAGGCTGGTGTATTATACCACCTTTCCCAGACATTCCGTTTTCAGAAAACAAGATGCGGTTTTTAGGCATAGTGTTACGTGTATTGCAACCCAGGTATTCAAAACGGTACATAAAGTTTTAGTCACAACCTATATAAGACTTATCCGGTAAGAGAAAATAAAGAAAACGTACATAATATTTTGATATTGGCAGAAATAACAGAGCACTGACCAGGTTAAAAATTGTATGCGTATTTGCTATAAGCCTGGTGTTATCCTGTCCTAAAGCCTTCGTAATCGCCAGTACCAAATCACAGAACTGCGGCAGGATAAGAAATACCAGCACGACACCAAATACATTGTAAAGGGTGTGCGCCAGGGCTACCCGCTTACCAGCTGTTCCGGACTTTATGCTGGCAACCTGGGCCGTAATGCAGCTTCCGATATTATCCCCCAGTGTAAGCGCCACCGCAGAAGCAAAGGGCAGCAAGCCATTGTTAAACAGCAGAATTGTCATTCCAACAGTAGCACTGCTGCTTTGGGCCAGCATGGTAAAGAATACACCTGCAAAAAGGCATAATATAACATTCTCCGAGTGTTCCATAAGCCACTGGGAAAGCAGCGGATTTCCTTTCAGGATCATGACACTTTTACCCATAAGGCTCAGTCCCGAGAAAAGAAGCCCTACACCTACCAGTACATGCCCTGCAGTTTTTAGTTTATGTAGTGTGCCAAAGCTTAAAATACAACCGGCTATCAGAATATGCCAGGCATAGCGGTTAATCTGAAAACTCATGAATTGCGCAGTAAAGGTTGTACCGATATTGGCTCCATAGATAATTGCAACTGCACTTTCCAGCCTCATGATTCCAGAATCCACAAAGCTGACCGTTAATATGGTAACTGCGGTACTGCTTTGCACCAGTGCCGTAAGGGAAATACCGGTAAAAAAAGAGGTCCATTTGTTTCTGGAAAACAGACTCATGGTCTTATGCAGTAGCTTTGAGTTCGCTTGTTCCAGTGTTCTCCCCATGGTACCGACACCGGTTATGATTAATAGAGAACCGGTAATAAGATTCATTATAATAGTTGCAATTGCCAACATGCTGATCTCCTATAAGCTTATATACTCTAACATATTATCAGCTTGCCGGTATTAATATAACTTATAAGAAATAGCATTAAAAATTTCTTAAGAGCATAAGAAAAATAAGAAACTCTCAAATCCCATTACCGGAAAAATCCTCCGGCTGTATAGGTTCCGGAGGATTTTTGAATAAATACTATGTTGTTAAAAGAAAACCTTTAATACCCTATCATAGGTATGGCTTCAGGGCTTCTGTCATAGGCCTCTGCCTCATTATTCCTTACCTTATAAAGTACCTTCGCAGTTTCATACGCTGCCTCCATTAACTCCTTATGGGGCTGCATACAGATATCTACCATTCCGATCTGATAGTTCTCACCATCGTATCTGCCAAGACAGAACTGGTCATTGAACTGGAACCAATGAGCGCCTACACCGTAAGGATGGGCAGCCACTTTTTCTACGAAATGTCTCAGCATAATACCTCTTTCCTCCTGGTTCTTAACCCCCTTTAGCCCGGTTGCGGTAAGTCCTCTGTCCAGGGCACCGCAGTGGAATTCGCCAAGCAGGATGGGCAGATCAACTCCTGCATTTTTCACAAAGTCCATATCCCTTGTAGGGTCAAAGTCATAGCAGTTGATGGAAAATACATCGAAATACTCCCAGCCGGCCATCATATCAATATTATAAGCTTTGGACCAGCGAAGCCCCAGGTTAAGGTGATTCTTATCTATAGCACGGCAGGCAAGGGCAGGTATTCTTATATATTCCCTGATAAGGTGTACGGAGAAGCTTCTGATATCCTCCGCTGATTTCGGATAGACCTCAGAGCACTTCTTAATGGGACTTTCGAAAGCCTTAAAGTCAGCAAAGCTGGTTTCCCAGGCTTGGTTCAGGGCTTCTATGGTTTTGTAGGTATCCTGCAGGTACTTTATCAATCCTTTCTTGCAATAGGTAGATGCCGGATTGTAGAGCACCTCATCGGCTATTGCCAGCCCTTCTACAAAGTTGAATTCAGGTTCATTCCTAAGAAAATACCCAATAAGCCAGGGGTCCTCTTTCCATTCCAAGAGCTTCTTTGCATAAATCTCTGATTTCTCCTGATATTCTGGTGAAAGTACGTCCGGGAAGTCTCTGAAGATCAGTGTATCTGTACCAGGAAAACCTGGCAGCTCCCTGACATAGGGAAGCTTGCTTCTTCCATTGTTGACACATAATCCCGGAAAATTTCCCTGAGAATTCAGGCCATTTTTCATGAGGATATGATGAGCGATTTCCTCCCACTTTTCCTTCCAGTTCTCTCCGTATGCTCTTTTCAGATTAAGAGCAGTAAAACTGGTCATCTTATAACTGTCTAAGGGCATATAGGCAGTTCTTCTCCTGGTTCCCTTTATATAAAAATCCTTGTATTCTGCATCTTCTTCCTCCGGCAGCCAGTCACAAACCTGTTCGAAATTATCAATACGGCACTGGTCTCCGGCACCGGTCAGGCAGGGTCCGAAAGAGAAATAATCACAACCTTCCGGATCTGTAAGGTGCCACCTTCCGTCAGCGGTCTTATGGGTACTAAAATAACCGGTACCCTCCTTTAATTTGCGGCTGCCGTCACCGCCCCAGCTATTCCACTCTGTGAAAGGATACTCTGCCTTTCCTTCATTTTCCTTTAAACGGGACTTTAATTCTTCCAGTGAATGAATTTTCCCAGGCCATTCTTTTTCTTTCCATTGACCGAATTCATCTACGACTTTCTTATCCGGTATCGGGAACTCCTCCGGCTTTTCATCGGTTAAAATGAAATTTTCCAATCGAACCTTCACATTGTGATAGGTTTTTTCAATACCCAGCTCGATTCTTTCCACTTCTCTTAACTCTGTGCGCTGTCCGTGAATAACAAGCTTTAATAATCCCGGTGTCCTGTTCGTATAGATTGTACTGTTATCCAGCCAGTTAAGATCCAGGCATACTCTTGTCTTAAAACCAGGCAGCAATCCAAACCGCATCAGAATCTGTTCCTTCTCAGAACCGGGTACAAAGAAACGCAGCATCATGGCTGCAGAATGTTCTTCTAAGACTTCTATATCACCTACAATATATCTTTTTCCTGCTTCCTTTACCTCAGAAAGCGTTATGCCGCCCCCTGCTGCCGCATATTCAACTGTACATGAGTTCTGTTCCTGCGTAAGAAAGACAGCATCTCTGCCCGATGACTTCATAAAATTAATTTTCATTTCCTTCTCTCCTATTCCTTTTGTTTTTATCTGTCAATTCTCTTATTTTTGTGCATTTCATTTTAATTAGTTTTTCCCTTTCAGGAATAACAATGCTTGCTGCTTCACACTATTATGCCATCACTCTTTCCCGCCTTGGCACGCTCCAATCATAAGTAGAGATTACTTTCTTATTTCCACACTATATACTTTAATAATAAACCGAATACCCAGGAAGACAATGTAAAATTCCAGTGTGTTTTTGTAAACAGGCGACTTATGATTACCATAATCCCGTTAACTTCCTTGAAAAATTAAAAATTATCGACTATACTATCCTTAAGGACCAGAATTAACCTCAAGATATGCCCTGTCATAGGAAACACTGACAGAAATCTTCTGCTCTTGAAAAGTGATTCATTAATAGTTTACTGTAACTCAATGTTTTGCAGATTATTAGAAAGGCATGGTGAAAACATGGATAATATGCTCTATTACCGAATGGACAGCGGTTATCTGCCACGAGTCAGATATATCGATCAGGTAACAGTAAAACCTCCCCATGTCCATATGCGAAGAAAAACAGAAGAATTTATTCTGTATTATATAATTTCCGGAGAAATGTATATTAACGAAGGGAATAGAAGTTATATTCTAAGAACGGATGATATGCTGATACTTGACCCTGACCTGGAACATTACGGCACGAAAACCGCTGAATGCACCTACTTTTATATTCATTTTTATCACGATGAGATGAAAGAACACCAGGAGGAGAAGGAAGTCATCAAAAAATTACTGAAGGATCACAGACTTACCTCTTTAAAAACTCATGAATGCGAGATAAACGAGCGCCGGATTCATGACATTATCCTGCCAAAATATTATCATATCAATCAGCCTGCTGCCTCCTCATCACTTATTGAGCTGCTCTATCAATTAAGAGAGTCACATCACAATCACCTGGAGTATTTTCAATTAAAGACCAGCAGCCTTTTTCTGGAGTTTATGATAGCCTTGTCAAGGGAGTTGACCTCTGGTTTTCTATACAGTGATAACAGCCTTTCAGCCACCAGATCCACCCGAATGATCTATGATTTGCTTGCTTTTTTCCAGGATAATTATGCTTCTGAAATATCCAGTAAAAGCATTGAGGAGAAGTTAGGCTGTAATTTCGATCACATCAACCGGATGTTTAAAAAAGCTACTGGAACAACAATTTTTGCTTATCTGAACGAGCTGCGAATCTCCAAATCCAAGCATTTGCTCTCAGACGGTTCCGGTAAGATTTCCGAAGTGGCGGAAAAGACCGGTTTTCGTGATGTTTATTATTTTTCAAAGGTTTTTAAGAAATATACCGGAATTACTCCCGGTGCTTACTCAAGAAAAATCAACTGATATAACATTTCAAAGTCAGGTAATTTATTCTCCTTTTGACGCAGAATATTTCAATTGCGTTAAACAAACAATACTACCAGAGAATGAAATAACAATATAGGTTTCATTCTTCTGAGTTTTTAACAAATCACCATTATCAAAGGAGACTTGACTATGGATAAGAAGCGTGCTTCGGAAATTTCCCATTTACCAGAAATGGTTCATGTAACCTGTAACGGAGAGGCTGTTTATATTGAAAATGTAAACCCTAATAAAGATATGTGCAGCATCCATACCTTAAGCAACCCAGGAAACAGCCGGGAAGTCCATGTTACCCAGTTAGTTGAATCAGAAAGCTCCAGATAATAACAAGGACTTGTACCTGCAGCCAATATGTTATAGCCTGCTGATGCAAGTCCTTTTTCACAAGTCCTTTTTTACAGTTTGAAGCTCTTTAATGTTTAATGTGCTATATCAATTACTTTATAGCCGTTATTTTGTAAATGGTTGTTAATTTCCTGGGCAGAGGTCTGTTCATCATAGTTAACCTCCAGATAATCCTGACCTTCGCTTAAGAACACATTCCGGACACCAACGATGCCTTCCAGTTGGTTTTTGACTCTATCCTGAGTTTCATTGAATTGAAGTCCTTCAATGGTAAGTCTTACATTCTCCATCTGACATTCCTTTCCTGCTCTGTACATGTGCTGGCTTGATAAATACTATTGGCTGCTTATCTATTATAGTATTGTGCAGTAGTAATAGTATCTGCGTCAGACAGTCTTTTATTCTCTGGTGATTTTTGTATAAATAAAATAATGGTTTATATAAACCTATTTCAGAATTTTTATCATATGGATATGTTCACAGTGTTCATCCAGATAAGGTTCTCCATATGCTTTAAAACCACTCTTTTCATAAAAGCCCTGTACTCTTTTTTGTGCTGAGAGAGTGATACTTTTTCCGCCGTCCTTCCTTACATTTTCCTCTATGATTTCCATTATGTGCTGCCCCAGATTCCTTCCGCGGAATTCCTGCCTTACGGCAATTCTGCCGGCTACATATTCGCCCGCTTCTTTTCCCCTGTAATATCTGCAGGTCGCTGCCGGTTTGCCATCTGCATAAAACACCAGGTGTTTCGCAATCTCATCAATTTCATCAAATTCATCAAGAAATCCCTGTTCCTTTACGAATACTTCTTCTCTGATTATTTTTGCTTCCTCACTGAGTTTATCTGTTTTTTTATACATAAAAGACCTCTTTCTATAATCATCTCCCCATTGACACAGGGTATTAAAAATTGGCATTAAGGTTTTTCCCTGAACTGACAGAGTATACTCCACCCTGGGAGGAACCTGAGGATATACCTGCCTTTATATCATCTATTATCCTTAACAATTGATGTATTTTATTATAGTATACTTTTTTACTAAATGAAAGATACTACATTTTCATCCCCTGTCAACAGTGCTATGATAACCAATATATTACTAAACGGAAGGATGAAATTACATATGTCAGAGGGAGCAGAGTGTCCTAATTCAGACAATACCAAGAAACCAGGGCCTTTTACACGATTTCTGCATTACGTTAAGCCTTACACCTGGCTGATTGTCATCGGTGCTATGGGAGGTATTATTAAATTTACCGTCCCGCTTATATTCCCACGAATAATGCAGCATTTTATTGATGATGTATTCAGTTCTGCCAGTGTGCTGACCTCCGCAGAGAAGATGCACCAATTAAACTACTGGACCTTAATCATTATCGGAATCTATACTTTTATCTGGATTCCCGGAACTTATGTCAGACACTTCTTTACTTCTAAAGCAGGCAATCAGGTTACCTTTGCCTTACGGTATGATCTGTATAAACATATGCAGAGAATGTCCGCTTCTTATTACAGTAAACACCATTCAGGCGGAATCGTATCCGTATTAATGAATGATATTGCCTTGGTATCAAATCTTGTGGGAAATGCCCTGACCAACATCTGGATGGATGGTATACTGGTTATTGCCTTATTATTCATTATGCTTCGCATGGACTGGGTGCTTACCCTGGCCTCACTCTCTATCTTTCCCTTTTATCTCTTTATCAGCAAGAAAATCGGCCGAAGGGTTAAGCGTAACAGCCATATGGTACAGGATGAGACCGAAGAAATGTCAGCTCATGTACAGGAAAAAGTAGGCGGTTATTCCGTCGTGCAAGCCTTTACCCAGGAAGCCTACGAAAGAAAGCGTTTCCGCAAAGAAGCCACCAAGTTGCTGAACTTCCAGTTACAGAGCGGAATGTTAGCTTCGTTAAATACAACCATTACCGGTTATCTGACAGCTCTTGCTCCTATTGTAGTAATATGGGTAGGCTGCCAGAGAGTTAACAGCGGTGTCCTTACAATCGGTGAGTTGATTACCTTTTATGCCTATCTGGGTAATTTCTACCTGCCTATTAACCGCTTTGCCGAATTAAACGTAGTATTTTCTACCTCTATGGCAGCTCTTGAACGTGTACTTCATGTTATGGATCAGACTCCGGATATTGTTGACAGCCCGGACGCAGTAGAATGCGCTGATATAAATGGTGAAATTGAACTTAAGAACATTTGCTTTTGCTATGAAGAAAACGAGCAGATCATCAAGAATATGAGCCTTACCATTCATGCCGGTGAACGTATTGCCTTAGTGGGTGCCAGCGGCTCCGGTAAGTCTACTCTGGTTTCTTTAATTCCCAGATTTTACGATGTACACTGTGGAAGTGTATGCTTAGACGGAAAAAATTTAAAAGACTATAAAACGAACTTCCTAAGGCAACAGGTGGGCATTGTCCCCCAGGAAACCATTCTGTTCAGCGGCTCTATCAGAGAAAATATTCTCTACGGTAATCCCAAGGCTTCCGATGAAGATATTATTGCTGCTGCCAAAGCTGCCAATGCCTATGATTTTATACAGGCAATGCCGGAAGGCTTTAACACCGTTCTCGGTGAGAGAGGTGCCAAGCTGTCCGGCGGACAGAAACAGCGTATTGCAATTGCCAGGGTATTTATTAAGAATCCAAAGATTCTCATACTGGATGAAGCCACCTCTGCTCTGGATTCCCAGTCGGAGAAATTAATACAGGAGGCTCTCGACCGTCTTATGATCGGCCGAACCACCATCCTTATTGCCCACCGTTTATCCACTGTAGTAAATGCAGATGAAATTGTCGTCATGAATAAGGGAAAAATCATAGAGAAAGGCAGCCATATTCAGCTCCTTGCTCAAAACGGAGCTTATGCAAGACTCTACCATACCCAGTTTGATGAGGCTATTGGTGAATAACCGCAAAGTATAAGGTGCTACTGTGCAAGCTTTCTGGTACGGGATACCCCAATGGCAGCTGCGAATATAACAACAGCAATAACAGCTTGAATACCGAAATTTCGAAATATCAGGTTGTACTGTTCCCCTGAACTGTTAAAAGAATCAATGGTCTGATTTGTCATTACATACCAGTAAGTAGGCAGTAGCTTTGAGAACCTTAATACACTCTTACTCATATATTCTAATGGAACAAATATTCCGCCAAGGAAGCTGAGTCCCAAGCCGATAATATTGGAGGCCATATTAAGGGCACTGGAGGTTTTGACAAAAAAGCTGACAAGGTAGGTCAAACTCATTGCCACTATTAAAAATACCAGACTGTTTGCTAAATATAATGCCCCTCTTATACCAGTAAGTTCTTCTCTATAGATAAGCAGGGACAGAAGTACAAAAGCAGCCCAGCAGGCACAACCAAAAAGCAGCCCGGCAGATATCAAAGCGGTATTCCTGCTTCTCTCTGACAAGGCGGAGCACTTGATTCTCCAATCCAGGTCTTTTTTCCGGAAATTCATAAGGATTCCGCCAAGTCCATTTATCAGCATGCAGATAAGTACATAGGGAATATAGGTATAAAAATAATAGGCCTTGCTCTTTTCTGCCTCTTTTCCTTCCAACTTTAGGAGGGTTACCTCTGCAGAAATAGAAACGGTATCCAGTGCTTTTGCCGCCGCCTCTTCTATACTGAAGCCTCCGGCGGTATAGGCACTTAGTACGGACAGATATTGATTAATCTTGTCATCCAGTAATTTTCCGCTTACACTGTCCGGAACTTTTACATTCTCCACAACACCTTCAAAGCTGCCGGATTTTATCTTCTCCTCAAAACCTTCTTTTATAATCAGAACATATTCTATATTCCGGTAAAAAAGCTCGTCGATTATGGAGTCTTTATCGTTTTTAATTGTTCTCAGCTCTTGGGTCTTATCAAGATATTCGTATAGGCTTTTGCTCAATACGGTATTATCTTCATCAAATACTGCCATCTTTACCTTTGAATCATTATACACTACCTCCGTTTGTTTCTTGCCATTGCCGGAGAGTAACAGCGATAATGCCAGAAAGATAATAAAATATATTATGATGCTTGGCATTTCTTTTCTCAAGTTGATAAAAAAGGCCTTAAATACTTGCATATCGGTTCCTCCTTAATTGCATATAACTTCCAAAGATAAAGAACACGGCAATAACTCCCATTAAAACAAGGTTCGTGTAAAATCTTTCAAAGTTATCGTACATATTCAGAGAATACAGGCAATCGGTAATCAACGCCGCAGGGTTTATCCGGTTTACAAACGGAACTGTATGTTCTACAATATCCTTCATATTATTTATCATAAGGCCGCTTAGGAAGGACAGTACAAGACTGATGACTGAAACCAAAGCATCCTTTATCGTTACAGAAATGCCTCCGATGGAACCAATGAACGTCCCCATTGCCACGCCAATTACAGAACCGGCAAAAGCAGTCAATATAATTTGTGGTACTCTGTCTCCAAAATCAATTTTTAGTACCATGGTGAGATAACCAATCAGAAGCAGAACGGAAGAGAAGTCTACCAGGACGAAGCCGCAGAAGTCAGCAACGATTACCGTAAGCTTATGGGCAGGTGATACCTCTCTTCTTGCACCAAGTGCCGACAGGTTTCCCTGGATATCCTCTACGCACCTTCTGCCGATAACAGATCCATACATGCAGGTCATGGCTATCAATGCAAAGAAATACTGAGAAAGATTATCCATTTTAGCATTGGAATAGGATATTTCCTTGTTAAAGTCCGTACTTTCCGAGAGTATGTTTATGGCAGCTTCCATTTTATCCGGATGTGTGCTTCCAATCTGTTCAATTACACTTTTATGTTTTAAGTACGTTTCCAGGAAAGATTTTATGATTGTCTGATTCAGGCCTTTGCCGCTTACGACTACCGATATATTCTGTGAAGCTGCACCTTGTAAGGCTTTATCCTGTACTGACACAATAATTCCATCGACCTCTCCCTCTTTAAGCAGTGCTTCCCCCTTGGTCATATCTGTTTTTGTTATTTGAAACAACTGGTCATCTGACTCTGTCCCCAGCTCCTCCAGTATTCCATCAAAGGTCTCATCCGCTCCGCTTTCTGTTACATATGCAATAGGGACAGGAGAAAAATCATAATCGTCTGACTGCATGATCGTACCAAAAGACAGGTAAAAGAAGGTCCCCAGCACAATTGGGAAAGCAAAGATCCACCCCAGCAGATCCTTTTCACGGAACAGGGCTTTCAGTTTATATTTTAGCAAGTGAAAAAACATACATTTATTCCTTTCTAAGCTCAGAATTCTCCCTATACATCATTCTTAAGCAATTAAATTCCTTCAGCTGTTAATATTAATCCCTAAGCTCTTTACCGGTAATCTCAAGAAATACGTCATTTAAGGTGGGCAGTTCTGAATGTACCCTGCCAAAGGTGATACCCTTTTCCTGCAGGTAATTCATAATATGAATCAGATTATGTTTACCGCCATTGCATTTTACAGTCAGCTGTTCCTTCGAATACTCTGCAGAGTATACATGATTTATCTGTCTGATATTTTCAAGATCTTCATAAGGCAATACCCTCATATCGATATAAATAGTTTCATTGTTCTGAATCATCAGCTTCAGTTCGTTTGCTGTTCCATTTGCAATATTTTTTCCTTTATCCATTATAACGATTCTGGTACAGATTGCTTCCACCTCTTCCATATAGTGGGAGGTATAGATAATGGTAGTTCCCTGGCGGTTCAATTCAACAATTCCCTCCAGGATCTTATTACGGCTCTGGGGGTCTACGGCAACTGTTGGCTCATCCAGAATAATAAGTTTGGGTTTATGAGCTATTCCGCAGGCAATATTTAATCGCCTGAGCAATCCGCCAGAAAGCTTCTTTGGATAAAACTTCTGAAATTCTGTAAGCTCTACGAACTGAATAGCTTCTTCTACATATTTTTTTCTTGTGGCTTTATCCTTCACATAAAGCCCGCAGAAAAAGTCAATATTCTCATAAACCGTGAGGGTATCAAAAACAGCGACATTCTGTAGTATAACTCCAATATCACGTTTCAAAGAATAACTGTCCGGATTCATCTTCTGCCCAAATACTTCAATATTTCCTTCTTCAAATTTCAGCAGTGACAGAAGGCAGCTTATGGTTGTTGTCTTTCCCGAACCGTTAGGTCCTAAAAGACCAAGAATCTCACCTTCCTTTATTTCAAGGTTAAAATGATCAACCGCTGTCAGCTCTTTATATCGCTTGACCAGGTTATCAATTTTTACAACTGTCTGACTCATCCAATAATCCTCCTTAGGTTTATTCACAATGATATATTACTAATATTTAGTAATAATGGATAGTGTAGATTGTAAAAAGATAATGTGACAATTGTCATGAAAAATAGGACCATTCAGGTAAGTATCAATATTAATTAACTGCCTGAATGACAAAAATAGCTGCAGAACCTATACAGTTCCGCAGCTACTTGCCTTTAAGTTTAGTTATTATTATTCTTAATCAGCCTTAGACAGGTATCCAGCGCTGTTTCATCTTTCCGACGGTAATAATCCGGCTCTGTGCCGTATTCTTCGCTATTCCTGCCATCACCGGTTATTCCATATATGGGACTGTATTGAACTACCAGTCCAGTGTTAGGCAGGATAATATACGCAGGATCAACACCGATTCCGTCACCTCCTGTTTGTTCCCCTACCAGAGCCGCAAACCCGGATTCTTTTGAAAACATGGCGGCGTACTCTGCGGAGGAATAATTCTGTGCGCTTACTAACAGCCATAGCTTCCCTTTAAAAGCTGACTTGTGATTTGGTTTGATCAGATAAGTCTCTTTCATAAAATAATCCAGCTGGGATATATCCTCTTTATTTATACCCTCAAGGTCCGGAAGTTCTGACAGCGGCAGCCATAGTCCTTCTGCAAGACCTTCTTTCAGATTAAGAAAATACTGATTGTTCAATCCTGCCTTCGCCAGTAAGTAGGTTGATACAGAATATGTTTTATCAGCCAGAGGTGCTACTACCAATTGATTATAATAATCCATCCCGCCTCCGGTATTTTTAGTAATATCGATGATAAGGTGGTCATAGCTTTGAACTTTCTCATAAAAGGGCAGCAATATCTGCTTATCTTCCTCATAAGTGCTCATATCAAAGGCTTCAATATCTACATAGGCAATTTTACCCTTCTCCAGTACCTTTGTTGTTACATTTGGTATGGATTCCGTCTCTTCCCAGCCGGTCCCACTGTCCTCTGAAAAACCCATTTCTTTGTTTCGTTCAATGACCTCTGCCTCCAGCTCTTCATAGAAATCCCTCATAAGCTGATAGTTTTTCTCAGAAACAGGATTTTCCAGCTTGTCAATGTATCTTTGTAAGGTCTCCTTATATTGCGGAAAGGCTTCCACTGTGTCCTTCAGACTTTTCAGTTCATTGGCATATCGGTAGCCCCAGGCCTGAATATGACCCGTATATTGCAGTTCATTAATGAAGGCTCTGAGTAAAGTCCAGAAATCATCATCATTTCTGCAATCTTTTATCTGTTTTCGGTACTGTTCATAGCTTTCTTCCATATCCACGTTATGCTTGCGGTTCACCACACCAAAATAGGGGTAGTTAGCCTGAAGTTCTTTATAAAGGTTATCAAAGTCATTCAGATATTTTTTGGGAGACAGACCCATCCAGCATTTCTCCCGGTCTGTCATCTCTGCTAACAAATCTTCCATAGTAACCGGTTGCCCTGTTACCGGCATCTGTTTGGCATTCTCCTCAACTATGGCCTCAGAAGGTATTGCCTCTTGTGTTACAGTGGTTTGATTGGCTGACTCTCGATCCCTCTCTTCCTGTTCTTTTCGTTCAGCCGAGCTCTCCTCTATTGAGTCTAACTTCGTATTTTCGAAACTATCTTTTAATTTAGGGGAACAACCTTCCAAAGCAAATACCAATATAATTAATAGGATTATTCTTTTTTTGATATGTTCCACCTCCCTTCCTATACATAGTTATTGAGTCTGTTTATCCATATATATTCTGCGTAAGCTTTGCTTCCAAGGGATTTCGCTTTTTGCATTTATTCACTTCCTAAGGCTTCTATGAAACTTTAGCTTTTGCACCTTTATTTACTTCTTAAGGCTTCTATGAAACTTTAACTTTTCCACCTTTATTTACTTCTTAAGGCTTCTATGAAACTTTAACTTTTCCACCTTTATTCACTTCTTAAGGCTTCTATAGGATTTAGTTTTGCTGCTTTATTTGCCGGCAGATATCCGAATATGATTCCTATACCTGCTGAGATACCAAAGGAAATCAACACTACTGACAAGGTAGGAGTCGCATTAAAGCCTATGGCCTTACCGATTTCAATACTTGCAAATGCACCTAAAAGGATACCTATTGTTCCGCCTATCCCGCTTGTAGTCCCGGCTTCCATTACAAACTGGCGCATAATATCTCTTTTTTTGGCCCCCAGAGATTTTCTGATACCAATCTCTCTGGTTCTTTCGGTTACAGATACCAACATGATGTTCATGATACCGATACCCGCTACCAGAAGGGAAATTCCTGCAATTCCTGCAAGAAGTGCAGTCATCATACCAAGCTGAAGGTTTATCTCGTTTAACATATTTATCAGGTTGGTGGCGGAATAAAATTTCTTGTCATGATAAATATTATACAGATAATCATTAATGTCTGAGGTTACTTTCTCCACCACATTGGTATCCTTTGCCACCAGGGAATAGCTGCTGATGCTTCCTATCCCCGCCTGTCTTGCACCAGTGGTGTAAGGTATGTAGATACAATTGTCATCGGACCACTCCACGTTATTTGCAGTTTCTTTTAAGATTCCCTTAATGGTATAGGCTTCTCCGCCAATTTTAATGGTATCTCCAACTTTTGCTTTCTGACCAAAAACCTTTAAATCCACATAGCTGCCGATTACACAGTTTTTTTCCATGTTGGTTATATCCATGTAATTGATAAAACTGCCCTTTTCTACCGTCTTATCATTGAGGCTCGCATACTTTTCGTCAACTCCCGTAATCTGGGCTCCTTCCATCTTGTCCGTTGCACCTTTTACAGTAGTCTGAAAGGCAACGTTAGGTACCACTGCCTTTACCGTGTCCTTATGCTCCTTGGCATATTGGTACATGTCTTCTTCGGTCAATATTACATCTCCATTCCTTCCGATGAGGGAGACCGTAACGTTATTCACTCCCATTGAGCCAAAGGAGTCTTTCATTTCCCTTGTCATTCCCTCCATCAGGCTGACCATGATAATAACCGAAGCAACACCGATAATCATACCAAGCATGGTGAGGAAGGACCGCATTTTATTGCTTACGATGCTGCTCCAAGATAGCTTAAATACCTGTATCAGACCCATGCTCTTCCTCACTTTCCTTTAGAACATTTTTATATTTCTCAACCTTACCGTCAAAGGATACCTTACCGTCTATGATTCTGATAACCCTTTGGGCTTCTGCTGCTATGGAATTATCATGGGTTATCAGAACAATGGTATTTCCTTCACGGTTCAAGTCTTTTAATAAATCAAGTACTTCTCTGCTGGTACGTGAATCCAGGGCACCGGTGGGTTCATCTGCAAGAATCAGGGAAGGATTTCCTGCCAGGGCTCTGGCTATGGATACCCTCTGCTGCTGTCCGCCGGATAGCTGATTGGGCAGGTTTCTCCACTTATCGCCGATACCTACCTTCTCAAGTACCTCCAATGCCCTTTTCTTTCGTTTCCCTTCGCCTAAACCGGCATATAAAAGGGGAAGTGAGACGTTCTCCAGCAGGTTCTGCTTCGGCAGCAGATTATACTGCTGAAATACAAACCCAATCATTTTATTTCGTATTTCCGCCAGATAGTCCCCTTTCATTTTGCTAACATCCTGCCCTTTCAAAATATACTTTCCGCTGGTAGGGGTATCCAGGGCACCAATGATATTCATTAAAGTGGATTTACCACTTCCGGACTTTCCGACAATTGCAACGAACTCTCCCTGATATATTTTAAGACTGATGCCATCATTGGCCCTGACCTGGGTATCGCCCATATTATATACCTTCTCTATATCTATCATTTCAATTAAAGGCTCAGCGTTCATGTCTCCTCCTATTCCGTCACAGTAACTTCCTCGTAATAGCCCATATCGCCGCCACCGATTCCACTGGTATCCACAAAGGGAATATATACTTCGTCCCCCTCCTTCAGACCGGATTTTATTTCTACATAGGTACCATCGCTGATTCCAATCTCTACCTTAACTTCCTTAAAACCGGCTGGTATTCCCTCCGAATCCGCAGACCCGTTGTCCTTATGACCTGTACCTTCTGCTTTGGTATCCTTATCTGCTGTCTTTACATATACAATATTATCACGCATCACTGCACCTGTGGGTACCATGAGCACATTATCTGACTTGGCAGTTATGATTTTTCCGGTTACATTCATTCCAGGAAGTAAATTCCCGGTTTTATCAATGCGGATGGTGACCGGGTAAGTGGTGACACCGTTATTGGTGGTACTGTTCAGTCCGATTTTCTCTACTCTGCCTTCTATTACTTCTCCGGGCAGGGCATCTGCGGTTATTCTGACTAACTGACCTACTGAGATATTTCTGATCTGCAACTCATCAATATTCATACGAAAGGTCATGGCAGACAGATCATAGACAATTGCCAGCGCCCCTTTGCTGCTGTCGGTTCCCGGATCTATGGTATCTCCCTTCTTCTTATTTTTAAGGATTACCTGCCCGGATATAGGGGATTGAATGCTGTAATTCTCTAACTGATTTTTCTGGTTCTTAAGGGCCAGCTCCGCTTCCTTTAACGAAAGTTTACTGTCCTCAATTGCATTGTTCATATCCTTTGAGGCCAGGGTATAAATTGTGCTTCCGCTTTCCATATACCTGCCTTCCGCCAGCTTTAGCGTACTTATCTTTCCGGAACCCTCTGCCGTTATGGTCTGCTCAACACCTGCTCTGAAGGTACCGTTTGCAGCGCACTGCTCTGTGCCAATGCTTGCAAGGGCCAGTGCTCCGGCTGCAATTCCTCCTGGATTCTTTACTTTTATGGTTACTTTCCTGGTAGCTATATTACCGGCTATGGTCTCTTCCATGTCACTGACTGCGGTTACTTTTCCCTTTAGCTGTTCCATCGTTGTGTCCATGGTTATGACAGCCTGCTTTCCAATCAGGCTGTCTTTTACCAGTGCCGAGAGAAAAGGTACCTCAAGATACATATAGTCACTGTTATAGATATCCGCAATATTGGCTCCGGCCTGAATATTGTCACCGGCTTTCACATAGAGCTTCTTAACATAACCTGAGATTTTGGCAGTCTGCTCCAGGTCACCTAACTTTATCATGGAGTCATCATAGTTCCTTTTTGCTTTCTCAACGGATAAGTTTGCGGATTCTATACTGTTTTCCACATCTTTGGTGCTAATTTGGTACAGAAGATCTCCTTTTGACACCCTGTCGCCTTCCTCAAAAGGGGCCTCCAGTACTTCTCCTTTTACAAGGGCGTTGACCTCGTATTTATCCAGGGGTTCAATGGTTCCTTTCCCGCTTAGCATGCTTTCTACATTACCTTTGGTAACTGCTGCTGTCTGTACTGACATTTGTGCCTGATTGCCGGCAGGCTTTAATAGCTCCATGACCTTTCCCACAATTACTGCAATTATAAGAAGGATAACCGTATATTTAATAACCTTTTTCCACTTTATATTTTTAAGATTTATTCTGCGCTTCGGCTTCACACTGCTTACTTCCTGTTGTGTCATTTAGTCTCCTATCTGCCTGTTCCGGCAATGTTATTTCTTTGTTGCAACAATAACCCTGATAACACCGTCTTCCTGGTTAATCTTATCTGTATAGGCCTCAACATTGTATTTCTTCAGATTTGAGATGTCGGAAAGTTTGGCGGGGTAATAATTATTATCGCTGTAAACATATACTGCTGCTTTGTCAGAGATAGGATATACCGACTCGCCACCCCTTATCTGATTTCTTTCGATAGAAGTAACCCCAACCTTATAAAGGGTCTTAAGGAACTTGATTTCACCATTATTAATCAGAAATCCCTTAGGTCCTGCTGTTTCGTTAAAGCTTATCTCTTGCGCTTCTGTGGTATATTTACTTCCACCAAGATCATAAGTATAGGTGCCGGATAACTGTAAATTTCCATTACCTGTGTTCATCTGGTCCATTACCGTAAAAGAAAGCAGTATTCCATACTGAAAGAGGTCTCCCGTGGCATTTAACAGTATCATATCCGTGATCTCACCGGATTTATTTACTCCGTAATACAGCACATTCTGGCTGGTTAATTCTGTTCCGCTAAGTTTGTTAGGGCTTACCTTCGTATAACTTCCCTTTGCCACATCAAGTATATTGGCATTGGCTGTAATTACCCTGCCGGAAACACTGGTACCGTTACTGCTTACCGTACCTTCCAGTCTGCCGGATACAGCCTTTGCTACTACTGGTTCACCGTTTACATAGTTTATCTCTACAATATCTCCCACCACGAAATTTGCCAGTTTTGTATCATATTCCTGCTCCGTTCCGCTGGTATCTACAATTCGGATATAATTGATTAAATCAGCGTTTCCTTTACTGTCCTTTGACATATGTATTCCAGTCTTAATAACATAACCCGCTATTACAGACTGAATATCTGTTGCAGGGGTAATTCCCGCTACAGTTCCGTCATCTCCAAGAAGCAGTACTACCCTCATTCCCTCTCTGATACTTCCCTGGGCAGATAACTCATAACCTAAAGCCTGACTGCCAATCTTATAGGTAACTCCGCCAACTACTATTTCAGCAGGGGCTACCTGATTGGGTTTTGCTTCCTCATAGGTTCCGTAGACCTTATTATTATAGGCCCAGATGGTTTTTAATTCTTCAGAATAATAAACTACATCATATGCCTCCAGCCTGCCTTTTTCACTTAACTTACCATTTTTATAAATTCTTGCATTCTGAACACTCTGAGGAAGGTTGGACAGAGAACTGTCTTTTAGGATATAGGGTCCCTTTTTATATTGATTCAGTATGCTTAGATAATCTACCTCTCCCTTTTCGTCATAGGCCCAGATTATCTTTGCTTCTTTTGAATAATACAAGATATCATAATTGGTTATATCTGATATAGCTGCCTTTTTATCATTCTTATAAATACTGGCTGAGCTTGCAGTGAAGGGAATTTTCTCTTTCCAGCTGCTGCCATATAGGTAGGGTCCCTTTCTGGTGTTATCAAGAAGAGCCTTATATCCTATGTTACTATCCGCGTCAAATGCCCATACTGTCTTTAAGATGATAGAATAATATATCAGGTCACCTGCCTTAATGCCAGATTTTCCGCATTTATTGTTATTCTTATATAGTCTCTTTGCACTTACCTGAAAAGGAATGGATTTCTCCCATTTCGCACTTACAAAAAAGGGTCCTTTTAAAGATTCATTCACTTTTTTATCGTAATCAATTTCTCCCCTGACATCCAAAGAATAACCAAAGAGCTCCCCGTAAAGGCTTCCCTCTTTATTTTTTGTCTTTAGCAGATTATAGAATAAGTTTATACAGTCCTTCCGCTTCATGGAGCTGCTTCGTTTGAGGCTTATATTGCTGTTTAAATCCTTATCCAGGTAAAGTCCGTATTTGGCATCGGAAATGTTCCCTTCAAAGTCCTCATTCCTGTAACCGAGCAGCATAACTGCTCCATTTATAGCTTCCTCCAGGGTCACCAGTTTCCCAGGCTTAAACTTACCTCCAAGATAACCGCTCATCCAGCCTTTGCTGACGGCTAATTTGATATACCCGGAATATTGGTTCTTTGGTGATACATCTACAAATATTCTTGCATTGGTATTACTGCTTACCTTTCCTGCATAGCTTGAAAGGCTTACCAGCATTTTCGCATATTCTCCACGGGTCACTCCTTTTGTCTCTCCCCAGCTTCCCGATGTATTTACATTTATCACCCCCAGCATTTCCATTACCTTAACAGAAATATCAGCATCCCCTGACTCATATTGAAAACCTGCTGTATCCTCTTTTTTGCCTGCCTCTGCTGCATAGGCCTCCCCTATCGGCAGGGTTGATACTGTCATAATCACTAAAATTATAGCCATGATACCGGAAAGTACTTTCTTCATCACTTTAATATCTCCTTTCGATACAGCTAATAACTGTATCCCTAATGTCAAAAACATGAATATTTTACCATATAAAATCCATGTAGTTCTTTCAATTACCTTACGTATTTATAATAATTATCTAAAGAAACTCAAAAGATTATAAAAATAGAGCTGTTGCTATATTCATATTGCAACAGCTCACATAAATTCCGCTTCTACAGCAGATAGTTATTCGTTTCATCCGCTATTTCCATTGTTCTCAGCTCATAGGTCTTACAGCCGGAGGAAATAAAGGGATCTGACTGTGCTATACGGTCAGCCTCTTCCTTATCCTGTGCTGAAAATACTACCATTCCTCCGGGATAATCTCCAAACGGCCCACAGAGTATGAGTCTATCCTCTTTTTTTAGTTGCTTCAGATGTTCCACATGCTGTTCCACCAGTTCTTTATTAAGCTGGTTCTGGTTCTTCATCAGGTATACAAATGTCATAGTGCATCCTCCCAAATTCTATTTTCATAAATTTCATCCCGTAAAGCTGTGTTTCTAATTAAGCTATCAGCTACCTCTTTTTAGAAACGAAAAATATCTTATCTTTACTTAATATCCTTAAATCTTTATAGGCACCTTCCTGGTAAGCGTTCGGATTAAGCCTAATAAAACCGCTATTATGCCTACCGTTCCGATAACTGAAAAATAAATGGAGTTGTCTGCAAATATATCTTTAAAATCATCACTAAATATAGAAAACCATCCGTTTATCCACACCATTCCGTGAAGAGCTAATGCTGCTAAAGCAACAACTATAAACCCTATTCCAATCAATGCATGATAGCGGTAAAAACCAATATTAATCAGCCAGCCCATTAAGAAGTAGGCAAATATATTTAAGGCATATAAAAAGAACAACAGCAGCCAATTGTTGCTCAAACCGGGTATCAGAACCTCCTCCTTAAATGAATATCCAAACTGCCCAAAAATCAGCTTTCCTAACTCCGAACCTACACTGAAAATAAAAGCCAGGGTGAAGGCGAGGGCTAAGGACGCAAGCACATTACCACGAAAGTAAGCCTTTCTTGTCACTCCATGTGTCACGTAAAAAGGCAATTGTATAAATCCTGTTACAATTCCTATAACTATCATAAAAATTCCTGAAGCACTATAAGAAGTAATATACAAATTTTCTCTTTCCATTCCGTCCCTTAACGCATTTGCTGCAGATGCATCTCTAAAGGATAGTACAGACATTCCCAAATGCATTATTATAATAGCAATAATAAACCATATGGTGTATTTAAAATATGATTCATAAATATCCGTGAATACACGCAAGGTTTTTGATTTTGATTTCATAAAACACCTATTCCTTTCAATTTTAGTTTATATTATTATACCTTCTCAGCCTCATCCTCAGTTAAGTAGATAAATAACTCCTGAAGAGAAATCGGTCCGACATCTAATCCCTTTTCACGTGCCTTTGCCACTAACTGCTCCAGCTCTTCTTCATAAAGCCTTACAGCCTTAGTGCCTCCCAACTGCTCTGAGCCCAATATCCGTCTTCCCTGAATAAATTCATCCACCTCTTTAATTCCACCGGTAATGGTAACTCCCTTGGAGATTAAAGTTTCATATTCTTCCTGAAGAAGCAAGGAACCATTCTTAAGTATCAGTACTTCATCAAAGAGATAATCCATTTCCGATACCAGATGAGTGGATAAGATTATAATTCTTGGGCTTCTGGCCTGCTCCTCCAGTAATTCTTTATAGAAGGTTACTCTCGTAGGTGCATCCATACCAAGATAGGCTTCATCAAAGATGGTTATGGGTGCACGGCTTGCCAATCCGATAATTACATCCAGTACGGACTGCATGCCTTTGGATAGCTTATTAGCAGCTCTATTCTTAGGCAGTTTAAAGCGCTTGATTAAAGTCTCCGCGTATTCTCTGTCAAAGTTCGGGCTGAATCTTGCGGACGCCTTGATTAACTGTCCAGCCTTGCTATACTCATCCTTGTAATCTTTCTGATAGATCAGCCGAATCTGCTCTACAACCTTCGCATTTTCAAAAAGAGGTTCTCCTGAAACGGTAACTACTCCCTCTGTGGCTTCTCTTAAAGCTGAAAGAATTGACAGGAGGGAAGTCTTACCAGCACCGTTTCTACCGATAAGTCCATATATTTTCTGATCCTCAAGTTTAAAGGAAATATTCTTTAAGGCTTCGAATTTCTTATATTTTAAGGATACATTTTTCACTTCTACTTGATATGTCATTTGACCATCCTCCCTATCCTATTAATCATCTCTGTTATTTCGACCTCGGATATTCCAAGCTTTACAGCTTCCTGCACCAAAGGCACTATATAGTCATCTACGAATACTTCTTTTCTCTTGTTCATGAGTTTTTCTTTCGCTCCAGCTGCAACAAACATTCCAATCCCCCTTTTTTTATAGAGTATCCCTTCCTCTACCAGCTGATTTACTCCTTTTGCTACCGTCGCATGGTTAATTTTATAAAAGCTCACTAACTGATTGGTGGAGGGAGCCTGTTCTTCCTCCTTTAATTGGTCATTTACGATCTGATCTTCAATTTTTTCACGAATTTGTATAAATATTGGTTTATTGTTATCAAAGGTCGTGTTCAAGCAAAAACCTCCTTTCTTGTTATACAGTGATACGGTTATATACTTATGTGTATAACCATATCACCACTGAGATATATTGTCAATACATATTACAAAAAAACCGGCTATTCTTTTTTGAATAACCGGTTCTAATCGTATTACAGTCTTAAAGTACAGAACCTCCTGCACAAGAGAAGACACTTTTTTAATGCACTGTTTCATAATGAAGTTCCGTAAACTGATTAAAGGTTCTGGCACCTTTTAAGCGAAGCCTTGTTTCAAAACCATGTCTCTTGAATAACGGGATACCATCTCCAAGAATAGTGGGAGTAACTGTGATAATCCACTCATCCACAAGTCTTTTCTCAATAAATTCATGGAGCATACTGCCGCCGCCTACTATCCAGATATCCTTGCCTTCTTCCTGCTTCAATTTCTGCATGAATTCTGTGATATCACCGTTTACATATTCAACATTTTTATCTTTTCCCTGTTTGGAGCCTGACAGTACATAACATTGCTTTCCTTCATAGGGAAAGTTATCGCCTTCATGACTTACAATCCAGTCATAGGTTCTTCTGCCCATAATAATCGTATCAATGGTATCATAGAATTCTGAATAACCATTATCCCCTTCACCTTCCGTGTTAATCAGCCATTCAAGATCATCCTCTTTGGTGGCTATATATCCGTCCAGGCTTTCTGCTATGAAAAGAACAACTTTTCTTGACATCTTATCTACCTCCGTTTAAGCTTTTTAAATATATCCATCTTATCTAAGCTGTTTTTATCATCCTCTTTGCAAGTGCATATATTATAAATTAAATTCATAATTTTTCATAGTATTATAATGTATATCCCCAAAATTAGAACTTCAATTGGTAAGAAAAAAGGGCCGCTGTATGATGTGACCTCACATAAATTAGATTCTTTCGTCTAACTTATAGATATCAGTTCAATGCAATGGACAGCTGCCCCTTTTATTCTATATTTCCATTAATTCTTTTAGTCTTGTAATTTCTCTTTTGGGTCTGTCAACAGATTCACCTTCAATGCAATTCCATTCTGTATGAAGTACCCTTATATATTCTTCCCAGGCTCTTACTGCCTCTGGGTAATTACCAAGTATTTCGTAAATATGAGCCATGCATTCCGCTGCATCTACATATTTAGGCGACGGCTGCAGTTCAAAAGCCTTTTTATTATACTCAATCGCTTCTTCGTAACGTGCGATACCTGCATAGCGGTCTGCCAGGTAAGCATATACCAACCAGTTCCCGGCATCCTTATCTGCCATGCCCTGCCAGACCCCAAAAGCTTCCTCCTGCTTTCCTTCCGCCCAAAGAAGTTCACCTTCATACATAGCAACTCTGGAATCATCCCTGACCTTCTGCATATCTTTTAAGACTGTTTTAGCTTCCTTAAGCCTTCCGTCGGCTATCAGTTCATCCAGCAGATACATATACCCTCTGGGATAACCTGGGTTTGTTTTAACAAACTGCTGGTAATAGGTAATTCTATTATAATGATTGATATAGTTCCAATCTTTTGCCGTTCCCTGCTGGGCTTTCATTAATGAGACGTGATTATCCTTTGAGTCAGGATTTTCTTCCAGTGCCGCTTTGGCATAATACTCTGCCTGGCTTCTGTATACATCTGCCTCATGGTTATACAATTCTGCCAGCAACTGAAGACACTTAGCTTTATGCTTATTATCCTCCAGGGTATCTTTTAAGTAACGTTCGGCATAATCGTAATCCACCTTAGTAAGGACTCTTTCCGCAATTATCATATTCTCAATTCGCTCCAGGTGGGTTTCTGCCTCTACCTCAAAGAGTTCATCGATAGTGACGCCAAAAAAGGCTGATAAGGCAGGAAGTATCTGGATATCCGGAGTAGTTACATCATTCTCCCATTTGCTGATAGCCTGGGCGGAAATATGCAGATGCTCTGCTAATTCCTCCTGGGTGACAGATTTACGTAGTCTTAAGTTTTTAATCTTTTTTCCTAAATTCATTTTCTTTTCTCCTTGACCGGTCAGATTCATTATAGCTCCCGGTCAAAGAAGCTTCAATAACCGGTCAGGCGGATTCTTTTCAACCACTGGTTAAGTTAACCCTTAGTCCTCTCAATTGTCACGAAGGATTTTCTCCATCAGGTAAAACTTACCCTTTCTCCAGTTAGCCTCGCCAACTACTGAATAACCCAGTGAATTATACATTCTTAACGCATAGGGATTCAGTGTGTAGGCATCCAGACGGATGGACTTTATTCCTTCTGACTTAAGGATTTCTTCAATATGCAGCAAAGTCTTTTTACCAAATCCTCGGTTCTGGAATTTAGGATGAACACATAAACGGTGGATAACCATAAAATTCTCTGTTTCAAGGACCCATTTACCATTTTGGTACTGTTCATCAAAGTCTTGATTCAGCACAAACACAACTCCAATGTCTCCTTCAGATTTGCCGACATACAGTTCTTCGTTCTCAAGGTCATTCTCAAGATCCCCAATGCTTGGATATACCTCATCCCATTGATAGATACCATTTGCAATCATTTCCTTTATACCTTCAGAAAAGACCTCGAATATTTCCGGAATATCGTCCTTACTGCCTTTTTGAAATACCAATTCTCCTTCCATCTGCTAACCTCCCATGCTGACAATAGCCTTATTTCTATGTAGTAAATTATGCCTTTCAATTACAATATACTGTCAGGCTGCCTCTGTCAAGTTATTCTGTCAATATAAGTCAGTTTTCAGACTGTTGGGTTTTCAGAAACCCTCTAACTGGATGCACTGGAATATCTCTTCAGGCTTGCCTTAAAAAACATCACAGCAACAGCATATAAAATAAGTCCAAGCACCACACCTCCTGCAATTTCAATTGTAGATGCCCTTCCAAGCAGTATTTCCACAGGCAGGGTTACAATGACTCCCACCGGTATGACCCAGGTTAACAGATTCCGAAACAGTACAGGATATATTTTTACCGGGTATCGTCCTAATGCCATAAGACTGTTTAATATCCAAAGTAAGGGTGTTCCCAGATACCAGAAAGCTGCAGACGCCAGAAGGAGCATAAGTGAGTATAGTATCAGCAGGGCTACCAAAAGATAAGCCAGAAAAGCTGCTGTGCTTCCTATTGTTTTAGGCGATTCACTTTCAAACAGGGAAATAAGAAGTAGAATTATGCTGATTATAATGTCAAATACAGCCATAGGAGACCAGTGTCTGATGCTGATATAAAATCTGGTAGAGACAGGTTTTAATAAGGTATAATCGAAACCTCCGGTCCAAAGCTCCCCATCCATGCCGGATATAGAGGAAAGACTTGGGGAGATAAAAAGCTCTTTCAAGCTCTGAATCAGCATAAAGGTGCCTGTTACAGCCAGCATATCATAGAAACCCCACCCGTTAAAACTCTTATGTACCGAAAACATAATAAGAATACCGCCGATGCTGCCTGAAAGCATAATCACCGTATTGAAAAGCTTTGCTGCAAAGTCAGCCCGGAAAGCGATATCCCCTTGCAAAGACGTCATAAAGAATACTTTTATCAGTTTCCTATAAAATTTTACTGTTTTCATATGGCTCCTATCTGCGTGCTTCAGCACGCGTATTTAATTTGAGGTAGTGAAATTACCTTATTTCACCCTTACTGGATATTGCAATCGTCGAAAGCCAGCAAACTGGAGTGAAGTTACCTCATTTCACTCTACCTCCGGGTATTTCCCAAGTCAGCTAACGGTATTTTTAACCTCCTACAGAAGAGTAGTGCTTAATTCCTTTCTTCCATATTACCCTGTTAAGCCCGATAATTATAAAGAGCCATATAAGCTGAAATACAATCCCCCATATGGTCTGGCCCATGCTCAGCTTGCCCAGTAATACCTCAACTGGAAATCCAAGCATATACCGATAAGGCAAAATGCCAGAGATTGTTCCGACTATACCTGGCATTAACATAGTAGGTATAACCTGCCCGGAAAACAGGAACAAAAGTGTATCATTGATACCGAGTAAAGAATTCACTTTACTGGTAAAAAGGGCAACCAGAGATATACTGTAAGCAACCATAAACCGAAGCAATTGTGCCAGCAGCAGACATATAACAAATAATACGATATTTACAGCCTCAGCACTAAAAGACACTCCAAGCACCATAACTATCCCTAAAATAAACACTATCGTAAACGGCATACATACTACCTTTGCTGCAATATCTGCCGCTATTGCCTCATAAATCGGAGGCAGGGGCCGCAGGAGCCAGTAAGAAAAAGTTCCGTTAAAAATATTATCCCCCACCGTCCAGTGGGATACCGGATAAGTAAGCTGATTCACTAAGATCAAAACCATATAGTATACAACAAAATCATTTCCCGTGAACCCCATAACCGGGCCTTCTCCCGCTGCAATCACCCATACAAACATATTAATCAAGGGCATCATCAGCCAGCCAAAGGCCAGAGTCCAGAAAAAACCTCTGGAAGCTGTGTAACTTAGGAAGGTCTTTCTAATTAATGCAATGCCACCTCTTAAATTCATAGGAACCTCCTTTCTGCACTGCCGTTTGCTTTATATCATTTGAATACACAGAAATTATATCTTTAGCCAGAAGCAAATACTCTTTCATTTCTATACACCCTCCTGGTACGCCTTGTCTATTACCGCTTCAATGGAGGGGTTTTCTATGGTAAGATCAATAATAAGGTTGCTGCGAAGAAGTACACCTGCAGTTTCTGAAATCTCCTCTTTATTCACACGAAAGATATAGGTCAAACCATTTCTCTCAGTAATAGTGCTGTCTTTCGGTAATAGTGCAGAAACCTCCTGAAGTTCTTCTTTAAAAGTGGCCTTAATCAGTTTGTAAGGAGACAATTTCCTGCTGAGTTCTTCAAGGGATCCATCATACATTAGTTTTCCTTTATTAATAAATATTGTCCTGCTGCATAAGGAGGTAATGTCCTCCATGTAATGGCTGGTAAGTATTATTGTGGTGCCGTACTTCTTATTATAATCCTTAATAAATTTTCGTAACCTTATTTGTATTGATACGTCCATCCCAAGGGTTGGCTCATCCAGAAACAAAATATCCGGCCGGTACAAAAGTGCTGCAGCAAATTCACATTTCGCTCTCTCGCCAAGGGATAGGTTTCTCGGCAGCTTGTTAAGCAAATCTTCTATCTCCAGCAAATCTGACAGTTCTTCAAGCCTTGCTTTAAAGTCTTCAGAAGATATCTGATATATTTCTTTTGTGATATAGAAGGAATCCATTACTGTAATGCTTGGAATAAGCTGTGATTTGTTCCCCATGACCATACTTATGGTTTTTAGGTAATCACGTTGCCTTTCATAAGGTATATACCCTGCCACACGGGTATTCCCTTCCGTTGGATATAATAACCCGGAGAGCATTTTAAGCGTTGTTGTTTTACCTGCCCCATTCGGTCCAATAAACCCTACAATTTCGCCACGGTCAATCTGGAAATTTATATTATCCACCGCTGTCACATTGTTATAAACCGGTTGAATCAAGGCTTTCATTGATGGCAGCAAACCCTTCTCCCTGACCGGTACCCGGTAAACCTTTCTAAGTCTTTCCACTGCAATAATTGGTTCCTGCATAAAAAAACACCATCCTTCCGCTGAATATATCCATATGATATCATCAGTGGTCAGGGTGGTGTACAAGTGGAAGGTTCTAATTTATAATTTCTCTAAGTTTGGTTATATATTCCGGAATCTGACTGGCGTCACGCTCCAGTGAGGTCAAGGCCTCCAGCCAGTTATCTCCTACGGATAACAACTCCAGTTCCGGCTTATTTAGTGAGGTTACTATCCGGTCCTTGAATCCGGCATCGTACATGGAAAGGCTGCTATGTATGGCCGTCATACTGTAGCCGGCCTGCCTTAACATATAGATAATGCGGAGTCGTTTTATATCCTTTTCATCAAACAGCCTCTCCCTTAAGTCACCTGTCTTTTCTGAATAAATCAAACCGTTACGTTCCCAGTTACGAACTGCTTCTATAGTGGTTCCAAGGATATGAGCTGCCTCCTTTCGGCTGTATAACCCACTGCTTTCTTCCCCGCCAATATCCTCTGCTTCAGCCCAGTCCTTTAGCAGCTGCACTGTTAACTCCGCATTTTCAATCTCCTTATGTATAATAGCTATATACTGTCCGGCATAAATGCTGCACGCTTTAAGGTCTTTGTTTGCTGCAGCTTTGATTATCAGATTACCCGCAGCTCTGATCTTGCGATTGGTAAAAGGCTGGTTAAAAATACATCTGCATATCTTAAGCTGGTACAGCTGAACCTTCGTAAAGCTTCTATAACCATTTGCTTCCCGCTCCGCTTTCGAAAGAAAACCTATTTTTTCATACATCCTTATGGTATTGGGATGCAGTCCAAACATTTCGGCCAGTTCAGAAGGTTTGTATTTTGTCATCTTAACCCCTTTCATGAATATAAAACTTTGACTTTCCATTCGTGAATCTATATTTAAAAAGCAGTTGGTTCTCAACCTTCCTCCTTACAATTTCTATAAGTTGCATGTGTAACTCTAAAAGAATGTGAGGGTTATTTTAACCTCCTTAATTTTCCGCCTGCAATATGTTTATCTTCGTGATTTCCAGGCATCTGGTGCCATGAAACTGCATTCTTACAACCCAGGGCATCAGGGTTCTCATACTGTTAAAATCCTCATATCCATAAGTGTTGTCGTAATAATTTATTATGGTGCTTAAGGCTGTTCCATGAGTTCCGATTGCTATATTTTTTCCATCATATTCAAGTAAGACACCTTCAAGTGCCCTAATGTTTCTCTCCTGCACTTCCCGCAGACTTTCCCCATCGGTTAATTTATAATCAAAATCATACCACTGCTTCTTTGTAAAGGCTGTAAAGTCCTCAATCCATTGACTGTCCACTTTTCGTTCCCTAAAATCATATACCGTTTTAACAGACAGGCCAATTCCCGTTGCAAAGTCTTTCACCGTATCAACAGCTCTAATAAAGGGACTGGATAACACTTCCTGAATATCCTTATCCTTTAAGTACTCCGTTACCAGAACAGTATCTGCTCTTCCCTTATCCGTCAGCGGTCTGCCGGCATCGTCCTGTACCGTAAAATCAGGCTGAGCATGCCGTACAAAATAAATAGTTGTCATCCAGTACTTCTCCCTTCACATCTCCCCAACTGTAATGAATGCATTATAGGTAATCTTTTAATTACATCCAGATTACTGATTATTATGTGGTTATAAATTAAAAAAGGCAATAGTAATTTCATCACTTATATATAAATTCTGGCAATGCTAACGCATTGCCAGAATTTATAAAACCAATTATTATCTTAGTTCAACTTAGAGTACATTTTAAAAGTAGTTATAATCACTTTCAAAATCATTACTTATGACAAGGCAACTTGCCTGTCCTTTTAAAAATATTTATATCTTAAACAGATGAATACTGCCTTCCTTATTCAGTTTGATAAGAATCGTGGCCATTATTGGAAGAATCAGGAGTCCTAACACTCCCATCAGCTGAGCACCGACATACATAAGAATCAGGGTTACTATGGGATATAATCCTATCTGCTGACCTACTATCTTTGGCTCAAGTATTTGCCTTACTACTGTAATTACAACATATAATATCAGCATTCCCATACCAATCTTAGTATTACCGATTATAAAGGCAATAACTGACCAGGGCAGGAGCACCGCACCAGTACCAAGGATAGGCATGATGTCTATGATTGCTACCAGCAAACCAAAAAGAAAAGGACTAGGTATACCAAGAATCCAGAAACCTATCGATAATTCGGCAAAAGTAATGGAGATGATGGCTGTATAAGCTTTAATAAAATTACCCAGAGAGCCGATAACATTATCCTTTAAGTTCAGTATCACCTTCTGATGCTCAGGCTTGAACTGGCGAACAATAAAACGGGTTATCTTATAATAATCAATTGTAAAAAAGAAAGAGGATACTATTGTGAATATAAATTTTATCAAAAGGGTGGGTAACATTCCGGCAAACCCGGTTGCCATTGATACAACCTTCGTGGATATCTGGGAGAGATACGTAAATACCGATTGATCGATATTACTCATAAAATTATCCAGATAGGTTCTTGTACTCGGATACTTCTCTATCATATTGTCTGTTACCGTATTTAAAGCCGGAAGCAGTGTTTCTTTGTAGAGTGTGGGCAGATTATAAAACAGAGAACTTACAAAATTGACCATCTTTACACCAATAAGACTAATAATAAAGCCCAGCAGGCTGTAAAAAACCAGCAGTGTCAGAATAGAAATAAATACCCGCTTAATATGGGTCTTTTTCTCAATCAGGTCAATCAGGTTCCGAAATGACATGGCTATTACAATACCAATAACAAAAGGCATCAACAGCGGAAAAACATATTTAATTCCAACATACAGCAGCAGTGTTAGAATTAAGAAAAAAATAAAATGTATTATAAATGCTCTTTGCTTATTCAAGTTCATGAACTTTTATACCCTTCCTGGTTTTGGCATTCTATATAATTGAATTATATTATTATATTCTTTTCTCAAAATTTGAAACAAATCAATAGCCTTACATATAAGCAGTAAAAATCTGGTTTTATTGGTGTCGTAACCATTCCTTCTATATTCTTTGACTATTTATTATTTTATATGACTCATATTGCGCTGTCAAGTGTTGAACAGGTTGGAAAAACGTATATAACTTCTATATTTTAATAATGACAGATTATAGTTGCTTCGCTAGTGACAAAATTTATTAAAATTTGACATTTATCTTCCAATGTTTTATACTAATGGAAAATTTTATAAGGAGTCTTCAATGGATACTATTAACATGAATAATGAAAATAAGAAATCCCAAGCTGTGAACAAACCAGCAGAGATTCTTAAAGTCACCCTGATACTTGCTCTTTGTGCAATTGCCCTTCTGGTATTGTATAAGCACCAGCCCACTGATAGCCGGTAAACCCTATGAGTTTGAAATAAGCGGTTACACTGTTCAACCAGGCAAGACAACCGTAGCTGAACTTTCAGAAGCAGGTTTTAGCTTTTCCGACTTTAGTTCAAACTACAAGGAAATCTATGATGTAAATACGATGGTTGCATCCAAAACCAAGTACCAGTTAGTTTCCTTGCTAAAAGAAGGAAAATTATTGGCGGATATTACAATTATCAACGAAAGTTCGTCCTCAAAACCATTGCTCAACTGTCTTATCAGTGAGGTTACATTTAATCTTAAAAAACCATATGATGATCTGGACAAGGTTAACTTAAAGGGCATCTCCCTGACAGACCTTACTCCTGACAAAATGAGCGAGGCCATGGGCAAGAAAGGTACGGCTGCTGATTATAAATCCTATTCGGATACCTCTCCCACCGGAACCTCCTATACCTGGAGCAAAGGAAAATATGCTGTGGAAATTGTTATTTCCACAGATGGCAATCTGATGTCTATAAAATCTAATTATAATAAATAAGGAGTATAAGAAAAATGGATAATAATTTAACCCAATGGCTGGAGACAGAAAAGGCTTCCGCCATAATAAACATGTCAAAGGAAAGGAAACGTCTTGCCCTGCAGATGCTCTTTGCCTTTCCATGCAGTGTTGCTGTTCTGTTCCTTATAGGTTACTTAAGCTCTGCGTATGATTTAAGTCTCGGTATTAAAAATATTAAATATGGTGTTATTATCGGAGTAATCTGTGAAGTAATTTATCTGCCCTTCATCCTTCGGGATACTTCCAAGCGGTATATCAAATTTATAAAAAAAGAAATGCATTCTCAGCTTACAACACCGGGGGAAGAAGCTGCTTTCGCTGCTCAGATGGTTGATGCCTCCGTTATAAAGATAAAACATACGAGTGGCAAGAGGTATGAAGAATGGGTCTATATTACCAAAGATTATCTTTTTAAAAACTATTCCTTTGAAAATACCTGTTTGGTCAGATTAAAAGATGTTGACCATATTGAACTTACCACCGAGCATTACCAATTACAATTTAGACCAAAGGGAGTTAAAACTATATTCGACCTTTCTCCAGTACATTTTTTCTATCGCGGTTCGGAAAAGAAAAAGCCTGATCAGACACTGGTATTCTCTTCTCCAGAAGACAGAGATGACGTAATGAAAATCATAGCTCAATCCTGATCTTATAAAAAAAGCGGAAACCTCCTGTAACTTTCGGAGGTTTCCGCTTCTTTGCAGTTCTGCCAGGAGGTATCTGAAACTGCTTATGTCGGTCTGGATGTTCTACTTTATGGGAGGAAAAGCTGATTTTATAAAAGCTTACTCAAAATACAAGGTGGCTTTAAAGGAGATTTCCTCTTCCTTCAGCTGATATTTCTCTGCAAGTGCCGGCCCGCAGGAATTAGAACCTACACCACTCATCTTATAATCCACGCAGAGTATGGTACTGTCTGCTGTTTCAAGCTCGTAATTATGTGCTTTTTCTGCTAATTCTTCCTGTGTATAACGTCCTGCCTGGAAGGAAAAAGGAGTTTGCGCAGTAATATGAAGGCTTTTTCCATAAGACGATACTACCGTTAACTCTTCACATCCATAATGACTTCCATTCTCCTGGGGTTTGATATAATCTATATGCATATCAGCGATGTCCTGCTCAAATCTGCCAAACCAGGAGGAGCGGCGTTTATCAATATAACTTTCACCAGGTCCATAACCTAAATAATTGACTTTATCATATTCCTTCGGCAGGAAGAAACGCAGGCCAAAGCGTGGAAGGAAAGGAAGCTCCTTGTTCCTCTTACCGTCAATCTCTACGGTTACTGTACCCTCTGCTCCAATATACCAGGTTACCTGAAGATCCAGTATATGCTGAATCTGAATTGCTGTTATTGCCAGCTTGCAGTAAATAGCAGTTACTCCGTTTTCCTGGGATACGCGGGTTTCATATACACGGGGGAAGGCTTTATCATAGCGGGCTCTCTCCCAGGAATTACGAATATTGCGGTCATTATCGGCAGGTGCACGCCAAATGTTATATTCCAGAGGTTTCTCCAATACTGTGTGGTTATTTACAACCATGGAATCGAAGCTTCCATACAGCTTATTAAAACGATAGCTGAAGTTTTCTCCGCTTACTACTATTTTCGTACCATTCTCTTCTACCTGAACCTTATTTTCTTTGCTTGCTGTCTTGCCAGTAGTCTTGCTCAGAGGAAGTGTGCTTTCCTGTAAGAACAGCTGGTCAAAGCCCAGCTTATGGCCTATTGCAGTCAGGGGAAGTTCTATTGTCTGAAGGTAGTTGAGCTTGACTGTAACACTCTCATTTCCAAAAAGGTTTTTATCTACAGGAAGCTTAAGGGTAATCTTTCCATGTGGAGGCACATCCAATGCTCCAAGCTGGTATACCTCTTTTGTCACTCCATTTACCTGAAGTTCTGCTTCTACCTTTAAATAATCCTTCAGATTGGTAAAATCCAACTTGTTTTCAAGTTCAATTGTAAAATCTTCTTTGTTTAACAGCACCCCGCGTACCGGACGGATAACATTTTTGTATTCTGCCAGCGCCGGGTGTGGGATACGATCAGGAGATACCATACCGTCCACACAGAAATTACCATCATGAGGGTATTCACCGGAATCTCCGCCATAATGGAATACCTTGCGTCCGTCTTTTGTAATACCACGATAGATTGCATGGTCACACCATTCCCATACGAATCCGCCCACAAAACGGTCATGTGCGTAAATGCATTCAAAATAATCTTCCATATCTCCGGGGCCGTTACCCATAGCATGAACAAATTCACAGAGCATGTAAGGCTTGGGATTAGATTTAAGGTATTCCTCAATGCCAGGCACGGAAGCATACATGGTGCTGTATACATCCAGCATGGAGGTATCATTTATATGTCCGCCGGTCTGGTGAATGCTGCCTTCATAATGTACAAGTCTGGTAGGATCGTACTCTCTTATCCAACGACCCGTGTCTTCAAAGGCCTTGCTGTAGCCAGCTTCATTTCCCATGGACCACATAACCACACTGGCATTGTTCTTATCGCGGATAACATTTCTCTGGTTACGGTCTAAGATTCCTGCTGCAAATATCTCACGCTGTACCAAATCGCCATAGGTATCTGACCAGCTGGCGCCATAGTAGCTGGTAGCGCCGTGGGCCTCTAAATCGCTTTCTCCCACTACATAGAAACCATATACGCTGCATAATTCGTTAAACCAGGGTGCATTGGGATAATGACTGGTACGGATAGCGTTGATATTGGCTTCCTTCATTAATCTTAAGTCTTTTATGGCCTGTTCTTTGCTAATGGTATAGCCTGTTACAGGATCACTGTCATGACGGTTAACGCCTTTGAATTTAACCTTAACACCGTTAATAAGGATTATATCTTCCACAACCTCTACTGAGCGGATGCCTACTTTCTGATAGATCACTTCCTCTGGTGTGCTGATGGTTAAGGTGTAGAGATAAGGGGATTCCGCACTCCAAAGGGACGGAGCTGTCATTTCAATTACAAGTTTTGAGTCTTTTACAGTTTCAGTTGCAATTACCTTGCCGGAAGCATCAGTTAAGGTGCCTGTTACAGGTACTGCTTTACCACTGAACTCAAAGTCCACATTAATCTCTGCTTTGGTGTAATTATCCGTTAACAGCGTCTTTACAAAATAATCACGAATGTGGTTAACTGGACGGCTGATAAGGTAAACATCACGGAAGATTCCTGTCATACGGAATTTATCCTGATCCTCCAGATAACTTCCGTCACACCACTTTAATACCACAACGGTTATATCATTCTCACCCATTTTGAGATAGGAGGTTATATCAAATTCACTGGTAGAATGAGATACCTGACTGTAACCTGCCAGATTGCCGTTGATATATACATAAAAGCAGGAGTCAACACCCTCAAAGTTCAGATAATATTTATTCTCACCAGGCGTCTGCTCTATGTCAAAGCAGCGATGGTATACGCAGGTGGGATTTTCCAGGGGAACAAAGGGGGGATCATAAGGAAAGGGGAAATTAACATTAGTATACTGGTGGCGGTCATAACCATGCATCTGTATACAGCTTGGTACAGGAATGGAGGCATAATTCTTATATTCATAACCAGCCTGTGTAAAATCCTCCAGTTCAAAGGGATTATCATAATAACGGAAATCCCAATCACCGTTTAAGGAGTTTATTCGTGAGCTTTTAACGGCTTCACCGGGCGCAAAGGGAAGATAATAACTGCGGTTGTCCTCACAGCCTACGTGAAGAACAGAAGGGTCTTCATAATACTTTGGTAATTTTAATTCTGACTTTAACATAAGTAATCCTTTCATCAGCATAAAATTTATTTTTTATAAGTTGAATATACCAAAATAATTGTTATTATTCCATACATAAAGTTGATATCTATATGCACAAAGTTTTCAAATTGAATTTGACAGTTTCGGTTAAATATAATAAAATCATTTCAACAACCAGTCAATACCATGGCATAAAATTAACAGAGGGTGTTGTAAAATACATGGGTTGCATCCACTTGGAGAGACATTTTTGTGAGACATGGGATGCATCCACTCTGGAGAGACATTTTTGTGAAACAGCAGGGTATAATCTATGATGATATAGTGATCAAGCATTTCCATATAGCAGCAGTACACTAATCCAGGAAAGAGGTAAAGATGCTTACAGTAGTGGGATATTATGATTGGCAGTCAGATGAAAAATCCGTTTCCGAGGAGGATTTCTTTGTTCATTGCAGTGGCAGATACCGGCTGGTCAAGAAAGAACGGTTCTACACAGAACGCCCACTGGGAGCTGCAAATTATCAGCTCATCTATATAGCTGACGGGAAAGCCCGCTTTCGAGTCAACGGTAAAGTGCAGACGTTGGAAAAAGGCAGTTGTGTGCTCTTTCATCCAGGTGAACCCCAGTATTATTACTATTACCTGGAGGAGCACCCAGATATTTACTGGGTACATTTCTCCTGCAAGGACAGTAATCCCTTCCTGAACCAGATGGGCTGGGGAGAAGATACAATCTACCAGGTAGGTGTACACAATAGCTATATCCATCTCTTTGATGGAATCATACAGGAGCTGCAGCTGAAACAGCCTTTTTTCGAAACACAGCTGAAGTTTCTGATGCAGCAGCTATTGCTCAAAATGGGAAGAAACCGGATAAGGGAAAGAAAAATATTTGAAAACTATAATAAGGAAGTGGAAGAAGTACTTCGAATCTTTCATTTGTCCCCAGAAAGGGATTTTACCATAAAGCAATTTACCAAAGAGCGGGGATTAAATTATTACCGCTTTATCGATACCTTTACAAAGCATGTCGGTATCTCACCGAGACAATATATAATAAATATTCGTATGACTACCGCAAAAGAGCTGCTGACCAATTCACTTTTTCATATTTCAGAGGTGGCACAACTGGTTGGCTATGATAACCCTCTTTATTTCAGCCGATTGTTCAAGAAAATGTGGGGCATCTCTCCTACGGAATTCCGCAAACAGAACGAAGGCGGATAAACTTATTTAAAAGCCCAGACCTGATAATCTCCCTTATGCTTGCTATAAACAGAAGGAGAACAGCCTGTGAGTTTCCTGAAGGTATAGGTAAAATGCTGCCGGTTATTAAAACCCACACTGATTGCAATGTCGGTTACCGGAAGACTGCTGGTTTCAAGAAGAACCTTTGCTTTCTCTATACGAAGTTCATTTATTTTGTCTACGAGAGTCTTACCCGTCTGCTCCTTAAACAATCTCTGGAGATAGGCTGCTGAGACTCCGATTTTAGCTGCAATGTCCTCTACTTTAATATCCTTATCATAGTTGCTGTTTAGATATGAAAGGGTTCTGCTGACATATTTGCTGCCGCCATCGCTGCGGTATTTCTTAGACCTTTGTCTGCCTAACTCCACCAAAAGCTGTGCCAGGCAAAGATTCTGCATAACTCTGTGTTCTCCTGCATCCGTGGGGTTTTGCAGCTGTTTATGAATCTCTGTTATAATCGTATGCAAGGTGCCTTCTCCGTCATAGCATTTGTATATAAAGGCAGATAACTTAAAAAAGTCTCTTAAGGATTTAGACTGCTCACAAAATTGCTCTATTGTTATTCCTCCATTTCCCCCGGACTGAGGCAATAGTGCTATCTCCAGATTCAAAATACGGCAGCGCACTCCCTTTACAACTTCCAGCTTATGCCTGGTGCCACTGTCAATAATTACATACTCACCCTCTTTCATCTTCCAAACTTCTTCTGTGCCCTCAGTAGTCCAGCTATAGATAGAGCAGCTGCCGCTGGCAATATACATAATCTCAAATTCTCCGTGGCTATGGGGTTCCATATCAAAGAAGTCAAAATTCATGGCATAGTAACGTTTAACCAGAAACCAGCAGTACCTGTTTTCCCTGGCGTAAAGGCTATCGGAGTTTTTATCCTGGTTGTTCTCCACATTCATGGTTGTTCTCCCTTATTAAGTATTCATATAATGTTCTTGTGTTATGTCCTCAATTATTTTGAATTTTGTTCTATAATATTTCTGATACATTTTTTGAATTAATTCCTGTTTATTTCTTTTATAATTTTCGTATAATTTCCTTTATCATAATTTGTATATTTGTTTTATTATTTCCCATATTAATTCTCTCGTATAAATTCTTATATTTTTCCCGTATCAATTCTTGTATTTTTCCCGTATAATTCTTGTATTAAACCCTGTTGATTCCTATATTATTTCTTGTCTTTTTCTTGTACTAGTATATTATTTCCTGTATTATCTCTTGCATTTTTTGTACTAGTCTATTGTTTCCTGCATTATTTCTTGCATTTTTTTGTACTAGTCTATTGTTTCCTGCATTATTTCTTGCATTTTTTTATACTAGTCTATTGCTTCCCGCATTGTTTCTTGCATTTTTCTTGTACTAGTCTATTGTTTCTTGTATTGTCTCTTGTATTTTTCTTGTACTAGTCTATTGTTTCTTGTATTGTCTCTTGTTTTTTTCTTGTACTAGTCTATTGTTTCTTGTATTGTCTCTTGTATTTTTTCCTGTTTGTTTCCTTTATAATCTCTTATATGTTTCTATACTGTTTCTGTACTATTTCTTACAGGCATTAACATCTTATGACTTTTAGAATCTAATACTATTTAATAAAAGCATCAAAGTCCTTATAACCAAATGATTTCAGGCCAAATGCATAAAATAGAAGTATGCATGCGCCTATGAAAAGATATTAGAAGTCCTTTTCTCTGGATAATTTATGCTATGTTATAAAACAGATTGTCTGAGCGCCAGCGAGTTATCTGTTTTATAACATGCCCAGCATAAAATATTCAGAGAATTAGGACTTCTTATATCTTGGAATCGAAGCATGCGTACTTCTATTTTGTGCATTTGGCCGTCCCCTTGTCAGTAACCCACCCCTTGTCAGTAACCCCATTTTGGCAACTCAAACATTATTATATCATAATATCTTACATTCCGTAACAGAGTACAGAATTCTTTCCACCTAATTTTTTATTATTGAATATAATACTCCTATCAACACATCCACAAACTATCTCTCAAAAACAATTATCAGGAGGTTTATTATTTATGTCATTTAAAATTGCCTTTATAGGTGCCGGCAGTGTAGGTTTCACCAGAACCTTATTTTCTGATCTCATGACAGTTCCGGAATTCCACAACATTGAAGTTGCTTTTACCGACATCAACCAGCACAATCTTGATATGGTAACTGCTTTATGCCAGAGAGATCTGGAGGAAAATGGCCTTTCCATTAAGATTCATGCAACTACAGACCGCAGAGAAGCCTTTAAAGATGCCCGTTACATTATCAACTGTGTAAGAATCGGTATGTTGGAAGGCTTTGAGACAGACGTGGAGATACCTTTGAAATACGGAATTGACCAATGTGTAGGAGATACCTTATGTGCAGGAGGAATCATGTATGGACAGCGCGGTATCGCAGCCATACTGGACTTCTGTAAGGATATCAGGGAAGTAGCTGCTCCCGGTGCCATTATGCTTAATTACTCCAATCCAAATGCTATGCTTACCTGGGCAGCTAATAAGTACGGAAAGGTGAAAACCCTGGGCCTGTGCCATGGTGTGCAAGGCGGACACGATCAAATAGCCAAAGCACTTGGTCTTAAAAAAGAAGAAGTTGACATCATTTGTGCCGGTATTAATCACCAGACCTGGTATATCGCTGTTAAACATAAAGGTGAGGACATGCTCCCTAAAATTCTTCCTGCTTATCTGGAAAATGAGGAATTATCTAAAACGGAGAAGGTAAGAATTGATGTCTTAAAGAATTTTGGGTATTATTCCACCGAATCCAACGGTCACTTATCCGAGTACGTATCCTGGTACCGCAAGCGTCCTAAGGAGCTTGAGAAGTGGATTGATTTAGGCGTATGGATCAATGGCGAGACCGGGGGATATCTCAGAGTATGCCGTGAAGGCCGTAACTGGTTTGAAGACGATTTTCCAAACTGGATGAAGGAACCTGCCAAAAAATATATTGCCGAGAACCGCAGTCATGAACATGGCTCCTATATTATCGAGGGACTTGAAACCGGCAGAGTCTACCGCGGTCATTTCAACGTAATGAATGAAGGCTGTATAACCAACCTCCCGGAGGAAAGTGTCGTAGAAGTTCCCGGATATATTGATGCAAATGGTATAAACATTCCTAAAGTAGGTGATCTGCCACTTGGCTGCGCAGCAGTTTGCTCACAGAGCATCTGGGTACAACGTCTCGCAGTGGAAGCTGCCGTAGCAGGAGATATCACTCTGCTCCGTCAGGCTATGTTAATGGATCCTCTTACAGGAGCAGTCTGCACTCCTGCAGAAATCTACCAGATGGTGGATGAGATGCTGATAGCGGGCGAAACCTGGCTGCCCCAGTATAAAGAAGAAATCAGACTGGCAAAGATAAGACAGGCACAGGATAATCTGATTCCTGCAAAAACTTATAAGGGAATACGGGTACCTGAGAAGTCAATAGAGGAAATGAGAAAGAACAAGGAAGAAGCGAGAAAGAATGCCTCAGAAACAGATAAGGCAAAAGACAGGCCTTCTGCCAGGTAGCACTTGGATAATTCTTCCTGAAATGCTAAAGTCTTATAATTCAAACCGATAAACACTAATAAAAGAAGCAGTAGCGTATGCAATAACAACCAGATAATACAATATAAGCTTAAATTTACTTTTTCTCTTTCTGGAATAAAGAAACTGTATATGGTGCTCATAACCGGAGAGGTAATTTATAGCTTAACTTATCTAAATGTCAATGTATGCTAAACTGCTTCTTTTGCTAGTTTTTTCTTAGCATCCTCAATAACAGCAATCCATACGATATTACACATTTGTGTTTGACAATATAACTCAAACAACCGCAGATATGATTAGTAAGCTCCAATAGCAGCATATGGCTATGTGCCATACTGCTTCAGGAGCATCGGGCAGATGTGCCGTCCATACCGTATTTTAGTCCAGGAATTCTTCCTCTAAAATGGAATACTCATAGGCATCATGCCAGATGGGTTTTCCTTCCGGTGTGGTTTTAAAAAATGCAGTCTTTTTAAAGTATCCTTCCCTTCGCATGGAAAGTCTCTCCATCAGCTTCCAGGAAGCTGAATTCTCCGGATTGCATCTTGCCATAATCCGGTGGGCACCTTCCTCCTCAAAGCCATATTTCATAATTACTCTGCAGGCCTCCGTAGCATATCCCTTTCCATAATATAATGGATTAAAGACATAACCGATTTCCCAGGTCATAAAAGCTTTCGGCTCCTGCCTGCTAAAATAAAGGTTACCGATTAATTTATTATCTTCTTTCAGACATACAGCCCAAAAATCTTCATTTTCTGAACGATTTACAGCTTCTTTTTTACATTCTTCTTCTGTAAATGTCCCATAAGGCTCATACTTCACAACAGCTTCTATTGAAAGATACTCATGAAGGTCTTTCCAATCCTCTTTGCAAAAACGTCTTACAATCAATCTTTCACTTTCAAAAACAACCATATATAAATCCATACCTTTCTTAAGAACTGCCAGTTTTATTAACTGCTTTCGCTACAACTGTATTAGAAGCTTATTACAAAGTCAAACTACATTTTGTTTTAAACCATTCTTTCACAAATTACATGTTCATTTTTCAGATGAAATAATATACGGACTATGCTATAGTTAGCTTATTGGAGGTGATATTTTTTGTATTTTGAATACGGTGAAAAAGAAATAGAGTATCTAAAATCCCGAGACAAACTGCTTGGTGCAGCAATTGATCGTATTGGCCCCATTACGCGGTCTGTTGACAGTGATCTGTTCTCCTCTGTAATCCATCACATTATAGGACAGCAGATATCTACCAGTGCCCAGGCTACTATCTGGCAACGATTATGTGACCGACTGATTACTGTAAGTGCAGAAACGGTCTGTTCCTTAGAGCTGAACGAGCTGCAAAAGCTGGGAATGTCTTTTCGAAAAGCTGAATATATAAAAGATTTTTCTGAGAAAGTCAAAGCAAATGAATTTGATATAGATGCCCTTAATCATCTGTCCGATGCAGAGGTTATTAAAGAACTTTCCGCCTTAAAAGGTATTGGTGTATGGACAGCTGAGATGATTATGATATTTTGTATGCAGCGCCCTGATATTGTAAGCTTTGGAGACCTTGCAATTCTAAGAGGTATGCGTATGCTGTATCGGCACAGAGAAATCGATCCGGTTAAATTCAGGAAATATGCCAAACGCTATTCTCCCTATGGAACCGTTGCAAGTATGTACTTATGGTCAATAGCAGGCGGTGCCGTTCCTGAACTGGCAGACCCGGCACCCAAAAAGAAAAAGATGAAAAAATAAGACTGCTTACTTTCATCTATTCCGAAAATAAGCAGCCTTATGCAAATTTAAATCTGTTATTCGGCACTGATTACTGAAACAGGACAGCCATCCACTGCCTCTGAAACCTCGCCTTCTAATTCTGAGGGTACTGTTTCCACATATACTTCCGCAGGGCCATCCTCTCCCATACGAAATACAGCCGGACAGACTGATACGCATAAACCACAGGAAATACATCCCTCTCTGTCAATTGAAGCTTTCATACGAATACCTCCTTCCCAATGAAATCATGTATAATAAAAGGGGCTTTATTTGAATCCCCTGTTTACACCATCGTTAAAATAAGAAATATTGTTAAACTTTTCTATTATTATATTTGCATTTTCATCCAGATGGGTTTCTGAAACAAGTCTGCCTTTTATGGTGGCAAGAATATTTGTTATTCCCTTGTAATGAGGGCTCTCAATCACATCCGTTAATGTGCATTCAATAGAAACCGGGCACTCTGCAATAGAAGGAGCATTGATGATTTCAGAGGGTACAGGTGTTAGATTTACTCTGTCAAACTTCTTACACTCAGCACCTGTATTTTTACCGCAGAATTCGATTTCCTCCATCAGCTTGCTGTCTGCTATATTAATTACAAAGTCCGACACTTCTTTAATCTGGCTGACTGCATATCCTTTGCTGCTAAAGCCCAGCATAACCATATCTTTTAAGGTATAGGTGGAAGATAAGGTCGTTACATTTGCAATACCCTCTTTATCATAGTAGCTTATAAGCACTACCGGAAATCCATAATACATCTTCTCATAGTTTACTCTTACTTTTTTCATTTTACCTCTCATCCTGCTGCTTTCATTCTTTTAATAGCAGCAGTTTTATTTACATTGGTTTATAGTTTTTGTATTGTTTTCACCTATATAATAACATTTTCCATTTTATTTATATGTTGCAATTGCAACGCTTTAATAATTTTATTCCGAAACCATCTCCATAAACATGTATAAAAAAACTGTTGCATTCCTTGCAACAGCTTTAGGACACCTGAATTCATTCATAAAAGGGTTCCAGTATAGTAAAGGTATTTTTTTCAAAATCTATTAATCCTGCTTTTTTCATATTGTTAAGTTCTCTGGTCAGGGCACTTCTGTCCGTGCATAAATAATCTGCCAGCTCAAGCCTTCCAAGCGCTATGGTAAAGCTTGTACTCTTATTCTTCTGAGCCTGAATGGTCAGATAGGCAGAAATTTTTTCCCTTATAGTCCTTTTTGAAGTGATTTCCAGCTTTTCTACTAGAAGAGCATTTTTCCTGGCTATCAAAGATACCATGTTTTCAATTAATCTATGATGGAATATGCAGGACCTGGAGCAGGCATGCATAACCTTATCAAAATGTACAAAGAGTACTTTAACAGGGGTTGTTGCCACAAAGGCTACCGTTGAGGTCAGGTCGGCACCACAAGCAAAGGTCTCTCCGAATAATTCCTTCTCTTCAATTGGAGCCAATATGGATTTGTTTCCCCTTAAATCCTCTTTAATCATATGAACGGTACCTTCCAGTAATACACCCACACATTCTACGGAATCATTATATAAAACAATATACTCATCCTTTTCATATGTTTTAATAAAGGCTCTGAGGCATTCAAAAAGTGAGAGAAGGTCCTCCCCTTTCATTCCCGCAAACAAAGGAATTTCCTCACAAATCTTTCTATAATTCTTTAGTAAGTCTTTCATTTTATACCCATTGCATACCACTGACAAGCCAGTGATACTGCCTACCCTCTCTACAGTACTTCATTTCTACTACAATATAATTATGTCTCATGGTACTATCCTTTTTAAATATTATCAATAATAAGGACACCTACCCATTTCTTTTATTTCGGATAATAAGTAACCATATTCCTCTGGTAGTTCTTTCAAAGATTCACTTTACATTTTACCGAATTTAAATTATTCTGGGTAAAATAAACTATACAAATGCTAAGGAGGAAAAACGATGTATCATGTTGCGATTATTTCCGAAAACCGGATTTTGCTGAAACAAGTCTATGAAATGATGGAAGACACTGCCTTGCTCCGTATTCACATTGTTCCCTTCAGCATGGATGCATATGAAGTTTTCTATCAAAACCATACAGACATCGTAATTTTAGATACCTCTGTTTTTCTTCCCTATGATAATATATTAGAACAATTAAAGCAATGCCAGTGGAATTATCATGTCTTACTTCTGCATGAAGGTACTCCGGAATTTGCGCCTTCACATAACACATTCTGGCTGGCAAAAGATAAATTGAGCCCGGAACTTTTTCAAGAAATATTCATTGCTATTCAGAAAGCCACAATCAGTGTTCGTAAGGAGAACACTCTGATAACCCTGGACTGGTATGATGAGCACACATTCTCCATCCACCCCGATGCCTACCATCTGCTTTTCATTAAGCTCTTTCATTCACAAAGTAAATTTAATCCTGCTGTTTATAACGGCCTTCTGGCAATAATCTCAGATTACTGTACCTCCAATGTGATATTTCATACTGATAGTGAACTGCTTATCTACATAAGCCGCTCCGATATTAAGAAATCCTTTAACTTCCCTCTGATATCTCAGATAATATTTCAGAATCTGGGTCTTAAGACCTGCCTTTTATATGAGAAAAATATAAATTGGAGAAAATTTTATGATACCTGTATGAAATTAAAAGCCCATCAGTGCTACTCATATTTCTTAAGCGGCGAACTCTGTAGTCTCTCTGAACTTCAGCAAAACCGGATTCCTGCTGTATATAAAGATTTAAAGAAACAATACATGCTACTCCTTGAAGCAATATTAAAGAATGATCTGCCTGGAAGCATACATCTGTTACAGGATCTGTACCTGCATGTTATTAAACCCAGCTATGATTTTCCCACAAGAGAATATATCAGGCTGCAATTATATTTTCTGCATTATCTGTTAACAAAGAAACCGCTGATCTTTAATTCTTTCTCTGTGGAGGACGAACTGGCGTATCTCTTAAACAGCAGGCTATTAAATATCTATCCATACCCCTCTGCCAGGATACAAGAACTTCTTGGTACCGCTGTTCTTACAATCTATAGCCGGTATGAAACCACCATTTCATTGGAAGGAATAGCTGAGGAGTTAAGTTTGAATAAAATCTATCTAAACCGGATATTCAAAGAATGCTTTGGTCTGACAGTTCTTGAGGCCTTACAGATATTAAGGCTTCTGCATGCCAAATTCTTTCTGCTTAACAGCGATAAGAAGGTTGCAGATATTGGTAAGGATAACGGTTTTTGGGATGCGGGTTATTTTGGAAGATTTTTTCGAAAGTCTACCGGGTATACCCCCTTGGAATTCAGAATGAAACGAGAAGACGAGAAGGAGATGGAAAACTTATATGCAGGCATTATGGCGATATGAAAATGGTGTTCTTTCCTTCCTGGAAGTAGCAGCACCTGAGATTCAAAGACCGGAAGAAGTAAAAATAAAGGTTATGTACAGCACCATTGGCATCCAGGACCTCCGTATGAACAGAGCCTGGGATTTTTATGCCAAACCCGGCATTGCTGGTTATGAAATGGCAGGTATTATTGTTGAATTGGGAGATAAGGCCAAAGCAGAAGGGTATTATGCAGGTCAGCGTGTTACAGGAACAATTGCAAAGTTCTGTGGCAGCTGTACCTACTGTCTTAAGGAAGAAGAAAATAATTGTCTTCAAATTTATAGTAAAAGTGGTACCATTTGCGAATATGTGGTATGGGATTATAATCAGCTTGTTCCATTAACGTCTGAAACTCCCTTTCGCATCGGCTGTTTATTGGAGCCTGTTGCGGTTGTATATATGGCCTTTCAGAAGATGAAGCTCTTGCCTGGTGATAATATCTGCATATTTGGTGGTGATTTTAACGGCCTTCTTATGCTGCAATTTGCCAAAATGGCAGGCGCTGATAAAATTACCGTTGTGGAGCCAAAAGAGCGCAACCGGTTCCTTGCTCTTTCTCTTGGTGCCACTTATGCTGTTAACCCAGCAGATGATACCTATGAAACTGAATTAATGAAGCAATCTGATTTCATCGGCTTTCAATCTGTTGTTATTACCTCCAGCAATACCGAGTGGTTTCAGACAGCTACCAACACTGTAGCCAGAGGTGGTACCGTTATGATAACCGTTTATTATGACCAGGGAAAGGATTTCTCCATAAATTCCCTTAAGTTTTTTGCCATGAATCTCAACATTACCAGTTCTTTTTTATATTCAAGAAAGACTCTGCTGGAAACAAGCGCTATAATGAGCACTTTGCAGCTGGAGGAGCTTATAAGCAAAGAATATCCGGTTAAAGATGCCCTTATAGCCTTTGAAGCAGAACAAATACATCGTTATCCCAGAATCGGATTGGTACTGGGTACATAAGAGGTTGCTGTAAATAACAGGCTGTAAGTCATAATACAACAGCCCCTTCATCTTTCCCTTTATTTTTAAGACTGTCAACAGACTTTCCAAAAACAAATAATCTTTGATAAAGATATTCCGTAACACAGTTTACGGCTAAGCTCATGGCAGTCACCAGATATGCATTCCATAAGAGGCTCTCAACCAAATGATTTCCGAGCACAGTCGAAAAGGGGGTAAAAACTACGTAATAAAGAAATACCTTTATCATGGCAATAGTAATATTGTTGTTGGAATGAAAGGTAAATCTTCTGTTCAAAGTAAAATTCCAGACCACGGACATCACGAGGGCGAGCAGATAACATGGCCAGTAATTCCAATCTGTCAGCTGTTCTAACAGAGTAAACATGGTCATCTCAATTACTCCCGCCGAGGAGGCAAAAGCCAGATACTTTAGCGTCCGAACTATTTCACGTTTATTATTTTCACTCATATTCGCTCCCACTGCATACCAATCTGCCTGCTGATTTGTCACTGCCATAAAAAATCAGGATAGTGAATTTATTGCTTCCCCCATTGCTTTATCCAGTCTTCTCAGAACCTCTTTTGCTGTGTCTTCCTTCATTAGGAGTCCCGGTTTAAATTGCAGCGCTGACTTATCAAAGTTAGCCATTACACTCCATATACCATTTTTCATAAGTGCAGCCATCAGAGCCATTCCTCCCATGGGATGAGAGGTTTTTAAGCCCATTATCACGCCACACTGCCTGACTTCACTCAGGAAGTCTGCATACTTATTCTGAACCTTAGCAAGCTCCTGTTCAAAAAGAGAGGTCAGCATATTCACATTTTCTCTTGTGGCCGGACGGGATAGGATTTCCATTACTTTTGCTCCTACAATACAGCCTAACTCAGAAGCATTAAAGGAAGATACATGAGCAAAGCCATCCTCCTTTAACCAGCTGCCGGCCTCTTCCGACATAATTACGGCTGACATGGGATAATAACCGCCGGATAATCCTTTACCGGTTACAATCATATCTGGTTTCGCTCCATACTTACAGCAGCACCACATTTCACCGCTTCTTAACAGACCCGTCTGGACTTCATCTGCAATATACATAGCACCATACTGATGTGCCAGAATCTCTACACCTTTATGATAGTCCTGCAGAGGCATTGGAAAGCCTGCGGTTGCCGGAATGCTCTCAATTATGACACAGGCAGTGTCGTTTTTTCTAAGCACTTCCTCTAACTGTTCCAGATTGTTATAGTCTATATGGGTATATACTTCTTCCTCGGGTTTCATGTTAAAAAATTCTGCCATTGCCACATAACCGGCCTCCATTGCAATTCCCGTGGAACCATGAAATGCACAATTTAAGCTTACAACCCGGGTTCTTCTTGTAGCTCTTCTGGCAAATTTTATGGCAGCATCGATGGATTCTCCACCACCATTTAACATATAAACATATTTCATATTATCTGGTGATACCTGTAACAAAGCTTTGCATAGTTCATTTTTATACTGAGAGGGGAAGTAATGATTCCCTGCATCCACCAGTTCAATCCCTTTGAGCAAGGCTTCTTTAATCTCAGGATTTTTGTGTCCCAGATTGAATACGCCACCGTTTGAATGCATATTAATGAATTCATTGCCGTCCAGATCCTTAAAATAACTGCCGTCCCTTTCCCCCATAGAAAGTTCAAGGCCAAATTGCCTGAAAGTGTCCACTTTATTCGGATTCCAGACATTATATGCTTCTTCGTAGATTTCATGTGCAGTCAAACTCATATTAATTCCTCCAATGTTTCATAAAATAATATCTTTTCATTGATAGATCATCACAAGTAATAAATTGTTACTATATTGCGTTACATCCTGAAATCAGGCTGAATGCATAGGTCTGTACCCTGCTTCCTCTTTCATATCCTCGGGCAGGAATTTTGTATTGTACCTTCTTAAGTAATTCTTTGCCAGCAACACGGTTCCTTTTGCGTAAAAGGCTAAAATCTCAGGGGTTAGCTCTGTTGCTTCGCTGCCACCCATAACACATCCGATACGGTAGATAAGGCTTTGAAGCAGACCAATTCGCCTCATCATAATAAATGTCCATATTTCCTGGCGATCCCGGGGTAATACGGGCAGTACCGATTCATAACCCCTCAGAATCTCCTCCACCACCTCAGAAATATCCGGACGGTGTTCAATAAAACCAACTGCCCCGGCAATATCATACATATACCAGCCCCTGCCGCAGTCATCAAAATCCAGAGCAGTAATTCGTTCGCCATTTTTCAACAGATTGGCCAGCCTCAGATCGCTGTGTATCATACCATAACGTTCTGCTCCTTTTCCATAGGCTTCCAGACGTATCTTAATCAATTCAACACAGGCATCAATAATAGCGATTTCCTTTTGTGAAAACCACTTGGCAGAACGATAACTCACACCGTAGAAATTATTCCATTCGCTTCCAAAGGTTCCCTCCAGATTCCATTCCATTCTCTCGTAAAATTCCGGGTACTTCCATTGTTTTGTCTGCTTATGAAGCGTGCCTGCTATGATACCAACCTGTCTGTAGAGCTTTCTGTCCACTGGCTTTAATGGGGATTTTCTTTGTGTTCTTCCGAATATTTCATAAAGCACTGCCGCCTTCTTAAATAAAGGTATGGTTATCTTGTCAGGAATCTTTTCAATTCTTTGAATCAGCTTTCCAACACCTTCATTACTGTCACTGGTATCTACCGGTACTTTGCCATCAACATATTCAAAGCAAACCACATGCCTCTCTTCCTTCATGGCAGGCGTATCTACGGTTTCCACCAGTAATCCGTTTTTGGATTCTACTGGTGATGCCAGGCTTAGTCCGGTCTCTCTCTTTAGATCAATCAGCCATTGAAGCTCCGTTCGAATATTATTTAACTTCGCATAATCCAGTCTGTGGACACGAAGGATAACTTTAGGCGCACCTGTGCGCTCCAGGCAAAAAGTCGCATTCTCTGTAAAGTTCAGCAGTTTCATAGCTGTACCGGCAGGAATATTCCATCGCTCCATGGCTCTTTCCGCCACATCATAAAAATGTCTGATTTTTTCTTCAAAGGTTAATGTTTCAAAAGTACACTCTAATGCATAATCCATACCGCTCACCCAAGCCTTTCCAAAATGTGATCTGACGTCTTTCCTCCTGCAGCCATAAAAAAAACGCCATCGTAATCGATGACGTTTTTGTCTGCAAGGAATGAATAATTTAGATATTATAATACTCACATTTTTTCAGTTTGGAAATAGTATTATATAAACTTTCACACGATTTTACTTGTAAAATATATATTTTTAACATCAACCTTTTAAGCCGGTAGATGCAACACCTTCCACAAAATATTTCTGCAGGCATAAGAATACGAGAATAACCGGTACCAGGGATACCACAGAACCTGCCATAATAAGACCATATTCAGCAGAATACTGCCCGATAAACATCCTAAGGCCCAGCTGAATTGTTTTCTTTGTCTCAGTTTTTAAATAAATCAACGGCCCCAGGTAATCATTCCAGGTATTCACGAAGGTGAAAATAATAAGGGTTGATAAGGCAGGTTTAGACAGGGGCAGCATAATCCTGGCGTATATCCTGTACTCGTTCATTCCATCAATCCTTGCTGCTTCACAAAGATCATCGGGTATTCCTGCATAAAACTGTTTCATCATAAATACACCGAAGGCGGAGAAGGCCTGCAGGCAGATCATTGCTAACAGCTTGTCATTTAACCCCATGGAACGCATCATAATAAACTGGGGTACCATGTATACCTGCCAGGGCATCGCAATGGTAGCAATATAGGCAAAGAACAGTACATTTTTATTCTTAAATTCCAATTTTGCAAAGGAATAGGCTGCGAAACTGGAAGTAAATAGTTGCAATAAGGTAACAACAATGGTTAACAGAACCGTATTCTGTACAAATTTAAGCAGTGGTATTTTGGTCCAGATTCTTATGTAATTATCCCACTTGGGGATTTCAGGGATCCATACAAAGGGATCCATTACAAAGACTTCCCGGTTGGTCTTTATGGAGGCAGACAACATCCATAAAAACGGTACGATCATGATTGCGGTGATGATGAATAAAATGATATAGACCATGGTCTTTTTGAATATATCATGTTTTCTTTTTGACTTATACATAGCAGCTCCTCCTTCTCCTGTCTTTACGCATTCAACTTCTTCTCATATCTGAACTGAATGACTGTAATAAGCAGTACCATTGCAAATAATACCATTGCTACAGCACTTGAATATCCCAGTTTCCAATAGTTGAAAGCATTTTGATAAATGTAGTAGACAAGAACCGTTGCCGATGTACTTAACTTACCATCTCCGCCGCCGGCCAGCATAACTGCTATGTCGTACACCTTAAAGCAGTTAATTGTAAGCATAACTACAACGAAAAAGGTAGTAGCCCGAAGCTGCGGCCAGGTAATAAAACGGAACTTTTGCCAGGTGTTGGCACCGTCCAGACCGCCTGCCTCATATAACTCCGCGGAAATTCCCTGAAGTCCTGCCAAATAGATGACCATATAATAACCCATGTACTTCCATACACTAAATAATATCAGCGTAAACAGTACCAGGCTTCCGCTGAACCATTTAGGAAGCTCCTGCTGAGCTACTCCAAAAACAGTTAAGAGCAGATAGTTAACCGGCCCTTTTGAGGGGTGAAAAATCATTCCCCATACGGCAGTGATTGCAACCAGAGAAGCTACATAAGGAAAGAAGGCCACCGTCCTGAACAGACCTCTTGCCCGGATTTTCTGATTCAATACCACGGCAAGTGCCAGAGAAGCCACCATGGTTAAAGGAACAGTTCCCATAACATAAATCAACGTGTTCTTAAGGGCTGCCAGAAAAAAGGTATCCGTAGCCAATGCCTTGAAATTATCTAAACCTGCAAAGCTAATGGGATTACTGCCGTCCCAGTTGGTAAAAGCTAATATAAATGCCATTACAACGGGTATCAGAGTAAAGACCGCAAACCCGATAAAGTTCGGAGCAATAAAGGAATAGGCAATCAGCTGTCTCTTGGTTTCCCTGCTTATTAACCGGTTGTTTTTAATTGTCGTAGCCTTTCTCTGAACACTGTCTCTTCTGGCAATCAGCTTCTGCTTCTGCCTGATATCCGTTTCTCCTTGAAGCTTCTGCATCAATTCTTCCGCTTCCATTTCCAGCTTCTTTACCCGAGCCGCTTTTTTCTCATTCATCGTTCTGTTTAAAAGCCTAAGAAGGCTTAACTCCTTTCCCTGAGAGTGTGTTTGAAAAATGCTTGTGCCATTTCATTTCCTGCTCTGTATACCATTAGAAAACAAAGCCTGAACTTCGGTACAATTATTTTTCAAACACGCTCTAACTTAAATAACTGCTTTATCCTATGGATAATTCAGGGCTGGTAGATGCCAGCCCTGACTAGGTTTTCTATTAGAGAATGCTTATTTTCCCAAAACCTTACCAACTTCTTCATTCATTTTCGCAATACCTTCGTCTACAGTGACTTCCCGGTTCATAATAGATTTATGGTAAGTATCAAGTATGTCATTGATCTGAGAAACATTTTCTGCATAAGGTGCTTCCAGATACAGGTTGGATACGCTAAGGGCTTCCTTGCTGGCTTCATCTGCCGGGAATCCATCAAGGCCTGCAATGATATCTGAAATCTCACTATTCATAAGTGCAGGGAAGTTACCGGTCTCAGCCATAACCTTAGCACCTTCCTCACCGGATACCCATTTTACAAAGTCAAAAGCTGCCTGTTTCTGATCGGATACGCTGGTTACTGCAAGACCTGTGATAGTTCCAAGAGTGGAGCCGGGCTCTACACCTTCTGCATGAGGGTATTTAACGAGACCCCAGTTGCCGCAGAGAGATGCATCATACTCACCGCTCTTGATATTTGCTATTAAGGTGGATATGAACCAGGAACCCATATTCATCATGGCAACGTCACCACCGGAAAAAGCTGCGGAATAATGAAGACCTTCCGCACTAAGATCAGCATAATTTCTTGTTATCTGGTCATCCTCTTCTTTTAAGATCATTTCATAATAAGGTTTAAAGAAATCGTAATTACCGTCTAAGATAGAGTGTTTTCCATCAAGTACGCCAAATAACTGAACCGCACTTCTCCAGGTATGGTAATGAGTGCCGTAAACCTGTGAACCAAAGGTAGGATCAGCTACCTGTCTGGCAAGAGCATCATATTCTTCGAAGGTCATATCGTTGGTGGGGTAGGAAATACCTGCTGCATCAAAGATATCTTTGTTATAGTAAATTAGCCAGAAATCATTTCTGAATGGAAGTTCATAAAGGCTGTCATTTACTCTTACCTGGCTGTCAACACCGCCGTACTGGCTCAGATCAATACCTGCCTCGGAGATATAACTGTCAAGAGGTTCCAGGGTATTCTTAGATACCAGAGTTGCATAGCCGGGCACATCTTTGATGGTAACTACATCGAAATCAGAGCCGCTTCCGGATAACTCGGTAGCCAGAACCGTCATATAGTCTGTAGAGCCTAAGTCTGTCAGCTCAATGGTTACATTACTGTTGGCTGCTTCATAGGCATCCTTTAAAGCAGTCCAATAAGGTGTAATATCCTTATCCCAGATTGCCCATTTTAAGGTTATCGCTTCCCCTTCTGTTGTCGGTTCAGCAGTCGAAGTCTCTTCTGCAGGGGTGGTTGCAGCCGGACTGTTTGTCTCGGTCTCTGCATTTTTGGAGCTGCAGCCGGTAAAAAGTGCTGCAAGCATTGCCGTTGCCAGCAGAACAGATAAAAGTTTTTTCTTCATAAAATCATATCCTCCCTATACATTATAAATTTTCTATGTACTGTTCAAATAATCCCGGTACTGCCTTTGGTTGATTTTCCTTTATATCCACAGTACTTTCGGATTATCATATTTATAGTATAAAGATATTTGTGATGGTTTTACATAGACAATTTCTATATTTCATTCATTATCCCTTTCTATCCTATAAATTGATTCTTCAAAAGATATACTTTCTTTGACTGTCATATATTATTTTCTTCACTTTTGCTTTTGCAGGGTTTCCTGAACTTTTTTTGCTTTTAAAGAAACTTTCCTTGTGCTAAAATACTTTCATAGTTACAGTTTTTGAGGGGGTTTTTATGAAAAATACACTAACCAGGTCCTTTCATACCATTCGTGCTCGTATATTATTAAGTACGATTTCACTGATTGTTATAATAAGTACTGTTATAACCTCCATCAGTTATTTTGTGGTATCCTCAAACCTTCAGCAGAACCTGGTCCAGACCTCTGAAACCAAATTATCCTTTCTCTGCTCTTCCATCGATTCTAATATAAACGGTATTAAGGGGTTTATAAGATCCTGTCAGATCAGCAGTAAAATCAAGAATTTTGCACTGGAAGCTCAGACTGAAAATAACAGTAGGAAGCGGGAAGCCCGTGACTTCGTAATGGAAACTTATACCTCAAACGCCTCTCTTCCTTCCCAGTTAATCCGTTTAGTTGTAATCGGCAAGTCCAGAAGTGATATTATTCAGGTAGTAGAATCACCTTATTCCACCATAACCGTCTCCGCAGACGCAATACTATCCCTGCCCTATTTTGAAACACTTCATGACAACCAGGGGGAAGTGTCAACAGGAATTATAATGGATCCCTTCTTTACCACCAAGCAGGTACCTATGATTCCATTTGTAAGCTCCATCGGTCATCCATACAAAGCAGGTGAAATCGGTTATATTTTTACGGAAATGTCTCCTTCCGTTATTACGGCTCCCATTAAAAATTATCTGTCTGAAACAGACAGTTATTTCTATTTTCGTATCGGCGACTACCGTTACCAGTACATAGATAATACTCTTGTACCTTATGAGCACACCTTTGAAATTATAGAAGACCTGTCCTCCCTTGCGTTAAGCGGAGATACCAGCATTCAGAAGGTCCGGAATACTGATGAAACAGGTACTTCCATACTTATCACCCGCCCACTTGGCACAAAGGGCTGGTATGTAACAGAATGCCTGGATGAGACCCTGTTATCAAAGACCATCTTTCAGACCTTTTTTCTGATTGCCCTTATTGTAATTGCCGCTTCCAGCTTTATTGGCATCATGCTTTCTTTATTTCTCTCCAAAACCGTTAATGTTCCGGTTAAGAAACTGAAAGCACGTATGAAGCAAATCGTAAACGGTAACTTTGAGAGAGATCCCTACACAGAATGGGATCATGAGCTTGGAGATATCGGTAAAAATATCAATGACTTATCCGAGAATGTCCTGTCCTTAATGAATCAGAGAATTGAAGATGAAAGACAGAAAAAGGACTATGAATATAAAATGCTGCAAAGCCAGATTAACCCGCACTTCATATATAACACCCTTAATTCAATCAAATGGATGGCAACAATACAGAATGCTCCGGGTATTGCAGAAATGACCACTTCCTTATCCCGTTTATTAAAAGATATCTCCAAGGGAACTACCAACCTGGTAGACTTAAAGCATGAGCTCTCCCTGCTAGATGACTATTTTACCATACAGCAGTATCGGTACGGCGGTACCATAACCCTTCATTACACCATAGAGGAGGAAGAACTGATCTCCTGCAGGATATTAAACTTTACACTTCAGCCCATTGTTGAGAACGCAATTTTTCATGGTATAGGACCAAAGGGAAGTGCCGGAACCATTGAAATACATATTTACAGAGATGAAGACAGGGATATCCATATTGATGTAACCGATGACGGAGTTGGTATGGACCCTGAAGTGGCAGCCAGGCTCTTAGAAAATGAAATGCCTACAGAGTCTTCTTTCTTCAAGGAGATTGGTATCAGTAATGTCCATAAAAGGCTGCAGTATCAGTTTGGTAATAAATATGGCTTGTCCGTATCCAGCAAGCCCGGTGAATTTACTACGGTGTCCATACTGCTGCCCTTTCAGAAGAATGTTTCAGAAGCTGATGGGAGTTTATGATTTACGAATATCCATTTTAGGAATGGATAGTCAGGAAAAGAGGTTAGGTTAAAAAATAAAAAGCATTTTTTAACATCCTTATTTATATGTGTGCCCTAGCACACGGATGGGAGTTACCATGTTTAATTTGTTAATTGCAGATGATGAACCTTTAGTGCAGGCAGGCATCAAATCCATGCTTAACTGGGGGAATTATGACATTAATATTATAGGAACTGCCATGAACGGCGGAGTGGCCTATGAGATGATTAAGGAGTATTCTCCGGAAATCGTTATTACTGATATCAAGATGCCGGTTATGAGCGGACTGGAGCTTGCCAAAAAATGCTGTGACGAAGGGTTGCAACTGCCGGTTTTTATAATACTTACTACGTATGAAGATTTTCATTATGTAAAGGAAGCCATTACTTACCAGGTAATAGATTATCTGGTTAAGTTGGAGCTTACAGCTGAGGTACTGGGAGAGTCTGTTAAAAGGGCAATCTCCAAAGTATCCGGCCTTAAAAATACTGCCCCCAGTACCGATACCTCCTTAAGCAGCCTTTATTTACTAAAGGAACAGTTCTTTACAAGGCTTATCCTAAACCTGTTTGAATCAGAACATCATGTAAAAACACAGGCTCAAAACCTTAATATTAACTTTGATTACGAAGCTTTTACTGCCTGTTATGTCGAAATCTACAGCGATAAGTTAAATGAGATGTCTGCAGAAATGTGCCTTAACCTGTACACCAGCAGTCTGCAGATAGCACGTGAACTCATTGCCAAATATATTCCCTGCCATGTCCTTTCACTGGATACCAAGCACTTCTCCATCCTTTTCTTCCTGGATAAAGAGAGGTTACAGGATTACAAGGCAGTTATCCGCAATGCAATAGAGCAGGTATCTGCTATGCTATACAATTACTATAGCGTGACAATATATACAAGCGTGGGTGCAGCTGTTAATACACCTGCGCAGATTGCCACTTCCTTTCAGGATGCCAAACAGATATTTTTTCAGGTTAATGCAGATCGTCCCTTACTATTTGTAGAAGATACCGCCTATGATAAACCACTGAAAAATGTCTTTAATATGTCATTGTTCAAAGAGGATATCAGAAAAGCTTATGCAGAGTTTGACGAGAAAGCTCTTTATGACATCTTCACCTCCATTATGGAGCTGTTTAAGAATCATTCAACCCATTATGTACAGGCTCTGGACGCAGCGGGAAATATCCTCTACCTGTCTCTTTCACTACTTAATAACGGTGAAAAGATTGTTTCAGAAATTTTCGAGTCAAGAAATAATGGTTATCGGTCACTTTACGAATTATCGAATGTTGATCAGATCTTAGAATGGTTATCAGTCTTTCGTGATGGGCTCTGTGAAAGCTTCAGCAAGCACAATAAAGATTATAAGAATCATGTGGTTAGGGATGTTAAGAAATATATAAACGATCATGTAGAAGAAAAACTTACCCTTAATAAAGTTGCAGAACTCTATAATATCAGCCCTAATTACCTTAGTGTGCTTTTTTCAAAATACAATGATACAGGTTTTACCGATTATATCAATCAAAGCAAGATAGAAACAGCAAAGCGGTTAATGACCGACAGTGATCTAAAGATATATGAAATATCCGACACCCTTGGATTTGAAAGTGCCTTTTATTTTAGCCGGGTGTTTAAGAAAGTAACCGGTATATCACCAAGAGATTTTATGAATCAAATAAGATTCCGTTTATAGATAATAGTATCACTTATAATTTTTATTAAGTTATATATTCACTTTATTCGTTTATGATACGAAATGACTATAAATATTTAATTGTCTCCATACAAAATATGACATATAATTACTTGTGTATAAAAGAAAGAGGAGAAAAAATATGAAGAAAAAAATTAGCTTGATTTTTGGTATCCTATTAATGGCATTCCTTCTGATACCAAACACAAAAGTAATGGCAGAAGGAACCGCTCAGGATTATACTACCGGTGAAGATGTAACTAAACTATCCACTTTTGCTTTAACAACCGGAGATGATAAAGATTTAAATAACTATGTAACCTACTCAGTTAATGTAGCCAGCGATGCTGCCAGCAGTAATGTTGAGGTAGTATTTCCCATGACCTTAAGCCAGAAGGGTATTTTAAATTGTGCATTTGTTTTTTTAGATAGTAATCCAACAACCTCCTATGGTGATTTTGGTATCTATTCTGACGCAGCTTGTACGAAACCTATTGATTACAATACATACAACTATTATGCCATAATTCCCAAAAAGGGAACCTATTATTTTAAATTTTCTGTATCCGATTACAGTGACGAGAAACCGGAAGATGGTTATTATTTTGGGTTTTCCTCCAACTTCTTTAGCGGTGCAGACAGAAACCTTAAGGACAAGACCTGGTCTATTGCAGGCTCAGAAGTCCAGAAACCTATTTACTACAAAGTAACTACTACAAAAGCAGGCTCCCTGACAATTAATTTAGAATCTGAATATTCCAGTACAATCACCCTGTTAAACAGCAGCAAGAAGGCGATTTCAGAAGAAACAACCTATTATTCCACTGATACCAAAGCAGTATATGCGGTTGGTAAAGGAACTTATTATATTAAAGTAGCAAGCAATTCTGAGCTTTACCGCATAAAGTCTACCTTTAAAGCAGTAACAGACACCAGTGGAACCACCAAAGCAAAGGCCAAAAAGCTTCCTGCCGGAAAAGCCTCTAAAGGGTTGGTTCTTGCTTCAGATAAAGCTGGCAAAGTTGACTGGTACAAATTCACTGTAACCAAAGCACAGACTGTTGATATTACCTTCTTAGGCGACGTTTCTTCCGGTGAAATTTCACTTGAATTATATGGAAATGGGTTCAGTGGTTCAGTAACAGAGTATATCAATACCGTGAATTCTGATAAATCATTTTCAGTTTATACACTAGGTTCAACTAAATTATCAAAAGGAACTTATTACATTAAAATAACCAAAAAGACTAAAAACACTTCCGGTTCTTATACTTTACAGTTTAATTAATTTAACATAATTGAACAACAGCCAGCTGATTATTAAAAAGTGGTTATTTGTTTAATATCCCGGAGTTTTAAGTCTAAAATTAAAAAGCAGTTAGATAAAGTACTATAATAAATAGCCTGGATTCATATCCAGGCTATCAGACTGTAGAAAAATCGGCTCTAGGATGCGAATCTTAGGGTCATTTTTCTATGTTTATTTATCGCATTTCTTAATTCTTTTAAAAATACACTTAACTGATGCACAAATATTTTTCTCTGGATATTTATATATGATTTCGGATAAAAAATTGTATAAACTATATGTATGAATGCTTTTACCTGGGCAGGGAATCCCAGTGATCAGAAACTATATATTTTACACCGTTCCTCTTTAACTCTTTATTTATAAAAAAAAGACTATCCTGTTGAAGCCAGATAGTCTTTCAACAATTATTCCTGGTAGGAATTGTTAGAACTATTTTTTGAAGAGTTATTTGTTGAATCCTTTGTAGAATTCTTAGATGAATCTTTTGTTGAATTTTTACTATTTGAGTTTGTTGAGTTATTTCCAGAATAATCTTTTGCGTTATTGCTTCCGCTTACATTACTGGAATTTTGAGAACTGTTATTACTTGTTGTATTCTTGGAAGAATTGTTTCCAGAATAGTTATTATAGCTGTTTGAACTATTGTTTTCCATGTTAATCTCCTTTTTTTGTGTTAGTATACGCAAGATTAATATGTGTTTTTTAAAGAAAATTATTCAGAAACATAAATAAATATTTATCAATGTGGTTTAAGTAAAAACTTTGAGAATATATTAATACTAATGAATTTATAAACAAGGGTGATTATATGAATGTTCAAATCAACCAGCTTGCAGATTTACTCCTTATAAACCATTCAAATGAAACTGTAAATATCAAATACCTGTATTATATCTTAAAACTGCCTCTGATTGGTCCAAGACCCCCATATTATACGAATCCAAAGTATGTTCTGAATTACCCTATTTTATAAAAATCCAATAATGAATGGAAAGTGTATAATTGGTAAGCCAGATGGATAATCAAAATGATTCTAATGCTAATAGGGCACAGAGAGATTCTAACAATACTCAACAGACTATTCGAGAAATGCAGAAATTTTTTGAAGAAAATTTAATTCTTCATCCATATCCTATGTATCCTAATTATGGTACCATAACGCAGTATAAAGATATCCCTATCAGCGTTCCTGAGCAACGTCAATTACGTCAGCCCGGAACGGAAGATTTAATGGTTCCAAAACCTATTATTGAGAATCCCCATTACAAAGGAACTGATAAGCTTTTAGATAAAGTCGCTCTCATAACTGGTGGTGACAGTGGTATCGGTGCGGCGGCAGCAATAGCATTTGCAAAAGAAGGCGCCGATATAGCTATTTCTTATCTTGATGAACATAAGGATGCAATACGTACAAAAAATCGAATAGAGGAAATTGGACGTAAGTGCCTTCTATTGCCAGGGGATTTAAGAGAAAAACAGCAATGCATCAATATAGTAAATACAACCATATCTGCCTTTGGTCATTTGGATATCCTATGTAATAATGTTGGTATACAATTCCAACAATTAAGTTTAACTGATATTAGTGACGATCAGTTTGATGAGACCTTTAAGGTAAATATCTATTCGCATTTCTATATAACGAAAGCTGCACTCCCTTTTATGTGTGCAGGTAGTTCAATTATCGGCACTACCTCTGTTGTAACCTATGTAGGTTCCGACCAGCTAATTGATTATACTGCAACCAAAGGAGCTATTGTAGGTTTTACAAGAGCTTTAGCAAGAAATGTAGCCAAAAATGGCATACGGGTAAATGCTGTAGCCCCGGGTAAAATATGGACACCTTTAATTCCGTCCAGCTTTTCAGCCGATGAAACAGCAATTCCCGAAGAAAATATGATGATGCGTATAGGGCAGCCCTTTGAGTTAGCCCCAACCTATGTATATCTGGCTTCTGATGATTCCAGGTTTGTAACCGGCCAAGTACTTCATGTAGATGGCGGACAGTCTACTAATTCATAAATCATCATGGCCTATTGCATGTATAATATTTATTTATTGGTACATAATACTGTATACCACTGAAACAAACATTAATTTATCAGCACTATACCCTTACTTTATCAGCCGCTAATTTTTTCATAAAGCTTTCTTTCTTTTTTCATCTATATTAAAAGAAGCATTTTTCTGTTTTACACAGTTTAAATGCTTCTTTTAACGTATTTCGTCAATCCTGCCCATCGGCTAATTAACCGGATCATAACCAACTACTGTCCAGATACCTGTATCATCCTGGCGAACAAGACGCTTCAGATACACATATTTTGCAATTGAATTGGTGCTCTTAATCTCTGCTGTTGCATCTATTCCGTTATTTGCGGTAATTTCTATCTCCTCATAGGGTATAGGATACTCTCCTGTAATCCCTTCCGGTGACAGCAGTAAGCTGGCAAATACCTGGGCTACAAAAGCTGGATCAAGTTTCCACGGTGAATGACCGGCATCAACACTTTTCTGTTCCTGTTTTTCCGCTGCCAGGTCCACATCAACTTTAATGGTTGGTTCTCTGCCGGCTGCTGCTTCTTCTCCAATATCAGATAATATAAGCTTATTAGCTCTATTTTCACTGCTGGTATCCAGTTCTATAAATTCATCCTTTTGTTCCTTGGTTAAATTTTTCACCTGAATTTTCTTAATTAAATGCTCTCCGCCTAATAAGTTGTTTTTATCTCTGTCTGATAAGGGCTCATATGCGGTTAATAAGAGCAATATAACAATAGCTGCTCCGATAAGGATACTTGGAAGCTTTTTAATTCTCTTCACTGCTTCTCCTCCTTTACTTGAATGGACGGACATGAGTAACCATTAACAGTATCAGTCGTTCAGAGGATTAATATTCGCCTTTAATAACGAAAAAGGAGCCCCTGATTGTTCCTGCAAGCTTAGATTTCTGTCTGGCAAATTTAAATTTTCCTTCTAATTCCTTTGGTACTTCCATTCCCTCGGACAGCTTAAGTCCCACTGCACGCTTCTTCGGGTCGTTTACCGTATACATAACATTTATAGCTAAACCATCTTCATAAAACACATAGGTCATTTTGATATTCTCCACCTGGAAGCTTGAAGTTTCCAAAGGTTTTGCCGAAAATTCGATGCCGCGTTCTTCCTTTAGTATATGATTAACATATTCAAGGGTCTCCTGACTTTCCTCCGCAGAGACTACCGTAAATTCATGCTTGTATTTCGTCATATAATATCTGGCTTCATTGGCACGTAACCCGGCAAGGGCTTCTGCAACAGGTGAAGATTCAAGGCCTACTGCAGATACATTTTTAAAATCAACTATATAGGACATATTTATCGCTCCTTTCTCTTATTTCCTGATTGTAGGTATCTACATTTTACCATATGCCAAATCATCCCTGTTTCCCAACTCAATGGATGCATTGGTGGCGCTTATATAAGTAAATAACAAGCAGCCTTTTTTACCAGAATATAAGCTGCCGTATAAAACCTACCTTATTTTTATTTTATCAAATTACTTGTCACTTGATAGGTATATTATAGCCTTAAATCAAGCCAATAATTGATACTTTTAGGAGGCTTATGAAAAAAGTTGAACCTATAAATGTTATTATGCTGTATATTAACAATCAGGTCAATTTTACTTTTAGTGGAATTATGAAAAAATTCAATAATTCTCCTTGGGCAGCCCTTAGGGTTATCAGGGAGATAAAGATTATGGGCATCCTCCCTTTTTAAGCTACTATACCCATCCATACAAAAGCAAGCACTCATTCAGTTTATCCGGCTTATCCAGGTGGATAAGCCGGATACTGAATGAGCTGATAAATTGGTTTATTTTCTAGTGAAAATCTTAAACTTTCAGAGCTGCCGTGCGTTCTTTAAAAAGTCACAGGAAAGATTTTAAATGTACTATAAGTATTCAAATCGCACTTACTGGAGAGTTCTAAGAAACTCTGTCACTTTAAGGGCAAGCTTTGATATCTCTTCTACCTTATAACCGTTATATTCTTCAAAGGTGCTGCCCTCCCCTCCAAGATTCTTTATGGTTCCGTCACCTTCTACTGCTGCTGACATATCTGAATTAATATAATGCTTTCCTTCATAATTATCTACAAACAGCAGATACCTTTCCCCCTTATTCAACTGTGCATCTCCCTCCCCACTATACCGAAGGTCGATCTCCTGCTCCGGTTCCTCACCGCTTAAAGTACTTTCCACACGGGCTGAGTAAACAGCTTCACTATAACCATATTCATCTTTTTCCTGCACGGAATCCGTAAGGACCGTTACCTCCAGAAGCTGCCAATCCCTCAGAGCCCTTCCAAAACTTGATGTAGCAAGCATCAAAGCCTCATCCTGTGAGATTCGTATAATCTCTTTGGTAACTTCCTGATAATCCTCACCGTCATAACGATTGAAATCAGCATAGTCAGAATGTGACCAGATTTTTCCCTGGTCGTCGATTTCAAAGAGTACATCCAAATCTCCGTTCAGATAATACTCTCCATTATATTTTTCCAGGGGGAGAAGGTATACTCCTCCAATACGCAACAGATTCGTAGCTTCATCACCAACACAGCCCCCGTAGAGGTATTGTGTCAGATTAATCACTTCGGGAACAGCCTCTCCCCATACTGTCTCAAGAATCTTCACCGTGGAGGACTGTTTGCCACTCATATCTGAGGGTGATGCAGGAACAGCCTTCGTAGTTGCAACTTTAACAATAACAAAACTGTCGGTATTATACTCAAAGAAGTTAAGGAATTGAATAAAAGCTATTCTGTCCATAATCATATTCTGAGATATTTCAGAGAGTTTGAAATCTTTTACAGAAAGTCCTTTAACTTCATCGGATAAATCAGCTGCTGCCACTTGATTGTTTTCTGTTTCTTTCGTTTGATCCGCCAAAGTTGAGTTCTTGCCTGCAGAATCAGATTCTGACAACCGATCAGGCAAAAATGGATTTAAGATAAATACTCCCGCCAGCAGAATAACGCAGGCAGCTGTTACTGTTGCATAAGCTTTCCAATGAATAAGCATACCTTTTTTATCGGACTTGTTCTTAATATTTTGTAACATACGCTCCTGTGCGGTCTTATCCGGTTCAATCTTATTCCAGGAATCTATTATATTCTTATTCTTCATCAAAATCACTCCCTAATTGTTGTCGGAGGACATTACGTGCCTCATGTAAATAGTTACGGATTGTGGATTGCGGTTTATGAAGAAGTTCTGCTATCTCAACACTTGTATACCCCTCATAGTAATACAGATATACAACTGTTTTATACTTATCCGGCAAGCTCATGACCACCTTTAGTGTATCGTCAATTACAATACCGCCGGTACCATGCAAGTGTTCATAATCCTCCAGATTTTCTCTCTTACGCCACCAGGCCTTAAGAATATCCTTACATACATTGGATGCCGTTCTGATTAGCCAGGCCTTCTCATGCTCTTCACTCTCAAAGACAGTACTGTATCTGATCAGTTTCACAAAAGTATCCTGAACCGCATCTTCGGTATCGGCAGAATTCTTCATGTAAGCAAAACAGACACGGTAAATGGTCTTTATATGGCGTGCGTAGATTTCCGCAATCTCTTTGTCCGTACGCGACAAAGGTTTCATCATGGCTATGCCTCCTTTCAACTATAATACGACTGATGGGCAGGAAGTGTCGGGGGAATTCGAATGGAATATAAAAAGACATGAAAATTTACCCTTTCATGTCCAAAATTCTAGTTTACTTTACTATTTATAACTTTTCTTAATAAAATACCTTTTGCAATGCAATTTTATTTATATGCTTATCTTTTGAGGTCTTACAGCCTGATTCATAATAAGTGTTATTATTAAACTCGAAGCTTTTAATCACATCAGGCCCTAGCTTTTTCGTATGGGCATAATATGATCTGGGGTTGATATGGTTGATAAAAGTTATTAAAATGGGGTATCTCTTGTTCATTTGCATTCTAGAGAACTCAAATATCCCTTTTAGCACCTCTGTGCCACTGTAAGCCTTATAGATACAGATTGGCCATACTGATAAGAATTCTTCGCAGAAAGTCTCTGTCCTAAGTACTCTGTATTTGGCAAGTCCTTAACCATGTGTTGAAACAGCGGCCATTTAGTCCAATACTCCCAGGAGGCAGTCATAGCATATGCCACAACCTTCTCACCATCACAGGTTATTTATTCTTTCTCCGCGTAAACAAAATTTCCGCCCTGGAAGATAATATCATTTCCTAATTCATCTTTATGAAAAGACAACTTCTCGGTATCCCTGCATACGAAGCCCAACCTCTCCAAAAGCTTACAAGACGGTGCGTTCGCAAGTGCTGTGCCTGCGGTAAACCCCTTTGCTCCGCAGAATTGTTTCATATACTTCATAACAGCTAAGCAACTTTCAAACCCATACCCCTTACCAAAGTACTTAGAGTGAAAACAAAATCCCAGATCATAATGTCCTCCATCGTTATGAAAACAGACATACCCTATCATTTCTGAGCTTCCCTGCAGAAAGACAGCAAAAAACAGATGTGAATCCGCAAGTTGAATAACCAACTCTTGAATTGCATGCTCCTCCGAAGGAAAATGCATATCATAATTCCTGTATTTTGAATTTCCAAAGTCAATTACTATTCTTTGTAAACCTTCCCAATCATTGTATGAGATATCCCGTATTAATAATCTGTCAGTGTTTAGTTCCATATAGTCCCTTTCGTTTTTCCTGCATAGTATAGATATGGCCACTATTTGTTATAAGTATGATAAGAAAAAACGGCAATCGCATCAACTCCTATGACACTATTCTTGTGCTGTTTTGCCGGTTTCTTTTTTCAGCATATCCGATAGGTAGTTTGGAGAGTATCCAATAATTTCAGCTAATCCTTTTACCGTTGGTATGCCCTTTTCCTTAATTTCGAGGTGTGTTCTATTATGCCTTCTTATGTTGACACTCAAGTTATAGAAAATACACTATCAGTTTTTTCAACTAATAGTGTATTTCTGTTAACACTCTATTATTTTCTCACCAACAAACAGACTGTCTCCACATGTGTCATCTTCGCCTTGTAGACATATTGTATCACACTCGTCAACTGTATAGGAACATGTATTATCAAAAGAAAAAGGTTGCGATAGCGCAACCTCATTCTCCATACCAGTCTTATAAATGAATTTCAGCTTGTAGGGGTCTATTTCCCCATTTTCTTTCCTTTCGCCTACAATTACTCTGTCAATGATACATTCAAATACATGACGGTCAAACTCTTTTAGCACTTCATGGTTACTAAGCACTTTCTGAAACTCTGACAGCCTTTTATTAATGTCCTGCTGTTCCGACTGTAAATGCTTCAATTCCTGCTTTTTCTGATAAAACTTATCAAGTTTTACGGTTATCTCTGCAACTTTTATCTGATAAGTTTCCTCGTCTATTTTTTCATCTAACCGCATATCTACCAGGCTGCTTCTGCGTTCCTTTAACTGAAAGATTTCTTTATTAACGGACTTCATTTCCTTTCCGTTATCCTCTTCCTGCAAGGTTGATTTTACCCTTTCTAAGAAGCTGTCAACAAAATCTCCATTATGGTTACATAAAGCGTTATATGACCGTATAAATGATTCCTCTATTAATGTTTCGGGTATACCTTTGCAATATGGGCATTCACGCTTTCCATGCTTTGTAGCGGTTACACACTGCCATATGGTCTTTTTATAATCCTTTCGGGAGTTCCATGTTCTTCTTGTGAGATTTCCACCACAAAAACCACATTTCAGTAGACAGCTAAAGGAAAATTGCCGACTGTATTTGTCACGTTTGCCGTTTCCGTTTGTTCTTGAATGCGAAACAGTTCTTTTCTGTAAAATCTGCTGTGCCTGTTCAAATAATACACGACTAATAATAGGCTCATGATGATTCTCTATATAATATTGGTCGGCTTCTCCTAAGTTCTCTAATCTGCGTTTGGATATTGGGTCAACCGTAAATGTCTTACCCATAAGCAAATCACCCTTGTACTTCTCATTCTTTATGATACCTACAATACCGTGGTCACTCCAACTGCTTTGACCTTTCTTGTTCTTATATCCTAAATTTTTCAATTCTCTTGCAATGACTTTACTTCCTGCCCCCTCAACATATCGCTGAAATATATACTGCACAATTTCGGCTTCTTGAGGGTTTACAGTAATGGTCTTATCTTCCTTATGATAATCATAACCTAAGCAACCGTTAAAACCTATCATTTCGCCTCTTTGCATTTTCATGGAAAGACCCTGTTTAACGTGTTCAGAAATGTTTTGCACTTCCTGCTGTGCAACTGAACTTAGAATTGTCAAAAGCAACTCACCGTCCATAGTGGACGTATTGATATTTTCTTCTTCAAATAACACCGCTATATGCTTTTCTTTCAGCATACGTACATACTGTAATGTGTCTACGGTATTTCTTGCGAATCGGGATATTGATTTTACGATAATCATATCAATATCGTCATTCATACAGTCATTTATCATTCTCTGAAAATCATCACGTTTTCTAACTGCTGTACCTGTGATAGCTTCATCCGCATATATCCCTGCCATTTGCCATTCGGGATTATCTTGGATTAACTCTGTATAATGTTTTAGCTGTGACTGGTAACTTTCCAGTTGCTCCTCATTGTCCGTAGATACCCGTACATAAGCTGCTACCTTAAGAGTACTCATATGAGTACCCTTATTCCTGTTCATTACTTTTCTTGTTGCTTTTCTTACTTGTACTTTAGAATTTGCCATATAATAAATGACCTCCTTTAGTTATAAATAGTTTGTGTAATCTATCGAAAGCCTTTAGGCTATCATAGCAGTTAGATCTGATAGAATATGATATTCTTTCATCAGTTTACTTTTGATTTTCTGATACTCTTTTTCTGTTATCTGATTGCCTTTTAAAAGCTGTATCAGAAGAGATAATTCCATGCTGTATTGCCAAAGTTGATTATTATTCACTCGAAGCACCTCTTTCGTAAATATCACATACATGGTTGGCACAAATTCCTTGAACCATATAATTAATCGCAAGTAACTCTAAAAACTGTTCTTCTGAACCTTGATTTTCTTTTATTACTTTTGATAGCGACTTTGTTAGAAGTTCCTCTTCATAATCGTAAATATCTGATATTAGATAAGCCTGACGGACACGGCACAGTATCATTTCTTTAGTAGACTGTATTGCTTCATCAAATTTCTTTTCAATTCTCATAATAATCCTCCTATCCCTTAGGTGAATTATTTTCAATAATAATATTACCGAAGGGTCTAATTGTTTATTAAGCTGTTAAATTTTTTAACAACTGCGTTATTGTTCTTGTAAAAGAATTTACTAAATTTCTGGGTTCCTAACTGGTAGATGTAAAGAAACTTTACAACTGGTATTGGCCTTACTATTCCTTATGCTGTAAAGAAACTTTACTGATATACCATATATAACCAAGCATCAGGGTTTTTAAGGCTGTTTCCACCGTTCAGAAAAAGCATAAACATTAGCCTTTCTAAGGTTTTTATTATGCTGTACCACATCAATTAATCCCTTATCCTCCAATTCTTTGATTGCTTTAAAGAATGTTGGTTTGCTCAAATAAGAACGGTATTTAACATGTGAGAATGTAAATTCCTTCTTACCTGCCGATTCCAAACGCATATACCAGTAAATCTTGAATGCATTCCCTGACAAACTTCTCATTGCTTCCGAAGCCATTTGGGTAGCACCTAAGCGGTCATAGCGTTTTTCTATTCCATCAATAGTTTTGCTCGCCCAAGGTGGAAACGGTACTTTCTTTATTCGTGGCATATAATCATCCCTATTCCGGTTACTTTAATCGCTCAAGTTTTATTTTCTCAATCGTTGATAAAACCTGCAATTGCTGTTCTTTGGTTAATGGCTCTCTAAACCACTTGATAAACGTGGTTTCATGTATTCCTAATTTCTTAGCTACCTGCCATTTATAAATGTTTTCTTTCTTTAATAAAATAATAATCTCCTCGTTACTCATTATTTCTTTCCTCCTAATATAAATTTTTTTCATCATAAAGCACTAAAGTTTTGGCTAGCCTGCTAGTGGTAATGGTGATGGTTTTCTGTTACAATTCAATCATACGAAACTCTTTATTATAAGTAAATTTAAGAGTAATAATAGAATTTATTTTTCTATAATGCATAATTTACATCAAATATTGTCTGTAATATTTATGGAGGTGTTCCTATGGGCGATAATATTTTTAAGAAATTACGAATGGGTTTTACAGAAAGGCCCTCTATTCCCAATGGCCGGGGCAAGAAAAAAGATTTACCTAAATATTTAACACAAACTGAACTCGCATCAAAATTAAATATAAGCCAACAAACTGTCGCTAAGGCAGAAGATAAGGACAACGAGCCATCCTTAAGTACTATCAAAGCATATCACAAACATTTCCATGTACCTTACTCCACTCTTTTAGGAGAAGGAGAAGCCTTAAAAGAAGAAAATGTGCAAATTAATAAAGAAATTGGTCTGCTTGATGACAGTATAAATACTATAAAGAATTTATCACCAATATCTCGTTCTATGCTTAATGCGTTTTTTAGTAAGTCTGTAATGACAGACCAATATTTATATCAATTAGCTAAACTGCTATACTCTATGTCTTGTTATTTGAAGGAGCCAAATAATTCAAAAATGGATAATCACTATAATCAATTGAAACTGATGGCAAAAGAGAGCTTTGCAGAATATATACACCATATTTCATTTAAAGATTTAAAAGACGTATTTGAGTTATTGGAACAGGAAGAAAATCTTAAAGCATATTACCAAAATAACCATCAGTATGACCTAATAAAAGAATTGGATGAATTACGAAAAAATATGGATGAATAATAAATTTTTGCCTACGATAAAAATCTATGATTGCTACATAATATTACAGATGTGAGAAAATGCATGAACTCAGCTGCAAAATCAGTATAGCACAGGTATATTACACTGTATTCGTCAATTTCTTATGGTTTTTATAGGTTCTAAGTATTAAAATTAATGAATAATCTACCAATACACAAAGCAAATTTTATTATTGCTTGCATGAAAGTAGGTACCCCACCAGAAAAAATCGAATATTTCATATAAAAAGGATAAGACCAATTTTAGGCCTTATCCTTATAATATATGTATCTACCTGTCATTTTCTTTAGGTGCTAAATTAATAAGCGGACGTTTAATAAAAAATAGTGTTACTGCACCAATACCAGTAAAACAGCAAATAACAATAATGAGAATCAGAAGTATATTTCCAGTAATGTTCCATAAACGCTTCCTACTTGATTTAGGATAAAATATCCTAAGTATTTTAAACCATAAACTTATAATGAATCCGTATAAGCCTATTCCAGATATAATAACGGCTATTATACCTATTAATTGCTGTGGGTCACTTAACTTCAGATAACCACTATCATAAACACCTGTTAATGATGCTATTGCACCACCAATAAGAATCATAAATAAATATAGTATCATTTTAAATCCTCACTATGTATTTTTATCTAAAGAAATGTGAAAGAAACCAAATAATCTTACCCCCTAAAGCATCTGCTTGCCTTTGTTTCTTATTTTTTTGCTTCATAGACTTTTCGCTCCATACGCCTATTCCGTAAATAATAAGTCCACCAGGTAAAATAACCAGAAACATTATGAAGATGAATTCAATTATTGATGCTATGAACTCAATTATATTTGTTAAAATTATCATTGTTCCCTCCTAGTATTATAGATTAATTGTTATGTATTGTATGTTATCTCAAAAGTTTCGTTTCGCTTTAATTTACATTATCAGTTAACATAGAATTAAAGGGTATAGAATATGTATTAGCATATTTTTCAACATCAGAGCCAACTTTCCCATATAATGTGAAATTATTTTTCTTTAGAGTACTATCTCTGAAAATATTATTTCCAAAAACTATATTGTTTTGAGGGATTAATAATTTGACTAAGCTGTTACAGTCACCAAATGCTAAATCAGGTAGTTTCCTTAATTGAGATGGTATCGTAACCTCTTTTAAAGATATACACCACATGAAAACTTCCCTTCCCATATAGGATATTTTATCTGATAATATTATCAGATTTAAATTATCGCAACTACGAAATGCCCTATCTCCGATACCAATTACACCATTCGACATTGTAACTGTTTTTATATTATCACAGTTTTCAAAAGCACTGTCATTTATGTACTTCACTGAATTAGGTATAATAACATCCCCTTTGCTTGTCGTTCCGTCTATTAGGATTCCATTTACAATGACTAATGAATTTTTCTTTTGTTGTTTTCTTAACCACTTAGTATCAGTAAAACAACTCTCACCTATTGTTTTAATATTCTTAGCAATTGTAAGTTTTTCCAATTCACTGCATCTAAAAAAACTAGACTGTCCTATGCTTTCAACTGCTGACGGAATAACAACTTCCTTTATATTAGAATAAGAAAAGGCATAGTCATTGATACGCTTAACACTTTTAGGTATAATAACTTTTCCCTTACTAGCTCTCCCATCAATAAGAATTCCATTAACAATTACTAATGGATTCTTCTTTTGTTGTTTTTCAATCCATTTTGTATTATTGAAACTATCAATTCCAATTGCCTTTAATTTTGTAGGTATTGTTATTTTTTCTAAAGAATGACAACTCGAAAATGCATAATCTCCTATACTTGTAACTGTATTAGGTATAACAACCTCTTTTATAGCATCTCCTGAAAATGCTCCTTCATTGATATGTTTGACATTTTTAGATATATAAACTTTTCCTGTACATCTCGTCGCATCGATTAAAATTCCATTTACAATCACTTGGGAGGTTTTCTTTTGCTGAACATCTAACCATTTGGTTGCCAAAAAACATCCATTTCCAATTGCCTCAACACTATCTGGAAAACTGATTTTACTTAAATTTTCACAATAAAAAAATGCTGAACCACCAAGCTTTTTTAACTTATTAGGCAACTTAATTTCTTTAAGGCTTGTACAATGGTAGAATGAAAATGAATCTATATTTTCAATATTATCAGAGAATTTAATTGATTTTAATTTTTTACAATACTCAAATGCAGAACTGCCAATATATTTGACACTATTAGACATGATTACTTTAGTCACATTTGATTTTGCAAAGGCAGATTGACCAATTTCTATAACATTATCTGGTATGGTTACATCCCCTCCATCCCCTCTGTATTTCAAAAGAACACCGTTTTTAATTGTAAAGTCCATTTCAATTGCCAATAATTCATCTGCTGGTCTAGTTATATCTACAATAATTGAATCACTTTTATTACCGATTGTTGCAGTAATAGTTACTTTCCCATACCCGTTAACAATAAACTTACCCTCACCATTATCCATGACATTAAATTGCAAAATACTATCATCTGAACTTTGCCATTGTATTAAATCATCATACCTATCATCAGTAATTGAATAATTATATCCCTTTGAGGAATAAAGTGTTTTATTTACCGAAATATACTGACCTATTTTATAACCTTCATATTTTGACTCATCTTCTAACCACTTATACTCATCAAGCACTATTCTAATAATATCTTTAGGCTCACCTGATGAGAGAGTATCTGCTCTAACTGTTACTACTGTAAATATTAATGATGTAAGTAATAAAACTGATAATAATAAATAAACTAATTTCTTATGGTTCATAATTTTCCTCCTTAAAATGAATATTAGATTTACTTCTCGTCCTCCTAAATAAGAATATTTTATATGTAACGATATGAGACATTTTATATTATAATATATATGTCGTCATTTGTTAATCCCTGATACATATTTCATCCTGATTGTTATAATTGATTGTAGTAAAAATTAGGAGGATGTATGGGAAAGAAAACACTTGGGTTAAAACTTCTTGAATTAAGACAACAGCATAATTTAACGCAGAAGCAGCTCTGTGAAGCATTAAATCTTGGACGTTCTACTTATTCTTATTTTGAAACTGGAAGACGTACACCTGATATTGATACGCTGTTATTAATTGCACGATATTATAACATTACAATTGAAGAGCTAGTTCCCTCTTCTAATTTAAAGTCTTACAGTTCTACTGAACAGACTAATGACAATCTTTTGGATATTCAGATTGTCCACCATTTAAAATCAAAACATATTTCAGTTGAAGATGTAATGGAACTTTCAAAGGCAGATTTCAATTTTCTTATGGATTATAAAAGACTAACAGAAGAAAACAAAGCAGAATTGCAATACATCATGAATTATAAACTTCGAAAGCAGACAAGCTAGCAGACCTCTTGTATTTCTTAATATAAGAAGTCTGTTTGCTTTTTATGAGAAACATTCCAATAGCAACTTTGCCATATATTTAACACCCAGTTCAAATCCTTTTCTTTCTGCAATACATGATACTTCAAGCACTTTTTGGTTCAGTTCGTCATGATATTCTTTGGGTATCGTATACTGTATATCCTCAATTATATCCTCCACTTCGTTCGATAAATAATCCTCTGTTTCAATAAGATTTGGTATTTCGGTACTTACTTTATCAAATATATCCAATATTATTTTACTCATAGCTTATTCTACCTTTCTTCCAATAGGTCAATATATGTATCAGTTCATACATTTGGGGATAGCTTAATTGCTTCCAGTCTGACAGACTGTATAACTCCAGTAATAGAAAATCAAAGAAATCCTTCGTGATATGTTTTTGAACAATCAACCTATACAAAATTTTATACTGCGCAATCGTATAAGATACAGGAACTTCTTTGATAGTAGACTGTACATTTTGCATGATTAGAATTTTAGCATCATAATTTAACAGTTTCACAATTCGCCAACTCCTTTCCACATATATCTACGCACACTGCATAATGAAGACAATAATCACAAAAATCAAAATCACATTCTCCTACTACATACCCACGGCTAACAATAGGAACACACACAGATAAATAATCTCTGCACTTCTGACAGTAGAAGCAGTATTCCTCTACTGGTTGACCTTGAAAATAACACATTACAAATACTTCCTTTCTTGATTTTAGACAAAAAAATAAAGCCTGATATGGCTTATTACTGTTTCACTGCATATTGCTTTTCTTTATGGCTGACCGTCTGGCTTCCATACTTCATGCGAATGTCATCAAGGGATATCTCTGATTTGTGATACTGCCTGTATTCACCAAAATGCCAAGACCAACATTTCTTTTTGGGAGCATAGCGAAAACCAGTGGATTTTAGCAATTCTCGATACTCATAACCGCCGTGAACCCATATCCACCTGCCTATGATTTCTATATCTGCATTGATATAAACAATAATGTTTATAACCTCTTTAAACCCTCTATTTTCTTCGTTTTCATCATAGGCACAAGATTGACTGTCTGACTCATTTTCTGCCTTTAATCGGTCATATAAGAAGTCATATTCTGCATTGATTTCCTGTGTAACCTCTGTACTTCCGTCTTTACCGTCAGGGTGGTATTTCTTTAATAATTCCCTGTATCTTTTTCTTAACTCCTCCACCGTTTTTACTCCTGCAAACCATTCTCGCATAGCCCTGCAACTCCTTTCATTCACTTTAAATTTGGGCAACAAAAAAAAGACCTTTTAACGACTTGTCTAGGTCGTGATAATACCCTTAATATAGTGACCGTCGGGTATCAATCTATTTTTTGATTTCAAAAAACAAAATGTAAGTGCTTCTCAAAATTTTACTAATTTTTTTCCTTATACTGCGATTTATTTTTATCTTTTAAAAATATCAGCAATGGAATCTAAAGGATTTTTAACAGCACTCATGTATAAAAATCAGTTTTTACCTGAAAGATGCACAATAGGATAATTTAGATTAATATTCTTATTTTTGTATAAATCCATCCTCATTGATTTCATTATTTCTGTTAATAAAAAATCATGTTCTTCAATACTAAATCCATGTTCTTTCTGTCCAGATGGTTTTATATAGTCATGAAACTTTAAAATATTTGATACCACATCAACACTTCCAATCAATAAAAGTTGATTTTGTGCTTCTGCTAAATTGTCCCGTGCTTGTTCAATATCCCGTGAAACTACAATATCACTTACAGCTTGAATATAAGCTAAATAATATTTTTCTTTTAATCTTCTTTCATCAGCATTTAGCTGATTTTTCTTTGTGTAGTAATAAGATAACGAAGCTGTAATAATAGCTGTAATTACCCCAATAACTGGAATACCAATTTGTATTATATTTTCTATCATAATAATACCCCCATATAACAGAACTATACTCTTCTATGTTACATATCTACCACTACGAGTTCAATTCCTACACTTACATGAATTTCATTTTCAATGCACTTTTCCAGTATATTTTCCTCATTTGGAGTAAACACCATATGCTTGAAAAAGTGCGTAAAATCAAGGATTTCTAGGAATCTACCCGACATATCGACACGACGGTCTCCACATGTCCCGAATGTGGGAACTGGTCTACCGGCTGAACCTTCTTAAGTTCATACCCCCTGCTGCTAAGATACTTAATATCTCTTCCAAGGGTGGCAGGATCACAGGAAACATAAACAACTTTCTCGGGTGCCATCGCAACAATGGTATCCAGAAGACTTTCTTCGCATCCCTTTCTGGGAGGATCCACCACGATAACTTCTGCATAAATCTTCTCCTTGCGGTATTTCTCCAGAAGCACCTCTTCCGCTGCACCAACAAAAAATTCAGCATTCTCTATCCCGTTAAGCTTTGCATTCTCCCTGGCATCATCAATTGCCTGAGGTATTATCTCAACACCATATACCTGCTTTGCTTTCTCTGCCAGAAATAAAGAAATGGTTCCGATTCCGCAATACAAATCCCAAACCGTTTCATTGCCTCTTAAATCAGCAAATTCCAGTGCCTTCTCATATAATACTTTAGTCTGGACAGGGTTAACCTGATAAAAAGAGAGGGGAGATATGCGAAATTTAACTTCTCCTATATAATCGGTAATATAAGGGATCATAGCAGAATTATCTTCTTCCGTCCCTTCTGCCTCAAGAGACTTGTCCCAAAGCCCAATTACCTTATCCCCTAGTATGACATTGGTCTTCTCCTTGTTGACATTCAGGGAAATACTCTTCATACCCGGTATTTCCTTAAGCTTCTCTATCAACTTCTCCTTAACAGGCAGATCTTTACCATTAATCACAAGGCAGACCATAATCTCATGGGTAACAAAACCTACTCGGGTAAGAATATGCCTTACCAATCCTTTATGAGTCTCTTCGTCGTATATGCTGATATTCTCTTCCTCCAGAAATTTACGGATAACTCTTATAATATCCTCATTTTCCTTTGCCTGAATACAGCAATGCTCTGTATCTATAATAGAATGGGTACCACCGGCATAGAAACCAATGGCTACCTTTCCGTCTTTATTTTTTCTTACCGGGAACTGAGCTTTATTGCGGTAATAATAGGGGGTTTCCATTCCAATGATGGGGTAAAGGGTATACCCCTCTGTAATTCCTCCCAGCCTTTCAATACAGTCAGTTACTTTCTTTTGTTTTCTGTGAAGCTGCTCTTTATAATCCAGGTGCTGCAAAGTACAGCCGCCGCACTGATAAGCAATGCTGCACTTAGGTTCCACCCGGTAGGGTGAGGGTTCTATTATTTCCATAAGCCTGGCATAACCGTAATTCTTCTTGCACTTCATTGCTCTGACACGAACGGTATCACCGACTAAAGCATTCTTAACAAATAAGGTATATCCCTGATATTTGCCAATACCCTCTCCGTCATTTCCCATATCTTCTATGGTTATGGTACACTCTTCATTTTTCTTTAAGAAAGTATCTTCTTTCACAGTTTATTCCTTCCGTTACATCTTAAAAGACTGTCCTTCTGATATTGGATTCGAACAGCCTGTTCATACCAAGCCAGGTAGCTTTCTCATCTCCACCGTTTAAGAATTCCGTCATAGTCTGAAGCTTGGCATCCGTATTGTCTGCAAAGTTAAGTGCCAGTGCTTCAATAATAGCAGGTTTTTTAGGAGAACCGTATTCCAGTTCACCATGGTGTGCAAGGATGCAGTGCTTTAACTGAGAAGCTAAAGCAGACGGAAAGCCCGGTATCGTCTTAATTCTGGCACTGATAACCTCCGTACCGATATAGATATGTCCCAGCAGCTGCCCATCATCGGTATAATCATTCTCCGGAAAACGTGACAGCTCTTCCATCTTTCCGATATCATGGAACATAGCTGCGGCAACCAGTAAATCCCTGTTTAATAGCGGATAATGGTCTGCATAATAATCACACAGCCTCACCACACCTAAAGTATGCTCCAAAAGACCGCCAACAAAACTATGGTGTACACTTTTAGCCGCAGAATGTTTCTTAAACCTGTCCGCAAAGTCATTATCCTCTACAAAAAAGCTCTCTAAGAGTTTTCTTAAGTGGTTATCTTTTATTTTACTAATATATTTTAACAGCTCACTGTACATCTCATTAATATTTTTCCCTGAAGTAGGTACAAAATCCGCCGGATCATATTCTCCTTCATGACTTCTGCGGACTCTCTTTACGTTAAGCTGAATTGCCCCCTGAAAATTCACGACCTGCCCCTCGACGTGAATGTATTCCATGCTTTCAAAATGGTCGATACCTTGGGATAACTCCCACACTTTACCGTCCAATGTTCCGGACTTATCCTGTAACAGCAGGGAATAATAGCTCTTACCAGCCTTCGTCTTCAGTGATTGCTTTGTTTTGCACAGATAGGTTTCAGAAATCATTTCCCCATCTCTTAAATCATTAATGTATCTCATCCTAACCTCTTTCTAAATAACCATTTTACTCCGCTCTTTATATCATATTACGTTTTATGTCAGAGTAACACAACTCCTTTTGAGTTTTCTGTATGACTCATTATAACCTATGGTTTACCTCATTTCAACCGCTTTAGCAACATTGAAAAAGGACTGTCCTAAAATACAGCTTTACGGATTGGACTTTTCCCACACACAATTTGCCTGAACACCGACAGGTTTTATCTGTTGAAATTGCGCATTAATTGTCCGCTCTCAACATAAAATTCTATCGTCTGTCAGCCAAAGAGTACCCAAAAGAAAATCATATCCTAAGTCTGTATTCCTGCAACAGCCCTGCTTACTACTTTATATCATACAGCATTTATAACATAAACTTTATAACATACAACTTTATAAACATACAGCATTTAAACATACAACATTAAAAACATACAACTTTTTAAACATATCCATTATAAATTATATCCACTCTATAACCTACACACTAACCTATCGGCTCTTAACATTTCTACTTAAAAATATCTACTCTATAACCACACACTAACCTATCCGCTCTTAACATTTCTACTTAAGAATATCCACTCTATAACCACACACTAACCTATCCGCTCTAAACATTTCTACTTAAAAATATCCACTCTATACCTACAACTAACCTATCCACTCTTAACATTTTGGATCTAACTCTACTCTATAAAATAGATACCAAATCCATAAGCCGAAATAATTGCCTGGTTCCTGTTTCTGTCCATAACATTATGTTCCAATAATATCACGGCATTTTCCGGAATATTTGCTGCTTCCTCCTGTTCCCCGGCATTTAAGCACACAAGAATCCTTGACCTTAAGCCCCTTCGAATAAAAGAATACAGCCTGCTCCCCTTAGCCGCCTGAACAGCCTCATACCCAGAGGCAGCGGTAATATACTTCTTTCTTATGGAAAGAACCTCCTTTATAAATGCTTCAAAGTCCTCATCCTTGCTCTGCCATTCCATAGGCCTTCTGTATTCTGCCTCTGTTATCCCCGCAATTTTCTTCTCATCTCCATAGAACAGGCTTGGCACTCCGGGAAACAGCATCAGAAAGATATAGGCAAGCTTCCACCTTCTGATGTCCTGTCTGCAAAGAGATAAAAATCTTGGCACATCATGAGTATCCAGTAAATTCAACTGCCCCTGTGCGATATTAGTGGGATACCGAAGCAGCATTGCACCAATATCTCCGGCAAACTGAAAGGCATCCCTGCTGCCAAAGGCAAAAAACTCCCTGCAATGTTTCCTAAAGTCATAATTCATAGTGGAATCAAAGGCATCTCCCCTAAGCCAGCTTTCTGCATTTTCCCATACCTCACCGATTAGTACTGCCTCGGGATTCTCCTCCCTGGCAGCCTTTCGGAAAGCTCTCCAGAAATCTCTTGCCACCTCATTGGCTACATCCAACCGCCAGCCATCTACCTTATATTCCTTAAGCCAATGTCTGCACACTCCGGTAAAGTACTCCTGCACTTTAGGGTTAGAGGTATTAAGCTTGGGCATTTTCTTTTCATAGGCAAAGCAGGCATATCCCGGTACCTCTCCGTTCTCCGGCCTTATTACCGGAAAGGTAAGGTCATAAAACCAGTCTTTATATATCGATTTCTCCCCGTTCCTTACAACGTCATCAAAGGCAAAGAAATACCAGCTGCAATGATTAAAAACACCGTCAATAACAATGCGCATGCCCTTACTATGAACTGCCTCCACCAACTCTTTAAACTCTTCATCACTGCCAAGACATGGATCGATATGGTAATAGTCCAGCAGGTCATATTTATGATATTCTCCTGCCGTAAAGATGGGATTCAGATAGATGCAGTTAAATCCCAGCTTTTTAATATATTCAACATTTTCCTTTATTCCCTGTATGGTCCCGCCCAGGAAAGCCTTTGACAGGTTTCCATCTTCTAAGTGAAGCTGTTTCTCCTTTTTATTCAAGGTTTCTTTTCCAGAGGCAAAGCTGTCAGGAAAAATGTTATAGACCACAGCTTCCTTAAACCACGCAGGAACCTCCGGTATTTCATCTCTTAGGATAACGGGGTACTGATAATATTCACTGCGGCCTTCAATGAGCCTGCCTTCCAGAGTAATATCCGGTAAATCTCTGGTAAACCTGTCGGCATAATAATATACCCAGTCCTCACCTTCCTCCAGTTTGAAATAATAGCATACCCTGTTAAAAGGTGTATCAAATACCGCCTCATAATAAGCAAAAACCTCGTCTTTTACAACAGCCTTCATAGGCAGAGGGGTAAATTCCACCGGGCTTTTACTGCATGCCCTGTCCCCTATATATAAACTGCAGGTGATTGTGTCTTCCGCTGCTGTCCTTAAACGAATGGTCATATTAAACTCGCTGTTTGGAAAAGCATACTGAGACTGAGGAATATGTAAGATTGCACTTTTGTTCATATCAGTATCCATCTATCGCAGGCGCACCTGGGATATAGCCATAATAAATTGAAAGAATTACGATGGCTTCCTTTCTATGTTTAGTTTTCTTTCAATCTGGGTGCCACGGCAGCCCATGGAGAATTAAATATCTGTAACCAGATGAATTGCTTTACCTCCCGGAGCTCTGCACAGGAATATTAGCAGCAGGCTTAATTTACTTCAGCCTCTAACCTTATCCATAATTAATTTTCCTACCCCTTAACTCCTCCGGAGGTCAGGCCGGATACCATATATTTCTGAATAAAGAAGAAAATGATAAGAATCGGAATGGATACCAATATGGCAGCTGCTGAAAACATGGACCAGCTCCTGCCGTAATCCCCGGTCTGTAACTGATATAAGCCGCCTGCCAGAGAGTAGCTTCCTTCACTTAACATAAAGGTGGTTGCAAACAGATACTCATTCCATACAAAAATCAGGATCATAACAGAGGTTACAATAATCGCAGGTCTTGCCAGCGGAAGTATAACAGCTGCCAGCAGCTTTAAATTACCAGCTCCGTCTATTTTTGAGGCTTCTTCAATTTCTAGGGGTATCGTATCAAAATACCCCTTCATGTTCCATATTCCAAAGATACACATGGAACCCGCATAGATAAGAATCAAACCTAAATGCCTGTTTAAAAGTCCCATTTCCTTAAATAACCGAAATAAGGCAAACATAGATAGAATCTGAGGAAAAGCATTTAGAAGCAATAATAGCTTTAACACGCCTCCCCTCCCCGGAAATCGGAATCTGGAAAAAGCATAGGCTGCTTCAACAGAAACACCCATGGCAATGACCATTGTACCCACACTTAAGATCACTGAGTTCTTAAGCCAGATAAGAAAAGGCTCCTCTGTTATTATGGCTTTAAAATTATCCAGGGTAGGATTACCCGGAAGAAAAGTAATTTCTGAGGATAAGGCTCCGCCTCCTGAACTTAAGGAGAGAGAGAGGGCATAGAGTATTGGAATCAGTCCCAAAAAACACAAACATATAAAAACCAGGTTAAGCACAGTATAACCTACTGCTTTTCGTACTTTATGCTTTGTCATACGCTCCCTCCTTTCTTCCTTAATGCCTTCTCATCGGTCTCCTTCACTCCCCTGTTGGTAAAAAGGGAAAGCGCAATAATAATTACAAATATAATAATGGATACTGCAGAAGACAGTCCGTAATTGTTCGAAACAAATGCATTCTGATGTGCATATGTAATAATTGTCTGTATCGTCGCTCCTGTATAGGCACCTTTTTGCATGGTAAGCAGATAGAAGATATCGAACTGCTTAAAGGTAGTAAAGGTCGTCATTATGACGGCCGGAGCCATAATTGGCTTAATAAAGGGAATCGTAATATGCAGATTCTGCTTCCAGAACCCTGCACCATCCAGTTTTGCACTCTCGTAATAGCACTTATCTATGCTTTGCAGGGCTCCGTCAATCATCATAATCATAAAGGGAAGAGCCATCCAAAGATTTAAGATCATACAGGATAGAAAAGCAGGTATATTCTCAGAGAGAAAATTCACCTTTGACAGTCCAAGAACTGACAGGAATTTGTTGAATAACCCGAATTCCGTATTGAACATACCAACCCGCCACAGAAGAATGGATACGTAAGCAGGCATCGCCCATGGAAACATAAGTAAAGTCTTATAGAGCCGCCTTAACTTAAGTCCCGGTGCATTTAGCCCCAAGGCAATAAAGTAAGACAGTACCAGCTGTATTACCATATTAACTGCCGTCCAGAGAAGAGTAGTTAACAGTGCTTTTAGAAAGCCGGAATCCACCTTAAACAATGCCCTCTTAAAATTCTCCAGTCCAATAACCCGGTAATCCAGCCAGTGAAACAGATTCATATTGGTCAGTGATATAAACCCGGTATAAAGGATGGGGAATACGATTATGATCCCAATGAGAATCATTGCCGGAGATGAATACAGCCATGGCTGATACTTCTTTTTTCCTTTCATTCTATAACTTCCTTCCTGCACAGTGATGTCTAAACCTTCTATTGCTGTTTATTGCATATCAGCAATGGCAGTCAAGGCTTCCTGCTGATATTTATCTGCTGCTTTATCCAGATCTTCGCCGGATTTATTAACCGCTGCCAGAAGAGATTCCGTAGGTGCCCACATTACTGTCAGCTGTGGTATATTAGGCATGGGCTGGGCTGTTTCAGCAGTTTTTTTCATGGTTACCACCATTTCATTGGCAGCAACTTCTGTATCCTCATAGGCCTTTACGTTGGCCGGTGCACAGTTAGATTGCTTCGCAAGCTCCGCTCCCAGCTCTTTGCCGGCAAGTGTTTTCAATACTTCGCCAATGGCATCCTTTTTGGCTTCAGCTGCATATTTCATAACACATACACCCTGCACTCCTGCAAAAGGAGCAAGATTCCTGCCATTAGGCAACGTAAAGTCTGCCAGAGACTTATAGCCAAGATTAATACCGGCTTCTTTGATACCGGATATCAGCCAGGGACCACCGATAATTGCTGCTGCCTTTCCTTCATTGAACAAGGTAGTTACTGTATTGTAATCCCCATCAGCCTGAAGCTCTGCGAATTTCTTATTGTAATCAATAGCCTCCTTGGTTGCCGCGTTATTAAGACCAGGTTCCCCTTCTGCGTTAAGGATAAATCCTCCGAAGCCGTTTATAAAAGGAGAGACATTATATGCTGTGGAATGCTGATTTACTACTGCATAAGTGCCTGCTGCCGTATCGGTATTCTCTTTCATGTACTGGTATAACTCTTCTGTAGTATTTGGCACCTCACCCTTCCATAAGTCTTTGTTATAGAGGAACAATAAGGTTTCAAAATATACCGGCAGCTGATACTTCTTCTCTTTGTAGGTACCTGCCTGTACTGTCATAGGTAACAGCTCTGCGAGGCTTTCATCCCCAACGACATCTGTAATGGGAGCAAGTATCCCCATTTCTGCAAACATTCCCACGGAATCATGTGCATAGAGGTACATATCCGGGCCGTTTGCTGCATCCGTTCCATACAATTTGATCTGATCTGTCAGTCCGGCTTTTTTCTCAAAGGCAACTGTAATCTTTTTATCTTTTAAGCTTTCATTCAGGCTCGTCTGGATAATCCCCATAATAGCTTCATCACCGTCATGCCAGATCTTAAGCTCCACAGGTTTTGTCTCTGTCTCTTCCTGGGCGGCCTTATTTTCACCTGCTTCACTTCCCGTTACTTCCGGTTCCTTTACAGAACTTACCGTGTTGTTCTTACTACACCCCGCCAGGCTTATAACAAGCAATACGCAAAGCATGGCCTTAACAATTTTCTTCATAATTACCTCTCCTTCTGCCGTTACAGCGGCGCTGAAATTTTCTTACACAGCCTGACATGATACCTCATTCCCGATATACTCCCATTACATGCTGCATCTCCTTATAGGTGTGCACTGCCAGAAATCATAGCTCATAATTTTAGGAAATCGCTTTCCTGCACCCTTTCTAAAAACAAGCTCAACTCACGTTTGTTTGTGTTATTTTTACCATATAAAAGTATCTCAGTCAATTATGTTTTAGTAAATTTAGTTGACTTTGTTAGGAAACCGCTATACTATAATAGAAAAACTGTATGTATTTAAGGAGGGATACTATGCCTATAACCATTGGTGATGTTGCAAGAGAAGCCGGTGTATCTATTTCTACGGTTTCCAAGGTATTGAATAACTGGACCACCATATCTCCGGCTACTGCTGAACGGGTACAGGAGGCTATCCGTAAATTAGATTATACCCCTAATTCCAGAGCTGTCAGCTTTGCACGTCAGGCCACCAGGAATATTGTGTATCTGACCTCATTAAATAAAGATGAGGCCTACCATAACCCACATATGTTCGACATCATGTGCGGAGTTAACAGAGTACTTTCCGGGAACAATTACTCCCTGACTCTGGTGGATACCTCAGCAGATACAGAAAAAGGAGAATCCGTAGCGAATGTTATGTCCAAGAAATGTGCTGACGGCATGATCATTCATGGCTCTGCTATAAATAAAGAAATAGCTGACCTGATAACCAGGCAGCAATTTCCCCATATCTTAATCGGCCATCCGGGGTTTGACTCCCAGCTATGCTGGGTTGATACCAACCACGCTCTGGCAGGACAGACCGCCGCTGAATATCTGATATCCTGCGGCTATGGTGATGTCGCATTTATCGGCGGCAAGAAAACTGATTATATTTCCACCCAGCGCCTGAAGGGTTTTCTTGGCGCTATGCATCAATACGGCTATCTGGTTGGCGCAGATAAAATCTGTTATACAGATTCAGGCAGAGAGGAAAGTTACCAGTCTGCTCTTACTCTGTTAAAAGCAGCGAAACCACCAAGGGCTATTGTATGCGAGAATAACACCCTTGCCCTTGGTACTGCCAAAGCCATAGATCAGCTTAAATTAAGAGTACCTGAGGACATTGCCTTTGTTATATTTGACGTATACCCTTATTCCAAAATTCTTGACCCCAAGCCGGTTGTAATTGACATCAATGTATATGATATGGGCATCCAGGCAGGTGATATGCTGCTGCGCAAACTAAAGAACCCCTCTCTGCAGATTCAGACCTATACCACCCTTCCAACAATAAATGCCTAGCAGCTATATTTTCCATTGTAAAATTACAATTATTCAATAAATAAATGCCCCGGTATTTAATTATTAAGTGCCCGGTATTCATTAATTAAGTCCCCGGTATTTAATTATTAAGTGCCCCGGTTCTGGGTGCCTTGGTTAGAAATAAAAAGTAACCTTACGCAATACCTTCCGGCAAATAATATCACAAAACTTATTTTAAACCGCAAAAATGCCAGACAGAAATATAACCACTCTGTCCGGCATTTATTATATCACCAATCCTATTAAAAATAGTTTGGATACAGTTATTTATTATTCACTTTTCCAAGTACCACTGACAATTTCATTTCCTTGGGTTCATCCTTTATTTTACGCTGTATGGTTACTTCAACGGTATCCTTTGGCTTCAGGGAAGTTATGGTATTGTTAAAGACAGCTACACTGCTGATTGCCACGTCATTAATAGCGGTTATCATATCTCCGCTCTGCAGACCGCCTTCCAGTGCCGGTGAATTACCCTCTACCTCTGTTACGCAGATTCCATATTCAAGATTTTCTTTCTTTAGCTCTTTTTCACTCATATCACCGCACTTAATGCCAAAATAACTGCGTTCCGTCTGATTTACCATGCTCTGTATGCTCTTCTTGATTTTTGAGATTCCGATTACCGTATTTACATTCTGATTCTGCTCATCCTTTAACTTACTGGTTATGATACCAATAACCTCACCGGACATATTTACAATTACACCATCACTTTTCTCGTTGTAATTAATATCGGTATTGAACAGATCAATCTTATTATCAGTTATGTAAATACTGGAGTCCTTACTGGATATAATACCAAGTTCCATGGAACCCACATAGCCGTTTGGACTGCCAAGAGCTATCACTGGCGTACCCACCGTCAGAGAGTATGATTCTCCAAGCTTAGCCACTTCCAGGTTCTCTTTCATTGTATCCGGTATATCTTCAAGACTTACAGCAATTACAGCCAGATTAAGATCTTCATCATAATCCTGCAGACGAGCCTTTACCGACAAGTCATTGTTAAGCTGCAGTCTAAGTTTATCCTGTAATTTATCGTAAGTGGCCAAAATAAGGATATCCACCTCATTATTGGCTATAATTAATCCTGTAGTTGCCCTTGATACATCATAATTCTCATTCTCATTTAACTCATCCACCTTGCTGCTGACATTGATGATGTTTACAATAGATTTATTAACTCCTGATGCTATTTCTCTTATTTCACCATATATGCTGGCTAAATCCTTAATATCTGCCGGCACATGGGTGGTAACATATACTGTTTCCTTCTTATCATCCTCCTTATCCGAAGGGGTAGGTGTGGGTGTTACAGAAGGTGTAGGAGTACCGGAAGCTGTTGCTTTTCCTTCATCATCCGGTGTAAGTGTCGGGAATTCCACTGTCTTTTTATCTGTACCGTCTCCAAGCAGCTTAACAATAAAAGGATTCGCTAAATAAAATACTACTGCAGCTACTAAGGCAAATACACAAGCTAAAATAATCGTCCACAGAAGCGACAGCAGCATACGAACCTTTCTGCTCCTTCTTTTGGACGATATCTGTTCTTGTATAAATAAATACTCGCTGGATTCCTTATTGTATTTATCCTCTGACATTTTTGATTCTCTCCGGCTTTTAGTCTAATATTTTGTACATGATGGGACAATCCGTATGTTTATTTTATCACGGACATATGAACATTGTATGAATGAATTGTAAACAAACGGCAGATAGCAGGTAATTTTCAATTTAATAGTTTTATTTTTACCGTAAATAAGGTAAAATAGGGGACGTGGGAGCTGACAAATACTGCAACTTTTAAGAGTTAAATTGAAACTGTCCAAAACCAATGTTTCGATCAGCACATTGGTATATGGAAAATCACAAGGATTTTTCTTCACAGTTTCCTCAGATGATCCGGCATCTGAGAACAAAAGAGGCAAACTTGAGGTAAAGAGTGTAAGAACAGCCTTCCACTCTAAAAAGAACCTCTGAATGAGCGCAGCTGTGTTCATTTTAAACTTCCTACCTCGGATTTTGTGCCGTAATGAGCGGCAGAACGGAGTAATGTATGAATGAAAAAGCATTAAAAACACTGGAATATTATAAAATCATAGAGAAATTATCAACCTATGCAGGTTCAGGTCTGGGTAAGACCATGTGCAATAACCTCCTGCCTGTAAACGATATAGACGAAATCAGAAAATCCCAAAAAGAAACCTCCGACGCTCTCTCAAGAATCTTAAGAAAGGGCAGTCTTGGTTTCTACGGAGTTCATGACATCAGAGGCTCTCTTAAGAGATTGGAGGTCGGCTCAGCCTTAAGCGCCGCAGAGCTTCTCTCCATCTGTTCCGTTCTTGATGCCACCTTAAGAATTCGTTCTTATGGCGTAAAGGATACAGGAGACTCAGAAACAGGTGAGAAGGAAATCGATTCCCTGGAGGAGATGTTTCGTTCCCTGGAACCCATAACCCTGTTAAACAACGAAATTAAGCGCTGCATCTTAAGCGAAGAGGAAATAGCCGATGATGCCAGTCCTGCCTTAAAAAGCATCCGCAAATCCTTAAAAATTACCAATGACAAAATACGGGACCAGCTAAATTCCATCGTGAATTCCTCCGGCTCCAAAAATATCCTTCAGGAGAATATCGTTACCATGCGTAACGGAAGATATTGTATTCCCATTAAACAGGAATACAGAGGCCAGTTCCCCGGTATGATTCACGACCAGTCCTCCTCTGGTTCAACCCTCTTTGTAGAACCTATGGCTGTCGTGAAGCTGAACAACGACCTAAGGGAACTGGAAATCAAAGAGCTACAGGAAATCGAGCGGATCCTGGCGGATTTAAGCGAGCAGGCAGGCCAGCATGCGGATAAGCTGTATAACAATATTAAAATACTGCCTTTGCTGGACTTTATCTTTGCAAAAGCCACCCTGTCCAAGCAGATGAAGGGTACAGAACCTGTGTTTAATGACAAAGGTATCGTTAATATCAAGAAAGGCCGTCATCCACTGATTGACGGCAAGAAAGTAGTACCTATCGATATCAACCTTGGAAAAGATTTTAACCTTTTAGTAATTACCGGACCTAACACTGGTGGTAAGACCGTATCCTTAAAGACTGTGGGGCTTTTTACCCTCTTAGGTCAGGCAGGACTTCATATCCCCGCCTTTGACGGCTCTGAGCTGGCTGTATTTGAAGAAGTATATGCAGATATCGGAGATGAACAGAGCATCGAGCAGAGTCTTAGTACCTTCTCCTCCCACATGACCAATAATGTAACTATCCTAGAGAAAGCCAATTACAAGTCCCTGGTGCTCTTTGACGAATTAGGTGCCGGAACGGATCCCACGGAAGGTGCCGCACTTGCTATGGCTATACTTAACTATCTTCATAAAAAGGGTGTACGCACAATGGCTACCACCCATTACAGCGAGCTTAAAGTCTATGCTTTGACCACAGAAGGTGTAAGCAATGCCAGCTGTGAATTCGATGTAGAAACCCTGCGTCCTACTTACAGGCTCCTTATCGGTATTCCCGGCAAGAGTAACGCTTTTGCCATCTCCTCCAAGCTTGGTCTTCCAAATCATATCATAGAGGATGCCAAAGGCCTCATCGGAATGCAGGAGAAGAGCTTTGAAGATGTAATCTCTGACCTTGAGAAGAACCGTATGGAAATCGAACGGGAAAAAGAAGAAATCAATTCTTTAAAACAACAGGCAAAGGAATTGCAGACGAAATTAGAGCAGCAAAATGACAAACTGGCAGCAGCAAAAGAGCGTATCCTTGCAGAAGCCAATGAAGAAGCAAGAAAGCTCCTTCAGGAAGCAAAAGACGTAGCCGACCGTACCATTAAGAACTTTAACAAATGGGGTCTGGAAGGCGGTCTGGGAAAAGATATGGAAAACGAGCGCGGCAGGGTCAGAGATCTTCTGTCTAATACGGAAAGCAAACTAGCCATAAAAGGCAAACGCAAATCACAAAAAACTGCAAAACCCAGTGAATTCAAGATCGGAGAAGCAGTTTACGTAATCAGTCTTGGTTTAAAGGGCACTGTAAGTACTCTTCCCAATGCAAAGGGTGATTTATATGTACAGATGGGAATCCTAAGATCCCAGGTTAACATAAGCGACCTGGAGTTAATCGATGAACCGGATGTCACAGGGCCTAACATCACAAAATCCGGCAGTGGTAAGATAAAGATGGCAAAGACCCTCCACATTAGTACAGAGATTAACTTAATCGGTAAGACCGTAGATGAAGCCCTGTCCATGCTGGACAAATACCTGGACGATGCCTATCTGTCCCACCTTCCTCAGGTAACCGTTATACACGGCCGGGGAACCGGTGCCCTGCGAAACGCCGTACATTCCTTCTTAAAGAAGACCAAGTATGTTAAGACCTACAGAGAAGGTGCTTTCGGAGAAGGTGGTCAAGGCGTTACCATCGTAGAATTCAAGCAGTAAAGAAAGGAGTCATTTATGGCTGCCAAGCAGAAAATTCTCATTGTAGATGATGATGTAAATATTGCAGAGCTAATCTCTCTCTATCTGACGAAAGAATGCTTCGATACCTTAATGGTACACGACGGAGAAGAAGCCATTACCAAGTTCACGGAATATCAGCCCAATCTGATACTGCTGGATCTAATGCTTCCGGGTATTGACGGTTATGAAGTATGCCGTGAGATCAGAAAGAACTCTTCCGTCCCTATTATCATGCTATCTGCCAAAGGTGAAATATTTGATAAAGTATTAGGTTTGGAGCTGGGAGCCGATGATTATGTTATAAAACCTTTTGACTCAAAAGAACTGGTAGCAAGGGTAAAGGCAGTTCTAAGACGTTTTCACCCCGCTCCCAATCAGCCTTCTGCTCCCGCTGCACCGGAACAGAACGGTGATTATGTTTCTTACCCGGACCTTATTATAAATCAGAGTAACTATTCCGTATTATACTTTGGAAGTACCATCGAAATGCCTCCCAAGGAGCTGGAACTCTTTTATTTCCTGGCTTCCCATCCCAATCAGGTATTTACAAGGGAACAGCTCTTAGACCATATATGGGGCTATGAATATATTGGCGATACCAGAACAGTAGATGTGCATATCAAAAGGCTTCGTGAGAAGATTAAAGACCACACCTCCTGGAGTTTATCCACTGTGTGGGGAATAGGTTATAAATTTGATGTAAAAAAATAAGATTGACACCCTGGGGTGTGTTTATAAACTGTTTGTGCCAGTAAAGATGTTCCCCTCTGCAAAATACAGGATGCAGCTTAATGAGCCTCTTTAGGAATCCATGCACAGAGCTGCATTTCGGTGCTGCCTGCTTCGGGTCTGCAGGAAACATGCGGCCATAGTAGCAACGTTATTGTTCCCAAAGCCACTACAGCCAAGGATATGGCAAAGTGGGGTATTCAAAACGGTACAATAAGTTTTTAGACATGCCCTGGCAGTCTTACATACTCTAGCTTGTTATTGTTATCAGTAACAGCACTCTGTAGTTTGTAGTTACCTGCAAAATATCTTTTGCAAAAGAATGGAGCAATACATGAAACGCACCCTTTTTATGAAACTTATCCTGCTTTATTTTGCCTCGGCAGTATTTATGTTCCTGCTGTTAAATACCTATGGTTTAAACCATTATGCAGAAAAGCTGGCGGAAGAAAAGAAGATGCAGCTCTATACCCAGGCGCTGTCCATCTCCAACGATTATATGACGGATTTCTATAATCAGAAGCTTTCCCTGTCGGATTTATCCTCAAAGGTCAAGGCAATGTCCACCATGCTGGATGCAAGGATATGGATTGTCAACAAAAATGGGACTGTACTTTATGACACCACTCCCTCTGACACCGGAACCGAGTCTATAAACATCTTTGAGCTGGACTCTGATTTCTTATATCAGCCCTTTCCTGCCACCGGCAGTTTAAAAAGTGTCTTGAAAACACCTATGGTAAGTGTTGTATATAAGGTATTATATAAATATCAGGTACGAGGTTATGTAGTAATTCATTATTCTTATGAAAAGATACATAAATCAAGTCTGGGCTTTACCGATACTTTAAATATCTGCCTGCTGATATTCTGTGCTTTTCAGGGCGTAGTATTTGCTTATATCTATTATGCAACGGTTCGCCCCCTGAACAAAATAAACAAAGCTGCCCTGGAATACACCAAAGGCAACTATTCCTATCCAAAGCCCATTCACACCACGGATGAGTTCGGAACACTATCCAATTCTCTGGCTTATATGGCAGGTGAAATTAGAAATCTGGATAATTACCAGAAGAAATTCGTGGCAAATATCTCACACGATTTCCGCTCCCCCTTAACCTCTATCAAAGGGTATGCTGAAGCTCTTTTAGACGGTACCATTCCTTATGAGATGAAAGATAAATACCTTGGTATCATTTCTTTTGAAACGGAGCGTCTAACCAAGCTGACAAGCGGTCTGCTGACTTTGAACGGCTTTGAGAACAGAGGTACCCTGCTAGAGCTTACCTCCTTTGATATCAATCATATCATTAAGAAAACTGCCGAGAGCTTTGAAGGTTCCTGTAAGGATAAGAAAATCACCTTGAACCTGATCTTCTCCAATAAAGTAACACTGGTAGATGCGGATATGGGGAAGATTCAGCAGGTATTATATAATCTGCTGGATAATGCCATAAAGTTCAGCCACCATAGTTCCACCATCAAGATTTCCACTCAGGAAAAAGGTGATAAGGTATTCATTTCTGTGAAAGATTACGGTATCGGTATACCAAAAGAGAGTATTAATAAGGTTTGGGAACGATTCTATAAGACCGATTCCTCCAGAGGTAAGGATAAGAAAGGTACAGGTCTTGGTCTGTCCATAACAAAGGAGATTATCAGTGCTCATAATGAGAATATAAATGTTATCAGTACCCAGGGTGTGGGAACAGAATTTGTGTTTACCCTGCCACGTACCGATGGGTTTATCTAATGGTTTATCTTACCGAAATTATTACAGAAGCCTTTTTCCCTGTAATAAAAAGGACTGTTGCAAATTGAAGGTAAAGTGTCAAGAAGCCTCCTGGCTTTCCTGTAATTCACTTCCTGAAAAATATATTACCGTTTTGTGTGCTAGAAGCCAGCAATTTTTTACGATTATATAGTACACAAAATTGATAATATGTTTTCATCGGGTATTTGTAGGAAAGTCAAGAGGCTTCTTACCGAAACATTGCTTAAAATCATCAGTATCAAAACAAGAAAAATTCTATAATAACCTTGTCAGCTTAGGCCTTTTGCGCAGCCGTTATTTTACCATTCTCTAATACATAAACTTCATTTGCCCTTTCAATCGTTGAAAGGCGATGCGCTATTACAAGTGCGGTTTTATTCTTAATTACATCCTCCAATCCCTTCTGAACCAATTGTTCTGAATTAGAATCCAATGCAGAGGTAGCTTCATCCAGCAACAGGATAGGTGCATCTTTTAATATAGCCCTTGCTATAGAAATACACTGTCTTTGGCCTCCTGAAAGTTTTTTCCCGTCCTCGCCAACATTTGTATTATAAGCTTCCGGCAGCCTCATTATAAAATGATGGGCATTTGCCTTTTTTGCTGCTTCCATAATTTCTTCCCTGCTGGCATTTATATTACCGTATCTTATATTCTCTTCGATTGTACCGTTAAACAAATGTGCATCTTGAGGCACATAGGCAATCTGATTTCTCAAAGCTCTCAAGTCAAGATCACCAATGGATTTGTTGTTTATATAGATATTACCCGAACTTACCGGATAAAAACCCATTAATATCTTAATAATCGTACTCTTTCCAGAACCACTGGCTCCGGTCAATGCAACCATACTCCCTTTATTAATATTCATAGAGAGATTTTTAATAAAAGTATTCTGACTATTATACCGAAAACTTACATTCTCTAATTGAATTTCACCACGCTCTCTCTTGATTTCCACCTCTGCATTCTCATTCATTCTATTGGGCTCTGGAATTTCGTCCAGTATATCTGATATACGGCATGCACTGGCAAAGGTGCCTTGTAACTGAGTTCTAAATTTCCCTATATTTAAGAACATGTAATTTACGCCTTTTTGCAATCCTACAATCACAACTACCGTATCTAAGTCAATTTGTCCGATCACTACCATCAGCACTCCTATTACATAAACTCCCGTCATACTTAATATACCAAACATATAATTCAAACCATTTAATTGCGAAGCCTTACAGACACGTTTATAATTCAGTGAAGCATTTTCCTGACTTTCCCTGATATATCTTCCCGTAATTATACTTCCTATGTTAAATATCATCGTAGTCCGATAACCTGTAGTTATATCAATCAGATATTGATTCAATACCCCATATGATTCCTGAATCTTATTTCCCAGTATCCGCAACGATCCGGAAAATGCTATATTTGCCCTTGCAGACAGGAAACCTATTATCATAGTTATTAGTGCTAACCTTAAGTCCAGTTGAAGCATAATAAGAGCTGAACATATTCCACCAATTAATGATACACCTGCCATTTGCATATCATCATTTAAGGAACTCTCTATTGAATTTACATCATTCATCATTCTGGATGTCAGATCTCCGCTATGCTTACTGTCATGATAAGACAGAGGCAACTCAATTACCTGTTTGAACACATTTAATTTTAACTCAGCCATTGCTTTTTTTATGACATTAACTTTAAGATAAATGCAAAATGGAAATAATATTATACCTATCAGAAATGCAATTAATGCCAGGACAAAGCCACTGATTAGAAATTGCAGATCTCCTGTTTCTACTGTCTTAATCATATTTTTATTAACAAAGGCACTTAACACATTACTGGTTACATTAATCGTACAGCTAAGAAGCAGTGTAAAGAGATAAATCCATTTCATCTCCTTTAATAAAGAAACCATTTTATATAATTCACTTAAAAAATGCTTAATTTTCATTCATCGTTACCTGCCCTGTTCTGATTGGATATACCACCTGTATATTTTGCTGGTTATACAATTTTTTATAAATACCATCTTTTAGAATAAGCTCGTCGTAGGTACCCCATTCTTTGATAGTTCCCTTGTCCATCACTAATATCCTGTCAGCCTTTTTTATAGTAGATAGTCTATGGGCAATTGTAATTATTGTCTTATCCCTGGAGACTTCCTCCAATACCTGCTGTATAAGAAGCTCCGATTCATAATCTAAGGCTGACGTAGGTTCATCCAATAATAAGATAGGCGCTCCCTTTAAGATTGCTCTGGCTATTCCCAGCCTTTGTCTTTGTCCGCCTGATAACTTGACTCCTCTTTCTCCAACCTGTGTATCATATCCGTTGCATAACTCCATTATAAAACTATGGGCATCCGCTGCTTTTGCCGCTCTTATAACCTCCTCACGGGTAGAAAAAGGCTTGCCAAATTTAATATTCTCCTCAATAGAATCCGGATACAGATAAGTATCCTGAGATACCAATGCAATTTCCTCCCGTAAACTGCTTAGCTTCCAATGCTTTATATTTTTCCCGTAAATTTCTATTTCTCCATGATTCAATTTATAGAAACCGCAGATTAAATTCATAATTGTACTTTTACCACAACCGCTTGCTCCTACAATTGCTGTATTACTCCCTCTTTTCACTTTAAAACTCAGGTCTTTTATCGCTTCATTGCCAGATGCATAATGAAAGGAAACCTTATGAAAATCAATGGCTGTATCACTGTCCTTTTGTTTATATTCTTCACCGGAGGTTTCTTCTGTTTGCAGTGTATACAACTGCAACAGCCTTTTTCCGGCTCCCAGTGAACTTCTGATATTCATTATCAGATTAGGTAATTGTGAAGTGGGATTAACAATAAATCTCTGTAATAACATAAATGCTATGAGACTGCCTGCTGATATTCTTCCATTAAACGCCAGATACCCTCCGTAAGTCGCACAAACCACATAAGGAAATTCATATACCATAAACATTATTGGCATCATAAGACAGCCTCTCATATTTATTTTTCTTTGGTATATCTCCAGGGATTTATCTATTTTTTCTGTACATCGCTTATAAAATACTTCCTGCAGATTATAAGCCTTTAAGATGGAAATTCCTGTGATTGCGTCTTGGATAATACTGTTTGTTTCACCCATATATCCATAATAATCCTCATAATATTTACTCATTGGCCGGCTCAATATATTGGATAGAAATAGTGCTAGAGGAATTGATATAAAGCTTAGAATAACCAACTTCCATTGTATGGTTAATAAGTATGCAGTAGTAGCAATAACGATTAAAGGGGTATAAATATAATTTGATAAGTTCCCAAAGAGAGCTTCTAACTTTGAGATATCATTATTTAATCTGGATGCAATATCACCGGAATGCATTTCATCCTTAGCAGAGACCTCAACTGCATCATAATGTATTACAATTTTATTTCTTATATCCCTGATTGCATAACTGCCAGCCCGGCCAGAAGAATAAGGCATCAAAAAACTTGCTATAACACCCATAAGCAATGTACCTAAAAGTAATATTACAATCCTTGTTACAGCTTCTCTGCTGCTGTCGTTTATAATATTAATCAATCTTGTTATTAAGGAAACAGAAACTATATCACAAAAACCAATAACAGCTGCACAGATCAGACTTAATACTACCCATTTTTTATATGGTTTGATGAATCTTATTAAGTCTTTAAAAATCACCCAGTCACTTAAATCCATAACATTTTTACCCATACTACCCCATCCCCTTTTCTAAAATATAATATGTACTTTTAACAAATAATTCATAAAACAATTCGCTATAAACGTATTAGATTTTTGTTTGCTATTATATTTCACAACACAAATTTTTGTTTACTAATTTAGTAAACATAATATGTTATTCTATAAGGCAAACTTATTTTATAATTGTTTATTTAATTTGTCAACATTTTTTATATTTATTACTATAAATTTTAAAAAAGACCCAAACAAGTCGTCAAACCTATTCAGCCCTTTCAGGTATTATATAGCATACCAAAAACAATAATTTTTGAGACAGACATTAAAACGGCTCTTTGTCAAACTAATGCTTGACAAAGAGCCAAATTTTTTCTATAAAAGCTTTATCTTATTTACTAAGTACTAACTGTACAGCAAGACGTGAAATTTCAAATGTAAAAACAATACAAAAAAGCAAGTTGCAAAGCATATAACAATACTTTGCAACTTGCCCAGTAAAACTAATTATATATAGGTATTTGCCTCAAGGATTTTTGAAAAATATTCCTAAGCTTCATCCCAGGAATGGCGGTGCAGCTTTCCTGCCATTCGCATTCCGGAGAAATCATTATGCCTTAACGCCTCATACAGTACAATAGCAACAGAATTGGCAAGATTTAAAGAACGAATCTCTCCCATCATAGGAATACGGATTGCATTTTCCTTGTTATCAAGTAGTATCTCCTCTGGAATTCCAGCACTCTCCTTGCCAAACATGATATAAGCATCCGGCTCATAATCAGCTTCTGTATATACCTTTAACGCTTTGGTGGTTGCCATATAAATTTTGGCTCCCGGATTCTTCTCTAGGAAATCGGCATAGTTTTCATAGATTGTAACATCAAGGTCCTTCCAGTAATCAAGACCTGCCCGCTTAATCTCTTTTTCCTCCAGAGAAAAACCAAGGGGCTTTATTAAATGGAGCCTGGCTCCTGCCGCAACACAGGTACGTCCTATGTTCCCGGTATTAGCAGGTATCTCCGGTTCCAGTAATACGATATTCATAACGTAAATCCTCTTTTCTTATCCACGGTGTTTCTTAACAAACCGCTCAATTCTTTCTACAGCAATCTTTAAATTCTCCATGGAAGAAGCGTAGGAAATACGAAGGAATCCTTCACCGCCACTGCCAAAAGCAGTTCCTGGAACAGCCGCCACCTTTTCTTCCATCAAGAGTTTCGTAGCAAACTCATCTGAAGTCATGCCCATGCTTTGAATGCTGGGGAAGATGTAAAAAGCACCAAAAGGCTCGAAACAGGTCAATCCCATATCGTTAAAGGCTTTTACCAGATAATTTCTCCTCTGGTCATAAGATTCCCTCATCATTGCAACATCAGCATCACCGTTTCTTAAAGCCTCTACAGCAGCATACTGGCTGGCTGTTGGTGCACACATAATGGCAAACTGGTGAATCTTTGTCATCTGCTCAATAATAACAGCAGGGCCTGTAGCATAACCCAATCTCCAGCCTGTCATGGCATAGGACTTGGAAAAGCCGTTAATAACAATGGTTCTCTCTCTCATACCTGGAAATGCAGCTATCGATACATGCTGACCACCATAAGTAAGTTCAGAATAGATCTCATCAGAGATAACAAACAAATCCTTTTCAAGTATTATAGGGACAATTTCTGCCAGATCCTCTTTTGTCATTACGGAACCTGTAGGGTTATTGGGGAAAGGAAGTACCAGTACTTTTGTCTTATCTGTGATGGACTTAAGAAGGCTTTCTTTTGTAAGCTTAAACTCATCCTTTTCCTTTAATTCAATAATAACAGGTTTGCCGCCTGCTAACACAACGCAAGGCACATAGGATACATAACTTGGCTGAGGCACCAGTACTTCATCACCGGGGTCCAGCATAGCTCTGAGTGCGATATCGATTGCTTCACTGCCACCAACGGTAACAATGGTTTCATGATCATAGTTATAGCTTAATCCGAAACGTCGGCTTAAATAACTGCATATTTCAATCTTTAATTCTTTTAAACCTGAATTGGAGGTATAAAAAGTCTTTCCCTTCTCCAGGGAATAGATGCCTTCTTCTCTGATATGCCAGGGGGTATCAAAATCCGGTTCTCCCACACCCAGAGAAATTGCATCCTTCATTTCACTTACTATGTCAAAAAATTTACGTATACCGGAAGGCTCAATGCTTACGACGGTCTTTGATAATGGGTCTCTCACGGTGTAATCAGCATCCTTTCATCTTTGGTTTCATGAACCAGGGGCAGTCCATGCTCTTTGTATTTCTTCAGAACAAAATGGGTCGCAGTGCTGAGTACCGCTTCCATAGGTGCTAATTTACTGGACACAAAGTTAGCCACTTCTCTCATACTCTTGCCTTCAATAATTACCGTAAGGTCAAATCCACCGGACATCAGATAAACTGATTCTACCTCATCAAATTTATAGATTCTTTCTGCAATCTTATCAAATCCCTGACCTCTCTGAGGAGTTACCTTTACTTCAATAAGGGCTGTAACCTTTTCACTCTCTGCATTGTCCCAATTGATCAAAGTTGGGTAACCGCAAATAATAGATGCTTCCTCTAACTCCTTGATGGCAACTGCCACTTCTTCTTCCGTAGCATTAAGCATAGCAGCCAGATCCTTTGGTGTAAGCTTACTATTCTTATCAATGGCCTGTAAAATCTTTTCCTTTAACATTTTTATACCCATGTATATCGCAGGAAAACCTGCAATACTGCCACATACAATCGAATGAGGATAAAGCCTCCTGCATTCTACTGTAGATCCTTAAAGTGAAAGAAGCTCATGTGGCATCCTTTCGATTTTATATTTTCTTTCACTCATTCCAGCATAATGCCGCGAAAGCGGCAATAAAAAGCAATTCTTAAAAGACTTCATTATCATGACCATGCATTTGATCTAACTTTTTGTTATGTATACATGGTGTTCATATACTTCCGTTATTTCACAGCATTAACCTGATAAAGTTCATCAGTTTTCGGGGGTTCCAGGAATCTCTCTTCATCCTGATTGCGTATGGTTCTTGCGTTACCGTCAGTAAATCTTCCGATTACAACTGCCGGAATACCGCTGTCATTTAACTTTTCTGCAAGTTCATTTCCTTTCCCGGTAACCAGTAAAAGAGAGCCTGCCGCATAAAGCTGATAAGGGTTTAAGTCAAAAAACTCACAGATTTCAATGGTTTCCTGTTTAATTGGAATTTTCCTTAAATCTGCTGTGAGCCCCAATCCTGTGCGAACTCCGATTTCCCATAAGGCTGCAAAAATACCGCCTCTTGACGGATTATGCATAAGTTTCACTCCCGCTTCCTCCCCTATATCCGCTTCTGCAGCTATGGACAATAATGCGGTAAAATCCTCTGCATTCTGTATAAAGTCTCGGTTATATCTGGTTAGAAGCTCCTCGGTATGCTCCTTGGCAAGGATAGCAGTCCCTAGAAGCCCTGCCCATTTTGTCATTACAATCTCATCTCCGGGCAGGACGCCCGCGGATGCGGTAACCCGGCTGCGGCGTATCTTACCTACACCGGTCACTGTTATAACCGGCCTGTTGACATAAGAAGTTATCTCTGTATGACCACCTATAATCTCAAGGTTATATGCCCTGGCTGTATTTTCCGCTTCCTTCATAATATTCTGAAGCTGGGATTCCTGTGAATCCTCCGGAAGCAGTATGGTAAGCATAACACCGATAATATCGCCGCCGGCTGCCCTGATATCTGCAACAGCACTATGTATAGCAGCAGAGGGAAGCAGGTCTTTTGAAACCGTTATGGGATTGGAGGTCAGAAGCATTCCTTCATCTTCTCCAATACCCACAGCTGTGCAGTCCACACCAACTCCAGGTCTCTGAAGTACTTCATCCCTTCTCTGCTTTATCTGTCTTAGGACGGAACGCTTTAAAATCGGTTCCGATACTTTCCCCATCTGCATGGTAACTCCCATCTGTGCTCAAGACACATTTATATATTAGGATATATATTTCATAGAATAGCAGATAGTTTGAAATTAAAAAAACATTTCAAACTTCTTATTTTAGCAGTACCACAAGCAGGCTTGTGATATGCCCTTGTATAGTTTGAAATTAAAAAGCATTTCAAACTTCTTATTTATGCAGTACCACAAGCAGGCTTGTGATATGCCCTTCTTCGTGTGTTAGATTGTGAAAAGGGGTTGTTGCATAACGAAAACTGTTATGCAGCAACCCACACAGACCATTCATATAGCCTGCATCTGCTTCTTAAATATCATCATCCTGGGGTTCAACAACGCCCTGGCTGCCATCATCGCCACTTTCTGTTTCACCGGTACCGTTTGTCTGTCCTTTATTGCCATTAGGCTTCCCTTTGTTACCCTCTGTCTGTCCCTTGTTTCCGTTTGTACCAGAGGCAGGTACATCAGTTGCACCTTCTGAAGAAGTATCGGTTCCATCTCCTGGTTCTTCCGCATTCTCTTCCGGCTCAGGTTTCTTCGTTCCAATTGTTACATATCTGGGCGAAGGGTTATATACGCTCTTATTAATTTTTGTACGGCTTACTTCAACACCGTTTTCATATACAACTTTATAGAGCTCTGCAGAGTAACCTGTATGAGCCGACTGTGTTGTATATTCATAACCCTCCAGCTGATTCGGATCTTTGGTTACTACATCAGCACCGGGTGCTTTTTCATTTAAAACAACTGTCTCAAATTTAATCTTTCTTCCCTCAGTGTCTCTGGTTTCATTTCCCCAAATGTTAAAGGTTATGGTTCTTCCCTGGGTAGAAGCTTCAATTACAATCGGTGTATCAGTGTCATTCTTGAATTTTAAATCTTTCCAGGTTCCTGCAATCGCAGCATCTCTTGAGAGAGATACATAGCTAATGGTCATGGAATGCGGGAATCTCTCCACCACTTCCAGCTCCGAGTAAAGTACTGCATTGTATAGAGTAGTTGTTACCTGGCAGGCACCTCCACCGATGGAATCAATTACTTTACCATTTGCATAAGCACCGGCTTCGTAATATCCGTTCGCCTTTGTAAAGGGTGTTAGCTTCTCGTAAGCAGAGAAAACATCCCCGGGATACAATACTGTATTATTAATAAGTCTTGCGCCATTTGCAAGGTTAGCAGCACGGTCATTAGAAGATGATGTATAGGTAGTGGAATAAGAACCAAGAATGGTGTTGCATTTTTCTACCATTTCCCTGGTATACTTTGGCTCATCCTTTTTTATTTCAGCTGATACGCTGACATCCTCGCCTGTCCAGTCCTTTAATACAGCTTCTTTAATGGAATTGGCTGTTGCGGTGGTGTTTACCTTCATACCCACCACTTCATCGGTATAGACAAATTTTCCATTCTTTCTGGCTACTGTAGCGTTTTTCGCTTTAACATTATGACTAGACAGCTGTTTCTTGGCAAAAGTCTTCAACTCATCATCTGACATGCTGAATTCCAGCTTATAGGTAAGATTATTTTCCTGGGTATCCTTTAATTCTTTATACTGCTTGATCAGGTTACCGTTTTTTCCAATCTCCAGGGCTTCTTCAATATATTGGTTGTCTTTGCTGGTGAACCCTAAATCTCCAAGGGATATTGTCTCTTTTTCACCATCTATATCAACGGTTACCGTTTTTTCCTTCAATGAATCTACGTAATCTTTTACTGCCTGTTCGGCTTGTTCCTTGGTCATTCCACCAATATCCACCGAATCAATATATACCCCTTTGGTTATTACTTCCTCTTCGGCTGCGGCAAAAGCCTTGGTCCAGTTACAGGTAGATAATAGAAATAATGCAAAAACAAACACTATCCGTATTACACTTTTACTGTTCTTCATTGCTTTCCCTCCTCTGCTGACTGATTTTTAGTGGCAGCATAAAGCGCTGCCTTTTATCAGAAATAAAAAGCGATTTCTGATAAGTATATAATAGGAATTTAATACATTCCTATTATCGATTTACGGCAGCATAAAGCGCTGCCTTTTATCAGAAATCAAAAAGCGATTTCTGATAAGTATATTATAAACAATAATTCATATGTATATCAATATTTTATTAAAATATAATATTGATAAGCATAGGTGCTACCATGGCCAGCACCAGGACAACTACTATCACTAAAGATATAGCTCTTTTTACTTTGTGATTATTAAAATTCAATTGAGACACCTCTTTCTTATTTCCTTAACAGCAAATATATTCTGTCTATATTTAAATCTATTAATACCTTTTCAAAAAACTGCATATCATATATATTCATTCGGACACTCACCAGCTCTGGCAACACCTATCACAAGCAAATAATCCTTAATCATATCTTTTCTTATATCCATATAGGATAGATATTTCTTCACAAGTGTTCTTTTTATATTTAGTAAACCTTCTTTGTCAGTAACACTTTCAGAAACAGGTGTATATTCTACTAAATATACTGTACGGGCTATGTCATACAAATAACTCCCCCTGCACAGATTCATAAAATCTATTACATAGGTCTCAGTCCCTGATACAAGTATGTTTCCTGGATGATAATCACCATGACACAAGGTATTACCCTCAGGTAATCTTTGAAGTATTTGAAGGGCTTCTTCCTTTTCTCTTATCTTACAGCTCTTAGCATTTTGAATATGATAGGCTAGAAACTCTTTATAATCAGGTAAATCCTTCAATTCATATTTTAGCATTCTTTTATGCAGCGAGGACATATAAAGAGCACATTTATCCAAATCACCGGTCTTAAAAAACCAATCCTCCAGTGACTCTCCCAGCACTTTATCATATACTATACCGGAGCGGCCTTTATATATAAGCCTTTCATATGAAATGGGCTTAGGAAAATTCAAATCCTTTACTGCCAATGCATTTGAGTATTCATTTTCTACAGCATGTTCAGGGTATCCCTCGTAAAAAAGCTTTAGGACTTTATTATCTCCCCATTCAAAGACCTCTGCCGTATTGCCGGAACCGATTAATTGTTTCTCCATTCTTTGCTCCATGGATTACTATTCCTTACTTTATAAAATCCAAATTACCACTTACTATCCCTTAAGTACTTAATACACTATATTATTGTATAAACTACTCTGATTATTCTTAGATTTATAGTTATGTCGCAGGTTTATAATTTAACCTTCCCTTGTTAAGAATAATACTGTCAATCAGCTTGGAAGCCTCGCTTCTTGTCAGATTGTCTATGGAATTCATATACTCTATCTTATGATATTTTAATAAATCATTCAAGTAATTTTTTTGACTTGCAGTGATGGGCTGGGTCTTTTTTACCTTATAGGATAAGACCTGCTGCTTAAATACATCACTGTGGCTGTCAAAAAACTCATTGCACATATACGCATAAACCATAGCCGTTGCTTTCGCATCGTGGAATGCCCGGTGGGCACTCGGATTTACCACGTTATAACGATTACATAAGCTTCCAAGGCTTTTACTCTCTTTTTCAGGGATAGTTCCCCTGCTGATCTTAAGTGTATCAATACCTTCTCTTTCAAAGCTGTGTCCAAGGCGCCCGGCACTGACCTTTATGAAGCTGTAGTCAAACATTATATTATGCCCCATTAAGATATCTTCTCCGGTAAATTTAAGAAAATCAGGCACCACTTCAGCAGCCGTTCTTGCATTTGCAAGCATCTCTTCTGTTATTCCCGTAAGCTTGATGATATTTTCCGGTAAGGGTAAAGGCGGTTTGATCAATTCATTAAAATACTCTGTTATTTTACCCTCTTTTACTCGGACAGCACCTATTTCGATAATATGATCCTCTTCCGGTGAAAGTCCTGTGGTCTCTATATCAAAGCATACAAAGGAGGTTATCATTCCGTTTTTCTTTGTCATTGTAACCTCTTTTCTGGATATCTGGTTAAATTCGATATCCGCTAATCTTTTGTTTAAATTGTGTTAAAAATTTCTTCGTTATTTCAGATTATCCCACTTACTTTCCCACTTACACTGCTCAAATAAAAAACATTCATTGCATTTTGGGCTCCTGGCAGTGCAAATGCTTCTGCCATGGGCAATAATCTGAAGGTTATATAAGATCCAATGATCCTTTGGCAGAACCTTCATAAGATCGAATTCAATCTTTACCGGATCTTCCTCTTTGGTAAATCCCAGCTTTCCGGATATACGTTTTACATGGGTATCAACAACAATGCTGGGCTCATGATATATATTTCCTCTGATAACATTGGCAGTTTTTCTTCCCACTCCTGCAAGCTTTGTCAATGCTTCAATGTCATTTGGGACCACGCCGCCGTGATCTCTAATCAGCGCTTTTGTACATTCAATGATATTCTTCGCTTTATTATGATAAAAGCCGGTACTGTGAATATCCCTCTCAAGCTCCCTTAAATCCGCTGCTGCAAAATCTTCAAGGCTCTTATATTTAACAAAAAGGTCCTTTGTAACGATATTAACCCTTTCATCAGTACATTGGGCACTTAAGATTGTAGCAATCAGCAGCTGCCAGGGAGTATCGTGATTCAGATAACACTTATATTCCCTTGTATAATATTCGTCCAGGAGAGCAAGAATCTGCTCCACTCTCTCCCGTTCTTTTTTTGTAATTCTTTTTACTGCCATAATTTCTCCCATTCCGCCGCTGACTGCGGCTTAAAATCTGATGAAAGAAGATAGAAATGTATTTTGCAGGCAGCTATAAAACCACCACTGCCTGTCCTGCCTGTTTATTAAGTGGATTCCTGTTCTTATAATCATACAGAATAAACTGCTCATCCCCTGTTCTTATGCCATAGTCAGCTGTCTCGTACACATTAAAAGGATAATGCTCTATATGAAGCACACCTTTAATATCCTCCGTTCCTATATCTCTTAACAGACTTGCTGCTATTCTGTCTTTGTCCTGATAAAACAGCTGATATTTCTTCTTATAAGCTTCATAATCCTCTGCAAAGGAGGGTCTGCTCTTAAGCTTCTCCCTGCAAAAGAGGTCATGAACCATAAGGCTCTTGAGTATCTTAACTTCCTCTTTACCCTCCGCTGCAGTTCTTTGTTCAAAGAAGGATAGCAGGGTTTCATATCTTCCCATTCTCGAGGAACTCATAAGGTGAAGCCCTAACTCCTCATAATAATTCCCCAGTTCAAGGAAGAAGTCAAAAGGAGTTTCAAAAAAGTGCATCAGATACTTTAAGGAATACTCAAACTGTCCGCTGTTATAATAAATCTCTGTCATACTTTCTACTTTCTTAAGCAGCAGGATTTCATCGTAACTGATCCACTTGGTATAAAGGACTTCATAGGGCGGTTCCTCCTGATACACAATATCCCATTGGTTACCGGATAGCTCCTGATTCAGGGTAGAACCCTTTAATACCTTTAAGAAACCCAGCTGAAGCTGATCGGGCTTCATGGCATATACTTCGTTAAAAGAAGCCCTAAAGGAAGGAAAATCCTCCAGCGGAAGACCGGCAATCAAATCCAGATGAATATGAATATTCTCGCCCTTATGAATCTGATGAACCACCTCTTTGATTCTCTCAAGGCTCATCTTTCTGTGTATGGCATCCAGTGTATTCTCATTTGCAGACTGTACACCGATTTCCAGCTGAACCAGCCCCTCACGCATGGAATTAAGAAGTTCTATTTCATCAGCTTTCAGAATTTCTCCTGCAATCTCAAAATGAAAATTCGTAATTCCATTATCATGCTCCTTAATAAACTGCCATACCGCCATAGCATGGCTGTGATTACAGTTAAAGGTCCTGTCTACAAATTTAACCTGAGGCACCTTATTCTCAAGGAAAAAGAGCAGTTCCTCCTCCACCTTCTTCACATTGCGAAAACGAACCCTTTTATTTTCCGAAGAAAGGCAATAGCTGCAGGAATAAGGGCAACCCCTGCTGGACTCATAATAAATAATCCTGTTCTCAAGCTCAGATAAATCTTCATAAGGAAAAGGAATCTTATCCATATCCATTTCCCCTCTAATAGGAGTCTGAACTACTAAATTCCCTTTACTGCCGTCCCGAAAGTAAATACCCTTAATCTTTAAGAGCTCTCCCTGACCATCCACATAAAACTTCATAAGTTCCAGAAAAGCCTCTTCCCCTTCACCGGCCATAATACCGTCAATAAAGGGAAGCTCCTTCATAAGAGCCTCCGGATCATAAGAAACCTCCGGGCCACCCAGCCACAATCTGACCTCTGGCAGTACTTTTCTTAATTCCCTGCACACCTTCTTAACCATACCAAAATTCCATATATAGCAGGATACTCCTATAAAATCCGGTTTCTGTTTATAGATATCCATAAGAATATCGTCTTTATATTGATTAATGGTATATTCAGAAATCGTAATACAATCCTTATAAGGCAATGCATAATTTCTAAGGCTTCTTATTGCCGGATTGGAGTGAATATATTTTGCGTTAATACCTACCAATAAAACTTTCAATCTAACCACCATTGTGCTTTGGCGCGCTCTTATCAGCATACAGCGTCTTTCAGAGCTTAACCGCAGCACCTCTGCTTATCTAGTAATTTTCGGTATAGTGTCTGCAAAGGTCTATACCGTATAAAACCGCTTATTCATGCCATACATATCCTTATGATAAATAATAAATAATTTATAAGGTGAAAACAAAATAAGCATTAAACCTTGAAAATCATAGGCTTATGCTTATTTTAACACAACATACAAGAAAAGGAAACCTGTCTTTACTGGTAAAGGACGGTAAAGGCGAAAGGAGGGGTTTTGGGAAACGGACGATGAGTTTGGCTTCTATTCCTCCATCTCCTGTTCAGGGTTCCAAATTCCACTAAAATGACAGAAGTTGTTCCTGGCAGGTGAAAGGATACCAAACTCGCTGAAAGGCGCTCAGACAGTGGTATCCTTTCACCTAGTCACAACTGCTGTCATTTAAGTGTCCTTAGGAACCCTTCAATGGAGATGAAGGAATAGAAGCCAAACTCATCTGGTTGTTTTCAAGGATATGCTTTTGATGCCTGAGTCTACGTAGTAAAAGTTAATTAGAAAATCCTATGTAAAGATATAACACGATAGAGATTACGTACTTATGGAAAATTTAAGTGTCAAAAACTTTGGCAGTTTAAGCTGAGTACAGTTCAGTATTATCAGCACCGTAAGAAATAACAGGATAGAGATTTTGTACTTATGGAAAAAATCAGGTGTCAAAACTTTTACAAACGTTTATGTTGAATACAGTTCAGTATTATCAGTATCGTAAGAAATAACAGGATAGAGATTTTGTACTCATGGAAAAAATCAGGTGTCAAAACTTTTACAAAAGTTTAGTATTATCAGCATCGTAAGAAATAACAGGATAGAGATTTTATACTCATGGAAAAAATCAGGTGTCAAAACTTTTACAAAAGTTTAGTATTATCAGCATCGTAAGAAATAACAGGATAGAGATTTTATACTCATGGAAAATAATCAGGTGTCAAAACTTTTATAAACGTTTATGTTGAATGCAGTTCAGTATTATCAGTATCATATGAAACAAGTTTTATCGACTGAAATAAGGCTGAACATCACTCAACAGATATTACAGGTGTAAAATTATAATAATAATGATAAATAAGTGAAATCGAAAGTGGCGGCTTTGGTAATTACCCAACTGATGAAGTAAAATTATTAATCGCTCATTTGAATCATGAACTGTATTATATTAAGGATATATTTATTATAACAAAAATCCATCAGCTTCTCATAAAGTAGATTGATTCATCCCCATAAAGTCTTTGATACAGATACTTCAAGAAATTTTATCATCAGGCTACTATTACCATAATACTTAAAATCCTTGGCGTTTCACAATCTGGATGTCATTCTCTCAAACCCCTACCTCTTCTCATATACCTCAGCATGTAAAGACCGCAATATCCAAAATCATAATTACATACATCAATACCAGCAAACTGAAAGGTTATGATCAAAAAACAGATAATTTGAGGTTCTGTTTAGTAGTTTTGTATTGAGAGAATCCTTATTCCACTTAAGCGGCAGAAACTGTGACTAGGTTAAATTAAACCACTGTTTGAGCACAACAGCTTACACTGAGACACATTACCAGCGAGTTTGGTTTAATTTAACCTGCCAGGAACAGTTCCTGCCGCTTTAGTGGAATAGGGATTCTCGAACAACAAAACGTATAAACAGAACCTCGAATTATCGTCCACCCCCAAAACCTCCCGTACTGCAAAGTCTTTACACCCTCACATTATTTCCTGTCAGAAATCCTCTAAGCTGATTGTCCAGCCAGATTGCCGGCGCTGCCAGCACAAACCACACCAGGCTGAACAAAGGACATATCTGCCCCCAGGCATTTAAGGGAAGCTCTGAATAATCCCATACATTGAGATTCATCCAAAGATTAACGATAATTCCCGCAACCAGTTCCACTGCTGTTATTGCCAGAGAAGCAAGAAACATTTTCCCGGGGAGAGGAATTTCATGGCCGTATTTCTGGTTAATAAAATCGATTATAAGAAAACAGATGCCGCCTGCAATCAACATGGAGATGTGGGAATAGCCTCTGAACAAGGTCTCAATGCCACAATAGATGAAACCTCCCACAAAGAAAAATAGAATGTATTTTAACGTGTTATTTATTTTAAGCATACCTTTCTCATCCTTTCTGATTAATAGCGCATCAGCTGTTTAGCTGTCAGCGCGTTTCATTCGGTTGAAAATTAGTATGCTCGGATTTTTTACTTAAACTTATAGATTTGCTACATTCCATCACTTCCCTTAGCAAAGACTGCCAGGGTGTCATTTGGAAAAATGGACATAAAAAAAGCGGGTGATGGGAATCGAACCCACGTATCTAGCTTGGAAGGCTAGTGTTCTACCATTGAACTACACCCGCAAATCTATTATGAGATTTTAAAAGTCATGCCGGCGACCGGAATCGAACCGGTACGGGCGATTAGGCCCGCAGGATTTTAAGTCCTGTGCGTCTGCCAGTTCCGCCACGCCGGCATCTAAAATCTTTCTGACAAGGTTAGATTATAACACAGTCACAAATAGATTTCAAGTGCTTTTGTACATATTTTTTATGAAATTCGAAAAATAATAAAAATACACTTATGCCTGGAAGAAATTCTTTATGATAACCGAGGATACCGGAGGAAGGGTTAATTTTAATACTCCTCCATTGGTATAATACATTTCTGAATCCAGACAATAGCCGTCTCTGTTTGTTAATAGCAGTCTTGATAGTGTTTCCTTATCCCCGATCCCTATACGCCAGGCTTCAATCTCCACATCCATTGGTGCTTCTGTATTATTTAAGGCAATAATAAATTTATCCTTTTTGTCAAATCTTCCATAGCACAGATACCCATAATCAACATGCAGCATCAGATGAGAACCGGTTTTTAGAGTATCATAGGTTTTATGAATATTTATAATATCCTTATGGAATTGAATCAGCTCCTGATCTTCTCTGCCCCAGGGATAACTTCTCCGGTTATCCGGATCCGTCCAGCCGCATAAGCCGGCTTCATCACCGTAGTAAATTGTAGGTGCGCCGGGCCAGGTCATCTGTACTGTAACAGCTTCCCGGAACACTCCCTGGTCTATACCTGTATCCGCAGCCTGGGGTCCTGCAGTTGCGGTTCTTCCCACTCTTTTGTTGGTTCTGGTTAAGAATCTGGAATGGTCGTGGTTGGAGAGTTCATTCATTGCGGTCAACAAGGAGGTGGTCTGCATACCAACCATAGCATTTTTCATCAGACCTTCGAAAGCTGCTCCGGAATTATACAGCGATTCCTCGTAGGAATCACTATGTTTTTCCATGCCTGTCAGGAACCAGGTAAGCGGCTCCATAAAAGCATCGTAATTCATTACGGTATCCCATTCTTCTCCTAAAAGCCATTCCTTCGAATCACCGTAATGCTCTGCCAGAATAACCGCCTCCGGATTAGCTGTCTTTACTGCCTTTCTAAAGTCCTTCCAGAATTGATGGTTAAACTCTCTGGTCAGGCCTAAATCTGCAGCCACATCAAGCCTCCAGCCATCGCAGTTAAAAGGCGGTGCTACCCACTTAGCTCCTATTTTAAGAATTTCTTCATAGAGTTTATCGGAACCCTCATAATTTAACTTAGGCAGGGTCTCATACCCCCACCAGCCGTCATAGCTGCCGTTACCGGGCCATTTATCCTCTTTGAAATTAAAATAATCCCTGTAAGGGCTGGTCTTTTCCCAATAAGCACCGGGTTTAAAGCCCTCTTTCCCTTCATAAATACCTTCCCTGTCAAGCCATTTATGAAATGAACCGCAGTGATTGAAGACTCCGTCTAAGATTACTTTCATACCTTTTTCATGTGCAGTCTCCACCAGTTTTATAAGCAGCTCGTTGCTTTTCTCAAGATTAATCCTGCTTGTAACCCTCTTTTTGTAACGGCCTGCCAAACGGTTGTCGTATACGCCTTCTGGCAGAGTTTCTTCACTATCTTCTACAATAACTCCCAGATGCGGATCTACATAGTCATAATCCTGGGTATCATATTTGTGATTGGAGGGAGAAACAAACACCGGATTCAGATAGATTACTTCCACACCAAGGTCTTTCAGATAATCCATTTTCTTAATAACGCCTAACAGGTCTCCTCCATAGAATTCCCTGATGCCTACAGATGCTGGATATTGATACCAGTCCTCTGCCTTTGTCACACAGTCCCCTACATAATAATACTCCCGGTCGGTAACATCATTGCTTACATCTCCGTTATAAAAGCGGTCCACATAGATCTGATACATAACCGCACCTTTCGCCCAATCAGGAGTATGAAAGCCAGGAGTTAAGGTAAAATGAAACTTCTCCTGCAGCTTATCGGTTCCTCCTGCCCGGTTGTAATAGCAGGCCTGCTCACCATCTGTTATTTCGAAGTAATAATTAACCGCATAGTTCTCTAATGCAATAACACTTTCATAATAGTCGAAATATATATCACTGTGGGTTTTCTCCATCTTAGCAGATGAAAATTCCTGCTTATTTCCGGAGAAATGCAAGAAGACGCTTAATTCACCCTTTTGAGTTCGTAACCGTATTATTACCTCTTCGAATTCATTCGGTTCCATGGGGTTTCTGTAATCAATCGTTCCGTCACTGTACAGCGCATTTTTATTTATCATATATATCAAACAAACCTTTCCTTTTGTCAGGGTATTTTGCCAGCACCCTGAATCCTGCTTTTTTATTTTACGAAACTTTCCGAAATATTTGTCTCTGATAATGTATATTAAAGCATACACTCAAAAATAGCAACCAGAAATTTCAACTATTTTTGGACAAAGAAAAGGACAGCCATCGATGCTGTCCTTTTCTTGGAGAAGGTATTTTGTTACTTATGGGGTGTAGCAAAAACTATATAATGTATTGGGGTTTACGAGTATTAGTATATCACCATATATTCAAAAAGTGTGCACAAACTTAAAATGTTTTAAAAAATTTTTTTGTCTGTTTTTATCACTTACCTCATTTTAGCTTTTACAGCCCCGAAAATATTATATAAAAACCTTATATTTTACAGCCTTTTTTTGTAACCCGTCCTTAAACCTCTAAAATTGGTGTATTACCGCCATCACTTTGGGTAAAATTGGAATTATCTCCTCTGTGCAGGAACAGGGCCTCAAATTCTTCACGGTTAATTCGCTCTTTCTCAATTAAGAGTTTCGCACAGCTGTGAAGTACATCCATATATTCTGTAAGGAATCTCTTGGCTTCACTGTAGCAGTTATCAATAATCCCTTTCACTTCATCATCAATGATTCTGGCAACATTTTCACTGTAGCTTCTGGTATGGGCCAGATCTCTTCCGATAAACACTTCGTCATCATCACTGTCATAATTAACCATACCTACGGTGGAGGAGAAACCGTATTTTGTTATCATGGCTCTGGCAGTCTTGGTTGCCATCTTAATATCCGAAGAAGCCCCGGTGGTAATATCATCAAACATCAGCTCTTCTGCCGCACGGCCTCCAAGGCCTACAATAATATCCTGCTTCATACCACCCTTTGTATGGAACATCTCATCCTTTTCCGGTAAAGGCATGGTATATCCTGCCGCACCGTTTCCGGTTGGAATGATAGACACTGTATATACAGGTCCCACATCGGGGAGAAGATGGAAGAGAATGGCATGCCCTGCTTCGTGATAAGCTGTAATCCGCTTTTCTTTATCAGAAATAACCTTACTCTTTTTCTCCGTACCGATACCTACTTTGATAAAGGATTTATTGATATCCTCATGAACAATGTAAGAGCGGTTTTCTTTGGCTGCACTAATTGCAGCTTCGTTTAAGAGATTTTCAAGATCAGCACCGGTAAAACCGGCAGTGGTCTGGGCAATCCTCTTTAAGTCTACATCCTCACCTAAGGGCTTACCTTTGGCGTGAACCTGAAGAATTTCTTCTCTGCCTTTTACATCCGGTCTTCCTACTAATACCTTACGGTCAAAACGTCCCGGCCTTAATATGGCAGGATCCAGAATATCCACACGGTTGGTGGCTGCCATGACAATAATACCTTCGTTGACACCAAAGCCATCCATCTCTACTAACAGCTGATTTAAGGTCTGCTCTCTTTCATCATGTCCGCCGCCCATTCCGGTTCCTCTTCTTCTGGCAACGGCATCAATTTCATCAATAAAGATAATACAAGGGGAATGTTTCTTGGCATCCTCAAACAAATCTCTAACTCTGGAGGCACCTACACCTACAAACATCTCAACAAAATCAGAACCTGAAATACTAAAGAAAGGTACCCCTGCTTCTCCTGCTACCGCTTTTGCAAGAAGAGTCTTACCGGTTCCCGGAGGTCCTTCTAAAAGTACACCTTTTGGTATTCTTGCTCCCACCTGGGTATATTTCTTGGGTGTTTTTAAGAAATCCACGATTTCCTGAAGTTCTTCTTTCTCTTCCTCAAGACCTGCTACATTCTTAAACGTAGTCTTCTTATTCTCGTCAGTGGTCATTTTCGCCCGGCTCTTGCCAAAGTTCATAACCTTACTGCCGCCTCCGCCGCCCCCGGCAGCTTGATTGGACATATAAGAAAACAATAATATAATAACTACAAACCCTAACAGATAGGGCAGCAGTGTCAGAAACCAGTTAGGTTTTGCCACATCATAAAATTGATGTGTAAATTTATCGGAATTTGCAACCGCAAGATCCCTTACCTCTTTGACATCCGGTACATAGAATTTCTTTACGTTCTTATCCTTTAACGTAACGATAACCCTTCCCGTCGGTGGTTCCTGATTCTGATAGATCTTAACATCGGTTATATTACCTTTTGACACATCCTCCAAAAAGTTGTTGTACTCATACTGATCGTTTTGATTGTTCCTTATATTCTGGTGGACAAGGGATAAGACCAAAATAATTCCAAGGATAATGAGATAAGCCCCATATCCTTTCAGTTGTCTCTTCACAGACAGACCTCCTTTCTATTGCTCAATAACTCCGATATAGGGCAGGTTTCTGTATTTTTGGGTATAATCCAGCCCATAGCCTACCACAAATTCATCGGGTATCTGAAATCCTACGTAATCTACTTTCACTTCTGCAGTTCTTCTGTCCGGTTTATCCAGTAAGGTACAAATTTTTATACTCTTAGGTTTTCTGCTGTATAATAAATCTACCAGATATTTTAAAGTATTACCGGAATCAATGATATCCTCTACAATAAGTACTTCCTTATCTTCAATGGAATCGTCCAGATCTTTTATGATCTTAACTCTTCCGGAGCTTACAAAGCCATCCCCGTAACTGGATACGGACATAAAGTCCAGAGAGAGGGGAACATCTATATTCTTAGCCAATTCACAGGTAATAAATACTCCTCCCTTTAAAACGCAAATAAGATGCAGTTCTTTTCCCGCATAGTCCTTGCTGATCTGCTCTCCCAGACTGCGAATCTTCTTATCTACCTCTTCTTGTGAAATTAATACTTTGATATTTTCATTCATTTTCTTTTTCCTCCGTTAATTTTATCTGAAGTATCCGCTTTGTATTCTCATCCACCTTATAGGCTTCGCTGATTCTGCCGCCGATTACCCATATGATATGGGAGCCGTCTGCTAACAAAGGCTGGACATCTCTTATCTGCCTTGGTACTTTTTCATCAATAAAATAGGCTTTTAATTTTTTTGTGCTTCCTTTCGCATCAATGCAAAGGTAATCCCCCTGTTTTCTTTTACGGATTAACACAGTATCCTTAATTTTATCATAGTCAAACCATTTCGTATAGAGATTTTGTGGAATTATCATATTTTTTTTATAATTTAATACTTCTGTTATAAGACTAATTTCCCTGTCCGGCAAAGGAGTTCTGCCCGGTATGTTTAGCTCCTGTTTAAGCTCATTATCAGGCGGAGATGTATCAACACAGCTGCTGTTCTTCTTATCTCTTACAAGGGATATATGATTATACTCCTTTACTGCCGTTATTCCATAGGGAAGATTCACCCGTTTTCCTGTCTGCTTGCAGACAAGGTCTAACACGGCCGTAACATGAACAGCTTCCAGATCCTTTAAGCTGCCACTAAGAAAAGAAAGTGCTTTTCGCACCAGTTCTTTCTGTATAACAATGTCTTCCTTCAGAAGCTCCTCCGTTAAAAGCTGTACCTTTCCTTGAGGTGGTGCTTCTTTTATCTCAGTATTATTAACGAAAGAGTTCATGTCTTCTTTTGGAAAATGATACCTTTTCACATTATTCCCCCTGACCAGAACTCTATCCATGGCCTTAAGGGTCATTTTCTCAACAAAGGCTTCGATTTCCATCAGGCTGTCTCCTGCCCCGCTGATATGTCCTACAGCCTGCTTATTGACCTCCGCGGCATTTTTAAGAATACCATGGCGTATCTTATTTCTGGTATAGTCCAGGGTAAAGTTCGTGGAATCATCCAGATAACCAGCACTGCGATTGCTTAGATAAGCCTCAATTTCCTGTCTTTCAAGGCATAAGAGGGGTCTTATGATATTGCCCCTTACCGGATTGATTCCTGTGAGCCCGGTTAAGGCGCTGCCCCTGAACAGATTGAAGAGTATTGTTTCTGCATTATCATTTTTATTATGTGCAATTGCAATTTTATTACACTTATATGCATTAAGATACTGATTAAAAACCTCATATCGGGTTATTCTGCCTGCCTCTTCAAGAGATAAGCCCTGAGTCTTTGCCATGAAAGGAATGTCTTTACAGACCGCTGTAAAGGACACCCCCCTCTCTTTACACAGGCATCTGACAAATTCTTCATCCCTGTCAGCCTCTTCCCCTCTTATCCCGTGATTCACATGAATCACAAAAAGTGTCAGCCCGTAGCTTTCAGACAACTCCATAAGCACATGAAAAAGGCAGACCGAATCCGCTCCGCCGGAAACTCCGACAATAATCTGGTCTCCCTTTTCAAGCATGTTATATTTACTGATATACTGTTTTATCTTATTAATCATGAATAACTCCAACTCAGGTTTTTCTTTTATGACTGATTATTCATTTGTCAAGGTGTGTCTGAATACTTACAGCACGCTAAAATATACTAATTTTTTTTATTGTAACTTAAACAATAAGAAATATCAAGTCTTGCTCCAAAAGCCCGCAACCAGCACTGTCATATCATCTGCAGGCACCCAGCCGTTATGTTCAAGGGCCATATTAAGTATTGCATTAGCCATTTCCTTGGGATTGTTCGTCTTAAGCTCCTGAATAAATTGGATAATCGTCTCCTCCTTCTCTTCTCCGGTAATGCAGTCCACTACGCCATCCGTAGCCATGATAACAAACTCCCCGTCATAAAGCTTCCTGGTGACGATTTCATAATCTGCTTTATGCACCACTCCTGCCGGCAGCGCATTGGAATGTATAACCTCAACTTCCCCAGACTTCTTAAGGAACGTTGAAGCAGCTCCCATTTTGATAAAATCACAAAAACCGGTATAGAGATTAATAATGGACAGATCAATGGTGGAAAAGCTCTCCGCCTTATCCCTGAGCACCAAAATGGAATTAATCAGCTTGATAGCGGATTCCTTACGAAACCCAGCCTCCATAAATTGCTCCAGGAGTTCAATTACCGATTCGCTTTCTTCACAGGCATCCGGTCCGGAACCCATTCCATCGGCCAGACTCATCATAAAGGTACCGGTGTCAGGATTCAGGAAAGAGAAATTATCTCCTGATACCGGACTTCCATCTTTATTCATTCTGGCAAAGCCCGTATATACAGTATAGTCCGTATCCTCCACAAAGGTGAAGGTCTCCATCTCCCTGGAAATTACTTTTTTGCAGCCATCATAGGGTCTTATGGCTTTCCCGCAGGCTCTGCCAATAATCCCTGCTGCCTCTTTCGCTGTTATACACCGGCCTTTTTCCGTCTTGGCAGTCAGGTAAATCTCCTGTTTACCGTCTCTTTTTTCAAAGATAGCAACCTTTTTCACCTGAATATGGCTGTGCCGCAAAGCCTGGGCGATTCTTTCCTTACTGTCCGCACCCTCATAAGGCTTATATAAGTCCAGGGAAAAGTCATCAATAATATTCGCCACTTCTCCCAGCTGTTCTGCTATGGCAGCTCTGCTTTGTGCAAGCTTATTGCTCCAGACCATATTTATTCTTGCAATTTCGATACTCTTTTTCGCTTCTTCCAGAAAGTTCTCGAGGCAAATACATCTGGAGGCGAATTCTACGGGTATTTCATTTAAGGATACGGTTCCGTTTTCATTTACCTGCTCCATAATACGAAAAGCCCCTTCATAGGTTTCATAAAAATGTCCTTCCCAGCACAGGCTGCAATTTTCACAATCCTTGCAGAGTTTTTCTGATAGTCTGTCAAAGAGCTCTCTTTTGTCTACTTTATTAAGCTCCTCTTTCTGTTCTGAGATGGAATGAAAGGTTGCGGAAAGGTTATGAAAGGATTCCGAGAAATCTCTCAGTTTTCCTCTGGCAACACTCTGCAGGTTCTGATGAACAAAAACCTCCTCTTCTTTTCCTCTATCTTCTTTATTTTTTCCATATATCAGACTTTTAGGCAATAAAAAAAATAATACTGCACAGGAAATCAATACCCCAAACCCTTCCAGGTTAAATTTACTGTCTTTATACAATTCTCCCAGTACCAGAAACCCGCCGGTAAAGGCCAGAAAATCCGGTATCCTTCCCATCTCACGAAAACTTCCGCTGATGATGCCAAGCATACACATAACTCCCAGCTGATTAAGCTCTCCGGTTCTCAGTGCCATTATAATACCGCAGGCTGCACCTATTACCGCACCAAACCCGGCGCCGTACCGAAAACCGGTCAGAAGGATACAAAACAAAGCACAGGTTAAGGGTAACGAAAACCCCAGAGAATTCATATCCGGTATCCCATATATAATTACACCGCCCATAACAGCCAAGCCAACAATTTCTTCATTGGATAAGGTCTCACCTTTTAAGGGAGGATTCAGTACCGGTCCAAGACCCTTACGAAAGATCAGACAGGAAACAAAAACAATGATACCTTCTGCCAGTCCCAGTACAGCATAATGCAGGAAGTCATTGCTTAAGGTGCTATAAAAACAGGTCAGCAAAGTAATAGCTCCCCCTGCGACGCCACCCATAGCCCAGACGGACAGTTTTTTATTCCGATACTCTGCCATGGAGATCAGGATAGAAAAAACCAAAATGGCTATAAAGTATTTAATCATCTCCGTCCTGCCCATTGCCGTTATTATACCCAAGGCCACCATCACCGCTGTTAATATCCGGCTCTTAGGCTCCAGATACAATGCTGCCAGATACCCCATGGCAAATGGATTTATTCCCATAAATACGGAACGCGCCATAATAATTCCAAGAGAGCTAACAAGTACTCTCCTAACATTTAATTCTTTCATGTAATTTAAATCCTCCCTCTAATTAAGGACTGTTTGCTGACGGCTTATCTCTTTGCCGTATATTAGCTGTACATGTTCAGCCGTACTTCATTACAACTGTACGTATATCGTTTGGCTGTACTTATTTCATACAACTGTACTTAGTCCTTCAGTCATACTAATTTCCGTTCAACCGCACTTACTCTGTACACATCAGTCCGTTTAGTCCTGTATTATAGGGATGTCCAACTAAAATCTTTGTCAAAAATGAGTCTTCCTATACAAAAACTTTTTGACAGGAAATCCGCCAGATGCCTGATAGAATCGAATAGAGAGAGTTCAGTAAGTTTAAGACATTCAGATTAAGGTAAGATAAATCAGATTCATAAAAATACCCCATTACCTCCGAATGTATTTGAACATAACGGAAGCTACAGGGCTAATAGCTGTAATTAATAACTACAATATTACTTTACAATGCAATTATAAGACTGTTTATCAGATAGGGCGTCAGAAGGGCCGGTTCTTCTCAAGGGGACGGTGAATTGTACAGAACAGAAAGAACTCATGCTTCGATTTCAAGGTATAAGAAGTCCTAATTCTCTGAAGATTTTGTGCTGGACATCCTGTAAAACAGATAACTCGCTTCGCTCAAACAATCTGTTTTACAGGATAGCACAAAATCTTCAGAGAAAAGGACTTCTAATACCTTTCCATAGGCGCATTCGTTCTTTCTGTTTTGTACAATTCACCTGAAATCAGGCGAAGCAGGCTTTTGACGGGCTAATCAGTTTTTACATTAAAAACATATTTAATAATTATCACGTGTTTTAAAGGTATTATTAATAATTTGCTTTTCTGCAAATTGCTAATCTAATATATAAAAAAGTCCATTTGAGGGCTAATCATTATATATATTAAAAAACAATGGTAACTCACGATACCTCATTACAAATTTTCATAGGAATATCCTTCTATATAGGTAAAATATTCACTTCTGTCATACTTCTCCAAGCGAAAGCTTTCAGTTTTAATATGATTCTTTAAAATTTCAGTAATCATATCTACTATCTGCTCAGGAGTATGGTTGTCCGAACGTATACGATATTCATTGGGAAGAGTCCTTCTATTCCTTATCAGGCGGTTAGTATTCACTGACTGTTCCCAATTTCTAAATTCATTTCCATTATCTCTGGTTAAAATACGTTCTTTGATAACAGCATCCTCTTCAGAATATAGTGTAACTATGACATAATCATAATCCTTAAAAACCTCGGGGATATCCAGCATCCTTACATCATCCAGGTCTGTTAATAACACATTTTCAAATCCATGCTTATAATAATTCTTACAAACCAATATAAGATTTTCAAAGGACATCTGCTCCTCTTCTTTTTGCGAAATATTAGTATACGGATTCTTCTTTGTAAATTCCGGAATCCAGCCAAACTCAAACCAGGGACCTTCTAACCGTTTGTGTATTTCCATAGCAACCGTCGTCTTACCATTACCAGGTGAACCATGTATGATAATAAAATCCATTAAACTACCTCCCAGCTTAACTCAGGTTTAATCCATTTAGTTTTCCACATTTTTCATAATACCAATTTCCTATCAATCATACAAGTTCAAAAAGCTTTCTTTCCAGAAGTAAACGCATACGAAAATTTAGGCTATAACTTTTGAATATAAAGTATTTACCAAAATAATCTTATGCCTACAACTGGCCTTTTTCCATTAGATTTCAGGCAAATTGCGCAGAACAGAAAGAACGAATGCGCCTATGGAAAGGCATTAGAATTCCTTTTCTCTGGATATTTTGTGCTATAATATAAAACTGATTGTTTGAGCGCAGCGAGTTATCAGTTTTATATTATGCCCAGCACAAAATAGCCAGAGAATTAGGAATTCTTATGCCTTGGAATCGAAGCATGAGTTTTTTCTGTTCTGCGCAATTTGCCGTCCCCTTGTGAAAACCCCATTTTTGACGCAAAAAAAGGATATATCGTATACGATATATCCCTTAACACCAATAGCGAAGGACGGATTTGAACCGCCGACACTGCGGGTATGAACCGCATGCTCTAGCCAACTGAGCTACTTCGCCAAAAGCAACGAAGACAATTATAACCGCTGCCCGGTACTTTGTCAAGACTTACTCTTCGGATTTGAATATAATCTCATCCTTGTAAACCAGTCCGAACTTTTCCCTTGCCATTTCTTCAATAAACTTCTTGGTCTGAACATACGCTTTCTTTTCTTCTATGTCCTCTGCCCTTTGTTTCTCATCCTCGATCTGTTTGTTCAACTGTTCGATTTTCTCATCTGCTTTCGCTTCAGCCAGGTCTAAGGACTGCTGCTTATAAGTTACGATAGCACAAATAGACAATACCATAACTGCTGTCAGAAACAGGCCTGTCCGCCTTTTCTTTCTTCTATGATTCCGCCCCTTCAAATTTAACCACCTTTTTCCTTATCAGATAGGCTTATTTTACTCGATTCTTTATTCTTTTTCAAGAATTTTTGTAAATTAGCAAAAATAAATTTAAATAGTTTGAATACTTTACGGAATCCTTTGGCAATCAGGTGTCCCAACAGGACAAAAGGTTTCAAGAGCAGACCAATAACCTTAAAGATCGTATCCTTAATTTTGTTTAAGAAGCCTGCTATCAGATCAACTAAGGGATCACTTAATAAATTGCGGTACAAAAGCATACCAAGAAAGATACCAAGAATGGCAAATCCCCTGATAATACCGTTATTCTGCTGATACATCATGCGAAATATAAGAATGCTCGAGACTGTCCAATACAGCAAGTCCTCTATCCCAACCAGGATTGCTCCTCTGGGAAATACTCTCCGGATTATGCGGAATACATCATAAAATACTAACAAATAAACTCCCCAGAGCAAACAGGTACCAAAAAACTCAAGCTCAGTCAATATCTCTCTATTCATCTACTTCGCTCCCATACAATTTCTTATGCTAATTTAAGCTTTCTGCTTATTTGAACAGTCTGCTGATCAGGGACTCTCCGGACTTTCCGTATCCGCCGGCGTCTGAATAGGTCAGACTGTCTATTTTCCCGTCTACATCCACCTCACCCTTTTCCAGGGTCAAACGGTTCACATGAAGTTCATTCCCCCTGATCATTAAGATCCCCTGCTCGGTCTCTAAGAGTACTTCCCCGGCATCAAAACTCAATACATCCTTAACCCCTGTTATCATAGCCTGGCTTCTGGCATTTAAACTGACCTTATGTAATTTCTGTAACCCCTGCTTCTCTTCCATAAAAAGGCCTCCTAATATACTTTATTTCAGTATATTAGAAGACCTTTCATTTCATTCCTATATCGTAGCTGTTACTACGTACAAGTTCTATTTTTGTTAATTTTGTAAGTTCTATATTTGTTGATTTTGTGCTAGACAATATATTCATACAGGTCTTTGGCATCGTCTTTTCTCACTGTTTCCTGTACATTAAGCACTTTAACCTTAACTGCTTTCCCGCCAAATCCGATCTCAATGATGTCTCCCTCTTTCACATTGGCCGATGCTTTGGCAGGTTTTCCGTTTAACATTACACGTCCGGCATCACACGCTTCATTGGCTATGGTTCTTCGCTTAATCATCCTTGATACCTTCAAAAATTTATCCAGTCTCATAAATACCTCTCTGATTCATAATTTTTTAGTCAAAAAAAGAAGCTGTCCCAAAATCTGTCCCTCCATTTTTAAGCAGCACACTTATCCATACGGTGAACACGATTCCTGATCAGCTTCCTTTGATTAACTCGTCCTATGCGTTAATAACATCCTTTAAAGCTTTTCCTGCTTTGAACTTGGGAGCTTTAGATGCAGCGATTGTTATAGCCTCTTTTGTCTGAGGATTTCTTCCTGTTCTTTCAGGTCTTTCAGATACTTCAAAAGTTCCGAAACCTACTAACTGTACTTTCTCACCTTTTGTAAGTTCTTCTGTAACAACATCAATAAAAGCCTTTAATGCTTTCTCTGAATCCTTCTTGGATAATTCGGTTTTCTCTGCAATTGCTGCAACTAATTCGGCTTTGTTCATGGATTTAACTCCTCCTCTAAAGTAATTAATATTTGTTAAAATAACCGTTAGGATTATTTTCATTTCTTCAATGCCTCTGGCATTGGTTATATCGTTTAAACTTGTGGCTTTTTCTGAGTAAGTCCTTCGATATCTACAAATCTATTTATAAACTTATTAGTGGCATTTGTCAAGGAATTTTCTGCATTTAAATGCAAAATCACCGACAAATTTACTATATGAAACAGTAAATTTTCAAAATTATCTTCCAAATGTTCCCTCTCGCCATTTTCAACCTCTTTTTTCAACTGAATTAGGCTCTCTGTAAGGCTTTTTAAGACTTCGGAAGGTGAATTCTCCTCTTCCGTTTTTCCGGCCTTCTTTATGGCCTTTTCCGCCCTTACAAGAGCAGGCAAAGCCTTGGGAATATTTAGCAGAATATCTGAGGTACTTTTTTGATTTTTCTCTTCTTTTTTAATCTCATCCCAGTTCTTAACCACCTGTCCCGCATCTATATCCTCCTGATTGGCAAATACATGGGGATGGCGTCTTATCATCTTTTCACTTTCTGCGGTGATAATATCCTCAATGCCAAATTCCCCTTTTTCTTCTGCTATAGAGGCATGAAGAGCTATCTGGAGAAGTACATCTCCCAGCTCTTCGCAAAGATTGTCAAGGTCTCCGTTTCTAATCGCTTCAACACTTTCATAAGCTTCCTCCAACATATATCGCTCCAGACTTTCATGGGTCTGTTTTCTGTCCCAGGGACAGCCTTTATCACTTCTTAGGTATCTGATAATATCCATAAATTCTTCAAAGGTGTACTTTTTATCCATGGTTCACTCCTCTTCTCATTCTCACTTGTATGATTATACTATCCTGCAGTTAACTACCACCCACAGAACAGCCTCATTTCCTGACCTAAATTTACCACATCCGTTTACAGTTTGTCACGAAAATTCTTGCTGCAGTTCACAGACTACATAGCAGAGGAAAAATCCATTGCAGAAAGTAGCTTCAGGTTAATGAGTCTCACCAAAAGTATTAAATCGAAAATTTTCATCCTCCATTTGAAATTAATCCATTGAATAGCTTTGTATATTTTGTTAATTTAAAATAATATTTTGAGTTGACATATTTAGTATATGATGATGTATAATCTGTCAAGAGCATTTTTCCCATATTCAAAAGAATTAATTTAAATAGCAAATAAACAGTAAATCTTTGAAGAGGAGTGAAATTTAATGAAAAATCATATAAAAATTATTGTTAGCGGCGGTTTATGTGTTTTAATATTTTTTGCAATGTTTATTTTATACTACCGACAAACAACACTTAAGGGAGTTAGTACTTCCGAAGTCGATGTAATATATATTTCAAACACAAATGAAGGTTATGCTATTAATAAATCAGAAGACATAAAAGAAATGTTATATGTACTTAAGAATATGAACCTTAGAAAAACAGATAAATTCGATATAAATGAAAGCAATGAACTATACTACAGTATTTATATTAACCTTAAAGATAAAAGCACAATTACAATAGGAATCTTTCCGCAAGGCATAGCAATCGATGATATCTATTATTTATTTGATCTTGAATCCTATCATGAAGTTGATAAACTTTATAATAAACTTTATAATAACTATCCCAAACTATAATATAAGAAAAATATTATCCGCTAAAAATAAAGGTAAACTGTAAAAGCCTGATAATTTTGACGCTTCCGTCTGTATCAGGCTAATACAGTTTTCTATTTACTGTTCCATCTGTCTTCCTAAAAAGTAAGCTGCGGTGCTTGCTAATTTATTCTCCACATCCCCGAATTTAACCTTAGGGTCTTTTGTAAGCAGTATCACCGAACCAATTGCATCCCCTTCACTGATTATTGGCCAGATTACCTGATAGTTGTACTCTGTATCATCGTCAGCCACAATGTGAACGAAATTTTTATCTTCCTTGGAAGCCAGCAAATTCTCTCTGTCTTCAATTACGCGTTCCAGTTCAGGTGTTATGGGCTTAGAGAGAAGTTCTCTCTTCATACTGCCGGAGGCTGCCACAAACTGATCTTTGTCAGATATGGCAATGACATGTCCTGTTGTCTGGGCAAGGGAATCAGCATACTGCTTGGCGAACTGTCCCAATTCTCCGATGGGAGAATATTTTTTCAGAATGATTTCGCCTTCTCTGTCTGTGAAGATTTCTAAAGGATCTCCTTCTCTGATTCTTAATGTACGGCGGATTTCCTTCGGCACTACCACACGTCCCAAGTCATCTATTCTTCTAACGATTCCTGTTGCTTTCATCTTTTATTCCTCCATTTTGCATCCTATTCATAATGTGGTACTTATGGTTATTATTGTTTGTCAAAAGGAATAAATTATACACTGTTGGATTATTTTATCATGAATTTTATTTTCGACAGAGTGGCTTTTTTCGTCATTTAATGAAGAACTTTTATTTGGATACAGGTATCATGTACCGTTATTGTACACTACTTCTTTTAGATAGAGGCCTTCCGGGGGTAATGTTATTCCAGCTGTATCCCTTTTTCTGCTAGCAAGAATATTTTTGATATCCTCTGCTGCTCTCTTATGCTCTCCGACCTCCAGAAGCGTTCCTGCAATAATTCTTACCATGTTATAAAGGAATCCACTGCCGGTGATTAAAAGCCTTATTTCTTTTATTTCCCGGTGATGACATTTCGTAACGGTCTCAATGACAGAAATGCTGTCGATTCTTCTAATGGTATTAAACTCCTCTCTTTTCTCTGAGGAAAACCCCCGAAAATCATGTGTGCCTAAAAGCCAGGAAGCGGCTCTTTCCATCTCTTTGATATCCAGCTCTTTTTGCAGGGCAAATACCTGTTTACGAAGAAATACCGAGGGAATTTCACTGGTTTCAAACCGGTATTCATAGGTTTTGGAAATTGCACTTTTTCTGCTGTGAAAGTCCTCTGATGCCTCTTCTAAAGAAAGAATAGCGATATCCTCCGGCAAATGCTTCTGCAGATTGCTCTTAATATCCTTTACTTCTGCCTGGCATTTACAGATGAAATTAACTGCTTGTCCGAGAGCATGGACTCCTTTATCTGTCCTGCCGGACCCGATTACTTTTATCTCTTCCTTTAAGGATAGAAATATGGCTTCCTCTATGACTGCCTGGACGGACCGTTTACCGCTCTCTTCCTTTAATCTCTGCCAGCCGGCATACCTGCTGCCGTCATATGCAATTATCATCTTTATGTTTCTGTTTCCCATAACTTTATACCCTGCCTTTCCTCCACGGCAAACCCATGGTGGGATATGATCCCTGCCTCCTCCACAGATGAGATGCCAGTAAATAACCAGATGAGTTTGGCTTACATTTAGTTGCAGCATAATATGGATTCTGCTATCATATTGTATAAATATATCCTGGTTTATGAGGTACCTATGTTCCCTATTATTCAGCAATTCGATGATACTCTTTTATATTTTATTGCGGAGCATTTACATACTCCTTTTGTAGATAGACTTATGGTATTTATCACCAGTCTTGGTAACTCTTCTCTTGTCTGGCTTTCCACCGCTCTTATACTGGTATTATCCCAGAAGAACCGCAAATGGGGTATTATACTAACCCTTGCGCTGATCTTTGAGCTTTTGTTATGTGACGGAATCTTAAAACCTCTCGTTGCACGAGAAAGGCCCTTTACCAGATTAACAGGATATCCTGAACTGATAAGGGCCCCCCTTTCTTATTCTTTTCCTTCCGGTCATACCATGTCATCTTTTACAGCCGCCGTGATCCTATTTGCCAGAGAAAGAAAAAGCGGCAGCATTTTTCTGATTCTTGCTGCCCTTATAGGCTTTTCAAGGCTTTACCTGTTTGTCCATTACCCAACCGATGTTCTTGGAGGTATTGTATTAGGTACAGCACTCGCCCTGATGACTTTGTGGCTCACCAAAGATCTGAAAGCCTAAGGTGCAGGGGTTGCCGTTACGTCTCCTGTAACTTCAGCACCCTCTGACTCCTCTGTGCTTTCGTTTCTTAAGGTCATAACCGTCCAAACCTTTTCCTTTACCTCTACCTTATAATTCTTTGACCATTCTTCATAAAGCTCCTTGAACAATTCGTTCTGCCTGTCTTCAATGATTTCTTCTTTTTTCTCTAAAGTAGCATCTTTGTCAAAATCACTGACGCAGTAAATAATATGATAACCGTATTCCGTTTCCACAATAGGGCTTAATTCTCCGGTCTTTAAAGCAAAGGCAGCTTCTTCAAAAGGCGCTACCATTTCACCTTTGCCAAAGGTATATTCCACCTGTGAATCTTCGGTATTGGCTTCTGCAAGCTTTTTAAAATCTTCTGTTTCTTTGGCATCCTTTAACAGCTGGACAGCTCTCTTGCGGACGGTTTTCTTCTCTGCCTCGGTCATAGGTTCATCTTTTCCGTCTTTGCTTACTGTGGTCTTAAGGAGTATATGATCAACGGTTATCTGCTTCGCTTCATCATCGGAAACCTCTGTATCCGCATTCATGGTAACTGCATCATAGACCTTCTGGTAAATCATATTCTCCCTGTAGAACTTACGGATTAAATCTTCGGTAAAACCGTATTTCTCTTTATCCGCTTCTGTTATACCTGAAAAATAGTTTGCGGCATTCTCAAGTACCGTGGCTTCTTCCTCTTCCGTCAGCGCGACATTATAACCCTCGGACTTGTCAACAACGATCTTGGTCTGGGTAATAAGATTCAGTATCTCTTCCTTGGCCTGATCTTCAAAGGTAGTTCCATCACTTACTTCATAGCTCCAGACTGCATCTCCGAAATAAGCTTCATACTGAGCTTTCATAAACATAAAGTACAACATGGATTCATTGTAATATACTTTATTGTTTCCAACAGTAACAACCAGTTCTCCCCGGTTTTCCTTCGTTTCTTCTGCTTCTGTAGGGGTTACGGTTTCAGACACAGAAGGTGTATTATTAACTTTCCCCTTCTGTTTATCCTCCGTTTTCTCCTTACAGCCGGTTAAGCTTACGAGCAGGGCAACGGCTATTAATGTATATACTGCTTTTTTTAGATATTTTTTCATGAAGCTTTTCAATCCTTTCTATGGCAGGCTGTAATCCTAAATACAATCCATTAAACGCTTTCTGTTTCTTAAAGCTATACTTTTTATAATTACTGTTAACAGCTTATTTTTCTTTCACTTCATTCATTATAAGGGATTAATTGCCTTCAAGCAATAACTTTACATCCGAGAGCAGATTTTTTATCAGCTCGAATAAGGATAAGACGTCTATCTTTCCTTTTCCCTGAACTTTTTTTACTGAATACAGGAAATAGGGATTTGCTTCCGGCATCAGCTTGATATTAGGCTCGTATTTCTTTATCAGCTCCGGAATCCGTTCTACTGACAGCTTGGCTTTTGCATATAATACAAGCTTAATTTCCTCGCTCCGGTATACCAGTGAAGTAACATAAACACTGTGACAGAGGGATTTGATATAGGCTATATTCAACAGATTATTGACACTGGCCGGCATATCCCCGAACCGGTCGACCAATTCCTCCTGCATATCAAGGAATTCCTCTTCCGTCATAATATCTGCAATCCTCTTATATACATCCAGCTTCTGAAACTCATTCTTAATATAGGTTGCAGGAATAAAGGCATCCACGTCCATATCAACGGTGGTATCAAAGGTCTCTTCCTCAGACACCTCCCCTTTCATGGCCTTAATGGCGTCATTTAACATCTTGCAATACAGGTCGTACCCTACTGCTTCCATGTGACCGCTCTGCTGGGCACCCAAAAGATTACCGGCACCTCTGATTTCCAGATCTCTCATAGCAATCTTAAAGCCGGAGCCAAGCTCCGTAAATTCCTTAATGGCCTGAAGTCTTTTCTCAGCAATTTCTTTCAGCATCTTATCTCTTTTATACATTAAAAATGCATAAGCTGTTCGATTGCTTCTGCCTACTCTGCCTCTTAACTGGTAAAGCTGGGATAGTCCAAGCCTGTCGGCATCATCTATTATCATGGTATTAACATTTGATATATCCAGTCCGGTTTCAATAATGGTAGTGGACACCAGTACATCAATTTCTCCGTTTATGAAGCTGAACATAATCCGTTCCAGCTCTCTCTCACTCATCTGCCCGTGAGCAAAGGATACATTAGCCTCCGGTACCAGGTTCGCAATCTTTCCTGCCACCTCATCGATTCCATTTACCCTGTTATAGACATAATAAACCTGCCCATCCCTCGCCAGCTCACGATGAATGGCTTCTCGTATGATTTCTTCATTATGCTCTAATACAAAGGTCTGAATAGGCATCCTGTCTACCGGGGGCTCCGTTAAGACGCTCATGTCCCTGATTCCGATAAGGCTCATGTGAAGGGTTCTGGGAATTGGTGTTGCTGTAAGTGTAAGTACGTCCACATCTCCCTTTAGCTGCTTTATCTTCTCTTTATGGGTAACACCAAAACGCTGCTCCTCATCTACAATCAGAAGTCCCAGATTCTTGAACTGAATATCCTTGGAAAGGACCCTGTGGGTGCCAATCAGAATATCAAGACTGCCCCTTTTTACCCTCTCCATTACGGATTTCTGCTGGGCTGGAGTCTTAAACCTCGAAAGCATATCAATGCTTACGGGAAAATCCATCATTCTTTGTACAAAGGTATTATAATGCTGCTGTGCCAGAATGGTAGTGGGTACCAGAACCACCACCTGCTTACCGTCAGCCACTGCCTTAAAGGCTGCTCTGATGGCGATTTCTGTCTTACCGTAACCTACATCGCCACAGACAAGCCTATCCATAATTCTGGCGCTTTCCATGTCTTTTTTCGTTTCTTCTATGGCTCTTAACTGATCATCTGTTTCCTCATAGGGGAACATCTCTTCAAATTCATTCTGCCATACTGTATCCGGACTGTAGGCATAACCTTCCTTCTGCTGCCTGGTAGCATATAGCTCCACCAGCTCCCTGGCAATCTCCTTAACTGCACTTTTTACCTTTGTCTTGGTATTCTTCCACTCTACGGAATTTAATTTATTCAGCTTATGCTTACCGGAATCACTTCCGGCATATTTCTGGATGACATCAAGTCCTGTTGCCAGGATATAAAGCACTCCGCCACCGCCGTATTCAATCTTGATATAATCCTTTGTCACCTTATCGACTTCTATTTTTTCAATACCTCTGTATATACCAAGTCCATGGTTTTCATGAACTACATAGTCACCGATATTTAAGTCGGCAAAGCTCTGAATCTTCTTACCGTCATACTCTCTGATCTTTTTCTTTTTCTTCTTTTCCGCTCCGAAGATATCACTTTCAGAAATGACCACAAGATTAATAAGAGGGTATTCAAAACCTTTATGAAGGTTCCCCCCTGCTACCATTATCTCACTCTTTAAAATGACTCTGTCCATATCTTCACTGTAAAAAGCATTAAGTCCATGCTCTCTCAGATCATCGGACAGACGCTTGGCACGGGTCTTTGAAGGAGAGAGCAATAATACTCTGTACCCGCTCTTTTTCCACTTAAGGAGATCCTGTACCAGAATGTCAAAATTGTTATTATAGGGATTAACGGAACGAACTGTCATATCCCATTTATTCTTTATGGTAAAGCCTTGGAGCCTTAGATCCATGGTACTGAGAAGCATAAGGTTCTTCTGGTTCAGCCCAGCCAAAAGTTCCTTATAGCTATAGACCGCATCGCTTTGTCCGGGAAGAATATATCCCTTTTCAATTCTTCCGATCATACCTTCTCTGAACTCGGTTTCTACTGCTTCTCCTCTTTCCTGTACTCTGACCGGTTCGTCCAGGAATACAAGGGAAGCTTCCCTGTCAAAATAATCAAAAAGAGATACCGTCTCTTCATAGAAATATCGGATATAGCTGTCAATTCCAACAGACCCCTGAAAACTCTCAATATTGTCCTTGAAATCATCAATAATACCCTGTATACGGAAAGCTTCTTCCGTCTTCATCTGTTCTCTTAACCGCTTTACATGGGCTTTCTTCTCTTCCTCCAGCTTTTTAAGACCTGTCTGGAGTCTTTCCGGACTTAAGACAATTTCTGCTGCCGGAAAAATCAGCAGCTCTTCATGTCGGTCTATGGAACGCTGGCTGCTTACATCAAAGGAACGGATAGAGTCGATATCATCCCCCCAGAATTCTATTCGGTAGGGACACTCCTCGGCTGGAGGGAAAATATCAAGAATTCCTCCTCTTACAGCAAACTCACCGGGACCCTCTACCTGCCCCTGCCTTTCATAGCCCATATGGGATAAGGCGGCCTGAAGCTTTGATAAATCACAGGCTTCCCCCTCTTTTAGGGTAATAACGTTCTTCATTAGGAAATTCAGAGGCAGTATCCTGTCCATTCCACCGTCAATGGTGGTTACAATGGTAACCGGCTCTTTGTTCAGAAGCCGCTTTAATATCTTAAGGCGTTCCCTTACAATTGCATTTCCATGTATATCCGCACTATAGAAAATAATATCCTTTGCAGGATAGAAGAAGACATTTTTATCATAGAGCTTATAATCTTCGCAGATTTCTTTTGCTTTTAAATCGTTGTAGGTAATAATTAATTTCTGGGAATATTCTTCCCCAAACCCATATATAAGGTGGCATTTCTGGGAATCAATACATCCGGTTATCTGAACGGGTGTATTTTTCAGGGTCAAACTGTCCTTTATTTCATTAAATTCTTTTAATTCCTTAAGAGGATTAATAAAGGTTTTCAAGGAAGTGCCTCCTTATTTTCTGTTATATTGATTCATGGCCGGTTCCATACCATCTGTTAGTATGGACTTTACAGCCTCCGAAGTCTTGCCTAGTGCCTCTCTGATAACCGGCTGTTCTTCTGAAGAAAAACGTGACAGTACATAATCTGCCAGATCCCAGCCAGCCGGCTTATCTCCCACACCTACCCGAATTCTTGGAAATTCCTCCGTTCCAAGATGGGAAATAATACTCTTTATGCCGTTATGCCCTCCGGCGCTGCCCTTGGTACGGATTCTCAGTTTACCCGGTTCCAGACTGATATCATCATAAATGATAATGATATTTTCAGGGCTCACCTTATAAAAGTCCTGCAATTCTCTGACACTTTCCCCGCTTAGATTCATATAAGTCTGAGGCTGCGCCAGAATGACCTTTTCTCCTGCAATCATTCCTTTTCCGCAGATTGCCTTATGTTTCTTAAAATCCAGAGGGATTCGATAGTCATCAGACAGCCTTGTAATGGCATCGAAACCGATGTTATGCCTGGTGGCCTGATATTCTCTGGAGGGATTTCCAAGTCCAACTATAATGTACATTATTTCTACCTGTCCTTTTATATTACATATTTTTAGTTCTTTTTAACAAACGGAACTTTAAACCAAGCAAGGTTTCCACTTTTTTGCATACGAGAATAGAACGCATCTTTCGATCCGCCCTGTAATGATACTGCTTTCTGAATCCTTACAGTATCAGCGACTATTATAGCTGACATTACAGTCACTATTATTGTAATTTAGATTTATAACTATTCAATACGCTTTTAAAGTTATAGCTATTTTAATTATATACGAATTCAAAAATAATGGCAAGGAATAAAAAGAGCTATAAAAACAGTATTTTCTCTTTATTCTTGTACCGTTTTATGCATAGATTCTGTCTTTTACATGTGCTAAGCTTAATCTAAATCCAACAGAAAGGCTGGTACTTTTATAAAGATTAAAACAATTACTCTTAAGAAAGGTTTTTCCGTAAAGGAGCTGGGAGGCGAATTCTGCATTGTAAAAGACGGAGACTCTAATAACGGAGCAGTAAACGGCCTGCCTTCCATAAACGAGACCGGTATCTTTCTCTGGGATCGGCTGATGAGAGGGGTTACCACTCCGGAAGCCTTAATGGAGGCCGTTGCCGTAAAGAACAATCTGGACATGGAGGAGGCAGAGGCAGATGTGGGAGAGTTTCTGGCGAAATTGATCAATGGGAATATTGCAGATATAGAAAATTAATGTAATTTTCTCTTATACTTATTATAATTAAGAAGAGCCTGATTCATTTTATTACTTATCTCAGGCTCTTGGTTAATATTTTAATACCGAAGATCCAAAAATATGCCTTTAAGATCATCCATTAGCATATTACTGATTTGTGCCTGCTTTTGTAGCTTCTTCAGCATTTCTTCCTGCTTCGCTTTATAATTAGACAGCAGTTCCTCTGTTTCTGCTGCTACATTTTCTGTTTGATCTTTATCGTTCTTTGCATCTGCTTCGTCAGCTTTTTCTGTATTGTCGCTATTGTTGAGCTTCTCATCTATAGTGTCCTTTGATTCTTCCAACAGCATACCAATGACTTCTTTAGAGGTAATATCTATAATATCCTGGGCTGCTTCTTTTGCCTCTAATACAGGATTATGTTTTTGCCTATCCAGTTGTATGGAGTTTACGGCTATACTGATGCTATTGATAGAACTGTTGGCATTGTTCAGATTATTGTTCCAATAAGTCTCTATCTTATTGCATTCAAGCATTTCCTTCTGATAATCTGTCAGTGAACCTATGGATTCCAACCGCTGCTTTTCTTCATCCGTAAGAGCCTCCGGATTATTCACACCTTTTATTATAAGATTTACATCCATTTCCTCCTCAGAGTATTCCGATACCTCATACCCCTTACGAAGTTCCTCCTTCATCTTTTGAACGGAAGCTAATTTATCATGATACACAGACATATCGCTCCGCAGCTCTTCCTGTTTCGTTCTCATTTCGTCAATATTAGAGTCTATATTCAATTCTTTCGAGAAAGTCTCCAGTATAGCTCTGATTGCCTGCTTTTGACCATTTGCTTTTCTGACCTCAACAGGATCCCTGGCCAAGTTAAGATTTCCTGCATAAATAGAAGTTATCTTCTGGTTATTACTTTCACTTTTTTTATTCTTTGACTGATCCTGCAGATCTGCGCCAGAAACTTTCATATATCGGCTCTCTTGCATTGTTCCAATTTTCATGACTATCCCACCTTGATTATAGTATATGGAATATTTCGTCATTTTTGGAAATTACTTAACCTTTTTCTGAGTATTTTATTCCCATTTATAAGATTCCCCTGCCATAGGATATTCTGCATAAAAATCTTCCGTATTAAATTCATCATCTCTGATATGACCGCCAAAATCCTTGTCAGATTTAAGGAAATATTCATATAGCAGCAGGCTCTTCCCGCTCTTGGTAAGGGGATCATCCCAGGTGCAGTCAATGTTATACCACAAACCATTAAGCTGAACGATATTCCAGCCATGGCTGTCATTATTACCTACCCCTGTAATAATCCTGGCTGGAATTCCTGCTTCTGTAAACATTTTGTAAGCAATACTCATATACCCCTGACAAGTGGAACTTTTGCCAATAAGATTATCATAAGCTGAATAATCTGTTATAGATGTATCATAAGAAGCATTCTCTATAATAAAATCGTGTATCTTTTTTATTTTCTCAAAATCACTTAATTCAGCCAGCTTCCACTTTTCAAATAATTGCTTGATGGTCTCATCTACTAACATTGTTTCTTCGTAAACTTCATTGTATTTAAATTCATAGGTAACTGTTAGCTTATTACCAAGTCCTACTATATGGGCATATATGCTGTTAACCTTATATTTTAAATAGTCATAATCGCCTGAGGTACTTTTATCATCTATAGCATATACCTGATCGATTACCTCTTCTGTAAACCATTCCATATCCTCTACGTTGCCGGTATACTGGAGCACCTTCTTTTCATCCCCCTGCAGCATGGCTTCTCTGACCTCAAGGATAAAGTCTCCGTTGCTCTCTTTCTCACTTAATACATTATTCGTTACGTTACTGCTGATATGATACCGAAAATTAACCCCGAACATTATAACAAAAAGAATACCTAATCCTAACGCTAACCTGGTTATTTTTTTCATGTTACGGCTCCTTTCTTCGTCATCATGATCCCTATTCTTATTATACTCTATAAAGCAGGTTACGTGCAACGGATTTCCATCTTCCAGCACGGCAAACCATCAGCGCTTTTGCTAAATTTGGAATATTCCAAAAAGGGGCTGTCGCAGTCCTATGCGGCAGCCCCTTCCTGGAGCAATGAAAGCTCTTAAGCTGTTTAAGCTTCTATTTTTTCATCATATTCTTCGGCAGCTACTTCATAGCTTTCCAGGATAATCTTCTGTATCTTATCCCTGGTTTCCGAATTGATAGGATGCGCAATATCACGGTACTCCCCGTCCCCTGCTTTTCTGCTGGGCATTGCAATAAACAAGCCTTTTTCCCCTTCAATAACTTTAATATCGTGTACGACGAATTCGTTATCCATCGTGATGGAAACAACTGCTTTCATCTTTCCTTCCTTGCTAACTTTGCGTACACGAACATCTGTAATCTGCATTTTGTATAGCCCCCTTTAAGTGTTGTCTGTTTTTTATATGCGAAAAGGATATAATCCTCTTGCTTTTTACATTAAGTATCTTTCATTTCGTTCAATGACGATTTTTACATTATCCGGCTCTCCCACATAAGTTGAATTCGCCCGGATGGTATCTCTGCTCTCCACGATACAATTCTCTATATAGGTGTTATCCCCGATATGGACATTGTTTAAGATAATGGAGTTCTTTATGGTACAGTTATTACCGATATATACTTTCTTAAAGATAACGGAATTTTCTATACGGCCGTTTACTATACAACCGCTGGAGATAATACTGTTACTTACCGCAGAACCCTGATTGTATTTTGCCGGCGGCATATCATCAATCTTGGAATAGATATCCGGATACTGCTTAAAGAAATAATCTCTTACCTCCTTATTTAGAAAATCCATATTAGTATTATAATAAGCTTCTACAGAAGCGATATTGCTCCAATAAGTATGAATGGGATAAGAGTATATCTTCTTCACATTTTTATAACGGATAAGAATGTCTTTCACAAAATCGTATCGGTCTTCTTCGGCAGATTTCTCTAAAAGTTCTATTAAAAGCCTTCTTCTGATAACATAGACACCGATAGATACCTTCTTATCATGGGCTCTTAAAGGTTTCTCTTCAAAATCCATGATTCTGTCTTCCTCATCGGTTTTTACAACTCCGAAACGACTGGTATCCTCTTCGTCCTCCAATTCCTTGCATACTACTGTGATATCTGCTCTTTTCTCAATGTGATATTCCAATACCTTATTATAATCCAGCTTATAGATGCCATCTCCGGATGCAATGATCACATAGGGTTCATGGCTGCTCTTTAAAAAGTTAAGGTTCTGATACATGGTGTCTGCTGTTCCCCTGTACCAAAAACTGTTATCTGCCGTGATGGTTGGGGTAAATACAAATAACCCTCCCTGCTTTCGGCCAAAATCCCACCATTTTGAGGAATTTAAGTGCTCATTAAGAGACTTTGCATTATACTGGGTAAATACTGCCACCTTCTGTATATGGGAATTGCTCATATTACTTAAAACAAAATCAATGCTTCTGTAGCTTCCAGCTATGGGCATGGCCGCAATGGCCCTTTTATGGGAAAGCTCCCGCATCTTATTGTTATTACCTCCGGCTAAAACGATACCTAGTGCTCTCATAGCCTCTCACCTGCCTTTATTAGATTCTCTCCGCTGGCAAGATTTCCTTCCTCATAATCGGACAGGACAGTGATACCCTTAATAGCAGTGTTCTTACCAATCTTGACACCTGGGGGTATTACGGAACCTTCTCCAATAGTTACCAGACCGAAAGAGTAGATTGACGGCTCAGTCCTATTGGGAACGTCTTCACCCACACCAAGCTCTGAATTCTGTCCAATTACGGAATTTTCCGCTATTATGCCTCTGAATATTTGAACTCCGTCTTCCACTACAGTGGATTTCATGATAATGGAGTCTCTGACAACCGCACCTTTTCCGATATAGACACCGGATCCGATAACGGAGTTATGCACTTCACCGTAGACTTCAGCACCTTCTCCGATTATGGCTTTATCAATAACAGCCTCTTCACCTAAAAACTGAGGAAGTATGATATCGCTCTTGGTATATATCTTCCAGAACTCTTCATATAAATTAAACACCGGGACCAGATCTATGAGCTCCATATTAGCTTCCCAGTAAGACCCAAGTGTTCCCACATCCTTCCAGTAACCATTATACTCATAGGCAAATATTCTATCTTTTCTTTCATGACAGTAAGGTATTACATGCTTTCCAAAATCGCAGCCTTTTTTCTCCGAAAGTGTGATCAGTGCTTCTTTTAACACCGCCCAACTGAATATGTATATTCCCATAGATGCAAGATTACTTCTGGGTTCCTTCGGTTTCTCTTCAAAGTCTGTGATTCTTCGGTCATTATCTGTGATTGCAACTCCGAAACGACTGGCCTCTTCCCAGGGAACCGGTATTGTAGCCAGGGTGATATCCGCATTCTTTTGTTTATGGAAATCCAGCATAGCTTCATAATCCATCTTATAGATATGATCTCCGCCCAGTATCAGGACGTAATCCGGATTGTAGTATTCCATGTACTCCAGGTTCTGATATATGGCATTTGCTGTACCGGTATACCATTCACTATAGGTACTTTTCTCATATGGGGGCAGGATGGAGACTCCGCCTATGTTCTTATCCAGATCCCATGGGATTCCGATTCCTATGTGTGTATTTAAACGAAGGGGTTGGTATTGAGTCAATACCCCGACAGTATCAACACCTGAGTTAATACAATTGCTTAAGGGGAAATCGATGATTCTGTACTTTCCACCGAAAGTTACTGCGGGTTTAGCAATGTTAGAGGTCAATACTCCAAGTCTTGAACCTTGTCCTCCTGCCAGAAGCATTGCTATCATTTCTTTCTTTATCATGCAATCACCTCTCGTTGTTTAATTTGACATTATTATACCATTCATTTACAGGTTTGTGAATAAATTTTACAAATATTTTATTAAAATATATAATTTTTATAGCATTATATATAATCAACAAATTCAATTACCCCTTTTGGTTAATTTTGTATGTATTTTCCCCTGTTCAAATGCTTTTCTGTGGTTTTACCCCAAATTTCGACTTGTCTGTCCCTGGCAATCGAAACTACCGTACGATAAATTTCAATACAAAGTACGTTTTGTTTTTACCCGGGTATGTCTGAAAATGGTCTGCCTTAGGCTTGATGTTCCACTTTACCGGACTTAAGCACTTTATACACCTTTTTTCCTGTGCTACTTTTCTATGCCTTGATTTCATTCTTAATTAACCAAGTTTCCCAAAATAACAATTTATCATATTATGAGTGTATGCGAAAAAATCAATTGTTTTTTTAGTGGAATTGATTATAATTACAAATAGGCTTCATACTATATAAACTGAACTGTTGCTTTATGTTTTACTGCATGTAAGATGATGATATATCCGGATTTCATTACAGCTATACAATCAAAGGTTTATAAGGTTATAATATTTAGGTTATATTATTTCAGTTCATAATATTTCAGTTTATAAATCAACCCTGCAATTCCATAACGGAAAGCAATCACAAAGAATAGGAAGTGTCTTATGTTTAAGATTGATTTTAACACCCCCATCAAAGTACATTTTATAGGCATTGGCGGTATCAGCATGAGCGGTCTGGCAGAGCTTTTACATACCTTAAGATTTGAAGTTACCGGATCCGATGCGAAAGCAAGTACCACTACTGATCATTTGGAGGGGCTTGGCATTACTGTATTTTATGGTCAACGCCCTTCAAATATAACTAACGATGTAAAGCTGGTGGTTTATACCACTGCTGTAAAGGAAAATAATCCCGAACTTATGGCTGCCAGAGAACTTGGCATACCGGTAATAGACAGGGCAGAGCTCCTGGGCCAGATAATGAAATGTTATCCCGATGCCATCGCAGTATCCGGCACCCATGGAAAGACTACCACCACCTCCATGATATCCCTGCTGTTATTGGATGCCGGCCTTGATCCAACCGTTTCCGTAGGCGGAATATTAGACGGCATCGGCGGAAATATAAGAATTGGTAAGTCAGAGCACTTTGTAACGGAGGCTTGCGAATACACCAATAGTTTCTTAAAATTCAGTCCTACAACAGGGATAATACTTAATATCGAGGAAGAGCATCTGGATTTCTTTAAGGATCTTTCAGATATCCGTAACTCTTTTAAGACTTTTACCGATCTGCTGCCCGAAGACGGGCTCCTTGTTATAAACGCAGATATAGAAAATATTTCTCTTTTTACCGATGAGCGGAACTGTCCTTATGTTACTTACAGTACAAAAAAGGAAGGCTCTCCTTCAGCCGGTGCAAAGCACCATTACTTTGCCGGAAACATTCATTATGATGAAAATGGCTTCGGGCAATACAGTCTATATGAAGACGGAGTGCTTCTTGGCGAGATTCATCTGCATGTGGTGGGAGACCATAATATCTCCAATTCGCTGCCGGCGGTGGCTGTTGCCAGAAACTTAGATATTCCTCTGACAACAATTCAGGAATCCCTTTCCCGTTTTACCGGAACAAAACGCCGCTTTGAATACAAAGGCACCATAGCAGGCGTTACCATTATTGATGATTACGCTCACCATCCAACAGAGGTTACTGCTACTCTTACCGCAGCAAAAAACTATCCCCACAGCCGTGTGTGGTGTGTATTTCAGCCCCATACCTATACCAGAACCCGCTCCTTTTTAAAGGAATTTGCGGAAAGCCTGTCTCTTGCGGATAAAATCGTACTGACTGACATCTATGCCGCCAGGGAATTGGATCCAGGTGACATTTCCTCCAAGGATTTGGAAGCTTTATTAAAGGAAAAAGGCAAGGATGTTATCCATATTTCAACTTTTGACGAAATACAAAATTATTTATTAGAAAATTGTACTAACGGTGATTTGTTGATAACTATGGGTGCCGGAGACGTTGTAACCATTGGAAATGCCATTTTAGGACTATAGTTATCCACATTATCCACAACCTTATCAACAATTTCACTGTGATAAGGCTGTGGATTTTTTATTCCATTCACAAATTACCTTAAGCTGGTTAAAGTAATTTATCAGCTAGCCATTATTACAGCTTTCCGGTTAATTTTACATTATTTTACAATCAATTTCTGCTTCATTTCCACATTATCCACATTATCCACAATTTTATCCCCCGAAGGTTTCCCGGAAATTAGCCTATTTTCAATCCCAATTCTCTATGTTACAATATGACTTACAAAGGAAATGAGAGGTTAATAAATATGAGTGCAATACTGTTAAATACCAGCCGCGAACGGGGTGTAACCCTGGTACCCAACTCTTTTATTGATGAATATATGCCTGTTGCCAGCGGCTCTTATGTGAAGGTGTATCTTTATCTGCTTCGCTGCGTACATAGTTTCGGTGATGTATCTATTACCATCTCATCCATCGCCGATCACCTGGACGAAACAGAGAAAGATATTATACGCGCTCTTTGCTACTGGGAAAAGGTTAGCCTGATTCGTTTGGAAAGAGACAGCAAAAAAGAGATTATTTCCATGACTATAAATGACCCGGAATCCAAGGAATCCGAAATCAGTAATGAAAATACATACAACCAAGGCTACCGTGATGGTGAGCCGATGACCACATACACAACCCCTGCTTATCCGGCTTCCTCTGCTGAGGCTGCTCCAGATGGGGATTATACAAAGAACGGCTTGAAGGAGAATATTTCGGAAGCCGGTGCTTATACTAACAGCAGTTATGACAATACACCTTATGAGGACAGCCCAACGGATGAAACCGCATATGCGGATATGTCAAATGCCAGAATTCCTGAGGACAGGAAGGCACATATGTTTGAAAAGCCCACCTATTCCGAGGCTCAGATAAAGCAGCTGACAGAAAATGATGAGGTCAAATGGCTGCTGAACATAATCGAGATCTACCTGGACCGCCTGATCAAGCCCATGGATATGCAGTTAATCCTGTACCTTTATGAAAGCCTTGGTTTTTCTGCAGAGCTTATCATGTATTTATACGAGTACTGTATTTCCAAGAACAAAAAGAATCCGTCCTACATAGAAGCTGTTGCTCTTTCCTGGGCAGAAGAAGGAGTGGATACCGTAGAAAAAGCCGAAGCCAAAACCGCTCTCTTCAACAGCAATTACACAGCAATCAACAAAGCCTTCGGGTTAAACAGGGCACCCGGACAGATCGAGAAACAGTTTATAGAAAAATGGCTGAACAAATTCGGCTTCTCCATCGATATCATCGTGGAAGCCTGCAACCGTACCATACTGCTTACTCAGAAGCCGGATTTTAAATATGCAGATAAAATTCTGGAGAACTGGAATAAAAAAGGCGTAAAGGAGTTATCACAGATAAGTAAACTGGATGAAGAGCATTCCAAGGACAAGGCCGCCAATGCAGCAAAAGCTGCCGCTATGGCTGCCGCTAATTCCGGAAAACCTGCCAAGCCTCAAACAGCTTCCCCGAACCGGTTCAATGCTTTTCCCCAGCGCTCCTATACGGAAGCTGACTATTCGTCAATGGAGCAAAAGCTGCTTCAGAAGAAGATGAATTAATCACGTTTATTGCACAGCCTATTGCCCGGAGCAAGGCTGTACTATATGTTTTTAGAAGGAGAAGTAACCCTATGGCTCTTAAGAACTATCAATACAATAAAATCCTGCGGGACTATGACAACAGGCAGCTGGAAGCCAAGCACGCTCTGGATAACCGAATGGAGGAGGCCTATGGGAAAATTCCTGCCTTAAAGGAAATCGACGATGAAATAGTAACCTGCGCTATTGAGAGTGCCAGGCAAATGCTGACGGGTAATGAAGAAGCTCTGGAGAATCTAAAGCTGGTAGCAAAAGGTGCGGATAAACGCAGGGAAGCCCTGCTAAAAGCCCATGGTTACCGGGCTGATTTTCTAAAGCTCCGTTATCAGTGCCCGGACTGTAAGGATACCGGTTACATCGGGAACGAAAAATGCCACTGCTTTAAGCAGGCCATTGTAGATATTGTTTATTCCCAGTCCAACATGAAGGAAGCTATCAGCAGAGAAAATTTCAGTTCCTTCTCTTTTTCCTATTATGCGGAGGATTACATTGACCCTTCTACCCAAACCTCCCCCAGGGATAATATTGCAAGAGTGGTAAAAGAATGCAGAAACTTTATTGACTCCTTTGATACAGTAAAGGGCAACCTGCTGCTTTATGGAAATACCGGCGTTGGAAAGACCTTTTTAGCCAATTGTATTGCCAAGGAATTATTAGATAAAGCTTTTACGGTAATCTACCTTACTGCTTTTCAGCTTTTTGATATCCTTGAAAAGAACAAATTTGGAAAAGGGGAAGAAAATTTCGAAGCCGGCAGCCAGTTCGAATATATATTGGACTGCGATATGCTGATTATAGACGACCTTGGCACAGAGCTTACCAATGCTTTTGTCAATGTTCAGCTTTACCTCTGCATTAATGAACGGCTGCTTCGAAACAAGTCCACTGTCATCTCCACCAACCTGTCCCTTGACAATATAAACACCCTCTACAGCGAAAGGGTATTCTCAAGAATTGCCAGTAATTTCACTCTCTTAAAGATTATAGGCGAGGATATTCGACTAAAAAAACTGTTTTAGCCTTGACTAACTTTACCGATAATGGTATAACGTTAATGGACATTTTTCGTGACGGTTCAGTGGAAACGAATTTTAAGAATAAAATGTACTGAATAATTCACATAATCAATCTATCCTAAACAATGGGGTTTAAGATACTTTAACTCCCTAAAATCAATTGGAGGTCAAACGAAATGCCGCAGCAAGAAAAAATACTAGAAACGATTCCCGTCGGCACATTGGGCATGATTGCTCTGGAAAGCAGTAAATCCCTTGGACAGAAAGTTAACGACTACATTGTAGACTGGCGCAGAGCAAGGGAAAGCGAGCACACATCCACTATTGCCTTTGCAGGTTATCAGCGCGATTCCTACTTAATCGATGCTCACTGCCCCAGATTTGGTACCGGTGAGGCAAAAGGTGTAATCAAAGAATCCGTTCGTGGTTCCGACCTTTACCTGCTACTGGACGTTTGCAACTACAGTTTAACTTATTCGGTATGCGGACATACCAACCATATGTCACCCGATGACCACTATCAGGATCTTAAAAGAATTATTGCAGCGGTAGGAGGCAAGGCAAGAAGAATTACAGTTATCATGCCTTTTCTCTATGAAAGCAGACAACATAGAAGAAGCTCCAGAGAATCACTGGACTGCGCTCTTGCTTTACAGGAACTGACTAATATGGGAGTAGAGAGTATTATAACCTTTGATGCTCATGATCCCCGTGTACAGAATGCTATTCCTTTAAAGAGCTTCGAAACCGTACAGCCTACTTATCAGTTTATCAAAGCACTTGTAAACCATGTACCGGACCTCAATATCAGCTCCGATAACATGATGGTAATCAGCCCCGATGAGGGTGGTATGAACCGTGCCATTTACTTCGCAAATGTATTAGGAGTAGACCTTGGTATGTTCTATAAGCGCAGAGATTACACCACTGTTGTCAACGGCCGTAATCCAATTGTCGCCCATGAATTCTTAGGCTCCGATATCGAAGGAAAGGATATGCTTATCATTGATGATATGATTTCCTCCGGTGAAAGTATGATTGATGTTGCCAAGGAATTAAAGAGACGCAAAGCAGGCAGAATTTTCGTAGCTTCCACTTTCGGTTTATTCACAAACGGACTTTCCAAATTCGATGAAGCTTATGAGCAGGGCTTAATCTATCGTGTACTTACCACCAATCTGGTATATCAGACAGAAGAGCTGCTGTCCAGACCTTATTATATCAATGTAGATATGAGCAAATATATCGCTCTGTTAATAGATACCTTAAACCATGATTCTTCTATCAGCAAACTGTTAAATCCCACAGAGCGCATTCAGAATATTCTGGCAAAGGTTAAGAAATAGCACTTAAGGGGGGCTGCCTCAGGCAGCCCTTTTTTATTTCTTCATGATGTTTCATTACCATTGGAAATGAATCACATTAGTTAATATGATTCAGGAAATAATTTATTTAGGATATAATTATTCAGGTAATAATCTATTTGAGTAATAATCTTTTGAGTAATAATCTTTTGAGTAATAATCTATTTAAGTAATAATTACTTAGGTAATAATCAATTTGGGAAATTAATAATTCATATATAGCTCTTATTACAATAAATTTTCATTTATAAGATAATATTCATTATATTTCTTGCTTCAGAAAACAGATAATCACTTATATCTTTGTAGTTCACTGAGCCTTCACCTTGTGACAGTCTCAATTGCATGACCGCCCACATTGCATTCCATAAGGTTACTATATACTCCATCTGCTTAAGAGCCGAAAGATTTTCCTCATTACAATCCCCAAAGTATTTCATCAGGAACTCTTCCTTTTGTTCTTTCCTAAATGGCATGCAGATTATAGCCAGATCAAAGAATATATCTCCCATACCGCTGTATTCCCAGTCAATAAGCCTTAAGGTGCCGTCATCCAGATAATTATTGGGAAACGGGTCATTATGGCACAGCCCGGTATAAAGAGCTTCATATTTCTTTCTCTCCCTTTGAATTTCCTTCATACCCGCAACTAAGATTTCGATATCTGCAGGCAGATAGAGATTGTTTTTTCGGGCATACTCAATTCTGTAGTTGATGTCCTTATAAGGGGAGAAGTGATAAGGTATCTCCGGCAGTTCATGGACTTTTTTCATAACAGAAACAATACGCTCCATGTTTTCTACCTCTTTCGTATCCTCCGCCTTCCATTTAACACCATCAATATACTTTGTTACCATATTACCGGTTTCTACAGAAAAATAGACTACTTCTGCACCTATCCCTGCCTCAGCAACTGCTTTCAGTGCGGCATATTCTCCTTCTCTGTTTATTCCCAGTTCATAAGCATTTCTACGTCCCAGCCGTACAGCATACCTGTTATTGTCTACTGTAATTATATAGTCCTGATTCGTTAATCCGTCTTCCTGAAATTCTGATACAATTTCACAGACCGTATCCGGAAAAGCCTCTTTTAATAAACATTCCAATTCATTATTCATCAATACCTCTTTCTTTGCTCCAGTCCCCATATAATATTTCTGCAAATAAAACTACAGACATCTTCATAACTTATCAGATGATATTGGAATAATAACTGATAGAAAAATTTTCGTACATGCAGTTACTTATACCTGCTTTGTATTATTTTATAATTAATCAGGGACTTAAATGGTTATCCTAAGACGCAAAGACGAGGCTGCTGCATATCAACAAAGTTGCTGCAGAAAGCCCCGTCTCACTATTAATTACTGATTTTCTTTTCAACTGGTAACTGTATTTCCGTTATATATTCTTCTTCACTTTCCGAATTCCATTCACCTTTTAAATAAAGCTCCCGTTGAGGTCCGTTTATAGTATAACCGTTTTCCTCAATCCAGCTTGAAGCCGCTTTATAGGCCTGCCCTATGGTTTTATAGGGACCTTTGTGTATGACACAGGCTGCCGGGACCGATTCAAGGTTTCTTACATTAACCCGGTCACTGCCTTTTAACTCTCCTGTGATGGCTTCCAGCACTTCTGCATCAACTGCATTCTCAAGCTCTTTGTTATCATAATAAATTACCAGGCAGGGAGGTATAATCTTACCCTTGTTGCTTTCAATGTAACTCACCAGCTCCTCCCACAAATGCCCTTGTTCAGGATAATCAGGTATTATATCCCTTAAGCCTGCCACCTTGATTTCTTCTGTTTTCTTAAAGATTACATCATATTCCATTGTAGTGCCCTCCTGATCCAGGTATTCCATATAGCCCTTTAGCAGATTAAGACGTTCTTGTTCCCTTTCAATATTGTCCTGTATCTGGGACTGCTTAAAAGCAAGAAGCTCCTTTAAGGTCTCTTTCCCTTTGTTTTCCTTTACAATGAGCAGAATCTCCTCCAGGGAAAATCCCATGTCCTTTAGATTCAGTATACGGTTAAGGATAGTCATCTGTTCTGCCGAGTAGTAACGATAACCAGTCAGTTCATCCGTCTTTACTGGCTTTAACAGATTCAGAACATCATAATGTCTTAAGGTTGCTATGGTCACTCTGTTTAATTTTGCAAATTCTCCGATTTTAAACATTCGTTTTCCTTTCTGGGTATTTATAAGTTAATTTTAATACTCAGATTTTTGATTGGGGCCCCAATGAAATTAGTATAAACCCTGCTGTTACAATAGAGTCAATATCAAGATAAAAAATATTTAAATATTTTTATTATGGTGTAGCAAAATCTGTTTCTCCGTCTCCAGTGCCGCTTCCCTCATCTCCATTCACGCCACCATTATTCTGGCCGTCATCACTGCCGCTTCCGCCCTCTTCACCGCCTTCGGTAGTATCCGGATTAGTGGGTGCCTCTGTCAGCCCTGGCTCTTCCCAGCCGTCCTCCCAGTCGTCCGGATCTTCAGGCGTGGGAGTCGGTGTATCTGTTGGTGTAGGGGTTGGCGTATCTGTTGGCGTAGGAGTTGGGGTATCTGTTGGCGTAGGGGTAATTCCCTGATCTTCTGCCTTCTCTGCATCAGTTCTATTATCCGTATAAACAGGGAAAGCTATATTCTCCAAGCCTTTATGGATAACATTCATGTATGTCTTCCAGATAGTACCAGGATAGCTTGCACCTGATAAACCGCTGGTGGACTTGGGGATATCATAACCAACCCAGACGCCCGTTGTGTAATAGGGTGTATATCCTACGAACCAGCCATCTTTCTTATCATTTGTGGTACCTGTCTTACCGGCACTTATCATATTATCAAGTCCAAGACCTCTGCCGGTACCGTTCTTTATAACTCCCGTCAGTACATCCGTCATCATTCTAGCGGCATTTTCACTGTATACCTGCTTCTTTGCAGTTTTATTCTCAACTATTACGTTGCCCTCTGAATCCTTGATGGTAAGAATACAGGTAGGTGCTCTGTATACGCCGTCATTTTCCAAAGCCGCATAAGCAGAGGTTATTTCAAGAGGACTGACACCATTGGTAAAGCCTCCCAGTGAAGCCGCCGGGTAATAGTCATTCTTATCAATCTTAGCGAAATTCATATGAAGGAGATAAGATAAGCCCACCTTCGGTGTAAGCTCCTCAAAAAGCTGCCAGGCAATGGTATTCTTAGATTTTTCTACCGCTGTTCGAACAGATATCTTTCCAAGATACTTACCATCTGCATTGGAAGGTCCTCCTTTGAATTTATGGTCATTCACCACATTGTCAGGATAATAACCGTTCTCAAAGGAAGGTGTGTATACTATAAGCGGTTTAATGGAACTACCCGGCTGACGGAAGCTCTGATAAGCTCTGTTAAGGGTATATCCCTGTGACTCCTGATATCTGCCGCCTACTATGGCAACTACCTTACCGGTTTTATTATCAATCGATACCGCAGCGCCCTGGAATTCATAAGTACCGTCCTTATTTTTCTCTGTAAAGTCAGCCAGGGTGGTATCAACCGCTTGTTGTAGTGCTTCCTGTTTTTCCATATCAATGGAGGTATAAATCCGGTAACCTCCGTAATAAAGGGATTTCTGATACTTGGTATAGGTCTCGTTGTATTCCTTATCGTACTCTTCCTTGTCAGCATCGCTGTCAAATTCCGTGCGGAACACAAATCCTTCCGCTTCCATTAGTGCTCGTGTAGCAGTATAGAAAACATAAGTTTCAACGTAATTATTCTTATCAACCTTCTTGGTTTTTATCTTCATTTTTTCTGCTACTGCTTCATCATATTCTGCCTTGCTGATCTGACCGTCCCTGTACATCTGAAGAAGGATTCGATCCCTTCTCTTTGTGGTGTTTTCCGGATAATCCAGCGGGTCATAGATAGTGGGATTATTCGGTATGGCACAAAGGAATGCAATCTGCGACAAACTCAGCTTATCTACATTTTTATTGAAATAGCCTTTACTGGCCGCCTGAATGCCATAATAACCGTTAGCAAAATAAATATTATTCAGATAGAATTCCATAATCTGTTTCTTACTGTATTTCTTTTCAAGGTCTACAGCAATAAATATTTCTTTTAATTTTCTCTCATAGCTTACTTCATTGCTTAAGAAAATGCCTCGGGCTAACTGCTGGGTAATGGTACTGGCTCCCTGGGTTATCTTACCCCTATGTTTAATCAACGCCAGAGCAGCTCGTATATTGGCATTTAAATCAACGCCACCATGCTCTAAGAATTTTTTATCTTCAATGGAGATCATGGCCTGAACTACAAGCTGGGGTATTTCTTTATATTCCAGGTAATAAACATCCTTTTCACCCTTTAAAACAGATAAAAGTTTCTTGTTGGTGTCATAGACAAGGCTGGTCTCCATCTGTCTGAAGGTTTCCGGAGTCGAGTTGCTTACCAGCTCGTTGGCCTGTTTTTGATATTCCACAAAATCATCTCCGTAGCGGTAGTCAAAATAAAGGCATCCCGCAAGGAAAAGAAGAGAAAACACCAAAAATACTGATAACAGTATCAGCCTGATCTTCTGTCTTAAGCGTTTATTCTTTTTTTTCTTCTGCTTTTTATTTGTTGCCATAACAATAACCATACCTTTCTAGGAACCTGCAATGGTTTAAGCTGCAGGTACAAATTTGGGGTGCTGATTAATTTATTCATACTGCATTGCCTGCTGCAGCAGCTCTAATAGCCAGGTTTTGAATATTTATTAATCATACTGTAGAAGCCAGAAGGTCACAACGCTTTCTCATAGTTGCAACTTCCCAGGTCAATGTAATGGAACGGTGTCCCTATACTTTCCAGGATTTCTCGTTCCCTGTTATGGCAGGTAAATAGAATTATCTGCCTGCCGCTCTTTGCTAGATGTTCGAGGGCCTTACGTGTTCTCTTATCATCATAATAGGCAAAACAGTCATCTAACAGAAGGGGCAGTCCCTTCTGATACATGATATCAGAGACACTCAATCTTAGAGCAAACAAAAACTGCTCCATGGTTCCGGCACTTAATTTGTCCCAGGGCCTGTATTCCGCATTTATTTCTGTTTTCATTTCAAGATTCTCATCAATTACTATCCGGTTGTATTTCTCTTCTGTAAGTCCTGCTATTAAATCAGATATCTTATGATTTAAGGTACTTCCAAAAGAATCATGAATTTGCTGTGATAAGCTCCTGATAGTACTGATAGCAGTAACTACTGCCTTAATTTCCGTTTGAATTTCTTCATCCTTCTCTTTTAAGCTCTTCTCCTTTTCCTGGTAAAGAAACAGTTCTTCCTCCTTACCGGCAAACGCATTAAGCTCCCATTTAATCTGCTCACATTGCAGCTTCAACCGGTCCCTCTCACTGTAAAGCTCATCTTTCGCTCTTTGTACTTCCTTTTGCTTCTCCTCCAGATAGATACTGACTCTATCCAGCTCCTTGCTGTCGGGGATATACCCCTGCATCAAAACGTCTTCCCGGAAAAAGGTGAACTGATTTAATAAATGGAGTATCTCTTCTTTTCTTATAACCAGCTTTTCTTCAAGACGGTTTCTCTGTCTTATGTACTCCCTTTTCTGCTCTTCCTTAAAGTTTCCTTCTATTTCCCTCTTCAGTGACTTTTCATATAACCCTGTTAAATCATTTTCCTCCTGAATTCCATATCTTTTCAGTAGTTCTTCTCTTTTTTTCCTGTTTCTTATTAATTCATTCTCTATTTGTACAAGTAACTTGCCTGTATATTGCTTTTGTTTTCTCAGACCATTCGTATATAATATACCTACCGCTGCTCCTGAAAGAAGTAGTGCTGTTCCAACTGCGAAAAGCAGATTGTTTAATACAGGCTGTTGGCTTAAGTTTACTGCTCTTAAGAGAAATAAACATAGACCAGAAATTCCTAATCCTGCTGCCAGCACTCCCCTGGTACCTTTTCTTCCTTTTTCGCCGGAGGCCTCATTTAAAAGGCTGCTCTTCTCATTCTCCAGACTTTCTTTTTCCTTCTGGTTAACCTTTAGGATATCCAGCCCTTCTTTTAATTCCATACTTCCAGCCTGGGCTCTCATGGTAAGCTCATTATTTAAAGCTTTCAGACTCTCTTCCAGTTCTTTCATCTGTAGCTTATTGCTTTCGTAGTCCGCAATCTTATCTCTTATCAGAGGCACTTTAAGCAGGAGACTTTCATAATTCGAGTTGCTCTCACCAGCCGTTTCCTTACTTTCAAGGCTTAAGCATCTGGCTTCTGCCTGTGACAGGGTTTCTGTTATTATATTCAACTGGTTCATCAGGCTATCCGCCTGCTGTTCCATTGCTAATGCCTTTTCAATCTTTATTTTTACCTCTTTTAGTTCCTGAAGGGGTCTCTTCCCCTCCAGTTCCCTCTTTTTGTTCTGTAAGAATACCAGCGCTTTGTTGACATCCACTTCGTTATTTTTAGTAAGTGAGAGGTTCGTGATATAATTTCTGACCTCACCCGCCAGTTCTGCCCCGGTTCTGATCCTTTGCTGTTCAATGCTGATGGTATTCACATAGCCGGATTCCGTAAGACCCCCAAGAAGTTCCTGTATATTCATAGGCTCTAATTCTCTCCCGGTGTCCAAATCCAGGAAAGAAGTACTTTTATTATTTTTATCAAAATTCCGGAGGATACGGTAATTCTTACCTTCAACAGAAAAATCCAGACTTCCTCTGTATAGAGATGGATTCTCCCAGGGCTGGAATCTGGTGTAGATATCTTCTTTGGAGGCTCTTCCTCTGGGTTTGTCTATGCCAAAAAGCATTCCTCTTAGAAATCCATGAAGGGTAGACTTACCCGCTTCATTTTCTCCGTAAATCAGATTAATGCCTTCCTTTAAGGATATATTCTTTTGATGGAATTTTCCGAAATCCGTTATTTTAAGCTCTCTAAATTCCAAGTGTTTCTCTCCTTATTTATAATTCTTGGCCTCTAAAAGGGCTTCCATACCATAATAAAGGGCTTTTTCTCCCAGTTCGCCAGCAAAACCGCCTTCTTCGATTGCCTTAATATAAAGTCCTATAATGTTATCTTCATTCTCCGCTTTCAGCGCAGAAAAATCATAATCCGGAAGAGTACCATCCGTTATCTCCAAAATATTACCAAGTGAAGTCAGCCCTTCTATGTCAAAGACGGTATCTCTGTCCCTTTTTCCCGCAAGTAGGAACTGATAAATATTATTTTCACCATTGGACTTTATAGCTTCTTTTATTTTGTCACGTATTTCACCGTTTGTAAAACCGGTCTGAATGGGTATTGTTATTTTATAGTAACCACAGGCTGCGTAAGGTATAAATTCTGAGCTAAGGCTTCCTGCTTCTTCTTCCTTTGTTATCTCTCCCCTGATGTAACCTCTTTCACCGGTCTCATTCTTATCCATTGGCTCCAGGGAGCCGGAATATGCCATATTTTCCGCCAGATACTGAGGTTTATGAATATGCCCAAGCGCTATATAATCAAACCCTGAATGCATCAATACATTCTTATCAAAGGGTATGTTATCCTGTGTCCCTCCATGAGCCAGCAGAATATTGATTCGTTCCGGACACCCGGGGCTTATGCGGTCATACAAAGGCTCTCTGATTTCCCTTGCATAATAACTCAGGCCATAAACCTCTGTGTTGATATCCTCCAGGAAGATGCTGTCCATCTCCTTATTCTTAAGCATATGCACATTGGCAGGCCATATAAAGTCCGCATAAGGAGAGCGCTCACTGATATAATCATGATTTCCTGCTATCAGAACTACCTGTGTATGGGACAATCTCCCCAAATTATAAGCTGCTTCCTTTAACTCCCTCAGCAACGGCTGTTTATGAAAAAAGTCTCCTGCTATCAGTAAAAGATCCAGCTCTTCCTTTTCACATAGCTCTGTAATACGATGGAAGCTTTCCCAGATATCTTTCTCTCTTTGCTCGCTCCAGGGATATCCCCTGTCGGGTGCTGCTCCCAGATGCACATCTGCTATATGGATGAATTTCATAGTGACACCTCATTTTAATGTGAATTTACTTCTCTTTCTTTCACTCTTCCAAACAGGATGCCGCTTTTTGGCATCACAAGCAGCTTTCAATACGTCCAAAACCGGCACCTCCTGTGCTGGTTTTAGTGTTTTTCTGTAGGAAGCTGTTTTTTCCTCGCACTTCCCTGTCAGGCTAATTGCATATGAACAGCCTCTAAACTGCCTGGAATAGTTTATGACTAATATCCTGCTTCGTACATTATAGCACAGTAACATAGACAAAACTATGAAATAAAAGGTAGGAATGTTTAAGATTCTATTGCATTAACTTTAAATTTTTTGAAACTATCATGTAAAAAATGATTTTAATTTGATTATTTATTTAATGATTTAATCAATTTTCCCCAGACTGATTGGATAGTATTATAGCATAGAACCGTTTTTTAGTCGAGTTCTTTCGAATATATGTTCGTTTCAGTTAAATAGCGGTGCTGAATCAAGTGAAATTTCTGCACGGTGGTACCATCTGCTATATCAGCTCTTCGTAAAGTCAAAAAAAATGCTCCACCCTGCAACTTACAGTTAATGGAGACTATAAAGATACTTTTAATTATCCGCTTTATAGTGATTCCTATTAAACTGTGTTACAAGGAGAGCATTTAAAATACATTTTCTGAATTTTATTAAAATCTCTGTTCAAAAATCTTAAGATTATTGGCATTTACTTCATAGGTGCCGGTATCTGTGACCTTCTTCACCTCTTTGCCTGCGAAGATATCCACGAATAGTTCCAAAGGAACACTTCCCCATACAAAAGGCCTTTGGGCAACCGCTGCTTTAATACTTCCTTTTTTCATATGTGCGGCTACTTCTTTTGTAAAGTCTATGGTTACCACTTTGATATCCAGTCCATGGCTCTCTACATATCTTGCATAGGCCAGACCCCAACCCACATTGGTAGAGAAGAATAACCTGGTATCCGGATAATCCTTTAACATCTTGGTGATTACTCTTTCTGCTTCTTCCTTGGAGGGTTCCCCAACAACACCAACCTGGTGCACAGATATTTCGGAATGCTCTGTGACTTCTTTTATAAAACCTTCAGCTCTTTCTTCAATTGCCGCTAGTTTATAGTCCGTCCACATTCCAATTATAACATCTCCTCTGCCGTCTAAGAGCTGTTTTACGATCATACCTGCACTGCGGCCGCATTGCAGTGCGTTGGTACCAATAATAGCTTCGTGAGAAATTCCCTTAACCGGGGACTGGATAAATATGATTTTGACACCTTTCCCTGACAGATTCCGAAGCTCTCTGGCAACCGCTTCATCCTCAATGGGTGATATAGCGATTCCATCAAAGCTGTTAATGGAAATATTCTTAAGAATATCAACCATTTCTTTTGTCCCTTGTTCACCTCTGGACTTAGGCGCATAAATCTCAATCTCCATATTAAGTACTTTGGCGGTCTTTTGCGCTTCTTTTGCTGCCGGCTCCCAGAAAGGATCATCCAGATCCCAGATAAGGGCTACCTTTTTCTTCCTCTTAACCACCAGAGAGGTCTTAATGGAATTAGAATTCTTCTCTATGTAAGATACCTTATCGCATAGCTCCCTGGTCATCTTAACAAGGATATCAGCCATACTGTTCTGGCTTATGGTTAAGGAAGCGACTTCCTCCGTTGTTGCTGAGGACTCTTCAACAACAGCTGCGATGCTGCCTAATGCCTCAATAAGAGTAGTCTTTTCCCTGGTCAGCAGACTGACTTCTTCATTGAAATCCTTCTGTCTCTTGATGAATATATCCGCAGTATCATTCACCTGCTCCACGGATTTAATTACCTTGCTCACAGCATGGTTCTGCTCTGTGAAAATTACAGTAGAAGAATCCATCACTCCTCTAAGGTTATCCAACTGCCCCGTAATATCTGAAAGTGATCTGCTGATATTCTCGCTGGCCTGCCTGCTCTCTTCAGACAGCTTCCGGACTTCTTCTGCAACCACTGCAAAACCCTTTCCTGCTTCTCCGGCTCTGGCAGCTTCTATGGAAGCATTCAAGGCAAGGAGGTTGGTCTGGGAGGCAATGCTATATAGTACTTTCGTTATTTCTGTTATGTTCTTGGTTTTATTTAATAGGGTGTAGATAGCATCCGTAATTTCCGTCATGACCTTCTCGTTCTTTTCCTGGTTGACGGACAGATTATGAATAGCTTCTTTTCCTTCTGCGTTTACTTCACTCATATCATAGGCAAGTCCTATCAATTCCTTGGACTTCATATCCATCTCATTGATCTTGTCTGCAAGATGATCCGCAACACCCATGCATCTCCCCACATCATCTGCCTGAGATTGTGCTCCTTGTGCTATGTATTCTGAGGAATGTCTAACACTTAAAGAGGTGTCAACGATTTCTTCCACTACGCCTTCCAGCTGCCCGGAAATTGATTTTACATTGTCAAAATCATTACGGAACTGAGTAAAGTACTTTCTATAGCTGTGGTACATATCATTTTGGTCTGTGTCATCACTGCCGATAAACTCGTTCTCAAAATCCCAGTCCAACATTCTCTGTATCAAGATTGGTCTCTGTAATCTCCTGCTGCTCTTAAACATAGTTAACCCCCTTAAAGTTATATTAATTATTGTATCACCATTTTGTGCATAATTCAATTTATTTCTTTGTACCCCGTCGTATATTATGTGTTTTTGTATTTATTTTTACATCTGTACAATAATTATATGGTTGTTTTGCATAATATTTTTTAAAATAGTATATTATTCTACATTTTATGTTGTATATTATACATAAATCGACTCTTTTCATCTTTTGTTCTGCTTCTTCTATTTTTTACTTTTATTGTTATATAAACACCTGTACTATCGGGTGTTGCTCTTTAGAGGAGGAAATTTGTCTAATACCGCCAAACCCGGAGATTTAGTAGTAAGTTTCCAAAATCACAAAAGCAGTATAATTAAAAGTGAGGCGGGCAGCAGGTTCCAAGGATATTCAAACAAGTCTCCATTCAATTTACTGACGATTCTGATTCATGTTTAAATCCCCCAGGACAAAGGATTAGAAAAGAGATATCTCACAGGAATAAACTCTTCTAAAAAAGGGCTGCTGTATTTATACTACAGGCTTCAGAAATTTTATTTACATTCTGTTACCTTATACAAATACAACAACCCTGATATTCTATTTCTTTCTGCCTTTTGACAAAGCGGTAATGGTATTACTGCCGGCTCCCCAGCCGGAATCTTTACCGGTCTGATTCCAACCAAGTTTTTCCCAGTAAATAAGCACTGCTATCCTTGTCTTGTTACCATATTTTCCATCCACTGCTATAGGTATAAAGCTTTCTCCGGTAAGCACTGCGTTCAGCTTCTCCTGAAGCCACTTGATATCCTTTACGGAGGAGCTTTTCTTAATGGTCTTCTTTGGTATATATACTTCAGAAACATATTTAACACCGGTATATTCGCAGATGCCTTTACAGATTTCCTGGGCGGACTCTTTCCAGAAAGCACTGTTTCCCATCATCTGCAAGGCTTCCCTTTCATTGGTCATGAAACACAGCTCTGTAAGAATTGCTCCTTTGGTTCCAAGGGTATTGCAGTTACACATGGCAAGGGCTGACTTCTTTATTCCTCTGTTTACCTGAGAGGTTCCTTGTGCCAAATATTTCAGCACTGCTTTCGCAAGCTTTTCGGATTTACCGCTGTAACTGCTATGAATATAAACTTCTACTCCGTCTGCCGCATTAAAGGTCTTTCCATCACCGTATGCATTATAGTGTATACTTACAGAGTAATCACACTTTGCATTCCTGATGGCAGTCTGTCTTTCCGTGAGAGGGGTATCGGCATCATTTTTCGGATTATTATCATTAAATCCGGTCATAACCGTGGTAAATCCACAGCGTTTAAGCTCCTGAACCAGAAGGTAGGCCACCCCTACAGCCGCTACATGTTCCCTGATGCTTTCACCTTTTTTTACATCTGCTTTTCCGTCTTTGTCAAAATCCACATCTGTTGGCACGGGAGGTGTGCGTTTACCGGCAGTGTCATAGCCATGTCCTGCATCAACTGCTATTTTCATATTTGCCCTCCTTACAATATTGAATTGGGTTAGACATTTTATTATAATTAATATATTCTTTGGTCTGTTAACGTTTTCTATTTACTTATATTTATGAAATAAGTCAATTATCATGTAACTTTTGTTTGCCGTAATATATTCCGGCATAATAGTATATTTAAATCCGTCTAGATAAGTGCGGGTTTTAGGACGTTTTTAGGTACTTTTGAAAAATACTGGACAGCATGATTATTATAATGCAATTGATCACAGGTTTTGCCTTGCCTTGAGATACTCTCGAATAATCTTAAGGCATTTTAAGAAAGGAATGGTGATTAGTGTAATGACGAAACGAGAGTTAAAATTTCTACTTACTGATCTGGAATTATATAGTTCTAAGAAAATAACAGAAGAAGAAGCTGTGCATAAAGATCCCCAAACAATCTATCACGAAAATGGTAGTGTTTATGAATGGGAGGATACAGAACTTGACCGTGAGGATATGCTCCTGGCATTGCAGGCTAAGCAAACCGCAGACATCCATGCCATTAAGAATATCTGCGGTTTCTTTGTTTTTGTATTGTGTATTTTTCTCATCTGGCTGGTGTTTAGCTTGTTTGCAATAGTACTCTAGATTTTATCTATCCTCTCTTAGCATGGCATAATAGGCAGTGTCACAAATACCGGTATTATTCTTATCCCCCTGCCGTTTGATTCCTTCAAAGCGCAGGCCGCATTTTTCCATAACTTTACCGGAGGCTGGATTTTTAGTGTCATGTCTTGCTTCAAGGCGGTTAAATCCCACCTCCTCAAAGAGATAATCCCTTACTGCTGAGAATGCTTCTGTCATAATATTTTTGCCCCAGAAAGCCCTTCCACAGCAGTAACCTATCTCAGCCGCAGAAATCTGTTCATTCATATGTACCACTCCTATACTTCCGATTGGTTCCTGTATTTCTTTCAGTACCATACACCAGTGATAATTATCCGTTTCTCTCGCTTTCTCTTCCCAGATGCCAAGAAGTGCTTTAGTGCCTTCTACATTTGGGTGTACCGGCCAGGTGAGATATCTGGTCACCTCTTCATCACTGGCCCAGTTTCGATACATATCTTCTGCATCCTCTGTACTAAAAGCCCGTAGTATTAAGCGCTCTGTTTCTAATGTTTTTGTTCCCAGATGATTCATAATAAGCTCCCCCTTTATTTTTATTATATATTTCTTCTCACGATTAATAGGCCTATCAACTGCCTGGTTAAGAAGTGGGAAATCTCTTCCTCTTACATTATACATTACCACCCTTAGCGCCTTTATATCACCGGCTTCTATAGCCGCCCCCTGAATTATATGCTAATCTGAGGGAAGAAAGTAGACAGCAGTCTGGCTCCAGGTATTATCATTCTTTAATTCCAATTCTGTTAATACATAGCCGATACAATCCACATGGACACCTGTAGGACCGGTAAGATATTGCTTTATGATTAATTTTACCTTTTCCTCTTTCATTTGTACAGCAAAATCACATATTCCGTCAGCTGCCACAGGCTCAGCTGCTTTTCCCTGTAATTTGTTCCATTCCTCCGTTTGTCCGGTTCTGGCATAATGAGCACCTAATATATCCTTATCAACCTGTATAACTGATCTTTTCTTGTAGTCCAGTATAGTTGCTGAGGTTCCATCCCAGTTCAGATAGTAAGGAATCCCCGCAAAGACATCATATTCCGCCGGTAAGGCAACGGACTGATATACCTGACCCTTTTTTGCATACACCAGCAATCCATAGATTCCGTCTCCTCCATTTGAACCTATATCATTTATAAGAATAATTTCATTCTTCCCGTCGTTGTTCAGGTCCGCTCCTGCTATTTTAAATTCTTCTCTTCCCGGCTCCAAGCCTTCTATTACCAAGACCTCCTGGTTGCCAAAGTTTACCGTAATGGTATTCGTACTGCCCTTTCTTTCTATACGCGCAGTATCTTCAATACCGTCACCATCATAATCTTCTCCCTTATAGAAGTCTTTCAAATAATAATTATGAGCCTTGCCAAAAAGTGAGCCGATTTCACCCTTCTCCACTATATCATCCACACTGCCATTATTACCTGACTCTCCTTTGTCTTTTCCGTTATTTTCGACGCTGTCTTCTCCGTTAACCGCTCTTACATCCCCTTTAGCCACAGGACTCAAAAATAACCCTATACATACAACTGCTACTATCAGCAGCGAAACTGATATAAGCCATCCTGCAGGCTTTTTATACTTTAAGATATTCTTGATTCTGCCCTTAACACTGTTTTCTCCAAACCCCAAAGGCACTCCTCTTAAGGAATCAACGCCTGCTGACAGGGACAGCAAAGAGTGCGAGTACTGCTTTTTGATACCTGTACCCAGCTTCTTAACCACTGCTTCATCGCAAGACATCTCCATATCCCTGTTCATAAGGACAAAAGAAAGCCAAACCAGAGGATTAAACCAATGCACACAGCAGATAGCAAAAGCCAGAACTTTTATCAGGTAATCTTTTCTCTTTATATGCACTCGCTCATGTTCAATAATATATTGCGCCTCAGCTTCCCTTAGTCCTTCCGGCAGGTATATTACTGGCTTTATTATTCCCATAACAAAAGCCGTTTTCACAGCAGGCGTTTTATACAGGTTATCCCTTATCCAAACAGCACCAGTTAATTTCTTACGAAATGCCAGATAGGACTTCGCCTGAAAGAATACGATCAACACCAGACCTATCAGCCAAAGAATTATCAGGTAATCCATAACGGAAGGACTTTGAGCCTTATATGCTGTAGCTACAGGTTCAGTCGCTATTTCTTTAACGGGTTCTTCTGAGGGTGTCTGCTCACGGGTCATGATATTCTCTTGGTCAGGCAGTATCAGATAACTTTCTACCCTCTGGGTGTCCACCTGTTTTGGTATAAGGCTTATCATACTTTCCAGGGTTACAGGACATATCAGCTTTAGAAATACTATACCCCATAGGCAATAGGAAAACACTTTAGGTGATTTTCCAAGTAAAAACCTTACCCCCAATACAAACAGAATGACATAGCAGGAGATAAAGCTCATATTTAATATTTCAAGAAACCATTTCTCCACTATCTATCCTCCTCATAGGTATCTATAATTTGCCTTAATTCCTCTATTTGCTTTCCGGTAAGCTTCTTACGGCTGATAAAGGCTGTCAGGAATTTTGGCAGCGAACCGTCATAATTTTTTCCCAGAAACTCCTCACTTTTTAACTGCAGGTATCCTTCCCTTGACACAATAGCCGTTACAACGGCTCCTTCATTTTTCAAAATACCTTTAATACATAGTTTTTTTAGTACCGTATACGTTGTTGATTTCTTCCATCCCCACGCTTCCTGGCATAATCTAACCAGCTCTCCGGAAGCTAAAGGCTCCCTGCTCCATATGAATTCTGCAAATTTGTATTCACTTTCAGTCATAATATATGCCATAAGTTTCTCCTCCTTGGTCTATAATTCATAGACCCACTTCTGTATTGTTAGTCTATATCTTATAGACCTAAAAGTCAATCGAAAATAATGCAACTTATCAATAACACGGGAAGTACTTATAGAAACTTATTGCGAACACATCTTTGCAAATCTTTAGTTTTTAGAAGCTACATGCAGGTTATTAAAATGTATACATATTAAAAGAAGATAATTAAAAGGGAGGCTTTATACCCTCTAATTATCTTCTTCAAAGAAAATACTTCCTAATTTTTAGTATAGATTACTCCTGGTTGTTTCTTAAGATTACCTTATAGTTGTTTCTATAAATATATCTTATAGTTGCTTCTATAAAGATATCTCATAGCTTCTTCTATAAAGAATACCCCATAGTTACTTCTATAAAAAACACCTCTTAGTTTTTTCTATAAAGAATGCTTCATAGCTGCTTTAATAAAGAATACCTCTTAGTTAAATTATTCAATAAATACCAGTATTTTAATAATTTCTTTAATCATCAATCTGGCAGGTCCATCCTATATGGTAAAACAATCTCGTTTAAACCGCCGGCTATGTAATGAAAAATCCTCTATTTTTTTAAAACTCCTACAAGATAAAACCGTTAAAACCTATAATCTCTCTTCCCTTGCCTTCACATCAGCCAAAATGCCCGCTAACATATTCAGCTGTCTTTTCATGCTTTGGATTTGTAAAAATAATATCCGTGGTATCATATTCCACCAAATCACCAAAAAGGAAGAAGGCAGTTTTATCAGCAATACGGGAAGCCTGCTGCATATTGTGGGTAACAATAACGACGGTATAGGTCTTTTTTAACTCCACAATCAGATCTTCAATCTTATAAGTGGATATGGGATCCAGGGAGCTGGTGGCTTCATCCATTAAGATTACTTCAGGATTCAGGGCAATGGTTCTGGCAATACATAATCTCTGCTGCTGTCCGCCAGAGAGGGAGAGTGCACTCTTTTTCAAACGGTCCTTGACTTCCTCCCAAAGCGCTGCCCCCTTTAAGCTGTTCTCAACGATCTCATCGATTTCACGTTTTTTCTTACCGTAATATTTAGGTGCATAAGCAACGTTGTCATAAATACTTAAAGGAAAAGGATTTGGTTTTTGAAATACCATGCCGATCTTCTTTCGGATTAACATAGGGTCTATCTTGTTGTCATATATGTTAATATTATCAAATATTACTTCTCCGGTTATTCTGCATAACGGAATAATATCATTCATTCGGTTCAAAGTCTTTAGGAAAGTCGTCTTACCGCAGCCGGAAGGCCCGATTAATGCCGTAATTTCATTTTTCTCAATATCCATATTGATATTGTTGATTGCCTGTTTTTCTCCGTAAAAGAGGTTTAAGTCTTTTGTTGTTATGATACCCATTATTTAAAGCTCACTTTCTTCTTAAAGATTCCTGCTATTGTATTGGCCGCAAGATTAATAATAAATACCAGAATAATTAAAACAGCAGCCATTGCATAAGGTACCCAGTCGGGTGCTCCGCCTTCCGTGGCGTATAGATAAAGCTGTACCGTAAGCCCCGCTCCCGGTTCTAAAATATGTTTTCCATAATTGGCAGGCATGGTATAGTCCACACCAGCGGTGTAAAGTAACGCTGCCGATTCACTCACAATTCGCCCGATACTTAGGATTATGGCAACCACTATACCCGGAAGTGCACAGGGCAGCAAAATAGTTCGGATGATATGCAGCTTTGAGGTTCCAAGAGAAAAGGCCGCCTCTCTGTATGTGGGATTTACCTGCAGGAGAGCTTCTTCCGTGGTCCGAATCAGGGTAGGAAGTACAATCAGGGTACAGGTTAAAGCTCCTGCCAACATAGAACCGCCGCTGCTGCCGGCTTTCAGGGTATTAATAAAGAAAGCCAGCCCAAATAAGCCATATACAATAGAGGGAATACCCGCAAGTATTTCTATGGCAAACCGTATAGCCGAGATAATTTTGCCGGGCTTTGAATATTCAGCAAGATAAATGGCTGTACCGATACCAAGGGGTATGGACAATAGAAGGGAAAGGAACACTATATATAAAGTATTGATAATCATAGGTGCAATCCCGTATGTCTCATATAAACGGGAGGGTGCCGTAGTAAGAAACTCAAAGCTGATATAGGGAAGTCCCTTTACGATCAAATATAAGATAATAGCTATGACCATTAAAGTTACTGCAGCTGTTACGGAATATATCAGTGCCCGAACAGCAATAACTCCGGGTTTAATTTTCTTTTCATAGAGGTTCTTATCCATTTGCATTACCTGCCTTCTTAATCAAGAAATGAAAAATAGAATTGATAATAAAAATAAATACAAACAGTACCAATCCAATACCAATCAGTACACCTCTGGTCTGCTCTGTGGCATAGGACATTTCCGTCACAATAGCTGTTGTGAGAAAACGTACAGGTTTAAGCATGGAGGGCATTTGAGGAATATTACCGGCTACCATGATAACTGCCATGGTCTCACCGATAGCTCTTCCTACTCCCAGGAGGACCGCCGCCATAATACCCGATTTGGCAGCAGGAATAATAATACGAAAGAGGGTATACTCTTTTCCCACACCCAGAGCAAGAGCTGCTTCCATATAGCTTTTGTCCACTGCATTAATGCTGGTTTCACTTACGCTGATGATAGTTGGCAGAGTCATAATAATCAAAACTATAACAGCAGAAATCATGGCAAGCCCGGAAGAGAGATCAAATATTTTCTGTACATAAGGCACAATAAAAATCAAACCTAAAAAGCCGTAAATTACCGACGGAATTCCCGCTAACAGACTGATTACGGAACGCAGAACAGAACCCAGCCCCTTAGGCATCAGCTGTCCAATTCCCAAGGCAACAAGCAGAGAAATGGGAACTGCGATCAGAACAGTAAAAAAAGTAGAATAAAAGGAAGAAATGATAAACGCCAGAATTCCGTAGCTTGGAGGTTCATTGGCAGAGTTCCAGACAGACCCGAAGAGAAAATCCTTTAATCCCACTTTGGCTATACTTGGAGCACCGTTTGCTATCATAAATGCTCCGATTAATATAACCGACAGGACCGAAATTAAGGCAAAGAAAAAAACGATACCTTTAAATAGATTATTATATAAATAAACTTTCTGCTGTTTCATTCTTACCACACATTCCGCTGCTTCTGGCAGCACAATTTTAAGGAATAAATCTATAAACTGGCAATGCCACTGCGCATTTGCAGTGACATTATCCAAACACACTATGCAGCTAAAACGCCTAAACTGAAACCAACCTGTATATAAGTTAAACTATTTTACGACAATCTGGCAGGCTGCTGTTTTCTTACCATCGCTGGTAGTTACGGTAATTGTTACTTTTCCTGCTTTTTTAGCAGTTACAACACCAGTAGCAGATACTGCAGCAACAGCTGCATTGGAGGACTTCCAGGTAATTGCTTTATTGGTGGCATTTGCAGGACCCACTGTTGCTTTTAAAGTAAGCGTCTTTCCCACGAAAAGCTCTGCACTGGTCTTGTTAACCTTTACGCTGGTAACAGGATATGCAACTGTTACTTTACAGGTCTTCTTTACGTTAGAACCGTCATTTGCTCTTACCGTAATCGTAGCACTGCCTGCTTCAATTGCTTTGATTTCACCGGAAGCTGAAACTGTGGCAACAGAAGGATTAGAAGAGGTATATGTCAGGGTTTTGTTCGTAGTATCTTCAGGTGCTACGGTAGCTTTAATGGAAGTACCTGCGCCAGGCTTTAAGGTAACTTCTGTTTTGCTTAAGCTGATACCTGTTGCTTTTACTCTTACAAGGTTATTCTTAACGAAGCCCTGAGAATCAATGATTTTCTGTCCGTCAGCACTGGCAATAAAATCCAAGAAAGCCTGAGCCGCAGGAGTTATTGCTTTTGATTTATTATATACAAGTAAGAAAGGTCTTTTGATTGCGTAGGTTCCATCTGCAACAGAGAATTTAGAGGGCTCAACACCTTCGATTTTTAAGGCTTTTACTTTAGATTCATCCATATCACCAAGAGACATATATCCGATAGCACCGGAATTGTTCTGTACGGAAGCCTGCATAACTCCTGTGCTGGCAAGTGAACCGTCAAGATTTACATCATATCCGCCGGGAAGTGCAGAACCAAAATCCACTTTAAAGAAATCTTCGAAGCAGCTTCTGGTACCGGAACCGGACTCACGGCCAAAAGGAGCAATCTTCACGCTGGTGGAATAGGAACCGGATATCTGATTCCAATTCAAGCTGGAGGTATCTCTGGTATAGATTTTATAAAGCTGAGAAGGAGAAAGTTCATTTACAGGGTTGCTTTTATTAACAACTACAGCTAATCCGTCCAGACAAATCTGAACTTTGTTTAAAGTCTGAGCTTCAGTGCCTGTGATATCCCTGCTGGACATACCAAAGTCTACCGTACCTTTTGTTGCATCTGTAATACCTGCGCCGGAACCGGTCACATTCTGTTCAACGATCTTAATGCCTTTATTTTTAGCCATGAAAGCTTCCGCAAGTGCCTGGATAAGCGGATTAACGGAAGTAGAACCTGATAAAACTACTGTTCCTGTAACAGATGCCGCAGATACCTTCTCTGCCGGAACACCCTGAAAGATTGAAAATGCTAATGCTACAGTTAAAACCAAAGACATAAACTTTTTCATGACATTACTCCTTACAATTTTTTTATTTTACGGGCTAATAATGACTTTAAGACACGCCCTGATTACTTGGTCATTATAATCTTTGATTGTAAAGAAAGAAGCATGAATTTGAAAATTATTCCATTGGTATTGTAAAGAATCTGTTTAGAGAATTTAACATTACTGGTTTTGCATATTATGGGTTTTAACATAATAAAAGATACTTATTTCTCTCTCGTTGACAGTAAGTATAATTAGTGCTTCTGCGCTACCTGTAAGTGGTGCTCGAAATTAGTATATATACACCTGTTATCTTCCAAACCTAATTGACATATGACAATAAAACTAATTATACTTTTAAGTAAAGTCAGGAGAAAACGTTTGCATTTTAGTAATTGAGTACTTAATATAAGGAGGAATATGAAAAATTATATCGGATTTTTAATCCGTCAAAAAAGACTGGAGCTTAATATCTCTCAGGAAGGCCTCTGCAAGGGAATCTGTGCTCCCTCTTATTTAAGTAAAATTGAACAGGGACAAGCCGATGCCAGTTCTGACATTATTACAAGTTTGTTTTCTGCCCTTGGCATCAGATATATAGGAGATGGCTCCGTGCTGGCAGAAGCTCGTGAGCATTTCGATGGTTTCTTTTTTCTTTTGGATTCGGAGGAGTCAGTAAAAGAAGAAACGAATTACTTTTTCAAGCACAGAGAAGAATTGGAACACAGTGAATTTCATCTGGATTATCATCTATGCTTACTGTTTTCCCATTTATCAGCAGGAGATCAGGAGCAGGCCGGGAAAGAGCAAGCTTACTTGAGCCGTTTCCTCCCTTATATGGAGGATTCGCAAATAATGCGATACTACCTGGGTGCGGCAGCAATTCTAGGACACTCAGAGAATGCTGTTCAGCTTTATCTGAAAGCAGCTCATTACGGGAATAATAGCGTTATACATTATCAATTGGCCAATACTCTATTTCATATTGGTCATTATAACGACTGTATCCAAAGGGCGGATACCGCTTATTTGTTTGCGTCAGAAGAGGGAAATCCTGCGGTTTTAATTGGAGCCAGCTTTCTTTTAGGTTCCTGTTATTGTAACAGGCGTGATTTATCCATAGCAGAGAAATACTATAAACGTGCAATCGCCTTAACTCGCGGTTATCGTGTACCGGTAAGGAACTATGCATATTATAACCTTGGTACAGCTTATCTTAGCTGTGAACAATATCAGGAGGCAGAATATTATTTGCTTCAAGCCGGCGAATTGGAGGAAGAGTCTTATCATAATGTTATGCTCAATCAAAAAAAGGCGCTTCTGTTTAATCAGATAGGCAACTCAGAAAAGGCCAGTCTATACTTAGACCGTGCTTCTGATGCACTACAGGTGCTCTCTGAAGATACCGACAAATATCATCTGTGTAAAAAAATGGTCACCTTTGCAGAAATGTTAAAACTACCTGATTACCTGGATACCCCTGGATATTTTGAACTATTGGAGGATTTATATGAAAACGTAAATCTTCCTTTTGGCTTTGGTTTCCGAAGATTTTACGGATTATTTCTAATTCGTTATTATAAGTATCAAAGAAAATACAAAGAAGCGCTGCGCATTCGAGAAGAAATGGATATTTCCTGATATGATAGATTTAGCCCTGCTTATAAGGTGTTTTCGTATGCATATTTCCCATATAGACCCCGTTTACTTCATATTAAGTGAAATGTTATAATAAACTCACCACAAAAAACGAATGATTCTATGAAGAGACACAACGGAGGAAATCCTAATGAAAAAAATTGAAAAAATCTGGGAGAAGGACAATTTTGTCCTCAGACTTGCGAATAAAGAAGATGCAGAAAACTATTATCACCAGAACTATAACCCCTTAGACCCTGAAGTCGCACGACTAACCGGATGCAAGGCTGTTTTTTCCCATGATGAAGTCGTCAGCTTTTTCCTGCAATGTATAGAGGCTGACGACCGCTATGATTTCCTGATCATAGACCCCAACGGCAGGATTATTGGAGAAAGCGTAATTAATGAAATTGACTGGGACTTAAGAAGCGCTAATTTTCGTATTGGAATTTTTCACAGTGAAATATGCGGGAAAGGAATTGGGTCCTGGGCTACTCAAATGACCCGCGACTTTGCATTTGAACAGCTAAAGCTTCACCGATTGGAGTTGGATGTATTTTCTTTTAACCCACGTGCCGAAAAGGCTTATCTGAAAGCCGGCTTTAAACGGGAAGGTATATTGAGAGACGCCCTTTGGGACGGAGAAAAATACGCAGATGATATTCTGATGGCAATTTTAGAGGATGATTGGAAGGAAATAAAAGCCAGGGTATAAAATAGTGAGCTTAAGATTATTCATTTCCATAGTATGAAAGAATACTCCTTTCAAAGTAAGCAAACTAAATAAGGTTATAAGAAGATAAAAAACATAGGGGCGAAAAACATCTAAAAAGTCAGCTGTTTTTCACCCCTTTCTTTATTTCTTAATACAAGGCATTATCCAATCACAGATTATCTGTTTGCTTCCGGTTTCCAGAGGCGTGCAAAATCTGCTTACAGTGTAGAATTCAATCCAGTAGAAATCCTCATAGTCCAGTTCATAACCGTTCTTAAGTACCATATCTGACATTAACAGATATGCATTGTTAAGAATATCCTCAAAGTTTGCTGCACCTATCTGAGCTTTTGCAATTGTTCTTCCTTTGATTATCCTCCCCGTCATCCCTTCCGGAACTGGAGTACCCAGTTGAAAGAACTTGCCTACAATATAGGTATCGCCAAGGCCTTCTTCTGAAGTAAAGTCTGCTGAATACCCAAGTCCCATGCAATCCTCCATACCAACCTGATAATCCATAAGAGCCGTCAGTTTATCATCATAATGCTGACTCCAGAATATATCCCATAGCTCTTTGTTGCCAGACACCCCATGCTCCTTGTTGCTTATACCAATCAGCAGAAGGTCCTCCGTTTTTTCATAATCGATTTTTACCAACTCAGCCATAATCCTTCTTCCTTTCATAACATAATAAGTATCCTTGTCTGTAAAGAAAAGAGGAAAAAAAGCTTTCTCATGATAAATTTCTACTGTTAACTGAACAGGCGGCACCAAAAACTGCTCTTTAAAGGCTCTCGTGTAGGAGGCAGTATTCTCATAACCGCAGCAGAGAGCCGCTTCCGTTACGTTTACCCTCTCTTCCAAGAGCATTCTGGCTGACTCCGTTAATTTTCTCCTGCGAACATATTCTGTCATTGATATTCTGCAGATATAACTGAATATCCGTTGGTACACACCAAGAGGTATACCGGTAAGCCTGGCGGCTCTGCCAAAGTCAGCCTGAAAGATATCACTTTCAAGCATATCTATAACCTGTTGTGTCTGCTCCATTACATCCATTTTTTCCTCTTCCTTTCAGTTATATCTTATAGCAGGCTGAATATGTCCGCTTTCCATTTTCTGTACAAATAATGTATGCCTTAATATTACCCTGACTTCCTGACACTAAAGATTCGCTTAAAGCTTGAATTGATCATCTAAATATCTGCTACCGGTACATTGCCTGTCAGCCAGTTAAGCTCACTGTCCTGCATAAATCTGATAGGCCATTCCTTTGTAGTAGAGGTCCAGGTATGAAAATTTACAATACAGTTAAACAACTGTTCCACAGCCTCTTCTGACTTCTCACTGATTGCCTTGTTCATATACTCTAAGAGGTTTTCGGGTTTCTTCTCCACACCTTCAAGCACTTTTAAAAACCATTTATGGTAAGGATACAAGGTCTCATTGTAGGTTAGCACTAATCTTCCCGCAAACAATACATAATTGGATATTGCTGTTGTAATCAGATATTCGTTATTCCTTTTCATACCTTCATAGAAATACCATCTCCAGGCTTCAAACTGCGCATAGAATTTCTCCAGGTTTTCTATTTTTCTTTCCACCGGATATCTGGAGGCTTCTGCTACAAGCTGCTTCAGTCCCTCAATTTTTGAGTAAGATACAAAAGCGTCTTTAAAGGCAAACTTTGCAGGTTCACTGCCCATAGCAGCCGTTTTCTTTATAAACTCCACTGAGGTGCACTTTCCATCAACATAACCACCTTCATAAGGTGTCGCTTCGGTTTCATAATAATTAAAGTTCTCCTCCTCCAAAGCTTTTTTATAGTCCTCTTCTGACATTACAAGCATTAGATCAATGTCAGAATTCTCTCCGGCAAAGCCATGAGCCACAGATCCTCCAATAATTATACCTAATACATCTTCTCGTTGTTTTAATTTATTTGTTATTGTTTCAATAGCAAGTTTATGGTGATTATACATTATACAAACTCCTTTGTTTTATTTATATGGATTCCATTCTTCAAGGGGTATTATAATGTATTTACCTTAATATTGGAATATAAGACTTCCAAATTACAGGGTATGCTGTCCTTTATTTCAAATAATAACGCTTTCCATTAAACTTAATATTCTTCACGTTATCGACCATAATGGGTTCTTTAAAAAAGAGTGACGCCTTGCAATAGATTACATCAGGCTCGACAATACCGAATTCATCTGCCCTGCTTCCACTTATAGAATAAGAAAAAGCTTTTTTATCTAAACTGGCTTCCGGAAAATAAATAATCGCTTTATCACTCTTTTTCTCAAGCTCCTCCATTACAATGTCAAGATCCGAATCCTTCGTGGTTCTTTTCTCAAATGAAAAGATACAGGAGTAAGGCGTTAATTCTATCTTAGTCAGCGTCACATATTTATTACCCAGTAAAATATCCTGATCTAAAAGGATTGTCTTGGTATAATCCACTTCTTTATCAAAATCTATGTCTATTTTCCACTTTTTTTTATAGATACCTTTTATTTTTTCCTGGGTATGGAACGTAAGCCCTGCCAATTCTATACTGTATTGTTTGCCAGTCATTTTCTCCTTCCCTATAACGGTATAAAGAATCTCAAACTGTACCTCCCCACTATTTCCCTTCAGAGGAATATAATGATAGCCAAGACTGCCACCTTGGGCATCCTGGAATAAGGTACCGCCGCTTTCGTCATTAAAACCAAATCTTCCTTCCGTGTAAATCCCTTTCTCCTTCAATACATTCTCCGCATTTTTTACTGTAAATCTCAGCATAACAGAGCCAACATTACCCGTTGCTACGGCCCCCAGTACCTCAATCTTCAATTCATCCGAATCTACGACCTTTCCAACACTGCGGGAGGAAATTTCTTTATACTGCTCGGGTGCCAAATACACCTGACTCTTGGGGGGTTCTCTTCTTCTGTCCAGATAAAACTGGTAGAAGAAGTTCGTTCCGGTGAGCTGATCGGCAGTAACAGTAGCTCCGCCGATTAAAAGCAGTACAAGGCAGGCAGCTGCAAACCCAAACCTTAACTTCTTTTTCTGTTTGTGTTTCTCAGTTTTCAGCTTCTCCTTCAGGTCAGTAAAATTCCTGGGAGTTACCTCCTCCAGGATATTATTTATTTGTGAAAGTATTTCAGGTTCTTTCATAATTACTCTCCATTTCTGCAGATGCTTTATCATATCCAAAGCTTTGCTCCTTTTGAGACAGTTTACTGATTGCGTTGCTATACTTCCACCGAACAGTTGCATAAGGTCTCTTAAGAATCTCAGCAATCTCCTTATGAGAAAAACCAACAGAATAGAGAACCACTATCTCCCTCTCCTCTTTTTTTAGTATGGACAGCAATGAATTTAATTCCTGAAACTGCAGCATCTTCCGGTACATATCCTCTGATGGCAGTTCTTCATCCAGTTCCACAAACCTTTTACCCTCCTCTCTTTTTGTAAGAGCAAGGTTTCTTGCTATCTTCATTACCCAGGCTTTTGCATTGGTTCCACAGCGGTAACGATGTGCCTTATCCCAGACTCTGATAAAGGTATTCTGCATTATATCCTCTGCATCATAAGGTGATTTTGTAATGACATAGGCTAATCCGTATACGGCTTTACTCATCTCTTCATAAAATTCCTCAAGTGCCACCATTTCCCTTCTGGAAATACGTACCATCAGATTATCCATCTCCTCACTGCTTAACAACTCTCCACCCCCTAGTAAATGCTTTCACAGATATAACCTTTTAACGTTAAAATATGTTTGAATAATTTTTATTTATTTTTCCGACAAAACTCAACCTTAAATTTCAGATTAATCAACTTTTTACAAAACTATACTTCTATATACTAGCTCTACCAAAACATAGGTTCTGTTGTGTATAATAAACTATATTTACCAAATTTGTCAAATAACCAATCGACTCTTTACCTGTTTTTCCGTATATAAACAAAGCAATTGCTCTTTCTTTAACCTCACAATAAAGCAGCATGCAATAAAATCCAACAAAAAAGCATGTCCATATTTATGAACCTTTACAGTGAACCTTAAGAATAATACAACTATAATGACACTTGTCACTATAGTGTATTACTCTCCTTGCCACCTGGGGTGCATAAACAGACATGCAGTATTAAAAACAGTGCAGTAATTGTAGAAAATCATTGAAACTATCCATAACAATTATTTATTTTATTTTTTTCATTTCCACGCTTAAAATTACCTGTTACTTTTGCCATTATCAGCTGTGCTTCCTTCTGATCTGTATTCCTGATTCGCTCCAGGAACCTGTCACTGACTTTTTCTTTTAGAATAGTAACCCTCTTGCCACGCCAGAATATAAAAACTTTCTTATCCTTTGATACCTCAAATGCAAATGGACTTTCATCCAGCTTATTTCTCTTATCTGCTTCTCCCATTGGCTTTCTCCCATGTCATTATCTTAATATACTGCCAGGTAAATACCTTATGCTTTATCAGGCTACTTAAGATTCTACCTAATAGAAAGATATTGCAGCAAGAGATACTTTCTGTATATTCAATTTATACAGACACCAACCATGTGACTGTCAGTTTAAATGATTATAAGTCTTCATCAGTCCATTTAATTCAATAGAGCTTTTTATTGTCGGGATAATTACGTTGGCAGCAAATGCTGCCATTTCCTCTGGTGACTGCTTACAGCCGGTTTTCAGCCACTTTTGAAGAAAACCGATATAACCGTTGATGATAAAGGCATTAAAATAGTCATACTCCTCTTCTGTCATATGGGCACCGACGGTTTTCCACAAATCAGAGATTTTCTCATCAACAATATTTTTGATGCGGTCCACAAAAGCAGCATCTCCGTTTGGCCCCAGCATAATCTCACAGAACTCTTTGTTTTCTGCACAGATGGAATAAATCCTTACCAGGACCTCCGGGGGCTTTCCTTTTACCGGCGGATGCTTCATCATCTGGTCAATAATTTCATTGAATTTCTGAAAAAAATCTTCCTGTACCTGACTGATCATATCATAAATATCCGTATAATGAAAATAAAAGGTTCCCCTGTTAACATCTACAAGCTCTGTAAGCTCACGGACCGTTATATTGGAAATTGCCTTCTGACGCATGAGACTGAGCATACCTGTCAATAATTTTTTCTTGGTATTACGGACACTCCGGTTGTTATCACCGCTTTTATTCATAGCTGTTTCACCTCATATTTTGAATAGTTTTTGCATTTGTGTTGAAAAATACACATCCTGTTTTATACTGTTTATTGATTTCTTTTGCTGAATATATTATGCTGAATTCTAGTTTATTTTTCAACACTTGTCAAGTTATAGAGGATAATATATCAGCAAGAGCAAATGGTCATATTCCAAACAGACCCGAAGCCAAGCCCCACCGATATGAATCGCTGGGCTGAGAATCCCAAAAATTTAATCAATTTGTTATTTAGCTTGTAATTATCCCCAGCTTAGGAGGTAGCATGAATTCTTTTGTACGATTTGAAAATGTCCGGTAAAACGTATCATTCAGGTGATGTTAAAGTTAATGCTCTGCATGATACCACTTTTGAAGTAGATAAAGGTGAGATTTGTGTAATTGTAGGGCAGTCAGGTGCCGGCAAGACCACCCTCTTAAATATTTTAGGCGGAATGGATACTCTGACCACCGGCCAGGTGTTTCTTGGTGACACAGAGATTTCCGCCCTGAGTAAAAAAAGCCTTGTAGGCTACCGCAGAGAAGACATTGGTTTTGTATTTCAGTTCTATAATCTCATACCAAATCTGACAGCTCTTGAAAACGTTGAGATTGCTTCACAGATGATAAAAGATCCCATTCCTGCGGCGGAAATCCTTGGAAGTGTAGGCCTTTCAGAACGGCTCTATAATTTCCCCTCCCAGTTATCAGGTGGAGAACAGCAGCGTGTTTCCATAGCCCGGGCGCTGGCTAAGAATCCAAAACTATTATTATGTGACGAACCTACCGGGGCACTTGATTACAATACCGGTAAACAGATTCTTAAATTATTACAGGATCAGAGCCGGAGAAACGGAATGACTGTTATCATCATCACACATAATTCAGCACTGACAGCAATGGCTGACCGGGTAATTCATGTAAAAAACGGAACCGTCTCTTCGATGCGTAAAAATGAGAAGGTTATACCGGTAGAGGAGATTGAATGGTAATGAGAAATTCTGCATGGAACAAAAATAACCGCCGGGAAATACGGCACACTCTGGGCCGTTATCTTGCGCTTCTTGTTATTATAGCTCTTGGCGTGGGATTCTTCTCAGGCCTTAAGATAACAAAAGAGGCAATGTTGCAGACAGGTGATGCTTTTATTAAAACCACCAAAATGTATGATTACCGATTGCTCTCCACTCTGGGCTTTACCGCGGAAGATGTGGATTACATCAGCGGCCTTGAAGGTGTAACCACTGCCCAGGGTGCAATTAATGCCGATTTTATTACAGCATTTCATGATACGGAGGATGTAATCTTTAAAGCCCACTCCATTACAGACAACCTGAATCAGATAAAGCTGGTAAAAGGCAGACTCCCTGAGGCTGATAATGAATGTGTTGCAGATGCCGGATATTTCACAGAAGAAGATCTTGGAAAAACAATTACAATATCTGAAAAAAACGATGAAGAAGTCCTGGATAGCTTTTCCTGTCAGGATTACACCATCGTCGGCTTATGCAATTCCGTAAACTATATGTATCGCAGTGACCGGGGTACCACTAAGCTTGCCGGGGGTTCCATTAATGCCTTTCTCTACCTTCCGGAAGACGGTTTCAACGTTGATTATTATAGTGAAATCTATGTTACCCTTGCTGATAACCAAGACCAGATCTTTAGTAGAGAATATGAGGCTTCCGTATCCGCTATGGAACAGCCGTTAAAAGCTGCTGTCAAAACCCGTGCAGATTTGCGCTACAGTGATATCATAAAGGAAGCCAGGGAAGCTATAGCAGATGCCCAAGGTGAATACGATTCCTCTTATGCTGAATACCTGGAGGGAAAGAAAGAAGCAGAAAATAAGTTAAGTGACTCCAAAAAGAAATTAGAGGACGCCAGAACTGAGATAAGCAGGAACGAAAAGAAACTGGCGGACAGCGAGATTACCTTAGCAGAAAAAGAAAAGGAATATAACTCCTCCCTATCTGAATATAAGACCTCAAGGAAAGAATTTGATAAAAAAAAATCCGAAACTCTAACTACCCTGGAAGAAAAGCAACAGGAAATTACCACCAACCACACTAAAGTAACAGGTGGTATGAATGAGATTGAAAAAAGCGGTGTCCTCGATCAATATAATACCTTTAAAGAATCAGAAACCAATTTAAAAGCCGCTCTTTCCCAGCTTTCAGATCCCGCAAGTACCGAATACCAGACCTATACGGCACAGTTAAAACAGGTCTCAGAAGGATTGGCTCAAATAGAAGCCACCGGGGTAATTACCCAGTATCAGACCTTAAGTAACTCCCTGAAACAGCTGGAGACCGCTCAGCGCACCCTGAATACAGCGCGAAAAACCGCTGAAAAGGAATTTAAAACAGCCGGGAAGCAGCTTACCTCAGCCAAAGCTCAGCTGGACGGGGCAAAATTAACCCTTGATTCTTACAAGGAGCAGATAACAGATGGAAAATCGGCTCTTACCAATGCAAAAAAAGAATATAAGGAGGGTCTTAAGAAATATCAGGAGGCCAAAGAGGATACAGAAAGTACTCTAAAGGAAAGCGAAGAAAAACTCAATGAGGCACTGGATAAAATAAACGATGCCAAAGAGGAGGCAGCCTCACTTGATAAACCCGCCACCTATGTACTGGACAGAACGAAAAATATCGGATATGCAAGTTTTGAAAATGACTCCTCGGTTGTTGAAGGTATTGCAAAGATATTTCCTATCTTTTTCTTTCTCGTAGCGGCTCTGGTATGCAGCACCACCATGACCAGAATGGTGGATGAACAGCGTACTCAGATAGGAACTCTGAAAGCCCTTGGCTATACCAACCGTTCCATCGCGTTAAAATACGTAACCTATTCCGGAAGTGCTGCTGTCCTTGGTTGTATCCTTGGATATTTTACAGGCACCAGGTTATTTCCTTTTGCCATCTGGCAGGCTTATAAGATGCTATATGATTTCGCCGAGATTAAATATGTATTCAGCGGCAGTTTAGCACTGCTGACCTTATTGGTTTCCCTACTATGTTCCGTTGGCGCCACCTACGCAGCCTGCCGGACGGAGCTGTCACAGATGCCGGCAGAATTAATGAGGCCTAAGTCCCCCAAGGTTGGAAAACGAATCTTTCTGGAGCGGATTCCTGTATTATGGAAGGCTATCAGCTTCCTCCATAAGGTATCCATCCGTAATATCCTGCGTTATAAGAAGCGCCTGTTTATGATGATACTTGGAACCGGCGGCTGTACCGCACTGCTGCTGGCAGGTTTAGGTTTAAATGATTCTGTCAGTAATATAGCGGATGATCAGTTTGATACCATAATGCTCTACGATTACACCTTAGCCTTTTCAGAGGTTCAGACTGAGAAAGACATGGCAGCCTTCAAGGAAAATACCTCCGCTCTCTTGTCTGAATGTGTTTTTATATCCTCAGATACCTATGAAGTCACAGGCAAAGGCGGTAATCAGAAGATAAATGTCATAGCAAGCGGTGACCCGGATATTACAAAGGTTATCGGACTGCATCTTAACGGAAAGGCAGTTCCTTTTCCGGAAGAAGGTTATGTAGCCATTAATGACCGCCTGGCAGAAACCGAAGATCTTAAGATCGGTGATTCCATGACCATAAGCCTCAATAACACAGAGACCTATACAGTTGTAATAGGCGGTATCTTTAAGAATTATGCCTTTAATTATATGTTCATGAGCGGGACCACCTATGAGCAGGTCTTTGGCGAAAAGCCTGCTTATAAGACAGCTTACGCCACTACTGATTCCACGGATATTTACAATATATCTGCCCGGCTCATGAAAGATCATGGTGCTTCAAGCATAGTGGTTACAGCCGATACCAGAAACCGGGTTACGAATATGATGAACAGCCTGAATTATATTGTGTGGCTGGTAATTGCCTGTGCCTGCGCCCTTTCTTTCGTGGTTATGTATAACCTGAGCAATATCAACATAACAGAGCGGAACCGTGAAATTGCAACCATTAAAGTTCTGGGCTTTTATCCAAAGGAAACCTATAGTTATGTCTTTCGGGAAAATATCGTCATCACTCTTATCAGTACCATGTTCGGACTTCCGGCGGGCATCCTGCTCCACCGTTTCGTAATGGACCAGATAAAGATTGAGGCCGTTTCCTTTAATGTTCAGATATTACCTGTGAGTTACCTTTATGCATTTATAGTCACTATGGGGTTAACCTTGTTTGTTAACCTGATACTGGTTCAAAAAATCGACCGGATTAATATGGCTGAGTCCTTAAAATCCGTAGAATAATGGGGTTGGGATAACTACTTATCTTCTCTATCATATTGCAATGAATAACTATAAAAAGGGCTGTTTCAAAGTATTAGAAAATCATTTTCGATTTCTGAATTTTCTATAACACAAGGAAACGGCCCTTTTTGATATACCAACATTACACTCTTTAACATTTTTTAGACTAATTCTATAAAATCAGCATCTCATGTTCATCGTATTTAAAGTCAGGCCCATAAGCAACTTCCCAATAATAACCGTCAGGGTCTGTAAAATAAGCGTGGTAACCACCCCAAAAAACCTCCTGTGGTTCTTTTACGATGATACCGCCTGCTTTTCTTGCCAGTTCAATAACTTCCTCCACCTTTGCCTTACTGTCCACATTATATGCCAGTGTAATACCTGAGAAACCCTCTCGAATAGCCGGAGGATTTATATCATCAATATCTTTTGCAAGTTCCTGTATCGGAAATAATTCCAGTTTCGTTCCATAGGAATTAAAAAATACTATGTGAGGATTGTTTTCCGTAACATCCGTGACAAATCCAAGGCCATCACGGTAGAACTTAACGGATGTCTCCATATCTCTGACACCCAGGCAAATTATGCTTACTCTGTTCATTTCTTTTCTCCTGTTGTATTTATAGTTAGAGTTACTAAATAACTCCATTGTGATTAATCATTTTAGAATAATATTTATTAGATTCGATTCATTGATGTTCGTAACTCTTTTAATCCGTCTTTACTGTTTTCCTGGTACTCCATTTACCATAGATAATATTGCCCTTGTCATCTTTAATAAATCCGCGTACCTGAACATAATAATTAGTCTTATTCTTTAGTCCTGCTACTTGTATTTGCTGCCCGCTAACGCTCTTGATTACTGCATTTTTCATTGCGCTGTTTGTAGAATAACGGAGCTGATACTCTTTGCTTCCCGCTTTACTCCATTTTGCAGTAAAACTGTTAGTTCCTTTTTTCAGCATTATTTCGGTTTGTTTTATATCAACAGTCCAGATGCAATATAAATACAGGTTTTCAGAGACATTCGTTACAGCTCTGTCTGGATAGGAAATTCCAGTCCCGTCAGCTTTTGTATTGAAGCTGCTGATATAGATATTGTTACTGCCTTTTACAACAGGAAGTATTTGAGGAGCATATTTTTGCTTGTCTTTCATTGTCTCTATCGTTATTGCTTCACCATCCAGCGAGAAATGTTTTGAATATGAGAAATTAGTGTCTAATATTACTGTATATTCTTCTGCTTTCTTAGTTATATTGTTCTCTTTGGTGTTACTGTTCTCTGATGAAGACTTTATGACCGCAGCCTCATTTCCACTGTAGGTATCTTCTCTATAATCCTTTAATATGGATTCATAATTGACCTCTCTCCATATTGTTGCATTTCTATATTCGTTCTGAATAGGTGTAACAATACTTTCCACTTTATAATCACTGGTTCCAAATCCAGCGATGGGTTTATCCCATGGTATCCCAACAATGTGCCACTTTTCGCTTAAGAATACTTGGTTGGTCATATAACTGTTATAAATATGCATCATACGACACTCAATTCCCAGGATATCCATAAAATATTTGAAAGTATAAGAAAACCCTTCATCTATACCGTTATTTTTTAGTAACGGTCCGATAATACCATAGGCACTTCGAGGAACATCTTTCTTTTCACGATGATCGTATATACAATTAGCAATCAAATATTCAAAAATTACTTTTGCTTTCTGCTCCTCAGTCATATCAGGTAAAATATTTTTATCAATTACCTCGGCTGCTTTCTTAACTACTTCCAAGTCTGTCCCCGAATATCCTGTAAAATTTTTCTTCTGAACAGCCAGAACAGGGTTATATCTTACTACAGATACTTTACAGAAAGCAATATTTGTATCACAGTTTGCAAAGACAATCGCAGTTCCAACCCCAGCAGCATAAATAGTACCATTAACTACCGTTACAACCGTATCGTCAGAAGAAGTCCAGATAATATCTCTATGTTTCCCACTACTCTGGGGTTTGATTTCCGCCGTTAGGATATAGCTCTCTTCCAGGCTAAGATTCAGATTGGATGCATTAAGAGAGAGTTTCATTATATTGCTTGTTGTTTCTTTCGTATTGGTTTGAGCCTTTACAAATGGGAAAGGAAACAACAATATACTCACACAGATTCCCAATGCTATTACTGTAGACGTGATCCACTTACTTTTCACGGCATTTCCTCCTTTTGTTTATGAAACCATACAATATTTGGATTTTATTAGATTATATCATCTAGTTCGTTATCTGTCTAATATAACAACCCATTTTCTGCTTTTCCACTCCATCTAAATGTACCTTTTCAATTCGTATATACTTAAATATTTTTCTGTTCGAATCAACTGAAATCCGGTCTTTTCAAGCACTCTGCGGGACGGGTAGTTTTCATGCTCAACATTTCCATGAATGACTGGCTCAGCTCCAGCTTCTTCCAGCCTTTTTAAACCCCAGGTTACAGCTGCCTTCGCAGCCTCAGTAGCATATCCTTTATTTTGATAGGCTTCACCTATTCCATAACCAACTTCAACATAATCAAGCTCCTCTTGGGGTCCATGAAACTTACTTAGAGATACCGTACCTATAAAATCTCCGGAATCTTTCAGATAAAGCCCCATGTCAAAGGGTTCCTGCAAAATATTAACTACATAACCGCTCTGATTATTCATGATTTCAATATCCTTCCTGGCAGTTTCTCTGTTCAAAGGGTCTTGAAAATAGAACCATTGCCTGTAGGATTTCTCATTTCTGAACTTTACATAGATATCCAGATCCTCCATTTTAATAGGGCAATAGACTAAACGCTCACTTAAAATCTGTTCCATTCTCTACAATAGCCTTTCTCTAATATTTCATCGTCATCTTAAGAAACCTAGCTTTCTGCCAGCAGCTGCCAGAGCTCCATTTCAGGGCTGACAGGGGATTCCATCCTGTCTTCTCTGTAAACTTCAACAGCCAGCATCTCTTTCATGGAATACGAAGATTCCGGCAGCCACTTGTTATACAGATGCTCATATGCTTTATCCAATGCCGCACCTGTCAGTGTCTCCCTGTCCTCCGCCCGGAATCTGACACGAACATAAATACCCGGAGGTAGAGTAAACTTACGCATACCTTCCGGTATTTCATCAAGGCAGTTCACCTGCATTCCCATCATATAAGTCCCCATACTCATATCCTTCTCGCATTCACACACAATTCCAAGACTTGTCTCCGGTAAGGAATGTCCCAGTATCATGTTCGGTTCATCATTGCTATAAAAATCACCAATAAGGCTTTCAATCATCTGCTGCTTCTTCTCATTCTGATTATAAGGCACCCTTGCTGCCCGCCCTATAAAGTATACCGGATTCTCTAGCAAGAAGGTATCCGTTACATATTCAGATGTTATTCTGTCGGTTTGATAGATCGCTTTATTTTCCTTGATGCGTTCCTGTAAGGCGAGAAGCTCCTGTTCAATATCACGCAGAAGAAGTTCCTCTGATCTGACTGCTATAAGTCTGGCTCCGACAATCTCTTTCCATTGTTTAAGGTCCATATCTAGAAGAACACCTATTTCCTCCAAAGAGAATCGCAATCTTCTTAAATACTGTATCTGCTTCATACGTTCACTTTGCTTGTCCTCGTAATAGGCATAACCATTGAAGGAATCTATACCCTCCGGTTTTAGAATCCCGATTTCTTTGTAATATCTTAATGTTTTCTTTGAAACCAGATGCAGGCCTGCAAACTGTCCGATTGTGTATCGCATAATCCCCTCCTTTTCTTAATAGTAATCCATTCCCTAAGGGCTCAGTCAAGTGGTAATTATAACAATTTCTTAATGTTAGTAAAATGATATTGAACCAACCTATTCCGATAATATTTCCATCATAAGTCTGGCACCATATTTAAATCCATGGGTAAAAGCAATTTCTGTTTCTATAGCACTTAATTCTGTCGATATTTCAATTAGTTTAGCAACATCTTCAAACATCTCTTCACCATTTTCATTCTTTATTTTCTCTACGATATTTATAATGCGCTCATTTAATGTCTGATACCCTTTATCCTTGTATATAGTATTTTCAGGGTCTAATATACCATTATAAAGTTCCTTTACAATATCTTTCATCGCTTCACTCTCTCAATTTCTTTTGTCTATTGGTATAATTTATACTTATACAGGTTATTCTAGCATAGAACCACAAAGTTTACAATTAGAATAAAAATATATGCACATAGACAAAATTCTGAGGTGATTAAGTTGACTGGTAATAATGATAACAATATAAATTATGAGATATTAGGCTTACGCATAAAAGAAATCCGTATAAGAAAAAATCTAACGCAGGAAAATGTTGCTTCTTATGTCGGTTGTAATGTTTCTCATATCTCTAATATCGAAAACAATCATACCAAAGTATCTCTTAATGTTCTATTAGCTATTGCAAACGCACTTCATACAAGTATCGATTACCTTTTATCAGATCAATATGAAAACTCATCTTTTGCATTGGATAACGAAATTTTAAGAGCGCTAAAAGATTGTGATAATGACAAGAAAATAAAGATTTTAAAGATAATCTCAATTATTTAGATTATTGAATGGTAGCTATAGCAGCTACCGTCAGAAAGAAGTCGAACGGTAGCCTTGATATTCAGAAGCATTTCACTCCCCTGCAAACTCTTCTGTTGAAGGTGCACCGTTCCAAACATACCCATCAGAACGGTAATAACCTCTTATAACAGAACCATCTGTCTTTGTATAATCGATGACGAAAACCTGCCCTGTCTCTATTTGCATCGGATAGTTATCATAAGGTAGTACATCGCCGGTTTTGCTGCTGGCCTTGAAGTCATTATATGCATTTTCTAAGCGCCAAAATTCACGGGAAGCGTAATCTTTAAATCCTGTTAGATCTTCTTTCCCAAAATACGAGGCTGTATATTTCTTATTGCTAATTGTAATTGTATCTTCTCTAATGGGTTCAATCTCTTTTGCCAACCAAGCTAAGTCCTCTGAATAGATATTATTCGTGTAAACCTTTTTTAACTGATTTGCCATACACGGAACTGATTGAGTATTGTTATCCATTGCATCAAAATCAGTATGAGCGCCACCGTAAATTCCCATAACACTTTCACCGCTTAGCTTGTCAAACTCACGGATAAAGTTCTCTGCCATCTTATTTTCCCGATATACATCATCTGATTTCTTATAATAATATTTTCCCTGTTCAATTGCTTCCCGGGCTAGCGTATACTGGTCAGAATCTTTCAGTTTATTTGTCTCAAGATAATCCAGAAATCGTTCTCCCGTAGTATCATACTGATGTCCAACATCCGTGCCATGAAAAATTGTTTCAGGGCATCTGCTTTTTATATTCTTATAAAATTCAATAACATCAGGTGTATGCATCATAGTTCCATTCCACTCATCATATATCGTATTCAAAATGTCATCACTCTCTGACTGCATCCACACATTTAAGAACTCAGCCGTATAATAGGGAAGTTCTATAAATAAATGCCGCATATTTTTATTATCATAGTTTTCATACCACAGCTCTAATTCTTTATCCAGTATTTTTTTTACACCATGCTGTTCCCCATACAGATATATTTGTCCCTTGGGTGTTGTGGATGACTTAATTGCATCACCTTGTGCAGGCTTATGGGAACATGCACTCAAAGACAGTAGCATTATAAAGGCTGCTGCAAATGCTATAAAACTTGATTTTTTCATAATTCACTCCTTTATTTATTCATTGTGCTTAAGAACTTTGTCAAAGCAAAGAATCCTTGTCGTAATTATTATGCTCATAAAAGGCATGGGCTTTAATACGTTTCACTCCGCTGCTTAATAAAATATAAGATAGTTCTTTTTCATAAGCCATAGTTTCAACATACTGAAGAAGCTTTGTGCCTATCCCTTTCCCCTGATATTCTCCTTTTACTGCAAGACCATTTATTTTAAGATAACCTACAGGAAGCCCTACTGCCAGCACCTGCACGGTAGTTATAAAACCTACTGCTTTATTATCCAATACAGCCACAAAAGTTCTGTAATCATCATTTTTACTCATCCTCTCATAATCAGAAGCCATAGTTGCTGCATTTAGTTTTCGATTTCCGATTTCATTGTTCCATAACGATAACACTCCTGCATAATCGATTTCTTGTATTTCGCGGACCACAATTTCCATTCTAACCTCCTATGACGGTATAAATAATCATGTGCCATTAGGCCTTCTACTCCTGGCTTATTAATTTATTATTTATCAGTACTTTTTATGTTCTATATTTTTCCATATTTATCTTAATACATTTCTATTTATTAATCCAGAGTATTTAAACTTTTTTACTAATACTAAACACTCTCTAATTCACATCTAAACTTGACAACCTTTATTTTCATGTTATACTAAATAGGTTGCAAAATCTTGTAAAACAAAGCTTTGCATAATAAAGTTAACGTCAGTTCGAGACCTTCCTGACGTAAAACAAAACTAAAGGAGAATTTCATATGAAAAACAAAACCCAATTTATCACACAGGCTGCACTTATTGCTGCCATCTATGTGGTACTGGTCTTTGTGTTTAAGCCTATCAGCTTTTCCAACATCCAGATAAGGATTGCGGAAGCACTGACCATACTGCCCTATTTTACGCCTGCTGCCATACCGGGCGTCGCTATTGGCTGCCTTTTAGGTAATTTCTTAGGCGGTGCCGACATTCTTGATATCACCTTCGGAACACTGGCCACTTTAATCGGTGCGACAGGCTCTTACCTGTTAAGGCGCAATAAATACCTGGTTCCACTGCCTCCCATTATCTCAAACACCATCATTATTCCATGGGTACTGCGCTTTGCTTACGGACTGACTCTGCCCATACCTGTTATGATGGCAACAGTGGGAATCGGTGAGATAATCTCCTGCGGCGTATTAGGGCTTGGACTTCTGTTCTTGTTGAATTTATACAGAAATGTGATTTTCCCGGAAAACGGATACTTTAAGAAGAGTAAGAACCGGTATTAATACATACCGGCAGTCATTCAATCTTTCCTGTAAGTATAGTATTAACAAGGTCTGATATATTTTGATTCTTAGAATATATCACTATAGATAAGGAATTGAAGAATGCTAAGGGCCAAGTTGATAACCCCTAAGCAGAATAGAAGCCTTCGTTTCAAGACTCAACTGATATGCCCCCAATAAGTTAAACTTTATAACTTAACTTATTGGAGTCAGTTCAAGCAGCCATGAAACGGAGGCTCCTTTTCTTATGTTCCTGTGCTGTTATATCTTCCAATGCCTTTTCTCCATATAAAAGCTGCTGCCGCTGTAACACCGGCTGCTGCAAAGGGAGACATATACTTTAATACCTCCATACCGCCTCCCTCTTTATTAAGAATATACAGGCAGGGATAATAACTAACAAACCCATAAGGGGCCATAAAGGTAAGCAGAAATTTTACCAGCTTATTATAGATTGTCAGCGGATAGTCCGCAAAGGTACGGAGACCACTCTGATTGTCCGTATAAAGCTTTCCTATCTCGTCATTTCTTATGGTATAAAAGCTTGAGGCTCCAATCATAACCAGTAACCCTGCATGAATAATTATGCCCGAAAGAAGTGTTACCAGCACAAATACAATTTTACCTCCTGTCCATTCCAACTTGACCCTATCAAGGCTGATTCCCAGAAATACAACTGCTAAAATAAGCCTTGGAAAAAAGGTATACTGAAACTGGCGAAAGACCAGATAGCTTAGAGGCCTTAAGGGCCTTATAAGAATAGAATCAAATTCTCCGCTCTGTACAATCTGTCCCAGAGTAATCATTGGTCCCCATAAGAAAAATCCGCTGATGGAATAACAGAGCCAGTTTATATTGAATAGAAACAGTATTTCATGATAAGACCAACTCTGAACAGAAGAGAAATTCTGAAATATAATCCATGTTCCTGCATAATAACCGAATACCATAACGGTATTGGCAGCCAGTTCCAGCAAAAAGGCAGATCGATACTCCATCTTACTTTTCATGTAGGTTGTTATAAACTTCATATATAGTTTTACGTTCATGTCACTCTCCCTTTCCTGACAGGCCTCTTGCCAAATCGCTAACCGCCCTGTACCGCCAGCTTTCTCCGCCCGCACTGCCAGGCATACTCTGTGGCAGTAAACGTTATAGCAACCCATAACAACTGTATCAGAAGGAGCCTTAAGATCTCCTGCCTTCCCACATTTCCCGTTAATATAGTAAGGGGTGTATAATAAATACACTGAAAAGGAAAAAGAAACGCAATGTTTTTCAGCTGTTCCGGAAAGAGCCACACAGGAATCCAGGCCCCCGAGAAAATCTGATAGACTGCCCGCACAAACATGTTAAGAGGCCAGGTAACGAGAAACCAGAAGGCCAGAATTCCGATAAAATAAGCAACCAGAAAACTTACCAGCATTCCCAGCAGAATTGATATCAGGAAGGCCGGTAACCGAAGGTCCAGGGGCAGTTCAAAATGCCACAGTACTCTGCTCAGCAGAAGCAGCGGTACTCCCTGTAAACAGATATTAACCAGATTCTCCCCCAGTCCGTCGCAGAAGGAAAAGAATAGCATATTATAAGGGCGAATCAAATCAATAGCTATTTCACCGGTACGAATCTTATGATTCATCAATTCTATAGTACTAAATTCTACCCCACAAGCAATGATACTGCTTAAAATTACATATGTAACGGTCATTTCTCTGGAACGGCCAGCCATAGAAGCGGTATTTCCCAGAAACAATGCATTCCAGATGCTAATCTGTATATATAAGTATAAAACTTTTCCTAGAATTTTTGTAAATGCGTTCCCCCTGTAATAAAATATTCTCTGCACCGCATTCTTAATAAAGCGCAGGTATAACTGCATATCCTTCCTCCTTTCTTATTTCTTTCGGTATATACTACGGATGATTTCTTCCAGTTCCACTTCCCCCATCCTAAAATTCTGGATATGATAACCAGAAAACAGCCGGGATAGAATTACTTCACTGGAGATTTCCATTGGAGAATATTCAACGGTCAGCTCTTCTCCTTCGGTTAGCGTTACCGGAAGCAGCGAAAAGGCAGCTTTCATCTGTTCTCGTTCCTCCTGGCTTACCGTTATCATAATCTTACTGCTCCTGCCATATTCCTTTTTTAAATGGCAGATATCTCCCCTGTAAATAATATGTCCGCCATCAATTATCATTATTTGCTGACTAAGCTCTTCGATATCCGTAATATCATGTGTAGTCAGAATAAAGGTAGTATTCCTCTCCTTATTCACCTGCAAAATAAATTTTCGGATATAATCCTTAACCGATACATCAAGTCCAATGGTTGGTTCATCCAGAAAGACAATAGGCGGATCATGAAGGAGGGCTGCACAGATATCCGCTCTCATACGCTGCCCAAGACTAAGCTGGCGCGCCGGTTTGTCAATAAAGCTCCCCAGGTCCAGGATGTCACAAAACATCCTTAGGTTTTTCCGGTAACTGTTCTCCTCCATCCTGTACATCTTCTGTAACAGGCAGAAAGTCTCACGAACGGGGATATCCCACATAAGCTGGGTCCGCTGGCCAAATACTGCACCTATAGAGAACGCATTCTTCTTTCTATCCTTAAAAGGATCCTGAGAATTAACTCGAATGGTTCCAGAGGTCGGCGCCAGGATTCCGGTCATCATTTTAATGGTCGTGGATTTACCAGCTCCGTTTGCTCCGATAAATCCCGTTATGGTTCCTGCCTCAAGGGCAAAAGAAATACAATCCACCGCTTTGGTTTTCTTATACTCCGGTTTGATAAAAGATCGTAAAGCCGCCGCTGGTCCACTTCCATGCAATGCGGTTTTATACTCCTTGCTTAATTCCACTGCTTCTATCATATCTATATAACCTCCACCACACACTTGCTTTTTCCTTCTGCTGATGGTAGAATCTTATCATTCTCAATGTTATTAATCAAATTCAAATAATTTATAGAATAATTCAATTAGAATGAATCGAGGTGCATCATGGAATTACAGCAGCTCTACACCTTCCTTATAATCAGTAAGAGAAAGAGTTTCTCTCTGGCTGCCGCTGAATTGGGATATGCCCAGTCCACTGTTACCATGCAGATAAAGTCTCTGGAAAATGAACTTCAGGTATTATTGTTTGACCGGCTTGGTAGGTCAATCGGTCTTACAGCTGCCGGGGAAGAGTTGGTACCCTATGCAGAGCAGATGATATATCTCTCAAAGGAAATAAAGAAAAATATCAGTGACACCAAATCCCCTTACGGAACCCTTGAAATAGGAGCAGCTGAGACCCTTTGCTTTAACCGAATACCTGAGATATTGAAGGTATATAAGTTAAAATATCCGGAGGTAAATGTCAGTGTTAAATTTGGAAACTGCAATACTTTTCCAAAGCTGCTCCATTCACACCAGATTGACCTTGCCTATTCCTTTGGACGCAAAACAGATGATCCCTATAGTATCGTTGTGGATAGACAGCGGGAGGAACTATGCTTACTGGTAAGCCCTTCCCATGAACTGGCCGGAAAGACTATAACGCCGGAGGAACTGGCACCTTATCCTCTGCTTTTTACAGAAAAAAGCTGTGCCTACCGTGCTGAATTTGAAAGAATACTGAACCTTCATGGGCTTACACCCAAGATAGAATTGGAAACTGACAGTAAACCTGTATTAAAACAATTTGCCGCTGCCGGGCTTGGCATTACACTTTTACCTAAAATAGCTGCATTGGATGAATTAGAAAACGGAAGTTTAACAGAGATAATCTGGGACGGAGAAGAATTTGAGATATATTCTGAATTGCTATACCATAAGGACAAGAAGGTAACAAAAGCCATGAAGGCTTTTTTTGAACTGGTTAGAATACATACCGAAGAACCGGAAGAAACTATGCTGTCAAAAATTACGTAGTCTTTTGCATGGATGTGCTAACAGCCATATAAAAGTGTATGTTACACCTTAATCCAGATTAATTTTGTTTCATTAAACATTCGCACATTGCTGTATTTGACTTTTGCCCGCCCTATGATAAATTTTGGCATGGGCTTGGCTTCCAGCCTGTTCGGTACTCGTATCATAATATTTTTTTATATTTGATGAACGAAGAGTAGGCTTGCCAGACTGATACTGAAGCGCTGTCACGCTGGTGACAACCTTTCTTAAGCACTTCATGTGCATATACATCTTGCCCTGCTAGGTATCATGCAATAGGACTCACTCCTATTACATGAAAGAGGTGCCCTTATAACCGTAAGCAGTTATAAATGGCACCTCTTTTATATTATTATTACAATTATAATTCGCAGTTATTAACCGTACGGGGGAAAGGAATAACGTCTCTGATATTTCCCATACCGGTCAGATACATTACGCAACGCTCGAAACCAAGTCCGAAACCTGCATGTCTCGCTGAACCGTATTTCCTCAAGTCCAGATAGAAATCATAATCCTCTTGCTTAAGTCCCAGTTCGTCCATTCTGGCAACCAGTTTATCATAGTTGTCTTCTCTCTGGCTTCCTCCGATAATCTCACCGATACCTGGAACCAGTAAGTCCATAGCAGCGACTGTCTTATTATCATCATTAAGCTTCATATAGAAAGCCTTGATATCCTTGGGATAATCCGTAACAAATACCGGTTTCTTAAAGATTTCCTCCGTCAGATAACGCTCATGCTCTGTCTGAAGATCACTTCCCCAGCTAACCTTGTACTCAAATTTATCGTTGTTCTTCTCCAGAAGTTCAATAGCTTCTGTATAAGTTACATGTCCGAACTCTGCATTCATAACATGGGTAAGTCTGTCCAGTAACCCCTTGTCCACGAAATCATTGAAGAACTTCATCTCTTCCGGTGCATTCTCAATAACATATCGGATAACATATTTAATCATACCTTCTGCCAGCGCCATATCATCCTTAAGATCCGCAAAAGCAATTTCCGGCTCAATCATCCAGAACTCAGCAGCATGACGGGTGGTGTTGGAATTCTCTGCACGGAAAGTAGGTCCGAAGGTGTAGATATTACGGAAAGCCATGGCATAGGTCTCACCGTTTAACTGACCGCTTACTGTAAGATTGGTCTCTTTTCCAAAGAAATCCTCTTTGTAATCAATCTTACCTTCCGGTGTAAAAGGCACTTTCTCAAGATCCAGCGTAGTTACCTTAAACATCTCGCCGGCACCCTCCGCATCACTGCCGGTAATTAAGGGAGTATGCACATAGACAAAATCCCTGTCCTGAAAATATTTATGAATAGCATAGGCAATCAGGGAACGCACTCTGAAAACAGCCTGAAAAGTATTGGTTCTGGGTCTTAAATGAGAAATGGTACGAAGGAATTCCAGGCTGTGTCTTTTCTTCTGAAGAGGATAATCCGCAGTAGAAGCACCTTCAATCTCAATAGCGGTAGCCTGAATCTCAAAAGGCTGCTTAGCCTCCGGCGTAGCTACCAGCTCACCTTTAATAATCAGAGCTGATCCAACGCTAAGCTTTGAAATATCTCCGAAATTCTCCATAGTATCATGATATACAATCTGAAGGGTCTCAAAATAGGTACCGTCATGAAGTACAATAAAGCCAAACGCTTTAGAATCTCTTATACTCCTGACCCAGCCGCCTACAGTAATTTCCTTTCCGATAAACTTCTCTTTTTCCCGGTACAGCTCCCGGATTGTTATAAGTTCCATTATACGGGCTCCTTTGTTCTTTAAAATATAAGGATATTATACCACAATTATTACAATTTACCATCGTAAAATCAACCGATACATTTCTTATAACGATTAATCATAAAGAGGGCAGAAAACCAAAACCTTTTTTATAACAGATACCTCCACACTCAAGGAACTCATAGAGTTACTACTTTTCCTTAATAAATCAACTACTATAGTAAATCCATACTCGTAAATACTATTTAAATATGTATGGAGATATTATTTCAATACATATTTTACCTTGTGTAATTTTAGTAATTATTGTATTATATTTTACATGAACCATATTTTAAAGATAAGGAGTAATAATCATGGAAACAATAGCTAAACCTCAAAAATGGGGTATAGGCAGCATAGCCTTTTTTATAGCAATATTTGCAACTATGTTTACCTTTACATCCTATAGTGATATATCAGTAGGCGAGTATATCTTTGGTAAACTTGGCATAATCTTTCCAACAACAATTGTATCATTGGTTTTATACAGTCTATCCATTGCAATGGCATCCAAATATAACAGCCACCGTTTAGCAAAAGCCAGTAAAATAATTTCCATAATTTTTATGTTACTGATAACCATATTATTAATAATAAGCCTCTTATAATGCTACGCCTTTATAGGTTAGGTTCTTCATGTAAAGGAGAACCTATTTTCTTTTATATAAATCCTTGCTACATTCGCTTAAACAAAGCTCCAACCATAAACAATTTAACTCTATCAATCCAACCGCCCTCAAAATCTTTGGCCACAATTATTCTGCCTAAAGATAGCTTCGATGATTCGTCCAGGTTATTGCCACCAAAGACCAAGAGGATTTGTCCTGGTCTCCCTAAGGTTTATCTCGGGAAGGGACCTAATGACACTTAAGCTGCTGTAAATGCGCCGAAGTCCGGAAAAGCCACTGTCTGAGCGGCAGAAACCCACCTGACCCCACAGCTGATTTCTCCGCGAGTTTGGCTTTTCCGGACTTGTCCCAAGCACTTACAGCAGCTTATAGTGGAATAGGTTCCTTGCCCGAATAAACCGTGGGAGACCAGGACAAATCCTCGCCCCTTTAAACACCCCCCGGTTCCCCACCCCCCCAATTTATCCTTTGACAGTCCCCCCATAAAGTGCTAGAATACTTCTATACATTGTTAAATTTCAGACAATCCAGCAAAACGCTGATTGTCCTCTCTACAAGGAGGTTGTTATTATGGTGGTTACAATATGTATTGGAAGTTCATGTCATTTAAAAGGATCAAGAGAAATTGTACATACATTGGAAGCACTTATCAAAGAACACGGTGTAGAAGATCAGGTACAGCTTACCGGCTCTTTCTGCATGGGAGAATGTGTAAAGGGTGTCTGTGTAAAGGTGGATGACAAATCCTTCTCTCTGACCCCCAGCAATACCAAGGAATTTTTCACACAGGAGGTTTTAGGGGGCCTAAAGCATGAATGTCATCAGTTTTAAGGAAGCAAAGTGCAGAAACTGTTATAAATGTGTAAGAACCTGTGAAGTCAAGGCAATAACCGTTAAGCAGGAGCAGGCACAGATAATGAATGACAAGTGCATTCTCTGCGGACATTGCCTGGAAGCCTGTCCCCAGAATGCCAAATTTCTTATCAGTGATCTTGACAAGGTAAAGGGATATCTGATGGAAGGAATACCCACCGTGGTATCACTTGCACCTGCCTATCTTGGCGTACTGAAATATAAAACCCCGGGGCAGGTAGTAACAGCCCTCTTAAAGCTGGGCTTTTCCTCCGTCCGGGAGACAGCAGAAGGCGCCGCTTTCGTTACGGCAGAATATGAGAAGCTGCTGACTGACGGCAGCATGAATAATATCATAACCACCTGCTGCCCCAGTGTTAATGACCTTATAGAGATTTACTATCCTTCCTTAACGAAATATATGGCTCCGGTGGACTCCCCAATGGTAGCCCACGGTAAGTTAATCAGACACCAGCTTGGAACCGATGTCAAGGTGGTCTTTTTAGGTCCGTGTATCGCAAAGAAGAGAGAAGCCGTAGGCGACCCAAGAACCAATGGGTACATCGATGCTGTCATAAACTTTACGGAATTTGAGCAATGGCTTGAAGAGGAGAAGCTTCAGCTGGATACTCTGCCGGATTCCCCCTTTGATAATCCGGACCCCAAGGTCAACCGCCTCTACCCCATCAGCAGCGGAGTCCTCTCCTCCGTAGTTGCTACTGCAGATACTCCGAATAAATACCGGAAGTTTTATGTTCATGGAATAAAGAACTGCATCGATTTATTTGAGAGCATGGAACGGGATGAGGTAAGCGGGTCTTTTATCGAAGCTGACATCTGCAGCGGAGGCTGTATCAAAGGCTCTGCCCTGAACCGGGAATCCATCTCGCGTTTTAAGGTAAAGCTTGATATGGAAGAAGCCATTCCAAAGGTACCCCAAAAAGATAAGGACTTCTATGAACGTGCCGGAGAGGTATCCTTTCACCGGATATTCTGCGACCGTTCCCCAAGAGATCCAATGCCGTCAGACTTTGAGATTTCAGAAATCCTGAAAAAGATAGGAAAGTCCACAAAAGAAGATGAATTAAATTGCGGTGCCTGCGGTTACCGTAATTGCAGGGAGAAGGCAATTGCAGTATATCAGGGAAAGGCAGAACTTACCATGTGTATTCCCTATATGCATGAGAAGGCTCAGTCCATGGCAAATATCGTACTGGATACCACTCCAAACATTCTGATCATAGCAGATCCTGATATGCGTATTGTGGAGTTTAACAGCGCAGCAGAAAGAAGCTTTCGCATAACCAGAGCCAAAGCCCTTGAGATGTATCTGTATGAACTGCTGGAAACTGCTGATTTTGAAGAAGTAATTAAGACCAGGACCTCCGTCTTTGGCAAAAAGGTAGCCCTGCAGGATCCCGGCATTACGGTTATACAGAATATCGTATATATCGAGAAACCGAAAGGTGTTCTTGGCATCCTTCAGGATATCACCCTGGAAGAAGAAAAGAACCAGCTGGCTTATAAGGTTAAGATGGATACCATTGAAATGGCTCAGAAAGTAATCGACAAGCAGATGCTAGTCGCCCAGCAGATTGCAGGGCTCTTAGGTGAGACCACTGCTGAAACCAAAGTGACCTTAACAAAACTTCGTGATACCATCCTTTATGACGGCATGGAGTCTCCTAATAAAAATAACCGGAGCACATAATTAGCGGGCTGCTTTGTATAATTTCCGGCTGTTCACTTTAAAAAACAAAACTTTACAGCCACTTTAGACAAGAATGCTTGTGCTTTTCAGAAAGGGTGGTAAAATATGAACGTTAGTATTGATGCAGCTTATAAAAGCTTAAATAAAATTAAAGAAGAATTATGCGGTGATAAGGTAGAACTGTTAAAGACAGCAGATTCCAATATCCTGATTCTGGCAGATGGCATGGGAAGCGGCGTAAAAGCTAATATCCTGGCCACGCTGACCTCAAAGATACTGGGAACCATGTTTTTAAACGGTGCTTCCATTGACGACTGCATAGAAACCATAGCAAAAACCCTGCCGGTCTGTCAGGTCCGGCAGGTGGCTTATTCCACCTTCAGTATATTGCAGGTATTTCATAACGGTCAGGTCTATCTGGCTGAATTTGATAACCCCTCCTGCATCATGATACGGGACAATAAGCTTTTCCCTCTCCCCTTTACGGAACGTGTTCTGGAGAATAAGATAATCAGAGAATGCCGGTTTACCGCCTCCATCAATGATTGTTTTATCCTGATGAGTGATGGTGTAATCCACGCAGGTGTCGGGAATCTGCTTAATTTCGGTTGGAACTGGCAGAATGTCGCGGACTTTGCTCTTATGTCTGCCAGAGAAACCCTTTCCGCTTCCAGACTTGCAGGTACCCTCATTAAAGCCTGTGATGATCTCTATCTGCAGCTGCCTGGTGATGATACCACTGTAGCAGTTTTACGTATCACCGGTGCAAAAGTGGTAGACCTTTTTACGGGCCCGCCGTCTAGTCCCGGCAATGACGGGCATCTGATCCGTGAATTTATGGGCAGTCAGGGAAAGAAAATCATCTGCGGAGGCACCAGTGCCAATATTGCCTCCCGAATCTTAAAACGCCCTCTTATTACCTCTTTGGACTATACCGATCCCGCACTTCCTCCCATCGCCAACATGGAGGGGATACATCTGGTAACTGAAGGGGTACTAACCCTGTCCAGAGCTTTGGCTCTGATTAAGCAATACGGGGAAGGAGATATCAGTGAATCCTTCTTTGATGAGCTGGATAAGGAGAACGGCGGCTCTCTGGTCGCCAAATACATTATCGAGGACTGCACAATACTCAACCTCTTTGTAGGAAAGGCAATGAATGAAGCCCATCAGAATCCTTCCCTTCCCTTTGATTTAAGTATCCGCCTGCATCTGGTGGAACAGCTGAAAGAAGCGGTCAACAATCTGGGAAAAGAGGTCAATATACAATATTATTAAAGCGGCAAACCTCTAAACGTACACAACCGAATAACCAAACCTCACAATCACCGGTTATTCAAACCCCAACTTCAAAAAGGAGTAGTATTATGTTAGGAAATGATAACAACATTGATGCCATTAAACAAGAAGTCCTGTACCAGGTAGCAAAGCTTAGTTTTGAAGGTGAGCTGGATGAGAAAAAGGATGCCCTTCCTTTTGAACTGATTCCAGGACCCCAGGCTAACTTCCGCTGCTGTATCTATAAAGAAAGGGAAATCATCCGCCAGAGAATCCGTCTTGCCGAAGGAAAATCCCCCTCTGCCGGAAAAGATAATAAGAATATCGTTCAGGTCATCAATTCAGCCTGTGAAGGATGTCCCATTACCCGCTTTGTGGTAACAGATAACTGTCAGAAATGTGTGGGCAAACGCTGTCAGGCTGCCTGTAATTTCGGTGCCATCTCCATGCTCCGTGACAGAGCTTATATCGATCCCTCCAAATGTAAGGAATGTACCAAATGTTCTCAGGCCTGTCCCTATAATGCCATTGCAGATCTGATGCGTCCCTGTAAGAAGAGCTGTCCGGTAGATGCCATTACAATGGATGAGAATAATATCGTAGTAATTAACGAAGAACGCTGTATCGACTGCGGTTCCTGTATCAAGAACTGTCCCTTTGGAGCAATCTCGGACCGTTCCTTTATGACAGACGTAATCGATCTGTTGCTTCAGTCCCCCCGTCCTGTTTATGCCATGCTGGCACCGGCCTGGGAAGGTCAGTTCGGAGCAGATATCACCTTCGCTTCCATGGTGGAAGCCATTAAAGGTTTAGGTTTTGCCGGTCTGTATGAAGTCGCTTTAGGCGCAGATTTTGTTGCTGCCAGTGAAAGTGAAGAATGGGCAGAAGGCTACAAAGAGGGTAAGAAAATGACTACTTCCTGCTGTCCTGCCTTTGTTAAGATGATACGCAGACACTACCCTCAGCTGGTAGAAAATATGTCCACCACCGTATCCCCCATGACCGCTACTGCAAGACTGATAAAAGCTCTTTACCCCGATGCTGTCTGTGTATTTATCGGACCCTGCATTGCAAAAAAAGGCGAAGTACTTGATACGGTAGCACTGCAAGGTGCAGATTATGCCCTTACCTTAGATGAACTCTATGCAATGTTCCGTGCAAAAGAGGTAAGACCTGAGGCAGCAGCCGATACCCTTCAGCAGGGAAGTATTTATGGAAAGAAATTCTGTATAGCAGGCGGCGTTACTGCTTCTGTCTTACAGTCTTTAAAAGAGAAACAGGAAAATACAGACATCACCGTAAAGCAATGTAACGGTGCCGTTGAATGCAAGAAAGCCCTGACCCTGTTAAAAGCTGGTAAGTTACCGGAGGATTTCCTTGAGGGTATGGTGTGTGAAGGCGGATGTCAGAACGGCCCCGGAAGTGTCCTGACCGGAAGAGTTGCAAATGTAAACCGTGACAAATTATTTAATAAGGCAGACAGCCGAAATATACATGAGAATCTTGATTCTTATAAGGAACTGGAATTCTCCATGCATACGAAATAATTTAGGGTTTAACCAAAGCCTTTAATATTTCTTTTCTGTTCATTTCCTCAATTTGAAGGAAATGAACCGGCTCGTGAATGTGTTCCAGATAATGAGCATCGGAATTATTGATAATCCGACAATTCTGCAGATAAGGATTATTCCTTCTTAAATCTGCTAACGCTTTTTCCTCTTTGGAGAACACTGCTGCTCCCACAGAGCATATGCCGCTTGTACTTACAGCCTCTCTGCAGGCAGCTTCTGCGCAGGTGAACCGGGAATCAGGCGGAATAAATCCAAGATTTGATAAGAGACTATTGGAGCTCTTATCAATATGGGCCGGTATCATTATCCCACCATAGGTTTTTACAAGTTCATAAACCTCATCAAATCCGATATCTGCTGCATTGACTAGCAGATATTCTTCTTTTCCGGAGACTTCATCCCTGTCATTGATCAGTAATTGCCTTCCAAAGATTTCTTCTTTGTTACGAACCTTATAAAGCTTTTCATACACAAAGCTATCAAACTCCAAAGCTCCCTGCAGTTCCTCAAAAAGGCATAGAACATGCACTTCTTCTCTTGTACAAAGCTCCATTCCGGGAATAGCAATGATTCCAAAACACTCCGCATGTTTTAGAAAAGGAGAACAGTTTCTGCTGCTGTTATGATCTGTCAGAGCTATGACATTCAGTTCTTTTATGGCTGCCATTCCAACTATATTTCCGGGTGTCATATCTTCATCACCGCAGGGGGATAAGCAGGAATGAATATGCAGATCATAGGAGACCTTATACATGAATCAGTTCATGAACCAGCAGAGACGTCTCAAATACAGGCTTATCAACTGCCAGAAGAGTTATTCCCTGTTCCTTTGCTTTTAGAGTTGTCTGTTCATCGGGCATTATCCCCTCTGCCAGAACAATGCAGGCAACCTCTGTCAAAGATGCAACTGCCAGGGTATTTACATTGGCCATTACCGTAATCCAGACCGCCCCTGAAAAAGCTTTTCCCATAGCTACACTTAAGAGATCACAGCAATATACACCTTTAAGTTCTCTCTCAAGGTCATTGCCAGGATTAATTATTTGGAATATATCCTTATTAAGAATCTCTCCCACAGTCATGATGGTACCTGTTCCTTTCTTTTCTAATCAATAATGATCCCTGGATTATTTCTCTTCCAGTCTTCAATACACCTGCGGTCATAATTATTTATATTCTCCGGCAGGTTATCTCTGCTAAAGAATCTGTGACCTAACGTTTCTTCTGTTTCCTGCAGGATTTCACCCTTGTATTCAGTGGTCTTAAATATGGTACTTGTCACCCAGCAGATATCCTGATTAGGATATACAATATACCTGTCATCGCCGGAATATATGCCGAAGAGCTCCAGGTTCTCCACTAGGATTCCTACTTCTTCATATACCTCTCGCCTGGCAGTTTCAAGAAAAGTCTCTCCCAACTCCATACCACCGCCCGGTAATCCCCATTTACCATTATCACTTCTCTGCTGCAGCAAAATCTCACCTTGCTTGTTCTCGATGATAACGCCGCAGGCGGGAACCATTAAAGGGCTATGTCCTATGCTTTTTCTCGTTTCACGGATATAATTTTTTTTATAAGGTTTTATTATTTCTCCAATCTCTTTCTGCATTTTTACACCACGCTTTCTTCTCGAAATTACATCTGAAGGATGTATTTCATGTTTATCCATTATTAAGATCTGGTTATTTAGTAATCCCTTATTAAGCGTATAAGTATCAATTAGTGCACGAAAGCATATGTCTGCTCTTCGGTAAAGCTCCCCTGACAACTATGCCTGCCTAATATTAATTCTGCTTTTAATTGTATTTCTAATTCAAATATTAATTTTAGCGATAAATTAGGAACACACCTCTGCACTACCTGATACGAAACATTATCCTTCAGTATCAGTTATCAAATTTACTGATTTCGCCGGACAGCCTGTGAATATACTGCCTTAAAATGTGAATACAGTCCTGCTCTCCGGCAGCACCTCGAACCACATCCTCCGCCAGCGCCTTACAGGTAGGTGCCCCGCAGGAACCACAGTCAAGACCGGGGAATTTCCCGCACAGCTCTTCCACCTTAGCAAGCATTGAAATACTCTCCTGCAGGTCTTCACTTAATTTAAATACCGGTTCATAGGTAACTTCACGATTCCACTCCCAGTGCTTTACCTCCCTGCCGTCCAGATGATTACAGGCCACCGGCATATATTTTCGCAGCCGGATTAATTTTACCTTTGCCACGAAGGGGTTTTCAACGGTAAGCACTCCTCCCACGCAGCCTCCATTACAGGCATTTAACTCTATAAATTCAAGGGAGGAAAATTTCTGATCCTCCAGATCCTCCAGTACCCTTATAACATTCTCAATTCCGTCTGCTGCCAGGTAATTATCCGTAAGAAGTCCTCCGGCTTCTCCGCCTGTTCCTCCCCAGCTGATGCCGATTTTACCGGATATGGCAAGATTTTCAATTTCCTGCTTCTCCTCCACTTCTTTCATAAGGCTTATAAGTTTTGGATATATATCCTTTATGGCAATCACTCCATCTACTTCGCTCTCACTATATCCCAGCGGGTTCTTAACTGCGCTTACCTTTGCAGGGCAGGGACTGATAAAGATAATACCGATCTTCTCTGCCGGAAGCCCTGTTTCCTTTACAGCTTTTTCCCTTGCCAGTGCCGCTGCCAGGTCCACAGGCGCCTTTATGGGCAGCAGATGTTCTATTAATCCAGGGAAACGTACCCGGATCAAACGCACCACAGAAGGACAGGCGGTGCTGATAAAGGGCATCTTCTGCTCCTGTTCCTCCAGGTATTTTCTGGATAATTCCGATACCAGCTCGGCAGCCCCGCTGACCTCATATACGTCATCAAAGCCAAATTTCTTAAGTGCCGTCAATACTATGTTAACATCCTCCAGATTATTGAACTGACCATATAGTGCAGGTGCAGGTAAAGCCACGGTATACTCATAATCTTCTAATATACTCAAAGGGTCATATACTGCCAGCTTTGCATGATGAGGACAGATTCTTATACATTCCCCGCAGTCAATGCAGAATTCCTTTGTAATAACAGCCTTTCCCTTTCGAACCCGGATAGCCTGAGTCGGACACCTTTTGATACAGTTGATGCACCCCTTGCACAAGTCCTCCTGCAGACGAACAGCAGTAAAAAATTTATCCATACGAACCCCCATTTATACCCCCGGCTTACCAGGGATACTGCTCAAACAGACAGTTTAAACTGAAAACACCCCATTACCCATTACTGTATCTTCACCGTCATTGTTACCGTAGTACCTATTCCGAGTTCTGTCTCAATATTCATCTCGTCGGAATATTTCTTCATATTAGGCAGTCCCATACCGGCACCAAACCCCAGAGATCTTACCTTATCGGGGGCTGTGGAATAACCTGCCTGCATGGCAAGCTCGATATCCGGTATTCCCGGCCCCTTATCCTTTAACACCATATGTACTTCCTCCGGGGATAACGTCACCTGAATTACTCCGCCCTGTGCATGAATAACCATATTTATCTCCCCCTCATACATGGCTATAGCGACTTTTCTAATAATCTCAGGATTTACTCCCATCTGCTTTAGCTTGGATTTTACATCACTGGAGGCTTCTCCCGCTCTTGTAAAATCCTCTGCTGATACCTGATAGTTAAGCTGTATATTCTGACTCAATGAGCAGCACCTCCCCTTAATCCTCTCTCATAGAGCATACCACAGGCAGGAAACATCTGCTTATCCGTAGCAAGGAGCACAATATGGCTTTCCTTTGCCAGCTCTGTCATCACCTCATCCGGTACCTTGCCCCGCACAAAGACGATACAGATAATATCCATCATCTCTGCAGTCCTTATAACCTGCGGATTACAAAGGCCAGTAAGCAGCACGGACTGATCCTTTACAAAGGCCAGGACATCACTCATCATATCCGCTCCGCAGGCAGTATGGACCTCACGCTCCAGATAATCCTCTCCCCAGACGAGCCTGGCACCAAGTATATCCATTACATCATGAATTGTCATAATATTACCACACCTTTCTTATAGCCTGTATCTTTCATCACGTTACGAATTATCTGTGAAACAGTATTGTGAAATAAAAGACATTTCACTCTGCCTTAATTGCATTTACTTGTGAAACTGCCTAAATAAAAGTTAAATTTAATAAATTTATTGTTCGTTAATTCTAACACTGCTTTATGCATCCGTTTACAAAACTCTTTTATTTGCATGTACAATTTATACAATTCGGCTGTCTATTAATTTACACACAGTATAACATTGACGGTGTTTTTTTTCAACTTCTATCATTTTTGCATTAATAGCTTAATATTCTCTGTTTTCCATTTGTTACAATTGTTAATTTTAATATATCTGTGGATTTTTTATCAATAACATGTTATACTGATGTTGTTTGTCGAATGGAAATTTTTAAATATTTCGACAGGTAACGTACAAACAGCCACAAAATCAAGGAGGTTAAAGAATGAGTTCCCAGAAAAAAACAGTCCCGTTCGCCGGCTCAAAAGAGCAGGAAGCGGAGCTTCTCAAAGTCATTAATAAGTATAAAGATGACAAAGGTGCCTTAATGCCCATTCTGCAGGAAGCACAGAGTATTTACGGCTATCTTCCTATAGAAGTTCAGACCATTATATCAAACGAGATGGATATCCCGCTTGAAAAAATATATGGTGTAGCTACTTTCTATTCCCAGTTTTCTTTAAATCCCAAAGGAAAATACAAAATTTCCGTATGTTTAGGTACTGCCTGTTATGTTAAGGGCTCCGGTGATATTTTCAACAAGTTAGCCGAGCTGCTTCATATAGAGGGTGGGGAATGTACACCTGACGGCAAATTCTCCTTAGATGCCTGTCGCTGTATCGGTGCCTGCGGTCTTGCTCCCGTACTTACAGTAAATGATGATGTATACGGCAGACTTACGGTAGACGATGTTAAGGATATACTTACAAAATACGAGTAATTCAATCCATGATGACTGAGATCTCGTTAAACATATTAGATATTGCACAGAATTCGGTAAGTGCTCATGCCACTCTTATTGAAATAACCGTACAGATAGACCAATCCTTAAACCTTCTAAAGGTTGAGATAAAGGATAACGGCTGCGGTATGACAGAGGAAGAAGCAGCCAAAGCACAGGATCCCTTCTATACCACAAGGACTACCAGAAAAGTAGGCCTGGGAATTCCCTTCTTCAAACAGGCGGCCTTAAGCTGCGAAGGAGATTTTCATTTGGAATCAGAACCTGGTAAAGGAACGAAAGTTTACGCTTCCTTTCAGCTAACCCACATTGACCGAATGCCACTTGGCGATATGAATAGTACCCTGTACAGCCTGATTACCTTCCATCCATCTATAGACTTTGTCTATACCTACAGCGTGGACGATAAGAACTTTGTACTGGATACCAGAGAAATGCGCTCCCTACTTCACAATGTTCCTCTAAATGACCCTGAGGTCACAGTATTCTTAAAGAATTTTCTTATGGAGAATCATGAAGAAGCAAATGAAGGTATTTACTTTTAGCAGCATTTTAATACATCCGTTTCGATATAGAAATTAAAAGATATACGCATCCAAGTTTGATAAGTTTTTAACAAAGTCTCAAACATTGGATTTATACAGTTCTCATTATAAATAAGGAGGATATCTTATGAAAACTCTTGAAGAGTTACAGGCTATCAGAGAAAAAATGCAAGGCCAGATTGGTCTGCGTTCCGAAACTGCCAGCCAGACCAGAGTGGTGGTAGGTATGGCTACCTGCGGTATTGCCAGTGGTGCAAGACCCGTTCTCACTGCTCTTTCCGATGCCGTTCAGGAAAGAAACCTTACAGATATAGCTGTTGTACAGACCGGTTGTATAGGACTGTGCCAATATGAACCTATTGTAGAAGTATTTGCACCCGGTAAAGAAAAAGTAACCTATGTAAAGATGACACCGGAGAAAGCACTGGAGGTTCTTGAACAGCACCTTTTGGGCGGTAAAGTTGTTGACAAATACACCATCAGCTCTGAAGGGAGGATATAAGGCATGTTTCGTTCACATGTATTAGTATGCGGCGGTACCGGATGTACTTCCTCCGGAAGTGTTAAGATAATCGAAACCCTGCAGTCTGAAATCGAAAAAAACGGTCTGGAGAAGGAAGTTTCCGTGGTTCAGACAGGCTGTCACGGACTCTGTGCACTGGGACCCATTATGATAGTTTATCCCGATGCCTGTTTCTATTCCATGGTAAAAGAAGAGGATATTTCGGAAATCGTAACCGAGCATTTATTAAAGGGAAGACCCGTTACCCGTCTTTTATATACAGAAACTGTTACAGACGATGGCATTAAATCCTTAAATGAAACCGACTTCTATAAGAAGCAGCATCGTATCGCACTTCGTAACTGCGGTGTCATCAATCCTGAGAATATTGAAGAATACATCGGAAACGGCGGATATTCTGCTCTTGGTAAGGTACTTACCGAGTATACTCCCGATGATGTTATACAAACCCTCTTAGACAGCGGTCTTCGCGGCAGAGGCGGCGGCGGTTTCCCTACAGGCTTAAAGTGGAAGCTTGCCAAAGGCAATGATGCTGACCAGAAATATGTCTGCTGTAATGCCGATGAAGGTGATCCGGGTGCCTTTATGGACCGTTCCGTTTTAGAAGGTGACCCCCACGTAGTATTTGAAGCCATGGCTATTGCAGGTTATGCCATCGGCGCAACACAGGGCTATATCTATGTACGTGCGGAATATCCCATTGCTGTAGACCGTCTTGAGATTGCTCTTAAACAGGCAAGAGAATACGGAATGCTTGGTGAGGATATCTTTGGAACCGGCTTTAACTTTGATATTGGTTTAAGACTTGGTGCCGGTGCTTTCGTTTGCGGTGAGGAAACTGCTCTTATGACCTCCATCGAAGGCAATAGAGGCGAGCCTCGTCCCAGACCTCCTTTCCCTGCACAGAAAGGTTTATTTGGTAAACCTACAATTTTAAATAACGTAGAAACCTATGCAAATATACCTCAGATCATATTAAACGGACCCAAGTGGTTTGCCGATATGGGAACTGAGAAATCCAAGGGAACCAAGGTATTCGCTCTTGGCGGTAAGATCAAGAACACCGGTCTTGTGGAGATTCCCATGGGTACAACCTTAAGAGAAGTCGTGGAGGAAATCGGCGGCGGTATCCCCAATGGCAAGAAATTCAAGGCAGCACAAACCGGCGGTCCTTCCGGCGGATGTATTCCGATCGAACACTATGACATTCCCATTGATTATGATAACCTTATAAATATCGGTTCCATGATGGGCTCCGGCGGTCTTATCGTTATGGATGAAGACAATTGTATGGTTGACATCGCTAAATTCTTCTTAGAGTTTACCGTTGAAGAATCCTGCGGAAAATGTACTCCCTGCCGTATCGGTACCAAACGTCTTTACGAGATATTGGAGAAAATCACAAAGGGCCAGGGAACCCTGGAAGACCTGGATACCCTGGAGGAACTCTGCTACCACATTAAGGATAATTCCCTTTGCGGTCTGGGCCAGACAGCACCAAACCCTGTACTTTCCACCCTTAAATACTTCAAGGATGAATATATTTCTCATGTTGTGGATAAGAAATGTCCTTCCGGTGTATGTAAAGCACTTCTTTCCTATGTTATCGATGCTGATAAGTGCAAGGGCTGTACTTTATGTGCAAGAGTATGTCCTAACGGCGCCATTGAAGGCAAGGTAAAGGAAATTCATTTAATCCACCAGAGCAAGTGTATCAAATGCGGCGCATGTATGGAAAAATGCCGTTTTGGTGCTATATCCAAACAGTAAACCTGTTCATAAGATTATAGGAGGAGGTTTAGGTTGAAAGAAATGCATTTTCAACCACAAATTTGTGCCAGCAAAATTTTCGGCACAAATTCAGATGCACAAAATGCATGTGCAAGAATGGAGGAAAAAGATGGAAACCGTTAATATAAAGTTAAACGGTACAGAAATGGCTGTACCTGTGGGCTCCACTATTTTAGAAGCAGCAAAGCTGGCACATATTGAAATACCTACTCTTTGCTACTTAAAGGAAATTAATGAAATCGGAGCCTGCCGTATCTGTGTGGTGGAAGTAAAAGGAGCCAGAAGCCTTGTTGCATCCTGCGTTTATCCTGTAAATGAAGGGATGGAAGTGTGGACCAACACTCCAAGAGTATTGAATTCCAGAAGAAAGACACTGGAATTAATCCTTTCCACTCATGACAGGAAATGTTTATCCTGCGTAAGAAGCGGTGACTGCGAGCTTCAGAAATTAAGCAAGGATCTAAAGGTTGAGAAAGAAGGCCATTACGACGGCGAAAATATAGAATATGAAATAGATTACTCCGCAGCACATATGTACCGTGACAACAACAAATGTATTCTCTGCAGACGCTGTTCCGCGGTCTGTGACAAGGTGCAGAGCGTAGGTGTAATCGGTGCCAATGACCGTGGTTTTAAGACCAATATTGCCTCCCCCTTTGATATGGGCTTAGGCGAGACCAGCTGTGTGTCCTGTGGTCAGTGTATCGCAGTATGTCCTACCGGAGCACTGTCCGAGAAGGATTATACCGATGAAGTATTTGCAGCTATAGCTGATTCCAGCAAACATGTAATCGTTCAGACAGCTCCTTCCGTTCGTGCGGGACTTGGCGAAGAATTCGGTCTTCCCATTGGTACCAACGTAGAAGGCAAGATGGTTTCTGCACTTAGAAGACTTGGCTTTGCCAAAGTATTCGATACGGACTTTGCTGCTGATTTAACCATAATGGAAGAAGCTCATGAGTTCCTTGACCGTGTACAAAACGGCGGAGTTCTGCCTTTAATCACCTCCTGCTCTCCGGGCTGGGTTAAATACTGCGAGCATTATTTCCCTGATATGACAGAGAATCTCTCCAGCTGCAAATCCCCTCAGCAGATGTTCGGTGCTACTGCTAAGACCTACTATGCTGAAAAGATGGGCATTGATCCCAAAGATATCGTTATGGTCAGCATCATGCCCTGTACCGCTAAGAAATTTGAGATCGGCAGAGAAGATCAGGATGCTTCCGGCGTAGCGGATGTGGATATTGCCCTCACCGTAAGAGAGCTTGCCAGAATGATTAATCGCTCCGGCATCAATTTCCTCGCTCTTCCCGATGAAGAATTTGATTCTCCTCTTGGAATGTCCTCCGGTGCCGGTGTAATCTTTGGTGCTACCGGCGGTGTTATGGAGGCAGCTCTTCGTACCGCAGTGGAGGAATTAACCGGTGAAGAATTAAAGAGCCTTGATTTCAAGGAAGTCAGAGGTGTAACAGGCATTAAAGAAGCAACCTATAATGTTGCCGGTATGGATGTTAAAGTGGCAGTTGCCTCCGGTTTAACCAATGCCAAGGAGCTTCTTACAAAAGTAAAGAACGGCGAAGCAGAATATCACTTCATAGAGATTATGGGATGCCCCGGTGGTTGTGTAAACGGCGGCGGTATGCCTCAGGTACCTGCTAATATCCGTAACTTTAATGATATCAGAGCACTTCGTGCCAAGGTATTATATGACCTTGACAGCTCCATGCCTTACCGCAAGTCTCATACAAATCCTGCAATCAAGCAGCTGTATGCAGAGTATTTTGGTAAGCCCGGCAGCCACAAGGCTCATGAAGTACTTCATACCACCTATGTAAAGAGAACCGTTAACAGCGTAAAATAGTTTATAAATGTTCATATTATAACAGGGAGGATTCTAAAGAATCCTCCCTGTTTCTAGATTTCCACCTTCTTTATACCCATTCTCTGCAAATAAAGGACTTTAATCCTAGTGCAAAATACACCAGGAAGGTAACTGTAAGAATTACTGTAAAGGGAAGCAGCTCCAAATTCGGGGAAAGGTTCATTCCCTGAGGAAACATGGCATAATAAGGCGGTGCAAAGGGAAACCATGCTCCTAATACGGAAGGAAGCCCTGTTATAACAATATTGGGTATTACCATTGATATGCTAAACAATAGTGCCGTCCCCATGGATTTAAATCTGGTAGACAGAATAATCTGGAGCATTCCGAGGGGGAAACAGGCAAGCCATCCCCCAAACACTCCCGACAGCACTGTTTTCCACGGTATGGCATCCTCTGCCTGAATCAGCTTTCCCGTTACCAGGTAACCTGCCAGGAAGACCAGCTGTAATATCAGTATGAGAATAAGCAGCATCACAAACTTAACGAAATATATTTTCCAACGCGGAAAAGGCATGGTAAGCAGCTGCTTCCAGGCACCATTCTTATGTTCATAAAAACATAGAAAGCCTGCAAAGATTCCCCCAAACATTGGCAGCAAAAACATCCCGTGAAAAGAAACAGCCTGAAAATAAAGGGTATGCCAATTGGGTGCGAAATAATCAGTTAACGACCGGACACTGCCTGCAGCAAGTACATAGCTTGCTGCCACATCCATTGTAATAAGCAGAAAGATCAAAAACCATCTTACCTTTCTTATTTCTGCCAGTAATAATTTATACATGTAATAACCTTACCTTTCTAAATAGTCTGCAAATTTTGGCCCCCAGGCACTAACCTGCATATGAACTGTTCTTCTATTTCATCTCCATTTTACTAAAATATAGTGCTCCGAGAATAAGCAACCCAACTCCCAGAGTACCTCCCAGCAATATCCACCTTAGGTAACCTTCTATAAAAGGACTTGCCATAGAAGGATATGCCCAAGGTAGCATATACAAAATCTTTCCTCCGAACCTCACAAGAAACAAACTGGATAGGGCCCCTATAGTACCCACCGCCATGGGAAAGGTCTGATTGGCAAAGAAGCTAGAGAGAAACAGTTGAATAGCCAGAACAGGAAGGGCAGAGATAAAAGAACCCAGAACCTGTTTTACTAAAAAAAGAAAAGGTAAGGGCTGGTCTGTATAAACAACCCAAATAAGAGAAGCTCCTGTCAGTATCATAAGACAGCAGCCAAGCATTAAAAGGATTACCCAGGCAGCCTTAGCCAGGTAAAGCCCACTTCGGCTGACAGGCATGGTAAAAATAAGCTTAAGTCCCTGTGCCTGATGCTCTGTTTCAAACATTATGCTGCATAACAAGGAGATTGTAAGCAGTATGGTAAAAGAGAGAAACATGTATACGACGTTCAAGCCTGCATAAATACCTGCCTCCCCCTGCCTGAAGTACAGATACCACTCAATGCAGGTAAATAGCAGCAAAATAACTGCACTGATAACCGGTATTCCAAAACATATTTTTTTCAACTTCCGGTATTCTGATAGAAGCAGTCTTAACATTATAGGCCCCCTTCTTTTCCCGTAAGCTCTAAGAAGATATCCTCTAAGGATGCTGTTTTCTCACTGATGTTCAGTATGGAAAAAGGCTGCAGCAGATTAAATATTTTTGCCTGGTCCATCTGATCTGTAACTGTTATCAGAAGTTCATTTCCCTGCCTTTTAACCTCTGCTCCATAACTTAAAAGAGCTTTGCAAGCCTCCTCTGTTCTGTCCGTTATAATGGAAAGTCTTACCTGGCTTTTCTTCTCAAGTTCCTGGATACTATCCTGAAATATCATTTTACCCGCTTGAATAATACCCACATAATCCGAGATAGACTGAATCTCACTTAGGATATGACTGGATAAAAATATAGTAATCCCCTGTTCTCTTGCCAAAGACAGCATCAGATTACGGATTTCCTGGATTCCGGCAGGGTCTAAGCCATTAATAGGTTCATCCAGAATAAGCAGATTTGGTTTCCGAATCAGAGCTTGGGCAAGTCCCAACCGCTGTTTCATCCCCAGAGAGTACCCCTTAACTGACTTATGGGCATAAGGCGTCAGTCGTACAATATCCAGTACTTCACCGATGCTCTCTTCCGGCAGCTTTAGAAGTCCGCAGATGATTTTCAGGTTCTTGTAAGCAGATAGATGACCATAATAGGAGGGAGCTTCAACCAGTGATCCCACATTTCGCAGTATCTGTTCTCTTTCTGCTTTAAGGGAATGCCCCATAATCTGAATCGAACCTTCATTGGGATGAAGCAGACTGAGCAGCATTCGTATGGTAGTTGTCTTTCCTGCTCCGTTTGCTCCTAAAAACCCATAGATCTTACCTTTCGGCACCCGCAGATTAATATGATCTACACTTACCTGGCTTCCAAAACAGCGAGTCAGATTTTCTGTCTCAATTATATAATTCTCCATCAATTTTCCTCCTTCATATTGCTGTTCATAAGGAGTATAAATTGTGAAACTTATTCTCAGGTAAAGTAAAGTAAAATATAAGTAAAAAATTTTTAGCAGGGGAAGGATATTTCTATGACAGTCCCTTGCCCCTTTATGCTTTTTGCTTTGATTAAGCCGTCATGAAGCTCGATTAACTGTCTTGCAATGGCAAGACCAAGACCGGAACCCTCCGCAGGACTGTCCGTGGGAATACCCCTGTAATAACGTTCAAATAGCTTGTTTACTTCCTCCTCATCCATACCTTTTCCATTATCCGATATGCTGATCTGCAAACCTCTTATCTCTGATTTTACACATACCTCAATTTCTGTTCCGGGCGGATTGTGAAGTACTGCATTCATAAGTATATTCTGTAAGGCCCTTTGAAACATTACCTTATCAATGTTCATATCATAGCTCTTACTCTCTGTAACAAAAGAAAATTGATATTCACTGCTCCATGGAGAATTGGCTGTATCCAAAACTGTATTTCGCAGGAATTCGATTATATCTGCTCTGCTTCTCTTTAAGGTAAGCTTTCCGGAGTCGGATTGAAAGGTGATATTTAAATCATCGATCAGGTTCTTGATATGCTTTGACTTTTCCTCTATTTTTGTGCCAAAGTCCTTCAGCTCCTCATAAGACCAATGGTACTGCTCTGCCACGATCATAGAGGAATAGCCTTGTATATACGAAAGGGGTGTTTTCAGATCATGGGTGATTCCTGCTATCCATTCTCTGCGGTTTTCTTCGGCAGTTTCCCTCTCTATTTCATTTTGTTTCAGTTTATGCGTGAGCATCTCCATGTGCAGGAAAAGATCTTTGTAGAAAAAATTAATTGACCAATTTAAGACGGAACTATTCCCTGTGTTATGTCCACCCACGGTATATTCCATACCCTTAGGTATTTGGTATATTTCCTGTGATAAGTTCTGTATCCATCGGATAATATGTAATATGGGTCTTATAACGACTGCATAAACCAAAAGAGCTACATTGGCTCCTGACAGCAGAATGACTGTTTTTCTGAATATTTCCATATCAGCATCATGTAAAAAGGAAATGTTCTTTTGTACAAAGATAAACACCAGCATCAGCAAACTGTAGCTTAATATATACGCAATGAGCGGCAATACCATAAAAGACAGTATTTTCATACCTATTTTAAATAACCGTTTCATCTAACCTGTCCTTTCTGGCTGTCATACTTTATGAGGAATAAATTTATACCCCAATCCCCTAAGGTTATGAATATAACGTGGGTTCTCACTGTCCGGTTCTATTTTCTTACGAATTTTAGAGATATGCATTACAACCGTTTTTTCATCCCCCAGATTCATCTGCCCCCAAACACATTCATACAATTGAGCAACGGTAAAAATCCGATTTGGATGTTCCGCTAAAAATAGCAGAAGAGAATATTCCATAGCAGTAAATTTTATAATACGCTCCCCTTTCCTGACTTCACAGGAATTCTTATGGATTATAAAATCATCATATTCCAGTATATTCTTCTTATCCTCCTGCAGGTTAATCCTGCGGTGTCTCAGCTGTACCTTGATACGGGCAACAACCTCCATGGGATTAAAGGGTTTTGTTATAAAGTCATCTCCACCCATTGCAAAGCCAGTCAGTTTATCATAATCTGAGGTTTTAGCTGTTAGAAATAATACGGGTATATCTGAATTTTTCCTTAATTCCATACATAATTCAAGGCCGCTGATGTCGGGAAGCATAATATCCAGCACGATAAGATCCGGTTCGCAGTCCTTTATGCGCTGCAACGCATCTCCGCCGGATTTCGCTTTGTATATATATTGAAAGCCTTCTTTTCTGAGAATAATCTCCAGCATCTCTAGAATACCCGCCTCATCATCAACTAATAGAATGCGCTGTTCCATCGTTTTCTTCCTTTCTGTACCTGTAAACACATAATTACAGTGATAAAGCCTATAATGATAAAATTATTTCTCTATCTTTTGCTCTTAAATGACATTATAGCACAAGCAGTATCAGGATTAAAACATACTGTTTCTATTGTATTGATAGCCAGCTAAGAGTATAATTTAAAGAAAGGAAACTTATAGCTGCCAGCTCATAAGAATGTAAGGAAAGGTTATATATGAAAGGAACAATGTGACCTGTAAGAGTTTAAATAAAATATTTAAAGAAAAGAGGAAATACTATGAAATTATTGAATATCAAAAGAGTATTTTGTTTTATGCTTTCCTTCCTGCTATTAACTGCAGTGTTCAGCACCGTTACTGTAAAGGCGGAATCAGAAACAACTGGTTTGGTTTATGGATATCTTCCCATGCTGGAGGACAACGGTTATATCTACTATATCCAAACCGTGCAAGGTTCCAAAGACAGCTACGATATCTATCGCATCAATCCTGTTACCGGAGATAAGAACAAAATCGTCTCCTCTGACTACTATATCCGTTCCATGGTAGTTTATAATAATGTTCTTTACTATACCAGCAATGAGACAGACAGTATAGAATATACTACCTATTCCGTCTCTGTAAAGGGGGCGAACCAGCAGACTGTAAGCAAGGGTACCGTATTGTATGCAGATAAAAAGGGTATTTACTGCCTTGTAGAGAAAGATACCAAAAACCTGCTCTATATGAAATCACCTGCTGATAAGAAATCTGTCCTGCTATACACCGGCAACAGCAGTTTTCGGTTTATAAAAAGCATAGGCACAAACCTTTATTTCGGACAATATAAAGCTGCAACATCAAAGATTCAGCTGTTGTCCTTAAAAAGCGGCAGTACCAAACCCACGGTACTCTCTTCCCTTAAAACGGAGCAGCTTGGCGACCAATTCCCTATTATTTCTGACATTATATCCATCAAAGGAAACCTCTATTACCAGTTTGGAACCTACGAAGGCAGCGGCAGCTTCTGGTACGGAACCCTTGTAAAATATAACAATACAGAAAAGACCACCAGTATTATCCATGATAATATGACTACTGATTTTCTGACCTATAGCAGTGATAAAATCTATTTTGATGAACTGGGTAATTACTCCGTGTATTACACTTATAATGTAAACACGGACAAATTAACGTCCTCTACCATTAATAATCCTGGTGCCGTCAGCATTGTAAACAAGTATAGCTACCGGATAAATCTGGATAAAAAGAAGTATATAACGTTATCTCGCTTTACATCGGGAACAAATTACAAGAATCTGGTAACTGATTTCATCAAAATAGCTTATACTCCCAACAGCAAGCTTGATTACTCTGCCGGAATCACTGCCTTGGGCAAATATTTGCTGATTCCTGTTGAATGCATTGATTACAATGATCCTGATTATGGATGGCGTGGAAAAGTAATCAGCATAAAATGGTATGTAGCCGATTTAAACGGGAAGATACTGACTGATTTCCAATAAATCAGCACCATACAGTAGCCTTTCTATATCTGGAATAAGCATTACCCACAACCTATATGGTTAAAAGAAAAGCTGTAGGATTATCCTACCCACAGACCGAATTCTCTGATACCGAATAAGATAGCAGATAAGATATTTTTCCTGTTAATCTATACAATTTGCTGAGAGAGTTCGTAAACGTATGGTATGGTAAATTCTGCAGCCTTTTTCTACGCGGACTATAGAACTACGATTATCTTTGATAAAAGAAATATCTTTTGGATAAATACTATTAGCCTTATTGAAAGGAACACATTCAAATAAGAAAAGAAATATTTCGTATTTAAATAGGCTTTCAAATAAACAAACAGAATGTTTTTCTGAATATTAAAATAAATTTATTTGCCGTTACTCATTATAAATATGCATTATATATGTATACTTAAAAACAATTTTAGCAAATAAGCCTATTTACTGCTAATAATTGTTTTTTATTGTATCTGACATTAGATGTATTTTTTTAAGTACATATATACAATTTACCACTTTTTACAAAGTTGTTGACAAATATACTTCTTGTAATATAATAAGTTCTATAATAACGATGAGACAATGAAGTCGCAAAGGGATTCCTCCTTTTTGCGGCTTTTTTTGTCTCTCATAAAAGGAGGAACATTTGTGAAAAAAGCAAAAAGATTAATGGCATTACTCTTCTCCGTTATTCTGGTATTATCCCTAGCTGCCTGCGGCGGTAAGAATACCAATACGGGATCAGACAGTGCCGCAACAGACACGCCTGCAGCAACAGAGGGAACAGGCGAGACCGGCACAGATACAGCTGCCGGCGGTAATGTATTAAATGTACAATTTGATGTAGAGGTTGCTTCCCTGGATCCACAGATAGCAACAGACGGTACATCCTTTGAAGTATTGGCGGATGTGACAGAGGGGCTCTACACCATTGATGCTTCCGGACTTCCGGTACTGGCTATTGCAGAAGGCGTACAGAAAAGCGATGATGGCCTTACATATACCTTCACCTTAAAAGATGCAAAATGGTCCAACGGTACGCCCGTTACTGCCAAAGACTTTGTATTCTCCTGGAGAAGACTGGTAGATCCTACCGTAGCAAGCGAATATTCTTTCATAGCTGAAATTGCAAATATCAAAAATGCTTCCGCTATTATTGCAGGAGAAAAGGGTATTGAAGAGCTGGGTGTAACCGCAAAAGATGATAAGACCCTGGAGGTTCAGCTGGATGTCCCTGTTCCTTTCTTTGAATCCTTACTGGCTTTCCCTTCTTTCTTACCTGTTAACGAAGAATTCTTTACCCAGGCAGGTGACAGCTATGCCACTTCTCCTGATACTATATTAAGCAACGGTGCCTTTAAGCTTACCGCTTATGAGCCTGCTGCTACAACAATTACCTTAGTTAAGAACCCTGATTACTGGGATGCAGGCAAAGTATCCTTAGACGGAATCCAGTACCAGGTTATTAAAGATTCCCAGACGGCTGTATTATCCTATCAAAACGGTGACCTGGACGTTGTGACCCTTTCCGGTGAGCAGGTGGAGCAGTTCCAGGCTGACCCTGAATTCCACAGCATTATGGCCGGATATTTATGGTACATCTCTCCCAACCAGAAGGTTGCAGGACTTGAGAACTTAAATCTTCGTAAGGCGTTATCCTTAGCTTATGACAAAACAGCAATCGTAAACAACATCTTAAAGGACGGTTCCATTGTAGCTGACTTCGCTGTTCCTACTCTTCTTGCTACGGGTCCTGACGGCAAGGATTTCCGTGAAACCGCCGGCACCTACCCTACAACAGACAAAGCAAAAGCCCAGGAATACTGGGAGGCTGCAAAAGCTGAACTTGGTGTAAGCGAATACAAATACTCCATGGTAGTTGAAGATACGGAATCCGCACAGAACGTAGCACAGTTTATCCAGCAGGAAATTCAGACTACTTTACCCGGCATCACTGTTACTATCGAGACAATGCCTAAGAAAAACAGGGTAGAAAGAATGCAGTCCGGTGATTTTGAGCTTGGCCTTACACGTTGGGGTCCTGACTACTCCGATCCTATGACCTACCTTGATATGTGGATTACCGGAAGCCCCAATAACTATGGCTTCTGGTCCAATACCGAATACGATTCCATTATTGATTCTGCCAAGAAAGGCGAGCTTGCCTTAGACCCCACCGCAAGATGGGAAGCCCTTAAGAAAGCCGAAGGCATTGTTATGGATAATGCAGTAATCTTCCCTATCTATCAAAAAGGTGATGCAGTATTATATAAGAGCGGTGTTGAAGGTATTGAATTCCACTCCGTAGGCATTAACCGTGTTTTCAAAAACACCACCAAGAAATAAGGGACTGTTCTAAAAGCTGCAATTGCAATTCTTATGAAAATGCAGGAATCAGTATGGTAAATCGGACTACTTTGAATTACTAATTGAACTCCATATATTTATATGGCGCTGTCAGGTGTGTTTTATCACCCGTGGCAGCGTCATTTATGCATTCTATATGCTAAGGAGAGTAGGTATCGTGAAAAAATATATAATAAAAAGGGTTGCTATATCCATTGTTACTTTATTGGTTATATTACTGATATTGTTCTTAATGCTTGAATTTATGCCCGGTTCACCTTTTAATGACGAGAAATTAAATGCCGCACAAAAGGCAATGCTAAATAAAAAATACGGCCTGGATAAGCCCATGCTGATTCGATTTATAAATTATATCAAAGCAATGCTTTCCGGCGATTTCGGAGTATCCTATACCATTTCAAAAAACACCCCCATAACCTCCCTTTTAGAAACCAGACTTCCCATTTCCTTAAGACTGGGCGGTCAGGCAATACTCATTGGTACGGCTGTGGGTTTGGTGCTCGGCTTAATTGCTGCCATAAAACACAACACCATCTTTGATACCATAACTACGGTTATCTCTGTACTTGGTGTAAGTCTTCCTTCTTACGTATTTGCTATGGCTTTAATATACAGCCTGGGCTTTCGTTTAAAATGGTTTCCCCTTTTGTATCAGGCGGAAATGCCTTTTAAATCCTCCGTTCTGCCAACGGTTTCACTCTGTATGTTTACCATTGCCACCGTTGCCAGATTCACCAGAACCGAAATGCTGGAGGTCCTTGGTTCTGATTATATGCTGTTAGCTGAGAGCAAGGGTATCAACAGTTTCAGACTAATCTTTAAACATGCCCTTCGAAACGGACTTATTCCTATTATAACAGTATTAGCCCCTCTGGTAGTGGGCCTAATGACGGGAAGCCTGGTTATTGAAAAGCTTTTTTCCATTCCCGGTATCGGAAGCCTTCTTGTATCCGCCATACAATCCAATGATTACAATGTCGTTGTGGCACTTACCTTTATCTATAGTTTAATGTATATCGGCATAATGCTTGTAGTGGATATTCTTTACGGAATAATTGATCCCAGAATCAGACTGGCAAAGGGAGGTAGCAATGAATAATACAAAGATGGAAACAGAATTTTTGCCCGGTGATTTCGAGCTCTTTGGCAGCGAGAAAATCTCCAGAGTAGACGAAACCTATGCCAGCCAGTCCTATTGGCGGGATATTTTAACCCGGTTTGTGAAGAACAAAGGAGCCGTAGTAGGCCTTATCGGAATCTTATTTGTAATTTTAATGGCCATTGTGGGACCGGTTATCAGCGGGCGGACGTACTCCGACCAGAATATCACCCATCAGAACCTGGCACCCAGAGTGCAGGGACTTGAAAAGCTTGGTTTACTGGACGGCTCTGAAAATATGCATACCTCTGCCGGTACCGTAAAACAGAACAAATACATAGCAGCAGATGGTGCCGCCGTTACCGGTCTTGAAAAGGTATATTACTGGTTTGGAACCGATGTACTTGGCCGGGATATCTTTACAAGAACCTGGGTGGGAACCCGAATCTCCCTTTATATTGCTTTGGTAGCCGTATTAGTGGATATGTGCTTTGGTATGGTTTACGGTCTTATCTCAGGATACTTTGGCGGTAAGGTGGATATGTTCCTGCAGCGTTTTTCAGAAATACTCAATGGTATCCCTACCCTTGTAATCGTAACCTTATTAATCCTGGTATTCAGACCCGGCCTGTTAACAATTACCCTGGCCCTTGCCATTACCGGCTGGATTGGTATGAGTAAGATAGCAAGAGCGCAGGTGTTAAAACTCAAGGAACAGGAATTTATCTTAGCCTCCAAGACCCTGGGAGCCAGAGATTTCTTTATTATCTTTAAGGAAATCCTCCCCAATATCTTTGGTCAGCTAATCGTTATGTCCATGTTCTCCATTCCCAATGCCATATTTACAGAAGCATTCCTGGCATTTATAGGCCTTGGTGTGCCCCAGCCTTTAGCCTCCCTTGGTACTCTTATCAGTGATGCCTTTAAGTCCTTTACCACACACCCTTACATGATTGTCTTCCCCGTAATCGTCCTGGGAATCATCATGTTAAGCTTTAATCTTATGGCAGACGGTCTGAGAGATGCCTTTGACCCGAAGATGAAGGAGGTTTAACGGGATGGAAAATGAAAAAAGAGAAAAGGTCCTGTCCATTAAGGATTTATCTATTACCTTTAAGACCTCTGCCGGTGAAGTAAATGTTATCAGGGGCATGAAGCTCTCCCTGTATAAAGGGGAAACTCTCGCTATTGTTGGAGAAAGCGGCAGTGGTAAATCCGTTACCGTAAAAGCTATTATGGGTATTTTAAGCAACAACGGACGGATAGACAACGGAAGTATTGAATTCAACTATCATAGGGGGAATGAAGAAGTAAAGGAAGATCTGCTAAAATTCTCTAAAAAAGAAATGCGCAGACGTATCAACGGCAAACGTATCTCTATGGTATTTCAGGACCCCATGACTTCCTTAAATCCCACCATGACAATTGGTGCACAGATTATGGAAGGAATGATATATCATTATAAGACGCCTAAGAAAGAGGCTTATAAAAAAGCTGTCTCCCTGCTGGAACTGGTAGGCATTACAAATCCTGAAAAGCGTATGAAGAATTATCCCCATCAGCTTTCCGGAGGTATGCGCCAGAGAGTTGTAATCGCCATAGCTCTGTCCTGTGATCCCGAATTATTAATCTGTGATGAGCCTACTACCGCACTGGATGTAACCATACAGTCCAAGATACTTGAACTGATTAAGGACATACAGAAAAAGACTGGTATTTCTGTTATTTATATTACCCATGACTTAGGTGTAGTAGCAAAAGTAGCCGATTATGTAGCCGTTATGTATGCCGGCAAAATCGTAGAGAAAGGTACTGTGGACGAAATTTTTTATGACCCAAGGCATCCTTATACCTGGGGACTCTTATCTGCTATGCCGGATCTTGACTGCGAGGACGACAAGCTCTATACCATACCCGGAAGCCCTCCTAACCTGCTCCACAAGATTGAAGGCGATTCCTTTGCCCCAAGAAATATCTACGCCCTCAACATTGATTTCAGGAAAGAACCTCCCATGTTTCGTGTCAGCGATACACATTATGCTTCAACCTGGCTGCTCCATGAGAAGGCACCAAAGATTGAGATGCCCCGGGAATTACGTCAGAGAATAGACTCTATGTTAAAGGAGGCGAATTAGAATGTCCGAACCTTTACTGGTCGTTAAAGACCTAAAACAACATTTCAGGATCAACCGCAAATTTACCGTAAAGGCAGTGGACGGTGTTTCCTTTGTTCTCAATCCCGGTGAAACCTATGGACTGGTAGGTGAATCCGGTAGCGGAAAGTCCACTATTGGTCGTTCCATAATACGTCTTTATGAGCCGACAGCAGGTGAAGTACTATTTAATGGAGTGAATATTTCCGGTAAACTCTCCGCAAAAGAAACCACTCATTTAAGAACCAGGATGCAGATGATATTCCAGGACCCCATGGCCTGCCTGAACCCCCGCAAAAAAGTTATCGATATTATTGCCCAGGGGTTAGATATTCATCGTATGTATAATTCACAGGAAGAAAGGAAAGAGAAGGTTTATAACATTCTTGATATGGTAGGGCTGTCCAGAGAACATGCCAACCGTTACCCACACCAGTTCTCCGGAGGGCAGAGACAGCGTATCGGTATTGCCAGAGCCCTGATTATGAACCCGGATCTGATTATAGCGGACGAAGCCATCAGTGCTTTGGATGTATCTATTCAGGCACAGGTAATCAACCTGATGAAGGATATCCAGCAGCAGACCGGAACTGCCTATCTGTTTATTGCTCATGACCTGTCCATGGTTAAGTATATCTCCGACCGTATCGGGGTACTGCATTTAGGTCATATGGTGGAAACCGGCACGAAGGAGGAAATCTTCTCTAATCCGATTCATCCTTATACGAAGTCCTTGTTATCAGCAATACCCCATGCCAATCCCAAGATGGAAAAAAGCAGAGTTGCCCTTGCTTATGATTATGGTAGCAGTGGGATTGATTACAGCAAAGGGATTCAACAGCATGTGGGTGGACAGCATTATGTGCTGTCTACTGATGAGGAATTAATGAAATGGAAATGAGGATAGGTTAGTTTTAGGTTTTTGGTTTTTGGCAATTTGACGGCGAAGTGCGTAAAGCAGAAAGAACTCATGCTTCAATTCCAAGGTATAAGAAGTCCTAATTCTCTGAATTTTTTGTGCTTGTCATATTATCAAACAGATAACTCGCTTCGCTCAGACAATCTGTTTGATAATATAGCACAAAATATTCAGAGAAAAGGACTTCTAATACCTTTCCATAGGCGCATTCATTCTTTCTGCTTTACGCACTTCGCCTGAAATGATAAGACATTTGAACTTAAAATTTTTAATCTTATAGTAGTTAATTGAATAGTAGCTTTATAATAATATTTCTTATAAGATCTATTTACTTATATTATCTTACTTAGTAGCTTTATATTTAATAGTAATATTTTATTTAATAGTATTTTACTTAGTAGTTTTTTATTTGATAGTATGTATTTTATTTAATAATATATTTTTTTAAGTATTCTATAATAGTTACTTTTACTGCCTTGCAATAATAAAAAACCGGAAAACTCTGCAATTATTTCAGGTGTTTTCCGGTTTTTTATATTTAGCATTAGTTTATTTTGGGTATTCCTTACTTTCATGAATTACGACTGCCACATTACACTTAGTTTTAAATAAGCATAAAAAAACTAGATATTTTACAGCCTCGCTTCATGAGAATTCGACTGGAAAACGATTAGTGCTGTATTGCATAAATTCTGATTAATAACAATACCTGATATTTACGCTGAGGCAAGGCGGTGGAATGAGGTGTTGCAGTCTCAGTATCAAGTATGCTATGCCTGTATACGACAACGGAGTATCAGTGTAATGTAAATAGCTTTGATCGTGGTTACTCCGTGGGACCGCAGCAGCCGCCAAGAGAAGAATCGCTGGGTGTGTAGTTATCAATTTCACTTTTGATCTCATCCAGGTCTATGTTATTTATATCATCTACCACCTTTACATAACCATGAAGCATACTCATACTGCATTGGAAGGTAAAGTCCTCTGTAATGGTAAGCCAGGGGGTCTCCGTCTGCTGTGTGAGATCCAGCTGTCCCTGATATTCAGGAAATACCACGATATAATTACAGCCGTTCAGCTCTTTTCCGTCAAACTTTATCTTGGCTTCCACGCCTCTTTGTAATACAAGGACTGCCGGTGAGTAGCCGTTATTATCCACTGTTACTGTGACTTCCTGTTTATTATCTTCAACTTTGGCAACGGCTATGTCATCCGTAGGAATCTTTCCGTCTTCAAAGCCCTCCGGCGGTGCCTGACAGCAGCCGCTTAAGGCTCCGGATGTGTTATTCCCGATTAAACCTCCGCTTGTTGAACCATCTGCCGTTCCATTGTCACCATCCCCGGAAGCTGTATCCTGGGCGGCAGTTTCATCTGTAGCTGTAACAGCTGCCTTATCTTTTATGTCATCAACTACTTTTATACTTGAACGGATCATTCCCATCCAGCAGGAATAAGATACTGTCCCGCTTTTATCCGGAGTAAACTCTACCAGGTTGTCTCCTTCTGTAAGGGTAACTTCAATATTATAGGCAGGTATGATAATCGTCTCATTACAACCGTTTATATCCTTTTTTTCTGCCTGTATGGTCCATTTAACAGGAATGCCTTTCTGCACTACGATGGGCTCGTAACCACCCGGCTGCAATTTGGTAGTGACTGACTGCACCTCTGCCTCTACTTTTGCCGTGTTACCTGCCTCCTGGGTGCCGGATGCACGAACCAGATCTATTCCTGACAAGCTCAGCCCCCTGTTTAACATAATAACGCCTAAGGCCATTACAAGAGCCGCGCTGACCTTCATCATTTTCTTTGTGTATTTGCTGTTTAAGATACCTGCAACGGCACCAAAGCCAAACATCAGAGGCACCGTTCCAAGGCTGAATAAGAACATGGATAAGGCTCCTCCAAGAAAGCTTCCTGTACCAAGGGCATACAGCTGCATGGACTGTAAAGGACCGCAGGGCATCAAACCATTCAAAAGTCCGATATAAAAGGGTCCTCTGCTTTTACCGGAAACTGCTAGTTTTCTGCGGAATACCTTTGGCATCCTGGGAACGATTTTCTTCAGGGCAGGAAATATATTTAACATATTTAGTCCCATAATTACCATAAAGACTCCGGCAACTACTGCAACTAATCCCCTGGCAGAACCGGACAGGCTTATGACTGAACCTAAAGCACCCACAATTCCTCCAATGAGGGTGTAGGATACTACTCTTCCTCCATTATATAAAATACCTGGCTTAAATTTTGCCAGACCGGTTCCGGAGCTTTCTCCTCCGCCATAATTCACACACTGGGATAGATTAATACCACCGCACATGGCTACGCAATGAAGTGAGGTTATGATACCGATTAGGAACAGCAGACCATAACCCATATTTTGATTGATCTGAGGAACCAGTTGAAATAAGCCTGTATTCTTTTGTAGCATGAAGACCGCAAGAAGAATGATACCGATGCCAAGAAGTTGGTTTATGCTGGTTTTATCCTCTTTTGCTTTCTTGTTTTCTTTTGTGCCAACATGATAGTCTAACTTCTCTATTTCTGCTTCAATGGTTTTCTGAGTGATTTTCTTTGGTTGATAGGTAATCCGTGCATTGGCATTTTTATAGCTTACTTTTGCGTTTTCTATTCCTTCTAACTCATTCAGTCTGTCTTCAATTTTCATTTCACAGGCACCGCAGGTCATGCCTTCAATGGCAAGCACCACCGTTACCCGGTTGCTGTCACCATTACTGCTGTTGCCTGCCTGCGCCGTCTGAACCGCCCTTTTTCCTCCAGGCTTGTTCTTAACCTGAAAGCCCAAAGCTTCGACTACACCGGCTAGTTCTTCAAGGGATACTTCTTCTACTTTATAAGTAAGATAGACATTGGAGCTGTCTAATAATGCCTTGGCTTGTATGACTCCCTTATGTTCCTTAAGAGATTTTTCAATACGTCTGGCACTGTCTTCCTCTTTAAGACCTTCTACCATAAGTACTCCGTGAATTGTCGTACTCTCCATGTTCTTCCTCCTGTTATATATCCTACATGAACATTCTTCCTCTATTCTAATTAAATCTTATGGAGATTATATGGAGAAACCATTAATTCATAGCCAATTTAAAACTTCTCCAAAACTCTGATTCCTTATCCCCTTTACACAGAAAATATTAAACAAAAAGGGCTGCCGCCGGCTTTTCTACTGTTGAAATCAGCTGGTGCATACCCTGTATATCTAATATTCTTTTATTACATGTCCATATTTCAGTTGCTGATCACCTGGAAATGGGGTTTTCCTGCAACTTTTAATTCATAAATTGAATCATAATCTTATGCTGCAGCTCATTTAAATCTGTAGTAAGCAGCTCCTTACTCTCTTTTTCCTGCACTTTATCGGTTTCTCTTAAGGCCAGCTCCAGATACTTTGTACATTCACTCTTATTTCCTTTCACAAGATATGCCCTGGTTAAGGCCTCATAGGCATATGCTAAATCAAATCCCTGAAAGTTATTGATCTCGCAAAGCTGTAACGATCTCTTTCCGTGATAGATACAAGAATCAAAATTGCCAAGAAGTGCATATACTCTGGACAGCTGCCATTCACCCACATAGACATTGTGAGGAGTTCCAGCCTGTATCCAGTGATAAAGGGAAGCATGTGCCGTATGCACCATGAGATAATTCTCTTCTTCCGATCTTGCCTCTTTATCCATCAAAGCCCACACCTCATTAAAAAGCTTACCTGCAAGTGCCTTTGTTTCTTCGCTCATATAATGTCCTCCTAAGCCCGTTCTTGTCCTTATCCCTATCCTTATACCTGAAGTGTTTTATCTGGATTACTGGCATAAACAGACTCTACCGCCATGTATCCGATTATGATAACAGCCTTCTGTACCTTATCTGCATGCATCTGATTATAGGAATTCTTCTAGTCCTATAATATTATGTTATCCACTAACAGTCAATAGTAAGTATGGCATAAAGCTAATCTTTTATTATCTTTAAAAGTGTTGCCAGAAACTTATCCGATTCATCATTATGAAGAATCTGTTTTGCATAGGAAGGGTTATCCGTAATTATATTATCCACTCCAAGTCTTTGCAGTCGTTCTATTTCTTTTCTGGAATTCACAGTCCAGACATGAATCTTTTTACCTCTTTTATGAGCTTCATTTACAATGTTTTTTGTAACAAGGTTAGCTTTCATACTAAAGAAATCCACAGCGGTATTATTATACAGGCTTGGATAAAGTCCATAGGTAATATACCCGGTTCTGATTTCTTCCTCTGCCTCCTTAACCTGCTTCAAACAGCGAAGACTGGTGGAGGTAATAACACATTGCAGCTGCATATCATACTCTTTAATTAACTCAACTACTTTTTCCGCAAGCTCTTCCTTATCATTGCGGTATTTCAGATCCAGATTTATCAGTACCTTACCTTTGCTTAATTCAAAAAGCTCCCGCACGGTAGGAACACTGGTACCCGCAAAGTCTCTGGAAAACCAGCTGCCTGCATCCAGCTGACTGATTTCCTCATAGGTGGTATTCCATACATATTTATTTAGTCCGGTGGTGCGTTTTAAGCTGGCATCATGCATCAGCACCAGTTCTCCGTCTTCTGTAACTCTGACATCCACCTCAACATAATCAGCCTGCTCTTCTATGGCTTTCTCTATGGCAATCAGGGTATTTTCCGGAACAGAATGAGAATAACCTCTGTGGGAGGTAACCTGTATTGCTTCAAGATTCATATAATCCAGCGCTGAACCATTGCGGACTACCTGGTAAAAATAATAGAAATTGATACAGAACAACGTTACAAGCAGAAAATACACAATCTTTTTATAAGGGTATGCCGGTTTAAAGAATTCCTCTGCTTCTGCCTGACCATTGATCTTTAACTTTCTGTGGCGGTGATACAGATAGGTTGTAAGTGCCATATTAACCGTTATGCTGATAACGAACATAATAAGGGCCAGATAAACACTCATGCTGTCATATACCTCTATAAAAGTAGCCGTTGCCTGTACTTTATCAGCAAAACCGGATACCAGCAGAGTCGTAATCAGCATGGTAAAGGCATAGATGATAAAAAGAAAACAGGTCAGGAGAATATTCCAGCCAATAATATAAAGTAATGCTTTCCTTCTTTCTTTATAAGATACATCTTTTCTGCTGACGGTGAGAAGTCCATTCTTTTTTGCCAGAAGGCTATGGAAATAGTATGGTCCCCAAAAATAGAGATAAATCACCAGAACCACTACTGCAACTCCAAAGCCGAGAATAAGAAATCTTTCCGGCGCTTCTTCAATATAATACTGAAATATTCGAAACCGCCACATGGAAAACAGTATAAAAGGCACACAGCTTAATACAGACAGTATCCAGGAGGTTAAGATGGCTGCACCCTTTCCTATTTTAAGACAGTAAAACCAACGGTATATGGTAAGCTTTACCACCATAATCGGATTAAGCTTCTGTTCTCTTTCAGTGGCGGAAAAGAATATGATAAGAAAGATTATATCAAAGGTCAGAAAAAGTCCGATTACAAAAAACAGCACCAAATTTGTACCAATGGTAATAGGGTGAATAAGAAATTTTCCGATATTGCCTGCTGTAATATAGCTATTGCCGGTTAGTTTAAGAGCTATGCCAAATACCTTACTTACAAAGGGAAACAGAAGAAAGTATGCAAACCCCATGATTAAACCTTGTCCAACCACAAGATAATGTATATTTCTTGCTATTCTTTTTACTGTTCCGGTATATATATGAATTACTTTTTTTATTTTATTTAAAATATTCATTTCTTTCATGGTCGTCCCTGCCGTATAAAATCTATTTTTAATTGTATACTCAAGGTTAGTAAAAATCAAGCAATTCAAAAAATGGGCGGCAAAATTTCTTTCGCTCGCCCACCTTTTTGCATATCTATGTCAAGCAGCCAAAAATATAGTGCTTTTCAATGAGGTCAAATAAAGTATAAGAAGTTTCAGCTGCGAATTTTTTAGATATGTATACCTCTTAGTTCTTTATTCAGAAAAGCACCAGGTTTTAGCCTATCAGCAGATTTTCAGCTCCGGTTCTATCTGACCTGCCAGCTGAATCCTGCTACCAGCTATTTTTTATAATATCATTATATTCCAAAGAGAGCTATTGGTTCCTGTCCCTTTCATTTCCTGATTGCAGGAAAAAAGGCTGAACTCCCTTGAAAGAACAGCCTTTTTATACATTATCTTAAGTTGGAATTCTTATTTCTTTAATAAAGTGAGGGGATCAACGGTATCGTTATCCTTTTCCACCATAAAATAGAGGTTACTTCCTTCAACAGAGTAGTACATGGTAGGCTTTGCAACTGTACCAAGTACATCACCCTTGTTTACCACATCGCCAACCTTAAATTTCAGACTGTCTTTTTCCATCTGTCCGTATATCAGACTGTAACCGCTTCCAATATTAACCGTTACGGTAACACCGGTTTCATCAACCTTCTTGATAGAAGTGATAATTCCGGTAGCGGCACTGTTTACCTCTGCTCCTATTTTGGCATCGATAATAAGTGCAGGATTCGTACGGAATTGCTCTAAGGTCTTAAAATAAATTACTTGGTCGGGGCTGTATTTTAACAGCACATCCCCGTTAATGGGCCATGACAGACCTTTATCCACATCAAAGTATAAGGTCTCCAGAGTCATAACCTGTTCGGTCTCCTCCGTTACAGCTGCATCCTTCTCAGTATCTTTTTTGGCATCTGCAGTCTGATTTGCTTTATCCGTTTCATTTTTTTCTGCTACGGCATTCGCATAGTTAGGGTCGTCAACGGGGTCATTTTCTAAATAACCATCGTTTCCGCCGGGTTCTGTAGGAACTGCTGCTACATCTTTCCCGTCGTCCATACTACCAGTCTCATTTTTGGTAGTGTCCGAAGGGGTTGTGCTAGGGGTTTCTGTTGGTTTAACATTATTATCAGCTACTTCGTTAGGCTCATTCAAATCAGCAAGATAATTATCTTCCTTGTTGCTTGAAGGCTGATTTAGAGTGACTACCGTTATAGCAATGATAGCTAATGCACCGATACCCAATAACACATAAAAGCTTTTGCTTTTTAGAAATTCAGCTAAGCTATGTTTTTTCATTATCATCACCTCTAGATATATTTTCACCAGAAATGATTATTTTATTCATACTCTAAAATGCAGTTATAACATAATTTAACTGAAGGTTTTATTTTCTTACCTTGGTAAGGTGCCATATATCTCTAACATATTCTTCTATGGTTCGGTCGGAAGAGAATTTACCGCATTTGGCAGTATTTAAGATGGCAGACTTTGCCCAGCCTTCCCTGTTTCTATATGCTTTTTCTACCTTCTTCTGGGCTTCTTCATAGGACCTGAAATCCTTTAGGATAAAGTATCTGTCTGCCGGCTCTCCGCCTTTACCGGCAAGAAGTGATTCATACAAAGAGGAAAATAACGCCTTATTCTCCCCACTGTAGGTACCGTCCACCAGTTGATCCACAGTTCTCTTTAATTCCCGGTCGGTATTATATAATTCTCTTGGGTTATAGCCTCCATGCTGCTCATATTCAATAACCTCACCGGAATGAAGCCCGAAAAGAAATACATTCTCTTCTCCTACTTCCTCTACTATCTCCACATTGGCACCGTCAAGTGTTCCAAGAGTCAGGGCACCGTTTAACATAAACTTCATATTGCCGGTACCGGAAGCTTCCTTGCTGGCAGTTGAAATCTGTTCCGAAACATCTGCCGCCGAAAAGATTATCTCTGCATTGGATACACGGTAGTTCTCTATAAATACGACTTTAATCTTATCTTCAATGGCCTCATCCTTGTTAATTACTTCAGCAACATTGTTAATGAGCTTTATGATAGCTTTGGCTCTTTCATACCCTGCAGATGCTTTTGCACCAAAAATAAAGGTTCTTGGGTAGAATTCCATCTGGGGATCATCCTTAAGTTTATTATAAAGGTGCATGACATGAAGGATATTAAGGAGCTGCCGCTTGTATTCATGGAGCCTTTTCACCTGTACATCAAAAATGGAATCAGGGTTTACGGTTATGCCGTTATGCTCTTTTATATAAGCCGCCAGCCTTACCTTATTGCGGTGTTTTATCTCCATGAACTCTTTCTGGCTTAGGGGGTCTACTGCCAGTGCTGTGAGTTTATCCATTTGCGCCAGGTCGGTAATCCAGCCGTCACCAATCTTTCCGGTTACCCAGGAAGCCAGCAGCGGATTTCCGTGAAGCAGGAATCTTCTCTGGGTTATTCCATTGGTTTTGTTATTGAATTTCCAGGGATACAGCTCATAAAAATCCTTTAATTCCTGATTCTTAAGAATCTCCGTATGAAGCTTAGCAACTCCGTTAACAGAAAAGCTTCCTACAATTGCAAGATTTGCCATTCTTACCTGGCCGTCATATAAAATAGCCATTTTTTCAATCTTCTTTGCTTCAGAAGGGTATTTCTCCAGTACTACCAGCAGGAATCTGCGGTTTATCTCCTCCACAATCTGATAGATTCTTGGAAGCAGTCTCTTAAACAGCTCAAGGGGCCATTTCTCCAAAGCCTCTGACATAATGGTATGATTGGTATAGGCACAGGTCCTGGTAGTAATATCCCAGGCCTCCTCCCAGCTTAAGTAATAATCATCCAGCAGGATTCTCATAAGTTCAGGTACAGTTACCGTAGGATGGGTATCATTCAGCTGAAAGGTAACCTTTTCTGAAAGTTCTCTGATATTCTCATGTTTTTCCATATACTTGCTGACTGCTCTCTGGATACTGGCAGATACAAAGAAATACTGCTGCTTCAGACGCAGTTCCTTTCCTGCAATGTGATTGTCATTAGGATAGAGGACTTCACATATTGTTCTTGCAAGATTCTGCTGCTCTACTGCCTTTTGATACTCTCCTTTATCAAAGGAATCCAGATTAAAGGTATCAATGGCCTCCGCATCCCAGATACGCAGCGTATTCACCACATGGTTTCCATATCCCAGTATAGGCATATCATAGGGAATTGCTCTTACAGACTGGTAATTCTCCTGGATAAAACGGTCATTTCCGTATTCATCCCGAATCATTCTTACATAACCTCCGAACTTTACCGTAGTAGCATATTCACTTCTCTTTATCTCAAAGGGATTACCGTTCTTCAGCCAGTTATCCGGTACTTCTACCTGATAACCGTCTTCTATCTTTTGCTCAAACATACCGTATTTATAACGAATTCCGCAGCCATAAGCGGGATAGCCGAGAGTGGATAAAGAGTCCAAAAAGCAGGCCGCCAGTCTTCCAAGACCGCCATTTCCAAGAGCAGCATCCGGCTCTTCGTCTTCAATGGTCTCCAGATCAAAATCCATCTCCTCAAGCGCCTCTCTGATTACAGAATCCGCTTTCAAATTTGTTATCATATTTCCTAATGCCCTTCCCACCAGAAATTCCATGGAAAGGTAATAAACAGTCTTTAAATCCTGCTCTTCATAAGCCTTATGCGCTTCCAGCCAGTCATCTATTATCATATTCTTAACAGTATAGGCAACACCCTGATAAACCTGCTGCCTTGTGGCATCCTCAATGGGCTTTCGGAAGAATACACCAAGATATTCCTCCACATTTTTCTGAAACTCTTTTTTATCAAATTCCTGCATATTGCCTCCTATCTGTTACACCTGTTTTACTGGTGAAACCGGGAATGGACCCTTTCTCCTTCGTATTGCTTATACTCGTAAACATATAAGTTAAGCTGAAATTACATATTTTAACCAATTGCAAATATCCCAAAATAAAGGACTCTCAATTACTTTAAGAAAAATGTAAGTTCAGCTGGATTAGATATTCACATTATATATTATGCATTACCATGTACACAAGGGAAAACTTTTAAAGAATTTTCCAATATATTAATCTGTATGTATTGTAACCATATTATTCTCTTAAATACTTAAATTACCTTATTATCCGGTTTTACAATTTCAAATAAAATCATTTTTAAGGATAAATTTCTGCATTACCCCACTCTATAAATAGTAATATTTTACTAGAAAAAAGACGGGACTTAATAAGGAGATATATGTTATACTGAAAGGGCGTATAGTCAGCTTTAGTCATACTAATAGGAAGGATGGGTTAACCATGGAAGAAAATTATCTAAAGAAAGTCATTAAGAAAAGTGGGGTAAATACCCTGGTAATTATTATAGCTTGTATTGGTATATTTGCCTTCGGGTTTTTCAGCTTTAAAGATAAGGTAAGTACCTTATTTACCACTTTGGAAACGGGAACAAACGTTGAAAGTATACAGAAATTGTATGAAAATAAAAAAGCCTACATTCAACTAAAGGATGCAGATATTTATTTTCTGGATTATGCAATTTACACCTATAATACCGTAAATGGTGTTAAGACCGGTGAAGAGAAGCTGGACCAGGTGTATGGCATGATCGCCTATGAGGACGGCTATCTCCTTGCACTGCTCCCAAAAGAGTATCTGGATATGACCGATGAAGAATTAAGTTCCGTTAATACGGTAGCTCTGCTTGAGGGTATTGAGAATGGTGATTTCAGTGACACCGATGATTATCATAAGGATGCTTATGATGAGCTTGTTAATACCATAAGTGAATCCTATGGAGAAGAGGCTTCCATTGTAAAGGATTATGTCCCTGAAATCTGTATTACAATAACAGATAACGGCCGTACGAACGACCAAATGATTTTTGGTGGTATTACAATATTGTTCCTGGTGGCATTGGGAATATTAATTCGTAATATCCTGGTTAAGAACAACTACAAATCCTCTAAATTCTACAAGTCACTCAATAAAATCGGCAATGCGGAATCTATAGAACATGCACTGGAGCAATCCATTGTAAAAGGTACTTATCTCTATAAAAGTGACGAAAAGTCATATGCATACGCAGGATTGATTACACCTGAGTATGTTCTTGCTAAAAATAACACCGCTCTGACTCTTGCCTCTACAAAGGATATGATATGGGCGCATTTAAAAGTAACCAAACATAAGTACTATTTTATAACCACAGGCAAAACCTTTCAGGTAGTTATGTATTTTAAGAATAACAAGACACCTTTAACCATTGATTTTAAGAAAGAAGACGAGGCAACCTCCGTTATACAGACCTTAGCCGAGAAACTTTCTGTGATTGCAGGTTATTCCGATGAACTTATGAAAATGTTCAAAAAGGATTATCAGGGCTTCCTGAGAATGGCAGAAGAGCAGAAAGAAAGCGCTTCTGGTGAAACTGAAACTACAAATGAAACATATGAGTAAAGTATACGCAAAGTAAGAAAAGGACGACCGGAATTGATAAATTCCAGTCGTCCTTTTTATATTCTATGCTTTTATATTTTAGGGATGATTTCTATACCAATGTTAAAATAATTACTTTTTAACAACTCCAAGCACTACGTTCTCTCCATTGATGCTCCATTCCTTGGTAAAGCCTTTTACCTCACCCAGAATGATTTCTTTTGCCAGGACTTCAGATTTGATTTCTTCGATATTTCTTTCGAAGATTCCCTTAATAACCTCATTGCCTTCCTGGTATACTTCAATATGATCCATCACTTCAAAACCGGCATCTTTTCTCATAGTCTGGATCTTACTGATGATTTCTCTTACAAAACCTTCCTCAATAAGCTCAGGTGAAAGGCTGGTTTCGAGAACAACGGTTATTCCTTTATCGGAATCGGATACAAATCCTTCGGTCTGGGCTGCCTCAATGAGAAGATCTTCTTTCTCAAGCACTGCTTCTGCGCCTTCTATGGTAATCTTAAGTTTACCGGTAGTATTAAGTTCATCCATAGCTGCATTACCGTTCAATTCAGACAAGAGGGTTCTGATCGCACCGATCTGCTTACCGAATTTCGGACCCAAAGTCTTTAACTGAGGTTTAAAGCTATAGGAAGTGAAGTTCCTGACATCGTCAGTAAATACAACCTTCTTAACATTTAACTCTTCTTCAATGATTTCCAGATAGAAAGGTGTAAGCGTATAATCTGCTTTTACATACATGGTACCAATAGGCTGTCTGTTTTTGATATTTGCAGTATTACGGCAGGCACGGCCAAGAACTACAATATCAAGAACTGCCTCCATATTCTTTTCAAGGTCTTTGTCGATGAACTCCTCTGAAAAGCCCGGGAACTCACAAAGATGAATGCTCTCTGGTGCAGATTTATCAAGCTTAACTACCAGGTTACGGTAGATATCTTCTGTCATATAGGGAATGAAAGGAGCCGATACCTTAGCCAGGGTTACCAGTGTGGTATACAGAGTCATATAAGCATTGATCTTATCCTGCTCCATTCCCTTAGCCCAGAAGCGTTCCCTGCTTCTTCTTACATACCAGTTACTCATCTCATCCACGAAGCTGTCTAAGAGTCTTGCAGCCTCTGTTATACGGTAGTTCTCCAGATGGCTGTCAACGGTCTTAACCAAGGTGTTTAATTTGGATAAGAGCCATTTGTCCATAACAGAGAGTTTATCGTAATCCAGGGAATATTTCGTTGCATCAAATTCATCGATGTTAGCATACAGTACAAAGAAAGCATAGGTATTCCAGAAAGTTCCCATGAATTTTCTCTGACCTTCCGTAACCGCACTGCTGTGGAAACGGTTAGGCAGCCATAAGGCACTGTTAATATAGAAATACCAGCGTACTGCATCCGCTCCGTGCTCTGACAGAGTATCAAAAGGATCTACCGCATTTCCTTTGGACTTAGACATCTTCTGACCGTTCTCATCCTGAACATGGCCTAGTACAATTACATTCTTATAAGGGGACTTTTCAAATATTAGTGTTGAAATGGCAAGGAGGGAATAGAACCAGCCTCTGGTCTGATCCACCGCCTCACTGATAAAGTCTGCCGGGAAGTTCTTATCAAACATCTCCTTATTCTCAAAAGGATAATGCCATTGGGCAAAAGGCATGGCACCGGAATCGAACCAGCAGTCGATAACGGGTTTTACACGTTTCATCTCTTTTCCGCACTCCGGACACTTAATGGTTACGGCATCGATAAACGGCCTGTGAAGCTCGATATTATCCGGGCAGTTATCTGACATGGATTTTAACTCTTCAATACTTCCGATTGCGTGACGGTGCCCGTCTTCGCACTCCCAGATATTAAGAGGTGTACCCCAATAGCGGTCACGGCTGATTCCCCAGTCCTGTACATTCTTGATCCAATCGCCGAATCTTCCCTGTCCGATACTCTCAGGCATCCAGTTTATGGTGTTGTTATTGGCAACTAACTGGTCTTTTACCTCAGTCATCTTGATAAACCAGGAATCTCTTGCATAATAGATAAGCGGTGTATCACAACGCCAGCAGTGAGGATAGCTGTGCTCAAATTTTAAAGTCTTAAATAAGAGGTTTTTGGAGGCCAAAAGCTTGATGATTCCCTCATCTGCATTTTTACAGAAAACCCCTGCAAAGTCTGTAACCTCAGGTTTCATCTCACCTTTACCATCAACTAACTGTACAAAAGGCAGATCATATCTGCGGCCTACATTGGCATCGTCTTCACCGAAAGCAGGTGCGATATGAACCACACCGGTACCGTCTGATAATGTAACATAAGTATCACAGGTAACGAAATAGGCTTTCTTATCCGGCTCCACATAATCAAATAAAGGTTCATACTCTTTATATTCAAGGTCTGTCCCTACATAGGTCTCTTCAATGGTATAATCTCCGTCAATTACAGAAAGCAGGGCTTCTGCAAGGATATATTTCTCTGTTCTGACAGAGGTCTTATCTTCACTGTCCTCTTTGATAATATCACCTTTGGCGTTTATCTGAACTGCGGCTTTTACGTAAGTCTCAACAGGATTTACGCAGAGCGCAACGTTTGAGGGCAGGGTCCAGGGGGTGGTGGTCCAGGCAAGGATATATTCATTTTCTGTTCCTTTCACCTTGAACTTAGCGATAGCGGATTTCTCTTTAACATCCTTGTAGCCCATTGCCACTTCGTTACTGGAGAGAGGAGTTCCGCATCTGGGGCAGTAAGGTACGATCTTAAAGCCTTTGTATAAGAGGCCCTTCTCCCAGATCTGTTTTAATGCCCACCATTCAGATTCAATAAAGTTATTATCATAGGTAACATAGGGATCCTCCATATCAACCCAGTAACCAACGGTTTCAGAGAAATCCTCCCACATTCCTTTGTATTTCCATACACTTTCTTTGCATTCGTGAATAAAAGGCTCCAGCCCGTATTCTTCTATCTGCTCTTTGCCGTCAAGGCCCAGTTTCTTCTCAACCTCCAGCTCCACAGGCAGCCCATGGGTATCCCAGCCGGCTTTTCTTAATACATTGTAGCCTTTCATGGTACGGTATCTGGGTATGATATCCTTAATAACTCTGGTCAGCACGTGGCCGATGTGGGGTTTTCCATTGGCAGTGGGCGGTCCGTCGTAAAAGGTGTAGGGCTTTCCGTTTTTTCTTTCCTCAATGGTCTTTTCAAATACTTTTTCATTTTTCCAGAATTTCAGTACTTCTTTTTCACGCTCTACAAAGTTCAGATTCGTAGACACCTTATCGTACATGTGATATCCTCCTTACTTATCTAACGCCTGTATAACAGACTAATAACTTATCATTTTGCACTCATGGATATTCATTTCTATCCCGCCCGGCAGGCTTTTATGCATCAGGAAATTGTGTCCGGCTGTCAGGATGTAATTTCCTAATATATAAAAAGCCCCCATCCATAAACAGGATGAGAGCATTTGGGCTTCATTGTACCACCTATTTACATACGTTTCCTCTTAAAGCATTTCCAGAAAAGGAACATGATATGCTATCTGTATAACGGCAGATACCGGCTCAGCTTACTAACCTGATGGTCTTCAGCTTGCAACTTGGGAGTGATTTTCGAAAATCCGCTACTGGTACCGGGCTTACACTCTCCCCGGCTCGCTTGGACGTTTGCCTGACTTCTACTCTCTCCGTCACAGTTTTTGTGTATTTATATAATTTATCTAATTTATAATGATAGTATAAAAGTTTTTAAATGTCAATTCCTTTTTTATGGATATCCATGGTGAGGGAATAAAGGATAACCCTGAAAATGTCCGATGCTTTTGTATAATCAGGGTATTATTTCCGTTCCATCATCTGTGCCGGGTTCCTCCGTGGGTGTAATTACTTCTCCCGTGGGTGTTACCGTTACCGTATCCGTGGGCGTAATCTCCGGTGTTACTGTTACTTCCTCCGTCGGTTCCGGCGTCTGGGTCGGTTCCTTTGTTGGTTTTGCCGGCTTCTTGGTAGGTGTTGGTGTTGGTTCCGGTGTATCTGTCGGCTCCTCTGTTGGTGTCGGTGTCAGAGTAGGCGTTGGTGTCGGCTTCTTGGTAGGAATTCTGGTAGGAACCTTCACATCATCAGGATTGATACCGTATTCCTCCAGATTATCGTAGCTTATAGCCTGACTGTAATCTTCACTTGGAGTAAATTTATAATACTCCTCCAGACACATGTTATTCTCATATAGGTATTTCGCCAGGGCTTTTCCCACATAACGTATATGCCAGGGCTCAAAGGAATAGCCGGTCATGGCAGTCTTATCATCGGGATAACGTATGATAAAACCATAAAGATGGGCATTCGCCTTTAGCCATTCATACTCCGGTGTCTCTCCAAAGGAGGCATCCAGTCTGTAGTTTACAGACTTGGTTGAGATGTCTATGGCAAGCCCGGTCTGATGCTCACTGTAGCCTGGTATGGCAGAGTATTTGGTGGTATGGTCCATACCCTGGGTCTTAACATTATTGGTAAATATCTGGTATTGCCTGTCATAAGAGCGGTATGCAGATACCCCGCAAAGGATATAACCCTTCTCCTCTGCGCCGTCAAAGAGCTTCTTTAAAGCTTCTCCGGCCTCTTTCCTCATAAGCTTCTTCTCGTCATAATAGGTTATGGAAAAGTCCACATCAGGTACTGAAAGATCTGAGGGAATATAATCAGACGGTAACCTGAGCTCCTTATTTACTATAACCGTTATACTCTCTGGTGTAGTATCCAGTGTTACATTATCGTTGTTTGTGATTTCCTCTTCTAAATCGCCTGTATCCACGGATGTTCCCTCCCCTGGTATACTGTTATTATGAGCTTCGTCCTCAGAAGCCTCCTCCTGATAGGACGGGTTGTTATAATACTGGCTGGAGGCAGTGGATTCACTGGCACCTAATAATTGTTTTAAGGAAAAATAACCCATGCTGCCAACTACAACTATCGGCAGTCCCACAAGGAAAATTCTTCTTAATAATTTCATTCTTCTGGCTTTTTTCCTTCTGTTTTGCATACTCTCTCCGTACTGTACTTCCTAAAGAGGGTCTAACCCCCCTTAATTATTGCCTGTTATGTTGATACTGTCTAAAAGCGAATGCTTTAACTGGTATAAATCATTGGATAAATCGATATAAACTTCATGAGGATTAACAAGTCTTCTGGTCTCATCCCACAGAGTATTAAGCTCTTTCTGGCAGTATGTTCTGATGTCCATAACACTTGGCGACTCATATACACATTTTCCATCTTTAAATACCGGTACCAGCAGCTCTCTTAAAGTATAACTGCCACCTTTTAGATATGTCTTTTTCCAGGTAGCCATTGGATCAAAAAGCTTTAATGGATATTCTTCTTTGTAAACTTCATCAGCCATGGCAATTAAATCTGCCTTGATCTTACCATTTTCTTTGTCATAAACTCGATATATTGTCTTATTGCCGGGATTCGTTATCTTCCATTGATTTTCCGACAATTTAATCTTTGGTATGAATTTATCCCCCTTCTTAATGGCAGCAAGTTTATACACACCGCCGAAAGCAGGACAATCCTTTGAGGTAATCAGGTTAGTACCTACACCCCAGGAGTTAATGGCAGCTCCCTGGGTCTTAAGGGAATCTATCAGGTATTCATCCAGATCACTGGAGGCAACAATAACAGCATCCTGAAAACCTTCCTCATTTAACATCTTCCGGGCTTTCTTTGACAGATAAGCTAAGTCACCGCTGTCTAAGCGGATGCCGTACTTCTCAGGCATAATACCGGCTTCCCTTAATTCCTTAAAGACCTTTATGGCATTTGGCATTCCTGATCTTAAAGTATCATAGGTATCTACCAGAAGTGTTGTGTTCTGCGGATAAAGCTTGGCATATTCACGAAAAGCTGAAATTTCATCCTCAAAGCTCATGATCCAGCTATGGGCATGGGTTCCAAGAGCAGGAACATCAAACATCCTGGCAGTCAGCACGTTACTGGTACCGACACATCCGCCAATTACTGCGGCTCTTGCTCCATAAACTCCCGCATCAGGTCCCTGGGCTCTTCTTAAGCCGAATTCCATAACAGGTTCACCCTTGGCAGCATAACAGACTCTGGAGGCCTTGGTAGCTATAAGACTTTGATGGTTTACAATGTTTAATATGGCAGTCTCAATTAATTGAGCTTCCATAATAGGTGCAATTATCTTAAGCAAAGGCTCCATGGGGAATACTACGGTACCTTCTTCAACGGCATAGATATCTCCGGTAAAACGAAAACCTCTCAGATACTCCAGGAAATCCTCCCCGAACATACCAAGGCTTCTTAAATAAACGATATCATCGTCGGTGAAACAGATGTTATTAATATAGTCAATAACCTGCTCCAGTCCGGCACAAACAGCATACCCGCTGCCGGAGGGGTTGTTTCGGTAGAATACATCAAATATAACTGTTTCGTTGGTTCCGTTCTTGTAGTACCCCTGCATCATAGTCAGCTCATAAAAGTCAGTAAGCAGGGTAAGGTTCTCTTTTCCCATTATTCCTTCTTTCTGGATAATCCAAACATTATGAAACACATTTACCTTCCACGCCTGTATGTTTAATGCCTGTAAATATCGGCTGGAAGGATAGTGCTTTTCTTTTCACTCTATTATCCTGGTGCACTTATTTAGTCTGAATAACCTGTTAGCCCTGAACATAATAATACTTATGAACAGGTTGCTCTGGTAGGGAATCTTGCATAATTTAAAAATTCCCCGTACGTTTTCATTATATCACATTATTTCCAGAGTACAAGAAATAGCAGGATTTTTAATAATACTTAAGGATTTTGTAAGTTCTCATAAAAGATGCGCATAAAAGTAAAAAATATGTTATAATACCAGTAATGAAATTATAGCAGGAGGGGTTATGAGAACCTTATTCGTTTTATTATTCTTACTTATATTTTTTACCGTCAGTCTTCTTTTATTTCTGTATGAAATCATCCTCGGCAAGATTAATCCCAGAAAAAAAGTGGAATCCTCCCAGCGCATCGTATCCTGGGCATTTCGTGTGATTCTGTTTATCAGCGGTACAAAGTATGAGGTAAGGGGTCTGGAGAATGTTCCAAAAGACCAGGCTGTATTATATGTATCCAACCACCGCAGTTATTTTGATATTGTTCTGGGTTATGCAACGGTACCCACGCTCACCGGATATGTGGCAAAAAAGGAAATCGGGAAAGTGCCTATCCTCAAGGTCTGGATGAAATATCTTAACTGTCTTTTCTTAGACAGGGACGACCTAAGAGAAGGGCTAAAAATGATCCTTACAGGAGTAGACCTGGTTAAGAACGGCTATTCTGTATTCATCTCTCCCGAGGGAACCAGAAATCATGGTGACGAAATGCTCCCCTTTAAGGAAGGCAGCTTAAAGATTGCAGAAAAATCAGGCTGTCCCATCATTCCCGTTGCAATATCCAATACGGACAATATTTTTGAAAATCATCTTCCCTGGATAAGAAGAGCGAAAGTTATCATAGAATACGGCAAACCCGTAGAGCCTGGTTCCTTAAGCAAAGAAGAGCGTAAATTCCTGGGCTCCCATGTTCAGAATATTATCCGTGGCATGCTTCAGAAAAATGCCGGCCAAACAGTTTAATTACTTGAACTTTTGAAAAATTAATGATAAAATAAATCCATTGCAAATTCTGGGGAAGGAGGTAGGAAGTTGAGTCCCGGTATTATTGTATTGATAGTAGTTCTGGTTGTTGTTCTTGGTGCTCTTATCGGTCTGTCCATTTATGGAAGAAAGCTTCAGAAAAGATCTGAAGAAAGTCAGGCTCAGATGAAAGCCGGCGCACAGTCAGTTTCTATTTTAGTAATAGATAAAAAGCGAATGAAGTTAACGGAGGCCGATCTGCCAAAGATAGTAATCGATCAGACACCGAAATATCTGCGCCGTTCCAAGGTCCCCATTGTAAAAGCTAAAATCGGACCAAAGATTATGAATTTAATGTGCGACGATAAGATTTTTGATCTTATCCCCGTTAAAAAAGAAGTAAAAGCCGTAATGAACGGTATTTACATTATGGATGTAAAAGGCTTACGCACAAATCTTGATGTAAAGCCTGAAAAGCAAAAACTTTTTGCAAGAATCAAAGGCAAAATTACAAAGAATAACAAAGCTTAAAATCAAACAGCCGCCTACCCTTGATATTACAGGTAAAACGGCTGTTTTTATTTCTTATTCACTGCTATTTATTTTCTCGAGGTTATCTTTATCTGTATCTGACAGTCACCGATAAAAGCATAGTTTATATCCAGTCCATAATTTATCTCTAAAGTCAATTTATCCTCTTCCTCTGCTACCTGTATCCTGCCGGTATGAATGCCTATTTGCAGATCGCCATAAGGAGTGTTGTAGAAAGTGGTATTTTTCCTGCCTACTTCAAATATCATATGGACATTGCTGGCACCTCTTTTTATAATATCGATCTGTTCATTTCCTACCTTAACAGTACAACTGGTCACTCCGTCGGTGCCCTCTATTACTTCATCATAGCAAATGTAATGTTTGTCGTTTTTGTTATAGTACTGACCCACGGATATTACTTCAATGGGCTCGTCCCTGTCTACCTCGTATTGAAGTCCGGATATGGAAACCAATACATCTTTCTTCATGCAATCCTCCCTATCACGCCTTGCTTTCAGGCTATAAATATGTTGTCAGAGCATCCGCAAAGCTTTCAATATTCACATCTTCAGTTTCAACTACGTCACAGGGAAGTATGGTATTGGCAAACCTTTTGAATTTATCCGCACCGTCACTTACATAGAATTTATGCTCACAGGCAGGTCCGTTATTTTCTATTCCTGCCTGCATCAGCACCTGCTTTAACTCTATGGCTGTTTCATAAGCAGGATTAACCAATGTTACGTCATTTCCTACTATTGATCCGATGATATTACGTATAAGAGGATAGTGGGTGCACCCTAATACCAGAGTGTCTATATTCAGTTCAAGGAGACTGCTGATATATCTCTTTGCCACCTCCACTGTCAAAGGATCTGTAAGCCAGCCTTCTTCCACAAGAGGAACAAAGAGGGGACAGGCCTTTCCGTATACCCGTACATCCGGATTCAATTCTTTTATATATGTGTTATATATTCCGCTGTTGATGGTGCCTTCTGTACCTATTACTCCGATATTTCCATTCTTTGTAGCTTCAGAAGCCACCTTGGCACCAGGTTTTACCACTCCGATTACAGGTATTGAGACCTCTCTTGCAACCACCTCAAGTGCAAGCGCACTGGCAGTGTTACAGGCGATAACAATAGCCTTTACGTCTTTTGTCTGAAGGAATTTGATTATTTGTCTTGAGTAAGTAATAATAGTCTTTTGTGATTTGCTTCCATATGGAACCCTTGCAGTATCTCCAAAATAGATTATCGTTTCTCCCGGTATCTGTCTCATGATCTCCCTGGCTACCGTTAATCCCCCGATTCCGGAATCAAAAACACCGATAGGTGCATTACAAGACATCGCTCTCTCCTCCTGCTTCTGCTGCTCTGGCAAAGGCAAGCTGCAATAATTTTTCTATCAACTGGGGCTTTCCGATTCCTTTAGCCTCCCATAGCATGGGATACATGCTGATGGATGTAAAACCTGGCATGGTATTGATTTCGTTAAAGATTACTTCTCCGGTAATTCTATCGACGAAGAAATCCACTCTGGATAAACCATGTCCGTCCACTGCTCTAAAAATCTTTATAGCATAGTCCCGAATTGTATCAGCTGCGCCTGCGGGCAGTTCAGGAGAGATAATTGTCTTAGATTCTGCATTGTTGTATTTGGCATCATAATCGTAGAACTGTGCGGCAGCTACGATTTCGCCTACACCGGATGCTCTGGATTCATTGCCTCCAAGTACGGCGCATTCGATTTCCCGTCCATTAATGGTTTCCTCTACCAGTATCTTTCTGTCATGCTCTGCAGCAAGCTTTAAGCCTGCTATCAGTTCATCTCTGGACTCTGCCTTGGAGATACCTCTGGAGGAGCCGGAGTTTGAGGGTTTTATGAAAACAGGATACGGAATCGCTGCTTCAATTCTTTTAATGGTATCCTCCATGCTGTTTAGGTCTTTCCTTGTAACAGCCACATATTTTGCCTGTCTGATGCCCAGCGTATCCACTATGATTTTTGTATATAATTTATCCATAGAAACGGAGGAAGCCAAAACTCCGCATCCAACATAAGGTATCTTAGCCAGTTCTAAGAGTCCCTGAATGGTACCGTCTTCTCCGCATAATCCGTGAAGAACAGGAAATACCACATCTACTTTTATCTTTTCTGCTTTGTCACCGTTTAAGATCAACACGGACTTAAGTGAAGCATCCGGTAACAGAACTGCGGTTTCTGTATTTTTAAGCCAGGTACCTGAAGTAATTTCATCCACATTGTTTACCTTCAGCCATTTTCCCTCTTTGGTAATTCCTATAATGAGAATACGGTATAAATCCGCATTGATATGTTTAATTACGGTAGTAGCGGAAACGCAAGAAACCTCATGCTCAGTAGACTGCCCGCCAAACAAGACTGCAACTGTTTTTTTACTCATACTGATATCCTTCCTTTAATATCCTGATGTTTGCTTTCGAAGCCTATATCTCTATATCTTATCCTTAAAATTCTATTTTATGATTGTGATTTTCTTTGAATTTATACCGCTGTATGTGCAAATAATACCAGGCAAAACTTTGAGCCTGATATTTCTATTCTATACATATAGCTTTTTTTATTTTACTCTTTCTTTTTATAAATCGCAAGGATTTTATTCTTTTTACCTCTTTTGTTTAATTTTGGATTATCCGTACATACTTAAAATAATTATAAATATCTAAAGGAGGTCCGGGAACTTGTCCAGAATAAAAATCCATATTTATCAATTCCTGCATCGGCATAAATTTTCAGAAAACAGAGGTCCTTTACATAAGAAATTCCAATCCGTTGACCGAAAGCTGATCCTTAAATTAAGCGCCTGCCTGTCTCTTTGCTTACTCTGCCTCTTATATTCCATTAAGGTTATACATGCAGATCCCTATGAGAGCAAGGCTGCCATGCAAAAGGATATTGCTTCCCAGATTATTCGCTTTCATGTAATAGCCAACAGCGATTCTGCGGAAGACCAGGCTCTGAAGCTGAAAGTAAAATCAGCCCTGACAGAAGCCCTGAGACCCAAGCTGTCAAGCCTGACGGATGTTAATGAAGCAAGGCGTGTCATTGAAGAGAATCTGGCGGCTCTGGAAGCTCTGTCAGAAGATATAATACAGGAGAATGGGTATCAGTATACGGTTACAGCTTCTTTGGAAACCGGTTACTTTCCTATTAAGATTTATGGAGACCTTACTCTGCCGCCGGGACAGTACGAAGCTCTGCGTGTTGAAATTGGAGAAGCAAAAGGGCAGAATTGGTGGTGCATCATGTTCCCGCCTCTCTGTTTTGTGGATGCTACCTACAGCGTGGTACCCAAGGAATCCAAAGAACAGTTAAAGCATGTACTGACAGAAGACGAATACGAAGCCGTCTTTTCTTCGAAGAAAGCAGATATCCGGGTGAAGTTCAAACTTTTTGAATTAATAAAAGATTATCTGTCAAATTAGAGTAAAACTTGCATAACGCTTTCTCTAAGATTATAATAAAGACATTAACTTACAGAGGAGTATCCATGAATTCCATCAAGCTGAAAGCATATGCAAAAATAAATCTTGGCCTGGATGTGGTGCGAAAAAGGGAGGACGGTTATCATGAAGTTCGTATGATTATGCAGACCATCGGCCTATATGACAAGGTATCCATATTACGGACCAACAATACTTCCATAACCGTTAAGACGAATCTTCCATACCTGCCTACAGATGAAAATAATCTGGTATATAAAGCCGCCGCTTTAATAAAGAAGAATTATGGTATTACCCAGGGTGTTCATATTATATTGGATAAGAAAATCCCTGTAGCAGCGGGTCTGGCTGGCGGAAGCAGCGATGCCGCTGCTGTTCTTTACGGATTAAACCGCCTGTTTCATCTAAATCTGTCAAAGGAGGAATTGTCACAACTGGGCTTGCAGTTAGGTGCCGACGTTCCTTATTGCCTCTTACGGGGAACGGCTCTTTCCGAGGGTATCGGTGAAATACTGACCCCTGTCCCTCCTTTTCCTTCCTGTCATATACTTATTGTGAAGCCCGGAATTAACGTATCAACTAAACATGTTTATGAACACCTTAAGCTGGAGGAGGATATCCATCACCCGAACATCGATGCTATTCTTGCCGCTATAAATAAGAAGGATCTAAAAGCTGCCGTCAGCCACTTTGGTAATGTGCTGGAATCCGTTACCATAAAAGAATATCCTGTAATCGGTCAGATCAAAGAAGAGCTTACAGCCTTTGGAGCCATCGCAGCCATGATGAGCGGCAGCGGTCCTACGGTGTTTGGATTATTCGACAGCAGAGAAAAAGCAGAAAAGGCTTTCTATCAGTTAAAAGCTGAGAAATGCTATAAACAGGTATTTTTAACCGGTCTTTACCAGCCAGGTCTTAAGTTTTAGCCCTCTTTATCCGATATGGTCAATGTAGACTTATTGACATTGCCATACATGGAGGTATGAAGATGAATGTAAATGGAATTACAGCGGCTGCTTATGCACCGACGGCAAAAACTTCCGGGAAAACTTCCGGTGCTTCACAAAAAAGCAGCTCTGCACCTGCTGCAGTATATGAAAAATCCACAGAAGTTACTGCAACTCCTGCCAAAAGCGATACCGCTGTGGTAGAATCTCTTAAAGCAGAAGCTGAGAAAAGAACATCACAATTAAGAAGCCTGGTTGAGAAGATGATGCTCTCACAGGGAAAAGCTTTTGATTCAGATGCTATGTGGAATTTCTTAAGAAGCGGAGAATATACTGTAGACGAAGCAACAGCCAATCAGGCAAAAGCTGACATCGCAGAAGACGGTTATTGGGGAGTTGAACAAACCTCCGATCGCTTAGTATCTTTCGCAAAAGCCTTAGCAGGCAGTGACCCGGCCAAAGCGGAGAATATGATAAACGCTGTGAAGACAGGTTATGAACAGGCGACCAAAGCCTGGGGCGGTGAGCTTCCTGAAATCTGTCAGAAAACTCTGGATGCCACTTTAAAGAAGCTGGATGAGTGGAAAACCTCCACCACCGAATCTGCAAAGTAACTTTTCTTACATACATACGCCTGTACTTACAGGTAAACTAATTAAGTTCCATGGCTTATTTTTCAAAAACGGAAAAAAGCCATGGAACACTTTTTTATTCTAATCCCATTAGGGTCATTACCTGCATAACATTGCATTGACTCTGCTCCGAACATGCCGGTGCTGCTGAGAGCTGAAGAAATTAAAGGATTCTGTCCACTCTCTTTGTGATTAACAGCTTATCACCGGGTTTTATATATTCATCCTCTAAATCATTCAGTTCTTTGAGTTTATCCACCGTACTGTAATATTTCTTGGCAATACTCCACAAAGTATCCTCATTTTTCACAATATACCCTACCATACTGGGCATACCCTTTAACTTCTCATAGTCCAGATCATATTCCTGCACATCTGCTATGATGGGCTCTGTGAGAGCATTGAATACAATGGTACTTAGTCCTATTCCTGCCTTAACCTCCATCTCCTCACCGTCAAGTACCATAACACTTAACTGTTCCAGGGAAGGTTTTATGCGGTAAATACTTTCTGTATTAACTCCTCTGGCTTCCACTGTCTGGTTAAAGGGGATTACTCCTTTAATGGAATTCAGCGGTTTGGTATCGTCGGAGCAGATATACAGAACCTGAATGTCAATGACACCGCCTACTAAAAGACCACTGTCCGTAACTTCGATATCATCTACCTTAATATCTCCGGAAGCATGACAGATCTGCAGAATCTCCGGCTGGCCGGAAGCTAACCGGATTCTGTCATTGACTCTTACTTTACTGTTATTTTTGACCAGAAGGCTTTCATAATGGGCTTCCTTCATTACCGGAACCAAATCCTTATAAGGAGAGTAAACATCGCTTAAGAGCTCAAGTTCTTCTTCCTCATACATTTTGATAGCCATATCAATTACGACTTCTACGTCAACGATTCTTTCTTCCCCGTCAGCATCGGGTACTACTTCCAAATTAATGCCTGATATGGTGAAAGTAATATTATCTATCATATCTTCTGAACAGCCGTTGCAATCCACAGTAGCAGAGAAAGGTATTTCCGTTTCATAATATTCAACAGGATTGTCTTCACTTTCACCTGCGTAAATAATAAAAACAATTAATTCCCCTTTTACTGTAAACTTATCCTCCAGTAATCTTACTTCTACATTACGAAGTTCAACCTCGCTATAGAGTATCTCTGATATATTCCCTTTATTAGAAGGCAAATGTATCTGGTCTTTTACCCTGTATGTATCCCTCTTATCCACGGCGACATCAGTGACAGTAATACTCTTGTTCCTGAACTGGATATCTCCATCACTCTCGATTCCTACAGCCGTTGCTTCATCATAAAGATCTTCCACCAGCACTGTCAGGCATACAATGGCTTTAACACTTAGCTTTCTGGAATTGATCAACCCGGTGGTCATATCCTCCAGCTCCCAGTGAACCACTGCATCGTCTCCGGCGCAGGCATCTTCTAAGTGAATCAATTCGTCAAAAGTAACTTCTCCTGCCATATTATGTAAGGGTCTTGCGTTTTCGTCACTGAGATAAAGGACATTAAAATGCAGTGAGCCGTTAACCATGAGCTTACCATTTGACATTTTAACATCATTGATTTTTACTGTGCCCTGTTCTTTAATAATTTTATAAATGTCAGGCTTTACATCCGGCACATTAAAGTCATCATCCAGGGTAAGCTGAAGGCTGGTTTGACATTTTAATTTATTCATATGAACATTTTTCTTTATCAGTTCCACAAAAATATCCCTCCTTGTCTTATACCATATAATATTCGTAAGAAGTAATATTTATGAATAAAGAATTGGTCCTGTGCCAAGAAATAAAAAAAGGGAGGGTGTCCCGGGTCTTATGACCTCCGGAACATCCTCCCAGCTTGTCTATATCAAATTAGCACAACATCATCTGTACATCTTTTGTTAATACATCTGCATAGCTAAAAGATAATGTTTTAAAAGTTTCAGCTGATCCATCTTCAATCTTCACCAGAAAAATGCTTGGATAAGTTTCAGTTATTATGCCTTCTGTTATGTCAATCTTATTTCTTCCCCTGTTAGCTTTTATCCTGACTCTGCTTCCTATGTGACTGATAACTTCTCTGCGAACTTTGCTTACATCTGCTTGTTTCATCATCATTACAGCCTCCTTATGGGTATGCCATTTTATATTAAGGGTTTTTATACAAACCAATAACTCGGAACATAAGTAAACACATAACTATCTTATTATAGCAAATTTTTTGATAAATGTCAAATAATTTTCTGACAATTCAGTACTTTTTACCTACTTGTTTATATAAAAAATAATAAAATATACTTTTAAAAGTCACTATATCTTGTCATTTTTTTACTTATGCGATCTAGTATACCCATTTTTTCCAAAAAAATGCATGTATAGCAAGATTTTTTTAAATAATTATTTATGCAAATTATACTATAGTGATTGTGCAAATGATGGAGGTTTCACTTTTCGCTTTTGGTTAGAACTTACCAGGTCGTATATAATGCTCCTTATGGAATTCTGTTTCAAGATTAATCTTGAGCATGAATAATATCATGGACATGAATTTAAAAGACTGTAACGAAGCGCACTTTATATACCGGTTATTTGCCTGACATATAAAATACAGCCTGCTACAGTCTTTCATTCTTACTATTATTTATATTTAGGTGTCTTATCAACAAATTCAGTCTTTATTACTACGTATGGATATGTAAGTGCATTGGTAACCTGCTCATTTTCACCAGGTCCCACCAGATTGGTGTCTACAACTATTGCATCCTCTGTTAAATATACTTCGTTTACAGTAATACTGTAGCCGCCGGTAGGCTGTTCACCATACCCCACTACTATGTACAGATTTTCCACATCAGAGTAGGATAATCTGAAAGGTTCCTTTTTCTTTTCGTTAATCATCTTCATTAATGGTTCCGGTACATCGGCATCCTCTACCACTGTAAATTCAAGATCTTTAATCTTCTTACCACCTGTATCCTGTGTACTGCAGCCTGAAAACAGCAGGGAAACTCCCGCTATGATAAATATGAACAGACCGGATAGGTACCTTCTGCTGCCAAGACATCTTCTGACAGCAGTGAGATGTTTGCTTGCTTTCACATTACCCTCCATTATAGGCATTGGAATAAAAATATTATCTTTTACTCTAAGCCTCCTCATAGAATCTACTTACAGTATTTTATGCTGAAAAGTGAGATATATTACTGATAATGAGCTGCAAATCCTAAAAGTGGCAATTAAAAAAGTGATAATTAAAAAGGAAGAGCGTTCCAAAACTTTTATTAAGTTCCGAAACGCTCTGTGCAAATCACCATTAACTTATACTAATTGGATGCTTCCATCGCAGGGAAATTAAGTTTAACATCTTCACCGTCATCTTTTACTTCCACGGTATAGGTTTTCGTATTATAACCCGACTGAATAAGGGTGATATACTGCTGTCCTGTTGTTTTCGGATAACTTACAGGAGCTATTCCTTTGAATTCCCCGTTTACATATACTGACGCTCCTTCCGGACTTTGGATATAAACATACTTCTTAGAGGTTCCTCCTGTATTCCCGGAATTATTGGTGTTGTTACCATTGTTATTCGTATTGTCAGTATCCGTAGAGGTTCCGTTATTCCCTGAATCTGTACTGCTATTGTCTCCGCCTGAGCTGGAACCGTCTTCCTCTTCTCCTGCTGGATTCTGTTCTCCAGCTGTGCTCTCTTCACTGCTGTTGTCTGCGGCAGCCAGCTTGATATAGAGCTCCTTTTCTTCTTCCTGTACATCTATGATCCCGCTATATTCTTTATATCCTCCTAAGGTTGCCTTTATACTGTGTTTTCCATATTCTAACTCAATGGCTTCCGTGTAGGAGACTTCTTTTCCGTCAACATACAGATCCGCACCTTCCGGAGATACATGAAGAGTCACCATAGCAGACTGAACAGGTGGCAGCTTGAACTCTCCCATATTGACCTCAACCTCCTCCTCAGGCAGAACCTGTACGGTTTTGGTACCGGTCAATCTTCCTTTTTCCAGTGTAACCTCGTAGTCCCCTTCTCTTACAGTAACAACCATATCTTCTTCTACTGCCAGAACCGCCCGCTTTCCGATATAAGCCGTTCCTCCGATAAAGTCCTCATAATCAGTAAATTTAAGTGTTCCATGACCTTTTGTTACGATAATAGAATAAATCTTTTTTTCATAACCTACTGCCAACAGTTCATCGGCAGTATCAAGCTCCTCTAAAGTCAGTTCCTCTCCGTCTCTGGTAATCAATAGATAATCTGCATATTGATAGAATTTGTCTGCAATGCGGATGCTTCCATCTTCCCCATCCAACCCCCAGTTAGATATCCCCTGGTATCTCCATGCCTTATCCCAAATCTGAAGGCTAACAATTTCGGAAGTCTCCTTATTATAGGTTGCCTCAACTATTTCTCCGACTTTTAACTTCTCTGCCGTAACATTCTTACCATATTTATCCATTGTCAATGAACTATCTGTAAACATCAGGTTTATATCTTGTCCATCACTAATGCCTCTTAAGGTATATTTCCCGCTGTTAACATCTTTCCCGGCTATAATGGCAGGAATTACGGTTCTTTCACCTTCCGGCTGCTGTACTGTATTACCATCCTCCCCATTGTCTTTGCTTTCCACCGGGCTTTTTGGCAGCAGAGACGTCAGACTTATGATTAATATGAGAAGAAACCCTCCTATTAACAGGTATAAAAAGGTATTATTCTTTTGTTTTCTCTTAATTGTCCTTTTTTCTTCCAATGTAATTCCTCACTGACTTTAACAGTCTGCTTTCTCTTTATGAGTCCAAGTTCTATTCTGTTAAAATGAGCTTAATTTAATTTTACCGCTTCCAGCTATAAAAAAGCTGTTATTTAGCATTTTTATGTTTGAAAGCGGTAATAAATAATTCAGCTTACTTTAAACTTATATTGCACATATAGTTTATATAATTACAATTAATTCCGTTACAGGTAACAATGAACTTTGCATGGATGTACGGAATGTTTTAGTAAAACAGGCAGCACAGATACGTAAAAACACCTAGACCGTTTGGTGAATTTATGTCTTGCTGCACTTATTATAAAACATAGAAAAACAAAACTCAAGGATTACAAGCGGTTTTGCCTTAGTGCTTTAGTTCAGGGTACCATGGAGGCAGTCAAGAAATCTCTTTCTGCCTTCTAATTGCTCCCAGGTTCCAATAAGCTTCTGGATGTTTCTCTGTGGCACCCAGGATTTTTTACCATTATAATAAAAGTTGGTTATTTTCCAGAACTTTTCAGGATAGAGGAGCAATATGTATAGAAGCTTTCTCTCATCCCTGTCAAGGGGTTGTATATCTGTATAGGTATTTAATATCATACTTCCAATATCAATATCCCAGTCATTTTTCTCAAGGCATTTACGAATATAAAAATACAGATCCGTACATTGTACCCCAATACAGGATTTATCAAAATTAGTCGTGGCCATCTCTGCCCGCGTCCTGTTCTTGATACCCGCAGCCGATATCAGATCTCTGCGAGGGGAGGAGGGTTTTAAACCTGATGAAAATTGCGCTGTATTTACCATGATTACATTATGATAGGTGTAATTGCCATGGCAGACATAACGGTGTTCCTTGGCTTCCTCCATTAATTTACTATAATTGCTGTCTATAAGGAGCCTTGTAGCTTCCTGAGCCTGCTCATAAAATTCATCATAACAATTGATATAGCATACTTCAAATTCATTTTTCTTTTTCTTTTCCCTGATATAACTTCTGACACGCTTCAACTCCCGGTTTCTTTTGTCAAAAAGCTCCAGGAGATCCGGTCCGGTATTCTTTGCAATCTGCTCCTCATTCAGAGGAACTTCCCTGAGCAGTCCGTGGAGCAGTGCTAAGTTGGCGGCACCATTTGCTATGTCCGACTCATTCCTGAGATTACATTCATCTCCCGGAAACCAGTTCTTTAAGATGTACTTACTCCCAGCGCCGTCCTCTGTTATAATCTCACCGGCATTATTGCGCATATATAAATCCACATAAGGGTAGTCGTTTAAATACTCCAGCAGGGTATACTCAAATTCCACCCTGTTTTTAGAACTTTCCAAGCTTTTCAACAGCTTGAGTCCCTTATCCGTCTCTGCTATAAATGCCCCCCTGATTCTGTATGTGTTATAAATCTTTATATTATATTGTCTAAATACTTCCAGATTTCTATCCTCCATAGGAAAGCCTCCTGACTCAAACTATTGCACCGCTCATAGGTGTCTCTTTTAATCCTATGATATAACGCAGGTTTTCATGACAGGAATCCTAAGGATTCTAAGAATATTTTACAGGGCTTTTTACTTTTGGTTCAACGAATTTTTGAGAATCTGAATATAGTACTTTAAACCGTCCTGTTATGGATTATGAATAGCTGGCTCCCCCGAGCAAGGCAGAACGTTTGGTACCAGCAGCTTGCCACGGGTCTTTTCGCAACTGTGGGTTTTTTAAAAGGTCTTGGAAGTTTTATGGGTAATTTTTATGACCTTTTTAAAAATATCTCTTCAGCCATCAGGCTTAATTTTTCTTTCGTATTTAACTCCGGTTCCTTCAGAACAGATACCAGCAATTCTCCCAGAACCTGTCCCATGATTTTACCTGGTTTAAATCCAAGTTCTATAAGATCCTTTCCGTTAATCATCAAATCCTTTAATTCAACACATTCTTTTTTTGAAAGAATTTCATGGTATAACTCTCTGGCTGTATTTAAGTCTTCCCCTTTCCCCCCGGAAATACTACCTCTCTCCGTAAGAATACACGCTTCTTTAACAAAGAACAGCATATCCATCAAGTCTTTACCAATAGCATTTACTGCCTTTCTCATTTCCCAGGGTGTAAGCAGGAACTCATAATCACACCAGGTTAACAGCCGGTATACATAGTCAATGGTTTCATTGTCAAATTTAAGCCGTCTAAGTACTTCCCTGCCTTCTTCCGGTTTAAGTCCCTGTAACAATAAGGCCCAGGAAAGAATACCTGACTCTTTTTCTTTTCCCCTGACGGATGACAGCACCTGCTCTCTAAGTAACCTTATGCTTCGTAAGGAAAATGCTCCATAAGGCTCCTTCTGCTCCCGTAAGTCATGAGGTCGTGTCATAAGAATATTAAATTCTGGCAGGATTATTGCTGTAATTCCCAGTTCCCAGGCAGTCAGGAGCCTGTCCGGATTAGGTGATAACAGTAGCTTATTAAGCTCTGTCCTAATTCGTTCAGCACTTATATTTTTAAGATTTTCTGCCTTTATCTCCGCTGCACTAAGAGTTCCTTTATCTATTTCAAAACCCAACTGCGCAGAAAAGCGAACCGCCCTGAGTATCCTTAAGGCATCCTCCTCAAAACGCATTTCAGCACTGCCTACACAGCGAATCCTCTGCTCCTCCAGATCTTTTAGCCCTTCAAATATATCGACAAGACCACTGTCTTCGTTATAAGCCATGGCATTTATGGTAAAATCCCTTCTCATAAGATCTTCTGAGAGATAAGGTGTATAAGTAACCTCCCTGGGATGTCTGTTATCTTCATATTCTCCGTCAATACGGTAAGTTGTAACCTCATAACCGTTCTTATCAAGCATAACGGTAACCGTTCCATGTATGATACCCGTATCTATTGTTCGCTTAAAAATCCCCTTAACCTGTATGGGGCTTGCAGAGGTGGTTATATCCCAGTCCTCCGGCTCTCTGCCAAGTATTACATCCCTCACGCATCCGCCTACTGCATAGGCCTCATAACCATTCTTCTGCAATTCCTTTATTATATAATCCACATCTTTTGGCAGCTGTATCCTCATAAAAAAATCCTTCCTGACATTCTCTCTTTATTATAGCCGATGTCAGGAAGGATAACAAATTTTTTTTAAGGTTTAATTATCATCATAGGAATCAATTAAATATACAGGTTCTTCCTCTTTGATGCTTTTTATTAATTTACCTGCATATACCAGGCTGGCAGTTACTGCTGCTCCGGTAACAAGGAAAAGGATACTTACTGCAATGTAATTATTAAGTATTTGCTCCGGTAATATATAATTCAAAGTCATACCGGCGATATTCACGGTCATATGCAGTAAAATAGCACCAATAAGTGAGTATGCCCGGCGAATCAACCCAAAACTAAGCCCCATTGCAAAAGCATATATTCCTTGTATCAGATTCATATGGTATATGCCGAACAGCAGCGCCTGAACAAAATTTGCAGCCAGGAAGGGCATATATTTTCTTGCTTTATTAAAGGTAACTCCTCTGAATATAAGTTCTTCTGCAATTGGTGCTACCAACCCTACATAAAGAAAGGATATAAAGGTATTACCCATCCCAAGGCTCTCTATTAATTCACCGTAACCATCAAACCAATCGGGTCTGAGGTTTGATATTACTGTAAGTATAATAGAAAGGGAAATCTGTATACATACTCCCAATATAAGAATCAGAACGATTCCTTTTGCATTAAGCTTATTAGCCTTGACCAAAATATCCCCTGATTTCTTCTGTTTCTTAAGCCAGATACTAAAAACGACGATGTCAACAATTCCTATAGCTGCCGATATTCCCAAAAGTATTTGGGGATTTAGCGCCCCATTGGCAATATCCTGTATATTGTTTATATCCAGCGTACCCTGTGCTGACATCTGAATTCCCATCACAACACCATATATAATCATTCCCCAAAAGGCTCCTACAATCTGCAAGGCCAGTGCCAGCAAAAAGGGGAAGGTAATGGTCAGATAATTACCTGTCTTCTTCATGTTTACCTCTTTCTCAATATCAGATTTTGAGTGATATTCCTGTAAAATGTGCTATCTATGGGTAGGTTTTTTTAGTAATAAGAAAGCTGCTATAAGAAAAAAGCTGAATGAAATTATATATCTTACAAATCCACCCTTCCACAGATTTAATAACCCAAATACTATATATACACCAGCGATTATCAAATGGGTATACTTCCAATTTTTTATTTTGTCTAACATTTCAATAAATCCCATATCATATCTCCTGACAATATAGATTTATATCAATAATCTCTTACTGCTTATGTTGATCTCTGTACCAGCGTATCAATTTACCAGCCACGCTATCGGTTGAGGGTATATCCGGTAAATTATCGGCATTATACCAGCCTGCATCAGTAATCTCCTCATTATCCACCGTAATATCTCCGCTTTCATATTGCGCTGTAAAAGCTGTCATAAGAGCATCCGGAAAAGGCCAGGGCTGGCTTCTGAAATAGCGTACATTTTTGACCTTAATGCCTACTTCTTCCTGTATTTCCCGTTCTACGGTCTGTTCAAGGGTCTCACCAGGTTCTACATATCCAGCAATCAGACTGTATCTGCCTTCTTTAAAATTACGGTTATGTGCCAGCAATATCTGATCCCCTTTAAAGATTGCAGTAATAACTGCCGGTGATATTCTCGGGTAAACGATATTTTTGCAAATAGGACAGGTTCTCGCCCGTTCTCCTTCCTTCCTGACCATCTTATTGCCGCAGCGTCCACAGTATTGATTTATCCTGTTCCAGTGTAAGATATGATTCGCGGTTCCTGCCAGGATAAATAATTCAGGATCACCGGAGCGTTCTGTTAATTCCATCAGATCAATGGATATAATATCACCATTATCCTCCGGCATTTCCGTAAGACCAAGACAATAGCATTCATGACTATCATATTTTCCAAGATATTCAGCTTCTTCATAATCTGTGATAAGCTTATCTAAATCTATCTTTTCAGGTATTGATACCTTTTCCCCGGTCTTCTTAACCAGCATTCTTTTTCCTGCTAACACCAATATCCATGCCTTATCCAGAGAATTATCTGTGGGGATAAAAGCAGGTATAAATTTCTGTTCGTCTCTATTGCTCATTATGATTCATCTCTTTCTTCTTAATTGTGTGCCTGTTATTAGAGTATAACATATTTTACCCAGTATATATAGAAGTTGTAACAGGTTTTATGCCTTTTCTATCTTAAAAATACAAACACAGGTACTTTTAAGTAAAAAAGGCATAAATAATATTTCTATATTTAGGTATCGGTATATTACAGATATAATAACAGCTGCTTATCCTGCCTGCTGTCTCCATAATACTGCATATTGTCCTTCTCTATCAATTAATGTCTGATGATTTCCATATTCAATAATTTTTCCTTTCTCCATTACATAAATACGGTCACATCTTTTAATGGTGCTTAATCTATGAGCAATAATAATCGTTGTCATACCCTTACTGTATTCCTCAATGGTATTTTCTATTGCCCATTCTGTCATGGAATCCAGATTACTGGTGGCTTCGTCAAGAATCAGGATATCCGGCTTTCTTAATATAGCCCTGGCAATAGCTAACCGCTGTCTCTGACCGCCGGAAAGGTTAGATCCATTCTCCTCCAGCCTAGTATTATACTGAAAAGGAAGTTCACTGATAAATTCATGTGCCTGTGCCTTTTTAGCTGCTTCCATTACTTCTTCCGGTGTTATATCTTCTGATCCCAGCGTCAAATTGTCCATAACACTGCCACTGAACAGAAAGGTTTCCTGAGGTATATAAGCAATACGATTACGTAGTGCTTCAATCTGAATATCATTTATATTATAACCGTTTATCAATATCTCTCCAGACTCCGGGCTATAAAGGTTTAATAATAATTTTGAGAGGGTTGTTTTACCGGAACCGCTTCCTCCAACCAAAGCTATCTTCTCACCCTGTCTTATATGTATGTTAACTCCTTCCAAAACTGGCTTTCTGGTTCCATATCGAAAGGTAATATTCTTAAATTGTATATCTCCTTTAATATTTTGGAGATTTGTTTTGCTATCTTCCACATCTTTTTTTTCATATTCCAGGTCAAGTATCTCACCTAACCGTTCTGCTGCAACAACCGCCATCTGCATTTGTGGTTGAAGATTAATCAGGTTCTTCATTGGTTCAAGGAAATATGCCAGCAGAAAGTTAAAAGTAATTAACTGTCCGGCAGAAATATTTCCTTTCATTACATTATAAGCCCCAACCCACAGAATGACAATGCCGCCTGTTAATTCGGTAAAGCTTACCAGGGAGCCCTGGAGATTACTCACCCAGCCGAGTTTAAAAACACTTTTAAGGAGTTTTGTAAATTTTCTCTCTGTCTCAAGATCAAGTTTACTCTCGGCATTGTAAGCTTTTACTGTCTGTATACCGTTTAAGGATTCGACCATGTAGGAGGTCAGCTGTGCACTGTCTTCCATCTGGGTCTGGTTTAATTTCTTATACCATTTATTAAAACTCCATACTATAAAGAAGTATAAGACTACAACAACTGCAGTTACACCAAACATTGGGGCATTTTGCAGGTACAAAATAATACCGCCGGCTATTGCCATCAGTGTATCTATCATAATGGTCAGTGTCGCACCTGATATGGCATCCCTGACCTTGGAGGCATCATTAAAACGAGAGATAATCTCTCCTACTTTTCTATTGTCAAAAAAGTTCATCGGCAATTTGAGCACATGCCTGTAATAACCAAGCAGCAAGGCTATATCCAGTTTCTGGCTTAAATACATCATCATGTAAGATCGTAAAGCGGATAATATTACTTTAAATAAATTCAGAAAAATTACACCTAAAGAAAGCCTGTGAAGTGTTTTTAATAACCCCGATGGAAGCACTTCATCGATTAGTATTTTAAAATAAAAAGAAACAAGTATACCAAATGCAGTTATAAACAGGGAGGCTGTGAATACCTGCAGCAGTAATTGTTTCTGTGGTAGAAACAGAGAAAAGAACCGTTTAAACAGCCCCTTCGTCTCATCACCTTTTTCAAAGGCGGCCCCCGGTACCAATAGGATAAGAATTCCTGTCCACCTGTAAGCGGAGGAGTTTCCAATCCCATTCCCCTCTAACGGTATTTCTCCGAGGAATTCGTCGGGAGACAGCTTAATGATTCCTTTCCCTGGATCTGCTATAATAATTTGTTTGGCAGTGATTTTATGTATTACTACATAGTGGAGCAAAGCTCCATCAGCAACTACATGTGCAATACAAGGTAAAGGAAACTCAGAGAAAAGTGAATTTCTGTCCCCTTTTACACCTTTTGCCGTAAAGCCTAGTTGCTTGGCTGCCTTTATCATGCCGTAAGCATTGGTTCCATGCCTGTCTGTTCCTGCAACTTCTCTTATCTTTGATATGGAGGTCTTAAATCCATATTGTCTTGAAATAGTCGCAAGGCAAGCTGCTCCGCAATCGGTTATGTCATGTTGTTTGACACAGTAGTATTTATCAACCATTTTTTTACCTCATTCAGCTATGGCTTAAAATATTATTCTACTTTTATGAGTACTATGGAACCTGCTTTTTTCATTTGTACAGAGGATTTTAAACAGATGGATACTTTTTTAATTATGGCTTTACAATTCCTATGAATTTGTCATAAAGTTTTGTTATAATATCATTAAATATTGATAAACCGCCATCTACTTCCTCAAGTTCTGCCTGGTTTAATTCTTCCATTTTGCTAGTTGAATATAAAGCTTGATTTGTGTTATCCATATTATCTGACCTCCTTTGTTAGGAATTTATCATTATTTGGAGAAATATACAATATAGATGTGCTATTTGGTTAAAAATAATACTTTTACTGGGAGAGAATAAGATGAGAGAATTTACACTTACCTTTATAATAGATTTGGTAAATAATTTGCTTCCTTTTTTAATCTTAGACATATTCAGCAATCATATATTAATACATAAATATTCTGACAAGTATCATGGCAAAAGACTGTTTTATTTAATACCGGTTCAAATATTATTAGGCGCGGTGGTACAAAATGTTGTTTTATTTACCAGCCTGCTCTTATTAAGTTACTATTTGTATGTACTTTTTTTATATAAAGTCACCTTACGAAGTAGTATGGCTTATGTTTTAAGATTTTTCCTGTTTTATTACGGGACTCTGGCCGCCTTTTATTTCATGTTATCCTATATAATTGATTTCATACCTAACTCTACTTCCCTGTTAAGCAATCATTTTTACATCTATCTAAAGGGGATTTTATTAAATGCAGTTATTTATATTCTCTCCAGTTTTTATTTAAACAGACGGCGGCTGAAAGGACAAACTATTAACAACCCTTATAAAAGAAGTATATATTTTATAATGGCCTTAATTATATTTGTATTGGGTTGTTTCATTATCTTCCTCTACACCCTGGATGCCTCTAAGAAAACCATGGAAAACATTGTTATGATTATATTTTTAATCAATACACTAATGATTATAATGATACTTTCTATCTATGAGAAAATTATTGATTTTCTTCAGGATGCCGCAAGGCGTCAGATACAACAGCAAAAGTATGAGCTTACACAGAGTTATTATGATGAGCTCTCTGAAAAGTCCAAGCAGCTGTCATCACTCAGACATGATTTTAAGAATCATCTGGGTGTTATTGCCGGACGCCTGGAACAGAAGGATTATTCCAATGCTTTTGATTATCTTGCCCATATAACATCACAGATTCAGTCCGCAGGTGATCTTGTTATCACAAACAACACGACTGTTTCTGCCATACTTCAATCTAAAAAATCAGAATGTGAAAGAAAAGGTATTACCTTTAGCTATACAGCTTCCTTTGAAAAAATACACAAATTATCAGATATCCAATTAACGATAATATTAGGAAATATACTGGATAATGCAATTGAGGCTCTGGAAACGGATGAAATATTAAATAAATACATTACTTTATCCATTTCACAGATTAATACCTACCTTGCTATTCAGTGTGAGAACCCGTATCTTATTGAACCCCAGGAAAAGAACGGATACCTGCTTACTACGAAAGAGGAGAAAGAATTTCATGGAATAGGACTTAAAAATATAGCAGAAATCTGTGATGCTCACAGCGGAGAACTACATTACAGCTTTGAAAATTCGGTATTTACCATTCGAATCCTTCTACCGAACTATTAAATTGCCTGCTGGTTTAATTTATCGTATATTCGGGACATAAAGCGTTCCTTAAGCTCCTTATAATATTTTCTGCTGACAGGTACCTCCATATAGTCTGCCAATACTACCATGTTCTTGCCGACCTCCAGAATCCTGTCAAAATTAACGATATACCCCTGATGCACATAAAAGAATTTATTAACATCCAGTCTCTCATATATTTGAGATAACGTCTCATAGCAGGCATACTCATTATCTGTAGTATGTATAATGCTGGTATTGCGTTTCTTTTCAATATATTTTATTTTGGATATCTCTATATGGACTTCGTTGTTCTTTATTTTTACTTCCAGGTATCTTTTTCTGGCACTGATTTTATCTCTCATAAAATCTATGGAAGCCGTAGCTATACCCATGACTTTCTTAAGCTTTATATAATCCACCGGTTTCACGAGATAATTCAGTGCATTGACTTCAAATGCACCTAAGGCATAGTTTTCAAAACTTGTGGCAAAAATAATTATTACATTCTCATCTTCTTTCCTTATGCTTGCAGCCGTTTCAAGTCCGGTAAGGCCATTCATCTCCACATCCAGTATCAGAATATGGTATACTGCTGTTTCATAATCTTTTAGCAAATCCTCTCCCCTGCTGAATCTGCATAACTCAAGTTTATTTCCGCTTTCATTTTCATAAGCTTTTAAAAGATTGCACAGTTCTTCCTGGTAATAACTTTCATCGTCACATACTGCAATCCTGTAATGATTAGGCATATTCTCTCCCCTTTAATTTTGATTGTTATCTTAATTTTACTCAGCTTAACTTGATTTATCAACTATTATGTGCTGTTTGGCGTTAAGGACGTGGTAATCAGTTGCTTATCTTTAAAGTTTCAACTTTTTTATAAATAAAATGAGAAGAAACGGTGAAAACTGTTTTACAGGTATGATTTCACATTGTTAAATTATATTTTAACAAATTTAATTTTACCCTATTGACATTATTACTAGTTAGTAGTATATTATAGCCATGGAAAATAAATTACAAATTAATCCACAAACAGATTTAAACATACACACCCTGAGGGCATTAAGCAGATGCAGCCAGTCAATCCACAAGCAGGAGCTTACAGTAATTAAGAGCAGCGGACTCACAGCATCTCAGTTTGAAGTTCTGGAAGTACTATTTCATCTCGGTGATCTTAGAATTAGCGATATCATTGAGAAGATACTTGCTACCGGCGGAAATATGACTGTGGTCATTGATAACCTGGCCAAGGATGGACTGGTACAGCAGTGTACGGATCTACAGGATAAGAGAGTCAAGCTTATCCGTATTACAGAAAAGGGGAAAGCCTTAATGGAGGATTTATTACCCCGACACTTAGAAAGTATAAATGCAATATTTCAGGTACTTACGGAAGAAGAAAAGCTTTACCTTAGTAAGCTCTTAAATAAACTTACACCTGTGCCATAGGTACACCTTTAACAGTGATAGTACTAACTAATACTATCATAAAGACCCTTATTTCTGAAAACTATTCAGAATACTTCTAAAGCAAGCACATACAGGGTATATTAAGAACATCTAAAATAAAATATTATGTATTCAGGAGGATCCACCATGAAGAATTTCAACGAAGCAATCGCAGACAGAAGAACCGTATACGCCTTTAGCAAAGAATCACCTGTTTCTGATGATAAAATCAAAGATCTTGTAGAGCACGCAGTAAAGCATTCTCCCTCTGCCTTTAATTCACAAAGCGGTAAGGTGGTATTATTATTCGGTAAGGAACATGATAAACTTTGGGATATTACACTGGAAGCATTAAGAAAGGTAGTTCCTGCAGACAGCTTTGCACCTACAGAAGAAAAAATCGCATCCTTTAAAGCAGGCCATGGTACAGTATTATTTTTTGATGACAATGGTATCGTTGAATATCTGCAGAAGGAATATTCTCTTTATAAAGATAACTTCCCGGTATGGGCACAACAATCCAGCGGTATGCTTCAGCTGATAGTATGGACCGGCTTGGAAAACGAAGGTCTTGGTGCTTCTCTTCAGCATTACAATGAGCTTATAGAAGCAGAGGTAAAAAAAGCCTGGAATGTGCCGGAGTCTTATAAGCTGATTGCTCAGATGCCTTTTGGCAAACCCACTGCAGCACCTGGTGAGAAGGCATTTACTCCTTTGGAAGACCGCATTAGTGTATTTGGAATAGCATAAAGATCAGCAATAACGAAAGGGAGTAACGGTTTTCAGCTATTTTAAGTGAATGATTTTTATAACATATAATTTTGTGTAATTTAAGAATTTGAGTAATTTAAGAAAGATATAAAGCCGTTATAAACTTTCGATTGTATAAAGGAACAGAAAAGGCCCACCCCCTCAGGTTCTGACTGTTCCATTGATAAGGAGGCAGGATAAACCTGACCTCCTTATCTAAAGTTATAACCTGAAAATAATAAAACAAGGTTAACAGATACTATTCTCCTGATAACCTTGTTTTTTATTATACTATAAACTGTAATGCCTTTCTTACGTCAATTCTAATTAATATGCTTTCCCCCAGTACACCATTGACTTTGCTTTCTTGCCACAGCATACACAGGTATCAGCTATTTCTTCCTGTTTAAAAGGCATACATCTGGAAGTAGCACCTGTCTCTTCTTTAATGGTATCCTCACAGGCTTTATCTCCGCACCACATTGCCTTTATGAACCCGGGCTTTGTAGCTACCGCCTCTTTAAACTCTTCGAACTCAGTTGCCTGATAGGTATGGGCATCTCTGTGTTCTCTGGCTCTTTCAAGCATTTCCTTCTGGATTACATCAAGCACCTTCTCAACCTCATTCTCAAGGTTATCAAGAGCTACAACGATTTTTTCTCTGGTATCACGGCGTACGATAACTGCATGATTCTCCTCGATATCCTTAGGTCCGATCTCTATACGGATAGGGATTCCTCTCATCTCCTGCTCACTGAATTTCCAGCCGGGACTCTTATCTGTATCATCAACCTTTACGCGGAAAGCACCAAGGCGTCCTTTCAGTTCAGCTGCTTTTTCAAGGACACCCTCTTTATGCTGCGCAATGGGAACGATCATTACCTGAACTGGTGCAACTCTGGGCGGAAGAACAAGACCGCTGTTATCTCCATGAACCATGATAACCGCACCAATCAGTCTGGTGGTCATACCCCAGGAGGTCTGATGCACATACTGAAGCTTGTTGTCTTTATCGGTATATTGAATATCAAAAGCATGTGCAAATCCATCTCCAAAGTTATGGCTGGTTCCGGATTGAAGTGCCTTGCCATCATGCATTAAAGCTTCAATGGTATAGGTATCCTTTGCACCTGCGAATTTCTCTTTATCTGTCTTCTTTCCTCTGACCATGGGAATGGCAAGAACCTCTTCACAGAAGTCTGCATAGAGATTTAACATCTGTATGGTCCTCTCCTCAGCTTCCTCTGCTGTAGCATGAGCCGTATGCCCCTCCTGCCACAAGAATTCCACTGAACGCAGGAAAGGTCTTGTGGTTTTCTCCCAACGTACAACGGAACACCACTGGTTATATACCTTTGGCAGATCCCTGTAGGACTGAATAATATTGGAGTAATGATCACAGAAAAGTGTCTCGGAAGTAGGTCTTACGCACATTCTCTCCTGCAAAGGTTCCAGACCTCCGTGTGTAACCCAGGCAACCTCCGGTGCAAAGCCCTCAACATGATCCTTCTCTTTCTGCAGCAGACTCTCAGGAATAAACATAGGCATATAAACATTCTCTACCCCTGTCTCCTTAAATCTACTATCCAGCTCCTTCTGAATGTTCTCCCAGATGGCATAGCCGCCGGGTCTTAAGATCATACATCCTCTTACACTGGAATAATCGATTAATTCTGCTTTCTTTACAACATCTGTGTACCACTGGGCAAAATCCTCTTCCATGGAGGTTATTGCTTCAACCAGTTTCTTTTCCTTCGCCATAGCGATTTCTCCTTTCAGAACAATTGTTTATAAACTAACGTTTATAAGGAGGAGACATATTTATTCTGCAAAAAAGCAATAAAAAAAGTCCTTCCTCCACAAGGGACCGAAAGACCTCGGCGGTACCACCCTAATTAACTGTAAACAGTTCACTTTAACACCGCTAACGCCGGTTCTACGCCGTATTTTCATACAGTGCTCCAAGGTAGGTTCTATAAAGTTATCCTGAGAATCTCACACCAAGCTATTCTCTCTCTGGGAGGATAACATCTATATACTATTCCTCTTCATTGCTTTGTATTATGATTTTATGCCACCTCACAGCCTTTGTCAACTTCTTTTTTCAGCTTTAAAGCATTCCCCTCTTTGATCCAACATTACATAAGATATTCCATAAATACCTCATCACCGATTACTATCAATACCCTTTAACTTAACCGGTTCTGTGCTTCCTTAACCACTGTAATGATTATTACCAGACCTACAGGTCCAAGAATAAATCCAGGTATGCCAAATATTTTGAGCCCTGCATACATGGCCATCATAGTATATACAGGTTTAATTCCAATACTGTTTCCCAGCAATTTAGGCTCCACCGTCTGACGCAGGACCTGACAGCTTACATAAGCTGTCAGCAGCACTGCCGCAGTTAAAAAGTCTTGCTGAAATAAGCTGATAACAGTCCAGGGTATCAGGATCAGTCCGCTGCCAAGGATAGGGAAAGCATCCACTACTCCTATTCCTATTCCTACGAGCAATGCATATTTATTTCCAATGAGCAGCATAGCAGCAGTACTTACGATGGAAATTAAGATCATCATAATTCCCTGGGTCTTTAAGTACGCAACTCCCATACCTGAAAGTTTTGAAGTTACCAGGTGAATCTCATTGTAATAAGCCGAACTCCTTATTCCGCTTTTATATTTATCCTCATCTTTGATTAAAAGCAGGATGCTTACTATCATAATTAATAAAATTCCCACAAAACCTGCTATTCCAATAAGAAGATTGATACTTCTGGTAGTTATGACAGGCATAATTTTATTTTTAATTATCACTAGCACTCCATCGAAATTAGTATATATAAAGTTCTGAACTGTCCCTAATTTGATTCCGAAAAATTTATCACATCCCTTGCAAAAGCCGTCTAAATATCCGGAAAGGATCGCTAAATAGATAGGGAAATTCTTAAGTAAAGCGACAAACTGTTTAATCAGTATATCACACAGATAGAATAAACCCATGCCGGCAAGTGCACCCAACAGGCTTAAGGAAAGAATCCCGCCAAGAAGTTTTGGAAGTCTGGTTTTACGGTTTAAAAATTTTACGAAAGGCAGCAGACCTGATGCTACCAGATAAGCCAGAATAAATGGCGCAAAGAGAGGCAACACATACTCAAGACCGATATAAACACCAAACACTGTAAGTATGATTATAATGGACATTTTCACCTTGCTGTTGTTTAGAATTTCCATAAGAACCTCCCTTCTTTCCTTAACCGAATATGATATAGTTTAGATATGAATAAAAAAACAGATAATAAAACAAAGATTTCTCTTTGTTTTATTATCTGCTGAAATTAGGTTTGTATGTTAGGTTATTATTGCATCAATTTCAAAAGAATGGGTTTAATTACATTCCAATTCAGTAATTAAAAATGGCAGACCAGCTTCTATCGCAGCTTTTACAGTATCTTCATCGGAAAGCAAGGTATACTCACCCTTTTCTTTCCTTGCGTTAACTTTAATATCCGGTACTTCCTTTAATTTAGAAAATTCCGCAATCTTGTCCTTCAAAGAAGTTAATTCTTCCTTGGTTACCTTATCCTTATAGAGAGATTTTGGAGAAAGTAGAATTCTGGTAGTCTTAACACATTGGCCGTTGTTATCTGCCATCAGCGCATAATAATTTTTGGCTTCCTTCATTATTACAGAAGCAATAAGCTCCGGTGAGGAATAGGTACTTTCTATAACAAGATTATAATTTGAATAATTGAAATATTCCAGATTATAAATGTCTTTATAGCGCAGGTTCTCTGTCTGGGCTCTCTCAAACAGTTTCTCTTTTGCTTCCTCTAAAGTGGCGTACTGTTCTTCCTTCCCTCTATTATCATGCATAACTCTCTCTGCCGCTATATTTAAGTCTACTGCCAGAAATACCTTAAAAGATTTTTCCACAAAGTGCCAGGCCAGCCTGGAATCGAATATAATGTTCTTATCCGGATTCTCTCTGGATATTGCAGCAGTTGCATCATCTATCATGTTGTCATACTTATGGTCACTGCACATTAACTGGTTCATCTCTAGGGTCGTCATGTTCATCTGTCTCGCCAGTTCTCTTTGAACCTTCCCTGTGGAATAAATCTCAAAACCGAACTTGTCCTCCAATATCTTGCAGATTGTGGATTTTCCGCTCCCAAGATTTCCTGTTATCGTGATATGCATAGTGTCCTCCTAATCGTTAACAAAACATTTATAAAAATTTGTGGTTATCATTATAACACGGTATGTCACGCAAGTAAAGGCTCTGTTAAGAACACCACAAAAATAAGAATAAATAATTATAAATGATCTGTCCATTGTCCATAAGGCCATGATAAATATAGAATAAATAATATCACAATAACAACCCAAGTGTTGAAAGAGAGGTACAATGAACAGAATCACTAACATTAACAACATCTCAAAAGATTTTATAGACGACCCGGAATTTGAATCACCAATGAAAACCCTCTGGTTAGGACATGCCGCAGGCTGTGAAAAGATATATGTTAACATGGATTTTGTAAAGCCAGGTGGAATAAGTGTGAAATATCATTCCCATTCAAGGCAGGAAGAGTTTTTCATGATTATGAGCGGAACCGGTATTTTACGAATGAATGATACAGAAACAGTTGTAGGAGCCGGTGATATAATAGCAAAACCTGCCGGTAAGGATATTTGTCATCAATTTCTTAATAAGGGTAATGAAATACTGCAAATACTTGATATAGGAACAATAGAACCAGATGATGAGGTAACCTATCCGGATGAAAATGTAATTTATATCAAAAATAAGAATAAGGTCTTCTCACTGAATGATTCCATAAAGGGCTGGACCTCTGACCCTAATCTCTAAAAACCTTAACGGGTATGTGGATACCATATAGTCTCCATATACCCGTTTTATATGCTGGAATCAAACTTTATTTCATAAAATTTCAATATAATAATTTCTATGCTTAAAAATTATTCTCTAGAATTGCTCTTTTCTAATCTTAGCAATAGGCAGCTTCTCCTCCTGGTGAGGTGCTTTTGCTTCCGCCGGGTATCCAAGTGCAATAACGCACTCCACACCATAACCTTCCGGTATCTTTAGCAACTCTTTTATATAGTCCTCTGCTGTAACACCTTCTTCTTTGCTGCGATTTCTTATCTGTACCCAACAGGAGCCAAGCCCCTTTGCATGAGCTTCAAGCTGCAGGATAGCTGCAAGAATCGAGGTATCCTCAACCCATACGTCCGAAAGCGCAGTATCAGCTGTTATCACCACTGCCGTATCCGCTCCTCCAATAAGAGCTGACTGAGCGCCTCTGCAGCGGCCTAGAGAACTTAAGGTATCCTTGTCTCTTACCACTACAAGTTCCCAGGGCCGGATGCTTCGGGAAGATGGTGCCATCAAGGCACCTTTTAATATTTCCTCTAATACTGCTTCCTCAATATTCTTATCGGTAAATTTTCTGATGCTTCGTCTTGATTTCAAAATATCATACATAGTTAATGCCCTTCCTCCCTCAGTCTTGTCAGAAATACTGCCATATATTAAAGGATGCAATAGTATCTATATAACCTATCATCCTCAATCTGCCTGCCGCGCTACGCCTTTTATTAATTGGTTCCCGCTTTTGAATATACAGTCTTAGCACTGATTCCTTCCAACATGCCAAGCTTACCGGACAGAGAATTAATAGTATTGCTGTCTGCTTCTACTACGATGCTGATAATATTTACACCATGTTCTCTTATAGGCAGTCCCATTCTCCCCACAATAAATTTACCATATTCATGAAGGATATGATTTACCTCTTCTACCTTTTCAAGATTCTCTACAATTATACCGACTAAAGCAATCCTGGTCTCCATACATGCTCCCCCTTCCTAATACACATATTCTTTTCCTTTTATACACCTCGTGTTAATTCTCTAACCCATAGATGAATTCGAAACGGCTTGTTTCGGGTCTGTTCAAACCTGCCGGTTCCATTGCTAAATCTATTATTGACCTTCTTTTATTATTCCTTCTAATTATACTTTAAAACGGTAACCCACACCCCATATAGTCTCAATATACTGAGGCTTTGAAGTGTTAAATTCAATCTTTTCCCTGATTTTCTTGATATGCACGGTAACTGTTGCGATATCACCAATGGAATCCATATCCCAGATTTCCTGGAATAGCTCTTCTTTTGTATATACGCGATTGGGGTTCTCCGCTAAAAAGGTTAGAAGGTCGAACTCTTTTGTGGTAAAATTTTTCTCTTCACTATTAACGTATACTCGTCGGGCTGTCTTGTCAATCTTAATTCCTCTTATTTCAATAATCTCATTTTCCCTGACACTTTCACCGATTAATCTCTCATAACGTGCCAGATGTGCCTTTACTCTGGCCACCAGTTCGCTGGGACTAAAGGGCTTTGTTATATAATCATCTGCACCCATCCCCAGTCCCCTGATCTTATCTATATCCTCTTTTTTTGCAGATACCATAAAGATAGGTATATTTTTTGCACTTCGGATAGACTTGCAGATTTCAAAACCATCAAGCCCCGGAAGCATCAGATCCAGAATTATCAGATCAAAATCTTCCTTCAGGGCTCTTTCAAGACCCTGATCACCTGTGTTTTCTATATCCACATCAAAACCGCTAAGCTCCAGATAATCCTTCTCCAGCTCCGCAATTGCCATTTCATCTTCTACAATTAATATTCTGCTCATAGTATCCTCCATTCCAAATTCTATATTTTTATGATTTAAATTAACTCTAGTTTTTCTCTAGTTAAAAGACTGCTCCTGTTCTGGATTTTCCTTGCATTTCTTCAAGGAGAAAAATATAGCAGTCCCTTTTTCTTCCTCACTTTCCGCCCATATAGTCCCCATATGATCTTCTATGATTTTCTTGGCGATGGCAAGTCCCAGACCGGTTCCGCCTTTGGTGGAATTTCTGGAGGCGTCTGCCCTGTAAAACCGCTCGAATACAAAAGGAAGGTCTTTCTTTGGAATCCCCACACCATTATCTTCGATACTGATTACCACATCCTCCGGTCGGTTAAAACTGCTGCCCTCCATGATTCGTATAGTGATACGTCCATGTTTTCTATTCATATATTTTACGGAATTTCCAACAATATTATTAACCACACGTTTCAGCTGCTCTGCATCTACATTAACTTTGGTGTCTTTATCCGTATCATTATGATATTCCACTTCTATATTCTTAACCTCCAAATCCAGGTTGATCTCACCGAAGCAGTCCTCAAAATAATCACCAAGATTAAGGCAGGAAAACGTATATGGCATGGTATTACAGTCAATTTTAGAATAAAAAGACAGCTCATCTACCAGGGCAGATAGATCATTGGCCTTGGTGTAAATAGTCTTTAAATACTTCTCCTGCTTCTCTTTCGTATCTGCAACTCCGTCCATAATCCCTTCCGCATAACCCTTGATAGCAGTAATTGGTGTCCTCAGATCGTGAGAAATATTACTGATTAATTCTTTCATTTCCTGTTCATAGCGAAGCCTTACGTCTATCAGCTCTTTCAGGCGTATTCTCATCTCCTCAAAGTCAACACAGAGCCTTCCGATTTCATCCTCCGGATCACCTTCAATGGAATAATCCAGATTGCCCTCCTTCATGGCATTGGTTGCCGCATGAAGTGTGTTGATGGGTATTATAACACTTCGGTAAATCCATATTATTAATACAGAGGCCGTTAATATTATAATTGAAATAAGTGAAAGGAGAAGCTGTATGGCCGAAGCCTTAATCTGAGGGATCAAGGTATCCAGCTCCGTAATGATTATCACGCTTCCCTCCGTACCGTCACTAAAGTGGAAGTCCTGCTGCTTTAAGAGAAAAGGATATTGACCATCCACATAAAGTCCGCCTTCTACTGTTCCGGTATATTTACCGAATTTAGGAATACTGTTTTGAATTTTCTCAAATTTGGTTGTATTTCCGCTGTATAGAAAGGTATTGTCCTTGCGTATAACAAGATAGGAATATTTTCCGGTAAGTTCCTTCTCCAGATAGTTCACATATTCGCTGTTTTCAAATTTATCGGGATTCTTGGCTGCCATTAAAACAATTTCATTGTATACACCTTTTGTAAGTCTGCTTAAGAGCTGTACCGGGTTTGATATGGCTGTGATAGAATCTGTTTTCACATCATAGACCTGTTTAATCTCATTGTTCTGATATCCGATTATAATACTAATGGATAAGCAGACCAGCAAAAGAGGTATCGTAGTTATAATAAGAAAGGCCGTAAACAGCCTGCTCTTTAATTTCAATTCAGGAACCTCCTATTCTTCTTGTGCACAAAGCAGGTAGTTCAGCAGGTAGTTCAGTAGTAAATCAGCCAGCATACCTTCCAGGCAGACCCATTTGCCTTATTCACAGAATCTTCCATGCTTCTATAGGTTATTATACCATATGCCTCCTGCTTCTACACTGAAAATAACTATGAGTTTTCTAAATATTTTATAAACCCTGCTTCTGTTATGTCCAGACACGATAGCTCCCAATGCATTCCTATCTGCTTGCAGGTGTTTACCGGGATTGATCCTTCAATTTATAATTCAAAAACAGAAGGTTCACCATTAATGGAAAACCTTCTGTTTTAGTGAAATATATTATTATATTCTATGGCAACGTTTTATAAGTTCTGCTTTTCCAGGTTTAATAGTCAATACACCAACTTTATAAACACGAAAAAGACAGCCACTTAACAGTTACCAACAGACTTATTTCTTATATCTGCTTAATACCTCTGCCTTATCAGTCTTCTCCCAAGGCAAATCAAGGTCATTTCTTCCGAAATGTCCGTAAGCTGCTGTCTGCTTGTAGATAGGACGTCTTAAGTCAAGCATCTTAATAATTCCTGCGGGACGAAGATCGAAGTTCTCACGAATGATTTCTACGAACTCATCAGCACTTAAAGTACTTGTTCCGAAGGTATCAACCATAATGGAGGTAGGCTGTGCCACACCGATTGCATAGGATAACTGAATCTCACATTTTTCAGCGAGGCCAGCAGCTACAATATTCTTTGCTACATAACGCGCCGCATAAGCAGCTGAACGGTCTACCTTTGTGCAGTCCTTACCGGAGAAAGCACCGCCGCCGTGACGAGCATATCCGCCATAAGTGTCTACAATGATCTTACGGCCTGTTAAACCACTGTCACCGTTAGGTCCGCCGATTACAAATCTGCCGGTGGGATTAATGAAGAACTTTGTATTTTCATCTACTAATTCAGCAGGAAGAACTTCATCAAATACATATTTCTTGATATCTGCATGAATCTGTTCCTGTGTAACTTCTGCACTATGCTGGGTAGAGAGAACTACCGCATTTAAATGCACCGGTTTGCCGGCTTCATTATATTCTACTGTTACCTGAGATTTTCCATCGGGTCTTAAATAAGAAAGAGTTCCGTCTTTACGTACTTTGGTCAACTGTCTGGTAAGCTTATGTGCTAAAGAGATAGGATAGGGCAGATACTCTTCCGTCTCATTGCTTGCATAACCAAACATCATACCCTGGTCTCCTGCACCGATTGCTTCCAGCTCGTCCTCAGACATAGTCTTTTCCTTCGCTTCAAGGGCTTTATTAACACCCATAGCGATATCAGAGGACTGCTCATCTAACGCTACAATAACACCGCAGGTATTAGCATCAAAACCATAATCTGATCTGTCATAGCCAATCTCTCTGATAGTATCACGTACAATTTTCTGAATGTCTACATATCCGTTTGTTGTAATCTCTCCCATAACCAGTACCAAACCGGTGGTTATAGCTGTTTCGCAGGCAACACGGCTCATAGGATCCTGCTCTAACATGGCATCCAATACAGAATCGGAAATCTGATCACAGATTTTATCGGGATGCCCCTCTGTTACGGACTCTGATGTAAATAATAATTTATTCATTGTTAACTCCTATCTGTGCTCCACGGCACACATACTCAAAACTTTTCCTCTATCACTGCAAGATCAAAGAACCTGGTTTTCCAGATTCAAGCGCTAATGCACTTGGTCGTATTGACAATCTTTCCTTCTGTGCGTCATGTGCATTCTGCTTGTAGGACTCTTTAGGTATAGGATACCATTTCCTTACATAAAAAAAAGTCCTGCTAAGCGGACTTGAAAAAAAAGCATCAAATCCTCTTATTGTTCGATTACTCGCTCAGGTTGGCACCTTCCGCATAGGGGGTTGCCGTGACTTCATAGAGCCTTTACTCTCCGTCACTCTGAATAAGAGATATAAGTTTTATTATATTACGTTACGTAATTGAGGATATCTTATATAGGGTTCTTTGTCAAGTATTTTTTTATTGACAACTGATTTGAGATTAAATATACTTAGCCTATATGGTAAATACAGGTTGCTCTAAACCCTGTAACCATGCGCCGTGAAGGCACAGATAGGAGCGGATTAGACGTGAAGAAACAAAGGATATCCATGAGACAGGCTAAGCCCGGAATGATCGTTGCCGATGATATTTATAATTCATCCAATCAATTAGTTATTTCCAAAGGGATAATGCTGACAGATCGTATAATTACAAGACTTAAATTTAATTCAATCATTGAATTCAATATCATCGTGTCTGAGGGAAAGGATACCTCTGAACCGCAGAAAGCACCGGAACCGCTAATAGAAATCAGTTATTCTGAGAAGGTGCGCACCAGCGCAGAATTCAAAGAGTTTCAACAATCGTTTAACCAGAAAGTTGATTCCTTTAAAGGTGAACTGGATAAACTTTCAGATGCCAATGAACCCATAAATATTTCTGGCCTCCTGGAGCATACCTCTGATCTACTGGAAAAGAGCCGGAACGGAATCCATGTCTTTGACATGCTTCACTGCATGAGAGAACATGATGATATTACATACGTACACTGTCTCAATGTATCATTGTTAAGCAATGTATTCGGTAAATGGCTTAATCTGCCGGAGAAGGAAATTGAAATTCTTACCCTGGCAGGACTTCTTCACGATATTGGTAAGCTCTCCCTTCCTGGTGAACTGATTAATAAACAGGAGAAACTGACTCCTACTGATTATGTAACCATAAAGACTCACACCCTCCAAGGGTATAATGTGTTGAAGAGCAAGGAACTTGATCCGAGAATAGCCAACGTAGCATTAATGCATCATGAACGTTGCGATGGCAGCGGATATCCATATAAACTAACCGCAGATAAGATAGAACCTTTTGCTAAAATTATCGGAATTGTTGATGTATATGATGCCATGACCTCAGCAAGGGTTTATCGCCCTGCATTAAGCCCTTTTCAGGCCATTTCTGTATTTGAGTCCGAAGGCCTTCAAAAGTATGATCCAGCTTATGTGCTTTTGTTCCTGGAGAAGATCATACAAGCTTATGTAGGTAATAAAGTCCGTTTAAGTAACGGAAAAGAAGGGGAAATACGTATGATCAATAAGCATGCCCTTTCAAAACCCATCGTTCAGACAGGTGCAACCTTTCTTGATCTGTCTAAAGAGAAGGATATCATAATAGAAGCTCTACTCTAACATGAAAATTATCTATAACTGAACACCATCCTCTATAGTCCTATCACAATATATTTTCTTTGTAAACCTATATATATTTATGAGCCTATATATGTTCTTTACGAACTAAGCCTATTTTTTAAAGAACCTCTTACCTCATCAAGTTTATGAGCCTATATATGTTCTTTACAAACCTAGCTATATTCTTTATATGCCACAAAAAGTGCTGACGCAGATATCCTTACGCCAGCACTTTTATTAACTTACCTTTAATTTAAATTTCTGAATAGCTTTTTCATCTTCTACATCAACTTTTTCCATAATGGCTCCAAGCTGCTGCATCTTTCTCTCAAAATGCTCATAACCTCGTTCAATATACTCAACCTGTTCAACAATGGTAAAACCAGTTGCTGCAAGGCCTGCTATAACAAGTGCTGCGCCGGCTCTTAAATCAGGAGCAGTCACGATAGCACCCGTTAAATTCTTAACGCCCATAATCACTGCCGTATTACCTTCAACTTTTATATTGGCACCCATTCTGGAAAATTCATCCACATAACGAAGTCTGTTCTCATAAACAGTTTCCGTAATAATGCTGGTTCCTTCAGAGGTAACTAAAACAGCAGAAATCTGAGGCTGCATATCGGTAGGAAAACCTGGATAAGGAAGAGTCTTGACATGAGTATGTCCAAGGGTACCTGTTACGCTAACTCTTACCGCATCATCATATTCCTCTACCTGTGCACCAATCTCAATAAGCTTTGCTGTAATAGCCTCAAGATGCTTTGGTATGACATTTTTTATAAGAACATTTCCTTTTGTTGCTGCTGCTGCTAACATGAAAGTTCCAGCTTCAATCTGATCTGGAATAATGGAGTATTCACTGCCGCTTAATTTCTCCACGCCTTTAATACGGATAACATCTGTTCCTGTACCTTTGATATTGGCACCCATACTGTTTAAAAAGTTCGCAACGTCAACTACATGAGGTTCCTTAGCAGAATTCTCTATGATGGTTACGCCCTCTGAAAGACAGGCTGCAAGCATTATGTTGATAGTAGCTCCGACACTGGCACAATCCAGATAGATATGATTGCCTTTCAGTTCTTCGGCCTCAGCTTTTATCATACCATGCTCTATCTTTACAGTAGCGCCTAAAGCCTCCAGCCCTTTAATGTGCTGATCGATAGGACGGCTTCCGATATTACAGCCACCGGGTAAAGCAACCTGCGCTTTTTTGTATTTACCAAGTAAAGCTCCCAGCAGATAATAGGACGCTCTTATTTTTCTGATAAAATCATAATCTATTCCTATACAGGGATCAATATCTTTTCCATTAACCTTAACAGTATGCTTATCTATACGCTCAACTTTGGCTCCGATTTCTTCAACTGCCTGTATCAGTATATGAATATCACTGATGTCGGGTAAATTTCCGATTACTACTGTTTCATCTGTCATTATTGCTGCACATAAGATTCCCAGTGCTGCATTCTTGGCACCACCGATAGTGACCTCTCCCTGCAAGGCATTGCCGCCCTTTATAATATACTGCTCCATCGCACACCTCTTTATTGCGGTTTCCATACTGTCCGCACTATTTCTTTTTCTCTTATGACATTTACATAAAATTAGACCCCTTATGCTCAAGCTTACGCAAAGAGGCTGCCATATATCACGGTCTTTGTTCCGTTCTCTATTTTTTTATCACTTATATTCATTCGTAATTTAAATCAGATTGATTATACCATAAAAATGCAAGATGTAAATAATTTTTGACCAAATTATGTATCTTGTAGCGCTTGTTAACTACATAACACACTAATCGTTACCATTTTTTAAATAATCCACATTTCCCGCATTATTTATTTTCATAATCCTTAAGAGCATTTTTTATATTTTCCATCAGCTCTTCCGTGTTCAAATTCTCGCCATCAACTGTTATATGGGCATACTTTTCATAAAGAGGACATCTCTCCTCATAAAGCATCTTCAAAGTCTGTCCCTTTCGCAGAACAACCCCTCTCTGTTTAATATTTCCAAGGCGTTCTGATATTGTCTGAAGTGTGAGTTTAATATACACAATGACTCCCGTTTCCTGAAGGTGTTCCATTGCTTCTTTCCCATAAATGACACTTCCGCCTGTAGCAATCACCGTATGATCGGTATCTATCTCTCTATTAATCTGATTTTCAATAGCCAGAAAACCATCTATTCCTCTTTTGTCAATGATATCCTTTAGTAATTCTTTTTCCTGCTCCTGAATTAATAGGTCGGAATCAAGAAACTGATATCCCAAAACCTTAGCAAGGATAATTCCAATGGTACTTTTACCGGCTGAAGGCATTCCAACTAAAACAATATTCTTCATGGGCATGTCCTTTCGCACATAATGTAGTGATTATATCATCTTTATCACTCTTCGCCAAGTATTTTTTATTATCTGCAAATGCAGGCCATCTCATCCTCTTTATTTTTTGACACTATACCCAAATGTTCCCATTATGTCCCCTAAACCATAATACTCTCCGTGAGAATATACAACAGGTTTTGCTTTGCTGAGTTCAAATTTTCCCTTTTCGTTCATGTATTTGCTCGCCGCATGAACACCTACAACATCGGCTAAGAACATATCATGAGAACCCAGGGGAATTATCTCTTTTAAACGGCATTCGATATTAACAGGTGCTTCTTCAATACATGGTGCGTCTATATGGACTCCTTTTACCGGAGTTAACTTCATTTCCTTAAATTTATCAACATTTCTCCCGGATCTTACTCCACAGTAATCCGCTGCTTTTACAAGCTCTTCACTTGTAAGATTTATGGTAAATTCTTTGGTTTCCTTTATTATATCATAGGAATATCTCTCTTTTCGCAGGGAAATATAGACCATGGGCGGATTCGTACAGACAGTACCTGTCCAGGCCACTGTTATGATATTGTTTTTTCCTTCTTTACTCTTTAAGCCTACCATAACTGCCGGCAGGGGATAGAGCATATTCCCGGGTTTCCATAATTCTTTATTCATACTAACCTCCATTTGGAGATATCAAATCTTACATTTGATATTCCTGTACGTAGTTGAAAATATATGTTTAATTTTCTCAACCTAACCTTTGTGGATAGCGCAATTGCTTACGGTACTGTCCACTATACCACCTGGTCTTCTTTCCTATATTCAAAAATTCGGCATAATAATACTTTTTTTTAGAATGGATTTATTATATAATTAAGCTAGAATAACACATAAAAATTCTGCTGTTCAATAACAGCAGACTGCTCCTGAATAATAGTTATGGTATTTACTGCATACCAGTCTGAAAGGGCTAAGGAGGTTTTCATATGCCTGATAATTTAATTCAAATAGAATCCGTTACACAAGGAGTTTCAGATAAAGTGAAACAAGCCTTAAAGTTTAAGACCGGTAAATTCGTATGGCGCATTAAATTCTCTGCACCTCTGGATCCGGCAACTGTTAATAATAAGAATCTCTATGTGACAAATTTAAATCAAATGCCTCTTAAGACCTATATCCGTTATGACACTGTAAATCAGTACATCGAAATAGAACCTTTAGAAGCCTACACACAGAATCAGTCCTATATATTAACCATTAGTAAAAATGTGAAATCAAAAGGAGGCAAGAACCTTAAGGCTCCTGTTACCCTCCAGTTTAAGATTCAGGATTAATTCTCCTGTAGTGCCAGCATAAGAGCAGGTATCACCTGCTTCTTTCTTGATACTACATTTTCCAGGTAGAATACACTTGCATCTTTGTTAAAATGAAACGTATTTATCAAAAGTTCCTTGGCTCCCGCCCCCTGATATAAAAACTCAGTGGAACCGTCCATGATACTGGTCAGCATAAAGAATAACATTTCTACTCCATGCTCATGGTACGCTTTCTTCATATAGGGAACCAGGGATTCTTTTATTTTATCTAATTCTTCTCTGCTCATAGAGCTGATCTGCCCTACTCCAAAAGTAACATCCCCTGCAGTAAATTTCTTAAAATCCTGATAAAAAATTTCTTCGGAGGTCTTATTACTCAGATTGCTGCCTGCTGCAAACATATCCCTGGCATATTCATCTGTCTGTATTCCAGCTATCTTTGCAAGAGCTTCTGCGGCTCCCTTGTCTGCATCTGTACAGGTAGGTGAACGGTATACCAGTGTATCCGAGAGTATGGCAGAGCATAATAGCCCTGCTATTTTAGGCTCAATGGGAACCTGATGCTCACAATACATCTGGTACACAATGGTAGCAGTACAGCCCAAAGGCTGATTTCGAAAAAATACAGGATTAATGGTCTCCAGGCTTCCTAATCTGTGATGGTCTATGATTTCCAGGATTTCCGCATCCTCTAAGCCATCCACTGCCTGGGATTTCTCGTTATGATCCACCAGAATCAGTTTCTTCCGTTTGGCTCCCAGTAAATTTCTTCGGGATATCATTCCGAAATAATATCCGTCCTTATCAAGAATAGGGAAATCCCTGTGACGCTTCTGCGCCATAATCCCTCTGATATCCTCGATATAATCCTCCTGGGTAAAATAAAGTATGTCCGTGTCCGTCATAAAGAACCGAATGGGAATACTCTGGTTAATCAATCGCGCTGCCGTAAAGGTATCAAAAGGTGTTTTAATAATTATGCAATTATTATTCTGGGCCATCTTTGTAATTGTCTTGGAAACACTTGCTCCATCGCAGACAATAATACAACCTGCATTCATTTCGATAGCACAGAGCTGGGATTCATACCGGTTCCCCAATATAACCACATCATCCTTTTCGATGTAATTTTCCATCAAATCAGGGTTTGCGGCAGCAATCAGCACCTTACCGCTTTCAAAGACCTCTTCCCTGTTTCCAACTATCAGTTCACCCTCCAGTGTCTCCACCAGATTGCTGCAGGGTGTATTCGCCTTTGTCAGAATACGGTTGTCATAAACATCCATATAGGATTTTGTAATATCTCCTACGGTAATCAAACCTTCCAGATGATTATCATTATCTACGATTGGCAGTGTCACTACGTTGCTTTCCCTCATATATGCCCAGGCTTCTTTTAAGGAAATACCGCTGCTTACACCTTTGATCCTGCGGATATCAATATCCTTAACCTGGGTTCTGACATCCGGAAGATAACCAGGTGCAGTGGTTTTAAAAGCTTCCAGTACGAATTTTGTTTCAGAGTTAATATGCCCCGCTCTTTTGGGTACATAATTTTCTCCGGAAATTTTAGATTTTAAATTTGCATATGCAATTGCTGAACAAATAGAGTCCGTATCCGGATTAACATGCCCGATTACAAATATCTGATTTCCCATCCTGTCACACTACCTCCATTGTTATATCTTCCTTTATAATATATAGCAAATCTTCCTGTGTTAGATTCCCGCTGCCGATTATATCTCCTAAAAGGTTTTTATACCTGTTATCAGCTGTCTTTCTTACCTTTGAAGCAAGCTGCATCACTTTTGCATAAGTTCCTTTTTCTTCTGAGCTTAGTATCCTCTCAACTGATTTTATAAATTCCTCTAATGCATCTTCTTTAAATTTATATTCTTTATTCTCCATATACTGATTAACAAAACTCATAAGCTGTTTTAAATTATAGGAGGTGCTAAGTGAAATTTCATGAAGAAAATAATTCATATATTCAGGGTAGGTTTCCAGGAAACTACTGACTTCTTCTTTTGTACCTTCCAACACGATAAATATATTATTCCCCATTTCCTTAATAAATCTATAAAGACTTTCAGCAGACGCACTATTAATTACCGTGGGGTTCTCAATTATAAGAGAAGCGCCGTAGAGCTTATCTTTCTGTGTCAGAATATTTACACGATTAAGATTCTCTCCTGTAATTTTTGCAATCTTGTCTGTTTTAATCCAATCAACAGAATACAAAGCCTTGCATACTTTAAAAGCCAGTGTACTCTTGCCGCTTTCCTTTTCTCCCGTGACCATCATAAACTGATTCTTAGAAGAATCCGAAAGAATATTCTCAAGGCAATACCGTAATTCTTCTTTCACAGTATCTATCTGTAAAAAGCCGCCAAATTCCTTTCGATAATCAAATTTCTTTTTATCCAGCAGACTAAATACACTGTCTTCACAGACCTCCCCAGATTTCATTATAGTTCTCTCAACAGTAACCGCATTTATCTGTTCTGTATTATCAATATATACCGAAGTTTCTTCTGCTTTGCCCTCTGTAGGAGGAGCATTTTCAGACACAACATTATTAGTCCTGGCCGCTTCTTGTTCTTCATAGGCTGCATTTACTTGGGTTTCAACCTCAGTTGCTACTTTTCCTTTATATAATGCAGCTTCTTGGGTTTCATCCTCTAATGCTGATTTTTCTTTGTAGGCTGCAGTCTCCAGGTTCATACTCTCAGATACTGCCTGCCCTTCATAGGCTGCAGTCGCCAGGCTTCTATTCTCAGATGCTGACTGCCCTGCAAAGGCTATAGTCTCCAGGTTTATACTCTCAGATGCTGCTTGCCCCTCACAGGCCTCAGCCACAAGGCTTCCATTCTCAGATTCTGCTTGTCCTTCGTAGGTGATAGCTTCTAAATTTCCATTCTCAGCCTTTGCCTGTCTTTTATATAACGTTGCCCCTGTTTCTGCTTCAGTCTCAGTGATTTCCTGACCCTTATATCCTACAGTCACTTCAGCTTCACCAGGAACTGCTGCCTGGCTATTATCTACTTTAACATCTTCTGTTTCTGCTTCAGTTGTTTCATAGCTTTCATATTCCACCGTTTCATTATTTTCATAATCATTGGTTTCATAATCCTTCGAAATATATCCGCTTGCCGCTTTTTCTGCCACCTTATTGGTTTCATACCCACCAGTTTCCTGGTGTACCTTATATGAATCATAAGCAACGGCAGGCTGTGTTTTCGCTTTATCATCCCTATCCAGATACTGATTTATCTGCTCTCTGATACTGCTATAGTCTTTTGTCTTATCCAGACCGAGTCTTTGTCTGGCCTCATTTTTATCTTTTGCCTTTAACATATGTAAAGGATCCAGTTCACCGACATAGTAGGCCTTTAATAGCTTGGCTTTATCTACATAAATGCCGTCACCAAACCAGAGGACGATATCCGAACACTCTCTTACACATTTATCCTTAAGGCCGGCTTTATGATAAAGCTTAGCAAGCTCATATGCCCATACTTCAATATATTCATATTCCTTAAGCTGTTCCAGTGAATCCATAAGAACTTCTAAGGGCTCTCCCTTTAATTTATCAATATAATAGCGGAATATAAACCGGTATGAATCATTAGGAGCAGCCTGCATGTACTTAACCAGATAGGCATCAGCTAACTTGGCATCTCCCTTTTTTATTGCAAGTTCTACCATTTGGTATAGAATTCTTCTGGTCTTTGACTTTTCATAAATCCTTTCCAGAAGCCCCATAGCCTCATCCAAACGTCCGTTTTCTGTGAGTACATCTGCCAGTACACTTAGATCTGTTAAGGATTTGATTTTATGTATTTCCATGGTGTCAAGGATCTTAACAGCTTTTTGGTATTGTCCTCCGTCTGTCAATTTACGGATCTCTTCAATCTTAACTATATTTTCATACCGCTCCATAGTAGCCTCCCTTTCGCCACCGACATTGCAAATAGTTCTTTTGTTTTATCTATCTTACCATTTTCAACGTATTTATACAAGTTCTTTCCCTTAGACAGCAGCAATCATCGGATTTCAGCAAATTTTCCCCCACACCTGTGTTCCCTGTATTTTTAACTTCCACTCCTATATTAAAACGCAAAAAACAGGTGTCTGTCGATAATTCTACAGACACCTGTAATTTTTATGTTTATATTATGTTTATTATTCTCCGATTAGAGATCATACAAGAATAGCGACCTCATTGAGGATCCCATCATGTAATACTTCTTTTTGCGAATCAGTTAAACAAATATACGCTGATTCAGTCTCTATCGTGTCCATTGGAATCTCCTCCTTTTGTATAGCTCACAGTATGTATTTTCTGTTATTTATACTGTTTGCTTTGTTGTAATTAGATTATATTCCACATACACACTTTTGTCAAGCCTTTTTTAAATATATTTTATTTAATTCTGTTATATTAATGCATCTTTCTAATTTGTCAGACTATTCAAGCGTGCAATTTTATGCATCACAATTCACGATAAAACCTTAAGGATTCCTGCAGCTCCGGTGTTATGGTACCACCCTCTTTTTCTATCATTCGGTATCTTAACTCAGTCTCCTTAATCTTCTTGGCAGTATTTCTTTTCAGGCGCTCCATAGCATCTGCAAACAAAGGCATATTCTTAAATCGTTCCCTAAGTTCTTTACGGAAAGGACAATAGGTCGCTAAGATTTCTCTTGCAAACCGGTTTAACCTGATTGCACCATTTGATTCGCTCTTCATCCAGCCTTCATAGTCTATAACAAAGATTTCTCTATAGTTGTTCTTGCCCTTTTGTATCTGTGCTTTAATCTTTTCCCGCAGATCCTCCGATATCTCTCTGTTCTTCCGGTAGAACTGGATATAATCAGAGTATTCCGACGTCAGAGATTTTTCTTTTATATTATTCCATGCATTTCCCTGAATACTTCTGCAAAGCTCCCAGCGGAATCTTCCAAGTACCTTTATAAGCATATCGTTAAGATTAGCGTCTACTAAAATAGGGAAGATAAACCTTCCTTCACGGCTCTTCTTCTTTCCTGTAATTTCCTGCCACATAACACCATTGTAACCCAGAACCGGCATTAAGATGATATCCGGATATACAGGCTGCATGAGATATTCCTTGGTTATTCCCTTTCCCGGATTTACATAAAGAACCTCTCTGTGGAAAACAGAATAGTCTATATCCAATAAGGTTTTCATTGCCTCATTAAAACGCTTGGAATTCAGTTTCAGGCTCTGTAAGCTCTTTACAATGCTCTCTCCCCATAGGAAAGGAACAAAGGTTGAAAACTGGCCGTTTACAACTCTGGTGTTATAACGGAACATGTTCTGCATCTCATATTTTACCTTTAGAACAGGGTTGGTTAAGGCATCTCTTTCCTGATCCTCTGTAAGCTCCCCTCGTTTACGATTGCTTCTTAAATAATCCGGATATTCCTGATCAAACTCATTTTTAGAAGGTTCTTTTTCTCCTTTGTATATGCTGGTCAGCCAGGACTTGATATCGTACACCTTGCAGGGGCCTGCTTCTTCCTCTGCCTCATTGTCAAGGAAGTATAATTCTCTTAGCTGCTCTGTTGATAAAAGTCTCTCATCTAAAAATCCATATTTCAGGAACAGATCAATAACTTTAGGAGGTTTTGCTTCTTTGCAGGCTTTTAGGTATACAGATTCGTACAGTTCATAAAAATGCTGTGTAAGCTTCCTGCGAAGGAGCCTGATTCTGTCATCTGTGGAAAATTTATCTCTCAGATTGATAAAGTCTAATATTCCATGAGATAATTCCTCTGCTTTCTCATGGTCATACAGAGCATAGGTACAAATCTGCTGCAGGGAAGCGTCCAAAGCCTCACTGACTTCTTTGGCTTCGTTTTCTGTATATTGAAAATTATTGTCCACCTGTTCTTTGCGGTTAGAGCTTTTGGATATCAGCGTATAATAGATATCTTCCATACGGTTTCTGTCCACACCGCATTTTCTGCCCAGTTTTTCCTCAAATAGTTTCTCTACCAGATTAATACGTTCAATGATAGCATCTACGACTTTAATCAGTTCCCTGTTGTCTCCGCCAGTTTCGTCAATGTTGATTGCAAGGACGGCATAGCTTTTATAAAGGCAGCTGTCTGAATTATTTATAAGCACAGTAAGGAGCTTCTCAAGGTAATCTGCTATGGCTGCACATTCTGTAAGCATCTGGCTGATAATTTCCTGCGTATCTTCTACTGTGTAAAGTGCTACAATTTCACCGAAAGAGCAGAATGCCTTCCAGTTATCTACGGTTATTTTGGCACATTCCTTATAATATTCCAGCTTCTTATCATCCAGCAGGTCCTCTTCACTATAAGCTTCCAGTTCCTGTAATATTGAAATGGTATTTACAGAATAACCTAACTTTGCGCATAACTCTTCGTATTTCTTATTATATTTTGTGCTGAACTCGAATATCTCTTCGGCAGCGCCTCGTAACTGACTATATATCTTTTCAACCTCTGCTACATATCTGGATAAAGAGGCAGACATCAGACCCTTGTAATCTTTATTTATATTAAAGATATCTGTAATATCTTCCATATGCTGAATGGGGAAGCTATAAAACAGCACTTCATCGAAAGCTTCATAGGAACACTGATATTCACCAGCTCTTAAGTCACTGACACCGATAAAATTACCGGTACCTAACAGCACTCTGGCACCCTTTCCTTTGACCAGCACTCTTCCTTTCAGAATAATCGCTACGCCGTTAATCTTCTCCCCTTCAGTATATATCATCGTATTTTTGTCTACTTGATTTACCGCATTATGATTAATTATTATTCCCATGGCTCACCTCAGCTATCTCTTCAGAATAATCTAATTATAATTCAAAATCCGACAATCTGAAAGATGAATTTTGCATATTTATGATTTTCCGCCTAGTAAAAAAGCACCAATATATGATATTGATGCCAGTTTTTTGGTTTTTGGGGCCGGGCCATCCTTAATGATGGCTGAGCAAAGGCCTATCCCCATTGATAGATTCCGACCCCTATAAATTGTTTATAGAAAACTACCCCCTTTGGCAGCTTCTATCAAGGTTGATACAAGAACGTTTCGGTTTGAAAGAGAGAGTCATCCTTGTTTTATTTAATCCGTAAAACGCTTTTTTTGAAATAAAAAAAATGCCGCCCACATTATTGTGACGACATCCTTGCCAGATGAAACTGTTTATTATTTTATATTTAATCCGTGCGTCTTGCTTTGAATGTATACCATAAGCGTTACCCTTACAGTTAACTCGGTCCAGGCACCCTTACGGCACACAGGAGCTTTCGCTTAGTGCTGCTTCATTCCTGACCTGACACGATTCACGAATTCCTGTTGCGTAAGACCCAAACGTCAACATCACTTGTAAGGGGCTGCCCTACAGTACAACACCCTGGGCAAGACATCACCCCTGCTGTAGCGGATTGCAGGTACAGGGCACCGCTATCTCCCCGGCTGCACGGAAATTTTATGACAAAGTAAAAAAATGCAGATAATTAATTTGGATTTCAAATGCAGGAACATACCGAAATACTCTCCATGTTACATCCTGCTAAAACAGTATACTTGATTTTAATTACAAAGTCAAGTGACTGTAGCTTATTCCTCACGACAAACTCCGCCCATTTCTTCCTTTTTCAACAACTTCTCTTTGCGGTTTCGTTCTCTCAGCCCAACAAAGAAATCCTGTAGTACCTGTTTGCATTCTTCTTCCATAACTCCGGTGGTCAGTTCCACCTGATGATTAAATTCCTTCATCTGGAGAATGTTAAGAATTGAACCTGCACATCCTGCCTTGGGATTCATGGCACCTACGATTACCTCTTTTATCCGGGCTTGTACAATGGCTCCGGAGCACATCTGACACGGCTCTAACGTAACATAGAGGGTGCAATCCTCCAGCCTCCAGTCTCCCATGCTTTTGCTGGCCTTTTGGATAGCTGTTATCTCTGCATGAGCCAGAGTGGTTTTATTGGTATTTCTCCTATTATACCCTCTGCCTATAATTTTATCCTGATATACAATGACACAACCAATGGGCACTTCACCGATTTTTGCAGCCTTTTTAGCCTCTTTTAAGGCTTCCTTCATATATTTTAGTTCCACTTTGACACCAGTACTGCCACGAATTGCTCTGATGATGTAAGCATCCCGCGGCATCTTTCTATAGCTTATTTTATTTCATACCTCATACCTATACTCAGATAAGTTGATTTTTCAAACAATTCTTTCATATACCAATTAATTGGAAGAAGCTCTGGACGAACAGGGCTGTATTTGCTATATTAATATTACCACGGGCATCCTTATGGGGCAAGCAATTACTTTCATATACCAATTGCTGCTGCATATATTTATAAAAGAGCCGGTAGAATACGTGAGACAGCACAATCAGATTGGAGTCAGGTTGAAAAACCAAATCTCTGTTTTTCAACTACGGATTCTTGAATATCAGATAAAAGATTTGATATTTACGAAAGGGGTAAGAATGATAGAAAATAATAAATTGAAAGGATGTACGCCAGGATTCTCACTCCTTATTATTTGTGGCAGTATCGCAGGCCAGCCTGCAATATGCAATGGGTATAAATTATGAAAATACATGGTTTTCAGAAAACTACTCTGCTTGATTATCCTGGACATCTTGCTGCAACTATATTTTTTGGCGGCTGCAACTTCCTATGTCCCTATTGCCACAACGGCTCACTCGTTCTCTGTCCTGACAGCCTCCCTGCTATACCCAAAGAAGACATAATAAATACCTTAAAGAAGAGAAAAGGAATTTTAGAAGGTGTCTGTATAACCGGAGGTGAGCCAACCCTGGCTGCAGAGCTTACAGGGTTTATTGCAGAGATAAAAGAACTGGGGTTTTTAGTGAAGCTTGATACCAACGGCAGTAATCCTGCTCGTCTGAAGGAACTTGTTCTTTCCGGACTTATTGATTATGTGGCAATGGATATCAAAAACAGCAAAAATAAATATTCCAAAACTATTGGCAAAGCTAGTTATTCCATAGACAAGATAGCAGAAAGCGTTGATTTCCTGCTAACAGATAAAGTAGCTTATGAATTTCGAACTACTGTAACAAAAGAGCTCCATACTCCAGCTGATTTCTCAGACATAGGTGAATGGATTAAAGGTGCAAAAGCTTACTATCTTCAATCCTATAAGGTTTCTGAGGACGTTATATCCCCTGTTTTTTCGGGATATAGCAAAGAAGAGCTTGTGCTTATACAGAAATCTCTCCTTCCTCACATAGAAAAGGTTGAAATCCGCGGATTGGATTAGCCCCAAACAGTTTATTTCTAACTATAAATTGGTACAGGAGAATTCATATGCAAATGGGTATTCAGACAGAGCGGCTGCAGTTACGTATTCTGCACCCTAATGAAGCTGATAAGGTTTTAATATTCTACTCCCAGAACAAAGATCAATTTGAACCCTGGGAGCCGGAAAGAGATGTTAATTTCTACACTCTATCCTATCAAAGGCTTTCCTTATCAATTGAATATAATTTAATGCAGCAGTCCAAGCTCCTTCGCTATTGGGTGTTTCTGAAAGAAGATCCCCATACCATCATTGGATCAGTTAATTTTTACAACATTACAAAGGGGTCTTATTACACCTGCCAGTTAGGTTATAAATTTGACCGGCGTTTTGTAGGCAGAGGTTATGCCACAGAAAGTATCAGGGAAGCCATGCAGGTCCTGTTAACGGATTATGAAATCCACCGGATTGAAGCCAATATTATGCCCTCTAACCTTCGCTCCATACATCTTGTACAAAAACTTGGTTTTCAATACGAAGGACTTGCCATTTCCAGCATAAAGATAAACCACAAGTGGGAAGACCATGCACGGTATGCCTTTATAAATACAGTTAACTAAAATAAACTCTGTAACTGCCAATATAATGCAGTTTCAGAGTTTATTTATGTAATGCATGGATTTAATTACCACGGTTAAGCAATACAGGTATATACCAATACCCAAACTCACCGGTTCTCTGAGGTTTTCTTTTGGCACATTTAAAGTTCTCAAAACCAAACATCTTAGCCATAAATTTCTCTCTGTTGTGATAGATACCCGGTACACCAAGAATGTAATTCTGTCCGTTCTTATCGTTAACTCTTGCAAAGATCAAATGTCTGTAGCTATAATAACCATGCAGTAAAAAGCTGTTATTTCCAAGTCCCCATAAATCCATAGGAAGCATTCCGATATCTTTTGGCTCAATCCTGGCACACCAGGCAATCTCATTATCTTCAAAGGGATACATTTTAGGGAAGTTGTGATATATCTGTTTAGCCAGGGGATGATCATCAAATATTGGCTTGTTATTGCTAAGACCTTCTGCCGCTTGGTCTGTCTTGGTATCCGATTCCTGAGGCTGGTTCACTGACTGATTTGCAGGAGGCTGTACTGCCTCAGATGGCTGCGGAATTTCAGCTGCCGGTGATGCTGCTAAGTTACTCTCTAAAGGGCCTTCATTGATTGCTTCAGGTTGTTTGATTGTTTCATTCTCTGTATCCCCGGTGGAATCTTCAACGGGATAATAATTCGTTGATTCTTCTGAATTACTAATGAAACTTTCCTGCGGATTTTCTATGGGACTTTGAATCAAGGTTTCATCCGGGATTACAGCAGCATTTTCCAGCGGGGATTTAACCAAATTAATCTGATTATCTGCAGTATAATCAATTGGTGCATTTACCAAATCTTTTGCCGGTGCTGCCGGACTTTCTGCCGGTTCTGGATTACTGTCTGTAAGCCCTGGATCAACAGACTTACCGAAAAATGTCTCGGCGGAACTATCAATAGTTTTATTATTTGCTTCCCTGGGTTGTATTTCCTGTTCTTCATCCTGTTCTACAATACGGTTAAAGTTAGGTGTAAGAAGGTCCTTCAAGGATTTATCTCTATCCATTTCACCCTTGTTGTCTTTTGGGTTTACTTCCTCAGTAGATTTTGAATATTCAAATAAGACTTCTGCCAGTGTTGCTGCTTTAATCTCTTCTGGCGTTTTAAGGGTTTCAGGAGCTTTAACAGTTTCAGGGTTTTTTATAGTTACAGTTGTTTTATCAGTTTCAGGGGCTTTCATGGTTTCCGGTGTTTTAATAGTTTCAGGGGTTTTTATACCTACAGTTGTTTTATCGGTTTCAGGGGTCTTATTGGATTCAGGGATTTTCACGGTTTCCGGTGTTTTATTGGATTCAGTATTATTATGGGTTACATCCTTTTTATTATTGGTTCTATTTACGATGCCTGCAACCATGGACATTGTTATAGGTTTATTATCCCATTCAGCGGCAAAGAATTTCCTTTCCGAGAACACAAGAATAATTCCTCCCATGTCGTCTAACCCATAAGGGGAATTCATAATATGTGCAGCATCGGTTAAAATCTTAAAATCACCTGTGTTGTTTTTGATAAGAAGGCTACCAAGGAGTATTCCTTCTATACCGGAGGAGTTTCTTTTAAAGGAATAGACTTTCAGCTGTTTTTCATTCAGCCCCAGCGCCGTCACGTGAATGGTGTACTTACACTGCCCGTTTCTACTCTCAACTCTGGCATAGCCTATGTTATTTCTTTTTTTACCCTCCTCATATAGGTACATGTACGAAACCAGTCGTTTATAATCAGCCATAATGGACTCCTCTTCCTGTGCCAGAGTAACCTCAGGGTTCTGGTACAATCATTGCACTGTTATACTTATAACAATTATATTTTCTGGAGCCGAATTTTAGACCATCATATAAAGTTATTTAACAGAAATGATCTCTGTATTTACATACTACCACTGCCTAAGTAAGAAGTGACATTGTCTAAATAAGAACGGGGATATAAAGATAAAAAAATAAAGTTAACCCTTGTTTCCCACTCTGCCAGACACTTTCAACATAAAATAAATATTATTGCGGGCAGAAGAAACAACGTTCAACTTTATTAGTGCAAATTTTATCCATATCACAACTCTTACGACACTGCTATCCTATAGCTATCATTACGTTTCACAATAATTTGATCTAAGTAAGGAAATCTTTTTCCCATAGATTTCAGGCAAACTGCGCAGAACAGAAAAGAACTCATGCGCCTATGGAAAGGTATTAGAATTCCTTTTCTCTGGATATTTTGTGCTATAATATAAAACTGATTGTTTGAGTGCAGCGAGTTATCAGTTTTATATTATGCCAAGCACAAAACATCCAGAGAATTAGGAATTCTTATACCTTGGAATTGAAGCATGAGTTTTTTTTCTGTTTTGTGCAATTTGCCGTCCCCTTGCGAAAAACTTATACCTACACAAATAAAGCTGCAACCAGATCATTTACAAGCTTGCCGTCTGCTTTACCTTTCACTCTGGGCATAAGCTCTTTCATGATCCTACCCTTGTCTTTTGCAGTAGGTGCCGTAATCTCAAGACCTGAAAGAACCTCGCTGATGATTACTTTGATTTCCTCTTCGCTTAAGAAAACAGGAGCGAATTCACCAAGTACAGCAAGTCTTAAAGTGCATTCCTCGATAATTTCTGTTCTGTCCGCAGGAGCAGATTCCAGGGTTTCCTTTAATTGCTTAATTTCCTTTAATACCACTGCATCCTCTTCTTCAGGAGTTAAATCGGCTCTTTTGTCAATTGCCACATTCTTAAGTGCTGTAAGCAAAGCTGATAGAGCGTCCTTTCTTCCTTTATCTCCTGCTTTCATGGCCTTTACCATTTCTGCTCTTACGATTTCTATCTTTGTCATAATTTTTACCTCCTGGTTTATATTCTCATATTCTATTAAATATTGTTTTAAGTAAGTTTGATAACTGATTCCTTGGATGCGCTTTATACGCAGGTTTAAACAATAAAGCTTCCGGATAATCCCTATTTCTTAGAGCCTTCATTCTGCTCTTTTATCTGTTCCACCAGCTCACTTAAATCCATCCAGCGTTCCATCTTTTCTTCCAGGTTCTTTTCCAATTGCTCCTTTTCAGCCAGAAGCGTATTTAATTTGGTATAATCAGAAGCTGCCTTGGCGGATTCTTCCTCAATGGCCTCTAGACGTGCTTCCAAGGAAGCAATATCCCCTTCAATGGTGTCATACTCTCTTTGATCTTTATAGGATAACTTTAGTTTCACATCCTTGGTCTTTCCCTTGGAATTATCACTGCTCTCTGCTTTCTGAACTGGTGTTATATTCTCAGCGGCAGCCTTGTCTTCCCTGACCTTATCCTTATAGTCCGTAAAACCACCTTCATACTGCTTAATCACACCGCCCGGCTCAAAGGCAAATATCCGGTCTGCCATCCGGTCCAGAAAATATCTGTCATGGGATACGGCAAGTACAATTCCGTCATAAGTATCCAGATAATCCTCCAGGATAGTCAGAGTCGTGATATCCAGATCATTGGTAGGCTCATCCAGTATCAGCACATTAGGTGCCTCCATGAGAACCTTTAGCAGGTACAGCCTTCTTCTCTCTCCTCCGGATAATTTGGATATCAGTGAATATTGCAGACTTCCGTCAAATAAGAATCGCTCCAGCATCTGTGAGGCAGTGGTCGTTCCGTCGGCTGTCTCAATATATTCTGCCACATTTCTGATATAATCAATCACCTTAAGGCTTTGATCCATATATTCATTTTCCTGTGAAAAGTAACCGATCTTAACAGTCTCTCCCTTATCGATAGTACCTTCATCGGGCTTCAGGATATCCGTTATGCATTTTAGCAGGGTGGATTTGCCGCTGCCGTTGGGGCCTACAATTCCAAGACGATCTCCTCTTAGCATAATATAGCTGAAGTCCTTAAACAGTACCTTATCGCCATAAGCTTTGCTGATACCGTTTATTTCTATGGTCTTTTTCCCTAGTCTTGAAGATAAGGCATTGATCTCAACTGCCTTGTCTTCTTCTATGACCTTTCGGTTCTTAAGCTCCTCAAAGCGCATGATATGGGCTTTCTGCTTGGTGGAACGGGCTCTGGCCCCTCTCATCATCCATTCCAGATCCATGCGGTACAGGCTCTTTTTCTTCCGTTCCGTTGCCGCCTCCATATCCTCTCTGGCAGCCTTTAACTCAAGGAATTTGGTGTAGTTGGCCGTATAGGTATAGATAGATCCCTTATCAATCTCGACGATCTTATTCGTAACCTTATCGAGAAAGTACCTGTCATGAGTTACCATGAGAAAAGCTCCCTGGTATTTCTTTAAATAATCCTCAAGCCATTCTGCCATGGTATCGTCCAGGTGGTTGGTAGGCTCGTCCAATATAAGAATTTCAGCCGGTGTCAGCAGTGTTCTGACTAAGGCTACTCTCTTTTTCTGACCGCCGGATAAGGTCGCCGTACTGCCTGTAACATCGTTAATAGACAGTTTAAGCAGCATTGCCCTGGCTTCCCCTTCCAGATCTCTGTATTCTTCCCTGGCTTTTTTCCCCTTTATTACATTTTCTAAAATATTCAGATTCTCATCAAATTCAGGTATCTGAGGAAGGAATTCAACCCGTATATTTTTTCCCTTGACCACGCCGCCGTCGTCTGGCTCTTCCAACCCAGCAATTATTTTAAGTAAGGTTGATTTTCCAGTACCATTTATACCGATAATTCCAATCTTGTCTCCTTCGTTTATTCCTAAGGAAACCTTGTCAAACAGTATTTTATCTGTAAAGCTTTTGCTCATTTTTTCTACGTTAAGCAGATTCATCGTATTGACTCCTTTAATTCCTGCCCGGGTGCCGCTCATCGCTGTACCGGTTGGCTGCTTTCTTTACAAAAGCCATCTTTTCATTCTCCGCTATAAAAGGATAACATAAACCTATAAAATTGGAAAGTATTAATTCATATGGCACATAGGACTTCAATTTAAAAAAGTTTCTTTTAACACCTATTATGCACTAGGAGAAATTACCTTCATAGAAAAATTAACGATAATCTTTGATAATTTTTATACATTTTCTATATACAATATATTGTGTGTATGTGTTATAATACTACACAATATGGGCGATTATCCGGTGGTTTAACTGGTAATCACCCGCGTTATAAATAGGTAATAAAATCAGTACTTACCTAGGAAAAATCAAGCAAAGAAGGTTGTGGCGTCAAATGATAAAGGTAGTAAAAAAGGATAACACCAAAGAAGAATTCAATGTACAAAAGGTTATTAATGCAGTGGACAAATCCGCTCAACGTGCTTTGATTCGTTTTACGAAGGAAGAGCATAACTTCATCTGCCAGTTTGTTGAAAGTAAAGTCTTTCACATGGACAGGGAAGAAATATACATAAGCGAGATGCACAATATCGTTGAAAGTGCTCTGGAACAGACAAATCCGCTGGTTGCAAAGAGCTATAGGGATTACCGTAATTACAAACAGGATTTCGTACATATGCTGGATGAAGTATATAAGAAAAGCCAGTCCATCATGTATATCGGTGATAAAGAAAACAGTAACACCGACAGCGCACTGGTTTCTACAAAGAGAAGTCTTATCTTCAATCAGTTGAACAAGGAGCTTTATCAAAAATTCTTTTTAACTACGGAAGAATTGCAAGCTGCCAGAGACGGCTATATCTATATTCATGATATGTCTGCAAGAAGAGATACCATGAACTGCTGCCTTTTTGATGTAAAACATGTTTTGGAAGGCGGCTTTGAGATGGGTAATCTGTGGTATAATGAACCAAAGACTTTAAACGTGGCCTTTGATGTTATCGGAGATATTGTTCTCAGCGCTGCCAGCCAGCAGTACGGAGGTTTTACCGTACCAAGTGTTGACCTGCTGTTAGAGCCTTACGCAGAAAAATCCTACAAGATACTTTTTGAAAAGTACCTGGAACTTGGCATTCCCGAGGAGATAGCCTCCGCAGAAGCACTTAAGGATGTAAAGCTGGATTTTGAACAGGGCTTTCAGGGTTGGGAATACAAATTTAACACCGTTGCATCAAGCCGCGGGGATTACCCTTTTATAACGGTTTCAGCCGGTACCGGAAGAGGCCGGTTTGCCAAGATGGCGTCAATTGCCCTTTTAGATGTAAGAAGAAAAGGCCAGGGTAAGAAAGAGTGCAAGAAACCTGTTTTATTCCCTAAAATAGTCTTCTTATATGATAAAAACCTACATGGAGAAGGCTGTGAACTGGAAGAGGTATTTGAAGCCGGTATTCTATGTTCCAGTAAGACTATGTATCCGGACTGGTTAAGTCTTACCGGAGAAGGTTATGTTCCCAGTGTTTATAAAAAGTACGGCGAAATCATCAGTCCCATGGGCTGCAGAGCCTTTCTCTCTCCCTGGTATAGGGAAGGCGGCATGAATCCGGCTAATGAAGAGGATACCCCCGTCTTCACCGGCCGTTTTAACATCGGAGCTGTAAGTCTTCACCTACCTATGATTCTTGCCAAAGCAAATCAGGAAAGCAAGGATTTTTATGAGGTACTGGATTACTATCTTAATCTGATTCGCAGACTTCATATCCGTACCTACGACTACCTGGGAGAACTTCGTGCATCCACCAACCCTCTGGCTTACTGTGAAGGCGGTTTCTACGGCGGACATCTTGGAATCCATGATAAGATCAAGCCCTTATTGGAACCGGCTACTGCTTCTTTTGGTATTACTGCTTTAAACGAACTGCAGCAGCTCTATAACAAGAAGTCACTGGCAGAAGACGGCAGCTTCGCTATTGAGGTACTAACCTACATAAATAAAAGAATCAACGAGTTTAAGGAAGAGGATCATCACCTGTACGCTATATATGGCACCCCTGCCGAAAGCCTCTGCGGTCTCCAGGTACAGCAATTCCGTAAAAAGTATGGAATTATTGAGAATGTATCTGACAGAGAGTATGTAAGCAACAGCTTCCACTGCCATGTTACGGAAGAACTGACTCCCATTCAGAAACAGGATCTGGAGCAGCGTTTCTGGGATCTCTCAAACGGCGGTAAAATCCAATATGTGAAGTATCCCATCGATTATAATATGAATGCTATCAAATCCCTGGTCAGAAGAGCCATGGATATGGGCTTTTACGAAGGTGTAAACCTTTCCCTCGCTTATTGCGATGACTGCGGTCACCAGGAGCTTGAAATGGATGTCTGCCCGAAATGCGGCAGTTCCAATCTTACTAAGATTGACCGTATGAACGGATATCTGTCTTATTCCAGAGTAAAAGGGGATACCCGTCTTAATGCAGCCAAAATGGCGGAAATCAAGGAAAGGAAAAGCATGTAATGCGATATCACAATATAACCAAAGACGATATGCTTAATGGCACCGGTCTTCGTGTAGTACTGTGGGTTGCCGGCTGTAATCATGGCTGCAAGGGCTGCCACAATCCTGTAACCTGGGATCTTAACGGAGGTCTTGCATTTGATGAGGCAGCAAAAGAGGAAATATTTGAACAATTAAGAAAGCCCTACATTGAAGGGATTACCCTAAGCGGCGGTGATCCTTTGCATCCGGCCAACCGCAGTGGTGTGGCAGCCTTGGTGGAAGAGATAAGGAATACCTTCCCTGACAAGAATATCTGGCTCTATACAGGCTTTTCCTGGGATGAGATTAAATATCTGCCTTTACTTGAACAGGTAGATGTATTGGTAGACGGAAAGTACATGGAAGCGTTAAAGGATACCAAACTGCACTGGAAAGGCAGCAGTAATCAGAAGATTATTGATGTTAAGAGTACTTTAGAGCAAGGTGTAATGGTTCTTCATTCTTCATAGAGTATGTACTGCAGACAGAGGGCGCTATATGGTAATCCTGCTACCATATAACGCCCTCTGTTAATGAAAGAGATTAAAACCGCATCTAAATAACTTAGCTGCTTAACACTAAAAATAGTATCACCAACCATATTACAGAAGTTTTCCTGAATCCATTCTTTTGGGTACTCCGAATTCAAAAAAGAACTGCTGCTCTGCTCAATTAAGATATAACCATAAGGCTATCCTTAGTTGTCAGATTAACAGTTCTGTGTTTTTTGTTATTTTCCTACTGGATATTATCCATATGCGCAGGAAGTCCATTTACCATAACAGGCATTACTTCCCCCATAATCAAAGGTCTTGCATATCGGATAAACTCTTTTGTAAGTCCGTCATCGCCTTCCTTAATCCAGCTTAGGGGAACTTTCTTCTCCATATTGGCAATCTGCTTGATATTGTGAGTCTCATAAGCACACTGATAGGGTGAATCAGATACTCTCTTTATTACTGCCATTTCTCCGGTGATACCTCTGGCTGCTGCCATAACACCGGCTCTGCCTGCTTCAAAGGCTTCTGTAATATCAGAAAGAGAAGCTAAATGAGAAGCACAACGCTGTAAGGTGTTAAGTTCAATGGCTCTGGTCTTGCAGTTTAATTCCTTCTTTACCAGCGCTGCAAGATAAGCTCCTGCACCTGTCAGCATGGTATGTCCGAATTCATCGATGTAGGAATCCTTATCGGATAATTCGCAGACAAACCTTCCGTCTGCCAGATGGATACCCTCTGATACTGCGATAACAACCGATTTCTTTTCCTGCTGTAAAGCCTTAATATCCTTTAAGAAAACGTCCCTGTCAAAATCCTTCTCCGGCAGGTAGATGCGGTCCGGTCCCTGGCAATCCTTATCCTTACACAGTGCCGCTGCAGCTGTAAGCCAGCCTGCATGTCTTCCCATAATTTCTATAATTGTAAGATTGTTCTGATCATAAACCAGACTGTCTCTGATAATTTCTTTTGTTGCAGCTGCAATGAACTTGGCAGCACTTCCGTATCCGGGGGTGTGATCTGTAATCTCCAGATCATTATCAACGGTTTTCGGAATTCCTATAAATTTTATAGAACTATTTACCGACTCTCCATACTCAGAAAGCTTACGTATACTATCCATGGAATCATTTCCGCCGATATAGAAAAAAGCTGCAATTCCATGCTCCTTAAGTATCTGAAACAATTGTTCATATGGGGCGGCATCCTTTTCATAATCCGGTAATTTATAGCGGCAGGAGCCTAAATAAGCGGCAGGAGTTCTCTTCAACAGTTCCAGCTCCAGATCACAGGTTATTTTCTCAGAAAGGTCAATCAGTTTTCCCTTAAGAAGCCCCTGTATACCGTTTAGCATACCATATACCTTGTCTGCGCCTGCTTCTTTTCCTGCCTTATATACACCTGCAAGGCTGGAATTAATGGCGGCAGTTGGTCCGCCTGATTGTCCGACTACAATGTTTCCTGTTATTTTACCTATGTGCATTCTACTATCTCCTTCTGGTTAGAGGTTTCTACTTTTACCTGGACATTTGCCAGTAAAAGATATCATTCCCAAAAGGATATGTCAATATAAAAGGTTGTTTTTTCGACATATTCCGTTGACTAAACGAATGTCAGGAATTCAGTTTCTCATAAATTATATTGCTTAAGGCTGCAAAATCTTCGAGTTTCAAAGCCTCTCCTCTGATACTGGGAGACAGATTAAGTTCTGTTATAGCCTCTGTAATAAGTTCCTTGGAAAGCTTAATTTCATCACTGTTATTAAGTCCGTTGGCAAGGGTTTTTCTCCTTTGATTAAAGGAGGCCCGAATTAATTTGAACATCAGTTTTTCATCCTGAAGCTTAACCGGCTTGTCCTTGTGAAGAGCGAGCCTGATGACGGCAGAGCCTACATTCGGTCTTGGCATGAAACAGTTTGGCGGTACATTGGCTGCAATATAGGGTTCTGCATAATACTGAACTGCCAGGGAAAGAGCCCCGTAATCTTTGCTGCCGGGACCGGACTGCATACGGTCCGCAACCTCTTTTTGCACCATAACGGTAATATTATCTACGGGTACATGTGCCTCCAATAATCCCATGATGATTGGAGTAGTTATATAATAAGGAAGATTCGCCACAACTTTTATGGGCCTTCCGCCATTCTTTTCCTGTACCAGTTTATTTAAATCCACCTTTAAGACGTCTTCGTTGATTATACTTACATTCTCATAGGGAGATAAGGTATCCTCAAGAATCGGTATCAGATTCTTATCTATCTCAACGGCAACCACCTCTCTGGCGGCTTCACACAGGTATTGAGTGAGGGTTCCGATACCGGGGCCTATTTCCACTACCATATCATCTTTTGTCACCCCTGCAGCTCTGATAATCTTCTCAAGTACATGGGTATCGATTAGAAAGTTCTGCCCGAACTTCTTCTGAAAAACGAAATGGTATTTATTTAATATTTCTATAGTTTCCTTTGGATTTCCCAGTGTCGCCATCCATTCATCCTTTCTGTGGCATACAATGCCTTTAACAACTGTTATTTTATTTTATATACATTTTTTGCATTCTGCTCCGTTATCCGAAGGACTTCTTCGTAATCCAGTCCTTTAATTTCCGCTATCTTTTCCGCTACATAATGCAGATTAAGGGAAGAATTCCTCTTGCCTCTGTTAGGTTCTGGTGACAGATAAGGTGAATCGGTCTCCAGCACTATACTTTCCATAGGTGCGTACTCTACCACTTCCCTGAGCTTTTTGGCATTCTTAAAGGTTAACACTCCTCCGATTCCCAGATAGAAGCCCATATCGAGATAGGCCTTTGCCATTTCTTTTGCATAGGAAAAGCAGTGTATAATTCCTCCTACAGACTTAAGATTACAGCCTTGTATCATATCAAGGGTATCTGCTGCTGCATCTCTGCTGTGAATGATAGCGGGCAGATTTACTTCCTTGGCTAATTCCATCTGTCTTTCAAACCATAGCTTTTGCACTGTACGTTCCGGTGTATCCCAGTAATAATCAAGTCCGATCTCACCAATAGCAACTACTTTAGGCTCCTTTACAGCCTCTCTCAGCCAGTTGAAATTCTCCTCGTTTAGCTCTGCTGTTTCACTGGGATGTACTCCTACCGCTGCGTAAACAAAAGGATATTCTTCTGCCAGAGCCAGAGAGTTTTTGGAGCTTTGAAGGCTTGCTCCTATATTTACTACATAACCAATTTCTGCTGCTTCAAAGCTGCTAAGTAATTGCTTTCTATCTTCATCAAATGCTTCATCATCATAATGAGCATGGGTTTCAAAAATCATAGATATGTGCCTCTTTTCTTCAAAAAACAAAAAATACCATTCTTTTCACATCATTGTTCCTTCCAGTAATTCGATAAAAATTACCAGCTGCCTGTCCATTAAGACATTATAAGTGATAACCCTGTTCTTTGTCCATGCTTTCTTCCATATTCGTTAAGCTTTACCTGACTATGCTTTTATTACCTGTATCTTTTATATTTATAAAGAGAAACTATTCATAAGGACTGTAATTATTGGCTGGCATCTATTCATTTTTAATGCAATTTAATTTAAGCCGGCAATATTTCTCTCCTGTATAAGTTGATTCACAGCTACCCAAACCTGGGCCTTTCCTAAAAAGGTTATCTGCCCGGATGGATAAAAAATATGACTTATAGCAAGCAATAAACACCTTAAAAATAATAAAACTCAGAGTTAGTATACGCATTTTTTATTATTTTAGAAAGGAGATTTATATGGACATCACACCTCAAAACTTAAATGCAATGCCAAAAGATACACCAGCAAAAGGAATTCCTTGCCTTCCTTTTGATAACCAGGAGACACCAGCAGCTGAGCTTCCTCTGGCAATGGTAGTCATAAGGAAACAATGTTTTAAGGATTTAAATCTGCCGGATGAAGCTTTACAAGCCGGTACACTGTTTAAGGAATTAGACCTGCCCTTTTACGGAACAGGAGGTGCTTTACTATGAATGAAGATAAATGCAGTGCTATGAAAAAACTTCAGGAAATAAGTTTTGTACTGGATGAGTTACGTCTGTTTCTGGATACTCACCCTTTTGACAAAGAAGCACTTGGCTGCTTTGAAAATTACCGGTCAGAAAGGGAGAAAGCACTGTCAGAATACGAAACAGCCTTTGGTCCCATAGAATCCTACCGGGTAAAAGAAAATACTACTTGGACCTGGGTGGATGATCCCTGGCCCTGGGAAGGAGTGATATAATATGTGGACCTATGAAAGAAGACTGCAATTTCCGGTTAAAATAACAACGCCGAATCCTAAAATGGCACAGCTTATTATCAGTCAGTTCGGCGGTCCTGACGGCGAGCTGGCCGCTTCCATGCGATATCTGTCACAGCGTTATTCCATGCCCTACAAGGAAGTTACCGGTCTGTTAACAGATATCGGTACAGAGGAATTGGCTCATATGGAGATTATCAGTGCGATTGTATATCAGCTGACAAAGAACCTTACACTGGAAGAGTTAAAAACCGCAGGTTTTGATGCCTATTACATTGACCACACAACTGGACTCTGGCCACAGGCTGCAGGCGGTATTCCCTTTAATTCATGTTTCTTCCAGTCCAAAGGCGATGCTCTTACGGACTTAACAGAAGACCTTGCCGCAGAGCAGAAGGCAAGAACCACCTATGATAATATTCTAAGAGTTGTAACAGACCCTGAAATTGCCGAACCCATACGTTTCTTAAGGGAACGTGAAGTTGTACACTTTCAGCGGTTTGGTGAAGCCCTGGTAAGAGTTCAGGAGCATCTGGATGCAAAGAACTTCTATGCAATGAATCCGGAGCTGGATAAGATATTAAAATAATGGCAACGGAATGAATCGTTGAAATGATTGCTGAAATAAGAAGAAGCTGCTTCTCAGATACCACAGTTTTAACTGTAACTCTCTGAGATGGCAGCTTCTTTTATAATTATTTCTATAATTCTCTTTAAAGATTCTTTTTTTAATTAAGTTACTGTAGTGCAGTTATGAATTAATTACAATATATACTTTCGCTCTACCATAACTCAAGGTTTAAAATGGTTTCCTGCCTAGTATATCAAGAAATTTAATACAGGGTATTAATTAATTTACTTCTTATAAAATTAGCAGATTTCAGCACCGGGAGTCATGTCTTTCTCCGGAACCATTAATGCCAGCTCTCCGTTTTCATTTTCTGCACATAAGAGCATTCCTTCGGACAGGATTCCAGCCAGTTTGGCAGGCTTTAAATTCACCAGCACCATAACCTTCTTACCTACCATCTGCTCCGGTGTGTAATATGCTTTGATTCCTGATACAATCTGCTTAACCTGGCTTCCGATTCTGACCTGGGAGCAGAGAAGCTTCTTGGACTTAGGCACTTCTTCACAGGCAATGATCTCACCAACCTGGAACTGCAGCTTCATGAAGTCATCATAGGAAATCTCATCTTTTGCTGGTATATCTATAACATTTACAGGCTCTTCTTTCTGAGCTTCTTCTGGTTTGATTTCTGCTGCTTTTGCAGCTTCAACCTTCTCAAGTACTTCCTTGATATCAAGTCTTGCAAAAAGAATCTCAGGGGTTTCTGTAACCTTGTTGCCATCCGGATAAAGTCCGTATTCTTTTAATCCGTCAATATCCCTTAACTCTGTATTAAGCTGAGCGAGTATCTTCCCGGCAGTCTCAGGCATAAAGGAATGCAGCAGGCTGGCTCCCATGGTAATGCTTTCAACGAGGTTATAAAGAACCGTTTCAAGTCTTTCCTTCTTCTCCTCTTCTTTTGCCAGTACCCAGGGCATGGTCTCATCAATATATTTGTTACAGCGTTTAAAGAGTGTAAAGATTTCAGTTAATGCATCTGCGACTCTTAACTGCTCCATCTTAGCTACTACCTTATCCACTGTCTTAACTGCAAGCTCTTTTAATTCTTCATCTACAGCTTCCTTTACACCGGCATTTCTTACCGTTCCTCCAAAATACTTGTTGGACATGGAAATGGTACGGTTAACAAGGTTACCAAGGGTATTTGCAAGATCGGAATTCATCCTCTCCACCATAAGCTCCCAGGTTATTACACCATCGTTATCAAAAGGCATTTCATGAAGCACAAAATACCTCACGGCATCCACACCAAAGAAATTAACCAGCTCATCGGCATAGAGTACATTTCCTTTCGACTTGCTCATCTTTCCTTCACCCTGTAACAGCCAGGGATGACCGAATACCTGCTTCGGTAAAGGAACTTCAAGAGCCATAAGCATAATTGGCCAGTAAATGGTATGGAATCTTAAGATATCCTTACCGATTAAGTGAAGGTCTGCCGGCCAGAACTTATTATAAAGTTCTCCGTGGCTTCCGTCTGTGTCATAACCAGGACCGGTAATATAATTGCTTAAGGCATCCAGCCATACATACACAACATGCTTTTCATCAAAGCTTACTGGAATACCCCATTTAAAGGAGGTTCTGGAAACACAGAGATCCTGTAAGCCCGGCAGCAGGAAATTATTCATCATTTCATTCTTTCTGCTCTCTGGCTGAATGAATTCAGGATGTGTCTTGATGTGCTCAATAAGTCTGTCTGTATAGTTGCTGAGCTTTAAGAAATATGCTTCTTCTTTTGCCGGCTGAACTTCACCGCCGCAGTCAGGGCATTTACCGTCAACCAGCTGGGAAGGTGTAAAGAAGGATTCACAGGGAGTACAGTACAAGCCTTCATAATGTCCCTTATAGATATCACCTTTTTCATAGAGTTTCTTAAAAATCTTCTGAACCTGTGCTTCATGATAGGTGTCTGTTGTACGGACAAATTTATCATAGGAGGTATTCATCATATCCCAAATATCCTGAATCTGGGCAGCAACTCCGTCTACGAATTCCTTGGGGGTAATTCCTGCCGCACCGGCTTTGTTCTCAATTTTCTGTCCATGCTCATCTGTTCCCGTCTGGAAAAACACTTCATAGCCTTCCTGTCTCTTAAATCTTGCTATACTGTCCGCCAGTACGATCTCATAAGTATTCCCGATATGAGGTTTTCCTGAGGTATAAGCTATGGCAGTTGTAATATAATAGGGTTTCTTACAGTTACACATATATCTTCCTCCTTTTACTATTCCGCAAATATGAAAGAGCGCTTAAGGCTCATACTTGGTACTTTTTCTTTTTAAAGATAAAAAAAGTCCCCGTCTTCTTTAAAGACGAGAACGAAATCCCGTGGTACCACTTTAATTCAGCCTTTAACGGCCCTCTTCTCCTGCTGCATTAACAGGTCGTCACGATAACGGGTGCTCCCGTCGCAGCCTAAAGGTTATCCATTCGGTGCGAGGCTCCAAGACCATCTTCAGTATACCAAACGTGACCCATTTTCAGCATAACAGGGCTCTCTGTCCACGAAAAGTTCTACCTACTCTTCTTTTCTCAGCCTTTGATTATTATAAATTAGTATAGTCAGTTTTTACCGACACCATACATCAATTATTTTTTAGCATAACATCCCGCTAAAAATTTGTCAACAAATTGATAATATTTTGGTGGAATATGAAAGTTTTAAGATGTTATACTTTTTTGTACAGACTGAATTCATGAATGGTTTTGCTCTTAATATCATAAGTTATTATTACAGGATTTTATATCTCAGATGCCAGGCTGACTGACGTAACCTGGTCAATAATCCTATTTACCCAAAGAAAGGTATGAAGTATATGAAAAAAAGAAAGAAGTTGTTTCCGTTTCTGATTACCGTACTATTGCTGGTATTAGCGTTATCAGGCTGCAGCAAGAAGGAAAATACGGAAACCACACGGGCCAAGTTCGATAGCTTTACCAATGATGTATTTAAGGCAGAAGTGACACAGGATACTTTAACCCTTAACTTTTCTGTTGCCAATCCCAAGAATTACGGTATAGATAGTTACCCTGTTACTTTCGGCCGCTATTCCATCAGCGAAATGAAGAAATCTCTCATAACTGCAGAAAATTATCTGGCTGCCCTTAAGAAATTTGATTACAGCAATTTAAATACCAGTCAGAAACTAACCTATGATATATTATCAAACTATTGGAAGTTAGAGCTTACCGGCGGGCCCTATCTTCTATACAATGAAGTTTTGGGACCTACCACCGGTCTTCAGGCACAGTTGCCGGTGCTGCTGGCCGAATATAATTTCTATACCAAGGATGACATTGACATTTACCTTAAGCTTCTGCCACGGATTACTGAGTACTTTGAAGAGATATGTCTTTTTGAACAGCAGAAATCAAAGGCCGGTCTTTTTATGAGTGACACAGTAACCGACAGCATACTAAAACAATGCAGAGCTTTTATTGAAGATCCTGAGAACAACTATCTGATAGATGTATTCAACGATAAGATTGAAAGTTATGAGGGGCTTACGAAAAAAGAAATAAAATCCTACAAAGCAGCTAATAAAGAAGCAGTCCTTAAAAACGTTGTCCCCGCTTATCAGCTGCTTATTGATACTTTAGAAGGCTTAAAGGGAACGGGGGTGAACGAAGGGGGTCTTGCCAATCTGCCAAAGGGTAAGGAATACTACCGCTATCTCCTGGCCTCGGGTACCGGAACCTCCCGCTCACCGGAAGAGCTTATCAAGTTACTTGACGACTCAATTACCAGTAATTTAAGCGCTCTTAACGCTCTGGTAGATAAAGATCCAAAGCTCTATGAGGAGGCTTCCACCGTATCCTATCCGCTGTCTGAGCCAAAAGAGATACTTGAATATCTTAGAAGTGCAATAGAAAAAGATTTTCCGGTGGCTCCGGATGTAAACTTTACGGTTAAATATGTACATAAGTCCCTGGAGGATTATCTTAGTCCGGCTATGTACCTGGTGCCGGCCATTGATAATTACAATAATAATGTAATCTATATTAACAGCAATCCCGCTTATGACCATCAGCAGATCTTCAGTACACTGGCCCATGAAGGCTATCCGGGACATTTATACCAGTCTGTTTATTTTAGAAATACCAACCCGCTGCCTTTAAGGAGCCTGCTGAACTTCAGCGGTTATGCAGAGGGCTGGGCAACCTATGTGGAATTCTATTCCTATCATATGGCAGGCTTTGCAGAGGCAGCCTCCTCCTACTTAGACCATAGCATGGCAGCTAATATGGCCTTATACTGCCGTCTGGATCTAGGTGTAAATTATGAAGGCTGGACTGTAGCACAGACCGCCTCTTATCTGAAACAATTTGGCATTACAGATAAGTCCACTGCCCAGGTTTTATTCACAACAATGGTAGAAGAGCCAGCTCTTTATCCACAATACGGCGTCGGTTATCTGGAATTTATGGAGCTAAGAAACATTGCAGAAGAAAGCCTTGGCAGCAAATTTAATATAAAAGACTTTCATAAATTCGTTCTGGACATCGGACCTGCTCAGTTTAAAATAATCAACAAGTACCTGGACAGCTGGATTAAGGCACAGAACTAAGCCACAAACCAACCTTCCAGGTACCAAGATGCTAATATAAATACTGCATACCTCCAAGCAGGAGGATAAGCGATAGAATAATACCGCAAGCCTGCCTGCAATATTCCCAAACGAAGAAGTATTAATATATCTTCTATCACACCCAGTGATTTTTGCTTTACGAACCGTTTGATTTATAATGCCTCATACCAAACTTCCAAAAAAGATAGCAGGGAATCAAAAACAGTACAGCAATCAAGGGAAGAAGCATATACCAGCTCTTATCTGATTTACCCAGCACATACAATAAGGGGTAATATTGGATAAGGGCATAGGGTACAATAAAGGTACAGAATAAGAGCACTTTCTTTCCATAGATTGCGATTGGATACTTCCCATGCTCCCTGGCTCCGTCAGTCAGAATATTCATAAACTCTAACCCCTCCAGTGTAAAAAAACAAATAGCTGCATAAATCAAGAACAAGCCGGAAAAAACTGCGACTCCTCCCATCATCATAAAGACCAAAGTTATTATTCTTGACACATTCCATTCCGTTTCACTTTTATATACTGCGTAAATAAACATTATTACCGCCTGTAACATACGTCCAAGCCTGGTAAGATCTATTTTGGTACCCAGAACCTGAAGAATCTCATTTCTGGGACGAACCATTATACGGTCAAAGCCTCCGCTGGATAACACCGAGGGGAAGGCATCGAAGCCTCTCGCAAAACACTCCGCCAGCGCAAATTGCATTAGAACCACCGAAAAGCATAATAAAACCTCATGAAAGGTGAAACCCTCTACCTCATGAAAACGCATAAACATAAAATAGATGCCAAGAAAAACATTAAACGATACAAGAAACTGCCCTAAAGCAGTGAGAATAAACGAAGTTTTGTATTCCATGGCGCTTCTGACCTGAATGGACAGATATTTTAAATAGAGTCCCATATGACCTCCTTTATATAATTTCTTTCAGTTCCCGAATTCAAATCCTCAAACCTCAGTATTCCTGTCTGTAGAGACTTTACTTACCCTCCAAAGGCAGTAACTCTTCTTAAGGCTCTGGACAGCATCACCTTCCCAATAAGAATCAATGCCATCAGCCAGAATAACTGCAAGAGAATTCCTTCGTACAACTGTGCACCATAGACATCCCCGCTATAGATTCTAAGGGGTAGATTCTGCATGGAGGCAAACGGAAGAAATCTTATGATTCTTTCAACCTCCTCCGGAAAAAAGGGCAGAGGTATAACTGCGCCGGTCAGAAATTCTGCCAAAGCTGCCGCCACTATTCGTATCCCCAGGGAGGAAACCATATAAAAACAGCAAATGTATATGATCATGCAGAAAGCTATGACCACCAGAAAAGCTGCGGTTAAGGAAAACAGAAACCACAGTGCCGCAATCACGTCTTTTGGAAGAGCCAGACCATAGGGTTCCGGCAGAAAAGCCGCTACCAGCAATATGGGAAAAGCCCTCAGCACCGCCTTTGACAACCTGGATGCCATATTTTTTACAAACCACATCTTATAAATTGATATGGGACGGCATAGCTCATAAGCCACATTTCCACTAATAATCATGTCAAAGATCTCATTTTCATAGAACCATACCATATATAGGGATAATAAGGCCTGTTGCAGCCAGACATAAGAACACAGCGCTGAAAATTCCATTGGAAAGGCCTCCGGATTGTAGGAATAAAACGCCTTAAACATCAATATTTCAAGACCACCCCAGGCAAATTGGGTTGCTATTCCTGCCAGGGCTGCCGCTCTGTATTGAAGTCCATTGGTAAACCGTATCCGAAAAAAGGACAGATATTTCTTCACTCAAAACACCGCCTTTCTATATTTCATACTGCTTATAAAGCTGTACGACCACGTCATCAAGAGATGTTCCTGCAACGGAAATATCGGATATTTCAGTCTGAGAAGTCAAACAGGCTATCGCCTCAGAGACTTTAAGAATATCAGTATCTACCGCAACCGTAAGGATTCCCTCTATAGCGGATTCCTTTGTGGCACGCACCTTTAAGGCTTCCCTCATGCCATCTCTTAAAACAGGCTTCTTACCGGAGTATTGTACGGTTATCAGCTTGTCCCTGGAAAAACGCTCCCTTACCTCCTCCAGCCTGCCATCCAGCAGAATTTTACCTTTACCGATTAAAAGGATTCTCTGAGTAAGGGCTTCGATATCCTGCATATCATGGGTAGTTAAGATAACCGTCGTACCATGGTCGCGGTTTCTCTCCAGAATAAAATTCCTCACTGCAATCTTTGACACCGCATCCAGTCCAATGGTAGGCTCGTCCAAAAAAAGAATCTTGGGATTATGCAAAAGAGAGGCTCCAATCTCACACCTCATCCGCTGACCTAAGGAAAGCTGCCTTGCCGGCGTCCTGAGGATATCCTTTAGATCCAGTAGTTCCGTTAATTCCTCCAGATTCTTTTTGTAGGCTTTCTCCTCTACCTGATATATGTCCTTTATCAGCTCAAAGGAATCCATAATAGGTACATCCCACCAAAGCTGGGAACGCTGTCCGAAAACGACGCCGATCTCCTTCACATGCCGAACTCTTTCCTTCCAGGGAACCCTGCCGTTAATCAAACAGTTTCCCCCATCCGGAGTAAGAATTCCGCTCAATACTTTAATGGTGCTGCTCTTGCCTGCTCCATTTGGCCCTATATAACCAACCATCTCACCATCTTCAATGGTAAACGAAATATCGTCGAGAGCTTTTACCTCCTGGTACTCTCTGTGAACAAAAGCCTTCATGGCTTCCTTTAGACCTGCACTGCGCCTTGCAACCTGAAAGGTCTTGGTAATGTGACTTACCTCAATCATTACATGCTCCTTTTCTGTGCATGAGAAATGCACTTATATAAGTTGAACATAGCATTAGCCTCTTCCTGATATAAAACGCCAGATGTCCTGACATTTTATATTGAAAAAGGTAGCAGCTATCATTCAACTTATATAGAAAGTTTGTGTTTCATTCTAAATGCCACAAACTTAGGTTTCCTGGTAGTAATATCTTTCATCTTTCATCATCAGAGGGCATTTCCGTAAATTCTGCAGGTTTAATAATTTTTATTATTATCCTGTTCCGATTTTCCGGGCAATATCCATAAATGAATCAAACTTCATAATATCTTGCCAAGTCCAACTTTCCTGGATTTTGCCAGAAAAGTAATGGTAAACGAACTTTGCGAAAGGAATTCTATTATATACTTAATGGGGATTATATGTCAAATCCATTTATAAAACAATTATCCTTTGTAAACCAGCAACTTCCTTTCTCTACCAACAACTGTTCTTCTCTACTAACAACCGTTTTTCACTATTAGCAACTGTTTTTCACTATTAACAGCTGCTTTTTCACTACTCAACTGTTTTTCACCACTAAAAACTATCTTTCTCTATTAACAACGGTTATTCTCTATTAACAACGGTTTCGTTATTAACATCTGTTTTTGATATTAACATCTGTTTTCGATACTAACATCTATTTCGATACTAACATCTGTTTTCAATACTAACATCTGTTTTCAATACTAACATCTGTATTCAATACTAACATCTCTATTCAATACTAACATCTGTTTGATTTTAATAATCTGCTTGATATTACAACTGCCTTCGATATTACATTTTATAACCTCAGCTTAAAAATTTTTACGCCAAAACCCTCTCTACTATGTTAGAATAACAGCTTAGTTAGAAATACACTGGCAATAATTCCTGCTAAAGTAGCAGTTAATGCCCCTGCCAGGGTATATCTCGTCTTCTTCACACCAGCAGTCAGAAAATATACACTCATGGTATAGAAGATGGTCTCTGTGCAGCTCATAATTATGGATGTAAGCCTGCCGATATAGGAATCAGGTCCAAATTCCTTAAAGATATCCAACAGTAAACTGGTGGCTGCCGAAGCAGAAAAAAGCCTGACCGTAATAAGCGGCACCAGCTCCGAGGGAAAATTAAGAAAATTCGTTAAAGGCTTGATTAGTCCTGCCAGCATATCCAATGCTCCAGAAGCCCGCATTATGCCTATAGCGACCATTAAACCGACAAGGGTAGGCATTATACCAAGAACCACTTTAAAGCCATCCTCAGCGCCTTTGGTGAACTCCTGAAACACAGGAGTTTTCATTAACAATGCAAAGCCTACTATGTAAAAAATAACAAAGGGAATTATGTAGTCTGATATATATAAAAGAAATCTCAATCTTTTAACCCAAAGCCATTATAAATAACAGCCCTGCCCCTGGCATCCTTTCTTTTTTACTCTGTTTGATTAAAAGTATAATCAGCGTCTGGTTATTTCCTGTTCCATAGCAATTACTTATTACGTGCCAGTTTTCTGGCAACCAATGAGAAGATTATTCCGGCTACTGTAGATACACTGGTAGCAACAAAAGCTGCTCCCAGAATTTCTGTAGGATTAACGGAACCGTACTGTGTTCTGAAAGCAATAATATTTACTGGTATCAGCTGGAGTGCAGATATGTTTATAATTAAAAAAGTACACATATCGCAGCTGGCCGACTCTCTGTCCTGATTCAATTTCTTCAGCTCCTGCATGGCTTTAAGCCCCATGGGCGTTGCTGCCCAGCCAAGCCCCAGAAAGTTGGCTATCATATTGGAAGCTATGTATTCTTTGGCGGGATGTTTATCCGGAATATTCGGAAAGAGCAGACTTAACAGCGGATTGATAAGCTTTGTCAGGGCATCGATAATTCCTGCTGTTTTGGCTATCTGCATAATTCCCATCCAAAGGGCAGTAAACCCCAGCATGGTTATACACAAAACAACAGCCTCTTTTGCAGAGGATAAGGTTGCAGCACTTACATCGTCGATTTTACCTGTTAAAGCCCCAACCACAACACCAATTATAATCATGAAGCCCCATAGATAATTCAACATAAGAAACCTCCTAACCCCGGCAGTAATGTATTTAACCCATAGCATAACTGCCTGTATCTTTTCTTTATCTATACTATATTCCGGGGTTAGAAAAATAATTCATATGGTCTTCAGAGATGTTGTTCCATTAATTTCCATAACCTGTCGAAAACCTTATCGAAACAAGGAATAAAATGTAAATTCAGAGCGAAAACGCGTTCACATCACCTCTTTAAACCGCTAAAATCCAGTACTCAAAACTTATTTTTCTTTACTTTTTAATACTTTTATTACAATTATTTCTATAAAATACTAAATAATTGCTTGATTTAATATTTCATTTATTGACTTTCTAATATTTGTATGGTATTTTATAAAAGTATTGTAGGAGGTACATATATATGAAAAGCACAGGAATTGTAAGAAAGCTTGACGAGTTAGGAAGAATAACACTTCCCATCGAGCTCAGAAGAACACTTGGAGTAGGGGAAAGAGATCCCCTGGAAATCTTTGTTGATGAGGACAGAATCATATTAAGAAAATATGAGCCTGCAGATATCTTTAATGGTTCCAAAGATAACTTAATTGATTATCACGGAAAGAAGATTTCTAAAGATTCTATTATGGAGCTTGCTAAATTAGTAGGTATTATCGAATAATACAGCTCAAAGAAGCAGCCTGAAGATAAGCGATACGCTTTTCTTCAGGCTTTTTCTTATATTAGAGCATAAAATATATCTTAATGTTGAACTATTTAGAAATAAATATAAAGTAAAAGAAACCTATAAAATAATAACGCCTCTCCCTCTGGCTCCCAGCACATATCAGTGCATGCAAACTGAGGTAAGGCCTGCTTATTCCAAGCCTTGTTACCTGCTCATTATCTGCTTGCAGAAGTGGCACTACCACAAATCAAGGTATTCATAATCAGTTTATCATTGTTTAAATGCCTAAACCCAAAACCCATACTAACAACTATTCGCGGCATGCTCCAAACAAATATGGAAAATACCTTCAATTTTACACACTAATCTCACCAAAATTATATATTCTCTAATCTTAATTCTCTCAATACAAGACTAAAAACTCCTGCTTTCATACGAGTTCAGGAAAATAACGTAAAACAGAAGAACGAAGGCGCCTATGGAAAGGCATTAGAAGTCCTTTTCTCTGAAAATTTTGTGCTATATTATAAAACAGACTGTTTGAGCGAAGCGAGTTGTCTGTTTTATAATATGTCCAGCACAGAATATTCAGAGAATTAGGACTTCTTATGCCTTGTAATCGAAGCATGAGTTTTTCTGTTTTGCGTTATTTTCCGTCCCCTTTTGAAAACCCACCCCTTAGCCAATTCAATACCTTATATTCTTAGAAGAATTACTCTTCTAAGAATTATTCTTCTAAGAATTCAAAAGCATCTGATAAACTTCTCTTTTCGTAATCCCCCTGTCTGTCGCAACAGCTCTCATAGCCTCTTTCTTATCCATTCCACGCCCCAGATAAAGGTTCATATGCTCCTCTAAAGAAAGGGTCAGAAACTTCTCCTTTTCCTGCTCCAGCAAATCCTCTATTTTTAAACCCTCTATAACAAGCAGACACTCACCCTTTGGCTCCTCTGCTTCGTAATGGCTGACGGCCTTAAGAAGACTACTCTGGAAAGCCGTTTCATGTTTCTTGGTAAGCTCCCTTACTACCGTAACCCTGCGGTCGCCTAAAGCGTCAGAGAGTTCCTTTAAGGTCTTTATAAGCCTGTGCGGTGCTTCGTATATGATAATGGTTCTGGTCTCTGACTTTAATTCCTTCAGGATATTATTTCTCTCCTTCTTATCAGAGGGCAGAAAAGCCTCAAAAGCAAACCGTCTGGTGGATAATCCGGACAGGGTAAGGCCTGTGATTACAGCAGACGGCCCTGGCAGAGAGGTTACTGGAATCTCCTCTTCATATGCCATCTTAACCAGCTCTTCACCGGGGTCTGAAATACCGGGCGTTCCCGCATCTGTAATCAAAGCAATATTCTGCCCCTCTTTGAGAAGTCCGATCAGATAACGTCCTTTCTCTATTTTGTTATACTCATGATAGCTGGTCATGGGGGTATGGATTTCAAAATGGTTTAACAGCTTGATACTGTGCCTGGTATCCTCTGCGGCAATTAAGTCTGCTTCCTTCAGCGTCCGCAGAACCCTTAAAGTAATATCCTCTAAATTGCCTATGGGCGTAGCACACAGATATAATGTTCCGGTCATCTGCAATGGTCCCTTCTTTCTTAATAACCGTAGATATCATAGATTTCATCGGTGTATTGATTGACTTCCTTATATACAATCAGGGGAGGTTCCACCTTGATCATAGACCCTCCGCCTTTTACTGCTTCAATTAATACCATATTAGGTTCCTTGTCAAGAAAAGGATGTACCATCTTCATCCTTTTGGGTTCCAGTTTATAGGCAGTGAGTGTATTTATTATTTCTATCAGACGGAAGGGCCTGTGTACCAGATAGAAGCGCCCTGAAGGCTTCAGTAGCTTTGCCGCCTCTCTTACCACATCCTCCAGCGTACAATGCACTTCATGCCTTGCTATAGCCTTTGGGAGATCCGGATTCTTAAGTCCATGAAGATCGTTCATATAAGGAGGATTACTGGTAACAACATGAAAGGAAGCAGCGCCAAAGAGTCTGCCTGCTTCTTTAATATCCCCTGTTACAATTGATACTTTCTCCTCCAGCCCGTTAAGCCTTACGCTCCTTCTAGCCATGTCAGCACTTTCCTCCTGAATCTCAAGCCCGGTAAAATGCTCTCCCTTGGTTTTTGCCTCAAGAAGGATGGGTATAATGCCTGTTCCAGTTCCTAAATCAGCTACTCTTTCCCCTTCTTTCACTTTTGCAAAGCCGGAAAGAAGAACAGCATCCATTCCAAAGCAGAATTTCTTGCTGTTCTGAATAATTTTATATCCGTTACGCTGCAGCTCATCTATTCTCTCCCCCGGAAGAAGGATATTCGCTGTGTCCTGCTGCTGTGTTTCTTTCTCTGTTAAAGAAGTCTCGCAGTTTGACAGCCCTTCTTCCCGGATATTCCTCATATCGCTCATAGCTTATACATCATCCAGATGGGATTTTCCTTCCTTCATTTCAAGCATCTCAAGTACTCTTAATTCTTCATCAAGAGCAACTCTTTCCTTGCGTTTTCTTGCAGTAAACTTAAGAGTTGACGCTTTGTATTCTCTAACTTCCTTCTCGTCATTCTCAAGTGTAACGATAACCTTAACCAACTGTTTTAATACGGTAACACTCTGAACCTCACCCCGTAAACCATCCGCTGTGGTAACCATATCTCCCACATTGGGAAGCTTGCTATTCAAATCCTCATAGGCCTCTTCCTCATGCTTCAGGCAGCACATAAGCCGTCCGCATACACCGGATATCTTGGTGGGATTTAAGGACAGGTTCTGCTCTTTTGCCATTTTAATGGACACGGGAGCAAATTCGGAAAGATGGGTATGACAGCATAATGGTCTTCCGCAGATACCAATACCACCAACCACCTTCGTCTCATCCCTTACACCAATCTGCCTTAACTCAATACGAGTCTTGAATACACTGGCAAGATCCTTAACCAGCTCCCTGAAATCGATTCTTCCATCAGCTGTAAAATAAAACAACACCTTATTATTGTCAAAGGTATATTCAGAATCAATCAGCTTCATTTCAAGTTCATGCTTCTTGATTTTTTCCAGACAGATCTGAAAAGCTTCTTTTTCCTTTATCTTGTTTCTCATTTCAATCTCGTTATCTTCGGGAGTTGCCGTTCTGATTACTGGCTTGAGAGGCTGAATAATCTTACTCTCCTCCACATCCCTGGGACCGATAACAACATGTCCGTATTCTACACCCCTGGCAGTTTCCACTATTACATAGTCCCCTTGCTTTATCTCATAACCGGCAGGATCAAAGAAATATATCTTGCCCGCTCTTCTGAACCGGACACCTATAACATTCGTCATACTAACCTCCATTCGCGCCTTGGCGCGCTCAAATTATATGTTAAAATTGCTTACGGATTTCCACACTTGCTCCCCTTGCATGCCAAACTGCTTGCAGATTTGGCACTTCCAAAACCGGGGCATGAAATAACTTTTATTTCACATCTGCATCAGCTTTAGCACATGTAAAACAACATATATTAATTCTCTTTTATGGTAAGAAACATAAGTTCCATTACAATGTCAAAATTTACATTGGCATTAAGGCGTATCCTGGCTCTCTCCACTGCCTTAATGATATTCTCAAGGCCTTCATAACTTCTCTTTCCGGCCTGTCTTGTTATTTCTGAGTATTCCCCTTTAAAAATTAAAAGGTTGATGTCTTTTGTAACCTTATACATCAAAACATCTCTGAACCATAAAGTAATCATGTCCAGATATTCATCGATCCGGTTCTTTTGTTCCGAAATATTCTTAAGACCATCTATCAGCTCGTGAAGCTCCATCTGGTCAAGGTATCGCAGTAAATGAAGAATCTTGTCCTTCATGGCTGTAAAATCCTCATTTGAAGCATAGGATATGGCTTTTCCCACATTACCTTGTGCAAATACCGCACTGAGCTCTGCCTGGTAATCCGGAAGTTTTTGCACCTCCATGAGATACTTCTTAATATCCTCTTCCTTTACAGGATTTAGTTTTAGCACCACGCATCTTGACAGAATTGTTTGCAGTAAAGCGTTAATATTATTGGTCAGCAATATGATAACAGCATAAGACGGCGGGGACTCCAATGTCTTTAGGAGCGCATTCTGTGCCTGTTCCGTCATTTTTTCAGCTTCATCCACAATATAGATCTTGCGGTCCCCGCTGTAGGGTTTTATCTGTATATCGTTGTTTAACTGACTTCTGATATCATCCACTCCAAGGCTTGCCTTTTCATGGGTTACATGAATAATGTCAGGATGGTTGCCTGATTCCGCCTGAAGGCAGGATTTACAGGTACCGCAGCTTTCCCCGTCTGTTTCCAGGTTTTCACACTGCAGGCTTTTTGCAAAGGCAGCAGCCAACGTATGTTTTCCCATCCCGTCTTCACCGGCAAAAATATATGCATGGGATACTGTTCCTGTTCCGGCTGCTGTCCTTAAATGTCCGGCAATCTGCTCATGACCAATTATATGCTTAAATCCAGCCACAATAACTCCCATCTGCCCCTTTAGGGACTTACAAATACTAATCCCAAAGCACTCATTATGCTTTTCCGATTGAAAATGTATCAGGCAAATATATCCAGCAGCAGTCCTTTGATTTCATCAATTTTATTTAAAATGGCTATGGTATCCTTCTCATCCTTGATTAATTCCAATGCAAGCTCGTCCAGGTTCTGATCAATAAGCTTTATCATGCCATAGACACGATGACGGCCTCTTCTGTCCAGAAAATTCTCTCTGCTGAATTTGTGGGAACGGTTGACTATCTCATTCATGAAATCCCTGATAAGCTGCCTGTACCTTTTCATATCACGGACATCCATATGCTTACCCAGCTTTTTGCCATGCTGAATAATGTCCTCCATCATAAGATTTAAGCGTTCTTTTAGTCCCTGTTCCTCAATGTTGCTGATCAAAGTAAATTTAAAGGAGCCATCTGCTTCAGGCAGAGGTGCTTTCGCTTCAACTTGGTTTATGGCTGGTAACTGATTAACTTTTATATCCATAGAATTAACTCCTCTCCCCTCTTCAGTAAAATGGATTCAATTTCTATATCTGCTGCATTTATCTTAATTACTATTATTTGTAAGGAAATTGCTGCTTATCTTAAATTGAAACGGACAATTTCCAGATTTATTATAGCATAATCAGCTTAAAATAAATAGGGAAATTTTAATCTTCCATATTCTTCCTAATATCTTTTTCTATGTTAAGGATACATATTTCACTATTTTCATTGTTATATCTTTTATTTATGCCAAGCACAAGAAGATTTTCCTCTTTGAAATCTTCTTCGTCTGCCAGAAACCTGCGGCATAATTCTGTATACTTGGGTTTTTTCTGGGTCTTTTCTCTGGCCAGGGCACGTTCCAGTCGAATTCCGTCTTCTACTTCCAGATATAAGGGCACCACCCTGTCTTTTCCAAGGTATTCCCGAATTTTTCGATAGGTATCCAGAGTCCCGATCATTATGGAACTTCTCTCATTAAAATCAATCTGTCCATCATCAACCGTAAAGTAATCCCATACTCCGTGCATGGTATCATAAGCCCTATGTTCGATTACCTTATTGCTTTCCTGTAATCTCCGCAGCTCCTCTTTGGTAACAAAGAAGTATTCTCCCCCGTTTTTTTCTCCGTCCCTGATAGGCCTTGTTGTGTACCCAGCAACCGTTTTTAAATTAAGATCCCTGCGGGTGATTTCCTTAAATACCGTATCTTTGCCCGCCGCACTCTTGCCCATAACAACAAACAGTTTATGCATACTTTTATATTTTCCTTCCGACTTATTAATACTTACACTTAACCTATATGCTCAACCTTAAGATAAGAATTTATCAGCTGATAACTCTTATTGTGTTTCCGCTGTAATCTGTCAGCCCCTGTAAGGATAACCCCTGCTTACGGCAGGAGATAATCTGTTTAAGCAGTTCCTTTTTAATTCTCTCTCCCGGCACCAGAAGAGGTATTCCCGGCGGATATAAATAGACATATTCTCCTGATATGAAGCCTTCGCTATTCGATAGCAGAACCTCTTTTAAAGGAGCATTCAGAGCCTCCTCACAAGACATTACTGCTTCAGGGGGTTCAAATTCCATAATACTATCCGTTATGATTTCCTTCTTAAGCCTTCCATCGATTTCTCTAAGAGCCGTAAGCAGCCTGTCAAAGCCCTCCTGTCTGTCAGCAATGCTGGTCATTCCGAGAACATAATCCTTAGAAACCATCTCCATCTGAATCTTATAGGTATGGAGCAGTTCTTCATAAAGTTCCTTGCCGGTCATATTGGTTCCTTTTACACTTAAAACAAGTTTAGAGGGATCGAACCGGTAAAAGCCTTCTCCGGTAACAGTATTATCGGTTAAAAGCCTGATATTCTTAAATTCTTCTGCTTTCTGATAAAAGCCGTAAAGCATCTTATCATAGCACTCAAACAACTCTGACCCATTATTTTTTAATAGCTCCAGACATTTTTCTATACCTGACATAAGTAAATAGGAGGGACTGGAGCTCTGATATATGGATAGATACCGTTCTATCTTTTCTTCCTCAACCAATTGTCCGTTTATATGCAGCAGCGCAGTCTGGGTAAAAGCCGGCAGAGTCTTATGGATGCTGTGTACCACAACATCAGCTCCCAGTCTGACTGCCGTTTCCGGAAATCCCTTATGAAAGCCCAAATGAGCTCCATGTGCTTCATCCACCATCAAAGGTATACCGTAGCTGTGAGCTGCTGCTGCAATCCCGCAGATATCTGATACTATCCCTTCATATGTGGGAGAGGTGATGATAATTAATTTAATATCCCCCTGGCTTTTAAGGTGCTCCTCCACCTGCTCTACTGATATTCCTCCATTAATGTCAAATTCTTTTACTATAGGAGGATACAGATATACAGGTTCTAAGCCTCTTAAATAAAGAGCATGATAAACCGACTTATGGCAGTTTCTTGCCACGAGAACCTTATCGCCTCTGCGGGTGCAGGCAGAGATGCCTGTAAGAATTCCTGCGGAGCTTCCGCCTACCAGGTAATAGGCCTTACGGGAATTATATAAATCAGACCAGGCCTCCATTCCGGCCTTTAGTACTCCTTCCGGTCTGTGAAGATTGTCAAAATCGTCTATCTCTGTAATATCAATGGAATAGGGATCACACATGGCAAGAAGACTGCTGTTTCTCTTGTGTCCCGGCATATGCATAGGATAGTATCCGGCCTCACTGTATTTTAAAAGGCTGTCATATAAATTCATTTTAATTACCTGCCTTACGTCCCAAAAAGTTTACTTACATTGTAACAAATCCGTCAATAAAAACAATCTTTTTTACTCTTTTCCGCAGAGAAATTACGTGCTAATATTAATGTAAAGCTAAAAGTGTACGCTTTAAGCGCACAGATTGGAGAGTTGACATGAAGGTTCTACTGATTAACGGAAGCCCCAATATACACGGCTGTACTTATACAGCCTTAGAGGAAGTTGCGAAAACACTGGAAGAAGAGCAAATAGAAACGGAGATTTTTCACATTGGAAATAAACCGATCAGAGGCTGTATGGATTGCGGTGTCTGTTATCAGTTTCCCGGCAGATGTGCTTATGGGGATGATACGGTGAATGAAGCAATCGACCTGGCAGAAAAAGCAGACGGTCTTATCTTTGGTGCACCTGTTCATTATGCCTCTGCAAGTGGTGCCATGACCTCTTTTCTGGACAGATTCTTTTACTGCGGGCAAGGGTTTCCTTATAAACCCGGTGCTGCTGTAGTCTCTTTAAGAAGAGCCGGTTCCACTGCTTCCCTTGACCAGCTTAATAAATACTTTACCATCTCAAGTATGCCCGTTGTATCCTCACAGTACTGGAATATGGTACACGGTAATACTCCCGAAGAAGTAAAGCAGGATATTGAAGGCATGCAGATTATAAGAACCCTTGGGAGAAATATGGCATGGCTGCTCAAATGTATTGAAGCAGGTAAGAATACCGGAATTCCCCTTCCTAAGAAAGAAGAACGGATTTTTACGAATTTTATAAGATAGCAGCAGTTTACGTGTGGACTGTAATTTGACGTGAGGACTGTAAGTTACGTGAGGCTGCAATCTATGTGCGACTGCAATTTATGTGAGGCTGCAATTTACTTTAGGACTGTAATTTATGTGGTAACTGCAATTTACTTTAGGACTGTAAGTTATGTGATGATTGCACGTTACCCGCGGACTGAATTTATTAATAACTGAGCTTAATATGCAGGAATTATACAATTACATAAAGTTGGGCTTCCTTTTTTTCTATTGTAGCTGCTTACTATATATCCCACATAAAATAATAGTTATTAAATTTCAGTATAACTTACTTATAACACCCTGAACCATGCGATTTTACGGCGCTCAGGGTGTTCTTTTTTAGTTTGGTTTTTCCGTTTAAGCTTTAAAAGACTGGAATTTCCTTATGACTTTCATACCGGAAGGAGTTTGTAGCATATGGCACCACTGATACTCATACACTCTTCTCATAATTCTTCGTATTCTTTTCTAATCGAATTTCTCTAACTGAAATAAAGTATTTTATCTTTACCGAACCGTTTGTCAATCTCTTTTAGAAGAAATGCCTCTCCCTCTTCTCTTAAGTCCTGTTTATAGGAATATTTTCCCATCCCCCTGCCTCTCATCAGCTCTTTATCATATAATTCCGCAGCCTCCGGGAAAGCCTCATGGTTGATACTTCTATGAATAAAACTATAGGTCATGAAGATGATTTCCAGGAACATGGTATCTTTTACCTTTGGTGATAGCTTTTCCTCCAGTACGTCAAGCAGCTCAAGATACATCTTCTGCCAGTCAGGGAGCAGAATCACCGGGGCTATCAGCAGTCCTACCGGATAACCTGCCGCTGCCATTTTATTAACTGCTTCAATTCTGTTATTGAGAGAAGCTGTGCCTATTTCTATATTACTGATAATATACTGTGGGTTCACAGACATTCGAAAGATAACCCTTTCCTGATGATTCAGCCCAAGCAGGGGTTCTATCATATTGAATTTTGTAGGAAAGGTCAATTTACCCCTTCCTTTTTTTATAAATTCCTCAACAATCCAGGGGAGATTGCCGGTAATGGTATTCTCCAGTATCAGATCACTGTTGCTTCCGATTTCAAATACCTGCTCTGTTTCTGTTTTCATGGAAAAGCGTATAAGCCGTTCCATCATCTGTTCTCTGTTAACAAATACCCTGAGATAGGAACATTTGTTATAATTGCAGACCAGATAACAATACAGGCACATGGCAGTGCATCCTGAGGAGGTAAAAGGCACAAGATAATCAGATACCTTGTAGTTGGGAGAGTATTTATGTGTCTTTCTGGTACCTAATATCAATAATGTCTTAAGCTTCTGAAATTCTGTATTTTCCTTGGTACGAAGCTCCTCAATATTATTGTGGTTCTCGATGGGTATCCAGGGCAGATCCTTGTATTTATCCTGTAATTCTTTACCGAGTCTATATTCCAGAACCTCCGGTTCATAGTATACTTTTGACGGTTTCATATTTTGTTCCTGCTTTCTTTTTTATCTTTGAACAGTTTATTGATAAAATTGCCTACCCATAGTATCTTCGGAAATCTTATTTTAATAACTATAATTTCAATTACTAGAAACATACAATTCTTTGATTTTACAAATAAACAGCACAAAACAACCATGAAAACAGCACAAATAATAAAAATAAGACCTTCAGGCAAACCTGAAAGGTCTCATTTTTATTTTATGAACTTTATATCATCGGGTTAAACTAAGTGTAGTACACTTGTCTAATTTCTGTAATTTTTAAGGTTGACCTTCCACTTCTTAATATCAAATTCACCCTCCTTAAAGCTTCTATATTTTCCTTCATAGGAGAGATAATTCATTTCAGCAGTCCATTCATTGTCATTTCTATGTATTATTTGAAAAGAAAATTTGCCATCGTATTTTATTTCACCAGATTTATTTGCTTCCTTACCTGCCTCATTTAAATCCATCACATAATGATAAGCCTCATAATTGCCTGCTTTATAAGTCTCATGAAATGCTTCTTTAAAATCATAATATTTATCAATTATCTCAAAGGGTATGTAATCGCATACCAATGACAGGACATCCGCCAGTTCAATGTTCTGATTTCCTTCAACCTCTGAAAGATTAATTCTGATATTGTCAATAACCTTAGAGTCAGTGGTTCCCACCAGTAACAGCGCATCCTCGTTACGACCTGTTGTGGCTACTACAACCTCATCATATTTTTTCCAGAATATTTTTGCCTCTTTGTAATCTCCATAGTATTTCGGATGATCTTTTAACGTTATTAATTCAGCATAGGTCAGCTTCTGTTTTTTTTGACTTTCTGTTTGTTCCTGACTTTCTGGATTTTCCTGCTTTACACTTAAGTAATTTTCCGGATTAGCCATATAATCCGTGACTATAAAGCCGACTATCCCAAAATACAATAAAGCCAGAACAGCAATTAATTTATAATTTCTTTTAGGTTTCATACGCCGTATAACAGGCTGTTGAATCACTTGTTCATTTCTTCTGTCCTTTATGCCTGCCTCACATTTTGGACATTTATTACCTGATATAACACTTCCACATTTTAAACAAATATTTTTAAATTCTTTAGATCCGCACCCTGCACATTGTACGACATTGTCCGCCACTCTGGTTCCGCAATATTCACATACCTTCATAGTTATCTTTTATTCCTTTGTAATAGTATCATTATTATAGATTTTTTCATATGATCTTATGATTTTATTGTCTTATGTCCTTATGTCCTTATATCCTTATGTCCTTATGTCCTTATGTCCTTATGTCCTTATGTCCTTATGTCCTATTATACCTGATTATTCCATTTCTTAAAATAAATATTTTTCTTTTTTACATTTCCTCTGTTTTCAGCCTTAATATAACCGCAACAGCAGAAAGTGATTATTTTTTATTCTTATCTCTGCTGAACAGTTCGGTCTTATCTATCTCGATTACGCTTATACCTTTGTCAGCGTCTTTGTAGGCACAAAGGAAGTTCCAGATGATTTGCTTCAAGCAGCTCTTTATCCCTTAATATCTCCTCTGCCGGCCCATCCTTAATTATTTTTCCTTCTGCTATAAGGATTACTCTGGTACAGGTCTCGAGTACCAGGTCCAGGTCGTGAGAGGCAATCAGCTTGGTTAATCTTAATTTATTTATAACCTGAATCAGTGTCCGGCGGTTTCTTGGATCAAGTGCAATAGAGGGTTCATCAAATAAAATGATATCCGGCGTCATAGACAACAGAGTTGCGATGGAAGCCATTTTCTTCTCACCTCCGGACATTTTATGAATCTGTTTATCCCGTAAATGGGTAATATCAAGAATTTCCAAAGCTTCCCTTACCCGCTTGTCCACCTCAGCTTCGCTCAGTCCGTAATTTCTTGGTGCAAAAGCTACATCCTGGTAAACACTTTGGGTAAAGAGCTGGTTATCGGAATCCTGAAAGAGGTAACCTGCATGAGCCCTTATAAAGCCGTAATTCTCTTTTTTAACCGTCATATGGTCAATCAGCACTTCCCCGGTATAGGAGCTCTCCAGCCCAACCAGAATTCGAAGCAGGGTGGACTTTCCTGCTCCATTGGCTCCGACAATACCCACCGCTTCTTCCCTTCCGGTTGAAAAAGTAATTCCCTGTAAGATATCCGTACCCTTTTCATATGAAAAAGCCAGATTCTTACACTCCACGAGCCCGGTCTCGTCAGTAAAATTATTAATGAAATCCTTTGAGGATAATGGATTTTTTGCTTTTATACTTTTCATAGCATCTCCTTTTGGTATTCCTTAGCTTATTTAATGAGATATCTGATTCCTACACGAAGTATCAGGAATATACCTGCCCAAAGTAAAAAATATGCATAAGCCTTGCTTTCTGCTTTGGGTTTGCCCGTCAGGTAGTATTCTCCTTCAAAGCCTCGAAGCAGCATGCTTTCATATAGATTCCCCGCTCTGTCAATGGAACGGAGGAACAGCTGCCCTAACAAAGAGCCCCATATCTTATATTTTACACCTTTTTCACCCGGTGCCCTTAAGGAATAAGCCTGATATACCGCATTGGCCTCTTTCATAAGTACCGTAATATACCGATAAGTCAGAAGAATCTGGTTTACCAGAATTCCCGGTAACTTAAGTAATCTCAAACTATAGCAGACTCCCTCTATTCCGGTAGTTGCTATTAGCAGGAAAGAAGCCACAAGGCAATACACACCTTTTAGAAACAGGGTAAGAAAAGACAGGATACCTCCTGTTATGGGAATCTTACCTGCCATAAATAATACTTCCCGGTCGAGAAAGGGATTAAAGAGACCGATAAACAATATTAAGGGGAGAATTCCCCTTATCTTTCGGAAACAGACCTTTAGGGATATCTCTGAGAGCTTCATTAAAACCATGGGATATATAAATAAAGGAAGCAGCCCCCATATATCATATTTATGATATGATACCACAAGTATCATATAACTTATTGTAGTCAGGAGTTTCGCCAGAGGATGTACCCGGTTGATTTCCAACTCTCTTAATGCCAGTTCCTCCAGCTCATGGACTTCAAATAATGCATCTTTAATATTTGCCATATTTACCTCTTCAGTTTACAGATGAACTGCTTATTGACACCAATTATACTACTATTTCATGTAAAAAAAAATATACCCGTTTATGACACGAAAAGAAAACCCTGCAAACAAAGAATATGATTTTCCAGGCTCCAGCTCTGATGTGCTGCCACGTCAGACAATTTTTCCTCAGATTCATAATATGAGGCATGTGTATCCTGCCTGGCAGGGTGTTTTATTGTAATAGGGTTGCAATTTCTTTCCAGACATAGCAAAAGGGCTGTTTCAACATCCCTTAACAGCCCTTTTATATATTTAACAGTGTATTATATAGTGTTAATTATTATCTATGTAGTTTTATCCTTTTTACGAAAGAGCTTAAATAGCAGACTTAAGCCTATAGTTAACCCTGCAACTATGATTGCTCCTGCGACTCCGGAAAAGGAAGTTCCTGCCGGAGACTCACTGTCTCGAAAAGCATAATCCGGAAGCAACGCCGTCTTTTCCTGAATATCAGCGGCTGCATCAACTGCTGAGGAATATTCCTTCTGGGCCTCTATCTCAGTGCTTCCTGTGACTTTTTCTATGGACCATTCCAAACCGTCCGGATTTCCAGATGCTATAAGGGATAAACCTCCTCCTATTATAACAACCAACACGCCCAGTATTGCAATTACCTGCTTAAAGCTCATTCTTGAATTTAAGGCATCTTTCTGCAGTATTTCCGGTCTTGTGTTATATACAAAGATAATTACGGCACCAGTTATAAGGCCTTCCACGGTACCTATTGCGAGATGGATGGGCTGCATGAGTGCCAGGAATTGTCCGAAGGATAACGCTGTGATCCCGGATAACAGTGTCTGTATGGTTACACTAAAGGCTCCTAACTGAAGGCTGATAACACTGCCAAGGACGGCGGCAGCCATAATTCTTGTGTTATTTAATTTCTTCTTTGTAATGGGACGATAAATTAACAAGTATCCAACAAAGCAGCCATAGAAAGCCATATTCCAGATATTTGCCCCTAAAGCTAATAATCCACCATCAGCAAACAGGAGGCACTGAATCAAAAGTACAGATACCATGGATAAAAATCCTGCATAAGGCCCCAGCATAATAGATAAAAGCAATCCGCCGCATAAATGTCCGCTGGAGCCGGTACCTGGAATTGTAAAATTAATCATTTGGGTGGCAAAAACAAAAGCTGACATAACTCCCATGGTCGGAATCTTCCTTGGATCATTTTCCAGCTTAACCTCTCTGATAGAATAGGCGGTGGTTATACCGGAAGCAGCAAACATAGTTGCCGCCACAGCCGGTGCAATAAGGGCATCTGCCATATGCATAAATAATACTCTCCTTCATCTGAATAATCTATCTGCATTATAGACCTCCTCAGGTAAAAAACAAGCCCGTAGGGGGGATATTTTTATTAAAAAAACAAGTACATGAAATGACTTTATTTATCCACATTTTCTATGAAAAAGCCTCTGTTTATCCCCTGTTTTTAAATAAAGAATGCCCCGGATGGGGATAGCTTTCAGCTTTCTCTTCCGGGGCAGTATTTTCCTGCTCATATGATTTATTTTATAAAACGGTCAATGGCTTTATTAAGATTCTCCAGTGAGGTCTTATCACCGGATTCAATGGCATCTACAATGCAATTCTGAATATGGTCTTCCAGTATAATCTTACCGGTACTGTTTAGGGCTGCTATTACCGCAGAAAGCTGAATAAGCACTTCACTGCAGTCCTTGCCGTCTTCTATCATTCTCTTAACCGAATCCAGATGTCCTGCTGCCCGGGATAAACGGTTTAAAACAGCCTTGGTATTCTGATGGCTATGCTTATGACCTGTACCGGCCTCATGACTGTGACTATGTACCTTTTCAGTATCACCAGTATGGGTATGTGTTATGTTCTTTATACGAGCGGTAGTTTTCTTCATCCGACTTTCCTTCCTGATACAGCATATGTTATTCTCATATCTGTCTTTATACCTCTCCTTATGCCTAACCTATCTGCCTGCAGATATGGTACAGCAACTAATCAGGATGTACTACCTGCCCATCATAACATATTTGCCAGGAAAATGATAGTATTTACAGATTCAAACCGGCAGCTTCCTCACAGCCAAGCATCAGGTTGAGGCACTGAATCGCCGCACCGGAAGCTCCTTTACCCAGATTATCAAACTGTGCTGACAGGACCACTCTGTCTGAATTGCCGGTAACATAGATATTAAGTCCATCCCAGCCGGTACAGTCTATGCTGCTTAAGAAGCCATTCTTTTCAGCTTCCGCACCATAGGGCATCACCTTTATAAATAGCTTCTCCTTATAATAATCTGCAAATAATTTCTGAAGCTGCTCTGGTGTCTGCTTTTTCTTTAATAAATCCGTATACAAGGGAACGGATACCAGCATACCGCTATAATAATCAGCCACTATAGGTGAAAACAGCGGTTCTCTTATAAGACCTGTAATTAATTTCATTTCTTTCAGATGCTTGTGCTGCTGCCCCAGTCCATATTCTCTGGGAGCAGAATATTCCGTCTGCCTTTCCTCTTCCTGGTATTCCGCTATCATCTTCTTTCCTCCCCCGCTGTAACCTGTAAGGGAAAAGCTGCTGATCGGATAATCCTCCGGTAGAATTCCTTCTTTTATAAGAGGATATACTAACGAGATGAAGCCGGTTGCATGACAACCGGGAACTGCAATACGGCTACCTGCCTGAATCTTAGCCTTATGCTCCACTGAGAGCTCCGGCAATCCATATGCCCAGTCATTATTCGTTCTATGAGCTGTGGAGGTATCTATTATTTTAACCTTATGGTTTTCCACCATTGCAACTGCTTCTTTGGCTGCAGCATCGGGAAGACAGAGAAAGGTGACATCCGAGGAATTAATGAGCTTCTTTCTCTCTGCTTCATCTTTTCTTAACTCCGGTGCAATTGTTAATAATTCTATATCCTCACGGCCCTTGAATCGTTCATGGATTCTTAGTCCGGTTGTTCCTTCGCTTCCATCTACAAAAACTTTGATTTTCATAATTACTACCTCCAACAGCATTGATTATATGAATATTGACATGAATATTTATTCATAGTAAGATTGATTATAAATTAACTTTTTAGAGAATTTATTTGCCATATCTTTTTTATCACAGATATTTTTATTATTTATTATAACAATAAATGTATAAACATGCAACATGAAATTAGTAGCGTCATTTTACATACTTCATTATTATAATACGATGATAAGGCTTATAATTCTTTGAGTAATTATACATGCATACTGTAGTATACTTCTGTATTACAATTTCCTGGCTTTAAACACAAAGGAAAGGGGCAGCTGCCTCGCCTTTTGGGATCTGTCACTCAGATCATCTGCTGCTTCCATAGTCCCCCGGTCTGTCTGTTCTTCCATTTCTTCTATAACAAATCCTGCTTTTGCAAGAGCATTTATGTAAGTAGATATTTTTCTGTTACACAACTTAACCGTAAATCCATCCAGGCTTAAATCAAACCAGGATTCATCAAAATAACTCTTTTGAAATACAAGCTTATTATCCTCCCTTGCCACGCAATGATGCAGAGGGTGTTTCCAGCTAAAAATGAAGCTTCCGTCTTTTTTCAGATAAGAAGCAATCCGGTCAAAGGATCCCTGCAAATCTATCGTCCAGCCAATGGCATAGATAGAATATACAAAGTCAAAATAATTCTTAGGAATCTGACACTCCTTTTCCATAGGCTCATTAATAAGTGTTGCAGCATATCCGCATTCACTGAGTAATTTACCGGCATTCTTTATCTGACTGGTGGACATATCCAGACCCCATAATTCAGCTGCACCGTTTTCTGCATGATATTTAAGAGAATGTCCGCTGCCGCAGCCTATCTCCAGTAGTTTTTTACCTTTTACATCACCAAATAAGTTCAAATCCTTTTCCGTAATGAATTGTACACCGTATTCAGGCAGTGCAGTAGTTCCAAACCAGCTGTCAGCCATGTTGTCCCAATAGTTCTTATTTGTAATTAAAATATTTGCATTCTCCATATACCTTTTCTCCCTTATTTTATAGGCTATCCTTCAGACACGTATATTATATTGCTAATACATAAATTACCACACAGTACCTATTTTTTCTATATGCCAACAATTATTTTAATGTTTGATATGTAATATTAATAAATGTTTATCTTTTCTTAATTTACTTCTTTCCTTCCTATTGTTATATTCTATACAAGAAAGCTACTAAGTACATAATTACATAATCCGTGGGAGGGTACCAATGATAAAAAAAGCAGAAAAAAATAAAACTGTAAGTATGGGCAGGCAGATCGTTGTTAGAATAATGCTGGCTATCATAGCCGCCTTTCTTATCTTAGGAACCGTAACAACCTCCATTGCCTTTGATAAACTGTCTCAGTTTGCAGAGTCTTCCTTCCAGTCCGTAATTACCGGATTAAGCGGCAGCCTGGAACAGCTGGGAATTTCTAAATCTTTTCATAACGGCACTCTGGATCAGTCCAGCCTTAATGATCTAAAGAGTGAAGTCAATAAATACAAGAAGAATATTAATATGCTATCCGACAGCATCTCCCTGATTACCAGAAAGGACGGGGAATATGTATATGTTTATGGAATAGAAGGCAGCAAAGAGCATAATAGCAATGAAAAGCTTGCTAACACAGATAATTTACTGGTAAAAGCTTATGAAACCGGAGAGGCGCAGATTTCAGATTTTAATATCTCTTTTATCTGGGAACGGGAGCCTTTGGATTTCTATCTGCCGGTACAGTTATCCGATAATCAGAGCATGGTAATCCACACCACTGTGAAAACTGATTTAATCGCTCTTGTTCTGACACTGGTATTGGCCGGCTTTATTGGTTTATTGCTGATTGTATTAATTATAGTGAACATAATCGTTAATATTGTAGTGAGATCCCAAATGCGCTCTGTTGAAGTATTGGTGGAAAAGGTAGAGGAAATATCCAATCTGGAAGGAGATTTGACGAAACGTATAGATATTAAGAGCAATAATGAAATAGGACTTTTAGCGAATCATGTAAACAATCTGCTGTGCACCGTCCATGACATGATGTTAACCATCAGTGAATCCTCCGAATACCTGAATAAAAGTACCGATTCTTTTCAAGAGCTGATGGCAGCAACAAAGGAAACCACCGCTACGCTCCAGTCCTCCGTCTCAAAAAGCAAAGGAGCAATTGAACTCAGGTCCAAGGCAGAAGGTGAAGTAAACAGAAAAGTGTCTCAGATTAATGAAGCAGTATCTCAGGTTACCCTTCGATCCGAGAAGGTCGCGGCTGCCGCTGCCAAGACCACTGAAGAAGCCGTTGCAGGAAAAGATATTATGAGAGATATGAAGCTATACGTTCATGAATCCGTTCAGAAGGTATCCGAAACCGGTCAACAGGTTGCTCAGCTGAAGGAAGAATCTTCTCAGATTAATCAGATTATCGATAGTATCAGAAGTATTGCAAAACAAACCAATCTTCTGGCCCTTAACGCCTCCATTGAAGCCGCCCGGGCAGGTGAGCACGGAAAAGGTTTCTCCGTAGTGGCTGACGAAGTAAGAAAATTAGCAGAGGAATCCTCCCAACAAGCGGCTTCTATAGAAAAGTTGATCCAGAGCATACAACAGAGCATTGGTAAAACTCAGTCATCCATGGAATCAGTTCTGACTACCATAAATAACGAGAGTAATATGGTGGACAAGGTTGATGACCGCTTTACCGCGATTACCGATTCCGTATCCTCTGTTTCTGAAATGGTCCAGGAAGTGTATGGAACTACGGAAGAAATCTCCGCCTTCAGTGAAAGTGTTATGAATGAGCTACAGCAGATGGGGATTCATTTTAAACAAAGCGACGAAGTAATAGAAGAAATGATGGTCAGTATCTCAGAACAGAACAACAGTGTTCAGGGAATCACAGGACAGGTAGATACCCTTATTAAAATTGCGGGACGCTTGGACCGAATGATACAGAAATTAAAGTTATAACCCGCTATGACTCGTTTATCCGGATGTGTTTGAGAAATGCTCGTACCGGGCTGGCAGCCCATATGGTAAAATATTATATTGCAATATCCGCAAACCTGTCAAGTACAGAAGGGGATTAATAACTTTACTGCTTATAAAGTACAAACAGAAATAAGTACTCCTGGTTATTAATCCCCTGCTTAACCCTTTTATTCAATATTTCCTTGAAGGAGAATATATCCCATACTATTATAGGTAGGAATAATAATACCGATATCATCACCATTAATATAGAAATCATTGGTATGAGCTTGTAGTTCATAATCATTTACAAAGGTCTCAATAAATGGTGTATTGTCACTTTTTTCATCAAAATTATTCTCTACAACATCAAAATCAGTATACAGGTGTTCCTCTAAAAAGGATTGCTCTATTTCAAAAAAATCTTTTAATTCCAGTTGCTGTTCACTGTTCATATCAATAGTAACTGCATGAGCAAAGCTGTTCGCCGTCTTTAGGTCACTTACTTCACCAAGAAAAAGTATGCTTATTACGTCCTGATTTACCTCCATAAGTTGATAATCAACACGGTAATCATGATAGTTTCTGTTTGATAATACATCATGATAATTAACCGCTTCTTTATAAAGGGTATCGTTAATACGATTTTCTTTCTCCGAATCTTCCATATTATAAACTTGCGGATACTTTATTTCCAGCGTCTTAGTCCATTGATTATTGTTATCCGGTCTGGTCAGATCTTTATTGATTAATTCACCAGGTGCAATTCCAAACCTGCCGGTACTGGCATACCACTTATCGGAAAATGTATCTTCACGTACTGCTTTCATTGAATCATTATTGTTTACAGCATTGTCTTTATAACTACAGGCAGCTAATAAAAAACTGCTTAAAATCAGCATAGCCAGCCTTACTATTTTCATTCTGCCCAAAATTCCACCCCTACTCTCATTATTGCTTTTTTGTTATGCCTTTTCTTCTCCTATTATCCCCATATATAGAGTGTTTCTGCACCACAGAGTTTTTATCTGTATAATTACTATAATTCTATAACAAAAACGTTTATTTTACTATATTAAAAGATTACTATTTGGTAAATATAGAATCAATTGTTTCTTTTAGTATGAAAAGGGGACTACTATAACATATATGAAATAACTCAGGCAATGTGAACAAAATATTAAGCCCTAACCCAGCAAGTTATAGTGTTGCCAAATCAGGACTCTAACTATATCTGTATCCTTTTCTTTATTCCAGACTTATAATGCATCAAGAACTTCTTTGCTCAACCAGGAGGTGCTGTTGCTGGTTTAAAAGATTTATCCGGGTAATAAGTCGGTATTATTGAAATGTAGGTTCTATAATAAATGTTGGGGTGTGTGAATAATACATTCCAACATTTTATTTTTTATAATAAAATACATCTATAGGAAGCCTCATAAATGTCCGTCGACCAAAACATACATTTAACAAAGGAGGTT